>Ga0256407_10000117_pt1 | contig 196556 bp, 172 predicted proteins | sample RumenRJG_04DNA_FD_193489 | JGI IMG/M metagenome (GOLD analysis project Ga0256407, IMG submission 193489) | Bovine rumen microbial communities from Lethbridge, Alberta, Canada - RJG_04 | ecosystem: Host-associated > Mammals > Digestive system > Stomach > Rumen | place: Canada: Alberta...
AGTGCCACAATACCAAAAAGCAGTAGAACGCTCCCGCACAGCGGAAGCATTGCAAGTATTGGGTGATTGGGCCAATGCACAGAGTATTTATCACATGCAACATAATGCATTCGCCGATGATATGGATGAACTAAATGAGGGAGACATTACACTTCCCGCACCTGGTGGCGCTTTTGAGTACGAACCAGATGGCGATGGCGTAAATGTTGCGATATTGAGGGCTGAACGGGCCTCTGGTATGTACGCGGGAGGATTACTTGCAGTAGCGGTAGAATCAGATGGAACCATCCACAAAGGATGCCAAGACCCCGCAGATAAAACCGGTTTCTGTACTTTAGTTGAATCCGCTGGGTATGAACTGGAGAATCTGGGCGGCGGTAGTGGGAATGAGCTTCATCATCCCGTGTGTGGTGACTGTTCATGCGACCCTACTCTGTGTGCAAGATAACAAACAAAATTCCCCAGGTGTAAACCTGGGGAATTTTATTTTAAAGAGTACTTACCCTATTCCACACAACAAAAGTACCCCCATACAGAATCGAACTGTAATCCCCTGCTTAGAAGGCAGGTGCTCTATCCATTGAGCTATGGGGGCAACAGTCATATTTTACTAAACTTGATAGGGTTTTGCAAAATTCCCTCTCTTCCTATTTCGCGTGTCAGTCACTCTTTTTATATATCTTAATTTGGTATAATTTAGGAGAATTATACTTTATTAGGAGGGGTTCTCATGCTCACGAAAAAATGTGCTTGTTCCGAATTGCAACAGGAACGCGGTAAATTTCAACCCGTTCTACCCAATATCCTCAAAAAAGGCCCTGCTTTTGTAAAACCAAAACTCGGCAAGGCCACTAAGTCAGTAGCTGACCAGGCCACCGTCAAGAAGATTTTCCCCAATACCTACGGGTTACCCGCCGTTACTTTCGTAAAAGGTAATAACGCGGCCGTATGCAAAAAAGCGGTACGTGTGGGCGTAGTTCTATCCGGTGGGCAAGCCCCGGGTGGACACAACGTCATCGGCGGTTTATTAGATGGACTCAAAAAAGCCAACGCTAAAAATAAATTATTTGGTTTTTTGGGCGGGCCTAGTGGTATTGTAGATAATAAATTTGTAGAAATCACCCCGGCATTAATGAAAGATTTCCGCAATACAGGCGGGTTTGATTTAATTCAATCTGGCCGCACCAAAATTGAAACAGCAGAACAACTAGCTGCCGCTAAAAATAATTTGCTTAAGAACAAAATGGATGCCCTTGTAGTTGTGGGGGGGGATGACTCCAACACCAACGCGTGCGTGATTGCCGAATACTTAAAGCAAAAAGGTGTAGACATTTGTGTAATCGGTGTGCCAAAGACCATTGACGGCGACCTTAAAAATGAACATATTGAAGCATCTTTCGGGTTTGATACGGCCACCAAAATCTATGCTGAACTGGTAGGAAATATTGAACGCGATATGAACTCCGCCCGTAAATACTGGCACTTTGTACGCTTGATGGGACGTAGTGCCTCGCATATTACATTGGAAGTAGCCCTCAAAACGCACCCCAATGCGGTGCTAATCGGTGAAGAAGTTCTGGCCAAGAAAATGACGTTAGGCCAAGTAGTTAACAACTTAGTAGACCTGATCGTAAAACGTGCCAAAGCGGGTAAAAACTATGGAATTGTGCTTGTTCCGGAAGGGCTTATCGAATTCATCCCTGAAATGAAAGAACTTATCAGCGCTCTAAATGATGCCCTGGCTGACCATGAAACAGCCCTGGCAAAATTGAACACGCTGACTGAAAAGAAAGAATTTATTTTAGGCAAACTCCCCAAGAAATTGGCCGATTTAATGAAATCATTACCAGCCGGAATTGCCAGCCAGCTTATGTTAGACCGCGACCCGCACGGCAATGTACAGGTTTCTTTAATTGAAACGGAAAAACTGTTGGTGGAAATGATCAAAACCAAATTAGCCGAACTCAAAAAAGCCGGCAAGTACACAGGCAAATTTGCCACCATTACCCACTTCTTTGGCTATGAAGGCCGTTGTGGCGTTCCATCCACGTTTGATGCCAACTACACCTATGCATTGGGTTACAATGCCGCTGTGCTGGCACTCAATAAATGCACAGGGTATTTATCTTCTGTTCGTAAACTCACCCGCAAAGCCCAAGATTGGGAATGTGGTGGCGTTCCATTAACAATGATGATGAATATTGAACGGCGTAAAGGAAAAGAAAAACCCGTTATTAAAAAAGCATTAGTGGAACTCAAAGGCAAACCGTTTGCATACTTATCCAAAGTACGCCCCGTATGGGCCATGCAAGACCAGTTTGTCTTCCCTGGTCCTATTCAGTTCTTCGGCCCTGCATTTGTAACGGATATCACTACAGTAACCTTGCAATTGGAAGCCGGAAAGAAAATAAAATAATTAACGTGATATTATGAAACTCCCCGGATTTTTATCCGGGGAGTTTTTATTTTGAATCTGTATCTTATTTGTATTAATGAGCAGCTTGCCTTTGTTGGCCATATTGATGCAAACGATCCTGAACTTTCTTTTTGAGATTCTCTATTCCTGTTTCAATATCATTATTCAACTGATCCATTTGCGAGGATACTATCTGAACCTCTTCAGCTGCTTTCTCATTTTCCGGATTTAAGATTGCATTGGCCAGTGTTCTATACAAACGAGTACCCACCTGTTCCCATGAGTTCCAGTAGTTATTAATCAATTTTGCCAATTGGGTTTTATCCTCTGGAGTAAAGAATATTCCATACAAAGCAGTCATATATTCGTCTTCTGCTTGCAATTGTTTCTCTCTATTCTGACGAGCATACGCCGCAACCCCTTCACACAGGATGTCCGTCCGAGTGTTGACAAGTTTCTCCGCTGCGTCTTGATATGCTTGCTCGGCTTTTTCAGGACTTTGTTTTACGAGTTTTTTGGCCTCTTTTAACGCCTGTTCATATGTTTTATAGACCTGTTTTGTTCTTCTTTCCCCATCCGGCAATGTCTGTAACAAGGCAGAATTATAACTATCATTTAAAAATTCCTTTAAGCTGCCGGCAGTATTTTCATCACCATTAATAGTGGCAATCTCAGTATCAAACCGTCTGGTTAAAGTTTCCATGCTCAAACTATTTTCCAATTGGCGAATTTTAAATTCACGATCTTTTTCCAATTGTTCCAAGTTACGCTGTGCAGTTTTTTCCAACACATCCACATCTTGATGCGTCTTGATAGATGTGCTAAGTGCCGTATAGAAATCAATTAAGTATTGCTCTTGTTTGCTATAGTATTCATTAAATATATCCTTCAATGCATTTCTATGCTTAGATACAAAATGTGACTTGGCCTTTCCTACAGCTACAGGCGTTTCATCTTCATCCTCATCTTCTTCAGAAGGGCTTATATTATAATTTCTATTGAAAAGTCCAATCTGATTCGCGATCGTTTCCGCCTTTTCTTTTGCTACATAGGCATGAATGGCACGCTTCATGATATCGGCCTGAGTATGAATAAATGTTTTAGATGTATCTTCTTCCAATTGTTGAGCTTTTGCGATATCCGTCTGCGCTAACTGGCTAGCTTCTTTAAGTTTTTGGATATACACCTGATAAGCCGTTTTCATTTCTCTCTTTCCATTCGGCAATGCGCTCAAAAAGGTAGCTATTTCCGTGCCCTCTTTTAAATTCTGTTCCAAACTATTTTGCATAGATTGGATGTCTTTAGCAAGTGCATTCTGATAAACTTTTACATCGTGACCATCCATCGCACGTTGCAAACGCTGATTCTGGGCAACTTGACGATATTGTTCATCAGCAGCAGTACCATTTTGTTGCGGATCCGGCGTAGGATCGCCTGCCAACATGGGATACATCATAATCGCCGCCCCGGGTGTTGGTGCTAATTCAGTCACGCTCTTGGGAAGAAATCTCTCAAAAGGAGCATCAATAAAGGAACTAACACTAGTCGTCCAGTTGAATAACCCTCTACGGGCATTTATGAGCCACTGCGGAAGTACCACATTTAATGCATTATTAAGTCCTACGAACGTGCCTGAAATAGTGGCAAACCGACTAGCGTAGAAAATATCTGGCTCTTCCACTCCTAAAGTTTGCGCCCGTTCTAAAGCATTCGTGGCAGTAGGCGTTTCATCAAGTTTGTTTTGATCTACTCCATGTTTCTGTGCCAAGTAAGCATTTTGTTCTTTTGCTACTCTTTCTTGCCATGGTTTTAGATACAATTGGTAAACAAGAGGATCCGTTATTCTGAAAGTGGCTACCATCTTTGTCAATCCCCATCCTTCACTCATAATTGGGTATTTATTCCATAAATACCGACCTGTAAATGAGGGGGAAAGTGTCATGCCCGCACGGTTTCCACTGCGTGCCAGTCCCGCAGCAATATCATAGGCAACAGCGTTTGTTTCCGTCTCAGCGCCAACCACGGTTCCTGCGTATTCACCAGAAACTTTCCCGTATAGGTTCCCGGTAGCACGCTCTAGTACATGCTTCTCCGGAAGAGCCGTAAGCGGATCTACATACGGATTGCCTCCAGTGGGGCGGTACAATTTTACTCCAGAATTTCCGGAAACAACTTCAAAGCTACCTCCGTTTTTTAATTCTCCTTTTACGGCTTTTACAAGAGGTTGTTCATTCTTTACCATCTTTTGTTCAGCTTTACTTAACGGCGCACTGAATTCATTAGTTGCTTTAGCCGCTGTTGAATTACCTGTTTTAGTTGCACCCTTGCTGGTCCCTCCAATTTTTTTGTGAAGCGCACGACGGAATGCTACACGTCCTCTAAGCGTCCGCAACGAAATTCCTTTTGCAGGGACACGCACCGTCATGGACTTAAACCCAGGACGAGTTAACTCTACTAAATAGTTCTCACCTTGTCTGGTCACCTTGTATGCGATACCTGCTTCATCCTCCCAACCTTTGGTGCTATATTTCCACACCTGAGAAAATTTACTCTGCCAACGAGCGGCCTTCATACCGCTTGCCACGGTACCTTTGGCAATAGCGCGGGTTGCTACGATAGCAGCTCTCCCGGCTTTCCAAGCCCAGCCAAGCGCTTTGAAAGCCGCACCCCATAAATACCACGTAAGTACTTCCCACAAGATAGATTCAGCCATATCTTGATCAACGCGGGTGGCATGGCTCAGATTTACGCCATCTTTTAAAATACTACGCACGTTCCCTTCGCTATCGACCACAAGAATTGTACTCGGATTACCATATATCCCTTCTGGGCATTCAATATTAGTCGGCTTGCCATCTTCATCCACAGCATGCGACTGTCTTACACTATGCAGGTTAGCTCGCTCCATAGCTAGATATGATAATTCCTTGACCGGGCCAACAGAACGAATAGAACATCCTCTATACATTCCAGTTTCCTGTTTCGTCCAAACGGAAGTTGGCTCTTTAACAGGTAAAAAAGAAGCAAACAAAGATGCTAGATGATCACTTAGCTGTGTCACCTCATCTGTCTCTCTAGTTCTTCCAATCGTTAATCCATATCGTTCAATCTCATTATCTTTAAATCCCATCGCAGCAGCATTCCACGTAGTAGTAGGGGCATATATATCAATGGTATACCCTGCCATGGCCTGACGGAACCGAAGATCTGTAAATAACCCTGCCACCAAATGAGGTATCTGTATCACTTGAGACGGCTTTCTTCCAAGAATATCTTGAATACTATACGGTGCGTGTGTGTCAGCGGCTTCCCTTAATACACTAGCAACGGATAAGGCCTGCACACGCACGTTTACAGCATTTTTATATGTTTTTCCATTATAAGTATATTTGGGACCAGCAAGAGCTAAAAGCAAATCTCGTACAAATTGTTGCTTATTATAGTCCATCGGGAAATTGACAAGGACGTCATATAATGAGCTAAAAAATTCCGTTACAAATGGCTCGTAGTAGCCATGATATTCCTTGCCATCTTTATTAAATTCAACCACAATATTATGCAGATCACCGTCTTCTACCATGGCATAGGTTACCAATGTAGACAAATCTCGACGCAATTGCTCAAACTCAATAGAATCCTGATTGGGCTTCTTTGCAATTCCTTGTTTAACTTGCGCTACTAGATCTTTATATACGTCTCCAACGTTCCATGTTTGATAGAGATCCCGGCCACGGTTTAATTCTTTGGCAATCATATCATAACCGGCCATAGTTCTGTCTTCTTCTATTTGCGCATCGGTTTCTTTGTTATAAGTATTTAAAAATTTATTAACTTGCAGCAAAAGCAACATTAAGTTAGCACGCAACTCTGCGGAACCTTTAATGCGCTGCAATTCATGAGTCACACGCCATTTTAAACGTTTGGCTACCCAAAGGGCGTCCTCTTTGGTCTCTTTATCTAATTGTGCTGTTGTAGAATTGTAGGAGAAAAAGATCGCAAATAATAATTTGGCCGAGTCCAAAGTACCACCAGTAAATGGTTGACCAATTGGGTCTATATATTCTATTAAATCTTCCATGGTGATTTCGTTATCTTCCCACAACTTAAGTACATCAATTGATTTTGGCATATTTGCTAACGAAAACTCAGTATCGAACATTCCAGGGACAGAAAGATTGGTTTGAACCGTCCGTAACAAATTGCCACTACTCACATCAAGGCCTGCTTTTGCACTTGCAAATTCTCGATCCTGCTTATCGGCAAGTTTTTTAGAATTTTCAGCATATGCATGCATCGCGGCAACAGCAGCGCCAATCCACGGGAGTGACTGCGCTTGTTGATAAAAATCATTGAGTGCCTCTTCTTTTTCTAAAACTTCTTCACGAGCATGCAAAACTTCTAAACGAGGTGCGTATACTCCCGGAAGTTGATTTATTACATGTATGTTAGCATTACATTGTCGCTCTAAACATTCTATTTCTGTATTTACAATTTCTAGTTCCAGTTCTATAAATTTGCGTTCCCGCGGAGATAAATCTTTATATTCCAATTCACGTTCCAGTTCCACTTTTTCTTGATTTCGGAGTTGCTCTACACTCTTTTGACCTATTTGTCGTTCTAATGCTTTCTGATCAAGCTTTCTAGGCATGTATTGGGCGCATACATCCACCGGTAAGGTGTTCATGAAAAAAACTATGGCTAAAACCCGACATATCCATGTATTCATAAGATCTCTCTCCTCTAGGGCAAGGGACATGCTACAAGCCCTCATACCCATAGTATAAGCATAAACGCCCAATTTTCAAGGGGTAATTAGTACCCAGAATTTAAAAAAAAGGACCTAGGTCCCATTTCCCCAAAAGTCCTATATCTTTTTTGATTGTGTCTTGTTACAATATTGGTGTGTATTCCCAATTTCGAATGGGAGCTATTCAGAAATGTAGCCGAAATTAAAAATATGAATTACAAATGCTTTCGCATAATCGTTGTTGGACTAATTCTCTTAATAGGGGAAAATGCATTTTCGGCTAATTTTATCCCGGCATGGACACGCAGATTAACGCCTGCTTCTTGGAAATCTTTGACAAGGAAAACTTCGTTTAAAACCACCCCAAGAGCTCCATTTATTAGGTTCCCACGCAGAATTAGTCCCACTAATATCGTCAAATCTACTGATAAAAAATTTATTTATCACCATGTAAATTATTCAGGAACTTTTGCCAAAGCGGAAAAGGAATTGTTATTAACACATGTTTATCCACAAGCCACGCTTGGCAAGTTGGCCTATTTGCACGATAAACACGCAGCATTTTTCAGCACAATCATCGATAAAAATGCCTCAGCCATAAGTGAAACAGCTTTCTTGAAACATCAAAATACATTAGAGCAAATACTCGCTGGGTTAGAAAATTATTATCTTCAAAGTACTCGGAAAAGATTTGCATCCGACATATGTTCTGTCGATGAAATTGCCCGTTTACAAACTCAAGGGCAACCGCCATTTTATCTACTAGGCGTGCGAGAATTGAAATCCTTTATGGAATTGTCTTCTTTGTCTGCACAAAAAGAATGGGTATCTGACAAAATTAAGCATTTCGAACAGAACTTGCAAGAACTTTTAGCACGAGACACCTTCACTATTAGACCGGTTGAATTTGAAAGTTATTATGTACAAAATATGCGCTTAGCGTATTTCCGCTCTTTATCCGGTGTATTGGAACGTAGCAACAAAAAGCGCCTTTCTGCCATTATTCGCTATAAACGTCCACTACCTATTCCTGGGAAAGAAAATATTTTATTAACGGATGCACAACGTGCTGGATATTTGCAATTTATGGCGGATACTACTCATAATCCCGCATTTATAAAATATATCGAACAGTTTAACCATGAGTATGGTCCTTATGCTGTAGCTGAAGCCCTGGAAGTCCCATATGAAGTTCCTCTGTTGCTCTATATGCAAGCCCCTGAATTACTAGGTGCAAAAGAAGGCGTAAGATTAAGACAATTGGGACCATATTCTTGTATAGTGGAATTGACACCTAAAATTGCAGAGTTAGATGCACAATTGGTAGCTTTAAGACAAAATCCTTCCTCAACCCCCGAATTTTATGTATCTTATTATCGGGTATATACCAAACAACAAATCTACAAAACACTTGTTGCACGAGCAAATGCTATAATAGAATTGCGAAATTTCCATCGATGAGTAATACGCATTCACACAAAAAAAATCTAGGTATCTTTTATACACCTGAGCCATTGGCCCGCTTACTGGCTCAAGAAGTGCTCAATTGTTTTCCACAAAATACAAATTGGAAACAAGTGCGCATTTTAGATCCTGCCGCCGGGGAGGGGGGGTTGTTATTCCCTTTTGCTCACGAGCTGGCTAATCGTCGGCGAAAACAGGAAGCTGATAAAACAAAGGATGAGATTTTACAGGACATTTTTTCTCGGCAACTCTATGCAGCAGATATCTCTGCCCAAGCACTTGCCAAACTTCCGCTGCCGGTTGCTCATTGTTACGCAGGAAACGCGTTGGCTACCCATCAGCACAAATCCGTACTAAAACAGGCCTTCAACAGCGAATTTGACATCATTTTGGCCAATCCACCTTACATTGGGCAAAAAGGGCATGCGGACATTTTCAACCAATTACGTCAAAACTCGTTATGGAAAAATTATGTTACCCCCAAAAATGATTTATCTTATTACTTTTTTTATTTGGCACTACACTTACTAAAACCGGGCGGCCTGGCCGGTTTTATTATACCGCCATATTTTTCAACCGCACAGGGGGGAAAACTCTTGCGTCACACGTTACGTGAGCAAGCAACTTTTTTGCGCTTAATCAATTTTGAAGAAAAGCATCTTTTTGAAGATGCGGACCCACACACATTAGTAAGTGTGTTTAAAAAAGGAAAATTCCCTTTAATATGCAAAGTTGGGCTGGCACGCCCTGTATCTATTAAGCAAACCGATTTATTCTATGGAGAAGATATTTTCTTACAAACGCATGTAATTAGTGACACTCATGCACAACTTATACGCATGGCAAAGGTCTCCCACACATTAGGAACGGTTGCTCACGTTTCTAACGGACTTATGACTGGATGCGACCGTGCTTTTATCCTTACTGAAGCTGAAAAAAATACCTTACCACTTACCCGAAAAGAACTAGCTAAGTTGCGCCCATTTTTTAAAAATTCGGATATTCGTGCATATGCTCCAAACACAAAGCCACGCTTGTGGTTGATTGATTTTTTCTATCCTAATGACCGCAATATGAACGTAAAAGATTATCCCCATTTGCTGGCACACTTAACTAAATTTAAGGCCCAATTATTGGCGCGCAAACAAAATAATAATGGAATTGATAAACAACTGGCGCAGGGCCGGTTTTGGTTTGGTTCTGTACGACGAAAAATGGATTTTGAGGGGGAAAAACTTGTACTTCCCCATCGGGCTAAAACCGTATCGGCTGCCTATTCCAATGCGCCTTGGTATGCCAGTAGCGACGTGTATTTTATTTCAAATCCTGAACCACCACACACGCTTTGGAGCATTTTAGGACTATTGAACTCCGCCCCCTATTTAGCATGGTTGCAAGCAAACGGCAAACGTAAGGGGGAACTGTTGGAACTTTACAGCTCCCCGTTAAAACAATTGCCCATACCAAAACTAATTCCAACAAAACAAACACAACTGGAAGAACTTACACGACAAATTTATCATCAAATACAAAGCGGAAATTCTGCGAACGAAAAGTTACAAAAGCAACTGGATAAACTCGTAGAATCTTGCTTTTAATACAAAAATATCCATTTTTGATATTGTGGCAATGCAATCGCTGCCAAAATACCAATGAAAAGTTCTCCCATTTATACAAAACTAATATAGCATATGACCCGTTCTATAAAAAACGATTCAAGCGATATTCATTTTTTAGCAACCAAATGACATGGATAATAAAATGATAAAATAAAATTATATGACCTTACGTCCGCCACGTCTAAGCCGTAAATGGATGATTTTTACCGTTACCGCTAACGGTACCTTTATGTCCACCTTATCGGCGGGAATTGTTAACATCGCATTACCCACAATGTCTGCCGAGTTTAATGTATCCCTAGAGAATATACAACTAGTTGTCAGTTTTTACTTACTCGTGTTAACCTGTTTATTACCTGTCTTTGGAAAACTTAGTGACATGTACAGTCGAAAATGGATGTACTTAGGTGGTTTTATCACATTTGGCGTGGGAGCATTATTAGGAGCACTTTCTACTTCACTGCCCCTGATGTTATTTGCACGCGGGGTACAAGGCATTGGCTCCTCGGCTATGATGGCCACCTCACAGGCGCTAATTGCTCAAATCTTCCATGGCCCTTCGCGCGGGAAAGCATTTGGTGCGATAGGGGCAGTAGTAGCCGGGGGCTCTTTGGCCGGCCCTGCTATCGGCGGGGCACTTATTCAAGAATGGGGGTGGAAATCGGTCTTTTGGATTTGTATTCCTATTGCCATATTGGGCGTGTGGAGAGGAATTTATTTAATTCCACGTTTCAACTCCCACAAACGAATAAAGATGGATTGGCCAGGGGCGATCCTTTATACAGTAACCAGTTTTATCTTTTTGTATGCCCTCAATACTGCCGCTGACAAAGGGTGGGGAAACCCATTAATTTTAGGATCTTTTGCTAGTTCATTGATGCTATTATTAATATTTTTACGACGGGAAAAGTCGACCAAACATCCATTTTTGGAATTATCAATTTTTGACAATAAAATTATCTCTTACGGTTGCATTGTAGCCATGCTGGGATATACTGCACTATTTACCAACTCAGTATTACTTCCTTTCTACTTGACGGATATTATGCACCTAGATCCCATTAAAATCGGCCTTTTAATTATGCCTTTCCCGGTAACGTTAGCCATCGCCTCGGCCGTATCTGGCACGTTAAATGCAAAATGGCCCGCACGCGTTTTAACTACGGCGGGTTTTGGATTATTAGTTATTGCTACACTAATGTTTGCATTTATCGGGAATGAGCCCAGTATTTCTTACATTGTGCTGGCACAACTAATTATGGGGGCGGGAAGCGGAACCTTTCAAGTTCCCAATAATAATACGGTAGTTAGTGCTGCTCCTAAGGGGAAGTTAGGCGTCGTGGCCAGCATTAACGCATTATGCCGTAACGTCGGGATGATTTTTGGTATTGCATCTTCCGTTGCCATTTTTGCAGGGATCCAGTCCTGGTGTACTTCTCACGGGCAAAACGCACCACAATCCTTTATCCACGCTTACCAAGCCGCCATGTTGTTTGGAACAGCTTGTTCGGTGGTAGGGGGAATATTATCCGCCAAAAGATAATTTTTTTACCAAAAGAAATGCCCCGAATTTTTTTCATTCAGGGCATTTTAGAATCAAGAACAACTCAGTAGTTTTCCGGATGAATCATGAAATAAGCTTGCGGGTGAGCGCAGACCGGACAAATCTCAGGCGCTTTCTCACCAATGCAAACATGTCCGCAATTAGCACATTCCCACATCACAATGCCGGCTTTTTTAAATACTTCATTGGTTTCCACATTGTGCAAAAGTTTGCGATAGCGCTCCTCATGCATTTTTTCAATTTTTCCAACCGCTTCAAACAAATAAGCCAGTTTATCAAAACCTTCTTCTTTGGCTGTTTTAGCAAAACCTGCATACATATCGGTCCACTCGTAATTTTCGCCATTGGCCGCATCTAACAAATTTTCAGTAGTAGAAGGAATGCTTTCATTGTGCAAATACTTAAACCACAATTTAGCATGCTCTTTTTCATTATTGGCCGTTTCTTCAAAAATCTTGGCAATTTGCACAAATCCTTCTTTTTTTGCCTTAGAAGCGTAGTACGTATATTTGTTGCGCGCTTGGGATTCTCCCGCAAACGCAGTCCATAAGTTTTGTTCTGTTTTTGATCCTTTGAGTTCCATAATTCCTCTCCTATAAAAAATCTTCCCGTTATGAACGGGTACAATTTTTGCAAATCCCTTTAAATTGTACATTAACCTGTTTAATTTCGCCAGCATTCTGAGCCGAAGATGGCCAAGTGATTTGTTCGTGTTCTTGCGGGAAAATATCATATACTTCGCCACATCTAGTACACACAAAATGGCAATGCGGCCGCAAATCTCCATCAAAACGCGCCTTAGAAGACAAACCGACCCGATGCAGAAGCCCCATATCTTCCAACGAAGCAAGCGTACGGTACACAGTATCTAAAGATACGTTAGGCAAACTTTCTCGGACTTGTAGAAAAACGGTCTCTGCACTTGGATGAGAATCAGATTGCGCCACGGCCCGAAAAATTTCCTGCCGCTGACGCGTGATACGCAAACCCAATTCTTTACATCGAGTTTCAAAGTAATCCAAACGCATTTGCACATCTGCAGGTTCGGTTAATGTAAGCATCATAATTAGTAATAATTCCTATTAAAACTAACAGTAGTATAGCATATTTTTAAAATCAGCAAGCATTATTTTTGCTATCCTTTTTATATGTTAAATTATTACACAGCCATCCTTGGGGCAGGGGCCAGCGGATTATTTTGTGCGGGTTCATTTAATGCGCCAAAAATTTTATTAGATCACAACAAAATACCTGGTGTAAAGTTGCGTGTAAGTGGCGGTGGAAAATGTAATTTTACCAATCGTTTCGTTTCGGCCGCGGATTATGTAAGCACGCACAAGCATTTTTGCAAAAATGCACTAGCTGCTTTCAAACCAACTGATTTTATTCAACTTTTAGACGAAAATAATATTCAATACGAAGGACGAACACAAGGACAATTCTTTGCCAAAAACGCCCAAGAAATTGTACATTTTTTAATAAAACGTGCTCAAAAGGCCAACACAGATTTTTCACTAAACACACAGGTATTAGATGTAGAAAAAACAAATAATGGTTTTATGATACGCACTTCAGGCGGCATGTTGCAAGCGCAACACGTTGTCTTGGCAACGGGGGGGCTATCTTATCCAACCTTGGGGGCCAGTCCATTTGGACTGCAATTGGCTCAAAAATTTAATCTTTGTACCATCGAACCACGACCTTCATTATGTGGACTTACATTTCCAAAACAGTTACGCAACTATTATCAAATTTTAGCTGGAAATAGCACCCCCGTTACTATACAAACCGGGAAACACATTTTCTCAGATCAATTACTTTTTACACATGAAGGAATTAGCGGGCCTGCAGTACTATCTATTTCCCTTTATTGGCAGGAAGGAAATGTCGTTCGGATTAATTTTCTACCCAATGTCGATTTAGAAAAAATGCTAGCACAGTACAAACAGAAAAATCAAAAAGTATCGTCCGTTATAAATCTACCAGGGCGCATGGCACAAGTTCTTTTAGGTGCATTAGATCAACCTTTGTCTAATATGACAAAATCTACTTTTCAAGCAGTTGTTAAACGTCTTTCTTCTTTTGAATTTATCCCAATAGGAACAACTGGTTATACAAAGGCGGAAGTAACAGCGGGAGGAATAGATACACAAGAATTAAATCCAACCACGTTTGAAACTAAAAAGATCCCAGGACTGTATATTATTGGCGAGGTATTAGATGTAACGGGCCGATTGGGAGGATTTAATCTCCATTGGGCTTGGGCAAGTGGATACGCTGCAGCAAAAGATTTAGCAAAAAAATTTTAACGCAAGGCAATATGCTTTTGATATAATAATTAGAGAAATGAGTTGTATATAACGAGGGAAAATCATGGATATTATAACCGAAAAACAAAATTTGCTAAGTTTGTGGGTGGAAAGTTTTGTTGTCATCAACCAATGTTTCGGAAAATTAGTTAAAGCCATCTTGGGCCTTTTGATATTGATTGCTTTGGTAGGTGCTGCTTGTGCTTATACAATAGGGCTGTCTTCTCAGATCACTCAAATAGTACTCAACGTGCTAAATATTTTTTCCATGACGGTGCTTTTGCAAGTTATAGCCGCTCATATATTAAAGTCCCAACAACCGCTTATGGAAGCATTTGCCGGCTCCGTGTGGCCTACTCTCTTCCAATTAGTTGCCAGTTTTTTGTTAGCATTGGCATGTATTCCTGCTGGCCTCATCTGTGTTCCTGCCATGATGCTATCTCCGATATTGGGGTTTATTATCATCGTTGCCTTGATGTTTTTGTTTGTACGATTCTTATACGTCTTCGTTGCCATAGCTGTTGATAATAAAGGACCTATTGAAGGGATTGTATTTAGTTGGAAACTAACAGGTGGCAAAAATTATATTGATGTTTTACTAACACTCCTGCTACTAATTGCCTCCTACATTTTAATAGTCCTTCTTTTTATTCTTTTGGGACTTGTACTGCGAATAATAATTCCATTGTACTTTGCCAATAGCTTTGACTTAACACACTTGTCTCCCATATGGTGGATTATAGGGGGAATACTTGTAATTTTGTATTTGTTTTATCACTTAGCAATGCTTACATTTTTATTGCTCGTGTTTTTGAATCGAAAATTCCAGCTAGAGCCGCTCCATCCAACTAAGGAACAAGATCCAATTTTTATCCCATTGCCCGATTTAGAAAATACCAATCAGGAAAGTGTTCAGCAGCCACCGCTTACTCCTGAAATTCCACAGGATGTTCCGCATATACAAGATGTTCAAAAAAAAGCATCTTCTCAAGAAGGCATCCCTGCACAATCAAGCAAAATGGAAACTATTGGCCTTACTAAAACATCAGTTAACACTACTGAGGAAGATACCAACGATATCACACAACACTTACATCAGGTATACACACCTCGCACCAAAGAGGATATCCAGCATACGGAAGAAGACCGCATGCCTACAATTCTCTTTGATGATGACTTAGCAAAACAGTTAGAACATCAGTTTTTAGAGGAACATCAGCAACAAACACCTAAGAATACTAGCGAGGATTCCTCAGGAGACGACTCAATTCAACTATCTAAATGATAGAAGTGTACTAGAATTATTGAGTAAATATTCATGCCACAGAATCCTATTATAATACTAAGTGACGTAAAAACTTTTTTTGCCATGACAAAAGCAATTGTCCGTGGCCAGTATAAGATGCCCTGGAAAACGTTTTTTTGGGTAGTTTTATGTGCTGTTTATTTTTTGTCCCCAATTGATTTGCTACCAGATATTTTACCTGTACTAGGGTTTGCTGATGATGGCGCCTTTATCTTGTTTGTGTTACTTTTAATTCACCAAGATTTAAATAATTTTCGACAAACAGGCCAGCAGCAGGATACCATCATAGAGGCAGAAATAATAGACGAAGGGAAAAAGAAGAAATGATTAAAAAGTTAATTAAGTTTTGCCTCATTCTTTTTCTCATCCTTTCCGTGTTGCTCATAGCGGCTTTCTTTGCGCTTAAAAAAATGTATCCGCCAGCTAAATTAAAGGTAATGGCACAAAATTATGTTTCACAGAAACTTCAACGTGAATTTACATTCGATGACATTTCTTTTACGTGGATTGGATTCACGCTTACCAATGCAGCTTTATCGGAACAACATACTTTTCAAGAAGGAACTTTAGTTAAAGCAAATAAATTAACAGCGCATGTAGCGGTTAAACCCCTACTGCAAAAACGCATTGAAATCAGCACTATAGAAGCAGAAGGATTAGAAGTAAATATCGTGGCCAAAAAAGATGGGACTTTCAATTTTGATACGCTTGTATCCGATCAGAAAGAAGACCTTTCCGTTCAGGCCACGCCAACCAATATCCTTGAAGAAGAAAAAAACCCGCTAGTCATCATCGCTCAAAAAATCAAGCTCAATGATTGTGACTTGATATATATAGAAGAACAAAGCGGTACACGCACCGCTTTAAATGATTTAAATATCGAAATGACCGATTTTGATTTAAATCGTCCCTTTGATACAAAAATTGATTTCACCACCAATATATCTCAATCTGGAAAATCTACCGTACTCCTACCAGTAACCATTCAATTTACAACTATGTTGGCACAGCTCAATATGGCTAATGCTTATGCTACCATTTCACAAGCCGCGGCTCATTATAAAACCATGCAGCTCAATTTACAGGGAGAGATAAAAAATTTTGAAACCCCTTCGGTAAATTTAACAGGTTCACTGTCCGGAGTTAACAATACCGTATTGAACGAACTTGCTCCCGGGCTTTCTGCCTTTGATCTACCAAAGATTTTCTTAACTTTGAAGGCCAGTGCAAATTTAGGTGCCAACAAAGCTACCATCTCTCAAGCTAAACTATCCGTACAGGACAGTTCTCTGCTCGTAAAAGGAACTTTGAATTGGGATGGACCTACCTTTGCCTACGATCTATCCGCCACATTAACAGCTATTGTAAATCAACTAGTACAAATGGCAGATACTTCGTTAAATGATTTTAGTCCTACGGGCACGATAAATGCTTCTTTACGCGCCACAGAGAAAAAAAATTATACTGATATCCGCGGAACTGTAGCACTAAAAAACACTAGTTTGCTGTATGAGCCATTTACATTAACCGAATTAAACGGAAATATCATATTGGATTCATTGGAAAACATTTCGTCTCCTTCCTTAACGGGCAAATTAAATGGGGAGACGTTTATAGGAGATTTTTCATATCTAGTTCTCCCTTCGTTAACGGATATAAAACTAAATTTTAACTTAGACAAACTTACTTTAACGAGATTTTCTTCGGCTTCTGTGGACACGGCCACTAATTTCCAAGAGCCATCAACGACAAACAATGAAAAAGTAACTCAAACTGAATCTGCCATGAATATCCAAGCAAACGTAAAAATAGGAGAACTTTCTATTCCTTATCTTCAATCAGAAGGATTAACAGTAAAAGCAAATCTTACTAATATTACCGACAATATGTCACATGCTAACGGTACGATAGATTTCTCCCTACAGCCAGGTAAAATTACCAATTTGGATGAATTTATTAAGGAAAGCAAAATAGCCAAGATCTTATTACTTCCTGTTGGTATTGTTAAAAAAGTAGCAGGGTTATTAAAAATAAATCTCTTCCCTACTGACAAGAACCAAGGGGCTACTATATCTTTTACAGAAGGAGCTGGAGCATATACTTTCACGGACGGCGTAATGAATGTAGATAAAACCATACTCAATTCTTCTGCTACCAACATTTCCGCTAGTGGAACAGCTAACTTTCAAACAGATGAACTTAATATGAAAGCCCAGGCCACCCTTCTTACGCAAGCCGCTCCTGTTTCGTTTAAAATCACCGGCACCCTAAGTAACCCCAAAGGGAAATTGGACGTCGTAAATACTGTGACTTCAGTAGTGGGGGGAATTTTAAATGGAACAGCTGTTAAATCAGCTGCAAATGGCACGGTCTCTGTGGCTAACGGTACAACTACCGCTGCCACTAATACGGTAAAAAATACAGTTTCTACAGCAGTAGATGTGGTCAAAGGAATTGGTGATTTATTTAAAAAGAAAGAATCCGAAGAAAAATAATTTTATTTATTGCACTAAAAAGGCCCGTTCATTAGAACGGGCCTTTAAAAATGAACTTTTATATTCTAGTGAGGTGTGGTAGAAATTAACAACGTCCCGCCGTAGTTTCTCCAGGTAGCATTTTGAGCCCCTTCGGGTTTTGATCCTGCCACAAAGCGGAATTGAGATTGTTCGGTGGTATCATCGCTTGTTACGTGTAGTTCTCCCCGCACGCCTCCCGTCTTAGTCCAAATATTATGTGTATCTGCGATCAATTCTCCTTTTACCTTCATATTTACCATATTTTTTTCGTGCTCAGGGTCTGAGTCAATACTATTTTCCAAAGTTATTTGCTTAGCAATCAACTGTCTCACTTCAACACTTCCTTTTGGCCCAATATTCAAAGATTTGACAAACCATATACTAACATTATCATCAGTATTACCATTATTGTAACTCAACACAGTTCCTTCATCCATTTTTAAGGAATCAATATTTGCAGCCGCACCCTGTATCTCAATTATTCCTTCTTCTGAGGCACTGGTACCTACGTTCAGCACGGCACCGTTACTAATCGTAACAGTATTCTTTATCGTAACGCTATCAAATATGGCTACAGGCGTGTACAAAGCTGATACAAACGTAAATTGATTCACTCCCTGTCCCCAAACCGGAGCAGAAATAACCAACATAGAAAAAATAATGCTCCAATATTTCATAAAAACTCCTCCCTTAAACACACTTACTCAAAGTATATCTAAAATTCCATCTAAAAACAAGACCCAAGTTTTAAAATCTCACGCGAAATGCAGACAATATCGTATAATAAAGGTATGGGACTTTGTTTATTGTGGCTAACAAATTTGGCTTTCCCGTTTGTGGCTCTGGGGGTATTTTTTTCTTTTCTATTCTCCGGACGCCGCAGATTGCTTATTCATTTGCAAGCGGAACTGCGTGAACGATTAGGGCTAGAAAAACTGGGTTCCTTACCACAAAATGTCATTTGGCTGCATTGCGCCAGTGTAGGGGAAGTAAATTCCATTAAGGGACTGATTGCTGTATTAAAATCGTTTTATCAAAAAGAAATTTTGATTACTACCTCCACTCAAGCGGGGAAAGAGGCCGCCCTCAAAAATCCAGATGTGACTGCGGCCGTTCTTGTCCCTCTCGATTTTTACCCTTCCTGCAAACGCTTTGTACGAATCATTAAACCTCACCGATTATTTGTCGTGGAACGGGAAATTTGGCCCAATTTATTATGGGCTACACACGCTAGTAACATCCCCTATGCCCTTGTGAACGGACGTATCAGCGAAAAATCAGCACGTGCTTATTACTGGATACGCCCTCTATTTAGAATGATCTTCTCCCCATTAACTTTCGCCGCTTTACAAAACAAGGATGCCGCTAAACATTATGAAAAACTAGGAGTAGCCCCTGATAAAATCTATGTTTTCGGTAATGTAAAATATGATTCACTATCAGAAATCCCCACTAAAACTGCCCAAGTACAGCAATTACTGACTCAATTGGGTTGGCAAGGAAAACATATCTTTGTATTAGGAAGCACTCATCCATTGGAAGAGGTACTGCTATTGCGAGCAGCTCCGGATATTCTAAAGGCAAATACCAAAATTATTTTTGCACCCCGGCATCTTGAACGAAAACCTGAGATTGAACAAGCATTGCGGCAAAGTGGCTTACACTACGCTTTTGCTAGTCAGGAGTCCTTTGATAAAAACATAGATGTATTATGTGTGGACATTATGGGTTTATTGCACTCTTTGTATGCCTGTGCTACACTAACGTTTGTGGGAGGATCCATAGCTCCACGTGGTGCTCATAATCTATTAGAACCTGCCATCCTAGGAAAAACCGTTTTATTTGGCAAACATTTTTATAACACACCCGATACGGCCCAAGCTCTTTTAGAGCATGGAGGGGGCGTGTTAGTAAACGAAACAAATTTTAAAGAGACCGTGATACGTTTATTAAACGATCCCGAGCAATTAGATAACATGAATCAAAAAGCTCGTCAAGTCGCTTTAAGTTTTCAAGGAGCAACAGATAAAATTAGGGGAGTAGTAGAGCAATATGAACACAGAAAAACAACCTAATATTTTGGTAGTACGTTTCTCTTCGTTAGGAGATATTGTACTTTCGTCACCCGTCTACAAAAATATAAAAGCCGCGTGGCCCAATGCGCGTATTACTTTATTGGTAAAACCGGCTTTCTCACAAGCATTAGCCGGACATCCAGACATTGATGAAATTTTAGTAGCCAAACCGACCATATGGGGCATTGTACGCCAAGTACGCGAAGGGCATTTTACCCATTTCTTGGACTTGCATGCCACATTCAAAAGCATATTAGTGGGGTGGCTTAGCCGTATCCCAAACCGCACGCGTTATGACAAAAACACTATTGCACGTCGAATTTTTGTGAGTTTTCATAAAAGCTCCCCTGTATTAGAAAGACATACCCTTGATAAATATCTAGAAGCTCTACAAGCCTGGAATATACCTGTAGTTTATAAGGAACCTAAACTAGGTGACTGGGCATATCGCCATACGGAAACTGCCGGTCGAAAAATCAATAAAATCGGTATTTTCCAAACTTCTTTTATTGGGGATAGTGTGCTTACAACTCCACTGATTCAAAAAACAAAAAAACTGTTCCCAGATACAAAAATTGTAGTCATCACTCGCCCACAAACGGAAGACATCTTCAAGCCACTTCCCGAAGTAAGTGAAGTTATTTTAAACGACAAACGGGGGTGGAATAAAATTGCCGGCGTATGGAAAACAGCAAAAGCAATTAAAAAATCAAAAATTGATATTTTGCTCGTTCCGCACCGAAGTTTTAGAAGTGCATTGATTGCTTGGCTTTCCCGCGTACCGATACGTATTGGGTTTACGTCTAGCGAAGGATGGTTCCTATATACAAAAACGGTCCCATTTAACTGGATGATTCACGATGCGGAACGCAATTTATCCTTATTACAAGGTATTGCTAAGGAAAAATTTGCTGCAGAAAAACTTTCTATGGCATTTACGCCGTCTGCCGAAGAAAACGTAGACCGTCTGTTAAAGGATTTCAACTTAGAGGGCAAAAAACTTGTTGGCATTCACGCTGGCAGTGCCTGGCCAACAAAATGCTGGCCCATGGAATATTTTGTAGAACTCATTTCTAAATTGCAAACAGAATTGGGAGTTCAAGTAGTACTTATCGGAGGGGGAAAGAAAGATGCGGATTTAGGTGAAAAAATCTGTCAACTTTCTAAAGGACATGCCGCCAGCTTATGTGGCAAAACCAGTTTAGCGGATTTGATGGCATTAATGAAGCATCTATCTCTGTTCATTACCAACGATTCGGGTCCTATGCACATCGCTACAGCATTTGACGTACCCACTTTAGCTATCTTTGGACCTACCACACGCGAATTGGGATTCTTTCCATACGGGGAAGGACATCGCGTCCTTGAAGTAAAGGATTTACCTTGCCGTCCCTGTGCCTTACATGGGGGAAAGAAATGCCCGTTAAAACACTTCAAATGTATGCGTGATATCTTACCCCAAACCGTATTCGATAATGCTAAACAAATGTTGCACATATAAGAACAACATTGACAGGGAGCATTAATTTAAACCCTCGGTAAAACCGGGGGTTTAATAAATGTGAAGTTATTTATAAATTAAAAATCGACGCCGGATACTTCGTTTAGGGCAGCCAATGTATCCACAAACAATTGTCTGATCTCGGCCCATTTGCTAAGTGGCAACCAAATCCTTTTTTGGGCAGTTCCCTTGTTCTGTTCCCATTGCCGAAAATCAAGCCCGAGGTTCCCACGAAATTCTGCTATCGTTACAACAATACAAATACCAGGACGTTTAGCCAATTTTGCCACAGGCCCTAATTGTAGCTGTGTCGCATCCAAAGGGATCTGTTTAAGCACAGGTACTAGCGCGCGAATCATTTCGGGGGTAAACGTTACACCATCGCGGGTAGGGCCCGAAAAATTATCCGTCCGTAAATATCGACGGACAGATATATAACGATACCCTCTATAAGCATCCATAGAAAAACGGATTTCTTCTTCTGAGCTGAGAATCAACGACCCTATTTCACGCAACAACATAAAACTGCTTTCTGCCATGTCAAATTCTCTCCCAATAAATTTCCCTGTGTTTACTCTAAAAATATGGTATGATACCTATAGTATATTTTAATGTTTGTTTGGTTTAAAATCAAGACACAGCAAAGGGAGCCATATGGCAGAGGAACAACAATCTTCGTTAGTGGGTCAAGAAATATCCGGATGTGAGATTCTACAAAAAGTAGCTGTAGGTGGAATGGGGGCAATTTATAAAGCCCGCCATAAAGCATTAGACCGTATTGTGTGTGTTAAGATTTTAAGTCCTTCCTTGACCAATGATAAAAAAGCCGTAGAACTCTTTTTAACAGAAGCCCGCGCTATTGCCGAGCTAGAACATCCTAACATTGTGCAAGTGTACAACGTAGGAAGAGAAAAAGGATATTACTTTATCGTCATGGCTTTTATCGAGGGGCAAACGCTCTCTCAACTGGTAAAAAAGAACAAACGCCTCCCTATAGACATCACATTAAACTTATTTGAAGGAATCCTGTTAGGATTGGATGCAGCGCATACGAAAGGGATTATTCACCGCGATATTAAACCTTCCAATATTTTAATCAATGCACAACTACAACCTAAAATTGTGGACTTTGGTATTGCCAAAAAAGTAGACAAAGAAAAGGGATCAACCAAAACTACAGAACTTGCCGGAACGGCTTATTTCATTGCGCCAGAACAAGCCCTAGGGAAAGATTTGGATACTCGTGCCGATTTATATTCTGTAGGCGCCAGTTTATATTATGTACTCACGGGGCATTTTCCTTACAACGGGAAGAATACGATCGATATCATTCAAAAACATATCAATGATCCTGTTCCAAATCCTGCCAGTTTACGTCCCAATTTGCCCGCTTGGTTAACAGGTGCTGTTCAAAAATTAATGAGCAAGAAACCGGAAGACCGTTTCCAAACCGCCAAAGAGGCATATGTCTATTTCCAAAAAATGCGTGCAGAGGATCAATTGCACATCAAAAAAGGGGACTCCATTAATTTAGGCGAAAATAGTGGCTTAAAATTAGTAAAAGAAGAAAAATTCGAAACGGACCGTATTGTTCAAAAGCAGCAAACAGAAAAGAAAATAAAGACATCCACGTCTTCTAAACCTTCGCTTCTCCCTTCCGTTGAAAAGGCCGTTACCGTACCTAATACTACTTCTTCTAAGCAAGAATCTTCAGCCGCGCAGTTGCATCCTGCCATGTTAAGTGAAAAAGATGCCGAAAAAGTGGATATATTTAATCCGGCGCCTACTTTTGCAACTCAACAATTACGTGAGAAGGCACGCAAAACCGTTTACCTAATCCACGACGTATTATTCAAGCTACCAATCTTTGTCTTTTTTACAATATTGGTGGCTTATGTATTTCATCAACTGGGATTGATTTGTTCCGTTCATACAAATGTCACAAATAGTTTAGTAACTAACTTTATCAGTCCATTTACAGCAGAGCAATACGCTCCAAACCAACTTTTATTTACACTATTTGCTGCAATAATACTGGGATTAATTTTTGCCTCCGCAGCAGTCAAAGCATACGCCCGTTCTACCATGACTTTACTGTTCTTAGCGATTGTGGCCTACATGTCTGGACTGTTCACGCCAAACAATCCTTTCTTGGATACCCACTACATTACACAATTTATTTTTACACCAGAATACTATTTGTGCTACCTGATTATTGCCTTGTTATGGGCAGTTGCGTTCTGCTTTACCTATAACCGCACTCCGTTACAAGGATGTTTGGCCAGCGCGCTGGTGCTCCTTGTTCTTACACTATCGTATTTGGCAACGCATTTATCAATTAGCCCTGCTGCCAACATTCCTTCATTCAAAATATTATTCTTAGCATCCCTCCTTAGCGCAGTTATTTCTATCTATTATCTAGCCAATCGGAACGAAAAAACTTCTGTCATCTTACCTGTCATATGCTTATTGCTTAGTTGCGGAATGATGTGGATATACACTGTATCTGGTGCAGCAGAAACAGTACGCAATACTACGCAAGCTATTATCAGCAATATCCATCCTAAAGCACTACATAATATAAGTGCGAATGCTGAGATAGAATCAGAATTGGGAATTCAATCAAAACGTGATGTCTTCTCCAAATTAAATAAGGAAACTGACATTTCTAGTATGAGTGAAGATGCTTCCTATGTTTTCTTTTCCAATCAATTACAGTACTTGGCTCCTGGTACATTTACAGAGGAGAATTCCCCGTTATTTATTCGCCTTTTAAAGAATTACTACAATGGTGGCGCAAATAAAATGAATGTAGAATTGTGGACTTATGCACTTACGTTGCCTATTGTTAATTTTAACCAAAATGCTCAAAATAATGGTGCATACACTTTCTTGATGCTATTACTAATGGTACTAAGCATTAGTTTTTGTGTAGGGACATTATTGTTAGGTGAGGAATAGCATCATGGCCCACTTTGATATTGAATTTGCAGCTGTCACCGATATTGGTAAAATCCGCGAAAAAAATGAAGACAACGTCCTCATTTCTTCAGATTTAAGTATTGGTATTGTTGCCGATGGTATGGGAGGACATAGTGCTGGTGAAATTGCCAGCAGTATTGCAGTATCCGTACTTGCTGAAACAGTACGAAAAATTAATATGGGAAAGTTGCAAATCCCAACAACTTTTTTACCTAAATTGTCCGCCACAGAACGCAAAATTTTATTAGCTGCTAACTTAGCCAATGCAGCTATTTATTCTACCGCGCAATCGGCAGATAATTACCGCATGATGGGTACGACTTTAACTGGTGTTTTAATTGAAAATGATTTTGCTACGGCCGTACATGTAGGCGACTCGCGCCTGTATTTGTTGCGTAATAATAAAATTATCCAAATTACGACCGACCATTCATTGGCTATGGAACACATTCGAAGAGGTCTGTTAACTAAAGCAGAGGCCGACCATTCTAAAATCCAAAATATTTTGACACGTGCTATGGGAATTAAGAAAAATATTGAATTTGACTTATTAAAATTCCCGGTACATATAGGGGATATCTTGTTACTTTGCTCCGATGGCCTGTATAAGGGTTTGTCTGAAGATCAAATAGCCCATCTGTTACGCGCTGGGCGAAATACCCCGCTTGTTAAATTATGCAAACACCTTGTGCATAAATCCAATGAAGGGGATGGACAGGATAATATTTCCTGCGTGTTAATCAAAATATTGCCTCAACAAAAATTAACGCTAAAACAGCGTCTTAAATCTTTGTTCAAAAAGTAATGTGATACATAATCCCTTCTGACAGACGATTTCAGAGGGGATTTTCATTTATTTCATGTTTATATTCATCTGGTAAACAAATGCCTTAATTAGCACTCTTACAAAGAGCTTGACAATTTTGTTTTATAATGCTAAACTAGCATTAAGCGATGGCGAGTGCTAAAATACCGCCACACGTATTTACTTAGTTTTAGGAGGAACAACTATATGGCAGAAGTAAAATTCAAACCGCTAGGGGACCGAGTATTTGTTAAACCTATTGAACGGGAAACCATGAAAGGAGGAATTATCATACCTGATACCGCCAAGGAAAAACCCATGGAAGGCGAAGTAATTGCCGTGGGTGCTGGCAAGTTGACTGATAAAGGCGATCGCATCACTATGGATGTTAAAAAAGGTGACCGTGTGCTGTATGGTAAATATTCCGGCACTGAAGTAAAACTGGATGATGAAACATTTTTAATCTTACATCAAGATGAAATCTTAGGAATTTTGGGATAAATTAGGAGGATCAATTTATGGCAAAACAAATTATTTACGGTGACGAAGCACGTGCCAAAATGAAATCAGGCATTGAAAAAGTAGCAAATGCAGTAAAAGTAACATTAGGGCCGAAGGGTCGTAGTGTAGTGTTGGAAAAGAAATTTGGTTCTCCACTCATTATTGACGATGGCGTAACTATCGCCAAAGATATTGAACTAGAAGACAAATTTGAGAACATGGGAGCCCAACTCATTCGCGAAGTTGCCTCTAAAACAAATGATGTGGCCGGTGATGGAACAACCACTGCTACAGTGCTTGCCAACGCCATGTTAACTGAAGGTATAAAAAATATTACCGCTGGAGCTAATCCAACCTTAGTTAAAAAAGGAATTGAAAAAGCCGTAGAAACTACTAAAGCCGCATTAGAAAAAATGCACAAACCCGTCAAAACTAAAGAAGAAAAAGCCCAAATTGCTACTATTTCTTCCAACGATCGCGAAATCGGCAACATGATTGCTGAAGCCATTGAAAAAGTAGGCGCCGAAGGGGTCATTACCGTGGAAGAAGGGAAAACAGCCACTACTCAACTTGATATCGTAGAAGGGATGCAATTTGACCGTGGTTATATTTCTCCTTATTTTGTAACCGATTCCGAACGCATGGAATGCGTGTTGGAAAACCCCTATATTATCATTACTGATAAGAAAATTTCGTCAATGAATGAATTGTTGCCAATCTTGGAAAAGATCGTACAAAGTGGAAAACAATTCTTAATCGTAGCCGAAGATGTGGATGGTGAGGCATTGGCCACTTTAGTAGTAAATAAATTGCGTGGCACCTTAAAAGGATGCGCCGTAAAAGCCCCCGGCTTCGGTGACCGCCGCAAAGAAATGCTCGAAGATATTGCCATTTTAACAGGTGGAAATGTTATTAGTGAAGAACGTGGCATGAAACTTGACAAAGCCGAATTGCCTATGCTCGGTCAATGTGTCCGCGTAGTTATTGATAAAGAAAATACCACTATTGTCAGCGGTAAAGGTGAAAAAGCCGCCATTGATGCGCGCACAGCTCAAATCCGCAAACAAATCGAAAATTCTACCAGCGAATACGATAAAGAGAAACTTCAAGAACGCCTAGCTAAATTAGCCGGCGGGGTTGCTGTAATCAGCGTAGGTGCTGCTACGGAAACCGAACTCAAAGCCAAAAAAGCCAAAGTAGAAGATGCTAAAAATGCCACGAAAGCTGGTGTAGAGGAAGGACTTGTCCCCGGTGGTGGTGTTGCATTAGCACGTTGCCAGAAAGCATTAGACGGCATCAAAGAAGACAATGAAGATATCCGCACGGGGATTAACATTGTACGCAAAGCACTGACCGCACCTTTGAAACAAATTGCTGTCAATGCCGGTTTAGATGGAGCTGTAGTAGTTGATAAAGTACTCAATATGAAAGGTGTCGCCGATGGTTATGACGCTGACAAAGATGAGTATTGTGATCTACTCAAAGCTGGCGTAGTGGATCCAGCAAAAGTAGTCCGCACCGCTTTGGAAAATGCTGCATCTATTACCGGGACTGTCTTACTGACTGAAACGTTAGTAGCAGATGCCCCAGAGAAAGAACACAACCATGCTCCTGCCGGTATGCCCGGAATGGGGGGAATGGGTGGCATGATGTAATATAATATTGCCCAGTTTGTATAAGAAACTCCTCGGGCTTTGCCCGGGGAGTTTTTTCTATCAAATTTTATATAATATCTTAGCTTAAATTAAGGAGGAAATTATGGCACAAAATCCCATGTTTAATGAAAATGCCTTTAAACGCGCCAAAGCGGAACATCAACGTGGTTTTCAACACCCACAAGATGAACTTACCCAAGAGCCCATGCACTTAGTACGCGGGGAAGATACCGCAACTACTGCCATGACGTTACAGGGAACTATTAACAAAACCTTTTGCTTATTATTCATTTGTGTAGTCGGGGGAATGCTTAGTTGGACAAATCCTCAAGCTTGGCTTTCTTATATATGGATAATTGCCATTGGTGCTCTTGCTATTGCTATTTGGACTGCATTCAAGCCCTCCGTCTCTACATTTACTGCCCCTATTTACGCCTTCCTAGAAGGTACTTTATTGGGAGCTATCTCTGCTATGTATAACGCCCAGTGGAACGGTATCGTTTTTAATGCTGTAGCGATTACAATCCTTGTCTTTTTCTTCATGCTAGCACTTTATAAGTTCCAAATCATCCGCGTAACCAGCGGACTTGCCAAAGGAATTGTCGTTGCCACACTAGCCGTATGTGTGTTATATATAGGATCGTGGCTGTTGTCTTTATTCGGAGTAAGCACCGCTTATTTAACTTCTTCTTCACCGCTATCTATTGGTATTAGCGTAGTGGTATGTGCGATAGCTGCGTTCAACTTCCTTTTAGATTTTGAATTTATCAATCAAATGACCAGCAAGTATGCTGCCCCCAAATACATGGAATGGTATGCAGGATTTAGTTTACTGGTTACCTTGGTGTGGCTATACTTGGAAATTTTGCGCTTACTCGGTAAAACCAAAAGCCGCTAATTTCCTCATTTCCAAAGCCCCGCTTACCCGCGGGGCTTTTTATTTTGTAAAATATGATTAACGGGGCGGAAAGCTCCGCCCACATCACTAAAAGGAGTTATCAAGATGAATTTTAACAGCATCAAAAAAATCCAAGATATGGATTTGAAAGATAAAAAAGTTCTCGTGCGCGTTGACTATAACGTGCCGCTCAAAGATGGTAAAGTAGATAATAACAAACGCATTGTAGCTACCGAAAAAACCATCAAATATTTGTTGCAAAATAATTGCCGCGTAGTATTGATTGCTCACTTGGGCCGCCCGAAAGGGAAAGTGTGCCCTGAATTTAGCTTGGCTCCTGTAGCAGAAGAAGTAGAAAAACTTTTTGAAGTACCGGTTCATTTTGCCAAAGATTGCATCGGCGCCGAAGCTGACAAAGTTGTAGCCGAAACCAAAAACGGCGAAATTGCTCTCTTGGAAAATTTACGTTTTCATCCCGAAGAGGAAAAGAACGATCCCGAATTTGCCAAACAACTAGCTAAACACGGTGAAATTTTTGTGCAAGAGGCATTTGGTACCGTACACCGTGCTCACGCTTCTACCAGCGCCATTGCTGATTATCTGCCCGGATGCGCCGGTTTTCTGGTGCAAAAAGAAGTAGAGTTTTTGGGTAAAGCACTTGAAAATCCTGCTCGCCCGTTTGCCGCTGTTATCGGTGGGGCCAAAGTATCTGATAAGATTTTGCTCTTAAACAACTTGTTAGATAAAGTCAACGTGCTTATCATCGGCGGTGGTATGGCTTATACGTTTCTCAAAGCCAAAGGCATGGAAATTGGCAAATCCCTCGTTGATGACACAAAAATAGACGAAGCTAAACAAGTAATGCAAAAAGCGGCCGACAAAGGCGTTAAGATGTTAATGCCGATTGACTTCCGCGTTGCCAAAGAATTTTCTGAAACAGCAACCGCTACGGAAGTGGATGTTATCCCGGCAGATATGGAATCTATGGACATTGGCCCCAAAACTGAAAAATTGTTTACAGAAGAATTACTCAAATGCAAAACCATTTTCTGGAACGGCCCGATGGGCGTATTTGAATTCCCGAATTTTGCCAAAGGCAGTTTTGCTATCGCCAACGCTATGATTGAAGCCACTAAACAAGGTGCTATTTCCATCATTGGCGGGGGGGATAGTGTAAACGTTCTTAAAAAAGGTAAAATCAACCAAAAAGAATTCTCGCATGTGTCCACCGGAGGTGGTGCTAGCATGGAATTTGTGGAAGGCAAAGAACTGCCTGGCTTAGTTGCCCTGGCTAAATAAAATTAGACTTAAAAAGTTTATGAAACTCCCCGGGCCTACGCCCGGGGTTGTTATTTTGTGTTTAACAATCGTTGCAAGCGTACTCCATTTTTCCTTGTGCCACTAGTTCATTACAAATACGTTCCCCAACCGAGCCAGCATCCACATAATTGCACTCGTCACCTCTCCACGCAGTATCTGCTGAATCTTTTTCTGTACTGACCATATATAATACTGTGTTTCCATTATCTAAAATACGGAACGCGACCACTCCACATTCTTGAGGACCACAAGAAGCCAGAAAGGCAAAATCTGACGCAGCACAAAGCACTCCGTTATCAACAGAACAATCCATAGATTTTGTGACTTCTACCTCCAAATTCTCCGTACTTGCATCTCCTATCAACGAAGTGTATGTAGCTGGAAATCCGCCATTTTCCAAAAGCCAAATATCTACGGCCTTTTGCAAAGTTGATACCGTCTGCATCGCAGCAGCCAACCGGCTTTTTTCTACGGCATACTGATATTGCGGAAGCGCAATGGCTGTCAAAATACCAATGATAAGCACTACTACAAGCAGCTCTATTAGTGTAAAACCTCTTTTACAACAACATCTTTTCATATCCAATATCCCTCCATTTTATACAAAAATAATTTATCGTATAGCCCATCATAAGAAAAAAAAAACGATTCAAGTGGCATTTATTTGCTAATAAAAAACAACAGGCAACAAACACTAAAATTTGTATAATATGTGTATATTGATTTAGGAGAATGACATGTACGGACTTATTTTAGCGTTGCACTTTGTTGCGTGTGTTTTGTTAATTCTGATTGTTTTATTGCAGAGCGGAAAAGGTTCTGCCGCCGGTATCTTTGGTGCTTCCGGTGCAGACAACTTATTTGCCAGCCCAACAGCATTCAATGCCGTTAATAAATTTACTGCTGTATTAGCTATTATAATTATGTGTACGTCTATCGCACTAACTATTGCCTCCAACAAAGCGCGGACTACTTCTGTGATGGATAACGTAGCAATTCCTGCGTCTGCCCCGGCCACGCCAGGTAAGTAAGTTGCACGCAGTAGGAAAGTTTAGTAAAATAGACGTTGCTGTTCCCTTGTAGTACAATTTGAGTTTTCGCGCAGGTGGCGGAATTGGTATACGCGTGCGTTTGAGGGGCGCATGCCGCAAGGCTTGAGGGTTCGAGTCCCTCTCTGCGCAATATTTAAAACCGGGTATGAGCCCGGTTTTTAATTTAAAAAATATGAATTACTCTGCATTAACAGCTGCTTGGATTTGTTGGGCAATCGTTGGTTTATCACCCATTATGGGCAAATATGCCGCCGGTCTAATGAGCCCAGCCGTACTTGTATTTTTAGGTACACTCCTAGGCGTTTGTTACTTTGCCCCGTGGATCACTAAAAGCTGTAAGTGGAGAGAATTGTTTGCCAAAGAAACACTATGGAAATTTTTGTTTATCGGCACGTTTGGCACTGCACTCCCGTTTACTGTTTTTTTGATTGCGCTTCACTACACCTCGCCAGGAAATGCTGCAATTTTACAACAAAGCGAGCTCATTTACTCACTCATATTTGCAGGTATTTTTTTAAAAGAATTTCCTAGCCGAGGGCAATTAGGCGGGAGTATCCTTATTATCTTGGGGGTATTGATTATTTTACTCAAAGAACAGTATACACCACGCTGGACCGGTGACCTGATTATTTTGGGTAGCACTTGGATGCTCCAAGCCGGATCCACCCTCGCCAAGAAACTTCCCAAACATCTAGATTACCGCGTTATTGGGATGGCCCGCAATTTATTTGCATTGCCAGCCCTTATTTTAATTTTAGGTGTGATGTATGTATTAAACGAGCCATTCACTTTCAAACCAACTATGACGGCTTGGGCCGTATTAGGTTATACAGGTATTTTGAAATATGGCCTAGCTATGGTCGTGTGGTATAAGGCCATCCGCGCTTTAGATTTAAGTAAAGTTACCGCTATTTATTTATCTTATCCGGTCCTTTCTCTGTTGCTTTCCGCTCTGCTTGGATTGGACAAAATTACACTCCATCAAATTGTAGGCCTTGCCATTACCTGTGCCGGTGCTTATTGGGTTAGTTTGACCGTGCAAAAAGAAGGGCACTAACCGTCTTAATAAAGTATAATATAAGTATGTTTAATATATTACCTGTTTACGCCATTTGGTTGGCGTGGTTGGCCACGTCGATTAACGTTGTAATTTCTAAATTGGCAGTGCCATATGCTACCTCTGCCTTGTTTTTATTTTTTACCTGTGCATTTGCCGCATTGTGTTTTCGCATCTACTTTGGCAACAGTGGCGAGTGGGAAAATTTATTCCGCAAAGATGTGTGGCCAAAAGCATTAGGCATGGGAACCTTCGGCACAGCATTGCCAATGACCATGTTTATGATTGCCTTAAAATACACCACCCCGGTTAATGCTTCTATCGCCAATCAAGTAGAAATGATTTATTCTCTCGTACTGGCAGCTATTTTACTCAAAGAACGCCCCACTCTTAAACAAATTGGCGGATCTGTACTTATTTTGCTGGGCGTAGTACTCATTATGATTGAAGGAGGAACGTCTATCCAAATGAAAGGCGATTTGCTAGTTATCGGATACGTGTGGATGTATCAAGTCAGTCATATTTTCGCCAAGAAACTGCCACAAGATTTAGCCCCACAAACTATTGCTGCCGCACGTGCCTTCTATGCACTCCCAGCGTTAGGATTATTGGTGCTTTGTTGGCCATTACTAGATGGCCCCATTGTTCTTGATGTACATGCTGCGCCCTTATGGATTATCTTAGTGATCAGCGCCATAGTAAACTATTTTTTGGGAAATTCTTATTGGTACAAAGCCATTCGCAATATGGACTTAAGTAAAGCTACGGCCATCATTTTATCTTACCCGGTGGGGACCTACATTCTATCCGTTGCCTTTGGACAAGACAAAGTAACCTTGCCCAAAATCGTAGGGATGATATTGGCAGTAGGCGGAGCGTATATCGTTACGGGAATTGTAAAGGCAAAAGGAGCAAGCAAATGAAGAAACTCGTTTTATTTGATTTGGACGGCACATTGGTCACGACAGGGGGAGCCGGTTGTCAAGCATTAGTTAAAGGTACAGAAAAACTGTATGGCAAAAAACCCGTATTTGAACACTCGCTCATTTCCGGCCGAACGGACTTAGACAACTTTACCCTCGTTTATGGTTTGTTGCATAAGGGGAAAAAACCTTCCAACACCGAACTTAAAAAAATGGAAAAGGCCTATGTTGCACAACTTCCCACGGAAGTAAAAAATCTTCTTCGTGCTAAAAAATACAATTTAATTCCGGGTGTAGATAAATTTTTACAATCATTATCCAAAGAAAAAGATGTAATACTAGCTTTAGGTACTGGCAATGTAGAAAAAGGCGCTTACATCAAATTAGAACCTAGCGGATTAGGTAAATATTTTACTTTCGGTGGCTGGGGCACGGATGGACACACACGTGAAGACATGTTGAAAGCTGCTGTCAAACGCGCAGAGAAAAAATATAGGACCAAATTAACACCGGATCAAGTGTATGTAATTGGAGATACTCACCGCGATATTTGTGCGGCAAAAAATTGCGGTTTTCATAATGCCGTAATCACCACAGGTTTGGGGGATCCTAAAAAAATACAGCGTGCAGCGGCCGAATTAGAAGTGAAAGATTTTAAAGATGACATGCTTTCTGTATGGCTTGGTTTAAAGGCAGACCCCAAAGGGGTCAAACGAGGGAGATACATCATGCCTGCTACCGCCATCGAACATGTATTTTTTAGCCGTACAGGAATTGATGAGGATAGATTAAAAATGCTTCGTATTAAAAAATACGAAGATTTGGGATCCGGTACGATTATGTAGGAGCTTTTTATGCAGTGGGACCAAGGAGCTAAACTTTTTCTAGAGGCACTCTCTTCCGATAAACCAACCCCGGGAGGGGGGGCGGCCGCCGCCATGACAGGTGCAATGGGCTGTTCATTAGTGATGATGGCCGCTAGTACCACCCTCAAGCGTAAAAACACATCTCAAGAAGCCCATAATGTACTAGAAAACGTATTACCCATTTTACGTCAAGGTCTTGAACAATTAAATTACCTCATACGCCAGGACGCAGCGGCTTACGAAGAATATTTAAAAGCATATCGCTTACCCAAGACAGATTTTGCGCGTGAAACACTTGTACAGGATGCTCTATGGAACGCTGCCTGTGTGCCCGCCGATACCGCTTCTATTTGTAAACAAATTTTGTGCCAAGCGGACATGTTGGCTCCTTTCATTGATAAAATTATTATCTCGGATATGTATTGCGCCTGCCACTTACTTAATAGTGCAATTGCTTGTTGCACAGAAAATATCCGCGCCAATTTGATTTATATCACCGAGCAAAAACGTGCAGAAAAATTAAAACAACTTTTAGATTTTTTTGAAAAGGGGACAAACAATGAATCAAACCCCGCATAAGCGAAGTGGCATGTTAAGTACTATTTATAATATGCTTCCCGGCATTGATAATGACTATGCCGCAAAGTTGGTTTACACATTAGAAGACAAAAAAACATTAGAAGAACTTCAACAAGATATTGCCAATTTAGCTACACAATTAAATTCTGACTCTCCGATGACAGACACCTTAATCGCCAAAATGCTTTTGGATGAATGTACTTTGTCAGCGGCGTTACGTCAACTGCGTATCTACAACAACTCCACTTCAATTACGGAACTTTGCGCTGCACTAGATATTCCAGCAAAAGATACCAGTAAATTACTGGAGACATATGCTTCTTTTTCCTCACATCATTACTTCGATGAAGCATTCGAATCAGCCATTGAACAAATTGAAGAAGAAAATTTAGCTGATGAAGTCAAAGCTCGTAAAGCCATAGATAATTTACTTAATCAAATTCAAGAAATTTGTGCAAACGATAAAGAAACAATTTCTGCCAATCGTACTGATATTTTTAAATTAGCAGATGCTTATCACTTACCTGTTAAACTTACTGCTGAATTAGAATTGTTATATTCGCAACCTGCCAGCATCTTATTTAAACCTGAATTTGAACGATTGCTTACAGATTTGCTGACGTACAATTCACGCGCCACTTTATGTGCCTCTCTAGCAGCTAGATCTATGTTGTGTCAAATCACTCCAAAAGATGCTCAGGACATTGCATTAACATCGAAGTTACTAAATGATGAGCTTTTAGAAGAAGATTTATTAGTTATTGCATGCCGTTACTTAAAACTAAAAACCCCGCAAGATATTGCCGCTGCACATGATGCTGTACTTAAGAAATTACCTTACGTGGATAATCCCGAAGAGAATTTAGGCCTAGCCGTGCGTGTGTTGTTGGACGGAACTCCCGCTAGCTTGCAACACGCCATAGAAGTGGCAGCCCGAAAAAGAGATTGTGAACTACTGCGCAGAGCACTCACCAAGCATTCAATATATGACGGTTATGAATATGAATTGGCACATCACTACGCTGGTAAAAAAACGTTTGACCAACTAAATAATGACATGCAAGACCTACTTCAAACATTGCCTTATTGCACGGAAAATATTGAAAATAAGGAGTTAGCATGTAAAGTATTGCTTGGAATGCTGAGCTTCGAGGATGCGCATGCACAGGCCTGTTACATGCAAAATATTAAGGCACACGCAGTTACCCAGGGACTAGCACCTGAATTAATGAAACATTATTTAGGAACTAAATCCGCTAAAGAAATAGTTAAATTTTTTACAGGGTCGTTGTCACCTTATACATTTTGGAAAGCTGACCGTAAAAAACATCTATTTGCATTGCACACGTTAATAGAAGAACTTAATGGCACATATAATCGCCAGGTTACTGATTTTGTATTTGACATGTTGGAAAATGGATCTTCGGTAGAAGTATTGACAGATATGCTAAGCACAATTCGTCAAACAAAATCCTCTCCACAGGAGCTTAAAATTCTGCTAGACCGCTACCGAACGGCTCTAGCAGCCGCTAAGTCCTTATAAAAGGGTTTAAAATAACGTGATAATTTGCTATGCTGTTAACATATCGTTATCTATCTTTATTACAGGGTGGGAGCTATGAGATATTGGGTATATATCAATGACAAAGTAGACGGGCCATACGATGAAAACAAGCTAGTAACATTAAATGGCTTTTCACAAAACACGTTAATTTGTTCCGAAGAGGTTGCCTCTAGTGGTGGCCAAGAGTGGGTAAAGGCCTCTTCAATTTTTGAATTCGACGAGGTCCCTGTTCAGGAGGTTCCTGCAGCTATTCCGCCGGCCACAGCTACCACTGATATACCGCAAGCAAATACGCATGCTGTCGATGAAAATATCTTGTTATCAAAATTAAACTTCCTCACAGAAGAGCTTTCTCATCTGCACAAAAAATTGGATTCTATCCAAACTGATCTTGATAAAGCCGTAGCACAAAATGAGAAACTTTCTCAACAACTTGCTTCTCACGTCGCTCCTATCAAGAATCCTGTCCAAGAAACACCTAAAGCTCAAATTGTATCTCCTAAAACTATTACAACACCCATAAGCAACAAAGAACCGGAAGAACAAAAACCAAGCGAAATCCAAGAGGAATTAGATCATAGAGAAGAAGCAAAAGAACAAAAAACCACCGATGATGTACAAGCAGAGTTGGAATCTTTCCCGGATCAAGCTGCTCCTAAAGAAGAAGAGTTAATCATTCGCTCTGCCCTTGATTCCATCTATGGAGAAAAGCCGGTAGCACAACCCCAAGTTGAAGAAACCTTCCAGGATTTGTTACCTGAAAAAGAGAAAGAAAAAGTAGAAAAGATTGAGGAAGAATTAACTTTTACTCCTGTTGAAGACAAGCAGGAAGAAGCAGAATCCGCTGTTAAAGAAGCGCTCATTACCACTCCTTCCGCAGAAGAAATTTCACGCGACGAACTTATTAACGAGTTAACCGCTTCTCCTAAAGAAGACATCTTAGATCAAATTATTCAAGAGCACCAAGCACAAGAAGATGCTTCCTCCGTTTCTAACGAGACGGAAAACAAAAGTTCGCTAACAGCAGGAATAGCCGCTGCTGGTGTAGGAGCAGCCGCAGCCGCTGGTTTAGCAGGTCTTGCCGCGCTTTCCGATGGCAAGGAAGAAGCGCCTAAAGACACTTCTTCTTTGCCAAATGTAGATTCTTTTTCAATTGCTACGGATAAGAACAATCCTGAAGTTCTAGAAGAAGTTTTGCCAGCTAACCAAATGCCTCCGGACATTACGCCACACGAAGAACAACCTGTGCCTCATGTAGATTTAGCCACCCTTTCTGACGAAGATGATGTTAAGAAACAGCCCCTCGAAGAACAAGACAAAGCAACTGCTGATTTGGAAGCTCCAAACGAGGATACCGTGCAAGAGTTAGTTCCCGGAGCAACTTTACAAGAAAAGAAACAACCAGAGCAGGAGGGCTTTTATTTAAAATCTGAGAAAGAAATTCAAGAAGAACAAAAAGAAGCAGAATCCTCCGCAAGCACGTTAACAGCCAAGGATTTAGAAGACGCATTTGGCCCACAAGAAGAAGCAATGTCTCCAACTATTCAGGAAGTTCCTGATAATCGGAGTCCAAATGATCTTACAGAAATCGAATTAAAAGAAGGATCAACTTATTTAATTTCTGATTTCGTACCGCCAGCCCAAGTAGACGACGATTCTGCCGCATTGGAAGCGATGGGGGCTACGTTCGATCACTCCATCAACAAGCAACAAGAAACGCTCATTCAAGATATGCTAGCTGTATCTAATAAAGCTGAAAAGACACAACTTTTGCCTACAGATGGTTTACCCGAAGATATAACAGCTAACAAAGTTAGTTTAGAAAATACGATTCAGGCCAAACGCGGGGCCTCTTTGGATATCAAAACCGCTCCCATGGTTCCGGAACCAGCTAACTCTCCGCGTCTAGATGTTGATTTGGATGACGTAAATGCACAACATGACATGAAAACTTCCAAATCCAGCTCTGGATTAACGAAAGTTGTCATCACCATGTTGGTAACGCTACTATTATTAATCATCTTGTATGTAGCCCTGGGAATGGTAAATATGTTGCCGGAATCAATTAACTTATTCTCTCAAAAAGAAACCCCTGCAACCACATCTACTAGTGAAGAACTGTTAGAAGATCCTTCCCAAGATGAATTTTCCTACGAAAACGAGTCAGCCCAACTGGGTGAAACAGATCGAGTTCTAAATGATGTACAAAATCTTTCACTCTCTAATGGGTTTACTCTCAGGGAATTTGTGGAAGCAAAACACGCAGCTATTTCCAAGGACTTAATTTCTTGGGAAGTGACGGATTCTGTCGAACCGGAAAATTATTCTATTACAATAAAAATTCCGCCGGAGAATCCGCAGAACTTCAAAACGGTTTATCGTTTCAATTATAATATGGAAAATGGCCTTTTGGAACCAACTATCTCGGACGCTAAGAATCTTTTAGATCAAGCAGAAGGGCAAGCATAATTAGATAGACATACGTAAGAAATCCCCGACAATAGTCGGGGATTTTTATTTACAATCAAACTTCCTATCGTTATTTCACCGCATTTTGAACGATACTTTGCAATACATACATCGATTTCTCAGCCCAATTTAAGCTACACCATTCATAAGGCCCATGCGGATTTTCATATCCTGCAAATATATTAGGGGTAGGAAGACCTTTAAACGTCAATTGTGCCCCATCCGTACCTCCGCGAGCTTGCGTTAAACGGTAAGCAATTTTGTTTTCTTTCAATGCTGCTTCTAACAATTCCATTGCTTGCGGACGGGCACGTAAAATATCCCGCATATTGCGATATTGCTCTTTGAACTCTACCTCAATTTTTGCGGCAGGATATTTAGCACGTTTCTGCTCTATTAAATTAATTAACAACTGTTTGAATTTAGCAAATTTCGTTAAATCGTGTTCGCGCACAATTCCCTGCAACTCGGCCTTTTCTAATCCACCTGTTATATCCTTAAACAAAATAAACCCATCTTCTCCTTCAGTTGTTTCAGGCAATTTATCTTCTGGCCAAGATGTTACAATATCAGCTGCAATACGCACAGGATTTGCCATAAAACCTTTTGCAGAACCTGGGTGGCAGGACTTACCTGTAATATGGATCGCAAATCCGTCGGCATTGAAATTTCCACAGTCAATATCACCTAAATTAGCTCCATCCACGGTATAAGCAAAATCTGCAGCAAATTTTTTAACATCGAAATATCCAATTCCTGTACCTGTCTCTTCATCAATAGTAAAAGCAATTTTTACAGGACCGTGGGCAATTTCCGGGTGGGTCAGCAAATATTCCGCCAACGTCATAATAATAGAAATCCCTAATTTATCATCAGCCCCTAACAACGTATTCCCGTCAGCTGTTACGATATTATGTCCCACACATTGTGCTAAACGCGGTGCCGTCTGGTCATTAAGCACCATATTTTTTTGTTCACTAATCGTAATAGGGCCACCTTGATAGTTCTCATGTAAAACAGGATGGATGTTATGTCCGTTGTAATCACTTACAGTATCCATGTGGGCAAATAAACCAATCGTCGGAGCCGGTTTGTCTGTAGTGGGAGGAAGAACCCCTGTAACAAAACCATATTCATCCACTTCTACATCAGCCAAACCAATTTTTTTCATTTCGGCAGCCAGTTGATGCGCAAATGAAATCTGAGCGTCGGTGGTGGGGGTAACAGTCCCCGCCGGATCACTAGTGGTGTCTACGGCTACATAACGCAAAAGCCGTTGATATATTTTTTGCTGTAAATCGTTCATAATTATCTCCCTAAAGGTCTATTTTTATTATACAATTTATATATCTTATTCTTGTGGAGGATTTTGATGAAAAAACTATTCGCATTGTTTACATGTCTAGGGTTATTGGCTGGCTGCGCGACTGTTAAAGAAGCCACCAACTTAAAAAACTGCACCTATGCTCTTAAAAGCGTAGAACTTACTGATGTTAATCTAACCTCTCTAAATTTCACAGCTATCATTGCAATTACTAATCCGAACAAAACCGAAACAGCCAGATTAAAACGTTTCGTAGGGGTTTTAACAGCTAATGATGATAAAATTGCCGATGTAACACTACAAGATATTGAAATCGCTCCTCAGGCCACATATAATGCCAAGGCCAAATTCAATGTACCCACTATGGTCCTAAGCAGCAAACTGGTAGGTTTGCTCACCATGGGTAGCGGCACCATAGATTATCACTTAACAGGAACAATGTATTTTGAGGGGCCTATGGGAGTAGAGATACCACTTCCTGTGGATATGGGCCGCATTGGTAGTTATAATTAATACATGCTTTAAAAATATAACCCCCCGGGGGTACACACCTCGGGGGTTTTTTATAGAAATATAACTCTTATAACAAAATTGTCCGCAATATAATCGCCGTTATTGTAGAGAACAGCAGCGTTAAAAACACTACACGTAACGTATCCTTCCAGCCACTCTCACGTAGCATCACAAAGAAAGTAGCAATACATGGCATATACATACTCATAAATACACAAGCAACTACTAATGCTTGCGGAGTCAAATTAAACGGCTCCAAAAGCGCAATAGAAACGTCTTTACGCAAAAATCCCAACAATAGAAGGGGGGTTGCATCCGCGGGGAGGCCAAGCGCCCACTCTACAGGGGCTCGCAACACTTTTGTCAACCAACCGGTAATGCCGGAAAGTTGCATCAAATCCACAAACACAATACCGATTAAAATTAAGGGCAATGCATCCAACAGGTATTCCTTCATGCGAATCCAAATTTTTCGCGCCAATGGTCGCAGTTGCGGAATCTGCCAAGAAGGTATTTCCATAAATAATTCTGGGGTCTCTCCCTTCATGACATAATTTAACAAGGAACCTATTATAATGCCATTGAGTACTAACGCGCCAAATACCATCAGCATATATTTTATGCCGTAGGGGGATAAGATAGAAATAATCATAGCCGTTTGCGAAATACAGGGAGCAAGTACCAAAATAAGCGCTAATGCAATCACACGCTCTCGGCGGGTTTCTAATACACGTATCCCCATAACAGCCGGCACTTTGCATCCAAAGCCCAGCATAATCGGCAATGACCCATATCCATGTAAACCTATTCTGTGCAAGATGCGATCTAATAGAACTGCCAAACGCGGGAGATACCCAAGTTCTCCCAAGAAACCCAGGAGTGTATAAAAAGCAAATACATAGGGCATCACGTCCACTAATGCAATGTGCAAACCATCGGTCAAAACACCAAAATAGTTTTCTCCACCATCGCCAAGAAGCAATAGCCCTAATACATTATCCTTGATTCCACTAAATATTTTCTCCAAAAAAGGCAGGTAATAATTCTCATACAGCGGATCGAACAAATTAATCAAACTTTCGCCAACAAAGCGCACTACAAAAAAGGAAACAACCAGCGTAAGCAACGCAAGTGGTAATCCTGTCGCCGGTGCCGTTGCCCATCCTTGCAAATGCTCCCAAAAAGAAGGATGTTTGTGCTTTACTTGCTGTACTTGGTGAATGAGATTCCCAATAGTTTGCCATTTTTCTTCAGCAGAGGGGGGAATAACTATCATCGGTTGTTGCTCTGGATGAGTAGTTAATCTTATGGCCTCTCGCTCCAATTCTTTGAGGCCTTCGCCAGTAGTAGCTACTGTTGCAATAACTGGGATTCCTAATAATTTGGACAGTTTTTTGACATCAATTGTAATCCCTTTTCGCTGGGCCTCGTCAAATTTATTAAGCATCAAAATAAGTGGCTTTTGCAATTGCAGGATTTCCAATACAAAAAACAAATTACGCTCCAAGTGTGAAGCATCAGCCACACAAACAATAAAGTCATATTCTAAATCTTTAAATAGATTACGTTTTTTCCCTTCAATCAACCACTCTTCTTCTAAACGATACAACCCCGGAATATCGATAATATCATAGGCCTCACCTTTAAACTGGGTCTGTCCATAATTAAGCCCAACTGTCGTCCCCGGAAAATTTGAAGAAATAATTCCAATCCCCGTAAGACGTGAAAAAATTAAACTTTTACCCACATTTGGGTTTCCTGCTAGCAAAAAAGTGTTCTTTTTAGCCGTAACAAGAATTTTCTTAGCGGTCTCTCGCCCAATAGCAACTTCAGTACCAGAGACACTCACTACTACTGGCGATGAACCTTTTTTTCGTGTAATGAACTGTCCTTTGGCAATACCCATAGCAGCCAATTTTGCGGCCATCTTGGTATCTGTTTGAATTTCTTTAATTTGCGCCGTATTACCAGCTTTTAACTGGTACAATGAACGACAAGATTGGTTTTCCATAAAAGTTAGTCCTTCCTTACTTTTATATTGTATCACAATTATTTTTCCTATGCAAGTGACTAACATCCGACGATAAAATTTACTCCTCCTTATTTTATAGTATAATATGAATATAGAATTTCTTTACAATAGGAGAATGAACTATGGCTTATAAAGTAAATCCTGAAGTTTGTATCGGCTGCGGCGCCTGTGAATCTTCCTGCCCGGTAGGCGCTATTAGTGAAGTAGACGGAAAACGCAAAATTGATGAAACGAAATGCATTGAATGCGGTTCCTGCGCGGGAACTTGCCCGGTAAGTGCTATTTCCTTGTAATCTGTGCATAATTCTTAACTGTAACCCCACTTCTAGTGGGGTTTTTTATTTAAAATTATAAAAAATTTACTATTTTATCGCAGGGATTGTTATAATATATGATATGGAGGGTATCATGAAAAAAATTACTTTTATCATAGCATTTACTGCCACAGCTTTACCGTTAGTGGCCCAAAACGCTAGCAATCCTTATAGCGAAGAAATTGCTGAACGTAATGCACGTAAGGCCCGTTTAGCTGCTCAGGCCGCTGAACAACAGGCCATTACGAATGACGGTGTATACCGCGGAACTGTTTTTGGTGCTCAACAACAAAATTATAAAGGGAACACATTAGGGGGAACCACACAATCTACCAACACCGCAAAAACGAAATATGTTTACGACACTTCTTTGATTCGTGCTATTAAATTAAATGACGAAGATCGTGTACGTACGCTCGTCTATGCCAATGTAGATGTCAACGAACGCAATTATGCCAACATCACCCCGTTAACGTTAGCAGCTGAAAAAGGAAATCTAAATATCGTTACTTATTTAGTAGAAGCTGGTGCCAATGTCAATGAAGCATCTCCGTTTGGGGTAACTCCGCTTGTAGCGGCTAGTGCCGCCGGCAATGGTGACGTCGTTAATTACTTACTTTCACAAGGCGCTAGTGCTGCTGTAAAAGATGAAACAGGGAAAACCCCTCTCGCTTATGCAGCCCATTTTGATGATACAAAGGCAATTGCTGCCCTAGCAGCAGCAACTCCCACCGCTGTCAATTATCCGGATGCAGCTGGTAATACCCCTATTATCTATGCTGCCCAAAAAGGCGCTACTAAAACTGTTAAAACGCTAATCAAGAATCAAGCTGATGTCAACTATCGCAATCCCTCCACAGGCATTAGCGCAATAGCCGCCGCTGCCGCAGAAGGGCATGACGAAATTATTTCAGCTCTTGCAAAAAGTGGTGCTAACGTAAATATCCTTGATGCCAGCAACCGTACTCCTTTATCTTATGCTGCAGAAAAAGGCAAAACAAATGCTGTACGCACGTTGTTATCCGAAGGAGCAGACCCGAACGTCACTGATAATAACGGGGTCACCCCTTTGATGAGAGCTGCCGCAAAAGGAGATCAATTTACCTTAACCGAATTGTTACGCAGCCCAAGCATTAACATAGAAGCCAAAGATGCTCAAGGTAGAACTGCCTTGATGTACAGCACTTCCGCACCCACCACCGAAGCTGCCGCCGCATTAGTACGCAAAAAAGCTAATTTGGAAGCAACCGATGCTTTTGGGAATACTGCTCTCTTATCAGCACTAGCTAATGGAAATGAAACCGTTGCTAATTACTTGGTGGAACAAGGTGCTAACACGACCCACATCAATGCTATGGGATTAAATGCCATAGAAGTTGCTAGACAGAACATCCCTAATTCATCTGCTACGCAACGCATTGCCGGCCAAGCTAATCAAGCATATCAAAATGCACTACAAGCCGAAGCAGCCAGTTTAGCTCAAGTTCGTCAATTAGAGGAACAATTGGCTCAAGATGAGGCCCGCGTACGCGAATTGCAAAACGTACCGCAACAGACAGTTGCGGCCGTACAGAATCAGTACAATCAATCCGTGCAAAATGTACCAAATCAATACAAACAAATTGGAAATGATGTACAAGGGCAATACAACCAGGCCTTGAATGATGCACAAGCACAGTATAATCAAGCCGTATTAGAGGCACAAGCAAGATATAACCAAGCTCTAGCGGATGCTCAACAACAGTACAACCAAGTACAAAATGTTGCTACAGATGCTCAACGTCAAGCCGCCAATAGCGCTCAAACATTACGCAACCAAGTAGCTGCCGAACGCGCCACTGTACAAAATGCGGCGAATACGGTCCAAACGAATGCGAAGAGTATGGCTACTACCACTAAAAAAGTAACCAAAACAACTATTCAAGACATGCAAACGTTGGCTCCCCGCTTACGCAGTATGGCCGATGAATAAAAAGCATCTTCATAATATTCAACATAAAACAGCCCCTAAATAATTTTAGGGGCTTTGTTTTGTCATAACAAAAGCAAATACTATAAGAGCTCAGTTTCAAAAAGATATAATATAGATATGAATGTAAAACAATTATTTTCATTTGCTGTTTTGTGTGGGCTTTGTTGGTCCCTGCTATCCTTGATTTTTTTTCATATCAACGGCTTTGCCGTCAACCCATTTGGAATTTTATTTACAGTTCTATTTATTTTAGGTCATATTTTTTTATTTGCCTGGCTCATTTTCGTGTTAAGTGTTCCCGTCTCTTTAATTGGACCACGTAGCACACAAATAGCCGCCTCTGTATGGGGGGGATTTGTCTCTTTATTTTTTATAGTGGACTTGGTCATATTTTCCCAATATCGTTTTCATATCAGTCCTGCAATGTTAGAATTGTTTTTTGGTCCGGCGGGAAGGGAAATTTTCGTCTTTTCTACCCAAATGTGGATATTGGCTTGCGCAGTATTCCTATTAACATTCTTATTAGTTTTTGGCTTAACGCTGCTAGCCAAACGTTTCTCATTATCAGGGAAAATAATAGCACTCATACTGGGATTGTGGTTTCTTATATTTCTAGGATATAATGGGATGTACGCATGGGGAAAATTTAACATGATTTCTTCCGTTATTTCCCAACGCGCAGTTTTGCCATTTGCCAACCCCTTTTCTGCAAATAGACGTCTACGAAAGCTGGGCTTTGAACCTCGAAAAGAACTCTATACCACTCCGGCTCATGGTACACTCAATTATCCTTTACATCCACTTGTCTGTACTGCTCCTAATAATAAACTAAATGTTCTTATCCTCCTGGTAGAATCATGGAGGGCGGATAGTATTACCGAGAAAGTTATGCCTCATTTAACCCAACGGATACAACAACCGCACATGACTTATTTTACTAACCATCTTTCAGGGGGAAATGCCACAGAAGCTGGGGTTTTTTCATTATTTTACTCCATGCCTTATGCATACTGGAACGATTTTACAGGACGACAATTGCCTCCTGTACTTATTACTCATGCTTTAGATACAGGTTACATCCCTGCTATTTATGCAAGTGGCAAACTAAATAGTCCCACTTTTCACCAAAATATTTTTGCCAGCATACCTAATCTTCGACTAGATTCTAAAGGAAATACAAAATGGGAGCGTGATTTAGATTCTATTCAAGATTTTGAAAAATTTTTAGATTCTCATAATTCACAGCAACCCTTCTTTGGATTTTTATTTTTAGATGCACCACATGGGAGTAGTTATCCCGCGAAAGATACTATATTTACACCAGCACAAGAAGTAAATTATCTTTTAGTTAACAAAAATACTGACCCAACTCCTTATCTTAATCAATATAAGAATGCTGTGCATTTTGCAGATCGCATGATTGAAAGAATCTTTACTGATTTGCAAAAACGCGACTTATTAAAAAATACATTTATTATTATTACTGGAGATCACGGGCAAGAAATTAATGATACTCATAATAATTTCTGGGGGCACAATAGCAACTTTGCTAAATATCAAACACAAGTTCCCTTATTTGTTTGGGATCCAACTCAAAAACAAATGCAACGGATCTCCTATCGAACTAATCATTATGACATAGTTCCTACAATCATGCAACGGATTTACGGCTGCACGAACCCCTCTAGCGACTATTCTATTGGGTATAATCTATTCAATGAAATTCCACGTCCTTTTTCACTCATATCCAGTTATACAAAAAAAGCCATACGTACTGATAATCAACTAACTGTACTTGATCAATACGGTGGCATTGAGATGTATGATGAAAATTTGAAACCTTCCCAAACTGGAGCGAATCCCGCAGCAATTAAAGATGCCCTCAAAACTTTTGCTCAGTTCTATAACTAATTTTTCCACTTGCCAAACTATAAAATTTTATTGTATGCTAGAGGTAGTCGTACAATTTATTAAAAGGAGGAAGTATGTTTAATACGTATTTTCTAGACGTGATTAAAAATCATTATATTGATTTCGCCGGGAAAGCCGATCGCAAGCAATTCTGGCTGTGGGTGTTGTTTTCTGTCATTATCTTTTTAATTTTGGGACTCGTGTTAGGATTCTTGGGAAAAGCCGGCTCAATTATTTACTATTTGTGCTGGTTGGCATTGTTATTGCCGTCGTTGGGAATCGCAGCACGGCGTTTACGCGATGGAGGTTTTACACCTTGGTTACTGTTGCTGGGGTTAATTCCTTTCATCGGTGGAATTATTTTGTTGGTACTCTATTTGATGCCTAGCAAAAAATAAATCTTGCCTATCTATCCGCCTCCTTTTTATCGGGGGGGCGGATTTTTTGTCTATGAGAATCCATAGAATTATTTTATCAATAGTAACATTACTCATCGCTGGTACAATAGCGTACGTTTCATTTATGTACGTTTACGTCGACCACATGTTTGCTCCTATTACACTATTAGAAAAACCTCATTTAGCCCCAACCTACCGCGAGTGGGTTTTTCCAGTCGTTCCTTTTATTCACAAAGTAAATACACCAATGCGCGCCCAACAAAAAGACGCAAAATATCCCGGATTCGAGGTAGATGTGTTATCATACGAAGGGAATTTATTGGCCGCTCACGATTCTGTAGAAGCACAACTAAATATCAAATTGGAAGATATTTTTAAGTCGGTAAAAGATGCGCAAAAGAAGATGTGGTGGTTGGATATAAAAAACGAGCTCACCAACGAAAAAATCGATGCTATTGTTCAGCAAGCTGCGCAGTATAATATTCCTGCAGAACACCTGTTTTTTGAGGTTTCCGCCGGTCCTACTGCCAAACGTATAACACAGAAGAATTTGGGGCTGTTGCTCCCTTTGCCCGACGGATTTGACAAAGATACAAACACCCCTTCCGTTCGTGTTCAACTAAATACAAATCTGCTTGAATTATGGAAAGAATATAAGCCACTGGCAATATCGGCCAGTTTTGGAAAATATGCTTACTTACGGGCTTATTTCCCCAATATGCCTAAGGTAATTTATTATTCTGCTACCAAGCGTCCCAGCATCAAGAAAGCATTTATGCGCAAGCATATGGAACAAGATCCGTCCGTAAAAATTTTTATGACAGATGAATACTCCTGGATTAATTTATAAACGCAATTCTTTAGCAAGCGCCTCAAAGAATTGCGTAGCAGGTTGGGCAAAATACAAATCTGTAATACGTCCCGTATAAGAAGATTCGCGTGGATTTACTTCAATAATTTTACATCCATGTTCCTTTGCTGCCAATGGCAAACTACAAGCTGGCATAACTTGTCCTGCTGTACCTACAATGATCATTACATCAGCATGTTGAGCCATTTGTGCAGAATTTTCATAAGCCCGAGGGGGTATCCCTTCCCCATAAAATACAAAATCAGGTTTAAGCACTCCTCCACACAAGCAAGTAGGGGGGATAGCATCTAAATTAACGTCTTCCAAGCGGTATTTGCGCCCACAGTGCAGACACGAAAGCGTGTGGATTGTTCCATGAAATTCCTGCACGTTTTTGCTACCTCCACGCTGATGTAGTCCATCTATATTTTGTGTAATAACCCCTTTTAGAAGGCCCCGATGCTCCATCTTTCCCAAAACATTATGCGCCGTATTGGGTTGGGCCTCATCCATATCGGTAAAGAAAATTCTTTTCATTTCTTGCCAACTACGCGTTGGATTTGCCAGAAAAAAATTAATCTCGATAAATTTGGGGTCGTATTGATTCCACAAACCACCCACGCCTGTAAACGGCGCGATTCCGCTCTCTACACTGATACCGGCCCCTGTAAAAGCTACCGCATAAGAAGAATCTTTAATTAATTTAGCTGCTTGTTGTAAGTCGTTCATATTTCTATTGTAGCATTAATTTTGCGCGTAACTTTACAAAATTGATAAAATAATGGGGTAGAGCTGTTTTAAAAGGAGAAATCACATGAAAAAAGTAATGTTATTAACTGTATTGGCAGCATTGGGCGTAGCTTGCGCTTCCACCAGCAACACTGCCACTACCACCACGGCCAACCAAACGTTGACCTTAGATGAAGCGTTGCAAAAATCGGCTGAGACCCGTCAAAAACTGGAACAGGCCAAACAAACTTACCAAAATGCTAAAAATGCTTCGGCTGCAGCTAGCGCTTCTAACTCCGTTACTGACGCAATCAAAACGCAAGTACAAAATCAAATTAACACTTCCACAACCCAAGTCAACAACGAAGTGCAGGCCTGGAAAGACGTATTTGCTAACTAATTAACAAAACGTTTAAACTTGCTATATAATACTCCCTTAAAGTTATATATTTTAGGGAGTATTTTTAAAAAACCCCGTTCATTGAAGAACGGGGATATATTTAGGTTTTGAAAAAACCTTATTTTTCTACAGGGCGTTGTACTGGCAATTCAGCATCCGGGGGAGGGGGTAAACGCTTTTCACCGCGATCCTCCATGCGAGGTCCTTTTTTACCGAACCATCCACGTCTAGGACCTTTTTTAAACTTCTTATCTTTAGGGAAGTTCATTTGAGGTCCTCGTCCGCCAGCGTGTCGTCCAAAAAGTCCACGCAAGTTCCCGTCATTTTCAATTACTTCCTCTGTCTTTTTATTAGCCCATTCTTCCTTGGCTTCTACCGTGTTTTCTTTGGCGAAGTCCTCTCGCATAGTGGCAAGACGCTTTTCAAACTTATCTAATTGATCTTGTTTAAATTTCAATTGTTCATCTCGAATTGCCACTACTTCTTTTTTAATCTCAGCGAATTTGGCATCTTTTTTCTTGCCTTCTTTAAGTCCTTTATATTCTTTTACCAATTTGGCCATTTGAGCTTCTTTGGCCTTAATTTTATCCATTTGTTCTTTATTGGCTTTGGTAAAAGCTTCGTGGCCTTGGTGGCGGAATTGTTCCATGGCCGGTCTTCCATCTCTGGGGGAAGCAGCCGGCGTTTCTTGAGCCAATATAGGCCCGCTAACACATACCGCTAACATCGCTAATACTATTTTTTTCATACAACGCCTCCTAATATATTTGTTCTAACAAATCTAAGTCCTGCGAAAATGTGACATATTCGTTCTGGCTGGTTTGATTCATATACATCACAAATTCCGCATTAGTTGCAGGTTGTTGGCGCATAAACATTCCAACACCTACTGCAAGGGCTACCATCGCCACACTGCCTGCTAACACCAATCTAAAGCGCTTCAAGATACTCGGGCGGCGAGTTGTCTTAAGTAACACTTTTTCAACAAGCCCTGCCGGTGCCGCCGGTGCGACCATACTTTGTTCCGCAGCTCTAGCTAAGGCCATCTGTGCTTGACACGCTTTACAAGTGGCTAGGTGCTTTTTAAAGGCCTGTGCCTCTTGAGGAGTTAATTCTCCACTTTGATACAAAAGCACTTGTTTGCAAGTCATAATTCCACCTCTGGTTGATCCATTAAAATTTTACGTACTTTCTCTAAACCCCGGTGGCAATCCGCTAAAACAGTTCCTATCGGTTTGCCAACCATTTCCGAAATCTCTTTAAACGAGAAATACGGTCTCAAATACAGTACTTCTTGTTGACGGGGGGGCAAACTAGCTATAATTTGACGAATTTTTTCTATGCTTTCTTGTTGAGTCAACTGCTCTAGATGCGTAGCTTCCCCATCCGGCAATATTTCATGCCAAAATTCATTTCCTTCATCATCCTGTTCATCTAGCGAGGTAAGGGATTTGTGGTCACGTAAATAATTTAATGACTTATTACGCGCTGTTAAAAACAACCACGACTTTACCTTTCCCTGCGCTTTAAAATCCGCCGCGTGCTTATAAAGAGCTAAAAATACTTCTTGAAACAGATCTCCGGCGGCTCCTTCGTCCTTTACCAATGATAACACATACTGATAAAGTCCATTTTTGTGGCGCAAGAGCAATTCTTCAAATGCCTCGTCATGCCCTTGTGAGAACAACACCACTAATTCATCATCATTACGCGCGCTTATATTGTGTTCCATAGTTTAATAACACCTGTACCCAAAAATTTATTGCACTTCTTTCTTAAATATGCGGCTCCCCCGATAAAACCGGGGGAGTCGATTAACACGTACCTATCAAAACTTATTCATACCTCAATGCATCAATCGGGGTTAATTTTGAGGCCTTATAGGCCGGGTAATAGCCAAAGAAAATTCCCGTAGCCGCCGAGAATCCAGCCGACACTAAAATCGCCCAGGCATTGAGTTGAGCCGACAGCGACATATACTTGGCCACGAACACCGTAAAAACAACACCCAAAATAATACCTATTAACCCACCCATGCAGGAAAGAGTCATAGATTCCACCAAGAACTGTAGGCGAATATTCCAACTAGTAGCACCAATCGCCATACGAATACCAATCTCACGCGTCCTTTCGGTAACGGACACAAGCATAATGTTCATAACGCCGATACCGCCCACAATCAAAGATACTGCACCAATAATCCCTAAAAATAAGCTCATAGTTGTGGCCGTACTCTTGGCTTGCTCTACGAAAGAGGCCATATCATCTAACTGAAAATCGTCCTTACCTAATGGATGGATACGGTGTACATTACGCACTGCATTAGAAATATCCACCTTGGCATTTTCAATTTTATTAAAATCATCTACTTTAATAACAACACGGTCAAGCGCCCGACGATTAGAATTACCCCAACCACCTGTATTTAATTTTACCTTAGCGGTGGTATAAGGGATCAGCACGCCTTCATCTATATTAAATCCAAAGCCGCTTGATCCTGTTTTTTTAGTAACCCCGACTACCGTAAAGGGAATATTATCCAACACTACCGTTTTATTAAGGGGGTCCACATCACCAAAAATTGTTTGCGCGGCGGTGGCCCCCACAATCATAACCTGAGCATAATCGGAAACTTCTTTCTCTGTAAAAGAACGGCCTTTCCCGATGGACCAGTCGTACGCTTTAAGAATATCTGTATCTGTAGCCAACGCACTCAAACTCACACTCGTATTTTTGTACTTTACACTAAAACTGGTTTGAATATATGGGGCTGCGGCCGATACCCCTTCCACTTCTCGAACTGCAAGTACGTCATTCATCGTAACATCTTTAGGCGAAGAAATAGATTCATCCAAATCCCAGGGCTGACGCAAGAAAATGATATTTGTTCCCATATTAGCAAAACGATCCGAAATACTTTTTTTAGTAGCATTCCCAACGGCAAGTACCGTAATTACCGCAGCCACACCAATAATAATACCTAAACTGGTAAGCGCGGCACGCATCTTATTGGCAAAGATTGCCTTAAGGGAAATTTTAAATACCGATAAGAAGGAATCAATCATGTTTATCCTCCTTGTTCGTTACCCGTATACCTTTGGAAGTTTGACGCTCATCACTAATTTTTTGTCCGTCTTTAAATTTGATAAGGCGGGTAGCATATTGTGCAATATCGGGCTCGTGCGTAATGAGAATAATCGTTTTGCCCATTTCTTTATTAAGCCGGGTAAAAAGGTCCATAACTTCTATGCTCATTTTAGTATCTAGGTTACCTGTGGGCTCATCCGCAAAGATAATAGGGGCATCACACACTAAACTACGGGCAATTGCCACACGCTGCTGTTGCCCGCCGGAAAGTTGATTAGGTAAGTGATAGGCACGCTGTGCCAGTCCCACGGCCTCCAGTGCTTCCATGGCTTTCTTATGCCGCTGAGCAGCAGGGGTATGATTATAAATCATCGGCAATTCTACATTTTCGATTGCTGTGGTACGTTTAATTAAGTTAAATCCTTGAAACACAAATCCAATCTTTCGGTTGCGTACACCCGCCAATTTAGATAGATTGGTTGCTGTTACGTCTATTCCATCAAGAATATATTTCCCGCGTGTGGGTTTATCTAAACATCCTAGAATATTCATAAACGTAGATTTTCCTGAACCCGATGGGCCCATCACGGCAACGAATTCCCCTCGTTCAACAGCCACACTTACGCCGTTAAGGGCTTTGACTTCTACGTCGCCCACCTGATAAATTTTAAACAAATCGCGCGTGTCAATTAATGCCATAAGAGGCCCCCTTATTACCGACGGCGCATACCACCCATACCACCTCGAGGCGGCGTCATACCTGTCATACCGGATGACTTCAAATTATTTTCACCCACAATAATTCCGTCGCCTTCATTCAAATCTCCGCTAACAATCTCGGTGTTTTTCGTGGAAATAATACCAATACCGACGTCCACTCGTTTAGGTTCTGCTCCACGTTGCATTTTCCAAACACCTGTATTATCATAGGTTTTCTTATTAAAGGAGGGGGAAAAACGTAATGCCTCATTGGGTACCAAAAGCACATCATGTTTATCTTGGGTATAGATAGTCATTGTTGCTGTCATACCGGGTTTTAAGCGAAGATCGGCATTATCCACATCTACAATCACTGTATAAGACGTACCAGAACTAGACGTACCAGATGACGTATCCACGTAATTGGTACGTACTTGACGCACAACCCCGTCAAATTTTTCACCCATATAACCATCGAGAGTAAATGTTGCTTTTTGGCCAGGTTGAATTTTTACAATATCTGCCTCAGATACTTTGGCTTCAATTTGCATCTTGGTTAAATCTTGCGCTACCACAAAAAGTTCCGGGGTAGAGAAACCAGCTGTAATCGTTTGTCCTTCACTCACTTTACGCGTCAACACTACGCCATCGATAGGGGAAACAATTTGCGTATTAGATAAATTCTTTTCCGCCGTATCCACATTCGCCTGAGCACGTACCACACTTGCTTGCGCCGAATTTAAAGAACTTTGTGCATTTACATAAGCCAATTCATATTCTTCCAGCGCAACTTTCGAAACATATTCCTTCTTATATAATTCCTTATAACGTTGATAATTTAATTTGGCCAACTCATATGCTTTCGTGGCAGAAGCCAAACTCTGTTTAGCAGAAGACAAGCTGGCCCGAGCTTCCTCTAAACTGGCCAAAATTTGCGTTTGATCAATGACCGCCATCAGATCACCTTTTTTGACCTCGCTATTGTAATCCACGTAAATTTTTAAAATTTCACCGGAAACAAGCGCCCCTATCTGCGTAGTATTTACCGGATTAATAGGGCCAGAGGCCTCTACCAAATCTGCGATATCACCTCTTTCAACTTTGGCAATTCTATAAGGCGGCAAAGATGGCGTAGAAACATAGTGCTTTTTAATGAACCATGCCCCCAACAAAATAACCAGTATAATAATCACTTTAACCCACCAGCGAGCGTGCCAGCAAGCAATAAAAGCACGTTTAATTAAATTCCATATTTTTTTCATATTAATAAGTCCCCATAGCTTGTTTTAAATCAGCCACCGCAGCGCCATAATCATAGCGGGCAGTAAGCAAACTAATTTGTGCATCCGTATAGGCCACTTCAGCATCTTTTAATTCAATCATATCGCCAATGCCTTCGTTATAACGGCCTCGCGCAAGTTCCATATTTTCTTTGGCTTTTTGCGCATTGAGTTCAGCCAACGGAATACTTTCCGCCGCCTCATTTAATGCGATGTATGCATTTTGTACTTCTAAGAAAACATTATTTAATAAACTACGTGAATTATTTCGTGTATTTTCAAGTGCGATGTTCGCCTGTTTAACGCTATTATACGTCCTAAAAGCATTAAAAATAGGAATTTCCAACCCAACACCTACGTACGCATTCTCGTTATCCAAGTAAAGCGTTTCTCCACTTTTGGTATATCCAGCCGATAAAGATAATGTCGGAAGATATCCCGATTTGGCTTGGCTGAGTTTCAAATTACCAAGACGCAAATCCAACGCAGAGGATTGCACATCAGGTCGATTTTCATACGCTGCCTTAACAGCTTCTTCTAAGGTCAAATCTTTTTGTTCAAAAGAAACATCTTCTTCAACTTGTAAAATAACTGAAGTAGTTACACCTAATGTATTAGCCAAAGAAGCACTCGCCGTTTTAACAGCATTTTTAGCACGGATCAGGCGCAACGACTCATTATTTAAATTCACTTCAGCCGTAGTAACATCTACTTTAGGACGTAACCCTAAACGATAATATTCCGAAGTACGATTATACTGATCTTCATATACTTCACGCGATTGCGTACGAATTTCTACCGTACGTTGAGCTGCTAATAAGGCATAATATTTTTTGCGTACCGTACGTACCAAATCATTTTTGACACTTTGCAAATTGAGTTCGGCCTGCTCCACCCCTATTTGTTGCATTCGCACATTCCGCGCTAAATCAGTTAAACCACTAAGTGTCAAATTGGCAGAAGCATCCACGTTAGAAGTTCCATAATCATGTACAGATGCCCCCATGTTATAACGGCTCCCGAAACCAGCTGAAGCCGTCGGCAGAAATTGTGATTTTGCCAAATTTAAACTGACATGCGCATTTTGCAAAGCCAATTGCGCCGACACAGCACTAGGGCTGTTAGCAAGAGCCAAATTAATACAATCTTCCAACGAAAGTTTACCGTAAATATTAGTTAATGGCTTACCATCCATACCCAAAGGAACCGGTTCAGAAAACGTAGAACCTTGCCCCGAATTTTCAAGGGAGGATGCGACAATTTCACCCTGCGCCTGCGAAACACACAGTCCTAAAAGCACAAGGAAAACAAATGAATATTTAGCAATAGACATAAATTTTCCCCATATTACAGATATCTTATCTACAACCCATCAAAAACAAAATTTATTGCATTGTACCTACCATTTCTTAAATACAAAAAATACAGCTGCCACTAAACACAAAAAACCAACAATATGATTCCACTTGAAACTTTCCTTAAAATACCACATACTAAATCCGGCAAACACCATTAAGGTGATAACTTCCTGCATTACTTTTAATTGCGTTACCGTAAAATAACTACTACCTATACGATTGGCCGGTACTTGCAAACAGTATTCAAAAAAAGCAATGCCCCAACTGGCTATAATAACAAGCCACAATGCCCGAGATTTAAACTTTAAATGTCCATACCATGCAATGGTCATAAACAAATTAGAAGCGCACAGTAATAAAATCGTTTTATACATACATTATCTACAAAAATCTTTATCCGAAGGGAATAGGTCACAATAACTACGTTTCATTCTTTCTTGGTACGGACTACGTGCGCAACAGTCCTCCACGGTATAAGCACATTGACAAACATCTTGTTTACCATCTTCTCGAATAAAAAACCAGTCATGTAAATTACAATTGTCGTATGGAGAAGTCCGAATTTTAACCAACATTCCTCCATCAAAATACCAAGTAGTATTTTGATCAGCATAGGATGTAACCGTGCCATTCACAGTTGCCATTGTTTCGCTAATCAAATCGCCTTCCATATTATAAATGCCACGCGTGATAGGGCCATCTGCTCCCATAAGCCAGTATTGTTTAATAATCTTTGCTGATTTATCCTCCCACGCACATGGGAATACTCCTTGCCGTTTACACTGGCGGAGGCCTTTTTCATAGGGTGTATACGTAACAGCCCTTGTAGGTTTTTTCATTTTAACAGGAACAGATGTCGCTGGACATACTTCCGATGGAGAGGATTCTTCTTTCCCCTCTTCTACCACAATATTTCCCATATCAAGAACTTCCTGCGGCGGGACATTTTCTTCATCGGGCTCAACGGGCGTAGTGGGAGGAATAATCGGAACTGATGTTCCCGGCGCAGTAGATTCTTGCGACGACTTATTTTGTAAAACAATATCCTTGACAGACGGAGTAGAGCGAAGTAATACCCGCCCCATCCAGTAAACAAATATAAATGCACATGCCAAAAGAATGGCTAACAACGGGATAAACCACATTGCTGTAGAAATACTAGATTTTTTCTGCATACAGGTATTGTATAAAAATTGAAGGCGTTATTTAGAACAAAAATCAGCATCTAATGGGAATAGATCACAATATCGCCGAGGCCCTCCCTCCCGATACAAGAAACTACGGGAGCAACAATCCGCTGTAGGAACTCCACATAAACAAGCGGCAATCTTTCCTTGTTTATTTATTAGGAACCAATCCCGTAAATTGGGATTTTCGTACGGGAAAGTACGTATTTTGGTGAGCAATCCATCCTCAAAGTATAACTCCGCAAAATCTCCCTGGTAACGCGTGACAACGTTATCCAATCCAACAAAGGTTTGGCTCACCATTTTCCCGTTGCGCGTATACATAATACGCTCGATAGGCCCTTGGGAACTTCTAAGCCAATACTGTTTAATAAGCGGACCAGTATTGTCTTTCCAAGAACAAGGGATTACACTCCCCTTTTGGCATTGCACAAGGCCTTGTTTATAAGAAGCATAGATAATCTTGGGAGCAGTGCTCTTTTTCGGCGCAGCTTTTGCTTTTGTTACTGCAGGACGTGGGGATTGTACGGGAACAGCAACATCTTCTAAGGTATATGAAAATTCCTGTTGATTTTCGTCTTTTACATCTTCTTCCGTTTCGTCTTCTTCATATTCATCATCGTAATATTCTTCTTCATCACCCTCAAATTCATCTTCATCATCTTTTGCTGAGGTGACTACATTCCCTTTTCTTACCTCTGCATTTTTGCCCACAGTTGTATCCGAGGTTTCCTCTTGCCGAGCTATAGCAGTTCTCTCTAGCAACTGTTCCGGATCCATGTGAGAACGTTCTATTTTAGGGGTAGTAGAATGCACTAATCTCCATGCCACACACCCACCAAGAACAACCAACACTATAATAACGCTGGCCAATACTGTCCAAAATAAATTCATTAAACCCGTTCGTTGTTTCATAATCTTATTGTACAATTTGTATGGTTTATTTTGTGCCTCATTTTTACTATAATAAATATATGAACAATAAACAAGTAGCTGCCCAGCAGCCAGAAAAAGATGTACTTCTTTCGTTATTATCCAGCATAACAACCTATGTAAAAGCTCATAAGCAAGCCGTCATAACGACCGTGGTGATTTTGGTGCTGGCCGTCATACTAGGATATGCCTATAGTGCTCATGTAAAAAGCGTACAAGAGAAATCTTGGGCCGCTTATTATAAAGCACAGTTAGCCGTAATGACCAATCCAACTGATTTAAATCAATTAGATAGCGTTTCTACACAGTTCCCTAATACCAACGCTGCACAATATGCCCAATTATTAAAAGGGGATATTCTGTATGCGCAAGAGAACTACGCGCAAGCTATCGATGCATACAAACCGTTGTTAAATGCAAAGAATGAAACGTTGCGCACCGTAGCTACTTTGAGTTTAGCAGCTTCTGAACAAGCCACTAAAGATTATGAAAATGCTATTAAGGAAATGACAAAATTTATCCAGAACAATCCGAAAAATTTTGCACTTCCTCAAGCATATTTTACCTTGGCTGTAAGCCAAGAGCTTGCCGGCAAAACCCAAGAGGCCTCCGAAACCTACAAGCAAATTTTAGCCGATTACACCAAAACTTATTTTGGCACGATGGCTAAAGATCGTTTGGCGGTTTTGACGAAATGATTTGTACCCCGTTTGATGTCTAAACGGGGAGTTTTGTGTAAAAGGAACTTATATGAAAAAACTAGCAGTTGTACTATTAATCAGTGCATTATGCGCGGACCTTTCTTATGGGGCAGGGTTTGCTTTGTATGAATATAGTGGTCGTTCTACCGCTATGGGTGGTGCGGTAATGGCAAACGGAGCAGAGCCGGCCTCATTGGCTACCAACCCTGCTTTGATTATCGAGTTGGATGGCACGCAAGCGCAAGTGGGTGTAACCGTCGTTTCCGCAAATGCCAAAACTTCCATTAAAAATCCGTATACTAATAAATTTGAAACTCGCGAATTGAAACGTGATATTTGGACGTTACCAAACTTCTACATTACTCACAAATGGAGTGATGACGTTAGCTTTGGGATTGGTGGATTTTCCCGCTATGGATTAGGTGGTACCTACAAGAATCATTCCAATTGGTATGGCAGCTATCTAGCCTACAAAGTAAAATTGGAAACAATGTCTTTTACGCCAACAATCGCTATCAAAGCTAATGATCAGCTTTCCATGGCTATGGGCTTAGAAGCCATGACTATTGATTTTACCCAAAAATCAAATGGGCCTGTTCCCGCAGGGAGCACTTATGAGATCCATGGTGACGGGATAAGTTGGGGAGGAAATTTCTCTTTATTATATAAACCGGAATGGGCTGAAAAGTGGTCATTGGGTGCAATGTATCGCACCAAAGTAAAACAAAATTTAAATGGATATATCGACACGTCAACGGGGGGGACAATCCTTGGCCCGTCTCTTGAAGAAGTTGTTCGCGACTCTGATGCCAAAGGTTCTATCACATTGCCGGATAGCTTCTCAGTCGGTATTGCTTTCCGCCCGGATGAAAAATGGACGATGGAGCTCGGTGCAGTGGCCACGATGTGGAGTTCGTACGATCAAATTACTATTGAATATAAGGATGACGAAAGTGCCCCAACTATTCATAACCGCAAGGATTATAAAGACACTATCCGCGCTAACTTTGGTGTAGAATATCAGTTCATCCCGAAATGGTTTGCTCGCGCTGGATATGTATATGACAAATCTCCAATTAACGAACATTCCATGGATACTTTAGTTCCTGTGGATGACCGTCACATTGGCAGCCTTGGGATTGGCTATCAAGGGAAAACGTGGAGTGCCGATTTTGCTTACGCACATATCTTCGGCCGACACTTAAAAGGCGACAGCAACTCTCAATTCGATGATGCACCGATGCGTTACGGCACAGGCGGTGGTGATATGTTCGCACTTACCATCGGATATAAGTTTTAATAACTTGCCAAACTAATTAAAAACCTCCACTTTGTGGTGGAGGTTTTTTTATTATAATGTACATAAAGAAAGGGGGAAACTTATGACTAAAAACTGTAAAATCAATAACCGTAAGGTAGCTATCATCGGCTGTGGATTTGTAGGCTCGGCCAGCGCCTTTGCTCTTATGCAAAGCGGCCTGTTTAGCGAGATGGTCCTGCTGGACGTGGACCACAAGAAAGCTGAAGGCGAAGCTATGGATATTTCTCACGGTGAGGCCTATGCCCGCCCCATGCATATTTACGCCGGAACTTATGATGATATTACCGATGCCGCCATCATTATTATTACCGCCGGAGCCAACCAAAAACCCGGTGAAACACGCCTAGATTTAGTGCAAAAAAACGTCGGCATTTTCAAAACTATTATCCCTGAGATTGCCAAACGTAACTACCCGGGAATTTTACTTATCGTAGCCAACCCCGTCGACATCCTCACTTATACCGCACTTAAACTTAGCGGCCTGCCCGAAAACCGTGTCATCGGTTCCGGCACCGTGTTAGATACCGCTCGCTTTCGCGAAATTTTAGGAAATCACTTAGGCGTAGATAGCCGCAGCGTACACGCGTTTATCGTCGGCGAACATGGAGATAGTGAAATCCCCGTATGGAGCACAGCCAACGTGGCAGGTGTACCAATCAACAAATTTTGTGAATTGCGCGGCCACTTCAATCACGTACAAGCTATGAAACAAATTGCTGCTGACGTAAAAAATGCCGCCTATGAAATCATTGAGCGTAAAAAAGCCACCTACTACGGAATTGCCATGGCGGTAAAACGTATTTGCGAATGTATCGTACGCGACGAGAAATCCGTCTTGCCTGTCTCTAATATGATGCACGGCTCGTACGGCATTGATAACATTACACTTAGTATGCCGGCTATCGTCGGGAAAAACGGGATAGAAGTACAGATGCCCATTTCGCTAAGTATGGAAGAAGCCACCGCCCTAAAAAAATCAGCAGATATGTTAAAAGAAATTGCCCAAACAGCTGGCGTCACAGAATTGAAGAAATAATTACAATTGTTCCAATAACTTCTGCATCAAGCGGGAAACGGCATATTTTGACAGCTCTTTAGTGGGCACTTTTTGAAACTGCACAGGCATCTTGTGAGTGACCGGAAGCTTTACCTTATATATATAAGCGTGAATAATTTGGTGTGATAGTACATGTTTGACCGGTTTTCCCACAGCCACTACTTTTGCCGAGCCAAACCATTTTTTCAGCGTAGTAGGGGGGAGTTTCTCACTTTTACTTTCCACGAGCGGAACTTCGTAGAGATGTTGCCACACATCCCCTGCTCCTCGTTGATGGATCCATGTAAATTTTCCTTGCTCTACATATATATAATGGAAGTAGCGTGTAGTAATTTTAGTTTTTTGCGCTTTAACCGGCAGTTTTTCCTGTAATCCTCTTCGATATGCTTCACATTTTTTGGCCAAAGGGCACTCCTCACACTGTGGAATTTGCGGCGTACATACTAATGCACCGAAATCCATCATCGCCTGATTAAAATCCCCAGGTTTTTTATTATTCAATAATTGCTGGGCCAGGGCCGTAAATTGTTTTTTCCCTTCCGTACTGTCGATAGGAGTAGAAATTCCAAACACCCGCGAAAGCACCCGATACACATTTCCATCTACCACCGCATAAGGCATATCGTAGGCAATCGAGCAAATAGCTGCCGCGGTATAGTCACCGACACCCTTCAAAGCACGCACTCCTTCATAGGTTGTAGGAAAAACCCCGTTCATACTCTTGGCCGCCGCATGTAAATTTCGTGCGCGGGAATAATACCCAAGCCCCTGCCAGAGCTTAAGGACTTTGTCTTCACTAGCATTGGCCAATGCGCGGGGGGAGGGGAAAATATCTACAAACCTATTATAATATTCCAACCCCTGGGCAATACGCGTTTGCTGCATAATAACTTCACACAGCCAAATTTTGTAAGGATCTTTTGTGTGACGCCAAGGCAAGTCGCGCTTGTTTTGTGCATACCAAGCCAATAGAGTGGGGGAAAAATTCTTCATAGGACTATTTTACTATTTTATAAACTTCATACGCGGCCAAAAAATAATTTTTCAAACCATCCGCTGCCCGCAAAATTAAGCCCAATTTTGCAACCAGAAAATATTCTTTGTTTTATGTCTCACATAAAAACAATATCCCTTTCACTAAAAATCAATGTAAAAAAATCTAAGTCCACATATAACATCGTTTTTTGCCATCAAAAATAGTTAAAAATTTGATTTTCCAACTCGTATTTTTTGAGTAGCCAAACTATTATGTCGACGAGAAAACAATCTTATTCACAGCTTATGACATAAAACTGACATAAATGACATAATAATTGACATAAAATAAAAAAATAGCTATTATATGATTATTCCCGTGGATAACTCCATGGATAACTTAAAAAAGGAAAACATATACACAACTTATGAACAGTTCTACCGAAGCTACTTTAAAAATGCGTTTTCGCTTGCCAAATGGGGAAGAATTTGAAGCAGAAGGTCCGCGGGAATTTATTGAGTCCCAGCGAAACTATTTTTTGACACTTATCGGCCAACCATCTGAAAGCCAATCCCGGTCTATCAATCCCAGTTATAGCTCTCCCAAAGAGCACACCGAAAGATACTCATGGGAACAACTTCTAAGAGAAGACGGGAAAATATTAATTTTACGGAGGAAGGCAAAACTTTCTGTCACGGATATAGCAAGTATTCTAATAGCCGGAGCACGCGTGCTGTTTGGGAAGGAAGGATATAGTGCTTTAGAATTAGCAAAATCTCTTAAAGCCAGCGGCATTAAGGGGGGGCGTTTGGACCGTGTCCTAGCACCGGAAATACAAAGCGGACGCCTCATAGCACAAGGAAGCAAACGTAGTCGCATCTATCGTTTAAGCGAGGAAGGGTTTACCAGAGCATTTGTTGTAGCAGAAAAACTACTCCAAGGCCAGGGGGAAAAGTAAATTTTACTTGTCTTTACCCCCTTTATTTCAAAAATAGAAAAGTACTTATTTTTTAAGTACTTTTATTTTTATATATTTTTTTAAATTTTTTATCCATAAAGTACCAGGCTGATCCCCTATTTTTAAAATTTTTCATATCACTTATCCACAAGCAATTTAATTTTAAATCAAATTTGCATGTAAAAAGTCCCCGGGGGGGATATTTGTCTTGGTCTATTTAACTAACGAGAATATATATTATGTTAAGTAATTAATATAATACATTGTTTTTATCCTACATCTAATCATTATTATATTTTTATATTTTTTACCTATTTTATAATATTTTTTATATGTATTCTAAAATATTTTATTAGAATTATTTTTCTGGCAATTTGGAATTTAAATGAACTATCTAAAAAATTGTATATATTTTTATATATTTAAAGAATATTTTTTATCATATTTTACAAAACTGATACACTACAAATTTGCACTTATTTTTGCAATACGCAAAAATGCCCTAAAACGATTTTGGGGGTATTAGGGTATGGTTAAAAACAAAATCCCAATCTTTGGTCAAATGCCCTATAAGCATTTTAGGGGTATTAATATATCGGGTAAAATGAAACAGCAAACGTGGAAATATAATGGAAACCCGAATTATCCCATTTATTTATACATCCACTAGGATAAACAAAGAAAAAAGGATATTAGTTCCGAAAATACGCAGAATTATAGAAAACAAAAATACCAATGAAACAATCTGGCTTTGCTAGGACTTCTAGTAACTACCAATAATAAGAGGGAACAAAAACATTGAATATATATTTTGAGGGGGAAAACGGGGAAATTAAGTAAACAAAAGAGGGGAAAAATCTATCTTTTTCCCCCCACTTTTAAACCACTTCACTTTCGTTAGATTTATTTTCTCTTTTCTTCAAATTTGGCACGATCCGTCAGTAATTTTTCCAAACCATCCAATTTATTTTGCTTTGGATCAACTTCAATATTTTCGGCGCTTTTCTGCATACCCAACATACTTGATTTGTTGGCATTATCCTTCTCGGCTTGGTTAGTATTATTACCCAAATCTTTACTACCTCCCCCCATCGGAGCAGCTTTATCCGCCGATGGCTTAGCCGATAAATCCTTGGCCTGCATAGGTTTAAAATCACTCATGGAAGTAACAATTTTCGAAGATAAAGTATTTCCCCCTCTTTGAGCCATATTTGCTGCTCCTCCTTGCTTGCCATTTACTTCTTCAGAAATTTGTGGGTGAAATACCTCTACTGTTGTTTGCGGATGAATTACAGTTACCGTTGTTTGTGGATGAAATACTTCTACCTGGGTAGCGGGATGAACAACCTCTACATCGGTTTGTGGATGAAAAACGCCTGTTTGCGTAGTCGCATGAATTACTTCCACCGATGTTGCCGGATATACTGTATCCACTTTAGTTACTGGATGCACTACTGTTACAGAAGTAGCAGGATGTACTACCTCCACAAACGTAGCCGGCGTCTTGGCAGACACCCCATACACGCCAATACCTAATAAAAGTCCGCCCATTAAAATACGTTTCATAAATTTCCTATTTTTTAGCAGGAGTTATAGCTGGTGCGGTAGGCATCATTTCACCCATCAAGGCAGATATATCTGGCATGCCAGTTGGCATAGCTGATGCTGCATTTTGGCCTGTAGCCGCCGCAGGTTGTTGCCCATTGGTAGCCGCTCCTTCCATACCATTCATCATACCCTGCATTCCCTGCATCATGCCTTGTACTTGTTGCAACATAGCCGTCGGATCGGCACTAGCAGCAGGTGTCGCAACACTATTGGAAGGTTGCGCAGCAGCTGTCGGGACTCCTGATTTGTTTGTCGTACTCTCCGACGCTGCTGTTTTTTTGGCAACAGAATCTTTCTTTTCTACAGGTTCAAATTCTGTTGCTACAGATCCAGCCACAGAGGTCTGTACCGGTTGAGTTTGTACTCCTTGTCTCCATCGGTTGTTGGCATTAGTAAAAGAGCGGTAACCTCCGTTGGACTGATTAGCAGGTTGTTGATTCCCAGATGCCCCAAAATTGGCACGATTAGCCGGCCCGGCTTGGTATGCGGACAACGGAACTGCTCCAAATAAAACAATCAAAAAAAGATACTTTTCCATATATTTCCCCCTGCATAGATTCCTTTTTAATAGTATAGTGTTCGAAGATGATTTTGTCAAGATACAAAATCTGTCCAATACATTTCCATCCCTATAAAAACTCCGGGCTTATAAAGCACCGGAGTTTATTACATATTTATAACTAACTTATTTACGTTTCGCTTTTTTTACGATGGTTGCTCGTTTGTGTACTGTTTTTTTAACCGTTTTTGAAGCAGTTTTTTTAACAAATTTACGAGTGTCTGATTTACTCTTTTTGTCCTTTTGTTTTTTCAAAAACTCCTTCCATCCTTCTAGCGCAAGCGGCAACACTTCATCCATGTGTTTAACAGGAACAAGTGTCATTTCTTTGCGCACCCGCTCCGGAATTTCACTCACATCCTTTTGATTGGTATGCGGGTACAAGATTGTCTTAACTCCTTCACGATACGCAGCAAGGAATTTCTCTTTGATTCCCCCCACCGGCAAAATGCGCCCGGTAATAGTTACTTCACCAGTCATAGCTAGTTTTTTCTTTACAGGCATTCCGGTAAGCAAACTAATTAGTGCGGTGGTAATTACCCCCCCCGCTGATGGACCATCTTTCGGGATGGCGCCTTCGGGGAAATGGATATGGAAGTCCGTTTTATGAAAATCAACCTCTTTGCCATAACCATGGCTTTGCGCATAGGTAAGTGCCGCCCGTACAGATTCTTTCATCACATTTCCTAACATTCCTGTTAAGATAAGCGCGCCTTTACCGGGGAGTTTGGTGGCTTCAATCGTAAGAGTTTCCCCCCCTACGCTTGTCCACGCCAAACCTGTGGCTATACCTACTCCATTATCTTCCGTAGCAAAGTTGGAATATTTGGGGACTCCTAAAAATTCGTGCAAGTTTGTCTTTGTTACTATAATTTTTTTAGTACCTTCCACGATTTTCTTGGCAGCTTTGCGACAAAGTGCACCTATTTCACGCTCCAAGTTGCGCACGCCCGCTTCACGCACGTAATCACGCATTAGCAAGGCAACTGCATCACGTTTAATTTCCAGTTGACCTTTTTTCAGTCCATGCATTTTCATTTGTTTAGGTAACAAATAATTATCCACAATATCGTGTTTTTCATACTCGGTATATCCGTCGAAATTGATAATTTCTAAACGGTCTCGCAATGTAACCGGAATAGAGGAAAGCGAATTGGCCGTTGTAATAAACATTACTTTAGATACATCAAACGGCACATCTAAAAAGTGATCGGTGAAATCTTTATTCTGCTCGGGATCCAACAACTCAAGCAGTGCTGCTGCCGGATCTCCACGCCAATCTGACCCCATCTTATCGATTTCATCTAGCAAAAACACCGGGTTGGAACTCTTGGCTTTGCTGATACCTTGGATAATACGCCCAGGCATAGAGCCAATATAGGTCCGGCGGTGCCCGCGAATTTCACTTTCGTCACGCACCCCGCCCAAACTCATTCTTACGAATTTGCGCCCAATAGCACGTGCAATGGATTTAGCCAAAGAAGTTTTTCCCACACCAGGGGCTCCGGCAAAACACAGCACCGGGCCGCGTAATGCACCTGTAAGTTTATTAACAGCCAAATATTCCAAGATACGTTCTTTTGGTTTTTCTAGGCCATAGTGATCTTCATCTAAAATTTTACGCGCTTTTTTTAGGTCTAACACGTCCGTGGTAGTTTTATTCCACGGCATATTAAGTAGCCAGTCCAAATACGTACGGGCCACTGTCGCTTCCGGTGAGAAAGGCGCCATCTTTGCTAGACGATCAATCTCTTTTTTCGCTTCTTCAGCAGCATATGGAGGCAAACCATTTTTCTTGATTTTGACACGCATATCATCTAATTCTTTTTGGAAGTCATCTTTTTGGCTGAGTTCTTTTTGAATGGCTTTCATTTGCTCGTTCAAATAGTACTCTTTTTGATTCTTGTCAATTTGCGCACGTACTTTGTTATGGATCTTATTTTCAATATCCATAATTTGAATTTCTGCCGTTATAAGCTTCAAGATTTTTTCCAAACGGTCCGTAATATGAACGGCCTCCAAAATTTCTTGACGCTGCGCCGTTTTAACCATCATGTTAGAGGCCACGGTATCGGCCAGCTTTGAGGGATCCCCAATTTGACGCAAAAAAGAAACGCCTTCCACTGCTACACGATGCGAAACACGGGCATATTTATCAAATTCATCTAACACTTGGCGCATCAAGGCCTGGACCACTGGGGAATTATCCTCTTCTTCTTCGATATACTCCACTTGGGCAAACCAGGTATTTTCTTGCGGGTTTACTTCTAATTTGTGTACACGTGCACGGGCTAATCCCTGCAAAAATACTTTCAAAGAGCCCGTGGGAAGGCGCAAGTTTTGTGTGATTTGGCAGATAACTCCAAAATGATATAAATCCTCCTCTTGGGGGGCATCATTTTCGGCCTCTTTTTGTGATACAGCCAAAATATAGTTTCCCGGCGAACGCAGAGCGTGTTCCACAGCTGAAATTGATTTTTCGCGGTCTACCGATAACGGCAAACTCATTCCTGGGAACATGACCACATCGCGAATGGCAACCACGGGCACCACTGTAGGTAAAGAAAGTGTCATTTTTTTAATTTCTTCCATAAAACCCCCAAAACTTCAAATCGTTTACAAAGGGCCCGCGCATAGATAGGCAGGACCCGTATTAATAAGATTGTAGCAAATCTGTTCAAAATTAGCAACTATTTTAATATAGTGCTAATTATAAAAGAAAGAAATCCCCGGGGTAAACCCGGGGAAATAAATTATTTTTTAGCACCGGCTTTGCGCAAAAGCTTGACGATTTGAGTGTGACCTTCAAATGCTGCCAGAATCGATGGGGTGCGTTCCTCATCGTCCACTGCATTAATATCGGCGCCCCTTTTAAGAAGTCGTTCCACTTTTGCCAAATCACCTTTTTGAGCAGCATCTAACAAAGCAGCATTATTATCTGATTGCTGACATCCACCCAGTAGTATTAATCCCATCATCAGAACAGCAGACCACAATTTTTTTGCATATTTTATCCTTATTTATTCAACTTCCATCAGGCCATAGCTGGCAATGTCGCCTTTGTCATCTTTGCACAGAACAACTTGCCAATGCTTATCTTCGTACGTGCCCCACTTGGTGCGCATTTCCAGTGTGATATCAAACGAATTACCGTCTGCCTCACGTACCCCATCCTTAAAAGCACGTTTGGATAAATCGGCATTGCGCACCAATTCTCCAAAGAAATCATGGCCCAACATGTTATCAATATGTCTTCCGCTATAGGCAAGCAATGGATCATTAATAAACGTAATTTGATAATCCAAATCAAGTAATACTGCCGGCTTATCCACATACTCCAATGTATGAGCAAAGGAGCGAGAGGCCTCGCTAAGCATTTTTCCCGTTTGGCGCAATTCAATACGCATGGCCAACATCCGCCCCAACAACCCCATCAATTCTTCTGTTCCGTTCTCAAATGCACGACGAGAAGCAGTAGAGGCAAAACATAATGCGCCCATCACTTTCCCGTTCACCAAGAGTGGAGCCGCCAGCAATGCACCCAAACCTTTTTTGATATGCACACAGTTATGACATGCCAAACCGGATAAATTCGGCCACAATAGGACTCGTCCGTCCATCACATCATATAAACATTCTTCCACTGGGAATGCCATTGTTCGTTCCAATTGTAAATCATTGGAAGTTACATACATTACATGACTAGATATCTTGTCCCCTTCGTGTGCAAAACGTAAAACAATCCCGATATCTGCATGGAAAGTCCGCAAACCAAACTCCAAAATTTTATCTACTTGTTGTGTCATTGAAAGACCTGGCTCGCTGGTTAGGGCATACAATTGACGCACTTGTTCTTCGTGCGAATGGCCCTGAGAAATATCTTTGAGCCACAAAATTACTTCTCCTCGCCCCGCAATAGGTGTAACGCTTACATCAAAATAACGGGTCGTGTCCTTTACTTTCCATTCTAAATCAAAATTTGTCGCAACATTAATGGATAAGGCCTCTTTAATAGTAAATACTGCTTGTTGGGCCGCTTCCTTTTTCCAAAATTTTCCTGGTTTTTTCCCTAGGAAAATTTTTGTTGCTTCTTCTTGAGGCAAATAGGTTAAATTGGAATATACCTCTAGTACTTTGCCGTTGCTATCTGCCTTTAAATACATACCCGGCAACGCGGCACGCACGCTTTGGAGTTCCTGCGCCTCTTTAGAAGTGCGCGACCAATTATCTTTATCGGCAGATATATCCCTCAAAACAACCAAGGCCCCCTCTTGTCCCGGCAAATCTAACGCTGTAATAGTAACTTGTGCATCAAATTTGCTCCCGTCCTTACAAGCAATCGTCCCAACAAAAGAAGTTGTATCTTGCTTTGTTAATTCTTTTTGCGCATTACTAAGCAAGGTAGCTTTTTTGATGGTTTTTGTATCTACGAAAAGATCCTTAAACTGCATACGGGTCAATTCATCTTGCGTATATCCTGTTTTTTGTGCAAGATAGTGACTCACATTATCAATTCCGCCAAACTTCCCGTTAACAAGCACTATGGAAAATACTACCCCATTTGTGGACGTTAATAAGGCATTTAACTGAGCAGAACGTTCTTCCAACACTTTCATGAGTTGCAAATGAACCGTCTGATTGCGAAGGACAAATAAGTAACGCTCACCCTCTTCCTTAACCCCAGTCAACCGAATAGCAATTTTCTCCAATCCGCTGGCAGGGTTGATAAAATAATCCCGGTTGGATAGCGTACCGGTTTGAGCCAACGTACGCAAATCAATATTAAATTGCGCACGAGATTCTTCATCCATAATTGAATTGATGGGTTGTCCCAATAATTCTTGCTCAGAAAGTTGCAACAATTCACAGAAAAGCGCATTGCAAGAAATCATCTTAAAATCCGCCCCACACAAAGCATAGGGTTCACTGTTGGGCAAGATTAGCATCTCTCGTGCGGCTATAGCTGGTAATATTTCTGTTGGAGGCAATGGCTTTCGCAACAGTTTTACATTGGAAGTTAACTCCGGAGGAAGTGGTTTGCCCAGCGGGGTAATACTGACTACATAATCAGACAACACAGAACCATCCTTTGTATCTCGTCTATTTATAGGTACGAATATCAAGTGAAGCGGCAAATCCGGCCTTTCACTATCAATACGATCTGGGAATTTAGTTGCCATGCGAGAAAATTCAAAAGTATAGTCCATCTGGGCACTTTCACCAACTCGCAATTTTCGACGAACATCCAACGTCAAACCAGGACGTATGTATACATTACGGTAAAAAGATTTATCCGTTTCTTTCAAATCAAATAATCTCCGACAGGATTCATTCATCAAGCTAATATATCCATTACTCAACAAGATAAAAGAAGCTACTGCGGATTTTTCGAACGCAGAACGGTAACTATCTCTTTCTTTCAATAATTCCCTCTGCGATCGATTAAAAGCTGTAATATCGCGCACGAAACAGAGTACAATTTTTCTCCCTAAATACCGGGATGCTACTGCCGCAAACTCTACTTCGACGTTCTGCCCATCTTTTCTACAAAGAGTCAATGAAATTGGTTCCTCCGCCTTCGGGGCACCTGCTATTACCTCTTCATATTTTTCTTTAATTAATTCTCTATAATCTTCACTCACTAAATCTGCCAAAGGAATTCCAATCATTTCTTTCAATTCACCGTATCCCAACATACGACACAATGCCAGATTGGCGTACATAACTTTCTGTTCTTCCGCCAACAGAATTCCCTCGCGTGCATTTTCAATAAGCAACGTGTTCTTGTCACTTGCTTCACGAATTTGCTTTTCCATACGGGTTTTGGCTGTAATATCTTCTGACACAACTACCAAGCAATTGGGTGTCCCATCCTCGTTAAATACGGGGGTCTTGACCGTATGCATAATTTTGACCCCTTCACTGGCAGTAGAGATAAGCTCTTGTGGAATATTTTGTTCTTTCTTACTTTCAAAGACACGCAAATCACTTTCACGCAAGAACTCTAATTGCTCTTTATTCATGTCCGTTCTGTAAGAATTCTGTCCAATAATATCCTGTGAAGAGATACCAAATAATTCTTCACTCTTTTTATTCCACAAAATATATTTTCCATCGTACGATTTAACAGATAAAGATACAGGCAAGTTATTAATTACGGCCTGCAAGAAGTTTTTAGAATTAATAATCTCTTGCTCTTGCGCCTTACGTTGTGTAATATCTTCCGCCACGGTAAGAAGCATCATTGGCTTTTCCTCTTGATCAAACACAGGAACTTTTATTAAATGCAAGAGGAGTTCTTTCCCTTCCAATGTAGTATATTTCTCTTCAGGAATATCAACGATTTTTCCTTCTTTAAAAATAGATTTCTCGCGTTGATCGTAGAAAGATTCGTCAGAATGTTCTTCTTCCTCGTCCTCCCCAGGGAACAAATTATGCGCTTCGCGGTTGACAAAGGACAACGTACCACCTGTTCCGCGTGCATAAATGGCTACGGGCACATTATCCAATACTGTTTGCAAGAAGTTTTTAGTATCCAACAAATCCTTCTCTTGCAACTTGTGATGTGTAATATCTTCCGCCAACGTCAAAACAAAGGAATCTTCGCCCTCTTCCCCACTTATCGGCACTTTAATTAGTCGCAGTATCCGGGTATCTCCGTCTGCCATCTTATAAGGTTCTTCGGCTATATACATTGTTTTCCCAGACGCAATAATTTCCTGCTCACGCTTACTATAACCTAAAACCTGTTCAGGGGTTTCATTGGGTAAAGGAGTAATTGTATTATTGTCTTGTAAAGGAATGTGCGTTATTGAACCAAACATTTGGGCACTTCGATCGTTGGCCATAAGCATTTTTCCCTTAATCGTACGGGCATATAAGCTCATGGGCATATTTTGCACTACGGCAGTGAGCAGTTTATTTACTCGTCTTATTTCTCGGTCGCGTTGGACGTTTTCAGTAATATCTTCTACAATAGAAAGCACCAATGGTTTAGGACCGGCATCCGTCAACGGCACTTTCCGCAAATGCAAAATCCTCTTGTTACCCATTGAGTCCGTATATTCTTCTTCAGGATAATCTTTGATTTTTCCTTCTCGTAGAATTTCCAACTCACGTTCATGATGCATTTTAGTGTCTTTATCAGTTTGATATCTATGTGCCCGATTAACATTTTCTTCACTTTTTTCGTTTAAGGTTTCTAAACTCTGGCGATTGTAATACAACATGGTTCCTTCACTATCTCGCGTATACAACCCTAACGGGACGTTATCAAGAATGGCATGCAGCAACGAACGATTCTGCAGCAAATCTCTTTCACGTTTATGCTGTTCTGTTATGTTTTCAAACAAGGTTAAAATACGCCAATCTTTTCCATCTTCCGCAGGCAAGAATATTTTTGTAACCCGCAGTATTATTTCTTGGTCAGATTTGTCCTTATAGGTCAAATTAAACGGTTCATGGGAAGAACGTTCCTTTAAAATTGTATCATCAATCCGTTGCAAAGAAGATACTAACTGCTTGGGAAAGAATGAATATATTTCTTGCCCCAGAACATCTGTCTCTTGATAACCAAATAGCTGCGTGGCCTGTTCAGACCATAACACACAAATCCCTGCTAGATTCTGCACTACGATAGCAGAAGGGCACGCGTTCACCAAACCACGCAAGAAAGAATTATCCGCTGTAAGTTGAGAAAAATGAGGAATAGATTCTAATGTAAGTAAAATAAACGGCGTGGAAGCTAGGAAGGAGGCAGCTGCCCCCACAAACACACTATCTGCCTGATCGTTGATAAGCTCCAGGATTACTTTGCGGGGAGGATTGGACTCAGCCATGGACCGCACTTTATTCATAGTTAGACCAAAACGATCTACATAAGAAGAAATTAGCACTTTATGTTCCATCTGCAACAAGCGATCCGCACTTGGGTTCGCAAATGCAATACGCCCTGTAGCATCCACTAACAGCAAGGCCAGGGGATATTGTTCCAAAAATGAAAACATCTCCGCCGTTAATTCAGTAACTGCCGGAGATTCTTTTTTAGGTGAAAGAAATGAAAAAAAATGTGCCATAAACCCTCTACACGCGCGCTCGCATCGCGCGCGAAACGCGAAATAATTTTCCTACGGTTATATCTTAATAAATTCTGCCTATACGTGCAACTGACTTTTGTAGAGTATATTTCTTAATTTGTACATCCGGTTTGAAAAAAGTACAATGTAACTATCTTAAAACAAGGAGTCATTGTAAATGAAGAAAAAAATATTGGTAAGCACGTTGAGTATTTTGTTGGTAGCCGCTTGCACCACGCCGGGTAAGAGAACGGCCATCGGAGCAGGCGCGGGGGCCGCAGTAGGTGCAGGAGCCGGCGCATTGATTTCTCATGCTACGGGTGGCAAAGCCGGGACAGGTGCTCTTATTGGTGGTTTAGCTGGGTTAGCTGCCGGTGGTGCACTAGGAAATTATTACGATAAACAAGCCAAAGAACTAGCTGCCATTGCAGAAGTAGTAAAAGGCGACAATGGCTTACAGGTGTTCTTAAAGAACGATATTTTGTTTGATGTAGGGAGTGCTGAACTTTCCGACAATGCTACCAAAACCCTCACGGACTTAAACCGCGTATTGAAAAAATATCCCAAAAACCGCATCGTGGTACAAGGATACACAGATTCCACCGGTTCGGATGCATACAACCAAACTCTTTCCGAACAACGCGCAAAAGCCGTGTACGATTACTTGTTAGCCAACAACTTAAAAACGTTGAGCATTAACTACGTAGGTTATGGCAAAGCAAACCCCATCGCTTCCAATGATACCGAAGCAGGGCGCGCCCAAAACCGCCGCGTAGTATTAGCTATTACCGCTAACGAAAAAGATATTCAATAAGTAGTTTAGTATCATATAACCCCCGAAACAAATAGTTTCGGGGGTTTTTATGAATTCAAAATAACTAATTATTTTTAGAGAACCGCTATCTATCCACTAGACAACCTCCCGTAAATTTACTATCTTTGTAATATATGAAACAGGCGGATAATTCCCGATTAAAAGCGCTTTTCAAATTGATGGAAACAGAGACAGACCAATATGGTCCGCTGTTAAAGCAGGCATTAGCCAGTGCCATCAAGGCCAATCCCGACGAAGTGCAGCGTACATTGGAAGAAGAGTTTGCTTCTTCTGCTCCGCGTACGGTTGTACACATGTTGGAAGAAATTTGCTGGGAAGATTTAGCACAGGCCTTCTCTACGTTTAATGCTAAAATTAATCCGGATTTAGAAGAAGGGCTCTTGTTACTTGCCAAATTTACTTCTCCTACTACTGAACGCGGAGTAATCGCCCAACCCCTTGACGAAATGGCTCAAGAATTGCGTCCTGCATTACTCAATGCAATTGACTATCCGGAAATTATTAGCTTACTTGGCCGCTTTATTTTTGAACTTAAACAATTTCAGATGCTTCCTTCCATTTCAGATGTGCGAGATTTATCTTTTCCTCGTTTTTTGCAGCACAAACGTGGCTCTGCCTTAACAATCGCTTGTCTATATCTATGTTTAGCCCAACGCTTTGGCATAGATTCTGATCTAGTGGACTTAGCTGGACGACTGCTTGTGCATATGCGTGATACAACGAACAGTGTATCTTACTTAATTGATCCACTTGATAATGGCAAACAATTAACAGAAGAGGACTGTCGTCAATATATCCGTTCACGCGGTTTAGAAAATGAACAAGATTTATTTACGCCATTATCTTCACGCTTAATTGTTCGCCGTTTTATTGCCAATATGATTTATGTACTTAATAGAATACATGACACACGTCGATTAACATTTTTGCGCAACTATTTGGAAATTATAAAAAATTAGGAGGAACAATGAATTATTATGTTTATCTAATCATTGCCTTGGGCTGTTTTGTGGGAGAACTGTTCACCATGGAATTTTCCCTCACCTGTTTGGGCATTGGTTTTCTAGGTGCCGCACTGGTTTCCTGGCTGGGTGGCGCTTTGTGGTTGCAAATTGCTATTTTTGCAATTGTATCCGTCATTTGCTGGCTTGGCATTCGCCCAATTGCCTTAAAACACTTATACAAAAAAAGCAAAGGAGTCAAAACTCCGGCTGATGATGTAATTGGTAAAGCGGCCGTAGTAGAAGTAGACATTGATCCCGTACACAATACAGGTCGTGTGCGGGTAGGCGGTGAAAGCTGGAAAGCCACCGCTGACAAGCCGCTAGTTAAAGGGACACAATGTATTGTAGAAAAATTGAGCGGTGTAACACTTTCTGTAAAGGAAAAATTAAATTAAAGGAGATAAATAATGGAAGGAATCGCAGGAATGGGCTTGTTGTTTTTAGCAGTATTCGCCTTTTTTATCATCATCCTAATATTTAAAGGGATTGTGATCGTAAAAGAAGGTCAGCGCGTAATTATTGAAAGCTTTGGAAAGTTTTCGCGCGTATTGGACCCAGGTTTCAACTGGATCATCCCGATTTATGATAAACCCCACCGCATGGAATGGCGTAGCAGCCGTGAATACATTGACGGGGCGGGTCGCTCTCGTTCTGTACCCTTTACGGAATACCGTGACGTAGTAGATATGCGTGAAACCGTCTATGACTTTCCACGCCAAAACGTAATTACACGCGATAACGTAAGCATTCAAATCAACGCATTGTTGTATTTCCAGGTAACAAACCCGCAAGATGCCGCTTATAAAGTGGAATCATTGCCGACCGCCATCGAAAAACTTACACAAACGACTTTGCGTAACTTAATCGGCGAATTGGACTTGGACCAAACTTTAACTTCGCGTGAAACGATTAACTCCAAACTACGTGATATTTTGGATGCCGCTACCGATAAGTGGGGTGTTAAAGTAACCCGTGTAGAACTTCAGGATATTACCCCCCCCGCTGCCATTCAAGAGGCCATGGAAAAACAGATGAAGGCGGAACGCGATCGCCGTGCTATGGTAACCGAGGCGGAAGGTACCAAAAAAGCCCAAATCTTAAAAGCGGAAGCAATCCGCGAATCAGAAGTCAAAAAAGCAGAAGGGTTCAAACAGGCAGCCATTTTGGAAGCCGAAGGTCAGGCCGAGGCAAAAATTAAGGTAGCCCAGGCCGAAGCCGAAGCAGTAAAGATTGTAGCTAGTACCGTGGCGCAATCGTCCAACCCTGCTAGCTATATGATTTCTATGAAATACATTGAAGCACTTGAGAAAATGACCGAAGGAAAAGATAATAAAATTATCTATATGCCTTATGAGGCCTCCAATGTATTAGGTGCTGTGGCAGCCATCAAAGATTTAACTGGTGGCGTACCTGTAGCTAAATAATCAAACAATTCTAAAAATACCCCCTGGCATTAGCCCGGGGGTATTTTTTGTAAAAGTGACGAAATTTAAGGGATTTTCAGGAGCCAATTACTTAGCAGAAAACCTGTTTTCATAAGTTGTTCTCCTTTCCTACCTAATTTATCAATAGAAAGCCACACGCTTTCTACATATAGTATACGCATTTTTGAACAAACTTCAAGGCCTATTTTTAAAAAATAGGCCCTTTTATTTTGACAAATTACGACGAGAACCCCAAACAACTAATGAATACAGGTTTTACGTTAATTGAGTTACTAGTAGTAGTGCTCATTATTGGTATCTTGGCAGCCATAGCGCTCCCACAATACCAAAAGGCCGTGGAGCGCTCGCGCATGGCCGAGGCCTTGCAAGTGTTAGGTGATTGGGCGAATGCACAGAGTATTTATTACATGCAACATAATGAATTTGTTTATGACATCAACGATGGCGATATCACGCTTCCAGCTCCTGGAGGAGCTTTTGAATATGATCTAGAAGGCGATGGCGTAAATATTGCGATATTGATGGCTGAACGGGCCTCTGGTATGTACGAGGGAGGATTACTTGCAATAGTGGTGGAATCAGATGGAACCATTTACAAAGGATGCCAAGACCCTGCAGATAAAACCGGTTTCTGCACTTTAGTTGAATCCGCTGGGTATGAACCGACTGACCTAGAAAATGTTGGTGGACTTGTAGAACCAGATTGCCCATCGGGCACTTCGTGGGACGGAACTGGTTGTCACACGGTTGGAAAATAACTTCTGGGAAATACTCTCAAAAAAGGCCTCGTAAATCATTTACGGGGCCTTTAAAATCTTTAATTTCTTTCCCTAGTTAATCCTGTGTATCATCGCGATACAAACCTAGTGACTCACAAACAGCAATGCTCTTATCATTCGTTCCATCACATTGCAACGCTAATGATGTCCCCGTAGCACCACGTGTATACGGATGCCAAATAGTATAATTATAACTACCACCGTTGATACGCGTTGCCAATACACCCATACATTGTCCATCTGTACCAGGAACAGCAACAGATGCTCCTCCTAAATCAAAGCGAAAAAATTTTGTTGAAATGGATGTGTCAGCGGTTGCTTCATTTGCATTGGGTAATGACACAAGGAGCTGGCTAAAGCGTGCTGGGCAACTTTCTCTCTCCGTAAAAAACGTATAGATGGAGTCATTTATTGCTTTAATGGCGGACATGGCCTCTGTAGCGCGGGAACGTTCTATTGTTCGCATATACATAGGCAACGCAATAGACACCAACACACCCACGATTAATACTGCTGTTAACATTTCCACTAATGTAAAGCCTTTTTGTTTCATAATTCCTCCGTACCTTAATTGTAACAAATTAAAATTTTTTTATTGTACAAATCCTTTCAGCTGCTTGTTTCGTAAATGCTGGGGTATTAAAGGCAGTCAAGCGAAAGAAGCCCTCCCCACATCTTCCGAAACCAACTCCGGGGGTACCCACTACTTGTACATTTTCAAGCAACAAATCAAAAAACTCCCATGATGCAATTCCAGCTGGTGTTTTCAACCAAATGTAGGGAGCATTTACCCCTCCAAAAGCGGTCAAGCCGGCTTTACACAAGGCATGTAAAATCACTTGTGCATTCTGTTGATATAATGCGATTACTTGTTTAATTTGCGCCTGGCCTTGCGGAGAATATACGGCTTCTGCTCCGCGCTGAATAATATACGGAACTCCGTTAAATTTAGTCGTCTGCCGCCGTAGCCACAAGGTATTGAGCGCATGCGAATGGCCAGAAGCATCCCGCAACTGTACTTTCTTTGGAACTACAGTATAAGCGCAGCGTGTCCCCGTGAATCCAGCTGTTTTGGAAAAAGAACGAAACTCTACCGCAACTCGTTCTGCCCCCGGAATTTCGTAAATCGAATGAGGCAAATTAGATTGAGAAATATAGGCCTCATACGCTGAATCAAATAAGATAATACTTTTATGTTCCTGTGCATATTGTACCCAAGCAGTCAGCTGATCTTTTGTCATTGCTGCTCCCGTAGGGTTATTAGGAGAACATAAATAAATTATATCCGCATGTTCTTTAGGAAGTTGCGGCACAAAATTATTCTCTTGCGTGCAAGGCAAATAGACAATTTTATCAAAATGTCCTTCTACAAGAGCTCCACTACGTCCAGCCATTACATTGGTATCCAAATAGACCGGATAAACCGGATCTTGCAATGCCACAATACTATTTTGAGAAAATAATTCTTGAAAGTTGGCAACATCACTTTTAGCCCCATCACTCACAAAAATTTCATCAGCACAAATATCTATATTACGGGCCTGATAATCGTGAGCGGCAATCGCTTTACGCAAAAATTCATATCCTTGTTCAGGGCCATATCCATGAAAAGTTTCGATTTGCCCCATCTCACGCGAGGCCTTTTCAAGCGCGTTTACCACGGCAGGCACGAGTGGTTGACTCACATCACCAATACCCAAGCTAATAATATCTGCCCCCGGATGGGTCTCTTTGTATTTACGCACACGCTGTGCAATAGTAGAAAAAAGATAACTCCCCTGCAAACGCAGGTAATTCTCATTTAACTGGGTCATAAAGTGATATCCCCTTCAAATACTTTTTGGGCAGGGCCCGTCATAAAAATATCTCTTTGTTCCGGCCAAGAAATTTGCAATTCTCCGCCATCCAGCTTAACCATCAGTTGCTTTTCTGTTAGTCCCCGCAATATACACGCCACAGCGCTGGCACATGCCCCCGTACCACAAGCACGAGTAATACCAGCGCCGCGTTCCCATACACGCATGCGCACATGAGCTTTATCTAAAACTTGCACAAATTCTACATTTGTTTTATGAGGAAACAACGGGTGGGTTTCAAATAAAGGCCCCATATGAGCTACTGGAAATTTCTCAACACTATTTACTATTACCACAAAGTGTGGATTTCCCATAGACACTTTTGTCCCCGCCCAGGTCTGGGCTGCTAGTTCCACTGCAAATGGGTTTACAACGTCTCGCGGAATTCCCATATTAACCCGCACTAATCCTTTTTGTTCATCTAATACTTCCGTTTGGATAAGACCCGCCAATGTTTCTAACATGATTTCTTTTTTTGAAGAAAAACCATTTTTCAACCAATGTAATGGTACACAACGAGATGCATTACCACACATTTCCGCTTCACTACCATCACTATTAATGATGCGCATGCGTACATCCGCAACTTTGGAAGGTAACAATAAAATCAAACCATCCGCCCCTATTCCCGTATAGCGGTTACAAAGCATGCGTGCCAGCATAGCGGGATCTTTTACTCCTAAAGCCGTTTCTCCATCCAAAAATATAAAATCGTTTCCAAGTCCATTGTATTTAGTAAAATGCATATATTTATTTTATAAAAACATGATAAGAATTTGCTAAACTATTTTTTAGTTGTTTACACAGGGAGGATACCTATGGATGTAAAAACTGCCATTGAAACCCGTCACAGCATCCGCAGATTTAAACAGCAACCCGTAGATCGCACTAAAATAAATGAATGTTTAGAGGCCGCCCGTTTTGCCCCTTCAGCATGTAATTCACAACCGTGGCACTATATAGTAATCGATGATCCCAAAATAAAAGAAGAATTTTGTGATGAAATTTTTTCAGGAATATATGGTATTACTTCGTGGGCAGCTAAAGCCCCCGTATTAGTAGCAGTAGTGTCTGATAGAGGAAATTTTGTTAGCCGACTGGGAAATTTTTTCCGACGTACTGAGTTTTATTTAGTAGACCAAGGTATTTCCGGAGAACATTTTGTATTGCGTGCTTGGGAATTGGGGCTCGGAACTTGTTGGATTGGGTGGTTTAATTCCAGTAAAGCCGAAAAATTTTTTAAACTCCCAAACGGGCATAAAATCGAACATTTATTTGCCGTTGGTTACCCAGCAGAAGATCCACAAAAAGCGGGCATACATGGACGCAAAAAATTAGAAGAAATTACAAGTTACAATCGTTATAAATAAGCATCATTTCATAAAGAAATCCTAGCGTATACGTCACGCTGGGATTTCTTTTTCTTAAATTAAAATTTATTTACCGGAACGCTTGGTTGTCTTTTTTGAAGAACTTGTAGTAGTTGTTCGAGTAGAGGCCGTAGATTTTTGCTGCACTGCAGCTGATTTGGCAGCACATTGCGCCAACAAGGCAGCTGGACTATAGGATTGATTTGCAAGTCCTTCTTTGGCTCCCATAGATACCAAATATTGGTATAACTCCTTGTTACAGGCACGGCCTGCCCACCCTAAAGGCGTCAGGGGTGGCACCCCTTTAGCAGGACTAATCTTATACTCCAACATCAATGCCAGTTGTCCATTTTTTCGGGCATTCTGTACCAATTGTTCAAGCATCTCTTTATTGTTTTTGGCTACCGCAATATGTAACACATTTCCCACAGAAGAAACATCAAAAAGTTTCGCTCCTTCTTTGATAAAATAGTCCACTAATTGTTTTTCATTATTCTCAACAGCAACTAACAAAGGAGTACGTCCTTGTTTATCTCTCAAAGACAATGACATACGATCTTGCATTACCAACTCTTGCACACGCTTCCGATTGCCCTTAGCGATGGCCTCAAAAATATCATCTTCCTTCTCGGTAGTAGATTCAGCTTCTTTTTGTTTGGCTAAAATCTGTGCATTATCTTGTGCAATCACAGCATTCTCTACTTCACGAATATCTTTATTAAACCATTCTAATACTTGTCCATTCCCATTTTTTCTGGCAATAGCATAAGGAACTAGCCCATTATTGGCTGCAATCGTAGGATCTGCTCCCGCTGCTAATAAACGTTTTACTACTTCAACATACCCTTTGGATGCACCCCAATAAAGCGCCGTTTCTCCTGCCTTATTCTGTGCATTTACATCTAACGGAGTTTGCATCGTTTGAGGCATCAAAAGCATCTTTATTACTTCTGGATGATTGTAACGAGCTGCATAAATAAGAGCCGTATTCCCATCTTGATTGGCCATATTCACATTTGCCCGATACGCAAGTAAATCTTGCAAACTTGGCAAATCCCCCAAAGAGGCAGAGATAATCAACGGGGTATTTCCTTTCTCGTTTACGATATTAGGACTTATGCCGCCCTTCAACATCGCTAGTACACCCATTTCATTTTTATTGGCAACAGACCGAAACAAATAAGCAGGGGTAAGCCCCTCTTTAACACCACTTGTTAAAAAGAGTTCAATGAGATCTACATTTTGTTTTTCCAAGGCCACATACAACGGGGAATGTTGATAGTTGTTTTTTGCATTGATATCCGCCCCAGAATACACTAAACGTTGGGCGATTTCTGTATGACCATTGTATATACTGCGAAGCAAAGCCGTATCCTTTGTGAATGCGTTAGGTTTATTAACATCTACCCCCGATAAAATCAATTCTTGGACTGCCGAATAATTACCCAATGTTGCCGCGGCTACAAGTAACGGATCCCCTTTCGTGTTGACGATATTCACATCTGTTACTTTATTAGCCAATATATCCAAGAATGCTTGTGTATCTTTTTTGCGCAATGCTTCAGTAGCTTCGTCTGCAATTTCTGTCGGAGTTTGAGTAACTAATATTCTGGACGAACTGGCTTTAGAATGCTTGAACGGAACCCAATTGCTTTTAAATGTGAACGCCAACAAAATAATAACCGGAATAGCCGCTACAATCCCCAGCGCAGTCCATGGTTTTTGCTTGGCTGCCTGCACAGTTTTTGCTACCTTACTATCCGGTGGGACAGTAATCTTTGATAATGAATGTTTGCGTTTAGGTGCTGGCATAATTATTAATTGTGTAATTGTTTTAACTGAACTAATGCACTGTGAGCAGCGGCCTGTTCGGCTTGTTTCTTATTATGGCCTTTACCGACGCCCAATTCCTTCCCGTTTAAACTTACGCGCACTGTAAATATTTTATCATGCTCAGGTCCAACGGTCTGCACTACTTCATATAGGGGAGTACTGGGACCTTTTTGCTGCAATACTTCTTGTAATACGCTTTTAAAATCTTGAGAATCTTGAACAAGTTCTTGTGTACGCACCCAAGGTAGAATTAATGCTTTTGCGGCCTCATATCCACCATCCAAATAAATAGCCCCTATCACCGCTTCCACGGCATTGGAAATAATGCTGTCGCGTTCACGGCCGCCGGTGGCCAACTCCCCCCGGCCTAGTGCCATAAATTGGCCTAGGTGCAATTGTTTGCCCCAAAGATATAAGTTTCGCCGAGAAACTAAATTAGCTTTAATTTTAGAAAGCACCCCCTCTTCATCATGAGGGCATTCGTTATAGATATAATCTGCAACGATAGCACCTAAGATACTATCTCCCAGGAACTCTAGACGTTCATTATGTTTTACGCCACGATGTTCACCGGCAAAAGATTTGTGAGTGAGTGCTTCCTTTAAAACAGCAGGATCTTTGAAGCGATATCCAAGGATACGTTCAATGTCCATCTGCACAATTATTTTTTGGCGTTTTCTTCAATGTATGAAACGGCTTCGCCTACCGTTTTGATTTTTTCAGCTTTTTCATCCGGAATTTCAACATCAAATTCTTCTTCCAAGGCCATGATGAGTTCCACCGTGTCCAAGGAATCGGCACCTAAATCGTTTACAAATTGGGCTTCGGGCTTTACCTGATCAGCTTCTACACCTAATTGTTCTACGATGATATTTTTTACTCTTTCTTGTACGTTTTCTACAGACATGTTAGTCCTCCAATTAAAAAAAGGTTACCCTTTATTAAATTATATATATAAACCGCCATTTACAGCAAGTACATGCCCAGTAATGTAGGCGGCGTCATCACCAGCTAAGAACAAAACAGCGCTGGCGATATCTTGTGTTTGAGCAAAGCGTTTAAGCGGTACTGCTTCGAGCGCTTTGTTTTTCACTTCTTCACTTAATTGGTCCGTCATCGCCGTTTGCACAAAACCCGGCGTTACAGCATTAACACGCACATTACGTGATCCAAATTCTTTAGCAAATGTTTTAGTAAGTCCAATCACACCAGCCTTACTGGCCACATAATTAGCTTGCCCCGGATTGCCCATCTCCCCAACCACAGAAGAAATGTTTACAATACTCCCACTGCGTTTTTTGAACATCACCTTAAGCGCGGCCTTACTCATTAAAAATGTACCTTTTAAGTTAACGTCGATAACTGCATCAAAATCTTCTTCGCTCATGCGAACGGTCAAATTATCTTTCGTAATTCCAGCGTTATTGACAAGCACATCAATTTGCCCAAATTCCTTGAGAGCGTTTGCCACAAAACTTTCACAATCGTCGGCATGAGCAATATTTACTACTTGTGTATAAACTCGTGCTCCATAGGCCGCTAATCTTTCAGCAGTTTGCGACAGTCCCGTTTCATGGCTAGCACAAATAGCCAAATTGGCTCCGGCCTTGGCGAATTCTTCAGCAATGGCTAGGCCAATGCCACGAGTAGCACCTGTTACCAAAACGGTCTTGCCGGTGAAATTAGCCATTGTGATTCTCCTGTTGAATTTCTTTTTCTAAATTATCAAAGGTAGGTTTTAAAGCAGCCATCTTAGCAGCAATATCCCCTACAAAATTCTTTTCTACTAAACGTGCAGCTGTTTTAAGCGCATTAAAAATTGCAAAATCGTTTGATTTTCCGTGAGAAATAATCGCTATTCCATTTACTCCTACCAAAGGCGCTCCTCCGTAGCAATCGGGATTTAAATGCCCCTTAACTGCTTTGAAAGCCCCTTTAGATAACAACGCTCCTAAAATAGCCAATGGTCGCTTCTTCACTTCCCGTTTAATCATAGCAATCATGGTCTTGGCCAATCCTTCCGCCAATTTAAGTGCAATATTCCCAACAAATCCGTCACATACAATAACATCTGTGTCCCCGGTATTTATGTCACGGCCTTCAACAGTTCCTTTGAAATTAACACCGATTTCACGCATATGCGGTACCGTATGCTTGACAAGCATATTTCCCTTCGTTTCTTCTTCTCCGATAGACAAAATGCCAACCGAAGGAGCCGGGATATCAAATACTTTTTGCATGTAGGCAGAACCCATCACAGCAAATTGCAAAAGATGAAGAGGTTTACAATCGGCATTTGCACCACCATCTAACAAAAGGCTAACACCTTTATAGGTGGGCATAGGCGTTGCGATTGCAGGGCGTTGAACTCCTTTGATACGTCCTAGTCCAAATAAAGCTGCCACCATCGTCGCACCGGAATGGCCTGCAGAAACAAATGCATCCGCCTCTTTTTTATGTACCAAATTAGCACATACAATAATACTAGCATCTTTTTTATTGCGACATTCTTTGGCAGGTTCGGCCGCCATGTCAATGGTATCAGGGGCGTGTACAATAGAAATATGCTCTGGCTCTTTGGCGTAACCTAAATCAGTTAATTCTCGGCGCAACACGGCCTCATCACCCACCAGGATAATATCCAAGTTGAGCTTCTTAGCCGCTTGCAACGCACCCAACACGTTAGGACGCGCGCCAAAATCTCCGCCTAAAGCATCCAGAGCAATTTTCATAAAGGACGATTATTTAGCAGCAGGTTCTTCTTTCGTTTTCTGTGCCACTACTACACGGTCTTTGTAGTAACCGCAAGAGGGGCAAACGTTATGAGGAAGACGTTTTGCATGACAGTTAGGGCATTCCACGAGTTGCGGAAGTTCTACCCCAGAGTTATGAGATCTTCTCATGTCCCGGCGGGAACGAGTGTGTTTTTTCTTTGGATTTGGCATTTCTTATACTCCTATTTATTTCGTAAAAATTCACAAGAACTTTACTATTTAAATTTACCTTTCAATACAGCAAAAGGCGACAAATTTTCCGTTTTACATTTGCAAGGGCCTTCATTTAAATCGTGACCGCACTGCGCACACAATCCCTTGCAATCCGGCGCACACAGAAAACGAATATCTTCCGTCAACGCCAACGTTTGCCTAATTGTATACATTATATCAATTATTTCAAGTTTCGTGCTATAAGTTTCACAAAACGCTTCACGAAAAGGTTGAGTTACATGTTTTAAGCAACGTGCGCATTCCACTTCCCGCTCGCCGGAAATAGTCCCGTTTACAATGATGTCCTTATTTGCCACGGAAAATGTAAGTTCCACTGCCGCTTTGGTAATTCTATTGGGTGCGTGTAACACATCAACAAACTGTAAAACAGGCAATTGCGCAAAGCAATTTAGTCCGCCCATGCGGACAATATCGTGTGTTTTAAATTTTAAATCTTGCGGCACATCATATTCCGCATAATTCGGTTGTGTCATATGGATATTCTACCAAATTTAACGAGTGAACGCTTTGTTTTGCCACTTGCGACTGTGCCAACGGCGTTCAAAAATAGCTGCACGGATGAGTTCATCCAAAGTCATAGCTAACCAAACTCCAACCAGTCCCCAACCAAGCCATACGCCCAACACATAAGACAAAAGTGTGGCCACCCCCCACATCACAATTACACCTGTCCAAAATGGAAACAATACGTCGCCAGATGCAATCAATGAGTTAACGGCTGTGATATTCACGGCACGTCCAATTTCTAGCACTACATCAATCCACAACACAAGCATCCCCATACGGATAACATCGGAATTTTGTGATAACAAACTAAAAATTTGTTTGCCAAAGATCGCTGTGAGCAAAGAAATCACAACACTTACCACCAGTGCCCAACGAATAGAATATTTCTCTAACGAAAAAGCGGCATGGTTTCTCGCTCGCCCAACTAAATGTCCAATGGTAATCGATGCTCCATGCCCAATGGCAATAGCAAATACGTAAGAGAACATCACAATATGCATTGTATATGTACGTGCCGTTAAAGAAGCAGTTCCCAACAACACTGCAAAATACGTAATCACTACTTGCGACAAATCGTAAGACACATTTTCTCCGGCGGCGGGCAGTCCTACAATCAATAAATTTTTAATCTTATCCCATGGAAACGGTTTGAAATAAGCAAGAGGCGGAACAGGGGCAACTTTTTTAAACAAAATATAGGCAAGGGCTATCATAGCTATAAATCGACATAACATCGTAGAGATTCCAGCTCCCACAATCCCCAAACGCGGAAACCCGGCGTGCCCAAAAATCAACAAATAATTTCCTACTATATTAATTATGTTAATAAGCAGCGCTACCCACATAGGATAATACGCTTTATTGTGGCTACGCAAAATGGAAGCAAGTGTCATAATAACAGCCAAGAAAACAGAACTTCCCCCTACTAGCCCCATATAAGGCAACGCATAGGTAAATAAGTGTTCTTTAAGTCCCATTAGGTGTAGTAACGGTGAAGCGAAACCATACAAACCCGCGCTTACCACAACACCCATAAATAAGTTAAGCAGCAGAGAAACCCCAATTACTTGAGACACATTTTTATGTTGTTTAGCTCCTAAATATTGAGCACATAAAACCGATGTTCCCAACGCCGTCACCATATATATCAGACACACCAAAAACACAAGTTGGTTTACAACTCCGCTAGCAGCCACGGCGTCATCGGCAAAACGGCTAAGCATAAACACATCCGTTGCGCCGGTAAGCATCAAGAGCAATGTTTCAAAAAAAATGGGACTAGTTAAATGGAATAACTGTGCACGCAACACTCGTGCTGTTGAAATTGATTTTTGTTTGGCCATAACACAACCTTATATATAGTTTAGCAATTTGATAGAAAATTGTGTGAAATCTGGCCCGAAAAATTGCTACAATACTTCCGTATTACCAATTGGGTTTCCCGTTTGGTAAATCATATTAATAAGGAGAGAAAGGAATGAAAAAACTAGCAGTATTATTAGCCGCTCTTTTAGTAACCGCTCCTGCTTTTGCAGGGGACAAAGGCATTATCAAATTGTCCTTATGGGATGATATTGCCGTGGCTCTGCCTAACAACACTCAAACCGTAAGAGGTATTGATATCGGTATTGGTTCTAAAACCAACTCCATCTATGGTTTTCAATGGGATTTACTCGTTAGCGAAGCCGGCGAACTCCGTGGTATTAACGAAGCATTAGGTGTTGCTAAAGTGAGCGAAGGGTATGGTATCAACGGAGCTTGGATTTATGCCCGTTCCAACAAACTCTATGGTATTCAAAGCGCTATCGTAGACATCAACGATAATCATTTTGGTGGTCTACAAGCCGGTATCGTAAACTTTGCGTATGGTACCGTAATTGGTGCTCAACTTGGTATCTACAACCAAGTGGAAGATTTGCACGGTGTACAACTCGGTATCGTAAACAATGCTCACCACATCAGCAAAGGTTTGCAAATCGGTATCGTCAACATTGCCAAGAATGGTTGGTTCCCGGTGATGGTACTTGTTAACGGCCGCTTCTAATCTAGCACCGTTTCAATTTAAACCGCACACCTTGTGTGTGCGGTTTTTTTATGCTATAATTTGTATAGGTGAAATTGAGCAGCAAGGCGAAACCCGTTTGTAAATTAAAGCTTGTGCTGACACACCTAAGGCAACCGCCACCGAGGTATCCTCTACCTTAATTTAGGCGCGCGCCACAGGAGAATAAATAATGAGTAATGTATCAATGAAAGCCATGCTAGAGGCCGGTGTACACTTCGGTCACCAAACCTCCCGCTGGAACCCCAAAATGAGCCGCTTTATCTTTGGTGAAAGAAACGGTGTGCACATTTTAGATTTACAAAAAACCGCTAAAGAACTGAAAAAGGCCTGCGCTTTTGTGAAAGAAGAAAGCAAGAAAGGCGCCAAATTTTTGTTCGTAGGCACCAAAAAACAAGCCCAAGAAGCTATTAAAGCCGAAGCAGAACGCTGTGGCGCTTATTGTATCAGCGAAAAATGGTTGGGCGGAACCCTCACCAACTTTCAAACCGTCAAGAAATCCATTGAACGCATGAATGAACTTGAAAAATGGGAAACCTCCGGTGTATTTAAAGCCATTTCCAAAAAAGAAGCCAGCCGCTTGACCAAAGAATTGGCCCGCTTGCAAAAATTGCTGGGTGGCATCCGCGATATGAAAGTATTGCCGGATGTAGTATTTGTCATTGACCCCGTAGACACCATGGGTGCCGTGCGCGAATCTCACGTACTCGGAATCCCGGTGGTAGCCGTGTGCGATACGAACGCCGACCCGGATTTGATCTCTTTACCGATCCCCGGCAATGATGACGCAGCCCGCTCTATTAAATTGTTCTGCAGCGCAGTTGCTGATTCCATCTTGGAAGGCAAAGCTGAATTGGAACCTGCCAAAGCTGACGCCGAAACTCCTGCTGCCGAAAACCCGGCCATGGCTCAGGCCTTTGAAAATGCCATGTTAGCTGCTGAAGAAGAAACCAAAGCCGAAGAAGAACCGGTAGTAGAAGAAGTGGTAGTAGTGGAAGAAGCTCCCGCTAAAGAAGAAATAAAAGCCGAAGAAAAACCGGCTAAAAAAGCGGCTGCTAAAAAACCGGCTGCTAAAAAAACTACAGCTAAAAAAGAAGTGAAAGCTGAAGAAGAAAAACCGGCCAAAAAAACGGCTGCTAAAAAACCGGCTGCTAAAAAAACCGCTGCCAAAACAACCAAAAAAGCGGACAAAGAAGATAAATAAATTCTGACGGAAATTCCCGCCTTGTGCGGGAATTTCCCCCACTTATAAATTAGGAGAAATTTACATGTCTTTAATGGATGATATTAAAACCTTACGCGAAAAAACTGGCGCTGGCATGATGGACTGCAAAAAAGCCCTTTTGGAAAGCAACAACGACATGGAACAAGCCGTTGTATACTTGCGCAAAAAAGGTTTAGCCGCCATGGCTAAACGTGCCGATCGCGAAACTAAAGAAGGCAGAGTCGTCGTCAAAACTGACGGCAAAAACTTTGCCATGGTATCGTTAGGTTGCGAAACTGACTTCGTGGCCAAGACCGATGCTTTCATCGCGTTAGCCAATGAGTTAGCCGATTATGTGCTCGCTCACCCCGGCGTAAACTACGACACTGACGAAACGATTAAAGCCAAAATTACGGAACAAGCCCCCAAATTCGGCGAGAACACCACCTTCAAAGGCGGTTTCAACTGGACCCCGGCTGATGGTTCCGTAATGGCCTATTACGTTCACAGCGATAACAAAAAGGCCTCTTTGTTAGAATTAGCCGTTGCCAACGGTGCCGATAAAGCCAAAGCCGCTGAACTTGCTCGCGAACTGGCGATGCACACCGTAGGTATGCAAACCGGTTGGATTAAAGCCGAAGATATTCCGCAAGAAGTAATCGATAAAGAATTGGATATCTACAAAACCCAAGCGTTAAACGAAGGCAAACCCGAGGCCGCCATTGAAAAAATGTTGCCCGGTAAAGTCAAAAAGTTTGCCAAAGAAAATTGTCTCTTGGAACAGGCCACGATTAAAGATAACAAGAAAACCGTAGCCGACTACTTAAAAGAACAAGCCAAGACCTTGGGCGGCGAAGTAACCGTCACCCGGTTCGTACGCTTCTAATTTGAAGTAGCACTAAAAACCCCCGGCCAACACCGGGGGTTTTTTATGGCAAATTTAGCGCAGGGTTATTCCTTAGAATCATAGGCTTCTAAAAGTTTTATAATATTCGGATAATCCTTTGCAACCTGCAACATATAATTATAATCCTCTTCCTCTGGGTATTTAGGGTTTGCACCCGCCTCCAAAAGTGTTTTTACCATATTTTCATAGCCATGTTCCACGGCATAATACAATGGAGTAATTCCCCCATCCCCCGTAGTAAAATTCAAATTCGGCTTTTCTTTCAAAGCGGTTTGCAACAATTCTTCACTATTCATCCAACAAGCACAAAGTACCACGCTTTGTGCATCCGTCCCGGCAGCGGCCAAAAGTTTTACCACCTCTATGTTAGCAGGTGTGCAAGCCATTACCAAAGCAGTTTCATTTTCCCCGGGGATCATGCACCTTTCAGGGTGTACGGGCAGCGTTTGATTTACGTTTGCTCCGGCAGCTAACAACGCTTTGACAACATCCACATGTCCTTGTTTACTGGCAAGCATTAATGGCGTATCTTGATACTGAGCATAAATTTCATCAACATCAGCATTTCTCGTTTTATCTACAATTAACATATTTACATCTGCACCATGCTTAATAAGCATGCGAACTTTTTCTAAATCACCTTGTTTAGCCGCTGTTTGTAACAGCGCATATAATTGTTCTCCGGTCATATTCTTCAAAGAAAGCTCAAACGAAGCATTCGTATCACTTCCTGCCGGCACCCCTGATTTGGCTGGCACGTTGACAATATCGGCTGATTCTTTGTTACATGCCGACAGGGACAATAATAAAATACCGCTTAATAAAATTTTTGTGAAGTTAAAATATTTCATATGGTTTACTCCTTTGCGCCGGCTTGTTTTAAAAGTTGGACGATTTCAGCATATTCTTCTTGTCCTGCCTGTAGAATAATTTCGTTTGCCTCTTGATTTTTATCCGCACCGACAGACAACAACCATTCAATCATCTCCGTATTTCCTTTCTTTTCTGCTATTTCCAAGGAAGAACGACAATAACCACTTACAAATCTAGTTCCATTATCGTTTAGCTTTACTGCTCTAACCGTAAGGTTTACATCTGCTCCCTTTTCAACAAGTAATTTTGCTATTTCCAAATCATTTGCACGTACTGCTAATTGCAGAGGAGTACAATACATTGGATCTTGCCCAGAGGGATCCGGTTGATTTACGTCAACGCCATACTCAAGCAGTGTTTTTACCACTTCCCTATGCTTAGGTGTATATCCTTCCTTGTAGGTACCAGTTAAAGCACAACTAAGCGGAGTATGCGTGGTTTCTTCTTCAGGGAAAAAACTTTCTTTGTTTATGATAGAAATATCTTTTTCTAAGAGTTCTTTTACCGACTGATTATTACCATAACATGCAGCCTTTACAAGTTCGTAACTTTCACTTGGTGACTCATACGGTATATCTTCGTTCTCGTAATCTTTATCGAAAGCCGCTGTTTCTTTATCTTGAGAAAGCAAATCTTTAGCACTAGTCGTCTCCGCAGAATCTTTACATGCCGATAATGAAAGCAAGATAACAATACTTAATAAAAGTTTACGCATATTTTTCTCCTGTAGGAATGTATCTCTATTATAAAACATTTGCTACAAATGTGCTGGATTGTTTTACGTTTTCCCCCTTTTGTGCAATAATAAAATAATTTGCTATACTGTAAAAAACCTATCAAGGAGCATACTATGACCGCCAACGATATTATGATGAAATCTGCCAATCCCAAAAAACGCATCTTGCTGAAACTCTCCGGCGAGGCACTAAGCACTGAAGGGCACCGTGGCATTCACCCGCAATCGTTAAAGGAAATTGCCGTAGAAATTGCTGAAGCTTACAAAAAAGCAGATTGTGAACTTACCATCGTTATTGGCGGCGGGAACATTTGGCGCGGCGTACGTGACGGCGGCGGCGTGATAGACCGTGTCAATTCAGACAATATGGGTATGCTAGCTACCGTTATTAACGCCATTGCCTTGCAGTCAGCCATTGAGGATGCTGGCGTTCCTACGCGCGTACTTACCTCTATTAATATTTATCAGTTGGCCGAACCTTTTGTGCGCCGCAAAGCCATGCGCCACTTGCAAAAAGGCCGCATTGTGATTTTTGCCGGCGGTACGGGAAACCCCTACTTTACCACCGATAGCGCCGCTGCCTTGCGCGCCAGCGAGATGAATGTGGATCTGCTACTTAAGGCCACGCAAGTGGACGGCGTGTACGATAGCGACCCGAAGAAAAATCCAAACGCTAAGCTCATTGAAAAAATCACTTACGCCGAAGCCATCGAAAAACGCTTGCAATTTATGGATACTGCGGCGTTGGCCATTGCCATGGAAAACAAACTGCCTATCCAAGTATTTAACTTGCACAAAAAGGGAAATATTGAAAAAGCCCTGTGCGGTAAAGAAATCGGCACGGTGATTTATTAAATCTGTTGTTTCTTAAAAGCCCCGCCACCGAGCGGGGTTTTTTATGCCTGTATTGGGCAAATATGCTAGAATAAACTTATGTCAGAGACCCAGTTCCAAAAGACCCCCATGCATTACCTGCAATACCTGTTACTCAAGGGCTTGAGCGTGTGTTTTGCGTTGCTGCCGTATGGGTTTTGCGTGTGGCTGGGCACCACTTTAACAGGTTGGGCACGTTTTTTCCTCCCCAAACGCTTTAAACGCATGCAATACGATATCCAACGCGCTTTCCCGCAAAAATCTATTGAGGAAGTTCATCAAATTGCCGTTGACTCGTGGCGCAATATGGGGACCATTTTAGGGGAATTTGTACAATTTACTCGCATGAGCCGCGAACAATTTAAAAACCATGTACGCGTTGTCGGTTTTGAAAAAATCCAACAGGCCGAAGGAAAAACCGGCGGAATCATCCACATCGGGCACTTTACCAACTGGGAAGCATTTGGCTTGGCCGCCTCTGTTTACGGAGCAGACAAAGCTGTATTGGCCTTACGTGCGGACAACCCTTATATTGACGAAGAAATGAACCGTTTACGTAATATCTTCGGCGGGCGTACTTTTTATAGCAACCACCAAGACCAACCTTTTTTTGCCTGCATGCGCTGGCTTAAAAAGAAAAAATTTATCGGCATTTTAATTGACCAAAATGCCAGTTCCAGCCAAGTGTGGATTCCGTTTATGGGGCGCATTGCCGCGTTCTCGCCTATTACAGCGCTACTGGCTATTAAAATGCAAGTTCCCGTTTTCCCTGTGCAAGTAATACGCGAAAAAGACGGCACCTTAACGTGCCATGTCAAAGATCCGCTTGTCCCCCCTACCGATTATAATCCCGATAATACGCGTAAATTTACCCGCAAACTTATTGAATTTTATGAACAATGTTTAAGAGAAAATCCATCCTCTTGGTTGTGGGCCCACAATTTATGGAAACGGGAAGGAGAAGGGAACCGTTATCTTGCCCAAAATCCGCAGGAGCGCGTATGATTAAAGCCGTATTTTTCGATCGTGACGGTACACTTATTTATGAAAAACCGGGCGTTTATCTATCCCGCCCCGAGCAAGTACGCCTCTACAAAAGCACGCAACCTGCGTTGAAACTACTTTCAAAAAAAGGTTTTAAATTATTTATTGTGTCCAACCAATCTGGTATCGGACGCGGGTACTTTACCGAGAAAGAAGTTAATATCGTCCACGCACACTTACTCAAATTATTAAAACCGGCACATATTGAAGAAATCGTCTTCTGTCCACATGCGCCCGATGAAAAATGTGCTTGCCGCAAACCGCAACCAAAAATGGGGCTTGATTTAATCAAAAAATATCACATTGATCCCAAAAAATCGTATATGATCGGCGATAAAAAGGCCGACGTAGAATTTGGCCTCGCCATTGGCTGTAAGACGGTATTAGTGACTACTGCCAATGGGCATCGCCATCTCAAAAAATATCCCGATTTGCACCCCGATAAAATAGCTACCAACTTGTTTAATGCTGCTAAGTTTATTCTTGCCGATAGTGAGGAAAACAAATGAAAAAAACACTTGTAATTCTTAGCGTATCTGCCCTACTTATTTCTTGCCATTGCACTTGTAAACCGACTATGCCCCCCGTGACAGAAGAAACACCTGCCTCCGTTATTTCTGCGCCGACTCAGGTCTCTCAATCTACCCCCGTTTCAACGGAAATTCAACCCGTTATTGTTTCTAAGCCGGCCGAGCAAGCAATCGCTTCTACTCAAAAAACACAACAAACACAAACAAACACCCCTTCAACCCCTAAAGCTGTTGCAACCGTTCAAGCCAGTAAGCCGGCTGACAATCCTGTTTTTGATGTGGCACAAGCACAAAAACTCATCGAACAAGCACGTGCCAAACAAACGCTTTCCAAACCGCAGGCCGATACGGCTTCTTTTAAGAAAGAATCTATTTTACCCACAGAAGGACGCTTATTAAGTCCTTTTTCCTATGAACCTATAATTGCCGACAATACTCATGCCCCCTGGAGTAACGAAAGTTTACAATATGGACTTTATTACTCATTTATTAAAGCCGGCACCGCTTACATCAAAACTCGCGGATTAACAAGTATAAACGGAAGAATGGCTTATTTAATTCAAACTACGGCTTTTTCTGCTACTGTAATTGATTCCGTATTTAAAGTACGTGACGTCAACTATTCTTGGTTAGATGCTAAAACATTTCACTCGTTAGGATATTCACAAAGCGTACGGGAAGGAAACTATAAACGTGATGAATGGGTGGCTTTTGACGCTAAAAATGGTCGTTATTACGGCGAGATTCAAAAAAAGAAAGAGCCGCGTACAATCGTCGGGCAATTGGACATAGAGGTGCTAGATATGCTTTCTTCTCTTTACTACGTACGCTTGCACCCCTTGCAAGTAGGCAAAGATATTGTTTTTGATATCGTCAACCGCGAAAAACAATATCCTCTCGTAGTCAAAGTACTTGGCAAAGAAACTGTCAAAACCGAGGCAGGCAAATTTAATTGTTGGATCGTAGAGCCCCAATTTCGCGGAGAAGGCATTTTTGTAGCCAAGGGCAAAAGTTTGAAAGTATGGATTACTGACGACGAATACCGTATGCCCGTCAAAATGGAAGTGGAAGTATTCATTGGCAGTGTATCTGCAGAACTACTGGCATACCAACGCAATTAAATATATAATGGACTTTTAAGGAGATTATTATGGCAATTACCACCAAACGTTTAAAAACTATTTTAAATAAATTCAAAGGGCAAGAAATTATTGTCGTAGGCGATATTATGTTAGACCATTTCATCAAAGGGGCTGTTTCTCGTATCTCGCCGGAAGCGCCCGTACCGGTAGTAGCCGTAAACAATGAATTTTTTGTAGCAGGTGGGGCTGGGAACGTGGCGGTAAACTTAGCCGCTTTAGGTGCCAAGCCCTCTATGATTTCCGTCGTGGGGCCGGATATCGGAGGCGAAATGTTACGCAAATTTTTGCGTGATAGAGGAATTAATACCTATGGTATTTGTGAAGATGCCGACCGTCCAACTACGCAAAAGATTCGCGTAATGGCCGAACAACAACAAATCGTCCGCTATGACCGCGAGAGCCGCAAAACCATTTCTTCCGCTATTGCCGCTCAATGTATGAAAAGTTTTGATATTGCCATTAGAACTGCCAAAGGTGTCATTTTATCCGATTACGGCAAAGGCATGCTAAGCGATCAAAACATCAAAACGATTATAGATAAATGCCGCAAAAAAGGCATCCCGGTATGCGTAGACCCCAAAATTGATAACTTCAAAAAATACAAACACATCACTTGTATGACTCCCAACACTAAAGAAGCATGGGAAGGCGCCGGAGAATCCCCCAAATTTGGGGAGGCCGCCATTGAAGCATTAGGGCAAAAGATCTTAAAAATGTTACAGGCCGATTCTATCTTAATTACCCGCAGTGCCGACGGAATGAGTTTATTTGAAAAAGGCAAAAAGAAACCCACCACCATTCCTACCACCGCACGCGAAGTATACGATGTAACCGGTGCAGGGGATACGGTAATATCAGTTCTTACATTAAGTTTAGCAGCAGGGGCTTCCTTGCCTGAAGCAGCCGTCCTTTCTAATTATGCAGCCGGCATTGTAGTAGGCAAGTCGGGTACTGCTACAGCCACCCCAGCAGAAATTGAGAAGGTGCTTCCATGAGTGATGTAGTAATCGCTATTCCGGCACGATTTGGATCATCGCGTTTCCCGGGCAAAGTAACCGCTTTGCTAGCGGGCAAACCCGTCATCCAGCATGTGTATGAGAAATGCGTAACAACAGGCCTAGGTCCCGTAGTGATTGCCACAGAATCCGCGCAAGTAGTGGAAGTATGCAAAACTTTTGGAGCTAACGCCATCCTTACTAGTGACAAATGCCAGAGCGGCACGGACCGCATTTACGAAGCTACACAAAGTTGCAACGAACAGTTTATCATTAACGTACAAGGTGACGAGCCATTTATCAATCCGCAAACGATTATAAAAATAGCAGATTTATTACGCAATGACTCCACTTGCGATATTGCCACCGCCGTAATGGCTACCACAGATGACGCTAAAATTGATAACCCCAACTGCGTCAAAGCCGTACTTGGCAAAGACATGCGCGCTTTGTATTTTTCACGTTCTCGCGTGCCTTTTAAGCGCGAGCCGTCCGCCGAAAATAAAGATTTTGTGTATTGGCATCATTGTGGCATCTACGGCTATCGGCGCGAAGCATTAAAACGATTTGTATCATTACCAACCGGCAATTTGGAAAAAATAGAAAAATTAGAACAACTACGCGCACTGGAAGATGGAATGACCATTAAATGCGTGCAGATTGAGCCGTCCGGCCCGGCCATTGATACAAAAGAAGATTTACAACGTGCGGAAGCATATTGGAAAAAGCATTATTAAAATTTAACTTATTTTACCGAGGAGAAAATTATGTCCAAATTCATTATTATTACAGGTGGAGTAGTCAGCTCGCTAGGCAAAGGTATTTCTGGCGCCAGCATTGGCAAGCTCTTGCAGCTTAATGGCCTCAAGGTCAATATGATTAAGTGTGACCCATACATCAACGTCGATCCGGGGACCATGTCCCCCTACCAACACGGGGAAGTATTTGTAACCACCGACGGAGCGGAAGCCGACCTTGATTTAGGCCACTATGAACGCTTTTTAGATATCACCATGACCCGCGCCAACACCAACACTGCCGGCAGTATTTATCAAACGGTTATCGATAAAGAACGCCGCGGCGAGTATTTGGGCGCTACGGTACAAGTTATTCCGCACATCACAAACGAGATTAAAAAACGCTTTACCGCGTTTGAAAATGAAGCAGATGTGTCCATCATTGAAATCGGCGGTACGGTGGGTGATATTGAATCTTTACCATTCTTGGAAGCCGCGCGCCAACTGTGCTTGGAAAAAGGCCCCAACAACGTCATCTCTGTGCACGTAACTTTAATTCCATACATCTCTGTGGCACAGGAACTCAAAACTAAACCGACGCAACACTCCGTCAACAAATTGCGCGAAGTAGGTATTGCGCCTAGCATGCTTATTTGCCGTACGGAAAAACCTCTCTCTGACAATTTGAAGAAAAAAATCTCTCTTTTCTGCAGTGTCCCCCCTCAAAACGTAATTGAATGCGCGGATGCTAAATCGATTTATCACGTGCCGGAAATGTTCTACAAACAAAACGTGGACAAAGAAATCATGCACTTGTTAGGTCTTAAACCCACACAGGAAGTAAACCCTGCCTGGTTTGAGTTCTTTGATAAGGCCATGACGCCTAGCAAGTCCGTGCGCATCGCTGTAGCCGGCAAATATTCCGAATTGCAAGACGCGTATAAGTCCATTAATGAGGCCTTGCGCCACGCCGGTATGAATAACGACGCTAAAGTGGAAATTGTCTATGTTAATACCGAAAAGGATAGCGTGGAAGAAAAACTCAAAACCGTGGATGGCGTGTTAATCCCTGGTGGGTTTGGTACCCGTGGCATTGAAGGAAAGATTGCTACGGTTAAATACGCCCGTGAGAATAAAAAACCGTTCTTAGGTATCTGCGTAGGGATGCAATGTGCCGTTATCGAAGCGGCGCGTAATTTGTGCGGCTTGCACGACGCCAATTCTACCGAATTTGACCCGACTACCAAAGACCCGGTTGTTGATTTGACCCCTCAACAGAAAAACGTGGTTTACAAAGGCGGTACCATGCGCCTAGGGAACTACACGGCTGACCTTAAAGAGGGCTCTTTAGCGCGCCGTTTATACGGCAAAGATCAAATTGTGGAACGCCACCGCCACCGCTATGAATTTAACCCCGTGTATGTAAAGCAATTGGCTGATGCGGGCTTAAAGGTATCCGGCTGGCATGAAGGCGTGCTGCCCGAGATTGTAGAACGCGAAGACCACCCGTACTTTATAGCCGGCCAATTCCACCCGGAATTTGGATCCCGCCCGATGCGTCCACACCCGCTTTTTGACGGCTTAATCAAAGCAAGTTTAAAGCAAAAAGAAGGGAAGACGGAAACGTCCAAGGCAACCGCTACGCGCAAGACCAAAACTTCCGTCGCCGCATAAGAAAATCATTTCACATAAAAACGCCCGCTTTCCCGCGGGCATTATTTATTTTAATACTTCAATGGTTACTTGATCGGTTTGGCCGTTGCACGCAACGGAAACAAGATGTTTTCCCCCCGCAAGCGGCCACCATGTTTGGCACGATTGACCCGATAAGGCCTTGCCATCTACTGTCCAGCGGCACGTAGTTTGCGCACATTGTGCCTCTAATTTGAGCTGCTGTGACAAGCGTGGGGCAGAGGGGTCTAACATAAATTTGTCGCCGGCCTGCGGCGCGGTAATCTGTGTTTGCATAATTTGGTTTGTATGACGACCATCACACTGTGCGGGCACATGCACTTCATCAAACACTTCCTCGTGCGTGTGCGTGCAGGAAGTTCCGGCCAATAGCCCACTTTCACTACATACCGTCTTCCGCACAACTCCTTTAGGAAGAGCAAACGGAGTAGACGGGTATTTTTGTTGAACTTCCAGTACTACGTCGTGCAAAATAGGCCCGGCCCCCGTAATACCTGACACTTTTTGCATAGAAGACGCATCAAAATTTCCCACCCATACCCCCACGGTCCATCGTGGTGTATATCCTAATGCGAAATTGTCCTTATAATCCTTAGAAGTGCCCGTTTTGGCTGCCATTTCAAACGGCATAGCCAGCGCAGAATTTAAACCAAATGCCGCCGAGCGCGCCTGATTATCTGCTAGTATATTACTAATCAAATAGGCAGTTTTTTCGTCAAGCACACGCTGTGTGTGGCCCGGGAGTTTAATTTCGGGCGAAGTAGCCAACATAAGCGGTTTAAAAATTCCTCCGCGCCCCAGCGTAGCATAAGCATTGACAAGTTCCAAGAGTTTCACTTCCCCATTACCAAGCGCTAACCCGAGGCCGTAAAAATCAGCCGATTTAGTAAGTGAGGAAAAACCCAATTGATGCAAAAATACCAATAGTTGCGTGGTGCCAATTTTCTCGGCGGCTTTGACGGCTGGAATATTGTAAGAATTCGCCAAGGCCTCTCGCACCGACACTAGACCGTGGAAAGTTTCGTCGTAATTTCGCGGGCGAAATCCCCCCTCAAAGAACGTATCTTCATCAGTCAAAAGAGTAGCAGGAGTAAGTTTATTCCCTTCAAATGCAAGCGCATACACAAACGGTTTTAATGCCGAACCCGGCTGACGGTATGCACGTACTCCGTCCACCTGTCCGCTGTGTTTTTTGTCTTTAAAATCAGCAGAGCCGGCGTAAGCCAAAATTCCCCCACTTGCGTTGTCCACTACAATTACCGCCGCATTGGTCACATTACTTTGCACAAGGCGCGAGAGATTATTTTTAATAATCTGCTCCACTTGTGTTTGTAATTCCCGATCTAACGTAGTATATATTTGTGTATTTTGTGCTGGTAAATACGAAGAAATAAATTGCGCAAAATGCGGCGCATAAAATGGACGTGGTGCTGGTTGAAGCACTATTCTTTCTTCCAGTGACAGCTTATACATTTCTTCATTAATAAAACCGTTTTCGTAAAGTTCTTTGAGCACATAATCACGCCGCTTGAGAGCCCGCTCAAAGTGTTTTAGCGGATTGTAATAGGTGGGTGATTTGAGGAGCCCCGCCAAAAAGGCCGCCTGAGAGAGAGAGACATCTGCTGCATCCGTATTAAAATAAAAACGGCTAGCCGCTTGTACCCCTTGCGTCAAATTACCAAATTCAAGCAAGTTAAAATACTTCTCCAAAATTTCCTCTTTAGTGTATTTTTTCTCTAACTCCGTAGCGGCAAGGGCCTCTTTTGTTTTACCCCACAATGTCTTGGAACGAGGTTCAATCGCCCGGGCAAGTTGTTGCGTAATGGTCGACGCGCCGGAAACCACTTTTCCTTCCTGTGCATTCTGCCAAGTTGCGCGCAAAATAGCTGCGATATCCACGCCGCTATGCGTGTAAAAGCGTTTATCTTCCGCGGCTACCACGGCGCTAATGAGCCACGGGGAAATACGGTCCAGCGTAACGGGCTCATAATATGTATTATTTGGTGACAAAATACTGCGAAGCGCCAGCCCGTCTCGGTCATAAATCTGCTTAGATGGAGATAAAGCTACTTCTTCCCCGCCACACAAGCAGGGAAGAAGTAGTAACAGAGCTAACGCATAGATTGATTTCATTATTTAATCACGAGTTTGCTCGTAGCGTTGCGGCCAAAAACAGCCGGCTCATACATTTGGCTTGCCCACGCAGCCGGATACGTATACGTCCCGGCAGAAATTGCCGTTACCAAGTAACTAAATGTATGATCCCCGGCAGGTAATTCACTAGCAAAACCGTAAATACGGTCATCATATTGTTCAATACGGTTAAAGAACATATTATCCGCATTTAACAGTTCCGCTTGTGAGGCCGATTCTGTGGCCAAAGATATATTCACAAGCCGGAACCCGGCCGGTATAAAATCTTGCGCCACTACAAAACTGCGTGCGGAGGCATTTTGAATATGAAGTGTTACTTTATAACGTTCACCCGTTGCAATTTCCGTAGCTGGGTTACCTTCTAACGTAGAAATGCTACGCGTCACTTTGAAACCGGCATCCACCGGCGAAATATATGCGCTCGGCGTGTAATATTGCGCTAAATTGTAATACAGCGTACCGGTTCCTTCCTTACCAAATGCCAGCGTTGCTTCATTGCCATTTTGATACATCTTTGCAAATGGGACATTTACCGTTTCTTCCCGCAAGCTACGTCCTTGGAAAGAAGAAGAAATCAAGGATTCCCCTCCCTGCTTCACCGTAGCGGTGAAATTGGGGGTCTGTGCCTCGTGTGCTGCATAATAGGCCTGCAAAGCACGCAATACAGCCGCGCTGGTGTTGGTATCGTGCCAATATCCTTGAGCATTTACTTGAGTGAGTAACCACTTAGCTAATTGGAAATCATTATCTAACGGCAATTTTGCCGTTACTAAGGCACGCAATGTATGGGCCGTAGCATTGACGTTATTGCTATGCAACCATGGCATTGAAATACCTTCGTCTATGTAGGCGGAAGTCGGCGTATAAACCAATTTATTAGTGAGTTGCTGTGCTAAGTTACGTTGGACTTCCGGACTTTTCCCCGTTGTATATGCAGCTTGTAACAAATAAGCGACTGCTGTTTGCGACAGCCCGGTTCTTTTAGCATAGAGTGTGTTAAACAAGCTATCTATGTTTTTACCATAAAGCGCTAACACATAGGCACTGTATGCACGTGTAGTGTCCGTTTCATATACGGAATAAGGATATGCACGAGATACATTCTGTTTAAACGCCCCTTGCAACCAAGAAACTGCTTTATCGATTGATTGCTTGGAAGGATTAAATCCTGCTTGTTTGGCCACAAACATCATATCCAACGCATAAGCTGTCACATACGGATCAGGCAAAGTATTAGGCCAATATCCATACCCACCGGAAACGTGCTGATAGGTAGGAACTCCTTGGATAATTTCTTGCGCTTGGCGACGCAATTCTTTTTCATCAGCCAGTTTAAAATCTTTCACTAATGAGCTAGCTCCTACTGCCGCAGCTAGTTTGGACATTTGCTGCTCAAGACAATTGTACGGGTAGGTAAGCAAGTAACGCAACGCACCTTTAAGTTGCAACAGCGCCGTAGAAGCCAACGAAATCGTAACGCGGTTGTCCGCGGAGAGATTTAGTGAAGCAGGTTTTACCACTCCCTCACGTTGTTGGGTTTGCGTGGCCCCATAAACAGCTAACGTTTGTTCTTTTTCCGCCGTAGACACTGTAACTTTTGTTTCTACTCCGTCGGAATAACGACCTTTGGCTGTAAATCTTACAGTGCTCTCCCCTAATTTGGCAGCGCGACATTTCCATGTCACTTCGCGCGATTGTCCTTTGGCAATATTGACCGTTTGTTGAATTAACCCTTCGGCCTGCACACTGCCAGCAGTACTAATTTGCACGTCAAATATACCCTTGTTATCCTCATAATTGTAAACAATCGCTCCGCACGTAAATTGGTCTCCTTCACGCGCAAAAAGCGGAACATTAGGTGTAATCATTACCGGTTTAGACACAGTAATTTTATCTTCGGCCTTACCAAATTCATCCGCCGTTAATGATACAGCCATTAAACGAAATGTCGTTAAATTATCCGGCAGTTCAAAAGATACTTGTGCCTTACCTTTAACGTCGGTATGCACAGCCGCTGCGAAATAAGGCGTGAACAAAAACCGCGAACGTAAATCTGTCCCCGCCAATTTACTACTAGCAGCGCCGCCACCACCGCGGTTTTCGCCTTTCTCACCAAAATTACGCTGACCGATAACATAAGAACGGTTATCCATTGTAAAGACGGAAATCGGTTTAGAGCCGTAGAAGAAATCAAATAAATCTGGCGTTTTATAGTTGTTAAGTGCCAAAATTCCTTCGTCCACCGCCATAACCACCACTTCGGCTGGTACACCTTTTCCCGCCGCTTTAGTAGTTATATCCAATGTTACCTTTTCACGGGGCTGATATTTTTTAGCGTTTGATTTCAGCGTAGTAACCAATCGTTTTCTTTCCGGTACCACATTTAAATTCACGTACCCGATTTTGGCTTGTGGTTTGCCCAAGTCCGTTTCATGATTGGCCGGTTTGGCGGTACGCCCTTGCACGAGCATCACACCCACATACACGTTAGGCAAATAATTCTCTTTAATCTGTACTTTGATGTCTGCCGTAGGCCCCTTAAGTGTAGTAGTCCAAGCGTCTAAAACTCCTTCACGCTCTATGGTAATGAGTGCCTGGGCGGTTTCGTAAGGTGACTGCACGCGAACACGCGCCGTTTGCCCCACTTTATACTCATTTTTATTTTGCGTAAGCGTGAGCAAATCATCATCAGTACGATGATTATATGAGTTATCTTTTCCATGTACATATACATCCGTTCCACCCACAATGGAGTTCCCAAAAGAATCTTTCGCCGTCAATTTTATGTAGTATGCTCCTCCTTCTTGCGGAGTAAATGAAAGCGTACTTCCTTTTTTCCCAATAGTCACTTGTTTAGTGGAAATAGGGGTAATCTTCTTTTCACTAACCCATTCCAAACGACCGGCCAATCCCACTTTTCGCACACTAAAATATTGTTCGCGGTAGATTTCAGCATTAGCTACCACTTCCGTCTGTTTTCCATCAGGAGTAACAGCAATCAACTTTATATCAACCGGTTTGCCTTGCTCATACGAATCTTTAAGTGCTTTTGCTCCCATGTAAATATTGCTTGGGTGCACGAGTACTGTTGTACGTTTAAATAGATTTTGATGAGACGGCGATGCGATATCTACTTCTGCATAGATATTCGCTGGCAGCGAAAGACGAGGCATGGTTGCCTTAAACGAAAGTGCCCCACGTGCATCTAACTCGCCGGAAGATTGTGTTAGAATTTTTCCACTTTCTTCGTTTAATTCCTGGCGCACAAAATAAGGGGTAAACGTATATTCTTCGTATCCTTTAGGTGTAAACCAAGTGCTCTCCTGACGCAAGGTCCACCGAGCTTTAGCATTGGAAAGCGGTGCTCCGAAATAATACTGGGCACTAGTCGAAAAAGAAGCTGTTTCTCCCCCCAAATACGAAGATTTATCTGTTTTGAAAACCACATTAAAATCAGCCGGCTTAACCGATTCCACTTGGAAAGAAGCCGAAGCATCTTGTGGATCTTTGCCCTTTATTTGCGGAATAAATGTTACGTCCCAATATCCGGCTGTTGCTGTGGAAGGCAATTCAAACGCTGTATCAAAGCTACCCCACCTGGAAGAAATGTCCACTTCTTTCTTTGAAATTTCCTCTCCACGTGCATCACTAATGGTAAGCGTACCACGTGTCACTTCGGGTAATTTCCATGCACCATCTTTTTGCTGACGAATCAACCCTTTAATGTATACGGTTTCTCCCGGGCGATAAACACCACGCTCGGTAAACACATAGGCACGCAAAAGTTGTCCGGTGGGGTTATAATCATAATCTATGTTAAACCGCCATGGCTCCATACCGTCGTTCCACAAGTTACTTACCACACTATCGCCATTAGGACTGGTAACAAATGCATACAGCGCTGGTTGGCTCCATTGTTTGGTGGGTACATCTAACTTACCCCAACCCGGTGCACGCACGAGCCCATTGACATCGCTGGTACCCGTCCATATAACCTTATTTTCTTGATTGCGCAATTCCACACCAAGTCCCGAAAGCGGCTGACCTGTTTTAAGTGAAGTTGTCCACAACAAAATAGAATCAGGCGAGGTTTTAAATGTAACCCCTACATCTGTAATATTGTCCGTGGACGAAGTCCAGCAATCACGCTGGCCACCGTCGCGTTTGATTTTAAACTGCGTAAAAACAATACTATCTTTGGCCGTCGGTTTAAAACGGTTTAAATCAATAAAAGTACGATATGTTTTTTCTTTAACATCCTTAAACGTATAATCGCCGGAAAACACAGCATCCTTAATCTCTTTGCGAGAACAATACGAGGAATTCTTATTGTAGAAAGGAATAAAATTATCGCGATTAAACCGAGCCGCTTCCACAAATAAAGAAGGAATATTCATGAGTGCTATGGGCAAGCGCGCAGGCAAATAACTCTCCAATACGCCAATCCCATCAGCAGAAAAATCTACTGCGGGGCAATAACCCGTATTGGAAATCGTAAATGTTTCATCTTTCGAGAGGGTATTCCCATAAATATCTTGGAGTCCTTTTTTTAATGTTACTTTTATAGTTTGTTGCGGTTGCACATCCAAAAAAGAGAGTGGCATCCTAAAATAGGCCTCCCCTGTTTTGGAGTTTGTAAACTCATAACCCAAAGATTCCCTCTCCGTATCAGGTAATGTTTTTTTGGCGGAAGCAGGCGTTATCTCCAAAAAATCATACACTTCACGTTTGCGAACCGGTGAGGAGAACAATATTTCTGGTGTAAAAGGCAGACATCCTGTAGAAATCACTTTATTTACATACAAAGGAGGATAGGTATAAAAGGAAGTTTCATATTTTTGAGCCATTCCCAACGTACCCGTTTTAGCAGGTAAGCCCGCTTGCAACGTAAGCGTATATTTTTGTCCTACTTGCAAGGTTTTAGTAGGATGAATAGCAAACAATCCTTCCTTTTCTTCTTTGGAAAAATAAGAGAAATTTTTGTCAATTTCGGGTTGGGTAAGCGTGCGCACTTCTACCGGGACACTTGCTCCTTTCTCACCGGAAAGTGAAATATACCGAGCTGTCTTCGTTAAATTGATAGGAAGTGTCGTAGCAACATAAATACTGGGATTCAGATTTACCCAATGCTCGTTGGAATATGGATATACAAGCGTCACACGTGGCACCTGCGTATTAAAAGAAAATTGATAAGCTGTGCTTAATTTTTCTCCGGAAACAGATGATTTAAAACCTTGCGGAACTGTAACGGTAAAACGCGTAGCGACAGGCCAAGGTTTGGCGGGCTCAAACAGCAATGTCTGCGTGCCGCTAAATCGACAAGTTCCCTCCACTTTGGGCATAATATCCAATGGGCAATTTTTAGAAGAAAATGCAGTTTCCTCGCCCAATTTTACAACAGGCTGATTAAAATGAACGTTAACTGCCTGGCGCCCCATACTGTCTTGTTGGCCTTTAGGTGATACGGATAACACTTTCAAGGCCGGCGCAGCCCACAATTGTGCCGCGCAATTGAAAATTAAAATCCCTGCCAAAATAGATTTCTTCATATAGTTCTCCTTGCAACTATTTTAGCATTTTACGTTCGTGCGCACGCACGCACGACGTTTCTTTCAATATCCCAGGTACAAATTTAGTAAAATATATGTATATGTCTGCTGCCGTACAAACACTTAAAAATCCATTTAAAGATAAGAAGCTCTCTAAGCTTCTCTTCAAGTACTCTGCACCCGCTGTAGCGGGGATGTTTGTCAACGCACTTTTTAACATCATTTCACGTATTTACGTGGGGCAGGATGTCGGTGCAATTGGAATTGCGGCAATTACAGTTATTTTCCCAATCGGGTTGTTGTACATGGGATTTAGCGCATTAATCGGTATTGGTAGTAATTCTTTATTTTCCATCCGGCTGGGAGAAAAACGCAATGAAGAAGCGTTGCGTGTACTGGGCAACGGCTTTATTCTGCTGATTATTATGGCCGGGCTCGTGACAACTGTTAGTTATTTATTTTTAGACCCGCTACTGCATTTCTGCGGAGCCGATGATGATATTTTGCCCTATTCACACTTATATGCAACGTGGGTATTCCCGGGATATTTTTTGTTTGCCATCGGCGCGGGTATGAACCATTTCATCCGTTCTTCAGGACGCCCAAAAACAGCCATGGCTACACAATTCATTGGCGCTTTTGTAAACTTGATTGCCGCGCCCTTATTTATTTTCAAATTCGGCTGGGGTATTAAAGGCGCTGCATTAGCAACTGTATGCGGACAGGCCATTTCATTTAGCTGGGTGATGTACTGCTTAACGGGGCATCGTTCAGTTTACCGACTGATGTGGCATAATTTCAAGTTACGTTTACAAATCGTGCTCGATGTGGTAGCTATTGGATTTTCGCAGTTCGCATTTCAAATGGCCTCCGGTGCACTCAACGTAATTCTAAATCACGCTCTGTTACGCTACGGCGGCAGTTTAGCTATTTCCGCTATGGGTGTGGCCTTGAGCATTAACACGATTGTTATTATGCCTACGATGGGAATTTCGCAGGGAGCACAGCCGCTTATCGGCTACAACCACGGCGCACGTAAATACAAAACATCTATTCAAACACTTAAAATGGCGCTGCGTTGGGGAATGACCGTTACCACCGTAGGATTTATCATTTTGGAATTGTTTGCCCGGCCGATTGCGACTATCTTTAACGGACAGGACCAAGCACTAATTGATATGGCCAGCCGCGTAATACGCATTGTAAATATCTTCCTGCCCATTGTGCCGTTGCAAATGATGGCCACTACGTTCTTCCAGGCGATTAACCAACCACTGAAGGCCGCACTTTTAAGTTTATCGCGCCAAATTTTACTGGTAATACCACTTGTACTTATTTTGCCTTTATTTTGGAAACTCAACGGAGTATTTTTAGCCCCGGTTGTGGCAGATGGGGTTTCCACCATTTTGGCTGTTTATCTGTTAAATCGCTTCTTTAACAAACACGGATTAAGTATATTTTTTAAGAAGAAATAACGTTCCACAAGCAGCTATGCTGAAATTTGCTACAATGTGGTAACTACTTTTGTGAGCATCCATTATGAGCCGGGACATTTTAGCACTCGATTTTTACGGAAAAACGATTATAGCCGCTTTGGCGTCTTTAGATGAAGATACAGATACGCTACGCATTCGTCATATATTGCATCAAAAAAGTGATGCTTTTACGGGTGCTTTTGTGCGGGAGCGCTCCACCGCACAAGATGAACTTTCCCGTGTATTTGCTCAAATGGGCGAATACACCAATCGTCCATCTTCCGTTATTGTGGGGGTACGAGGCAATTTTCTATCGTTTCGGCACAGTACCGGTTTTACCTATACCGAATCACGCAACCGCATCATCCGCGAAAGTGACGTAGACAACGCCATCCACGAATCACTCCCCAAAGATTTAGATGACTCACTAGAAGTCATAGATATTTTGCCTCTATCTTATACAATTGACGATCAACCTGGCGCTACGGACCCTATCGGTATGTACGGCTATTGCTTGGGAGTGGAAACCTTTGTTTCTTACGGAGTACGTACGCATTTGACTAATTTAAAAAGTGTACTAAATGCTTGCGGGTGCGAAGATTTTCAATGGATTCCATCTTCCGTTGCACTAGGTGAAATTGCACTTTCATCATCGGAAAAATCATCTTCCCTACTTGTAGATATAGGTGAAAATAGTACCTCTGCGCTTTTATATCATAAAAATTCACTCTTAGAAGCATGGGAAATTCCCTTCGGGCTGGACCGTATAGCGGAAGGCATTGCAGATCAATTACAAAATGATTACGCTACCGCGCTGGAGGTATTGCGTAATTACGAGCCAGACCCCGTCATGGATGAAGTGTTAGAAGAGGCAGCCCAGCCGGTACTAAAAACGCTACATAGGGAATTTGTACAATCGCTTACCTACATTCAGCATCCCCCTATCCAATTAGTGCTCTGTGGACAAGGCGCCGTGCCGGTATTGCAACGCACATTGAAAAATATGCTTGGCACACGCAAAGCACGGCTATGTTCTTTTGATAAACTAATTTCTGATTGCTCGGTAGATTTACCCAAATACGACGGGGTACTGGCCCTACTGCAATACACAGTTATGCGCGAACAAAATCAGTTAGCAATGACACAAATGAAAGAAGAAGGTATCTTGGGGAAATTATTCGGCAAGCTGGGATTTAATATATTTTAGATGGGATTTGTCATAAAAAACCCCGCGTTAAGCGGGGTTTTTTAAATTAGGCCTCTTCTTCCGCTTCTTCAGCCCGTTCGGTGCGCTTGCGTAATAAATGCGATAAAATTTTCTTACGAAGACGAAGCGATTTCGGTGTAACCTCCACCAACTCATCCGGAGCGATATACTCTACTGCTTGCTCCAAGCTCATTTGACGCGGAGGTGTAAGCACATAGGACTCATCGCTAGCTTTACTGCGCATGTTACTTAAATGTTTAGCTTTACATGGGTTAACCACTAAGTCATTAGCACGGGAATTTTGTCCAACAATTTGTCCGGCATACACTTTTTCACCAGGTCCCAAAAATAACTCCCCGTTGTTTTCAAGCGCATAAAGTGCATATGGCGTAGTTTCCCCATCTTCTTTAGCAATCAATACTCCATTGTGGCGCAAATCGGGTAAATCTGCTTTGGGATAATATCCTTTAAAACTATGATGCATAATACCCGTACCGCGTGTACTGGTTAAAAGTTCGTTCTTAAACCCAATAAGCGCTCGTGAAGGAATTAAATATTCCAAACGCAAGCGATCTTCGCCTTCGGTTACCATATTTTCAAGTTGCGCAGCACGTGTTCCCAAAATTGTAAACACAGCTCCCTGATACTCGCTCTTGATATCCAAAATTAAAGATTCCATCGGCTCTAAAATTTGACCATCGGCTTCTTTATACAATACTTCCGGTGAAGAAACAGCTAATTCAAAACCTTCACGACGCATATTTTCAATTAAAATAGTAAGGTGTAACTCTCCACGCCCGTATACTTTGAATTTTCCTTCTCCTTCTAACTGTTCTACTTTAAGGCCGACGTTTGTTTGTGCTTCCTTTTCCAAGCGGTTTTTTAAGTGACGGCTGGTAACAAATTTTCCTTCGCGCCCGGAGAACGGACTATCGTTGACTAAAAAGTCCATTGACATCGTCGGGGCATCAATAGTCAACGGTGGCAAAGGTTTTAGCGCATCTGGACGACAAATTGTATCGCCCACATCCACTCCTTCTAGTCCGGCCACCGACACAATATCCCCCGCCGTAGCACTTTCAACTTCCACCTTTCCAAGTCCCAAAAAACGCTCGATTTTAGCGGCCTTAGCTTGCGTGGTAGTTCCGTCAGGATGAATAAGCACAACTGTTTGCCCTTTTGTAATATTCCCCGCCAAAATGCGGCCAATACCTACGTGACCTAAAAAGTTGTTATAGTCCAACATTGTCACTTGCATTTGTAAAGGAGCATCCGGCTCAGCTAACGGCGCGGGAACATGCGACAAAACAGTATCTAAAATAGGCGCAATATCTTTGCCTTTTTCTTCCATTTTCAAACTTGCCCATCCAGCACGGCCAGATGCATAAATGATTGGGAAATCCAACTGATCATCCGTAGCCCCCAATTCCATAAATAGGTTAAATACTTCATCCACAACTTCGCTGGGGCGGATATGCTCGCGATCCATTTTATTAATTACTACGATAGGTTTTAACCCTAGTGCTAATGCTTTACGGAGCACAAAGCGGGTTTGCGGCATAGGTCCTTCCACAGCATCTACCATCAAAATAGCCCCATCTACCATCTTGAGTACACGCTCTACCTCGCTTCCAAAATCAGCGTGCCCGGGCGTATCCACAATATTAATAGTATGACCTTTATACCCGATGGAAGTACATTTAGCTAAAATAGTAATACCACGTTCTCGTTCTAAAGGGTTGGAATCTAAAACAGTATCTTGTGCTTGGTCTTCTTTTACTTTGAACTCTCCGGCAAATTTTAACAGAGAATCGACCACAGTGGTCTTGCCGTGGTCCACGTGAGCGATAATGGCCACGTTACGTACATCTTGGCGGGTATTGTTCATAATTCTTACGGTTTCCTAACAAATAAAGATAGTTATATTTTACCAAATTATGAAGTATACCGGGTAAAATACTCCATCCATTGCCAAATAATCATCAATTATTTATAGAGTAACGTGCGAAATTCTTCAGTTTGATTAATATTTTTGAACATCCAACCCTTTTGGTCATCATCAAACAACGCTTCGTAATTTTTGAAATTACGCTTTATTGCCTTTTGCAAATTGGCATAAGTATTTTTGCGGTCTTTTTTGAACGTCCAATAAATCCCGGCTAAATTAACGTACGGGGTGGGAGCGGAGGGATCCAACCGGATTGCCGTCTCAAAATCGGTTTTGGCTTTTTCCCATTGCTTTAAATTCATACGGGCAAACCCACGGTTATTGTATGCTACTGCCCATTTGGGATTTAGTTCTATGGCGCGCGTATAATCAGCCACAGCTTTATCAAATGCTTTTTGTTCTTCGTACACTAAACCACGACGATTAAACCAATAGGCCTCTGGCTCCAATTCAAGCACGCGGGTATAATCTTCCAGAGCTGCTTCTAAATCCCCAATATCTCGGTATGCAGCTGCACGCCATTGGTAAGCCAGCCCCCATCCATCCCTACGGTTAATTGCTTTACTAAAAGATGAAATGGCTTCATCCATTTTATTATCACTTTGAAAAATTCGCCCTTGCCAAAAATGATAAGAAGCCGAATCATTTCCCAATGCGTTTAATGCATCTACCTGCTGCTGTGCGAGATCATAGCGATTGGCCTCTAAACTAACAGGAATTGCCTCTTCCAATGCGGCTTGAGAAGCTCGCGACCAATTTCCCACATATTTGGTGTAATCAGCTAGTGCTAAATTATATTTCCCCACCAATCGATATTCGCGTGCACGTGCCAAATAGAAATTCTTGTGGGACGGTTTTAAATGAATGGCTCTTGTGAAATCAGCCAGTGCCAGCTGCGGCTCTTTTTGATGTGAATACGCAAGCCCGCGCGCGTAGTAACGGAAAGGATCTTTCGGGCGCAATGCTACCACCTGGTTATAATCAGCAATGGCCTGACGGCTATTACCCAATGCTTGGTATGCATCTGCTCGGTAATGGTATGCATCAACGTAATTAGGATTTTGTTCAATTATTTGGTTAAGCAATCCGATTTGCATTTGCAAATTGGACTCTTGCTTGGCACGCTCCAACAACTGCGCCGGGCTCTGTAGCCGTGTTTGTGCCGTTGCTGTAATTCCCACCAATATCAATAAACTAGTCCACAAATAACGCATATATTCATTAAATCACTATTTGAGTAAAATTACAAAATAAATATTTATAACAATCACTGCCACCCCTGCTAAATAGCATAGCCCCAACAATAGTGTGGCAAACAAATGTAAATTCAAAAAGATTGCACCCACTAAGGTTGCCTTACCGGCAAATACTTTCCCTAATTGTACTGTACGGCCAGACCATTTCATAATTTTAGCCGATAGTACAGCTCGCATTGCTGCTGCCAACATTCCAAGAACCAAAATTACAATTCCACGGGGCAATCCGGTCTGTTGCTGCTTCACCGAAGAGAAAACATCTCTCACACTTCCTCGCACCAAGTGTGTAGCTTCCGGCTTAGAAAGCCCTACATTCATATTTGTTAACTGGCTAGCGGTACGTTCTTGCACGAGCGATAAAATATTCTCAATAAAATCATTCCACTCCACACACGCAAGCCGCAACGCCAGCACACAAGTTGTAAAAAATGAATATCCAAACGCTATGGCACCATATACTAACAGCACCAACCAAATGCCCAACCATTTCAACGGGAACACCCAAGATGCAAAAAGTGTGGAAGAAGTAACATACGCCACCAACAGAAAAACCCCTATTCCACCCAGCAAATGTGGCAAGAACCAACGTTTCAAGGCCGCTACAAAATGCTCCATCGAAGATGCTAGCAACAAGCGTACACTCATTTGCTGTGCGTTCGATAGTTTTATGGGGGTTTCCGAGTTAGAAAGCGGTACCGAATCAATGCTCATGGCAACAACAGTTTCCACAACACGTGTGGCTTTTTCCTTTTTGACAAGATGGAATATGATTTGAAATTTTAACCATTTTGCCTAATTTTTTATCGTACACATAAGTACCTGTGTTAGATTCACTCATTTTGTATCTCCAACCATTTCTTGAAACCAACTTAATATCCATGAAGGTTTATAATTGATAATTTTTTTATTGTGGCGTGTATAACTCTGTGGGGGTGCCTGTATTTGCTTTTCACGCGGCAACAACGGATAAATATAATTTGTTACCACCTGTATGTTAGGATACCACAAATTGTGTACTTTTTTATCAATCCAATGTTGCAACCCTAAATTAGGTAATCCAAGTCCTGCCGAGGCCGCCCAAAACACGCTATTTACGGCAATTACATAAAGTGAAAATTCTTTTTTAAGTGTAAAGAGCAATTGCCACGTTTGATTGATGGATAATTTTTTGATATCAATTTCAACGTAATTCTTATCATCCAGCGGACCGCCTTTCGTTACGCTCATTACAAAATATCCCTCTCGAATGAGTCCTCGTGCCAAGTCCTTAATGAAAGGATATACGTAGTTAGATCCGCGAGAATCTAATTGCAGAAATACAATCCCTTTTTTGCCACAAGCCCCTTTACGTGCTTGTTCTAAATACGTCGCGGCAGACACAGAAAATTCCTTTGGAAAATACATTTGCGGCACAGGAATATTTGACGGAACAGACAACCCAAAGGTATCAAACAAACTGGTTACCCGGTGCCGAATATGTGTACCGTATTCATAATAAACAGGAATTACCAAAAAACCCTCAGGAACATCTTTTAACACAGTAGCGTAATCATAATTTTTCCAAATGAGTGGATGTCGCATTCCATCAAAATAAAATACTTTTTCAAAGTGTGGATTTTCAGCTAACAGCTTGCCAACAAGCGGGGAATTATTACGATCAAACTGCTTACCCACATAACCGTAAAATGGAATGGACGGATATTTCTTTTTAAGCGCTTCTAACACTGGGGTAGCGTATAGATAATCACCAATCCCCATAAAGAAAACAAATGCAAAACCTTTCACTTGCGGATTTGCAGCTAACGCATTATCCAAATTGTAGTACACATGCTCATGCATGTAAAGCGGACGGTGAATGTGATACCACCCATTATCAATCGGCAAAGATTCACGTTGTATATTTAGTGGACGATGTCCAAAACCATACCACACAGGAGTGCGCGGTTCCGCCCACCCAAACAATTGGTGTTTAATCCAACGGATACTTTCATAGGCAACACACAAAGGTCGGTGTGTACGCAAATAAATTTGGACGTCATTCATATGTTAAAGTATATCAAAAACCATGTACTCAAAAAAGCATCAACAATCTAATTCTATTTCAGGGATCTAACGCAAACTAATCAGCATCAATTCCAACAAGATTTTGCCGTCTTTATACACCAACGTATGTGGAATCTGCACTTCACCATCAGCGGACAGAGGCATATAATCTGCGTATGTTAAGTCAGCCGAATTCAGTGTAGTAATAGTACGTGCAGTAACAGGATACACGTTATCTTTTTCATAGGTAAATGTTTCTTTTGCACGTGCTGCTTTGTAAATAACTGTAACCCCCCCATCTTTCTCGTGACGCATACCTGCATACGTCCCGGGATTGAAAAACAACAAATCTAATAATTGTGTAATACGCCCACGCACCAATGTATTGTCTACATCTTTGAACAAATACCGATAGGCAATTCCTTCCGGGCTAACAATGGCATGCAACACCTTATATATTCCTCCCGTCAAAAGAATTACTTCATAATCTTCATCCCCTATTTTTTTGACGGTTACCAGTCCATCTGCCATCATACCATCCATTGTACCGGCCACCTTGAACCCGGCCTGTGTTTTTCCTTCGGCAAAAAAGTTAACCTTCTTCAAATCGCGTACTTCTGTAGGTATTTGTTTCACGCGGGTAGTAGCACACCCAATCAGCAACAATACCATAGAAAATGTTAAAATTTGCTTAAGCATATTGTCTCCTTTTTGATATTATACTGTTTATGGACTTACGTGTCTTTTATTTTTCTACACTACTGTGCGCAGCCGCTGTTACAGCGGGGATCATACCCGTTTTGCGTCATACAATCAGTAGATTTTTGACCGACACTCCCGGCGGATTAAAAACACATGCCAACGCTGTACCTATGCTGGGAGGATGTGCCATTTTTGCAGGGACTATTGCCGCGCTGGTACTAATCCGTTTTACAACTAATTTTCCAACGGGCACTCTACATAGTTTACGAGGTATATTCGGGGCAGGTACGTTAATTTTTGTACTGGGTTTGATAGATGACTTACGCAAACCCAAAGGATTGCCGATTTGGGCACGTCTGTTTGTGCAAGCGTTGGCCGCCTCGTTCTTAATTTATTATGACGTGTATGTGCAAATTTTTTCACTCGTATACCTTAATTACGCCATTACCTTTTTGTGGCTTTTGACGCTTACCAATGCGTTCAATTTGTTGGATATTAGCGACGGGTTATGTGTAAGTCAAGCCATCATCTGTGCTGCCGGATTAATGTTTATTGCTCTACCGGGCGAATTATGGTACGTTAATTTTGCCGCTCTGGCCCTGATGGGTTCCGGACTTGCTTTTTGGCCCTTTAATCACACCAAACGCAAAATTTTTCTTGGGGATAGTGGCGCGACGTTCTTGGGGTTTATGATAGCAGCTATTTCCATGGGCACGCAATATACACAACAAAACTCGTACGGATATGCTGCTCCCCTCTTCATTACAGCCGTACCATTGTTAGATACTATTTTCGTAAGTTTGGCACGCCTATTACAAGGGAAAAACCCTCTACGCGGGAGTGATGATCACCTGGCTATTCAACTTAAAAAACACTGGCATTTTTCTTCGGCTGGGATCATTGGAATATTTGCTTTGGCAGGAATAGGGTGTAACTTGCTGGGTAATTTGATTACTCAATTATCCTCGCAACATACACAAACGATGTGCATATTATCTTTACTTGGCGGAGGTATGTGTTTAATATGGCTTTTGCAAAAACTACACACGTCCGCACGCTAATCGTTGGTGGTGGAATTACCGGCCTTAGCACAGCTTATGCGCTTGAGCAACAAAAAAATACCGATTATTTGATTTTAGAGGCACAAGATCATGTAGGTGGTCTATGCACCACTACCTTTCAAAACGGTTATCGGTTCGATTTTGGAGGACATCTTTTACATCTACATACTTCCGAAGGTAGAAAAATAGTAAAAAAATTATTGGGAAGCAACCTTGAACAACATAAACGCAACGCTTTTATCTATACCAATGGAATGCAAGTTCCTTATCCTTTTCAACAAAATCTATGGGCACTCTACCCCGAATTACGCACACTTTGCGTGGAAGAGTTACAACGGCTCCCCGTTCGCACTACTCCCCCTACTAATTTTGAAGAATGGTGTTTATATTCTTTTGGTTATGGAATTTACGAAGCATTTTTCCGTCCTTATAACGAAAAATTGTGGGGGTGCCCGTTAACCGAGCTCACTTGCGAATGGTGCGGTCCATTTGTACCAGCGCCACTACATAAAGAAATACTCAAAAGTGCCAGCCAAAAGCCCGCTAAACCCACCGGCTACAATGCTACATTTTACTATCCCAAAAAGGGCGGCATCCACGCGTTAATTGATGCCTTGTCTCACCAAGCAAAGCATATACGAACAAAGGCCAAAGTTACCCATATTGATCTTACCAAGAAAGTAGTCCAAATCAATGAACGCGACACCCTCCATTTCGATTACTTGGTTAACACAATTCCTCTGCCCAATTTCATCGGTTTACTCAAGGGGAACATTCCCTTAAAAAAGGCATCGGCTACTTTACGTTCTCAACCAATTACAATTTATCATCTGGCAATTGCTCGATCTGTTCCGCATTTTAGCTGGATTTATTGCCCCGATCGAACTCAACCTTTTTACCGGGTCGGATTACAAAGCGGTTTTGCATTGGATGCGCTCCCACATAAAAACGGATCTCTTTTCTACATTGAATTGCCCGGCCTAGTTCCTCAAACCCATTCCATGGAAGAACATATTTGGCAAGGATTACATCAAAAAGGAATTATCGCGCAAGATGACATAAAATTATTTTCTACGTGGCAGACAATTCCGCATGCTTATGTAATATTTAATCCTGCGCGAACAAAAGCCGTTCCCTTTTTACTCAGCGAATTGGAAAAACACCAAGTTTTCTGTGCTGGACGCTACGGACGATGGGAGTACAGCTTTATGGAGCGTTCCCTTGTAGAAACCCAGCAGTTGGCTCAAAAATTAGCAAAACTGGTATAATAGGGGATATGAAAGTTCTTGTTTTTGGCGGTAGTTTTGATCCCGTTCATAAAGGGCACGTTGCCCTGTTCCGTCGGGCTATGAAAGTAGTAGTGCCTGATGTAGCACATATCGTGCCGGCATATCACTCGCCCTTTAAAGCTAAATCCCCCACTCCATTTCGCTTGCGTATGGCCATGCTTAAACAGGCCTTTAAAGGGGCAGGGAAAAATATTATATTCGACGATTATGAGCTTAAACAAGGTGGAAAAACTTATACTTATCAATTAGTTCAGTACCTAAAAAAACGCTATAAAAACCCTGAAATTTTTCTCTTAGTAGGTACAGATTGCCTCAACGACTTACACAATTGGAAAAATCCTTCCTACATTTTTGAAAATGCGGTAGTAGTGGCCGGCAAACGTAAAGGATATGACGAAAACCCAGCTACATTCCCACATATTTTCTTACCAGGTTTTTTTCCGAAACTTTCTTCCAGCCGTGTACGTGCGCACATTTTGTCTTGCGGGGATATTCCGAACACCGTTCCTTCATCTATTGCACCAACTATTCGCAAAAATAAACTTTACGGACTCGCCGTGCACGATTGGCTCAAATCGCACCTAAAACCCAAGCGCTACTTACATTCTAAAAACGTAGCCGAAATGGCAGCCGCCTTTAGTGACATCTACGATATTAACGTAGAATCTGCCGTAAAAGCAGGCATTTTGCATGATGCGGCCAAAGGGATGAATGGGCAAGAACTGATTGATTTTTGTAAAGAACATAATATTAAGGTCCCGTTTTTTGATGACATTTGTCGCATGGAACCTCAGTTACTACACAGTTATGCTTCACGTTGGTTAGCTAGAAATTTATTTGATGTTCACGACAAAGAAGTTTTGGACGCTATTGCCGAACATACCCTGGGTAGTTTGCACATGAGTACGTTATCCAAAATGTTGTTTGTTGCAGATATTTCATCTAAAGACCGCAAATACAAAGACGCATTCGTAATACGCACACTGGCTTTACAAGATCTAGATAAAGCATTACGCTATGCGGCTAACCGTAAGTTGCTCTTTACTATTGATTCACAAAAATGGCTCTGCCCGTTAGGAATCGACTTATGGAACCATCTTATCAAACACGAAAAATAATCGGCCGGCTGCTTTTATTGGTAGCGCTTGCCTTTTTGGTAGCCAGCTTTTTAGCTGATTATACTTCCCCTATGATACGCCATCTAGCTGCACATACACAGGGTCCCATTCGCATTGTCGTATTTACAAAACCGGTCATGTTATTTTCCTATGTTCCTTCCACACGCAAAGCACGCGTTGCTTTAGCTAATAGCAAATGTTCTATTGAAAATAAAAGCAACTGTTTTAACGGAGAGTATGATGCTTTTTTTATTCCCCAAGAAAAAAATCAAAAAGAATTTTGGACTCAATTTGGAAATCATTTGGAACAATGGCGTTTTATGCCAAAATCCGTGTGGACTTACATACGGTCTTATGTAAATGCACTTGTACAAAAACGTACCAATCTACGTCCTAGCGAATTTTTGCTTTTATCCAAAGAATTTATCGAGTTAACTCGTACCGATTTCGCTATAGAGTATCCCTCTCCTACAAAAAAGAAACAAAAATCCGCCAAGATACAAGAAGAAAAAGTGCATCCCGATGAAAAGCCCGAAATCATTTTACCTAACACATCCCCCGATGAGAAACCACTAGTCGTGGAAGTGCTTAACGCCTCTGGCCAAAAAGGGCTGGCTCTTGCTGTCACCCAGTATCTGCGCGAACAAAATGCCAAGGGCCTTCTACGTATTGATGTTTTACAGTATGATAACTATCCTTCTGTGCAGGAAAAATCTTTTATCGTTGACTACAGTGGCAGACAGGTACAAGTTTCTCAAGCTAGTCAAGCGTTGGGAATTCGCGGAGAAATTCGTTCAGAAACATCCACTACTGCTATTTGTGACACACGCATCGTACTAGGGAAGGATTTTAAAATGCCTCTTTAGGTTCACTCCAAAAAATGCTAGGATAATAAGTAATAAAATGAGGAATATATGAATACAAAACAATTAGTGTGCTTGGCGGCTCGTATTGCCGATGACAAAAAAGCAGAAAACATCAAAGTAATCGATTTAAGAGGACTATCTTCCCTATGTGACTACGTGTTAATAATGACAGCTACCTCTAAACCTCACTTAGAAGCCGTTGAGGAAGAAATAAGCAAAAAGCTTAAAGAATTGGGTTGTTATAAAATGAACCGCGATGGAGCTGACAGCTTGCAATGGCGTGTAAGTGACTATGGTGGTTTCTTAGCACATATCATGACGCAAGAAGCACGTGAGTTTTACGCACTAGATAAAATTTTTAGTTTCGGCGAAGAGATTGATTTTGTCAAACCGGTTAAAAAGGCCCCTGCCAAGAAGAAAGCAGCTCCTAAAAAAGCAAACAAATCTCTTGTTAGAAAAGCAACAAAAACTACAAAAAAATCTGCCAAAAAAGCAACAACCAAAAAAACTACAAAGAAGAAATAATCATGTTAGAAAAATTAAAGAAAGATATTACCCTCAAATTAGCTAGTTCCGAATATTTTAAAGGGCAAGAATTACCAACTGTAGAGTTTGCCCCCGCCCCTGCTCACACGGGTGCAGACATCTCGCTAGTGTGGGCTATGGCCGCTGCCAAAAAGCTTCACAAAAACCCGTTATCCATTGCGCAAGAGGCCTGCAAGGTAATCAGCGAAGTAACGGGCATTTCATCGGCCACAGCTATGCCACCTGGATTTATCAATTTGGTATTAGAAGAAAAATTTATTATTGATACTGCTTCTGACCGCCGCATTAAAGATCATGCCAACGAACAAAATAAGCAGAATATTCTCATCGAATTTGTGTCTGCCAACCCAACAGGGCCGCTACATGTGGCCAGCGGACGCGGCGCCAGCTTAGGCGATAGTTTGGTAAAAATTCATCGCGCACTGGGTTATACTTGCGACAGTGAATATTACGTTAACGATGCAGGGAATCAGGCCGAATTACTGGCCGTCTCCCTAAAGGCCCGCAAAGAAGGTAAAGAACCTCCAGAAAATGGTTATCATGGGTCTTACTTGGTAGATTTGGCCAAACGCATTCCCTCTGATTTACCTGAAGAAAACTACGGCCGCTGGGCTATGGAAGAATTGTTGAAAACCCAACAACAAGATATGAAAGATTTTCATGTAGATTTTACCCGTTGGTTCCGAGAATCCGATCTACACAAAGAAGATGCCCCCAGAAAAGCCGTTGCCTTTTTGACTGAAAAAGGATACACCTACGAAAAAGAAGGGGCCGTGTGGTTCGGTTCCACAAAAGATGAAGAAGCACAAGATGATAAGGACCGCGTGTTAGTGCGTAAAGACGGACGTCCTACTTATTTCATGGCAGACATTGCTTACCACAAAAGTAAGTATGATCGCGGATATACAACGCTTATTGATATTTTAGGAGCTGATCACCACGGATACGTACCCCGCATGAAAGCAGCTGTTCATGCTTTAGGCCACGACGAAAAGACCTTTGTACCCATCATACACCAATTGGTGCATTTAACCGAACATGGTGAGCAAGTTAAAATGTCTAAACGCGCTGGGCATTTTATCACGCTGCGCGAATTAATGGATGATGTAGGGACCGATGTCTGCCGATTCTTCTTTGCTAGTCGCACTCCTAATGCCCACATGTTATTTGATATGGATTTAGCGAAGAAACGCACCAATGAAAACCCCGTGTTTTATGTACAATACGTACATGCACGTATTTGTTCTATTTTTGAGGCAGCCAAACAAAAGGGCTTTAAGGAAGGAATTACCGCCAAAACTCCTTTGTTACCGCAAGAGCGAGCACTGCTACTGAAGCTGATATGGTTTAAATCCGTATTGCAAAACTGTGTAGCAGATTTAAGCCCGCATCATTTAACAACCTATTTAGTAGAATTAGCTGGGTTATTCCATGCTTTTTACGACAACTGCCGTGTGTTAGATGAGAATGATCCGCAATTAACATCCGCCCGTTTATTTATTTGTCAACGTGTTGCGGAACGAATCAGAAAGGGCCTTGAGTTTATTGGCGTAAGTGCCCCTGAAAAGATGTAATATTCACCAAGAATTGTAATCACCAGACCCCCGATATTCCGTCGGGGGTCTTGCCTAATTAAAAGAACTTTCTTTCCCCTATTTTGCTACAATTGATACATAGGGGGTTTTATGAAAAAATTAATTACTTTTGTTTCTCTTTTTCTGTTTCCTTTTTGCTCGTTCGCAAATGACTTGCAAAAGGCCGAAAAACTTTATCAAGACGGCGATTTCGCTACCGCTAAAAAGCAGTATCAAGAAATTATTAAAACAGCTACGGCAGACACTCTCTATCAAGTCCAACTTCGTTTGGCTGCTTGCGAATACAGCCAAGGCAAATATCTAACAGCCGCCAAAACAATGTTAAATTACCCCTTGCCTAAAAACGCATTATGGCAGGCCCGTTTCTTACTTTATCGCATTCAAATGGCACAACAAGTTTCCTGGACATATGACCCCATTTTGGAAGAACGCCCCATTGAAGACAATCAAGATCCGGAGTATTGGACACGCTCGCAATGGCATGACCAAATGCAAAAAGATTACGAACGCTTATGGGCGCTTCGAGACGATTTAATTAAAGCCCCTATTTCGCAAGAAACTCTCATTTTAAATGTCAAAGATACCGATATCAAGCGTATTCCTACATTATTCGACTTTGCTACTCAACTATGGATAGATTGGCTAGGTAGCACAGAACAAACATTTCCCGTCCAACCCTCTCGTATCTATTTAGATGGAACCGCCACTCCTATAAAAGCCCGTAAAAACCGCCCGGCTAAATTAGCTAGCGTGCTACAAGAGGCCTACTTGCTGGGAGGAACGCATCGGCAAGATGCCCGCATTTTCTGGCAAACCGATTATATTTTACTCCCATTTGATAGAAGCGATTTCTTTGAGATTAACAACGAAAAAAGAGCATTAAAAACAGCAGTGGAACAACTCAACGCAATTAGTGGATTTACCTCTTCTACCAATGTATGGCAAAAAATAAAAGGAGTCATTGCTAACACTGATGATCAGTATGGAAAATCATACGCTGCGTATAGAACTGCCCAATTACTATGGAATAAAGAAGATCGCTCACAAGCACTCGCGATATGTCAATATGCCATAAAATCACTAGGGAAATCCTACTACACTAGTCAGTGTCAAGATCTTATGGAGCGCATCACAAAGGCCGAAATTTCCTTTCAAGAACTCCCCGAGGCACTACAACCACAAAAACCGCAACTGCAACTATATTTACGTAATATTTCCAAAGTACATGTGCGTATGTATCCAATTACCAAGGCAGAACTCGAAGAATTTTATCGCACCAGTTATCGCAACCGCAAGAACAACTCATGGAGTGATTTAATTCATTTGCGGGATGAAAACATACAGACCCTCTTGTCATCTTCTAAAACATACCAAACACTACAAGCTGATATTTCGTATAAAAAGCCCTATTTCCCTACCACGCACTCTATCACATTGCCAGCGCTTAATAATGGATTTTATGTGTTGTTAGCCAGTCAAGATCCCGCTTTTGACTCATCCAAACACACCATTGCCGGGACCGTCATTAATGTAACAGATATCGCTCTATTCGTCACCTCCGGCATTAATGATAATCCTGAAAAATACGTACGAACGCTCGGTGAGAAAGATACTACTTTTACGCCGGAAGTTTTCCGTATTTACACAGTTGATTTAAAAACCGGTCAACCTCTGCCGAGTACCAATTTAGATATTATTACCAACTGGCAAGGAGTGCAAGAACATAAACAAACAGATGCCAATGGAAAAACGATACTAACTCGCGCTGTACAAATAGCACGCAGAACAAATAACTCGAATTTCATTGATGTGTGGGCACAAAAAGGGAATAGTGCCACTTTCTCACCTCATAACATCTATTTTAATTTCTCGCCAAACAACCCCGTCAAATTGTTTGTTCAAACAGACCGTGCAATTTACCGTCCAGGTCAAAAGGTTTCTTTGTCTGTACAAGGATTTCAAGCCACAGTTCGCGGCATGCAAGTTTTGCCGGGTAAATCGGTTGACATACAAGTTCGTAGCGCACAAAACTATAAACAAATTTTCAAAACTTCCGGTACATTAAATGAATTTGGTACTATGCAAACCCAATTTACGTTACCTCAAAGCAATGAAATTTTGCTAGGTAATTTTTCTATTGAAGTAACAAGTAACCTAAATGGGGAACAATTTTTTGCCCATCACTCTTTCTCCGTAGAAGAATACAAGCGGCCGGAATATGAAATTGAATTAAATGATCCAACTACTCCGCTGACCTACAATCGCTTGGGTACCGTCACCGGAAAAGCAACTTATTACACGGGGGCTGCCGTACAAAAAGCCAAGGTTAAATACACAATTACGCGTCGCGAATATATTCCCCCCTTCTACTGGTGGCGCATCTGGAATCCTACCCCGGCCGAACAAATTGCACAAGGGGAACTTACCACCAACGATAAAGGTGAATTCTCTATTTCCTGGAAACCGGAAACTCAACGCAAAGAGGAAACAGCTACTCAATATACGGTAAGAGCAGAGATATATGATGAAACTGGGCGCGCCATTGATACGTCCCGCACCTACAAAGTAAGCATGTATCCACGTTTATTCAAAGTTGATTTTACGCAAGGTTTTTATGATGCGAATAAACAAACCCCTTTGGCCGATATCACGCTTACTAATGCTGATGGCCAAGCCATTACAGGCAACGTGATTGCCCGTATAAGCCGCGTGCAGGATACACCTGTTACAATAAATAAAGTATCATCGAATAACGATGCCGACGATTATGAACTAGTTTCAGATATCTCTGAACCCAAAAACTCGCTAGATCAATGGTACAAAAACGCAAAAGATGTACGTGTCATGTTTACCAAAACAATTGCCTTTGACACTCCTGGGGCACAAACGTTGCAATTACCAACACTTCCTGAAGGCATTTACCGCCTCACTTTAAAAGCGCCACAGGCCGAAGACCAATCAATAATCTTTATAGTAGCTGCGCCAAAATCTTCTCTAAAATTGCCGAATATTACACTCCCGCAATACAAAACCTATCACCCAGGTGAAACTGCTCGTGTGTTAATCGGCAGCAGTTCTCTTGTTGGCTCTAAACATGTGGAAATTTACCGAAAGGATCAATTCTTGGCCGCAGATAAATTATTAACCGGTGGTACAAGTATTTATGAATACATAGTAACGGAACAAGACCGCGGCGGATTAGGCATTAGTTGGTTCGGTGCCAGTAATTACACTTTTTACCAAGGAAGTGCAAACTTGACCATTCCTTTTGATAATCAAGAACTAATTGTCCAATCCAACATCCCTGAAATCAACAAACCCGGGCAAGCCGTTTCATGGGATTTAAATGTCAAAAATAAATTGCATCTCCCCGTAAATGCGCAAGCCAGCGTAAGTGTATACGATAAATCATTGGACTACTATAGTAAAAAAACAAATCCTTTTTCCTTGAATGACTTGTTTATCCTATATTCAAATACACCACAATCCACTTTTAGTCGTTTGTCCATGAGCTATCTATCTCTTTTCACGGGCAAATCGGAGCACACTTGGCAAGAGCCACCACAGTTACCCACGCTTGATTTGGTCATGCCCTCACGCTATTACCGCAACGCCACATTCGGCGGAGGACGCAAGATGATGTTAGCCAAAGCAGCTGCTCCGCAAATGGCAATGGCTGCCATGGGCGATGCTGTAGCTATGGAAAGAGCAGAAGCGGAAGAGACCTATAGGGAAGTTTCTTTGGATACCAAAACAATAGCCACTAGCAACGCAATGTACAGTACCAAAGGAACTGATGAAGAAACGGAAAAAGAAACTGCTTCTCAAGACATCATCCGCACGGATTTTGCCGAAACCGCTTACTTCAACGCGCTCTTGCCTGTACGCAATGGTTCAGCAAAAATTAACTTCACGCTACCGCAAAGCGTAACGACATGGAACATCCTGGGATTTGCCATCACCAAAGATGCTAAATTCGGTAATTTTACAGCAAGTACCATTACCCGCAAGGACTTTATGGTACGTTTGCACTTACCGCGTTTCTACCGCGAGAAAGACCAAGGAATCTTGCAAGCATCAGTAATGAATTTGACCAATCATAAAATAACCGTACCAGTCACGCTTTCCATCACGCAAGACAAACAAAATAAAGCGCGCGTGTTTGGGATTAATAACATCACTCAAAACGTAACTGTGGCTCCTAATTCTACCAAATATGTAGCGTGGAACATTACTGTGCCAACAGCGCCGGGACTTTATGAAGTAACCGCCTCCGCACACAGCGCCACAGATAGCGATGGAGAACAATGCACGCTACCTATATTCCCCAGCTTATCACGTTTATTAGCGTCAGCGCACGTGGCGCTGAAAAATGGAACAAATACCCTTACCATTACCGAACTTAACGACGTGAGTGATGCCCAAGCAGAAATTGCCGCCTTGACGGTAAACCCGAGTTTGGCTCTCTCGGTACTCAATAGCATGCCTAATGTATTATCTTCCCCGTACAAGGATCTCATTTCCTCACTCAACCGTTACGTGCCACTGGCTGTAGTACATTCGTTCTACACCTCCTATCCGCAACTTAAAGAAGCGGTCAAAAAATTACCCAAACGCAACGGGATAAATGCATCGTGGAACGAAAATGACCCCTTACGTCTAACGATGTTGGAGCAAACTCCATGGCTACAAATAGCTTCTGGCAATTTGCAAAACAATGCTAATATCATCAGTTTGTTTGACCATACCATTGTATCCAAGCGTTTAACGCAAGAGAAAAACAATGTGCTTAAATTCCAAAATTCCAACGGCTCATTTAGCTGGTTTATTGGCGGGCCGGAAGATACTTATTTGACGTTACGTGCATTGGAAGCATTTTCACAAGCTGTCCAATTTGGTGCTGAAGTCCCTGAAACACAAGTCAAAAAAGCACTCTCGTACATCGTACCCAAAATTGAGCAACAGCTAAAAAATGACAAAACTGGCTCGGCGGGTACCGTATCATACGCACTTTACGCGGCTTATACACTCTCGGCGTTCCCGGCGAATTGGTCGCAAACTGCCTCTGCAAAACCCTATATCAAAAAATGGGTGGATTACGCCGATCAGCAAGCACGGTTTATGACACCACTGGGGCAAATTTACGCCGCTGCGATTTATCACCGCTTGGGCGATGATATAAAAGCCAATGCATATTTGGATAAAGTGCTCGCGCGTATGAAATACAACGAATTAACCGGTGCATATTTCGCCCCCGAAGCGCAAAGCTGGGTGTGGTATCAAGATACGATTACTACCCAAACCACCACGCTCAAAACGCTTTTGGAAATCCGCCCGCAATCGGACAAGATTGACCCGATGGTGCAATGGCTCTTATTTAACCGCCAAGTAACCAGTTGGAAAAACCCCACCGCAGCAGCCAAAACCGTGTTTGCCTTGCTCGATGTCATGAAAGCCAAAGGAGCACTCTCTTCGCCAACCACGTACAGCATTAATTGGGCGGGAACGAAAGACAAACGCACCTTTGAGCCGTTTGATTGGACAGAGGACTTACAATGGGTCAAAGAAGGCAAACAAGTTACCCCTGCCGCCATGCAAGCCAGCGTTACCAAACAAGGTAAAATGACTGACTTTGCATCCTTAAATGTCATTTACACTTCGGCTGAAGCAAAGGCCTCCCCCAAAGGAGTGCTTAACGTTGAGCGCGAATATTTTGTGCGCTTTATGGATGGTGACACCCAAAAATTACGCCGCGTGCAAAACGGCGACGAAATCAAAGTAGGCGACGAAGTAGAGGTACATTTAACACTTACGTCAGACAGCGCCTTTGAATATGTGCAGCTCACCGATCCCAAACCCGCCGGTTTCGAAAGCACGGAACTACACAGCAAATGGACCTGGAACCCCGTATCGATGTATCAAGAAATTCGAGATGCAGATACCAACTTCTTCATTAACCGTTTGCCTGCCGGCAAAGTAGTGTTACGCTATGTAATCCGCCCGACTGTACCTGGTAAATTCCACGCCAAACCGGCTCAGATCCAAAGCATGTATGCTCCCGAATACGGTGCACACAGCGCGGCAGAAACCGTAAGCGTTGGCAAATAATCTGTAGCCCATTAAAAAGCCCCGTTAATTGCGGGGCTTTTTTAAAACTTAATGGTGTTTTTAAATTGTTTTTCCATCTCACGTGAGAGGTCTTTTTTCTTCAAAGATTCTCGCTTATCATAGGTATGTTTACCTTTGGCGAGAGCCAATTTAAGTTTAGCCCAGCCGTTTTTAAAATATACTTCCAACGGAACAAGCGCATATCCTTTGATTTCGGCTTTCGATTCCAACTTACGCAGTTCTTTTTTTGTCAGCAGTAAACGGCGCGGGCGTGTCGGGTCTAACTCGGCCAAAGAATTAAACTTATACGGTTTTATGTGCATTTGATACACACGTGCCTGTCCATTTTCCACACGCACAAAACTCCCCTCCAAGCTCAGTTCCTTTTGGCGGATGGACTTAACCTCAGCACCCAAAAGTTCCAACCCGGCTTGGTACGTGTCTTCGATAAAATAATCGTGATAGGCCTTACGATTCGTGCATACCACGAGGACAGATTCCTTCTTTGGCATAGGTATATTATAGCAAAATGCTCCGACTCCTCCAAAAGTAGTAAAATATAGTTATATGATTATCCATGACCAAGAACTTCACAAATCCTTAGAAAAAGGTAAATCTTACACGGACGCGGATGTCGCCCGCATTTTGGCAAAAGCCAAAGAACTAAAAGGCATCTCTTTTGAAGAAGCCGCCATTCTGCTTAACTTAACGGACCGCAAACTTTTAGATCAACTTTTTGAGACGGCCAAATACGTCAAAGAAGCCATTTACGGCAACCGCATTGTACTTTTTGCCCCGCTCTATATCTCCAACATTTGCACCAACGAGTGCGTGTATTGCGCTTTTCGCAAATCAAACACCGCACTTAAACGCCATGCCAGCACCCGGGACGAAATCCACCAAGAAGTCACCGCGCTACTTCAGCAGGGCCATAAACGCATTTTAATGGTGGCGGGCGAGGCATACCCCGGCGGCACGTTGCAATACGTTTACGATAGCATTAAAGCCATTTACGAAACCTCTTGGAACGGGCAAACTATCCGCCGCGTGAACGTAAATATCGCCCCACTTACCCTAGAAGAATTTGCCGAACTTAAAAAATGCGGCATTGGTACGTTCCAAGTATTCCAAGAAACGTATCACAAAGAAACGTACGAAAAGCTACATTTAGCCGGCACCAAGAAAGATTATCAATTCCGCCTAGACGTCATGGACCGCGCCTTGCAAGCCGGCATGAACGACGTAGGCATTGGGCCGCTGTTGGGGCTTTACGACCATAAATTTGAAATTTTGGCCACGCTTGAACACTCGTGGTATTTGGATAAAACCTACGGCGTAGGCCCGCATACCATTTCTATTCCGCGCATTGAACCCGCCGAGGGAAGCGAATTTAGTAAGCACCCTAACGAGGAACTTACCGACGACGAATTTAAACAATGCATTGCCGTACTGCGCCTGGCCGTACCTTATACGGGTATTATTTTAAGCACGCGAGAGCGCCCCGAAATGCGTAACGCCTGTTTAGAACTGGGCGTATCACAAATTTCCGCCGCCTCACGCGTCAATCCGGGTGGTTATTCTTACGATAAAGAAAACGGCAGCCAGTTCACATTAACCGACGAACGTACCCTAGCGCAAGTAATTGACGCCGTGGTAGATGCCAAGCATATGCCGTCTTTTTGCACGGGTTGTTACCGCTTGGGCCGCGTCGGTAAGGACTTTATGGATATGGCCAAACCGGGGCTTATTAAAACCCATTGTTTGCCTAACGCCATGTTCACATTTGCCGAATACTTGGAGGACTTTGCCCCCGCCCCGCTAAAGGCCAAGGGGTATGCACTTATTGAGTCCACCGCCAAAGAGTCCTTTGCCGAAGGTACACCTATCCGCAAAATGATAGACGATAACCTGGCTAAAATTAAATCCGGGAAACGCGACTTGTATTTCTAATCAAGTTATCTAAAAGAATATCATCCCCGAGGAATGTTGTCGGGGATCTTCTTTCTGTCTATTTTGGACATTTTCTTCTGTCGTCATCCCGGAAATTTGTAATCCGGGATATAATTGTTTCGCTATATCCCGTATAGAAGCACTACGGGATGACGAAGAAAATAAATCCTAAATAAGGGCGTCATTCCCAAAGGCTGTAATTGGGAATCCCCACCGCTCTCTATCCGCAGATTTCATCATATAAATCCCGCCAAGACGGATTGAAAGCATCGATTAAATGATCCTTCCAGGCACGATTCCATTTTTTTAATTGTTTTTCCCGTTCTATGGCTTGGGTAATATCGGAAAACTGCTCGTAATATACTAATTTTGATAAATTATATTCTGCTGAAAACCCTTCCTGCATCTTATGTTTATGTTCATACACACGACGAATTAAATTATTCGTAACGCCAATATAAAGCACCGTATGATAAGTATTAGTAATGATATAGATGTAGGACATACCTTTATTGTATCAAAATGGTGGAGATCCCCGATAGAAACCTTCGGGGATGACGAGGGGCGGGACAAAAAGAAACCCCCCGCCGCAGCGGGGGGTGTATTCATTCTAATAACGTTGAATTAGAATTTGATTAACATACCGATTTGGCCTTTGACGTTGTCTTTGCCAATGGCTTCTTTGTAGGTATCACCCATCAAGGCATTTTCATCGTTACCATATTTGGCATAGCCGATACCGGCAAATAATTGCACATATTCATTGTGGTCATATTTGGCGGTTAAGTCAGCTTCCCAAGTGGCAGCGTGATGACCATTGCGGCCTTGGAAGGCATAGCCGTCCAAAGATACGGTCCATTTTTCAAACGGTTTTACATCAAAACCGAGGTTGAACATGCGTAAACCTTCATCGCTGTAGTTGAAGATACTGTTAAACATGTTCAAGCTGTAAACGTGACCCATTAACAAACCGGGAGCATAGTTACCAAAAGAGAGGAAACCTTCTTTGGCATATACAAAGCTACCGCGAGCGGTCACTTTTTCGATGTCAGCAGCTACGTCGGCTTTTACCATATACCCAATATCTTTGGGTTCTTTGATAAAGCGTTTGCCGGCAAAGTTGCGGGCATATTCCACGCTGGCGCGAACGGCTTCTACGTTCATGCCCAATTTGGCACCCCATACACCGAAGTGATCCATTTCTTGGGTAGCAGGCAGGTGGTGGTATTCTTCACCATCAGTCCTAGTAGCATCGGTGAAATCATACAAGTAAGCACCGGCAGAGAAGTTTTCGTTGACGTTGAATGTTACATCGCCACCGAATATGTTGGCGCGGACAGCCAGAGGATCCATCATGCCGTCTGTTAAATCAGCTACACGACCGGCTAACAAGGTGACGGATTTTACATCATCGCTGTAGGTCAGTTTAGCAGCGTCTAAAGCACGAGCATATTGGCCGTTTTCGGCGTTGTAGTGGTTAGGACCAAAATAGATCACAGCGCTACCATCTTCGCCGTAGAATTGACGACCAACGGTCAAGTCAAACGCGCAGAGCAAGTTGTGTAAAGCCACATTGGCGTTTACCAATTTGATGCCTTCACCATTGGAAAAACCGTTATTGGCTTCGTTGTTTTCACCCCATTGGTAAGCATATTGGAACAAGATATTGGCGGTTACATCTTCTACTAAATCAGCAGATAAACCGGCCATAGCACGGGTCCAAGCACCGCGGTTGTACATGTCAGCATCTTCAAGATCATGTCTTACATCAGAGGCGATGGTTTGGATTTCGCCTTTCACTTCAACGTTACTAAGTACAGTTGCGCCGACAGGCCAGGACATTACCACGGCCAACAGCACGCCTAATAGTTTCTTCATGAATACTCCTCCTATATAATATATACTCCCTACAAGGTTATTAAAACTTATTTCAATACCCCCTTGCAAGTTTTTTTTAAAATTTTGCTTGACAAACATAGCTTTAAGTAGTATCCTATTACTCCTTTGACGAAAATAGGGCGGACATACTCCCACAATCCTCGTCGAAGATTTATACGGTTGCACACGCCATTAAAAATCCCCTGAACCACTGGTCAGGGGATTTTTGCACATTACTTTACAAATATGATTACGGCTTTTTTAAGGTAATCGTGCCGTCAGCAGCACGTTCGTACACATCAAAACCACCTACTTCGTTGGGCACCCTTATCTCATACGTGCTCTGGCGCATTTCTTCTTCCTTGGTAACGGTGGTACGTACTTGCTGGGGAATATCAGGCGTCCACTGCGAATGTTTTGCCCGCACAACTTTGCGTTCCACAACAGACGCATTAACACCATGGTATTGGCTTAAGGTTGCTTCGTTAGTTCCTTTTACCAAGCGGTTTACTCCTTGTTGGTGGAGATTTTTGGTAGCAGCACGAACGGGAACTTGAACATGCGTAGGCCGTGCAACGGGAGCAGATTTAACACCCCGGTAATGACCTAATGCCGAGCCGCCCTTTCCTTTTACTAAAGCGACTACTCCCTGGCGATGCAAACTCTTCACGCCGCCACGAAGCGAAATTTTTACATGTGCGCTGGTAACGGTTGCACATGCAAATAATACAACTGTTAGGGCAATGATTTGTTTCTTCATACCCTCATTGTAACAGAAACCCTACCAACACACAAAACTTTTTAGACCTATTTTGTAATTAGGTCCTTTGAAGAATTGGTTTTATTACGCCGCGCCTCTTTGCCAACCAAGCCACGTAAATTTTTACGTGTAGTTTTAGCAATTATTTTGCGGAAACACCACAATGCCCATATGTTTGGAATGGTCATCATGGTCATGGTGAAAATTGCCAACGCCCACATAAAACGCGTGGACATATTGGCCTCGGCCGTGCGGGCCAGTGAATCAAGCACGGTAAAATGCGTGGAAAAGGTCGTCCCAATCACCCCCCCCACAAACACAACTAATACAAACAACAACCGTGTGGGTTTGATGAGTACGTTGGAACCTTTGCACAAAAACTGGAGGGCCTTTTCGGTATAATATCCCCAGCCAATAATTGTAGTAAACGAAAAAATCACCAATGAAAACACTAAAATCGGTGTACCTATATAAGGCACAGTTTTGAAAGCACTGTTACACAAGTTGGCAGCATAAACATTGGGGTTAGTATAATCGCCGGCCAAAAGAATGACAATCCCCGTTAAACTACAAATAAAAATAGTCCATACTACCGAAGTAGCCGACACAATGGCCATTTGCGTAGCACTGCGCGTACGCGCCGCGGCAGCAGCCATGGAAGCACTTCCCAATCCGGCCTCAGTTGTTAACACAGCACGGGTAACCCCTGCCGTCACCCCGGGGAGCATTGCTTGCAGAAGGCCAATGATACCAACCCCTATTGCCCCGCCTAACGCTGCTTTTCCTGTGAATGCACCTTTAAACACTAATAGAATCGCTTGCGGAATATGTGTAAAATTCATCATGATAACAATTAATGCTATCAATAAGTAGAGCGATCCCATAATCGGCACCAACCATTCGGAATATGAAGCGATACGTTTAACACCGCCCAACACCACTGCCGCCGTAGCAAGCGCTACAAATAACGCAGTGTACCAGGGATTTATGTTATATCCCTCGCGCAGTGCATCGGCGATGGAATTGGATTGTAAGGAACTTCCACCGGTCAAGCCCATCAACACTGCCCCTACCGCAAATACAATACCTAACCACTTAAATTTTAAAATATTGGATAGATAGTACATGGGACCACCTACATATTCACCGTCGTTTAAACGCACACGGTATTTAAAGGCAATCATACACTCACTATATTTAATGGTAAAGCTGAAGAAACCCGCCACCACCATCCAAAATAGGGCCCCCGGGCCTCCTTCTGCCACAGCAGTCGTAACACCGATAATACTTCCTGTACCAACCGTAGCCCCAATCATCACCGCTAATGAGCCAAAACTGCTTACCATCCCCTCACTTTCGGCTTTGGCAACGGACAATTTTACGGCGGGCAAAGTATATTTTTGGATGAAGCGCAACTTAATAGTAAAATAAATCCCTAAAAACAACAAGAGAAAAATCATCGGCGGGCCCCAAACAAGCGCATTAAAACCATTCATTACGTCATAGACATGTTGTAATGTCGGCTCAGCAAATAGCGCTTTAAAACTACCTAAAAATTGTTGGACTAAACCCATGATTTATTCTCCCTACAAACAAACTACTTTCTTATTTTACTATATTTGAATTGGGTAAACGTAATTGTTTCCTTCAAAAAAGCCCCGCTACATGCGGGGCTTGTGATGCATTGATTTTAGTTATTAAAAGCGTTTGCTTACGCGCACTTGAAAGGACATGTAACTCAAATTGCGGGTTCCTTTGCTTGCAATCGGAGCGGGCGCTCCGTCAGTTAATTTGTCGTAGTTATATGAGAATCCATTTAAGCGTGCTTCCAAACCCCAACTCCAACCGTTGTGACCAATATCACTTTCCAAACCAGCACCAATAAACCAACCGAATGAATTATCAGTTGCGCTTTTCTGATAATGCAATGAGCCCGAATCAACTTTCATTTTTTGTTTAGACGATACTAACCCTGCACCTACAGGCACATACAAGCGGAAACGACTTTGCGGGTTCAAAGTAAAACGTGCAGAAAGCATCATATTCAAAAGGCGGCTATTCATTTCTTCATCATCACCAGAGCCGACAAAATTGACATCTCCTCCATCAAAAAACGCCATTGACAAATCCGCTCCCACCCCAATATGTTTTTCTACATTGTAATAATAGGTAATGCCCCACTCATCTCCTAATGTGCCCCAGTCCAGGGTATCCCCGGAATTAGAATAAGTTATCCCTGAGTTTTGTAGTTGAAATCCCAAACCTGCACGACCGCCTACCATATGCTGTCCTACTTCCAATTGAGCAGATGCAGCGGTACTTAAAAACAAAGTCACAAACACAAACAATAATTTCTTCATAATTTCTCCCATACGTATTGCCATTTAGTATCCTATCAAATTTTGCTATAGTTAAGTAAAGAACAACAAAAGAAGAGGTTTCTTACCATGAAGAAAATTTTGTTTTCGTTATTCGTAGTTGTGTTAGGTAGTATAGGTTGCGCAAGCGCCCCTATTCAACGTAACTTCACTTTGCAAGGAGATCATGGGAAATTATCCACCGTTGTTCATATCCCTACTGATAAATCCACCTATCCGCTTGTTATGATTTTACACGGTTTCAACGCCAATAAAGACATGTATTTATTGACGGAATTATCTAATCAACTTAATGAGCGTGGTATTGCCACCGTATTATTTGATTTCAATGGACATGGGGAAAGCGAAGGATCTTTTTTGGATATGACAATTTTCAACGAATTAGAAGATGCGCGCCGCATATATGCTTACGTGCAAAAATTACCCAACGTAACGTCCGTATCTGCGGTCGGTCATTCCCAGGGGGGCGTAATAGCAGGCATGTTGGCCGGTGAGTTGGGCGTAGAGGGACTTAAGAGCATTGTGCTCATGTCTGCGGCACCGGAACTTAAAGAAGATACAGCACGCGGTGAATTGTTCGGCATTAAATATGACCCCAAAAATCCACCGGAATACATTACCTTGTCTAATGGTTTGAAAGTAGGCCGCGCTTTTTTGGAAACCACACAAAACTTACCCATTTATGAAGTATCCGCTCAGTATACCGGTCCCGTGCTGATAGTGCATAGCAAAGATGACCAACTTGTTCCTTACCACTATGGCGTGGAATACAGTCAAGTTTTCCCTCACGCACGATTAGAAACCGTCCATGGGTTTGATCACAACTTCACCCAAGATACCCCCACTGTGAATAAAATTGTGGCCGATTTCTTTGCCGAAGAGTTACTGAATATTAAAGGGGCTCAATTTTAATATGGGATATTGTAATAGCTGGTGTAAAACCAAAGCAGATGAAATTTACCACAATACCGAGTGGGGCCTCCCCCTACATGATGATCGCAAGCAATTTGAATTTCTAATGCTTGAAGTAATGCAATGCGGCCTCTCGTGGCAATTAATGCTTAAAAAACGCGGTATTTTTCACCAATGTTTTGATAATTTTGACTTTAATAAAATTGCTCGCTACACTACGAAAGATATTAAACGTATTTTGAACACACCTGCCATGATCCATTCCGAACGCAAAATTAAAGCCATCATTCAAAATGCTTGCGCCTTTTTGCAAGTACGTAAAGAGTTTGGCTCGTTTAGCACTTTTTTGTGGAATTACACTGACGGGAAAACTATTCTGTACACTGGGCACGCCACCGGCAAAGTTCCCGCTGCCAATGGCTTAGCAACTCAAATCAGCCAAGACCTTAAAAAACGAGGATTTACGTTTTTGGGGCCGGTTACGGTTTATTCCCACTTACAGGCCTGCGGAATTATTAATGACCACAGTGCCGATTGTCCCCTTTTCAAACGAATCAGTCAAAAATATCCTACCGTAAAAAAATCGCGCGACCGTGAAATATTTTAATTTTTTGTTTATTTTTATGGGAAAAAAACTCATAAAAAGGTAAAATATCTTTAGTTGTATATTCAATAAGGATTCAATTCACATACACATGCCCTTTTCACTCAAATTAAAAATCCTCTGCATTCTGGGACTTAGTTTAGTTACCGCTCTAAATGCGTGGAGCGAAAGTACACTCATAGAATCCTGTAAAGATAATCTCGTTACAACCTGGACTGAAAGCCGTCTAGAATTAATCATTCCTGTTAATACTTGGCACAATCGCTATCACTACACTCACGAACAAATTGAAGATTATAACGAACGCCCTTGGGGCGGTGGCTTGGCCAAAACACGCATAGACGAACGCGGTAATCGTCACCGAATTTTAGCATTAGTATTCCAAGATTCATTTAATAGTGCCGAACCAACCTTCGGTTATTCGTGGCAAGCGGTTTGGCTCCCCGAAGACACCATACGCCCTACGTTAGGCGTTGTGGCCGGGGTTACATTCCGTAACAGTTACGATTGGATTCCCATACCCGCCGCTATCCCCGTGGCAGGATTGGATATAGGACATTTTTCAATAGAAACTACCTATTTGCTTGGATTTGACGTTTTATTTACTTGGGTTACATGGCGGTTTTGAAAAAAATATTTTAATACAAGCGGATAGAGCGCCACAATATACAACACTAAAGTAAAAGCCCAAGCAAACCGCCCCCATTGGGAACCTAATAAGTGCTTGAAAGGTTTACCAGCGTACGTAAAAAATAAATACAATAGCACCAGCCCTGCAACGCTATAAATAACTCCTTTTATACTTAGACCGGTTTCTTTAAAACGAATCCATGTTTTTTCAATATACCGCGCCACACAAAAACCCATTAATATTCCCATTCCCTCAAACGCGCTCTTGAGCATCTTATGCGGGTTAACCAATAATTTACCATTTACATAATCCATGGGATAAGGCTTATACAGCAGATAGATTAGCGTTAACATACATACAACAAATACAATCCCTAAACACACATTTTCTTTCTCGGGATATTTTTGAAAATATGTACCTACCTTCCACACCACATACAAACAAGCAATGCTCAGCACAAAACTCATACAAACATCTTGCGGCGTGTGAACCCCCAAGTAATTGCGCGAAAGCGGATTTAGCACCGCTAACACTACGCAAAGTACCGCTAAAATTTTAGTCCAATTTTTTTGCCAAAAAATAAGTGCCGAACCCAAATAAAGTGGCGTTCCCATAGCGGTATGTCCGCTGGGGAACGAATAACTGGTCGGCAACGATTTTGTGGCCGGAATAATACGCGGATCTCTAATCCACGGGCGGTACACACACGCCGTTAATTTAATAACAGCCGTAACGGCTACACACAAACAGAAAGAGGCCAATGTCATCAGTCCGCGCCGCTTATCCCAACACCAATAAAGAAACGCCGGCAAGAGTATTAAATACGAAACACTAAACTCCGAAATTCCATCCATAAACGGAGTCAACGTACCGTGCGTAGTTTCTCTAAAATCTTGCCACCAAAGCAAATAGTTAATATCCATAATAAGTATCTATTCCCATTCGCATTTAACGATACACAATTCTTCTTGCGTTTGGGTATTTACAAGCAGGTGCAGTGTATTATGTTCATCTAATTTTTGAACTTTACAAGTAAGCTTTTCTCCGCATTTGATTTCTTTCTTGAAAACAATTTCTATATTTCTAAGTTTCTTTTCATGTTTCCACTCATACGGTAACGGCTCAATGGCCCAAATAATATAATTGCCGTTATTGGCATGCATGTTAATATCGATATCACTGTAGCGCACCTTATAGGTTTCTTCGTAATCACTCTGCGTAAGTGGGGGCATCTTGCTAAATTTTAAATCTTGTTCTGTGGGCACAAATTTAATCATATTTTCATTGTTTTTTAGCACTTCCCCCACATGGGCAATTTCCAACGTTTTACTATTCACCAATGCCCACACACTTGAGGCCCTACCGCAGAATTTACCCTCGGCAAACACTTCAAAGTTGCGATACGCAAACAGACGGTTATATCCACGTGGTTGTGTTTTAATGGTGAGCTGATTGACGTTTACCGGATAGTCCGTAAATTCAAGACGATATTTTAAAAGCACCCACATTAGGTTTTGCGGATAAATAGCAGAATACCCAAACCCCAAACGCTCGGCGCTTTCGGCCGCTGCATCCTGAAAAAAATTTAGCAATGCCGAAGGTTTTAAATGACTGTTACACTCTTTATCCGAATAACGAATATGTATGTTTTCTTGTAAAATTAAATCTTGCATAAATCCCCCACTATAAGTACTACAGTAATGTATACAATATGGTATAAATGGAACTCCCTAAACGTAACCCCAGGAAGTTTTATTCACTTTCTCAATTATTCCACATCAAAATTAAAATAAGTATCCGGGTACGGCTCGTCTTTTAATGTAAAGTGCCACCATTCGGAATCAAGGGGCTTAAACCCGGCTTTAACCATAGCATCACGCAAAATTTGGCGGTTCTTTTTTTGCTTTTTGCTGATTTTTTTGTAGTCCGGGTGTGAAACTTCCGAGAACAAATCAAACGTCCCCCCCATATCCACAAAGCTGCCGTCTTTTTTAATAATCGTCAAATCCACCGTGCTTCCGCGCGTATGGCCGGACTTGGCCATAATGTAATTGCCGGCTAACAAATCGGACTTTTCAAGCTTAGGATAAAATGTTTTGTCACCCGGATCGTTAGGGTCATTGATCCAATTTACAAAATTATCTACCGCTTTTTGTGGGCGGTACGCATCCCAAATGAGCAAGCGATAGCCCTGCGCGCGCAAATCTTCCGCCGCTTTGGCAAGTGCCGCGAGTGCTTTTTTTGTCATATACGCGCGCGGCGCTTTGTACCCGTTTATTTTATTCCCCGTAAAATTATTAGGCGAATAATAGCGTATATCATACGCAGCGTCATCAATTACCGTACTGATTTGTGCAAAGTCGGTTTTATCCGTAGAAACAGTTTCCGCACCAAGCGGAACCAAGCAACCTAACAACATAAATGCTACTAGCACTTTTTTCATGTTATTTCCTCTCTAAGTGGTATAAGATAACTATATCACAAAATCCACCGCTATTACAAACCTATTCAACGTGCGCACGGTGTGCAAAAATTACTTCTATTAGATAACGTAATTTTGCTATACTATAAGTGTATGAGAGTAAGAAAGTTTCTGTTTTTTTTCTGTTTGTTAATTGCCACAACAGCAGCACACGCCGCTACTGAGCCACCCACAATTGACTTTGGTACAGTATACTACTGTCCGGATGGTGAAGGGGCACAGACGGTAGCCGTTTCGGACGCAAGCGCCGTTACCACCAAGGGGACCGGGGGTGGTATTGATAGCCAAAGTGGCGGGGCTGCCGGTAGGACCCAAATTGATAAAAGCATTTGGCAACTGCTCTCAACTTCTTACTTTTACACTAAAAAAGCAGAAACAAGAACTACCAGTGGATGCGGAGGTAGCGTTACCCTTTCTAACACGACTACCGAAGGCGGCAAAGAATCGGCGAGCGCCGGTCTTTTTTCGGGTAGTTACTTTAACGTAGGGGCAGACCTTACCATTAACTCCTTTGACAGCAACACAAATTGTACGCTTACGGATACTTTCTCCGGCATTCTCTCTTTTAAGATCGGCAGTGGTTCTACCACGCCCTTAAACCTCAAATATACCGTGACAATTATTCCCACAGCGAAACTGGCACACCACAACGGAAGTGCGCTTAATTTCGGTACGTTGTGCAGGTCTAACAGCCAACAAACTATTACCATCGCGTATGACGGAACAGTTTCTTCCAGTAGCGTAAGTTGTCCGGTTACCGGCGACGTTTCGGCTGATGTGTTTGATGTAGTTGCACCCACAGGTTTTGCCTACAACATATCCGTAGACAATTCCACTACGCTAAGTAATGGCACTGATGCATTAACGGTATCCGGCCTTACCCCGTCTTGTACATCCTGTACCATGCCCTCCCCCAATGATACTGTTACCATCGGGGGTACACTAACCGTGCCGGCTGGATCTTCGGTAGGTGAGTACACCGGGAATTACCGTGTTACGCTAACCTATTAATCCTACTGCGTCTACAATTCAATTCTTCTTATAAAAATACATCCGCTAATATTTTCCCCCTAGCTATTCAATTGTGCTATACTATACTATGGGGAGTTATATAAGCAATTAGTTACATCTTTTTGTGATAAGAATAACTGTGTAATTTTGCATAGCTCCACGACATGTACCGTAGCAGTAAGTTGTTCCTGTTATTCTGTTGTAAAAAATATTGGGGAACAAACGTAGTAAATTATTATAAATCAGGAGGTCGTATGAAGAAAGCAGTTCTTTTGTTGACCCTATGCAGTATGACTGTTTGCGCTAGTGCGGGGATTATGATTTATCCTAAGTACTTATCGTTAAACGATAAAACAAAATCCGCCGAAGTAACACTCATTAACTCCAGCGCGTTGGAAAGTTCCAACTACCGGGTTACGTTGTCTTACAAAAAGCAAAACCCGGACGGTTCCTACACTGAAGTGACAAACGAGGAAGAAATCCCGGCCGACAGCGTTACAAAAATATTACGCTACAGTCCGCGTTCGGTAATGCTTAAACCTTCCAAAAGTCAGACGGTACGTGTGTTAAAACGTATCCCCGAGGGATTAGAACCCGGTGATTATGTGGGCTACATCACATTCACCGAAGTATTATTGGAAAAAGCCGCTACCAAAGAAAATTTAGATCCCAAGGCCTTTAGCGTAAAACTCACACCGATTCCGTCTTTTTCTATCCCGATATTTGTGCGCTATAAAGTAAAAGGAAATGCCCCTGTTTCTTTGGAAACCAAAGGCCTTGTTACTAAAGAGGGTATCACTTCTCTTAATGTAGTAATGAAACGCCAAGAACAAGCCAAATCAAAAGGTCCGCGTTTAGTTGCCCGGGGTGATTTATCCGTATGGGACGGGGATCAAATGATTGGGTACATCAAAGGGCGCTACATGCTCCCCGCTACCGACACCTTAGAAACACTTATACCTTTGTACATCTACAACGCGATTACAAACAAAGAAGGCAAAAAGGAAAATAAGTATCTCACCGCCGGTGAACTCAAAGGTAAAACTTTGAAGGTGTTATTCACGCAAGCAGACGATGATAAACTGCAAAAGGATAAGGTCTTAGCACAAACAGAAATAAAGTTATAAAAAGGAGTATCTGCCTTGTCGTACCTGCGTAAATCTTGGTTTATAGTATGCGCCGCGCTCTTAGCAATCTTGTTAAGAGCGCCTTTGGCGCTTGCCCAAGATGCGCAGGACAACTTTATCATCATTTATTCATATTCCGGGCCGGTCATCATTAACTCCGCATTAGAAGCACTCTATCAAGACAATCGCTTATTTTTGCCGGCTACTTATCTTTCGGACGATGTAGAAGTCCCCATTACCTATAACGCAGAGCAAAATGCGTTAACCGGCTGGTTGGAAACACCCGGCAATACCGTACGGGTGGACTTTAATAAAAACATCGGGCACGTCGGCAAGAACATGTTCGACTTTACCCCCGACGATTATTTATTCTACGATGACGAACTGTATTTAGACGTAGAACTCATTGATAAAATTTTGGGTACATTTAGTGAATTTGATTTTAATGACCAAAGTTTAAAAGTTACTACTGCGGGCAATTTGCCCTTTGATGCCGAACTTTCACGCATGCAAAGGCAAGCACGTTTTGACCAAGCCGCCAAGGAAAAAGAGGCCGCCCGCTTGCTTGAACTCAACAAAGATGTCTACACACAACCCGACTGGTTACAACTTCCATTTATTGATGTATCCGCGCGTTACAGTTTATCCAAAAGCAAAGGAAATCATACCACAGACAACTTCAGCTATAGTGCCAACGCGTCTTTCTTAACTGGCGGGTTTGACTCCGAATTTAATGCTTATTCCTCATCGGTAGATGACAAACCCGTTTTGACTTTAAAGACCGCGCGCGAAGATGAAACCGGCCATATTTTAGGGCTATTCAAACACTTGGAAATGGGTGACACCTACGGTTACTCCAATGCGGAAAACACCTCCAACACCTCCGGCGTTGGTATTAAAATGTCTACAGAGTCCCCCCTCTCGCCGGATGACAAAACCTATACATTTCGCGATGCACTGCCGTTAGGGTGGAGTGTGGAGCTTTACCGCAACGGGGAATTGCTGGGATACCAAAACCAAACCAACAACGGTTATTTTGAATTTGCCGACATTCCACTTTTATTGGGAAAAAACAAATTTAAACTTGTTTTCTACGGTCCGCAAGGCCAAACCAAAGAAAAAGAAGAAATTATTTTCTTCAATGGTAACATCCTAAACCGCGGCAAAGGTCGTTTGCGCCTTAACTACATTGAAAAGAACCGTTATTTGATTGAAACGCATGATAAACCTCGTTCCTCCACCCTTGGACATAATGCGTTAATTGATGCCGGTTACGGATTGACCGATTTCTTAACACTTAACGTATCCGCCATGGCTGACTCGCTTGAGCTGTACCACGATTGGCCCCCACAAGCCGCATATCGCGAGGATAAAGAATATGTAGCGGGGAATTTGTCCTTATTTGCGTACGGTATTTTCTCCAGCATTGGCACAGTAGTAGATCTGGACAAATCTGCCGCAACCTTGGACTACTACGCCCAAACTTCTTTGTGGGATTGGGACCTTACCTTTGAACACATCCACTACGGCAACGCCGTGCTGGCACGTAATATATTCCGCAACACTACCATGGAAACCGAAACTTCTTTCCGTGTGAATAAAACATTGTCGCTGTTTAGTTTTATTAATATTCCGTTTTCGTATTCGTACCATCATTTTACGGTATTGAACGAACCTGGCACACAAACGGAACATATCGTGTCTGCCTCACAATCGTTGCCTTACAACATTTATCTTAATACCCAGTATCAACATTCCAACTATTTTAGCGGACCGCCTAACGAACAGATCATGGTAACAGCCAACCGAATTACCGGTCCGTGGACATTACGCGGAAGTACCACCTATAACTTCACGTATGACCGCATGTACAATACCGAGTTCACCGCCTATCGCTCTATCGGGGATCGCGTGAGGGTCGGCGCACGCTACGCCTATCAATCGCACGGTTTATCAGCGCACAATTATGAAAGTTTATACTCGGCCAATTTAAGCTATCTAACAAAATATGGATATATTTCATTAGAGGGCGGTACTTCTAACTGGCACAACTCCTACGCTTTTATAGGGTATAACATGTCCTTCGTGCCGGATTGGGTCCATGGGCGCATGTATGCTACGGGCAGTAAAGTGCAGGGCACGGGGGCGTTGTCCTCATTTGCGTATATGGACAAAAATGGTAACGGAACCTATGATACAGGAGAAACACGCTTACCTGCGGCGGACTTTGTCACCAAGCCCCGCGTGAACGTGTACGATTCTCATAAACGTACCGCAACAGGCGATGTCATGCTCACCCACTTGCCTGCTTACCGAGATTTTGATGTGGATGTAGACATTAGCGAAATTGATGATACGCTTTCTTTATTAAATACTGCAGGCACGCGCACCATTAAATTACGCCCTGCTCAAGTAATGTACTTGTCTTTCCCCATCGTGGCAACCGGTGACATTGAAGGAACGGTTTATTTGCAAAAAAGTAATGGGAAACGAGAACCCTTTAGAGGTGCACTTGTCAACTTATATAAGGATGGAGAACTCGTCAACAACAAAGTGTCCGAATTTGACGGCTATTATTCTTTTCCGCAAGTGCCGTTGGGGACTTATCAAATTCGGTTAGATGCGGACCAAGCAGCCGAATTGGAAATGCAACAACAAAAAGAAATTACCATTGCGTTAGAAGAAGTAGAACAGTTTGAAGTGCGTGATATGGTACTAATTAATAGCCCCGCCAAACAAACTGTAAAAAAGACGGCTTCTGCAACTAAACTCTCTCAAAAGACGACATCTAACACGTCGTCTACTCCGCGCAAAGATAAGCAGGTAACCACACCGGAACCCCCGGTTTCTCTTGCAGAGGAACCTGTGACGGAGACTACACCCAAAAACTCCGAAGAAAAACTGCCAACTTCCGTATTGGAAGATGTTTGGGCAATAGAATCTAGTGAAACAAATATGCAAGAAAAATCATCTGCTGCTCCTGCCAATAAAATTTCAAAAACAAAGTCGGCTCCTTCTGCCACACAGACCACTTTGTGGAAAAAAATAAAACAAAAAACACACAATTATTACAGCCGTTACCAACAGTACAAACAACGTCTCTTCCAAAAATTCAAACGTAAATAATTGACTTACAATCACCCTTCACCCTGAACCTGATTGCCGTTGTCGTAAAAAAAGCAAAATTCCTTTAAAATTTAATCTAATCTAATTTAATTATAAATCATTTTTAATATCGTCGACAGCCGCCCAAGAACATGCGTTTTTTAGACGGTAATTTAAAATTTAGGCCTTGACAATTTGGGCTTTATTCTTATACTATTGGTATATATCCGTTTATCTGTAAGAGGATATAGGGAGGAAATTATGAAAAAGTTAATTGCGTTAGTTGCGTTGTTTATGTTCGCCGCGGTAATGTCCTATGCGACTGAAACAACAACCGGTACCGGCACCGCCAAAGCAAAAATTGTGGCTGCCGCTACTATTGAAGAAGTATCTGGATCAGCATTGGATTTCGGTACAATCTTCAAGAAGACCGGAGGCGGTACAGTAACCTTGACTGCCGACCCATCTCCATCTAGAACTTCTAGCACGCTCACCTTTGGGGCGGCCGGTTTCTCTAGTGACCACTTCCTTATGAGTAACTTGGATGTAGGAACCACTTATTCTTTGTCTGTTCCCGATTCAGTTACTATCACGAAAGAGGGTGGGTCTGAAACGATGACTGTTGTTCCTAACGTGGCCCCTACTAGTTTCTCTGCGGACGCAGCGACCAAAGATGTCTATGTAGGTGGTGTATTAACCGTAGGGGATGATCAGGCAATTGGGCAATATTCTGGTACCTACCTTGTAACGGTAACCTACTAATTGAAACAAAAGTTTAAAAACACCCCCACCCGGGGGTGTTTTTTTATGTTTTTTTGTGTTTGTTTTGCTTTAATGTGCTACAATAAAGGCAAGGAATAATTTTTCTAAGGAGCCCAACATGAAAGTATTACTCATTAACGGAAGTCCACACAGAGAAGGGTGCACTTTTACGGCATTATATGAAATTGCCACCACGCTTAAAAAAAATGGTATTGAAGCGGAAATATGTCAAATCGGCATGAAACCGATTGCAGGATGTGTGGCTTGCGGAAAATGCCGTCAAATAGGCAAATGTATTTTTGATGATGATGGCGTAAATAAAATAGCTGCACGCTTAGATGAGTTTGATGGCATCATAATTGGTTCCCCGGTGTATTACGCGGGGCCCGCCGGGCAAGTTTGTGCGTTTTGTGACCGGTTATTCTTCTCCAAAGCGCCTAAAATGGCGGGTAAATTGGCAGCAGCGGTAGTAGCTTGCCGCCGTGGAGGTGCCTCCGCCGCGCTGATGCGTCTAAACAAATACTTTGGCATTACCAATATGCAAGTGGTGGGATCTCAGTATTGGAACATGGTGCACGGTTTCAAACCCGAAGACGTCTTGAAAGATAAAGAAGGCATGCAAACCATGCGCACGCTTGCGCAAAATATGGCATGGCTTTTAAAATGTATAGAAGCCGGCAGAAAGAGCGGAATCAATAAACCGCAATACGAACCGATTACGTTCACAAACTTCATCAAATAAAAAATGATGTAAGTTAGGTAAACAAAATATCCTATAAATCAAACGCCCCGGGCTCACGCTTCCGGGGTTTCTTTTGTTTCAAAATCTTTACTATGCTTGATTTTGTCCGCTACTAACCCACTAAGTGAAAACAAAGGTTCTGTAGCGATGTCGCACGCTTTCTTCAACCATAGGTTTGGAGCACTTGAAAATAGCACTTACAGATAATATAGCAATATGTAATAATATAGTACAATAAATAAAATTTTACCAAGGAGCCGCCATGACCACTACCCTACGCACTACTATTTTAGGCATTGATTTTGAAAACCCGTTTTTACTAGCTTCCGCACCGCCGACAGCGTTGGTAGAAAGCATTGATAAGGCCTTTGAAATGGGTTGGGGCGGAGCCGTACTTAAAACTATTACTCCCGACGATTTGGAAATGAATGAAGCTAGCCCGCGCTATACCGTGTTGCAAGATAAAAAACGTATTATTGGGTTCCAAAATATTGAGCTTTTAAGCCACCAAACCATTAAATATTGGTGCGACGGTATTAAATTCTTAAAACAAAAATATCCTACTAAAGTAATCATTGCCAGCATCATGGCACCCGTCAACAAAGAAGCTTGGCAAAATTTAGTTAAAACCCTCAACGATACACCCGCAGATGCGTTTGAACTGAATTTTTCTTGCCCGCACGGCATGCCGGAAAAAGGAATCGGCATGGCTATCGGTACGGATGCCGGAATATCGGCTCAAATTACAACCTGGGTAAAAGAAGTGGCGCAAAAACCGGTGTTTGTAAAGCTTTCCCCCAACGTAACCGATATTTCCGCCATTGCCCACGCTGTAGAGGAAGCTAAAGCCGACGGACTTGCCGCCATTAACACCGTGCAAGGGTTTATGGGAATTGATTTAAATACGCTTAAACCTATGCTTAATGTAAACGGAAAAACAACTTACGGCGGGTGCTCCGGCCCCATGATTAAACCCATTGGGCTACGCTGTGTAGCACAAATACGCCAAGCAAGCCAGCTGCCTATATTGGGCCAGGGAGGCATCTCCACGTGGGAAGATGCGGCGCAATATATTGCTGCTGGCTCGGACGCAGTCCAAATTTGCACGGAAGTTATGTTAAACGGATACAAAATCATTGGGCCTATGTTAAAAGGCCTAAAGGCGTATCTGGAAGAAAAGGGGTTCTCAGATATTTCTGCCCTTAAAAACAAAGCTATAAAACAGCTTTGTTCACACAAAGATTTGCAGAAACAACCGCTTGCCTACCCGAACATTAATCACGATGTTTGCGGGCGTTGTGGCAAATGCGTGACCATTTGCACCGAGTCGGAACATCAGGCGTTGCGTTTAGATGATGGATATATCGTTGTAGATAAAGCACGTTGCGTGGGATGTGGATTGTGTCACTTTGTCTGTCCGATTGGCGCAATTCGCAAAGAGTGAAACATTTTTTGACAAACAATGTTACAATTTTTCGTACTTACTGGGAAAGTTACATGACAAAAAATAACATAAAATATATCCTTTTATAACGTAAGATTATTCGGAAAAAGAAATAGAAAACGGTGTAAAATTTTTTGACGGTAAATTAACAAGTATTGAAAATTCCGAACCGAGGATCACTCTTGAAGTGTGTTACTCCAAAAATTCGGATCTACCATACAATGCACAAGAGCTTAAAACCAATCTAAAAGAACGATATAAGGTGAAATAACAAAAAGCCCCGCGCATGTGGGGCTTTTTATCACAACCTGAGTTTTTATTTGTTGCTAAAAATTAAACTCTACACTTCCATCTGCTTTGGTAACTTGTCCAGCAACCGCATTGCCGCCGGTACCCGTCTGCGTAGCAACCAATTTTTCGGTATCAATTTCCGCAAACATACCCTTTTTCGTCACTTCAAATATACCCGTACGGCCAGAAAGTTCCACTTCAGCACGGTCTAACGCAGAAACACGTATTTGCTCTGCAGTGATATAATCAAGGTCCACTGAAGAACTTCCTTTTGAATCAATGGTCAGTTTGGAAACGGAAATATTTCTCATGGATGCTTCCCCGTTTTGACGTGTTTTAATGAGTAATTCTTGCCCCTGAAAAGGAGTTTTGCATTCAAAATCCGCTTCCCCGTCTACGCGGATTCTAACTAATTGAGGCGCAGTAACACGAACGGTTACATCGTTATCATCACCCGTAAAAAAAGGTTCGTTGTAATTAATTACAAGCGTATTTTCTTTCACTTTAATTTTAGTGGCCTTCACTAGTTTAGCAGGACCACTTATAGCAAAAGCATGCCCCATCCCTTGGGAAAAATGTACATTTATGTCTCCTCCGCTTACCTCAATAGCGGAAAAAGCAGGTGCATTTGGCACTTCATGGGTCTTATATTCCTGAGCCCAAACGGAAACACAACTTCCCAACAGGGAAACTATTGCTACTAATTTTGCTATTTTCTTCATAATTAATCTCCTTTTTATTATTATAACAGAAAATTTGGCGGGGCACTATTGTAAATTCTTAAGCACAGATGGATTACGCTTGTGTATTTGTGCTATGGTGAAGCAAATTTTGATTTATTACTTTATTTGTTGTGGTACTTCTATTTTGAATTCTAGCTCGATTTCTTGTATAATTAATTAGGTCAGTCGTTCAAATAACACCTTACCAAAATTTATCGACCGTACCAATTATGCGTAAAGAAATATCAGGAGATAAAAAAATGAAAAATAGACATGGTTTTACACTTATAGAACTTTTAGTAGTCGTATTGATCATTGGCATCCTATCCGCAATAGCGCTTCCGCAATATGTGCGCGCCGTTAAGAAAAGCCGCATGGCCGGCGTTATCAGCACTTTAAGGACAATTATGCATTCAGGTGAAATCTATGTAATGCATAATTCCTTGGCAGGTTCTTCCAGCGGATTAACAAGCGTAAATTTGGACGATTTTGACATTACTATATCCAATCGTAGAGTTGACTTAAAAGGGGTTATTTGTGAATATTCATTTAGTATTCTACCTGTTGGAGCAAACGCTCAATATGTAGCCACTTGTACGGAAGTTTCCACTGCTTTAGGGAAAAATTGGCTGAATAAAACTACTTTATTAGCTCAAAATACGCTGCGCGAAGCAAATAAAACAGTTACAAATATCCGACGTACCGTGTATATTGCTAAAAATACCGTCGGAAGCTTACACACTGTCTTTAATTCTTCCTTTGAAGAAAACCTGGCACTACTTACGTCATTTTCCAATTTTCCCTCTCCTTTGGTAGCACTTGTTTCCCCTGGCGGAAAGCCAGGAGATGAACCCGGAGATGAACCAAATCCCGGATCCGGCTCAGGTTCCGGTTCTAGCTCCAGCTCCTCAACGTCATCTTCTAACCTGCTTGTTGGCCTTACCAATCATGGGGACTTGTTCTGTACGGGCAGTTTGTGTGCAGAGTATGGGTTCTCAAAAGTCAGTACTCTTTCCACCAGTGCAGATTTAGGTGGTGCATTTAGTGGAACACTCTATACTATGTAAAATATGTGTGGGAAAAAATTACTACCCCGTTTCTGGCAGCGATGTTTAGCGTGCATACTCTTGCTGCTAATATTCGGGGTTACAGTAGTAAGTATCGCACGTAAACATACTACTCCTTTTCCCATTGATTTGGTCTATTTATGGGTAGACGGAGATGACCCTGTTTGGCTGGAAAAGAAAATTTACTGGCAAAAGAAATACGGCATTTACAATGAGTATGCAGCGGGCGTATCCCGTTACAGAGACAGGGACGAATTAAAGTATAGTCTGCGCTCCACGGAAAAATATTTGCCGTGGGTACGTACGATATTTATCGTGACGGACCATCAAATTCCTAAATGGCTCAATACTCAACATCCCAAAATACGCATGATTGACCATACGGATATTTTCCCGCTTGATGCATTGCCCGTTTTTAATTCCTCCGCTATAGAAACGCGTCTTCCTTTTATCCCCGATTTATCCGAGCACTTTATCTATACAAATGATGACGTCTTTGTAAACAAACCTCTGACTTGGAATTTCTTTTTTACTAAAGAAGGGCTACCTATTCATTATGATGATGTACGTATTACCAAAGAATTAGAACAACTCCTTAATTTCCCAGGAAATGAAATCCCTAAAGCCAATTATCAGTTCGCAATGGATATATTAAAAAATGTATACAAGATAGACCTCGATAATGCCCCAACTTATTCAGGCACGCATACGATAACTGCATATCGAAAAAGCGATTTCTTAGAAAATCTCCACATCCTTGGAGACTACATAACACGTACTACCTATTCCAAATTTAGAGACTCCAAGGACATAACTCGCGGAATCTTTGTTATACCGGACAATTTAAAAGGCAAAAATGTCATCAAAAGTGCGCTTAATATTCCAGGTAAATGTGGCGTTGCGGGCAAGCTAATCATGAGAAATATGTCTGCTCTAGAAACGGAAAATCCCTGCATGTTTTGTTTAAATGATGCTCCTTCGTTGACCGAGGCCGATTTAGAAGCTCACAGTTCTTACTTACGCAAACGTTTCCCTAAAAAGTCATCTTTTGAGTTATAGCCAGTGCGTCATTCGTTCCCTGTTTGAAAAATCCCCACGTTAGTGAAGCTTTTTAATTATAAGCCTAATACCTTATCATAAATCTGTTTATCTTCTTCGCCAAAGCACACAAAAACAATCTCTTTTACAACTTTCAAGAAAAGCCCCATCTGTTGTACAGCAGTCACGGCAATTTGTGCAGCTTGCTCCTTGGGGAAACGGTACACGCCCGTAGAAATACAAGGGAATGCCACACTCCTACACGCATGTTCTTCCGCCAGTTTGAGAGAGTTCACATAACAATTTTGCAGATTTTCTTTTTCGTGATGTGTCCCCCCATACCACACCGGTCCCACGGCATGGATAACGTATTTGCAAGGCAGATTATAAGCTGAGGTAATTTTAGTATGCCCGGTTGGACAACCGCCCAATGTACGGCATTCCTCCAACAATTTCGGCCCAGCTGCACGGTGTATAGCTCCGTCCACCCCTCCGCCACCTAACAAAGTGTGATTAGCCGCATTAACAATAGCATCCACCTTGAGTTTAGTTATATCACCCTGTATTACAGTTATTTTAAGCATAGCTACATTGTAGAAAATAACCAAAGATATTTCTCTTTACGTTTTAATCAAAAATTTATACTGTTATAAATATGATTGCGGTCAAAACAAAAGGCGACTCTATTATCTGCACGCTAGAAGGTGTTTTAAACGGAACAGAACACTTCAATCTGCCCGCTTCGGCATTAAACAACAAAAAAATACAACTAGTGGGACAAAACATTGATTCTTGGAACACAGAATTTGTAATCACTCTTTTCAATGCTTTAAAACATATTCCCAAGGATAAAATTACTTATTCAAAATTACCTGAAGGAATGGAGCAATTGCTCCGTTTAGCCCTCCAAACTCCTTACAAAGAGGAAGATATCCTCCCCAACAAATTGCCTTTTTTGGAACGAGTCGGTGAGTCCGGCATCCGCTTTTGGAATAGCGTTAAAAAAGGTTGTATTTTTATTCGTGAATGCATATTTTCTTGGGGAAAACAACTCATTGGGCAGTCCGTCTATCGCAGTAAAGATTTTTGGATGATTTTAGCTGACTGTGGCCCTAAATCCATCATGATCGTATCGCTCATTAGCTTTATGGTCGGACTCATTTTGGCCTTCGTGGGGGCCATACAGCTCAAAACCTTTGGCGCGCAAATCTACGTGGCAAGCTTGGTTACCATCGGTATGACGCGTATTATGGGGGCTATTATGACCGGTGTTATCATGGCCGGCCGAACAGGAGCGTCTTATGCAGCCACCATCGGCACCATGCAAGTCAACGAGGAGTTGGATGCCCTACAAACCATGGGGATCTCCCGAACTGACTTTTTGGTCTTACCCCGTATGAATGCCTTGCTACTCTCTATGCCAATTCTAATTTTACTTTCTGATATTATGGGCATATTAGGCGGCTGCTTCGTGTGCGTATTATTTTGGGATATTCCCTTATCTGAATATATCAAATATACCGTCAATTCTTTTTATTTGACAAATTTTCTCGTGGGCGTTTTCCATGGCATTGTTTTTGGCCTTATTATTGCTTTATGTGGATGCTATTTCGGCGTGCACTGCGGACGTAATGCAGATAGCGTAGGAACTGCCACCACCAGTGCTGTGGTGTATGCTATTGTGTGGATGATTGTGATGACAGGATTCCTTACAGCACTCTGTGAAGGGGTGGGTATCTGATGAAACAAGATCCTATTATTCGTGTCAAAAACTTAAGCATCGGCTATGATGGCAAAGTCATCATGAAAGATTTGTCATTTGATATTCCCCAAGGGGATATTTTTATTATCATGGGTGGATCCGGCTGCGGAAAAAGCACACTACTACGCACACTCACAGGCCTCATCCCTGCTCAAGCCGGCCAAATTTGGATACGTAACACAGATTTTATAAATGCCACCCCAAAAGAAAAATTAAGCATCATAAAGGATAGTGGCATTTTGTACCAAAGTGGTGCGCTATTTAGCTCCATGACGTTGGCGGAAAACGTGGCTCTTCCCCTTCAACAATATACCTTTTATTCCCGAGATAAAATAAGCCAAATTGTGGCGTTTAAACTGGCCTTGGTGGGGTTAGCAGGATACGAGGAATATTATCCCTCTGAAATCAGCGGAGGCATGCGTAAGCGTGCGGGCTTAGCACGGGCCTTGGCGTTGGATCCCGAAATTGTTTATTTTGATGAACCTTCCGCGGGATTGGATCCTATCAGTTCTAAAAATTTAGACGATTTGATATTAGAAATCAATAAAACGTTGGGCACAACAATTATTGTGGTAACGCATGAATTATCTTCTATTTTTGCCATTGGGAAAAATAGCATTTTTCTGGACAAAACCATTCGTACCATCTCGGCAAAAGGGAATCCAAACGAATTATTGAAAAATTCCCCCAACCGGCAGGTTTATGAATTTTTAACAAGAGGAGCCAATTATGAAAAAGGAACCAAATAAAAAAGCCATTGGACTATTTTTAGTCATCGGTTTTGCGTTATTTTTGGGATTAATCGGGAATACCATCCTCCAAAAAATAAACGCAGACACGCGTGACGTTGTCGTTATGTATTTTAACGAATCCTTACAAGGGTTATCCGAAGGCTCACCCATTGTATTTCAAGGGGTAGAGGTCGGCAAAGTGACGCGTATTGCGTTGGTAACCGATAAAAAAGATTTGAAGTTCACACTCTGTGTTTATGCACGTTTAAAACACATTGATATTATAAGTGATGGCTCCATCTGGGATAAATTTTGGAAAAAAGAGAACATGCTAGGCGCACTGATTGAGCATGGCTTACGTGCCCGTGTAGCTACCCAAAGTTATTTGACAGGCCAGCTAATGATTGAATTAGTGATGTTACCGGACACTGAAATTAAAATGTTCAACAACCAAAAAGATGATGACATCGCACAAATTCCAACTATCTTATCAAAAAGGGAGGAACTAGCCCGCGGATTAGATGCCCTTCAGATTCAAGAAACACTTACCCGAATCAACCATGTGGCAGAGGTATTAGGACAAGAATTACCTGTTTTACTACCGGCCCTTACACAAAGTTCTCAAAATTTGGACAAAACCTTGGAAAAAGTGGCAAGGAGTAGTGATGAAACTATTTCAAATTTGAATGAAACGCTGCACGATGTTTCCGATGCAGCCAAATCATTTCAAAATTTGACAGATTATTTGGAACGACATCCAGAATCTTTACTTAAAGGAAAAAAAGGAGAATAACATGAAAATCATAAAAATCATACTCCCTTGTTTGTTACTTGGTGCCTGCTTTTGGGGAACCAGCCAGAATGCTAAATTTTATACTCAATCCGCTACCTCCACCCAGGCAATGTCAACCGATTATGCTGCTTCTATAGGGATCAATCGCGTGCAATTGCCAAAATATATCGATCGTCCACAAATTGTAACACAACAAAAAGATTCCACCCAGATTAACATATCTGAATATAACCGCTGGATAGAATTGCCCTCTATTCTATCCACAAGCGTGCTGGCAGAAAATTTGAGTGTACTTCTTCCTGCTGCTCAAATTAAGACCAACCAATTCAAAGGAGAAGCTTTTGATTGGATCGTTACCGTAGAAATTATTAAAATGAATGCTATTCTAAACGATAAAGTCGAACTGGTTGCTTGGTATACGGTTAAGAATAATTCTAAAAAAGTACTAGCCCAGCACAAATTTACCGGAAACATTCAAATTGGCAAAACATACGATGAGCTAGCGAAAGGTTACAGCACATTATTAGCACAGTTAAGTCAGGAAATTGCTGGCATTTTAATAAAAAAATAATTTTGAGGCACCTTTACTAAAACAACTTCGACCTATAAATACGTGCAGGGGTTTTGTCGTATCACATCCCCAACATCTGCACGTACTTCTCTGCGCAAATAATCACCCCAAGAGGATTGGATTTTTTGCTTGACTTAGAGCTAACTCCAACTGATACAATATTCATATGGAGGTATTATGACTATTTCCGAAGTAAGCAAACAATGCAACATCTCTCCCGATACGTTGCGCTATTATGAAAAAGAAGGTCTTATAACAGACATAAACCGTACCGCCGGTGGTGTACGCAACTATACTGAACAAGATTGCAGACAAATAGAATTTATTAAATGTATGCGCAGTGCCGGGCTTTCCATAGAACTACTAAGAAAATACTTTGAACTTTTTAAAAAGGGTAAACGTACCCTTAAAGCACGACGCGATTTATTGGAAACAGAACGCGAACAATTGCGCACACGTTTGACGGAATTGCAAAATACGATTAGTCGTTTAGATTACAAAATTTCCGTCTATGATAAAGCCATTAAATCTAAAACAAAAGAACTTAAATTTTAGGAGGATAAAATGCTTAAAAAAATACTAATTACCCTACTTATCTTGGCTGTTATCGGTGGGATCATGGCGCTCATCCATCACCTAAGAGTGGCTCACCGAAACAAGAAAGAATTGGCTAACTTCTCTCAAGAAACTCCCTATACCGCTCAATTAGGCAAAGTGCTTGTCATTTACTATTCTTGGACAGGTCACACACAAGATATTGCCAATCAGATTACAACGCTCACTAAAGCAGATACTTACCGTATCCAAACGCAGGAAGAGTTTAAATCATCCCCTGCTTTTTATGCCCGGATTAAAAAGGAACTAAACAATAAAATTTATCCACCATTAGTTGAGCCATTACCGGATGTAAATCCGTATGATACGGTGTTTGTAGGAGGCCCGGTGTGGTGGTACACCATGGCAACACCGCTTTATTCTTTCTTGGAAAAAATGGATTTCAAGGGAAAGCGCGTTATTCCTTTCTCCACACAAGGCAGCAATCCGGGAACTTTCTTGAAAGATTTTACCGCCAATGTTAATAATGCCCAGGTAGGCGCGTATGCCAATTTTAATAATGTCGGCCCCAAGTATAATAAAGCCGTACATAACAAAATTATACATTGGTTAAACAATTTATAGGAAAAATATATGAGTAAAAAAGTATTAATTATTTCCGCTTCCCCTCGCAAGGGTGGAAACTCGGATGTGTTGTGTGATCAATTTCTGCACGGGGCAGAAGAAGCAGGAAATAACGTAGAAAAAATCTTTTTGCGTAACCACAAAATCAATTATTGTTTGGGTTGTGGCGTATGTAACGATACTCACCATTGTGTACAAAAAGACGATATGAAAAAGATCTTAGATAAAATGGTGGAAGCGGATGTAATTGTACTGGCGACCCCTGTTTATTTCTATACAATGGATGGGCAATTAAAAACTTTTATCGACCGCTGTGTACCAAGATACACTGAAATTTCAAATAAAGATTTCTATTTCATTGTAAGTGCTGCCGATACCAACAAAAAGAATTTAACCCCCACTATAGAGGGACTACGGGGTTTTACACGGGATTGTTTGGATGGCACGAATGAAAAAGGCATCCTTTATGGAACAGGTGCTTGGAAAATTGGCGAAATCAAAACCCTTCCCGCCTATAAAAAAGCTTTTGAGATGGGTAAGAAATGCTAAAAGGAGAAAATATGAAAAAACTACTAACTGTATTGCTAGGATCTATACTAATGGCAGCATGCCAAACCGCATCACAAAAAGAGGCCCTTGCCGAAAAACCTATCGTATATTTTACGCAAGACATCAGCCCCGAAGGACTTGTAAAAATATACGACAAGATCTCTAAGGACATTGATGGAAAAGTAGCTATTAAATTTCACACAGGCGAGCCGCATGGCCCAAATATTTTACCCGTACCCATGGTAAAAGCTTTATGGGAACATATCCCTAATAGCACGCTGGTAGAAACCAATGTATTTTACGATTCCCCCCGCCAAACCACAAAGGGCCACCGGGAAACCTTGAAAATTAACGGTTGGACATTCAGCAAGGTAGATATTTTGGACGAAGACGGCGCTGTTATGCTCCCTGTGAAAGGGGGCAAGCACTTTAAAGAAATGTCGATGGGCAGCCACGTGCTAAATTATGATTCTTTGGTTGTGCTCACTCACTTTAAAGGGCATACTATGGGTGGTTACGGTGGTAGCATGAAAAATATTGCCATTGGCATGGCTGACGGAAAAATTGGTAAGAAAATGATTCATCAGAAAGGCGACAAACAATGGGGTTATACTGGGGCTGCCTTCCAGGAAAATATGGTGGAATCTGCTAAAGCTACCATTGATCATTTCGGTAAGAAAATTGTGTATATTAACGTTTTACGTCGTATGTCAGTAGATTGCGACTGTGCAGGAACTTCCGCAGCCGAACCCAAAGCACACGACATTGGTATTTTAGCTTCTACCAACATCGTAGCCGTGGATCAAGCTTCTTTGGACCAAGTATATGCCTTGCCGGAACATGAAGGACACGATTTAAAAGAACGTATTGAGTCACGTGAAGGATTACGCCAAATTTCCTACATGAAGGAACTGGGAATGGGAACCGGTGAATATACGTTCGTTAATATTGATAAATAACATCTTAAATAGGAGAAACTATGTCCAAAAATTTAATTATTTACTACTCACGCAAAGGTGAAAATTATTTTAACGGATCTATCCGTCCCATAGAAAAGGGAAATACTGAAATTGCAGCGGAGTATATTCAAAGTGCCGTTGGTGGTGATTTGTTTGAAGTGGATACCGTAAAACCTTACGCCAAAGATTATAACACCTGTATAGAACAAGCCAAGCAAGAACTATATGCCAATGCACGCCCTGAACTTAAAAAATATTTAACTGATATTTCCGGTTACGACCATGTTTTCGTCTGTGGACCGTGCTGGTGGGGAACATACCCTATGGCTGTATTTAGTCAGCTGGGGAAACTAAATTTTACAGGAAAAAAAGTCATCGGTCTGATGACGCACGAAGGCAGCGGCCTGGGAAATAGCGAAAAGGACCTTAAAGAACAATGTACAGGGGCCACTTTTGGTAAAAGTTTAGCCGTACAAGGTAGTAGCGCCAAAGAAAGCAAAGCCAAAATAGCCGCATGGGCACAAGAACAAGTTAAATAATCCCCATAACAAAATTTATGCTCTCTACCGACCGTAGAGGGCATAAATTTTAACCTCTCATACACTTCAAAAACATTAGCGCCAATACTAACAAAATAGTTTTTATATAATGTGTTAAGGACAACAAATTAAAATACACGGGGAATATATGTTCACTTACACTAGAAAAGCACAATATCACGAAACAGATCAGATGGGCATCATCCATCACGCCAACTACGTGAAATGGATGGAAGAAGCCCGTATTGCCTACTTGGAAGAATTAGGGCTTGGCTATGAACAAGTGGAAGTTGAACAGATCTTTTCCCCCGTTGTAAATGTGGAAGTGCAGTACAAATCACCGGTACACTTTGCCGACGAGATAAACATCAAAGTATCTGTCAGGCAATATACTGCGGTAAAACTAGAGTTGTCTTATGAATTCTTTAATAGAACTACCCAGGAACTATGTGCTATGGCATCCTCTGTGCATTGCTTTATCAAAAACGGAAAAATCATTTCCTTAAAAAGAGAGCTGCCCGCGCTCCACGAAAAACTTTCCGCGTTAGTGCCCACTAAAGGATAAATATGAGAAAAGGGAAATTAGGAAAAGCGTTTACCTATTTGGAATCCGGCTCGGTTCTACTCGTTACAAGCCACGACCGCAAAAAAGACAACGTAATGACAATCTCGTGGCAAATGGTGCTGGATTTTACGCCAAAGATTGCCATTTGCACCGGCAGTTGGAACGATTCTTTTGACGCAATTATCCGCACCAAACAATGCACGCTGTGCGTGCCCGCGGTGGATATGCTGGATAAAGCTGTCGGCATCGGTACGGTACATGCTTCGCAGTGCGATAAATTCAAGCATTTCAATCTTAAAAAACAGAAACCCGCCAAGGTTAAATCCCCCCTGCTTGCCGACTGTTTAGCCGCCATAGAGTGCAGAGTAGTAGATTACGTAGAAGAACACGGCATACTTGTTTTGGCTGGCATACAACTGTGGGAAAACCCGTGCAAGAAAGAACGCCGCGTGCTACACGCCAATGGGGACGGCACATTCTTTGCCGATGGAGATTTTTTTAATCGCCGCAAAGAGATGAAACCCCGCTTGCCTGCGGGAGTAAAACGATTTTAAAGTTATGTTGTCAAGATTTACACTCTACCCTTAAACTCAAAACCAAGGGCTTCCACGGCTTTTTTTACTTCTTCATCGGTAGGATTGCCCTTTACATAAGCAATTCCATCCCCTAGGCTGACATCTACTTCTTGGACGGATGTTAAACTTTTGATCGTCCTAGCAACATTGTTTTTACAGTTATTGCATCGCATTCCGTTAATTTTGAAAGCAATGGCCTTTTGAGTAGAAGTATCAGCTTTTTCTTTTGTTTCTTCATGCTTATGAAGTAGCGTAGCATTGATAAAAAGAGCAATAAGCACCAAGGAGCAAATCACTTTAAAACAGTGAAATCCCCCATGATGATGCGCCGCCATTGTAAAATTGGACACATCAAACCAACTGGCAGGCAAAAAGTTATCAATAATAAGCCCAGATGTGATAGCACCAAATACAAGTGTTGTTAAATAAAGCGCAAACGTTTTTTTGCCTAACACTTTACCGATCACAAGCATAGAGGCAATATTGGCGGCCGGGCCCGCCATAAGTAATACAAGTGCTGTGCCGGGGCTCATGCCTTTAAGCATTAGAGCAATAGCTATGGGGATAGAACCCGTCGCACACACATACATGGGTACAGCCACCAGGAGCACGAGTAGCATAGTCAAAATCGTATTATTGCCAAAAAGCATAAAGAAATTATCCGGCACAAAATACGTGATTAATCCCGCAATTACCAATCCAAGTAAAAGCATTTTACCAATATCTTCCATCATTTCCACATAACCGTAATGAAATACGCCTTTTAATTTTTGCGCAAGAGAAAGTTTCCCGTCGGTTGGATTGTTATCTACTTGTGTAATGGAAACGGACGTTTTTTCATTAGATGTAAAGGCATTGGTTGTAAGGCCTGCAAACAAGGCCGTAAATAACGCCACTATCGGGCGGACAATCGCAAAAGGCAACCCTAGTAAAGAGTAAGTGGCAATAATGGAATCTACCCCCGTTTGCGGAGTGGCTATCAAAAAAGAAATTACTGCTCCTTTGGAAGCGCCTTCTTTGTACAGTGCCATGGCGGTAGGGATAACTCCGCAAGAACATAGTGGCAAGGGGATGCCAAATAAAGTGGCATATAAGACGGAGATCCAGTTATTTTTCGACAAATACTTAGAAAACAAACGTTGTGGAACGAGTACGTGTAAAATGCCGGCAAACAAGAATCCTAACAACAAATAAATTGACATCTCATTAAATATAGAAAAAATAGTGGCAATTATTTCCTTTATAAATCCCATTTTGCCCCCCTTTAATAACATTTTACAAAATACGTGTGAATGTCTACCTGTTTTTACTTAAATATTTTAGCGAGTAAGATTTTGGCTTGACTTAGAGTTCACTCCAACTGCTACAATATAGTATCTCACTTTAGGAGCGTATTATGTTAGGAAACTTTACTTATGCCAACCCTACCAAGCTTTACTTCGGGGATGATTCCCTCAAATACCTAAATGACGAACTTCCCAAATATGGCAAAACCGTACAGCTTATTTACGGTGGCGGTTCCATTAAGAAAAATGGAATTTACGATGCCGTTGTGGCCATTTTAAGGGCCAACGGCAAAACAGTTGTGGAAGACAGTGGCGTAATGCCCAATCCTACTACCGAAAAATTAAAAGAAGGTATAGAAATCGCCCGCAAGCATAACGTGGATCTTCTCTTAGCGGTAGGCGGCGGCTCCTGCTGTGATTATGCCAAAGCAGTTTCCGTTTCTGTTCATTGCAATGAAGACCCTTGGGAGAAATACTTTATCCGCTTTGAAGAACCCTCTTGCAAGATACTTCCAGTCGGGTGTGTACTGACCATGGTGGGCACAGGCTCGGAAATGAACGGCGGCTCTGTGATTACTAATCACGAAAAACACCTAAAAATTGGCCATGTATTTGGCGAAGAAGTAATGCCCAAGTTCGCCATTTTAAACCCCAAATTTACCTTTACGCTTCCTCATAAACAAATGGTGGCCGGTATCTATGACATTTTTAATCACATCTGCGAACAATATTTCTCTGGCACTGATGATAACACCAGCGATTATTTAGCCGAAGGCCTTATGCGTTCGGTCATTCACAGTTCTTTAATTGCTGTTGAAAATCCGCAAGATTACGAAGCACGCTCCAACATCATGTGGTGCGCTACTTGGGCCCTAAATACCTTAATTGCCAAAGGAAAAACAACCGATTGGATGGTACATATGCTGGGCCAAGCGGTGGGCGCTTATACGGACGCCACACACGGAATGACGTTAGCGGCAGTATCTTTGCCTTATTACCGTCATATCATGCCTTATGGAATTGCTAAATTCAAACGCTTTGCAATCAATGTATGGGGTGTAAACAGTGACGGCAAAACGGATGAACAAATAGCAAATGAAGGACTTGCTAAATTAGAAACGTGGATGAAAAAAATCGGACTAACTTTAAAAATCAGCGAATTGGGAGCCACGCCCGAAATGATAGAAGGACTAGCTGACGCTACGCTTATTTTAAAAGGCGGTTATAAAGTGCTTGAACGCCCTGAAATTGTACAAATCTTCAAAGAAAGTTTATAGGAGCATAAAATGAAAAAAATACTTACACTTTTAATGACAATCGTATTGGCTAGCGCTTGCAACGCCAAACCAAAGGCAAAGGAGAATACTAAATCCATGACAAACAATCCCAAAACATTAGTAGTATACTTTTCCGCCACTGGCACTACCCAGCGTGTAGCGCAAAACCTTGCCAAAGCCATTGGCGCGGATTTGCAAGAAATTAAACCGCAAGTCCCTTATACAGCTGCAGATTTAGATTGGACGAATAAGAGTTCTCGGAGTTCTGTGGAGATGAACAATAAGTCCTCCCGTCCGGCATTGGCGGACAGTGATTTTTCTGTCAAAGAATATGACAAAGTGTTTCTCGGCTTCCCAATTTGGTGGGGGACGGCTCCAAGAGTGGTGCAAACGTTCCTAGAGAGTCAGAATTTTGCGAACAAAACGATTATCCTCTTTGCCACTTCCGGCAGTAGCACAATAGGTAATACCGATAAAGATTTACAACCCAGCGTGGCTACCTCGGCAAAAGTTATAAAAGGCAAAACCTTAAATGGGAACCCTTCCACAGAAGAATTAAAAGAGTGGGCTAACACCTTTAAGTAATGTCCCCCCTCTCTCATCAAAAGTCCTCTCCTTGTTAGAGGGCTTTTTTTACAACACAAATACAGATTTAACTGCTACAATAAAAGCAGTAAAGTAAAACGGAAAAAGTTATGGAAACCTCTGCCAATATCAACGACATTGCCAGTAAACGGGAACAAATTATTGTAAAAACCAGCATTGTTGGTATTGTTACCAATGTAGTGTTGGCTGGTTTCAAAGTGTTTGTTGGTTTGCTAGCCAATTCTATTGCAATTATTCTGGATGGTGTAAATAATCTCTCCGATGCGTTATCGTCCGTAATAACCATTATTGGGGCAAAATTAGCCAGTCAAAAACCCGACAAAGAACATCCGCTTGGCCATGGACGTATTGAATATTTGAGTTCTATGGTAGTTTCCGCCATCGTGCTTTATGCCGGTGTCACAGCATTGATTGCGTCGGTCAAAAAGATTTTTCACCCCCAAGAGGTTTCCTACTCCACGCTTACGCTTATTGTGCTTGCCGTGGCTATTGTGGCCAAATTGGTTTTGGGGAAATATGTTAAAACTAAGGGAGAACAAGTGAAATCAGGCGCGCTTATTGCCTCAGGATCAGATGCTTCGTTTGATGCGGTGTTGTCGGGCTCTGTACTAGTTTCTGCGCTTATTTTCCTTAAGTGGCATTTTTCATTGGAGGCCTATGTAGGCGTTGCCATTTCGCTCGTCATTATCAAAGCCGGGATAGATATGCTCAAAGACACTTTGGATGATATTTTGGGGCACCGTGCTGACGCAAAAATTGTACAATCCATTCGTCAAATTATCACGCAAGAGCCGCAAGTACACGGTGTGTACGATATTTTAATCAACAACTATGGTCCTAATAAGAATTATGCTTCCCTACATATAGAATTGGACGACACCCTTACCGTTGCACAGGTGGATGCGTTAACCCGTAGAATTGAGACAAATGTATTTCACCAAACCGGCGTCATTTTGACGGGCGTAGGAGTATATGCCCGCAATACGTCCAACGAAGAAGTCGCCCTGATCCACAATAAAGTACAACAATTGGTACTAGCACATGATTGGGCGTTGCAGTTACATGGATTTTATGTGGATTTGGAAAAAAAAGATATGCAATTTGATGTGGTACTTAGCTTTGACGTAGACCATAAAGAAGCCGCAGATTTACTCACACGGCAGATACAAACCGAGTATCCCCAGTATCACATACAAATTACACCGGATGTAGATATTGCCGATTAGCGTTGAATAAGTATATATTTGTGCTTAAATAATTACCTAAATTTACCAAATAAAAGCCCCGCAAACGCGGGGCTTTTTACAATTTTAACTACTAACGAAACAAAGCAAATATATTTTTCACTTTCTCCGGTGTTAGGTAATAATAATTTATTTTCTTTTTGACCAAGGCAACTACTTGACCTTTATAAATAAAGGCATCTCCCATTTCCATATGGGAAAGATGACTTTTGATAGATTGTTTGTAACGTTTATTACCGAAATAATGGGCTTTTTTTACACCTTTACTTGACAAAAAGGATTCCAAAGCAGGCCCGATATTATCCTCGCCAAAATATTCCCATAAGTTCTCTTCATTAGGGATAGAAGAAAAAGGAAGTCCACGGACGTCCTTCTTGGAATCCGCTACATCGATATAACAAATATCCTCTATTATCTTCCATTCATTATCCCTTTTTTCTATACTGGTTTTGTCGAAAAATGTAAGTGTTATCTTCTCTAACTGCCATCCTTTTTTACGTGCGCAAACTTCCGGAGTGGCTACCGTCCCGTTTTCCAACAAAATTCCCTTACATTGGGTTATTTTTGTTTTTGTAGTGGATATTTGTTTGCTTTTGTGAATCCACCCGCGGGAAGGATACATGTCTGTTTGGCGGACAGTTGTAAGTTTGATCCAGTTAAATGTTAGGGATACGGTTGCTTGCTCCATGCGTTTTTGTTGGGCAATTTTTCTCTCTACATTTGATAATGCTTTGGCAAGCTCATTGCTTTGTTTCAAAATACGTTGATCCACATCTTGCCATGATTGTGCAATAGTCGATTGGGCTACCAAAAATATACCGCAACATAAAAGCGTTACGGCAACGATTTTTCTTTTCATATTATCTCCTTACTTAATTAAATTAAGTAACTATATTATATAAAAGTTAGTTTAAACTAACAAATATCATTTTAAATATATATTTAAATACGGAGTTAAAAAATATTTTGTTATATATAATATTAGTTTAAATTAACTTTTTAGCTGCTCATAAGGAAGGTAATTTTGCTTTTACCCAAAAAACACATCCTTTACATCCAAAATACGCCTTTTTAGTGCTGTTGCACATATAAGTTATCTCTAAAAAATATAAGAAGATTTTGGTGAAATTATATAGGTTCAAAGGCCTAATCTACTTCAGGGCCTTTTCTCTTGTGTGGTGCAAAATAGATTTACTACTCTACCCAAAGAGGTATATCATATGCATAACAAGAAAATAATTCTATTTGTAGCTGTATTGTTATTTCCCGTTGTTTTACATTGCAAAAGAGATATTTCCCGACCCAGCAATGCTTTTTAGTTTAAGCAAAAATCGCACGATTGTCGTAGAGGGAAATGCCCATGGTTTGCTATAATAAGAATAATGAAAGGTATTCTCCTTGCATTTGATTTGTTAGGCGGTCTTGGCGTATTCCTCTTAGGCATCAAAATGATGAGTGACGGATTACAAAAGGCCGCTGGGGATCGTTTGCGACAAATCATTTCCCGTGCCACTACCAACCGTTTTACGGCAACGCTCTCCGGTATTGTTGCCACTTCTGTTATTCAATCCTCCTCCGCCACTACTGTTATGGTCGTAGGGTTTGCCAGTGCGGGATTACTTAGTTTATCCCAATCACTCGGCGTTATCTTCGGAGCCAATATCGGCACTACCACTACAGCATGGTTGATTAGCATCCTCGGGTTTAAAGTAAATATTTCCGCATTCGCCATGCCCATGATCGGCATTGGTTTCTTCTCACAATTTATTAAAAAATGGCCCTTGGCACGCCGTATTGGTGAAGCCATGGTGGGTTTTGGGTTATTGTTCTTAGGGTTATCCCTCATACAAGAATCGTTGCCCAACATGCAAAACTCCTCTGCCGTTGTGGAATGGATTGTCAAATTTCATCCTAATACTCTGCTTTCTTTATTAGGTGTAATCGGCATAGGAACAGTGCTTACAGTGCTTCTTCAATCTTCTAGTGCCGTCATGGCTGTAACACTTACCTGTGCCGCCAAGGGTCTCATTGACTATCCTACTGCTTGTGCCCTTGTTTTGGGCGAAAACATCGGCACCACTATTACCGCCAACATTGCCGCTATCGGGGCCCCGCGCATTGCTAAACGGGCCGCCTTGGGGCATATGCTTTTTAATGTGCTCGGGGTAATGTGGGCCATTGCGTTCTTTCATCCGTTTTTGAGATTACTGGATTGTTTTGTGCCCGGCTCAACTACAGGCAATAGCCCCGAAGTGCTCTTAACCAGTATCCCTTATCACTTAGCGGCATTCCACACTACGTTTAACATTATAAATACAAGTATCATGCTTATGTTTATAAAGCCGTTTGAGAAACTAATTTTATTTCTCTTGCCTGTCCAACGTAGCGAACAAAACCAAACCGAACTACGCTATTTGAAAGTAGGTATTACCACAACGCCGGAGTTGTTTATTGGCGCAGCGCGTAAAGAAATCGATATCATGGCAGGCATGGCCAGTTCTATTACGTCTAAGTTACTACATGCGCTGAAAGCCGATTCCAACGCTTTGTTTGAAGATCTTATACAAGACATATACGCGCAAGAAAAAGCCAGCGATACATTAGAATATAAAATCACGGAGTTCTTAAAAAATTTGACGCACGAGCAACTTTCGCGTGATATGGTAAACGAAATAATGCATCTGTTGGACCAAACAACTTATTTAGAGAAAATAGCTGACCATGGAGAACGAATTGCCAAACTGCTTACTAAAGCGCACGATATAAAAGCATTTCATGCACAAGATTACGAGCGATTGGAAACCATTGGACAACAGGTGCGTAAAATTATTAAACATATGCGTTCAACTATTTTACCTACTGTACAATTTGACAAAGCAAAAGTTTTGGAGTATGCCCGCGAACAAGAAGATATATTAAACGATATGCGTCATGAACTGCGCGAAGAAAAAACCTCAAACGATTTTACAAAAAATCAAATTTCCCCGGCTGGGCTTACACTTTATGTTGATATTTTAACCAGTTTTGAGAAAATGGGCGATTATGCCTTAAACGTGGTAGAAGTTAATACAGATCAACCTAAACATTAACGGCTAAACTGTATGAAAAAATCATTAACTTTTTTTGTTGCACTTTTTCTTTTAGGATGTACCGAGCCAAATAATCCAGCAGAAACTCCCTCTGCGCCAAAAACTTCTGATTGGGTAGTCCAACGTGCGCAAGTCAAAGAAGATGCCTTACATAGCACAAAAATCATTACTTTTCCCCCTCTCTTGGCCCAGCATTTGTCTAATTACCAGGACGTTACGGGCATGAGTGCTACGCAGGCCCCTGCTGCCCCATACGGAATAGCTGTTATCCAAAAGCCCAACACGCCGGATATGTACGTTGTATACATAAATGAAACTAGCAGTTCCCTTGATGAGGCACGAGCCGAAAACGGAAACAAACTGTCCATCATCCCCATGGACTCACTCATTAATACTGCTAACTCCTCCGCTAATATTTCAGGGAACTTTGTAATCCAGATTAGCTTGGCTTTTTTAGAAAAGAACAGGCGCAGAAATCCACAAATTAAAGTTTTTGGCAAACAGAAATCCTTTACCATTTTCCTGCCTGATTACTATATAGACGCCGTTCTCAAATACATGCACCAACACTAAAGAGCCCCACAAACGCGGAGCTTTTTGGTGTCCACAAGTATGTGGGTTGGCATAATAACAGCGAATTTGCCTCATAATTGCTACAATAGTCTAAGAGGTATATTATGACTGCATCTATGATTATTTTTGCCATTATTTTTGTAGTTACTTTTTTAATTCACAAGCCCTTTAATATCCACGCGGTTGAAAAGCGTTGGGTACAGGAAATCCACCATTATTTAGAAATTGCTTGCGTGGTACAAGGGTTAATTATCCTAAACCTATTATTTTGGTAAGAGAATTGTTACGATTGGCCCCTTACTTAGTTAAGGGGCTTTTTAGTGTCCATAAGCAGGTAGGGCGGTACTATTTCAAACTATCAATTTCGTTTTGTAATGTAGCGAGGAATTTACCTGCGTGAGCCCCGTCCATTTGCGTGTGGTGGAACTGAAAAGAAATCGGTAAATAATAGTGGAAGAATTTTTTGCGATATCTACCCCAGATGAGAAACGGATTGTTAAAAATGCCGCTGTTCATGCCCACTGCTCCGTCAATCTCCGTATCCACAATGGCGGACGTGCCGATTACCATGCTGTCGGCCGATAAATCCCTATCTTGGCAAGTGTTGGCTACTTGGGCAGTATATTGCAGATATTCACGATTAAATCGCTCTAAATCGGGCGTAAAAAGAATATCACAGGAACTTACTTCCCCATTTATGTTTTTAACGATTGTGTTTACGGCAAGAGTGTCATACTGCATTAACTTATTTCCAACCGGAAGAACATAAAATTCTTTTACCTGCGAGGCGGCCTTCCCAATACAATAGTCCAAAAGCATATTAAATTTTAATTTCTTCTTTTGGCTCATTTTAACTAGATTGGTGACATCCATGGTTTTAAAGAATGTTACCATGGGATTGGGCGCTTGGAGCCAAAGTTCGTAGGCAACGGCCCTAGTCGTCTCTTTCGGGTTTAATTCCTTAGGCATATTTTCATTATAGAACATTACGCAAGGTATAGCATCCATTTATGTGTTAAAATGTTTATAGAGGTATTGTATGGACAACATTGAAATTATGAAGCAATTTGAGCAAGTTATCAATACTGCAGACGAAACAAAAGCCGAACAATTAATTGCACCGGATGCCCCATTTATCACGCCTGCAAGCCCTACGCCCTTGTATGGCGGAAAAGGATATTTATCTTTGGTACATTGGCTACGGCAGTCGTTCCCGGATGTGCAGTGGCACGCCTTGGATATAGTAGCACAGGATAACAAAGTGGCCGTTTTGTGGGAATGCACAGGGACACACCGGGGTGATTTTATGGGCATCCCTGCTACGCAAAAAAGTTTTAAAACTACGTTTATGAACTTTTATTATTTCAACGAAAAAGGCCAAATCACCAAAGATATCGCCGGAGTGGGTATGATTGGTATTATCCAAGCGTTGAAACAATAAACACCCTCAAAATATGAAACAATGGTTCCGTGCGCTAATTTTGCTACCGTTTAATGTACTCGTGATTATTCCCGGGGCCATACTGTATTTCACAAATTTCAACTATCAATTCCCCAACATTTTACAGTTAGCTTGCGGACTTGTCGTACTGTTAGGCGGAGGAATTCTTTCAGGGTGGAGCATGGTGTTATTCCACCAGATAGGCAAAGGAACCCCTGCCCCGTGGGCATCTCCCAAACATTTGGTAGTGCAAGGGCCCTATAAATTTGTCCGCAACCCCATGATTATCGGGGTAATACTAATTTTACTGGCAGAGGCACTTGTACTCAACACGCGTTATATTTTTTACTGGGCAGTTGTGTTTTTTATCTTAAACAACATCTATTTCCATTATTTTGAAGAAAAACAACTACAAAAAACATTCGGTCAAGATTATTTGGATTATAAGCGAAAAGTCCCCATGTGGTGGCCCAAATTTAATAAATAGCCCTCTTTTAACGCAGGGGGCTTTTATTTTGTCATGAAAACTAAAATGATAAAATATAAAAAAACAGGTTTTCTCATGCATAAATACATCAAAACTTACACCGTTATTTTAGACGACATGGACGTACGCAAGCACCGTTTGCGCCCCATATCGGCTGTTATGTACTTGCAAGACACATTTGCACGCTACTGTGCTACCCAGCGCATGGCCGCCTACGATTTGTTAGAGAAAGATCAAATATGGGTGATTAGCGAAATCCACATGGATTTTGTGGACAATCTCCCCTTTTGGTCCGAAGATCTAAAAGTAGAGTTGTGGTTTTCGGAAATATCCAAACTTAAAGTATATGCGGACTTTAACCTCTACTACAACGATAAACTGGTAGCCAAGGGCAACTCGCTGTGGATTATTTTAAATGCTACCACCAAACGCCCTGTGAAAGCGGACGAAATGGCCGCTAAATTTGAAGTCTGTACGGACCTAGCCCTTGGCCCCCATACCAAAATGGTATTGCCCAAGTTTACAGAGCCCTATACCAAGATTACACACACCAATAACCTCTCGGATATTGATTTTAACAAGCACGTAAACAACAAAAGTTATATCAACTTAGCGGAAATGACTGCCCCCACCGAGTTTATACAAAACCACACGCTTAAATCTTTGCACGTGCGGTTTAACCGGGAAACGTTTCTAGGCGATACTTTGCAATGCACCACCTACAAAACCGCCCAGCCAAAGACCTACGCGCATATCATAGAAAAAGACGACACTTCGGTATGTGACATTGTTACTGTGTGGCAAGAGCAAAAAGAAAACGTGCGTATTGTAGATTACGACTTGCCAATCAAAAGCAAATGTTAGCCATTAAACAGATACAAAAGGCCCCGCAAAACGCGGGGCTTTCTTATTCTCCATTTGTGACCTTGATTTTTGAAGGTATATTCACTATACTAATAATGTAGCCATCTTTATTGGAAGCATTAATACGCATGCCAATAAAGTTGGTTACGCTTTTGGCTCTCCCTGTTGGCGTCGCCCGCCACTTGGTTAGTAGTTTCTACTATGGCACCAGAGTTAGTAGGAACGTCCAAAAGCCATAAAATTCGGCCCAACTGTTTCAACAGGACTGGCAGTTGCGTATCCTTTCCCCTGGATGATAGCCGGGGACTGGGAAGCCGAATACTTATAGAAGTTGCACTTCCTTGCGTGGTGGTAGCAGAAATGCTATTACGCACATTGGGCACGGACTCGGCAAGGATAGTATCCGAATTACTGCCCGCAAAAGCGGTGTTCGGGACTGCAACTTCTTTTTTATTTTCCCATTAGATCCCCAAAATCCCGGTAGATTTAGTGAACAAATTTATACAATGTAGACGATGGATTACATATATCACTATCATTCGTTTTTGGGCGGTATTACCATGGCAAGCGATGGGACCCATTTAATCGGCCTGTGGTTTGATGGGCAAAAATACTTTGCTGACTCTTTGCGGGGGCCTATACAGGAAAAATCTTTGCCTGTTTTTAAGGATACTTGTCGTTGGCTGGATACTTATTTTAGCGGTAAAGATCCGGGGTTTACACCCCCCCTCGCCATGCGCACTACTCCATTTCGTAAACAAGTATGGGAAATTATGCTTCAAATCCCCTATGGGCGCACGTTGACCTACGGAGAAATTGCAGATAAGATCGCCCAAAAAAGAGGAATTAAGAAGATGTCCGCGCAAGCCGTTGGCGGAGCGGTGGGGCATAACTCTATTTCGCTCATTATTCCCTGTCACCGCGTTATAGGTTCCGATGGTAATTTAACAGGATATGCAGGGGGTATAAAAACAAAAATTAAATTACTTAACCTTGAAGGCATTCAGCTAAAAGATTAAGGCACTCCAACATCTTGTTGATACCACGACGAGCCATTCCTTATTCAATCCCATATTTCTTACACAAAAACTACTGAAAATGCTTAAATTTTAATAATTTTTATATTTACAGGATTTGGGCTATTTGGGCAGAAAAAGGCCCCGCAAACGCGGGAATTTCTTTCTTATTGTTGTAGGAATTTTTCGATAATTTTTGATTTTTTTATAGGGCGTTTTCCATCATCAAATTCATGATCTTTGGGTATGTTTTTGATGCCCTGAAGTATTGCTTTGTAGAATTTCTCCACAAATTCTTTTTTTGAAATTAACAGGTCACAAATCATTTGAATTTCTTTCGTCTTTCTATAACGTTTATATACTTTTAAATCATTTTTAAATTTACCTATTTTTTCATCGTAATAATATTCATCTGTACTAAGCAGAGTAAACCTGCCTTCTGGACTGCTTCCGTATTTTGAATAAAAACGAAGAAAGTGGTCAGTACCTTCCGCATCAAACAATAGAAAGGATGTTTCGTATCCTTGGCAAATGTTTTCAAGCCAATAAATAATATCATCTGTCATATCGGCATCTAATGTTGCATCCACACAGAAAAGGTGATTATTCACGTTAAAATTAAACACGATATCACCCCAAAAATAGTGTGGGATAATAGAAATCTTTGCAGACTTTAACGGAGTAGACTTTTCTATTTGCCATTCATAACTTGGATGATCCTGAAGAAAGCATCCAACATAGCCGGTATTAATAATCGATAATTCTTTCATGTTTAATCTCCTGTAGATATATTACCATATACACGCGACAACGTGTTGTCGTTATTTCCCTACCAAATCCCAAAAATCCAAGCCAATTTGACGGCAAAAATCCGAACGCTAGCAGCAGAGAGGTGTTCAAAAGGTAGTTGATTATCTAAGTGTGCCCGTTTTTAATGTGATAAAATAACAATAGGGAGAAAATATGAAAAAGCTATTCGGGTTACTAATACTATTCACTACAACAACCGTACTTTATGGGTTGGAGGTTTCTTCTTTGTCCTTGGCTGATTGCGAGCGGGATGCGCTTAAATCTTCCGCCCAACTGCAAGGGTTAGAAGCCCAAGTCCGTTCTGCGCGGGCACAAGAAAAAAGTGTGTCTTCGTCCCTTTATCCGTCTTTGTCATTAGATGCAAAGGGAGTTTGGGTGTCGGAAGTCCCCACGCTCAAGTTCGGTGGGCAAGAGTTAAAATTTGGCGATACTTGGGGGTATTCTGTCGGGCCGACTGCCAGTTGGGTGCTATTCGATAACGGGGCACGCAGTTCTCTTAAAAAAAGTGCTTCTAAAGTGGCCAGTGCGCAAGAACAGTCTTATGAATTTGCCCGGAAACAAATTTTATTGCAAGTGCGCCAATCGTATTTTGCGGTGCAACAACTTTTACAACAATTGGTGTTGCTTAACGGACAATTGGAAGTTGTGCAAAAGCAACTTGCCGACGTAGAGTCTGCTTACAAAGCCGGTTCTAAAAGTAATTTAGATGTTTCTATCGCCCGCAAACAAGTATTAAAAACGCAAACAGCTATGAGTGGGGCACGCAGTGCCTTGGCAGGGCAATTACGTACGCTGTTTAAGTTGACCGGAACTGATTACAACATTGACCCCTCATACCCAACAGATAAACGCCTTGCTAACGCCAAAGAAGAGAATAAAACCTCCGCTGTACTAGATACGGACCCGTTAGAAAATACGCTCCAATTGTTCCGCCCATACGGGCAGAGCGAGTTTGATGAAAACTCCCCTAAATTGGCCGCTTTGGATGAAATGGCCCAGTATTACGATTATTTGGCCGACAGTTATAAATCTTCGCTTTATCCGCACGTGGCACTTCAAGGCGGTGCCTACTTTGAATACCCCAACGGTGCTATCCGCGAACATGTATTTTTAGGACGTGCGGGAGCGGCTGTTTCTGTCCCGTTATTTGAAGGCGGCAAAGACCGTCAGCAAGCCAAGGCACAAAAGGAACTTGCCCGCGCCAAAACCTATGAAAAACAAGATACGCAAGAAACGTTGACGGCCTTGTTTTTATCGGCTAAAGATCGCTTGTATGGTTTGCAAGTGCAAGAAAATTTACTCAAAGATACCATTAAACAAACCCGTGAAACGGCACGACTTACTTATCAGGCCTATAAAGCCGGGGCCGTTACTTTCTTTGAAGTAGACCGCGCCAATTTGGACTTACTGGAGAGCCAACTTTCTTTGGCAGATGTGCAAGTAGAGCAACTCAATCAATTAGCCATTTTGAATAGTTTAAGTAAGGAGACCTTATGAAAAAGAGAATTATCATAGCCGTAGTGGCACTTTTAATTTTAGTAATCGTGGCATTGACATTTTTCCGCCGTGCTCCCTTTCATTACAGCGGAGTTATAGAAGCTATCTCCGTAGATATTTCTGCCCGCTTGAGCGATACGATTCAAGAGATTTTAGTGGAAGAAGGTTCCCCTGTAACGCAAGGGCAAGTAGTAGCACGTTTGACGTGTGACGCGGCAAACCTTAAAAAAGAAATTACGCAAACAGAATTTAACCGGGCAGCACAACTTTTGAAAACGACGGCCGGTTCGCAAGAGAATTATGACCTAAAAAAACATCAGTATGACGAAGCCGCTCTCCAGCAAAGTTGGTGCACGCTTACCAGCCCCCTTACCGGGCAAGTGCTTTATAAATACTATGAGCCCCATGAATTTATCAGCGCGGGTAAAAAAATGCTTACCGTAGCCAATTTGAAAGAACTGGATGTGTGGGTGTATGTACCGCATGATGAACTGGCCAATTTGTCTGTCGGGCAAGAAGTAAGCGGCTATTTGCCGGAAGCAGATAAAACGTTTAAGGGCCGCATTTTGGCGATTAACGACCAATCCGAATTTACGCCTAAAAACGTACAAACGCGGGAAGAACGCACCCGGCTTGTATATGGGGTGAAAACTCGTTTTGAAAATGATGAAAAACAAACCCTTAAACCCGGGATGACGTTGGAAACGGAGTTTGTAAGATAATGTCTATTGAAGTTCGGGCAGAACATATATCCAAAATGCTCAATACAACTGTGGCTTTGACAGATGTAAGCACTGTTTTTGAAGCCGGTATCGTGCATGGCGTGGTAGGCCCGAACGGAGCCGGCAAAACCACGCTGCTACGCTTAATTAAAGGGCTGTTAAAACCCGACAAAGGGACCTTCAGTTTTACCTATCGTGACAAGGCATGCCCGGCGCAAGAAGCCATAAGCCGAACCGGATATTTTCCGCAAGAACCCAGCTTATACCCTGATTTAAGCGTGTGGGAGCATTTAGAGTTTTTTCGCGACTTATACGATTTAGACGAGTCTGATTTTCATAAACGGGCAGAAGAATTATTAGCCGCTACCGGCATGGCCCCTTTTAAAGACCGTCCAGCCGGGAAATTATCCGGCGGCATGTATAAGAAATTAGGCCTTATGAGCGTGCTGTTAAACCGCCCTGCGCTCTTGTTACTTGACGAGCCTACCATTGGGGTAGATCCTGTGTCACGCCAGGAGTTGTGGGACATTGTCTACAACGTTGCTGGCCCGGAAATGACCGTTATTTTAAGCACGTCTTATATGGATGAGGCCGAACGTTGTGCCAAGGTACATGTGCTGCAAGACGGTAAATTACTTGCCAGCGGCCAACCGCAAAGTGTCATGGAAAATTTACACGTTACGAATTTTGCAGAACTATTTTTGAAACATGAATGATACGATTATACAAGTAAAAAATCTGGTCATTGCGTTTGGAGATTTTAAAGCGGTAAACGATATTTCCTTTGAGGTTCGCCGCGGAGAGATTTTTGGCTTTTTAGGGGCTAACGGCGCCGGAAAAACAACCACCATACGCACCTTGTGCGGTATTTTAAATCCAACCTCTGGGCAAGTGTTTGTAAACGGAACAGATGTGGCTGCTTCTATCTCGGTGCTCAAACCTCATATTGGGTATATGTCTCAAAAATTCACGCTATATCCGGATTTGACCGTGTGGGAAAATATGGACATTGCGGGCAGTTTGTATGAATTATCTCGGGCCCAAATTAACCAACGCAGCGATGAATTATTCTCATTTATCGGGCTTACAAACGTTCCAAAAGGGCCCGTGCGGCAACTTTCGGGCGGGACCAAGCAGATGATTGCTTTGGCGGCCTCTATTTTGCACGATCCGGAACTTATCTTCTTAGACGAACCGACGGCGGGTACTTCTCCTCAAACGCGTCAGGCCTTTTGGGAACTCATTCGTCGTTTATCTTCACAAGGTAAAACGATATTTGTAACCACGCATTATATGGACGAGGCTGAGTATTGCCACCGCATTGTGCTCATGGAGCGCGGGCATATTTTGGCGACAGACACTCCCGATAATTTAAAGAAAACCTATTTTCCGCAAAAACCCGTGGAACTTACTTTTACGCAAGGTAATCAACAAATTATCTCTCAAGAAATGCGTGGTTTATCTTTGGGGGAAGTATCCGTTTTTGGCAGCAAATTACGTGTAAACGTTACGGATAATACGGCATTTGAAAAATATTGCCAAAAGCATCGTGCTGATTTTACCACACGCACGGTGGATCCTACGCTTGATGACGTGTTTTTAAAAGCCATATCGGGGGCGAAATGAACACCTTAGTCAAACACATTATGGCCATTGCCAGCAAAGAGGCAAAGCACATTAAACGTGATATCTTTACGTTATCGGTAGCGTTGGTGCTCCCTATGGTGTTTGTGGTATTTTTCGGGTTTGTGATTAATCTGGATTATCATCATATCCCGCTTACTGTGCGCGATAACGACCAAAGCCATACGTCAAGAGAGCTCTTAACACAAGCTAGTGCGGCCGGGTATTTTGACATAGTTGCCGCGCATACTCCGTCAGAGGCAGAATTACAACTCCAACAAAACCGTATGCGCGGATTACTGATTATCCCCCCCGGATTTCATACTGCCTTTACAAATGGAGAGGTCGCCCACGCGCAACTTTTGATAGACGGTACAGATAATACGATGGCCGCCTTAGCCACTACCTATATGCAAGGTATTGTGCAAGCCACCCAACAATCCCTTTTATCTTCGCACGAGCCACCTTCTATAGCAATCCGCACGCGTTATTTGTTTAACCCGGAACTTAATAGCCGTTGGTTTATTGTCCCGGCACTAAGTACCGTTATTATTGGATTTCTGGCCATTATTTTAACTGCCCTGACAGTAGCGCGGGAATGGGAAAACGGCTCCATGGAACTGCTACTTTCTACACCGTTACGTCCGTTGGAAATTGTAGTTGGCAAGCTGCTGCCGTATTTTGTACTCACTTTCTTTGATGTACTGCTTGTATTTGCGCTGGCATTACTGGTATTTCGCATCCCGTTTCACGGCAGTTTTGTACTCTATTTAACAGCCTGTTTGTTTTATATTATGGGCGCACTGGCCCTGGGGCTGCTTATATCGGTAATGACGCGCCAACAACAATCTGCTATTCAGTTTGGCTTTGCCATAGGGTTGCTTCCTTCTTTTATGTTTTCGGGATTTATTTTCCCTATTGAAAATATGCCCGCCTTCTTTCAATATGTAACCATGTTATTCCCGCAACGGTGGTTTTTACAAATCAGCCGTGCCTTATTTTTAAGCGGCTCGGGCCTTATTGATTTAATCGGCCCTTTTATCGCGTTGTTTCTGTTTATGATAGGAATGATTGCGCTAGCCATACGAAATTTTAAAACGGATGTAGAACCATGATACACAAACGCATTGTAAAAGGGCTGATTCGCAAAGAATTTGTGCAAATCTTTCGTGATCCTAAGATGATTGTGGCTATCTTTTTTGTTCCTATAGTCCAATTAACCATGTTCGGGCTTGCGCTAACCAGTGAAGTAAAAAATATAGAAATGGTCGTTGTCAGTAAACCCTCAGCTATTGCACGGGAAGTACAAACGCGGGCAGTTGCGTCCCGTTGGTTTAAAAAAGTGGACCACGTGGACGGCGTCAATGTGTTAGATCCCAGCGCTTTATTAACAACATACAAGGCAGAAGCCGTATTGGTCGCCCCCGCAGAAGGGTTTGAATATGCTTTAGAGCGACAAAATAAACCTATTCAACTACTTATCAATGCTACCAATGCCCAACGTGCACAACAGGTAAATGCTTATGTTAGCCAAATTTTAGCGCGCGTAGCGGCCAGCCACGGGTATCGGTTGGGCGAGCAGCAACGGCTTGTGTTAGATACACGTATTTTGTTTAATCCGCAAATGAGTACAGCGGCTTTTATGGTGCCGGCCCTGCTCGTCATGACCAGTTTTATTATTTTGATGATTGTAGGGAGCATGGCCATTACCAAAGAAAAAGAAATGGGAACCATGGAAAAATTGATATCCTCTCCGGCTTCTACAGCCGATATTTTGCTGGGCAAAGTGTTACCGTACTTCTTTATTGGTATTGGAGTGGTAACGCTAATGCTATGTATCGGCGTGTTAGGATTTGGTATTGTGTACAGGGGAACGGTTTGGCAATTTTTCCTTAACGCTGTAGCGTTGGCCGCTTGTGCACTATCCGTGGCTACCCTCATTAGTACCATCGCCAACACCCAACAACAAGCCATGATGGGCGGTGTATTGATATTACTGCCGGCTATTTTGCTCTCCGGCGTGTTTTTCCCGGTAGCCAACATCCCGGAAGGGTTCCGTTGGCTATGCTACTTAAACCCGCTCATGTATGCCTGCACCAATTTCCGCAACATCATCTTAAAAGGCGGCGATTATTTGTTCTTTTGGCAATATTTCAGTGTTCTGCTAGGTATGGCACTTGTTTTGGCCGCCACTGCCTATAAAAACTTCAAAGCCAAACTTAATTAGCCTTTCCTTTTCTGCAAATACTTCTGAAGAAATTATAAATATGGGGGACATTATAAGGAAATATGCCGATTAGACAACATGTTGTCAGAATAAATTGCTATACTATATTAACCATAGAGAGTGTACGAGGGACAAGCCCGATGACTACACAGCAACCTACCTAGTGCAAGGTGCTAATGCTTGGAAGATGGGAATATACGAATTTAAGCCCATCTTTACGATGGGTTTTCTTTTGCCTCTCTGTGGGATAAATAATACAACCACATGGAGGTATTTTTATGACCACAAGAATACAGAAGATAGTAAACAAAATGGCTAGAATGCGTTTAGGTCCGGAGTGGAGTGAGTATTGGCAAGAAGTCTATAATAATGCTCCATGGCGGGTTAGGAAACACTTCGTGCTAGAGCAATTCATTAGCCCTATTTTAAGTACCAAAGAGTTCCTGAGAGAGCGAGACAGGTTGGAAGCTACACTTACGGAAAAAGAGTGGTATTATCTTATACGGAAAGTATGCGGTGGTTCCAACATCGGTAAATTTTATTATGAAAAACGCATGAAAAAACACCACCCCGAGTACAACGTGAAAAAATAAATATAACCGCTCCTAATGGGGCGGTTTTTGTGTATAGCTATTTCTCGTAGTGTCGTATTAACTCTTGTAGAGTGATTTTAATTCCTATTTTAGACAGTTGCGATTTTTTCTTTTCAAACAATCTCTTTAGCAGTCGCAGTTTGAGATTCTCAGTCCCCAAATGGATAGCTCTGTGGCAGGTAGGGCACAAGGATACAATATTCTCCGGACGGTCTAAACTGACATGAAAACGCTCAAAATAGACATCAGAACATGGCATCGGTATTAGGTGGTGCGCCTCCATATACGGTTTACCGGAAGCGGCGGATATAAAAGTTTTGTTCTCGCATCCCGTTTCACACTTAAATCCAGCATCCTCTAATGCTAATTTAGCCATCTTCGGATTGCGTTGGAATTTCGTTTGACTAACTTGCTCACGTGTAGGCGGTTTATTCAGTATCTCATTAAGCTTTTTTCTGTCGGTTTTGGTAAGAGTTGTGCTGTCGACATCTTCCGAATATTCCGTCTCCAAGATAAGATCCTCTTTTTCCACTCCGATTGCTCTAGGTGAGAAATCGGATTTGCGTGGGCTTTTTCCGGCTCTATACCCATCGCATATCCATTTTGCAACGAACCAAAAGAAATCCTGTGCATCTATGGTTGAACAATTTCTATGCAGGTGGTTTTGTAAGCGAGGTAGAAGGGTCTCAAGAATGTAGTTGCGATAGAACAAATACAAATCTAAGCCGCGCAATTTTTTTGCTTCCTCAACATTCATATAAGCAAAATAATCTTTAATAAACTTATTTACGGATGCTAACGGATATTTTGTGTAATCGTATACAAAGAGAAAGAATTCTGGGATGAAATGTACTATCCTGAGCGTGTATGCATACCCTTCCTTTTCTCTCAGCGTATCAAGTTTTTGTGCAAAATGATTGATTCTGTCCGCAAGCGGTAAGTTTTCATCAAAAAGTTCTTGAAACAATTTGATGTGTATCTCAGGATATTTATCAAACAGATCCTTCATCATCTGTCTTCCACCACGTCTAAATATCCAAGGCATGAGATTATCAGGGTAAGATAATAATTCGAAATACCGCTTCTTAAAACGTTGAGAGTTGGAAACGGACGCAAAAACCTGTCCATATTCTTTTTGAAATTCCCATTTGTATTCTTCATTATATTCCGAAGAATTGCGCCAATATGCATATTCTTTGCAGAGTTGTTCAAAAGGTAGGGATTTAATCTTTGCCATATATTTCTCCTGTATAGGGAAATTATAACTTTTTAATGCGTCTTTGGGGCGAGTAGAATACAGAAAATAATTGGGCGGTTTTATTCTGCCAAAAAGTATGTAAAATGGCAGAAATTTGGAAAAATCTTCCCGTTCGGGAATTTTTATCTTAACATTTATGCTTATTTATCGTCTAAGATAGGTTTTCGCAAATCTTAACATTTTTATTGGCTATTTCTTCATCAAATCCCCTAAATCAATGCCAATTTGTTTGCACGCCTCGTTAGGGCCAATTACGCGGCACTGATGGCCCTGCAGCAAAGCCGTCTCAACAGTCCGTTGCTTGCGCCTTAGTTTATCACACCTTTGTTGGGCCACACGGAGGTTTCGTGTACGTAGCGGAACACGCCAGCGCCTGCCCGAGGCATCAAACAAATCTGCGTAATAGTAGGAGCCTTCACTTTTCTTAGTTCTCATACTTTCTCTCCTTTGTATCGGGGCGACCGGTGCGAGATTACCAACCGCCCCATGCTTGAGACGCTTAAATAACGCTTGTGGTTTGCCTATTGGCTTGCCGTCGGCGTGGTTTTATGTCAGGCATCTTGCCTGCATACACATTCACGCTTCTTCTAGGGAGAGAAGTCAAGTAATAAATGAGAGGTATTTCCCCTACAATGGTTTAAAAGAAAGACAAAAATTTTATGTCATATAATTACTATAATTTAGGAAACACTAAAGAAACAAAGAGGTTCCTCCTATGAAGAAAATTTCCACTCTTATTTGTATGATTATCGCTGCAGGTTTTGTATTTTTTCCCAGTAAAAGCACAAACAATATCCATAAAACTGCGCAACCCCAACGCCGTGTTACAGACAAAGCAGTTCAAACGACTCATGACAACTCCCATGCAAACGCCCAACCACAGGGTATTATTACGGGCAGAGTTGTCCGTGTAGCCGATGGGGATACCATTATCCTTTTAGACGCTCAAAACAAACAAACCAAGATACGCTTTTATGGCGTAGACGCCCCCGAAAAAGCCCAAGATTTCGGCGAAGTTTCCCGACAATATTTAGCTGACATGGTTGCCGGTAAAGACGTGGTAGTAACGGTAGTAGATGTTGACCAATACGGCCGAAGCGTTAGCAGAATTAAAGTTGGCGATAAAGAAGTAGCCGAAGAAATGTTAAAAGCCGGCATGGTATGGGTTTACACTTCTTTCTGCGACATCCCCGAGTGTAAACGCTGGAAACAACTAGAAACCCAAGCTCGCAACGCTAAAATTGGTCTGTGGGCCAACCCCAACGCGCAAAAGCCCTGGCAATGGCGCTACGAAAACAAATAGTCAAAAGGATTTCTTGTATCTTATTTAAATACAAGCCCCGCTAACACGGGGCTTTCTATTATTTTTTCATAATACGGGAAGAAGCCAGCAAAGCCACCGTACCACATAACCAAATAAGGCACAGATAAAAACGACCTTGCCAATCTGTATAGGCGCCCAATGGTTCTACTGCCAGTCTTCCTTCTGGTAAATCCTTCCAACAAAGCACAAGGCATCCCAAACCTATAATTTGTCCAATTATGCAAACATTCCGCAACCAAGTTTGTTTGTTCGGAATTAAACAAACAAAAAATAAGGCACAAAAAACTACATAGAATACAATCGATATTTCCATAATATTTGAATTTGCTCCCGATGGAAGTTAAACCTATTTCTTTAGCTCAGCAAGATAATTATATGCGCCATTGAATTACAGTGAGCGCAAATGTGCGTTTCCATTATATCAAATTACCTAAATGCCCCGCACACGCGGGGCTTTTTATTTCCTATTAAATCCCCCCCCCTCAATCTACTCCAACTATCAAGAAAGCACATCTACGCGGGTTAAGTCATCGAGGTTAATGCACGTGTCATCCGCCAGCACAAGCAGGCGTTTGTAGAGGTCCATTTTTTTAACAGGGCCCGTGTAGGTGCGGTACGCACCGCCTGTTTTGTAATCGTCCTCTTCAAAGTATTCCAGAGTTACACGCGGCGAGTGTTGGGTGGTAGCAAGCACCTCGGCCAGTTGGGTCAAGTGCTCGTTAATGAGGTTCTTTTCACTATCGTCCAGCTCGCGTTTGTGGGTGGTCTTGCGGGCCGTCTCTTGGATGCCCTCTTCAAACCCGCTAAGTGCAGCAAACGGTGAGAACTGCGCCGCCCTGTTTAAAAGCGACATTTTGGGATGCCTTTTTGAAACCGGACGCGACAAGTGAATAATATCTCTGTATTCTGTATCACTCATGCTTTGTGGCCCCCTATTTGTTTGTTGCGCTCCATGGCCTTGGCACCCTTTTGCAGGTTCATGCCTTTGACAATAGCGTTTTTGCCAAACTGCTCTTTAATGTCTAAAATCGTCTCTTGCAAATCATGCTCGCGTTGGAGTTCTTCCTGCTCCTGGGCTTTTTGTTTTTCAAGTGCTTCGTAATCAGTAAATAAATCAAGTTGCTCCAAAACAGGTTGCTCTTCAACTTGGCTGGCCGGGATGACTCTACCCGCCGTCACATAGATCTTACGCACAAGCAGGTGCTCATCCACCACTTCCTCATACAGTTGGCTCATAGCGTCCATGATGATTTTGGTAGATGAAGTAAATGCGTCTAGCGTAACGCTCCCGTGCGCGGGCTTTGGCATTTTGCGTCCGTAGCGGTCCACAGCATACCCCCCGGTATAACCCCGTGCGATAGTTGGGTTAGAGAGGTTTTCCACGTCATACTCCACCGTTAGCACCAGTTGGTCGGTTACCAGGCCTTTTTCTACTAAATCAAGCACCAGTGAATCGGTCATCTCGCGTGTGATTAAGTGGCCCTCTTCATAGTTATAGGGCCTATCTAACACCTGACCGGAACCCAAACTATGGCCCGAGGGTTTGTAGGCCTTGATTTCTTTCATGGTGCAGGGCTCAATGCCCCAGGCATGGTCTATTAAAAGCTCGGCATTTATGCCAAAAGTTTTATAGAGCAGTTCTTCGTTATAATACTCATCCTCTTTGCCCAGCGAACACCGCGCGATATCGCCCATGGTATAGAGCCCCAGTTTTTCCAGTCTCTCTGCAATGCCACCGCCTACACGCCAAAAATCCGTAATGGGCGAGTGAGACCAAAGGGTTTCTTTGTAGGTTTGTTCATTTAGCTCAGCAATGCGCACGCCGTATTTATCGGCAGGGATGTGTTTAGCCACAATGTCCATGGCTACTTTGGCAAGGTACAGGTTCGTGCCTATCCCGGCAGTTGCGGTGATGCCGGTAGTTTGCAGGACCTCTCGGATGAGTTTCATGGCAAAGTCGTGTGCGGAGAGTTTATAGAGTTTTAAATAATCCGTAGCGTCAATAAACACCTCGTCCACGGAATAGTTATGGATGTCCTCGGGTGCTACGTATTTGAGGTAAATATCGTAAATTTGGTTGCTAATCTCCATGTACTTGGCCATTTGGGGCGGAGCGGCGATGTAATCCACCGCCAGACTGGGGTTTTGGGCTAGTTCAGGGGCGTGGATGGATTTGCCCGTTAGACGGCGATTTGGGGCCTTGGCTTGGCGTTTGCGGTTGACCTCTTTTACGCGCTGGACCACCTCAAACAAGCGGGCACGGCCACCGATTCCATAGGTTTTAAGGGATGGAGACACGGCCAGGCAGATGGTTTTTTCGGTACGGCTGGCATCGGCCACCACTAGGTTGGTGGTAAGCGGGTTTAAGCCCCTTTGCACGCACTCCACAGACGCATAAAAGGACTTGAGATCAATTGCCAGGTAGGTCTTTTGCTTTGCCATATGTCTATTTTATCAAATGCGGGAAAGAGGCATTTTGTTCATGTTTATGAGTTTTTGAAATCATGATTATTTATAAATATCTCTTCTGAGAAAGTATAAAACTATTGACAAATACACATAATATGTGTACAATACCTAATATACGTGTTATACATGTATATATTACTTAAACAATTAGGAGAAAACAGATGAAAAGACTAAAAGAATTACGTGAAAGCATGAACGTAACTCAACAAGAGCTTGCAAAAGCTTTAAAAACCACCCAACAGACTATTGCACGCTGGGAAAGCGATCAAAGTCAGCCGGATATAACGGCCTTAAAAGACTTAGCAGTTTTTTTCCAGACTAGTGTAGATGATCTGTTGGAATATAGCAAAACCGGGAAACATATCCGTTCCTCACTATATGCAATCGGAAAAGCCGAGAACGATGGCTTTTGGGGCCATGTAGGCATTAAAGTGGCGGATAATCCCTCAATATGGTTCCCTGTAACAGCTAGCACAGCAGACCGCTTGGAGGAAGTGTTAGCAAACATAGAAAATGTAAATGAATGGGTTTCGTTCCCTACATTAGCCAATCAGTATGTTTCGGTGCACCCGTCCGAAGTGAGCTCAATAAGAATTTTGGACGATGCCATGGATCATCCGCAAGATGATTGGGAATTGACCTATCCGTACGAAGGACTTTCTTTGGAATTATACAAAGGGTTTGAGGATCTGGCTGTTTCCGAATTTAGCGAAGAAAAGATGAAAAAGGTTGTTCGTTTGCACACAAAGAAACAATCACATTCCTTAACTTCAGATGAAAGTAAATTCTATAACGAAGCAATGAAAACGCTAAAAAAGGCCCTAAGAGATAATCCTAGTGAGCAATTTATAATCATTTTGTTGACTTGTTTCTTAGAAGAGAAATTGACTAATAAAGATCGCTATGCTGATGCCCTTTATAACGTTAATGCATATTACACCGATGGCCACATACAAAAATTTGCAGATAATGCGGATTTGGCTATAGAAAATATGGATAACTTGTCAGATGAAGAGCCGACATTGATGCTTTCTTTTCAATCTTTTGAAGAAGATACGGTTATGGTCCCGTCTACAAAGTTGGCCATGATTACCGTGCCTTACCTGAGTCTGTTAGAAAAAGAAAAAGAAATTATGGAGGAAATGGAAACGAAGAAGTAGACTGTTAATCTAATCTGACAATTTGAGTAGTAAACTAATATTATATCCCCCAAGGTTAACTCCCGGGGATATTTTATTTCAGAATTTGAATTTAGCTATTTAGCAGTGCTTTGTTTTGTTTTTAAATAATTAATAAAACTGGAACAAGCAATAAGCATAAAATATGCCTCAGCGTGTCCCACTTTAGGGTCATCCATTAAAGCGTGCCGGATACCTTCTTTCCCATTCGTAAAATAATATAGTTTTTCCATAGATTCCTTCAACATATTTGGAATCACAAGCCCTTTGGTTTGTAATTTCTTCAAAGCACGATCCAATGTTGACTCTCCTGTAACTTTGCGACAAAATACTTCTACTGCGCAAATACTTTCTTTTATAGAGTTTCTATAGTCTGGTGCTGTTTTATCAGAAAAGAACTTAAGTGCACTGATTAAGTGTACATTAATTTCTTTATAAGGAGATTCATCAATAGCCTGCTGTATAGTTTTTATCTCATTTTCGTTCGTAATAGGGATAATTTTCCCTTCAATCATACGATACCCTGCATTGTTCCTGGCCAGGATCAAGTTAATTTCGTGAGAAAAAGAATCTACGGATACATAGAAAGATTTTTCTATTAAAAAATCGTGACAAAACTCCAAAAAATTATAGAGTATGTACCATGGGCTTTGTAAGATGATAATTTCACAAACTTTTAGTTGTTCTTCTCTACGGTAAGGTATTTTGTCGATTCTCTTATGTAAAAATGTAGTATATGTATCGGCTAAGATTGTGGGCGCTTTCCCGTTGCATAAACGTTTAAACCACAAATTGTAAAGATAATTCCAAATATCATTTCTTAAACAACTATCTATGGATTCTATTTGTATTGTGTTATTCACTTCGGTATAACCATTCCGTTGTGAAAAAGATAATTTTTGTTCCACGGTATAGCTCCTTATTTTACTTTTTGGGTTTATCCTGTTTTATTTCTGTTAAACCATATTTGGCATTTCCCAGTAACATATCTATCGTCGATAAAAAGTTCATAAAAACTTTTGTCGTTTCAATTTGATTGAAAGAAATATTATTAGTGTATTTCATGCGGATATCCCAAAGGAAGTCAATGAACTTCGTAAAACATGTAGCATCTTTTTCGTTCAATAAGAACATAAATTTACTACTGTGAGACAAACACCATTCAACAAGCGCATTGGCCTCTTCTTTGTTTAACGGAAAATTTTTGCATGCCTCATCCAATTGTTGCGCTAATTCTAATCGTTGCATGCGTAAATCTTGTTGAATTTGAAGTTGTGTGATGGCATACTGTTTCCATGCGAAATAAGTAATCGCAATCGCACACATCCATTCTGCATTTTGTTGTAAGAAAGTTAATACACACATAGTCCTTAAAAAGTCTCCTTTTAGAAAATCTATGCATATATTGTAGAAAATTTATCGTTTTCATATAGACAAAGGCAGAATAATTCAATGCTAATCTTCAATTCTAGGGATTTTGTTACGTTTATCACCCCAGTTTGCTACAATAAAAGTATCAGTTTTAAAGGAGACTTTAACTTAAAATAAGCCTTAAAAGTGGCTTATAAACAATTAGTACTGTTTTTGGAATCCTATGTAGAATAGGATGGTTGTTGAGTACGCTCAATGTCCAAAGGCGTCCAAAAGCGGCCATTTCGGTAGAAGATATTTGGGAAGTCATGAGCCCTTCTATCTTCTGCCAAATGTTCGCATATTCTTGATATAGAATCTTCTATTTAAGATTATGTGACACGGCTGCTGTTGGTATACCCGCCTTTGGAGTACCGACTTCAGCCGTTTTTGTTTACAAATCCAATTTGACAACATTAACGGCTCAAAGGAATCGTTATGTTGTCTAAACAACAAAGTAAATATTTTGCTTACGAACTTACAAGATTAGATAAAACGGGAAAATTAGGCGGATTTTCCCAAGCATTGCTTGATGCCCAAGTAGATCTCAATCCGCATCAAATAGAAGCGGCTTCATTTGCTATACAGTCCCCTCTAACAAAAGGGGTTGTGCTCGCTGATGAAGTCGGTTTAGGGAAAACTATTGAAGCAGGAATTGTATTGTGTCAGTATTGGGCTGAAAGGAAACGTCATTTATTGGTTATTTGTCCGGCTGCTTTGCGAGAGCAATGGAAACTAGAATTAGAAGAAAAATTTAATTTGCCCGCCATTATTTTAGATTCCCAGACATATTTTACTGGTGCTTTTAATTTAACCGACAAAGTTATTATTGTGTCGTACAATTTTGCCGCTAAGCAAGAATTGGAACTTGTTAAAGTGTCGTGGGACTTGGTTGTGTTGGATGAAGCCCATAAATTACGTAATGTATATCGTGAAAGCAATAAAATTGGTCGGGCACTTGAAAGAGCATTAAATGGTCGTAGAAAGATTTTGCTTACAGCTACTCCATTACAAAACTCCTTGATGGAACTATATGGCCTTAGTTTGCTAATAGACCCTAATATTTTCGGAGATGACAGATCCTTCCGTGCTCAATACACAACGACACAAGGGTATTATAAAGAGTTAAAAGAACGTTTGGCTGCTTTTTGTAAACGTACTCTTCGTTCTGATGTATTAGAGTACATACGCTACACGAAGCGTAAACCCATTACATTTCCTTTTGTGCCTTCTATAAAAGAGCAAATTCTTTATGAAAAGGTTTCAAAATTCTTACAAAAAGAAAGTGTATATGCTATCCCTCATCGTCAAAAGCACTTAATTTCACTGATTTTATATAAATTGCTGGCATCTTCGTCTTTGGCTATTTGCGGTACCCTTTCTACCATGTTAGAACGCATGGAAAAAATTAAAGCCGGGCAAAGTACCGCCGTCGAAGATCAAAAATTTGATGATCTGATTATAGAAGCTGACTTAGAAGATGAGCAGGAAGATGTTACTATTTCTGATAAAGAAAACCAAGACATAGACATAGAAGTCTTGGATAAAGAAATAGCCGAAATTAAATCTTATATCTCTTTGGCCCAAGAAGTAGGCACAGATAACAAAACTGAAGAATTAGTGAAGGCATTAGAAACAGGTTTTGCTGAAATGCAAAAAATGGGGGCTCCCCAAAAAGCCCTTATCTTTACAGAAAGCCGTAGAACACAAAAATATCTATATGATTATCTGTCTGCCCACGGATATGCGCATCAAATAGTGCTATTTCACGGTGGAAATCGCTTACAGCGTAATGAACTAATAAAACAATTTAAAAATGATGCCAGTATCATGATTGCCACCGAAGCGGGGGCCGAAGGGTTAAACATGCAATTTTGCTCTTTGGTTATTAATTATGACTTACCTTGGAACCCTCAACGTGTGGAACAACGTATTGGTCGGTGCCATAGGTATGGTCAAAAATACGATGTGGTTGTCATTAACTTTGTAAATCAAAAAAATGCAGCTGATAAACGCGTGTTTGAATTATTATCCTCAAAATTCCAATTGTTTGAAGGCGTGTTTGGAGCTTCTGACGAGATTTTGGGATCTATTGAGGATGGTGTAGACTTTGAGAATAAGATTTTAGATATTTATCAAACTTGCCGCACACCGGAAGAAATAGACAAAGCATTTGATAACTTACAAAAAGAAATGGAAAGCACGATTGATCAAAAACTCCGTCGTACTAAACAAGAATTATTACGCAATTTTGATGCAGACGTGCACCGACGCCTAAAAGTTAATTTGGAACAAACCAAAATACAATTAACGGACCGCCAAAAACTATTTTGGGCACTAGCTAAGGAAATCCTAAAAAAAGATGGTGTTTTTGACGAGCGGGAGTTCTCTTTTACGCTAGAAAACCCTTCTTTAGGCAAGTGTGGCAAATATTATTTCTTAACACAAACCGATAAACACCAAGATATAGAATCTTCATTTATTTTCCGTTTATCGTCTCCGTTAGGGGAGCATATCGTTAAAACAGCTAAAGATTTGGATACCAGCCACCTAGCCGAGATAACTTTTGACGTTTCACATGCCAAGCAACGGCACAAGTATTTGGAAGAAATGCAAAAAGACCGTTTGTTTGGGTGGTGCTCGGCCCAGTTGCTAACCATTCACAGCTTTGAACAAGAAGAATATATCGTACTTACGGGAATTGATAATTATCAAAAGCCAGTAGACCAAGAAACATTAGAAGAAATGCTTCGTTTATCGGCTGCGGATGTTTACGAAGAAAAAATTCCACAACCTGTAGAAAAGGATTTACTTGCCAAGTTAGAAAAGGAAAACTTGGAACATGCCAAACAGCAATCCGAAAATCGCAATATGAGCTTCTTTAAAGAAGAAACTGAAAAGATTAACAAGTATATAGAAGACAAATTGTACATGGTGGACAAGGAATTAGATGATGTCAAAAAGCGGATAAAGGTGCTCCTTAGGGAAGAAACTCAAGCCGATAATATGACTCGTAAAGCAGCCCTGCAAGATGAAATCATTACCTTGGAGCGTAAGAAACGCCGTTTGCGCCGTGAAGCCGAAGACATAGAAGACAAGATTATGGAAGAGCGCCAGCAATTAATAGACGCACTAAAAAAACGTCTTGTTTCAAAAACGACATCTCAACATTTATTCACATTTAAATGGAAGTTACAATAGGAGACAATATGACCGCATTTGAGCAGTTAAAACAAAAACTACACGAGATTTTCCAGTTGGACAAACGGGAACTTGATTTTGGTATTTACCGCATTATGAACCTGAAAGCGGTTGAAATTGCCTCTTTTATCGATAATGATTTGCTTACCCAAGTAAAAAGCGAATTGGAAAACTATACGGCAAATGATAATAAAGAGATTAAAGAACAACTTGAAAAAACAATTGCCACGCTTAAAGAAAATGGGGTAGAAAACATTGAGGAACTTCCCAAAATTAAGGAATTACGTGCCAAACTTGCGCAATCTTTTGATGCCGAAAAGACGGAAATTGAAATTTATTCCGATTTGTATAACTTCTTTAAACGTTACTACTCGGAAGGCGACTTCCTCTCGTTGCGCCGTTATAAAGAGGGTGTATATGCCTTGCCGTATGAAGGTGAAGAAGTTAAATTGTATTGGGCGAATGCGGACCAATACTATATAAAATCCAGTGAAACCTTAACCAATTATACGTTTAAGGTGGGTCCACATAAAATCCGCTTTGAAGTAGCCGATGCCACTACTGAACAAAACAATAATAAAGCAAAAGAAGAACGTCGGTTTAAGTTATTAGAAACCAATCCTGTGCGCCAAGAAAATGGCGAGTATATTGTTTCTTTTTCATACTTACCGGATTTGACTAACACCAAACAGGAAGAGTTAAATAAGCAAACCGAGCAAGCATTATTACAAAATAGTGTATTAGCCTCTTGTTTGGCAGATTTGCGCACGGAAAGAGGTACCGGAAAGAATAAAAGCACCTTACTGGGTAAGCATTTAGATGATTTTACAGCCAAAAATACTTTTGACTATTTTATCCACAAGAATTTAGGTAAATTTTTACGGCGAGAGTTAGACTTCTATATCAAGAATGAAATGATGCACTTGGACGATATAGAAACCGAAAATGCTCCGCGGGTAGAACAGTATTTAGCTAAAATTAAGGTTTTCCGCAAAATTGCGGGTAAAATTATTACCTTTTTGGCCAGTTTGGAAGATTTCCAAAAGAAATTATGGCTTAAAAAGAAGTTCGTATTGGAGACAAACTATTGTATTACCTTAGATCGCGTTCCGGAAGAACTATATACCGAAATTGCTAATAATGAGGCTCAACGAAAAGAATGGGTAAAGTTATTTGCTATTGATGAAATTACACAGGATACAACTCGTGTAGGATATAGTGAACCGTTAACGGTAGAGTTTTTAAAAGATAATCCGTTTTTGGTGTTGGATACAGCATTTTTTAGTACGGAATTCAAGTATAAACTGCTTGCCCAAATAGACGATTTGGACAAACAATGCAATGGTTTGTTAATCCATAGTGAAAACTTCCAAGCTCTGAATTTATTACAAGAAAAATATTACGAGAAAGTATCTTCGATTTATACTGATCCACCATATAATACTTCAGCATCTGAAATTGCATATAAGAATTCGTATAAACACAGTTCTTGGCTATCTTTATTAAATGACAGAGTGGTAGTATCAAAAAACTTATTATCAAATAAAGGTGTGGCTTGCTATACAATTGATGATGCTGAAGGTGGTAATTTAAAATATATTCTTGACGAAATATACCACCAAAACTTATTGGGGCACCTCACAATTGTTCATAATCCTAGAGGAAGAAGTGATGATAAGTTTTTTGCTACTTCTCATGAATATGGGCTGGTATATGCAGCCAATAAGGATAATGTTCATACGAATTTATTACCATTGAGTGAAGAGCAAAAGAAAGATTTTCCATTGAAAGACGATATCTCTGAATATAGGCTGTTACCATTGAAGAGAACAGGATCTAATTCCACACCAAATGAACGTCCGAAACTCTATTATCCAATTTATTACAATTTACGAACCAAGGAATTATCTTTAAATAAACCATCAGCAGAAGATGTAATAGAAATTCTACCATTAGATTCAAATGGTGGAAAGAGAGTGTGGCGCTGGGGCAAAGAAAGTTTCCTAGAACGATTGGCAGATGACATTGTTGTAAAAGTTGATAATCAACAACATGTCTCAATTTTTACCAAAGATCGCATCAAAGAAGGAAGAAAACCTAAGACCGTATGGAGTGACCCTAGATATGATGCTTCTTCCCACGGAACTGTTTTATTAACGGAAATGTTTGGAGATCGATACGGTTTCGATTATCCGAAATCATTATGGGCTGTCTATGATATGATTAATATTATTTCCTCTAAGCAAGGGCTTGTCCTTGACTTTTTTGCTGGATCCGGCACCACGGGACATGCTGTAATTGCGCTTAACCGTGATGATAAAGAACAAGGCAAACGCAAATACATACTTTGTGAAATGGGAACCTATTTTGATACCGTTACTAAACCTCGTATTGAAAAAGTAATTTATTCCGAAGATTGGAAAGATGGCAAGCCCGTTTCTCGCAAAGGATCTAGCCATTGTTTCAAATATATTCGTTTGGAATCTTACGAAGACGCATTAGATAATTTGTCATTTGAGAGAACAGATGCCCAAAAGCAGTTATTTGCCGAAAACAAATCCATCCAAGAAGAATATACGCTTAAGTATATGATGGATTTGGAAACTAAAGGCTCTGTATTGACGGTACACGATTTTAACCATCCGTTTGATTATTCACTAAATATTACTCGTAATGGCGAAACCAAACGTGTAAACGTTGATTTAGTGGAAACTTTTAACTACTTGATAGGTTTAGAAGCACACAATATTCAAGAATCGCGCGGAGTAGTGTCCGTAGAAGGTGTTACTCGCAAGGGCGAAAAAGTGCTCGTTTTATGGCGTGATGTAGCCAAAACAAACAATGAAGCCTTAAACACATGGTTTGAAAAACGTGCCTATTCCACACAAGATCACGAGTTTGACATCATCTATGTAAATGGCGACAATAACCTAGAAAACCTCCGCAAAGAAGATGAAACGTGGAAAGTTCGCCTAACAGAAGCGGAATTCTTAAAACGCATGTTTGATGTGCAGGAAGCATAATTATGGCTAGAAAAACGACAAAGAAAAATGAAATCCGTTTTGCAGATGAGCTAATCTTAAACCGCTTTTTATTAAATCAAATCGGTTTTGAGGATTTTAAAGACTTGTCTAATACCTTAAAACCCGCCAAAGAAGGATGGAAAGAAGACGGAAGCAGTTATTTTTATGACTTTTTAATCAATTCATCCTTTTTCTCAAATGCTCAAATAGATAAAGACACCTTACTCGGTTATGATATGAACATAGCCCGTCATACCAAAGCCATGCAAGGTAAACGGCCAGATCCTATTGTATGGAAGTATTTCCAATGGGCATGCTTATTGTTTACGGAGATATTTTTGGACAAATTTTTTACGGATAGAAAAAAATTACTCCAAGATTTAAATGCTTTTAAACAAAGCCATGCGGAATGGAACCATATTCCACCATACACGCTAGAAGACATCAATAAAGTGGCCATTTGGAATGCTACTGGTTCGGGCAAAACACTCCTCATGCATGTTAATTTACTGCAATACAAGTATTATTTAGCAAAACACCACGAAGAAGATAGTTTGAATAAGATTTTGCTAATTACCCCTAACGAAGGGCTTTCTAGACAGCATTTGGATAATTTCAATCTATCACAAATTCCAGCTGAGTTTTTTGATAAAAATGCGGGTAGTTTGTTTTCCAAGGATGTCTTACAAATTATTGATATCCCTAAACTTAAGGAAGAAGGAAAAGTAAAAACAATCTCCGTAGAATCTTTTGAAGATAATAACCTTGTGTTTGTGGATGAAGTACATAAGGGATCCCAAGGTGAAAAATGGAAGGAAAATAGGGATAAATTATCTGCTAACGGTTTTGCTTTTGAGTACTCGGCCACGCTAGGACAAGCAATTAAATCCTCTAAAGATAAATCACTAGAGGAAGAATATGCCAAAACAACACTCTTTGATTACTCCTATAAATGGTTCTACGAAGATGGCTATGGGAAAGATTACCGTATTTTGAACCTAAAAGATGATACAAATCAAGAAATACGTAATTTGTATTTGGTAGGATGTTTGCTATCTTTCTATCAACAGCTATTGGTATGGGAAAGCAATCAAAAAGAAAGTCAATTATTTAATATAGAAAAGCCCCTTTGGGTATTTGTAGGCGCTACTGTTACCGCTGTACGTAAAACCAAAGGGCAGCAAGTATCTGATGTTTTAGATGTACTTCTATTCTTGGCTGATTTTGTGAGCAATAAACAACAAAGTATTGCCAGCCTAGATCAACTGTTAGAAAGAGGTATGCCGGATACGACAGGCAAGAATATATTTTCTAATACATTCCGCTTTGTAAATGAACAAGGCCTATACGGAGAGCAGCTGTATAACCTCATTATGAATAAGATATTTCACGCGTCTAGCGGCGGTGGAGTATTGCATTTAAAAGAATTAAAAGGAAATACAGGTGAAATTTCGCTGTGTATTGGAGAAAATGAAGCGTTTGGGCTGATTAACGTAGGGGATGCTCCTGAATTGCTGAAACTGTGCCGCTTGGATAACAATCTACTGGTAAGTGAACAAAATTTTAGTGGTTCTATGTTTGACTCCATTAAGAATGCCAAATCTCCTATCAATATTCTAATTGGTTCTAAAAAATTTACGGAAGGTTGGGATTGTTTTAGGGTCAGTACGATGGGGCTTATGAATGTGGGGGTTAACGAGGGGTCCGAGATTATCCAGCTCTTTGGAAGAGGAGTGCGATTAAAGGGGTATAAGAATAATTTAAAGCGTTCTTCGGCATTGGAAAATTATACTGTGGGAGCCCAAAAGAAAGACGCAGTGCATTGCCTGGAAACCTTGAATATATTCGGTGTAAGAGCCAATTATATGGACCAATTTAAGGCGTATTTACAAGACGAAGGATTGCCAGAAGGAGATATTGTAGAGTTTACAATACCTGTTCTTAAAAATTTGCCCAATAAGAAACTAAAAATTGTCCGTCTAAAAGGTGGAGTGGACTTTAAGAAAAATGGTGAAAAACCAAATTTACAATATGTCCAATACGTACAACAAAACAAAGTGCAGGTGGATTGGTATCCTAAAATACAAATGTTAAAGAGCCATGAGGCCATGGGCGGTGACCGAGAATTGACAAAAGAAACTCATCATTTAACCTCGGCTCATTTAGCATTTATGGATTGGGAACGGCTATATTTGGAATTGGAAGAATATAAAGCCGAAAAATCGTGGTACAATCTAAATCTTAATGTGGAAGATATCAAGCAATTATTTAATCATAATGATTGGTATGAATTATATATTCCACGAGAAGATTTAAGAATTACTTCTTTTGCTGATTTTGAGCAAGTGTATGATATTGCCCTAACGTTGGTAAAGAAGTATTGCGATAAATTTTATACTTACAAAAAATCCGATTGGGAAAAGGATAAATTAGAATATTGTGAGATCAAGCCGGATGATAATAATTTTATTGAAGAATATAAGATTTATGTGCGTGATTCCGAGCAGGATGTAATTGCGCGGATAAAAGAATTGGAAAACCTTATCAAATCCAAGCAATTTAAGGATTTTGATATGACTTTAGCTTCCTCAATATACTTCGATAAACATCTATATAATCCGTTGCTTCTAAAAACCAATAAAAATGAGCTGTTAGAAGTAAAACCAGTGCCTCTAAATGAAGGAGAAGGAAAATTTGTTACGGATTTACGAGGGTATTGCCAATCCCATAAGGAAGAGCTAAAAGATCAAGAAGTATACCTTTTGCGTAACCGTAGTAAAGTGGGTATAGGTTTTTTTGAAGAAGGTGGCTTTTTCCCGGATTTCATACTTTGGATTATTAAAGGCAATGCACAACGTGTTGTGTTTATTGACCCTAAAGGTACGCGTAATTTAAACGGTAAAAAAGATCCTAAAATTATGTTCTATCAACGAATCAAAGAGATAGAAAGGCAATTAAAAGATTCTTCTATTACTTTAGATTCCTTCATCTTATCTGTTACCGATAAAGAACGAATTAATTGGGCTTTAGACTGGGAAGTGGAAGATTTTGGCGAACGACATTTCCTATTTCAAAGCGACAGGAATTATATCAAGAGAATTTTCGATAAATAGTGTTTAAGTATGTATGCGGAATCGAATGAGATTTTATAGTGTCCAAAAGTATGTAGGTTGGCATAATAAAAAGTGGCCATTTTCTCGTATAATTGCGGGCGTGTCGATATACGTTATAGTGTCCAAACTGTGCCCAGTATATTCATAGTTTTCGGAAATTTTCTTAGTAGTTTTTATAATTCTTCGACGAGAACTAATAATTATAGTATGTAAAAATTTTTCGGAAAATTTGGCATTGCGGATAGTAGTGCCACATTTTGCGCGTATAATTTGGATTTTGTCGACGAGAAATCGGGAAAGATTTAAGAGCTTACTGTGTACCATAGAGGGTCCACTAACTATATATACTTTTTTGCTAATTTTGCTTTTTTTGCGTAAAAAACCTCGTCGTGAAAGTATAAAAAAAGAACCATCCTCTTCGGAGAAATGGTCTTTTTTAAAGTATGCGCCCAACAAGCACAGAACCTTCGACGAGAGCGTGTCCGCTATAGTGTACCATTTTTCAGGAGCTCGTTTTAACATTTTAGACACATGTTTTGAGGTCATTTTCACTTCGACAAGTTCGGCTTTTAACAGCGCATAAAATAGGCCCCAAAAAGACCCTAAATCGACTATGGGGTGCACAGAACCTTCTTCGAAAGGTGTCCAAAAGAGTGCCATCGCTAAGACGGCAGGAGAAAGCCCCAAAACCGCCCCAACGTGCCCTTTTAGACCTCTCTTGGCCCTAGTCACCCCATTCTTGTTCATTTTGCAGTTCCTGATCCGGATTCAAACAAAGAGTTAAACTCCGGCATTTTTCGTGGAGTCATACACTTTGCCGCCCGTTGCAAGTCAGCAGGGACTAGGTGTGCGTAGATTTCAGTCATTTGGATACTGCTATGGCCCAATAGCTTCGATACCTCATAAAGACTAATTCCCTTTTGCACTAACTGGGAAGCATATGTATGGCGTAATTTGTGAAGGAAGCTCTTAACCCCTGCGGCTTTAGCAATCCTAGGGTAGTAGGATGTCAGAAAATCCTTACTATTGCGACTAGACTCCCGGCCCACATCCACCACGTACTCGCTTTTTGCGCCATTTTGGGCCTGTAAAAGGGTTTCTTTCAGTGTTGGAGTCATTGGAACGAACCTAAAGTTTTCCGTTTTATCAGGGGCAATATAAAGCTGATTATTCTCAAAGTCCACATCTTGCCATCGTAAATGCGCTATTTCCCCTCTCCTAAGTCCGGCATCGGCCCCTAGTAGCACCACTATACGCCAACCCAAGGAAGGACAGGCCGCCAAAAGTTTATCTATTTCCTCATCCGTATGGAATACCACGCGCCCTTTGGGTGTTTTAAGTTTACCAACGGCCTTCCATTTCTGCTCCGGCATTAAGTCCCATTTTTCAGCTAGTCGCATAATGGCTTTGAGGGCTTGCATGCAACGGTTAATATTATGCTTACCGAATCCTTCATTAATCATATACTCCTTTGTCCCTTGTAAAAGGTTGGGAGTTACATCCCGTAATAAGCGCGGTGTATTAAAGTCTTCCATGCGTTTTATAGCCAATTTAGTCCATCGAATCGTACTTTCAGACCTTTCGGCAGACATAAAACGAAATAATCTGTCTTTAAAAGCATCCCACTCCATGTCCACAATTAGATTTTCTTTGGCTTTTTTGCGTCTGCTTACCAACTCCGCGTATTTATCCTTGGCCACTCTTAAGTTGGTGGTCTGTAGGGATATCCTCGAACGTTTCCCGTTTGGTACTCTAAAATCGGCATAGTAAACGCCGAATCTTTGTATTAATGCCATTTTGCAGTTCTCCTTACAACGCAAACTCGAACTTTGCGTCGTAGGAACATAGTAACTCTTCTTTCGGGAGAATAGTTGCTATTCGTAAGGTTTTTCTATGAAATTCAGTACTTCTCGTCGATAGTTATTTTCCAAAAAGATATTAACAAACCGAAAATATGTTGGAATTTTCTAAAATATAGCTATGCTTAAACTAACCGTCATTCAAGATGATATAACAAAACTAAAAGTAGATGCCATCGTAAATGCCGCTAATCATACGCTGTTGGGTGGCGGTGGAGTGGATGGGGCTATACATCGTGCTGCAGGGCCGGAATTGCTCAAAGAATGCCGCACATTGGGTGGTTGCCGGACAGGTGAAGCCAAGATAACCTCAGCTTATAATTTACCTTGTAAATATGTGATTCACACAGTCGGTCCGGTATGGCATGGCGGAAAAAAGAATGAGGATAAGCTGTTGGAATTGTGTTATAGAAACTCGCTGCAGATTGCCAAAGAACAGGGGATACGCAGCATAGCATTC
>Ga0256407_10000119_pt1 | contig 195219 bp, 190 predicted proteins | sample RumenRJG_04DNA_FD_193489 | JGI IMG/M metagenome (GOLD analysis project Ga0256407, IMG submission 193489) | Bovine rumen microbial communities from Lethbridge, Alberta, Canada - RJG_04 | ecosystem: Host-associated > Mammals > Digestive system > Stomach > Rumen | place: Canada: Alberta...
CGGAGAGTACGGGGTAGATAGGACGGAGGTGGAAGTGCTGTGAGGCATGCAGCTGACCGTTACTAATAGACCGAAGACTTGTTCTTAGTCCAAAGGGGAACCGCCGAAGGCGGTGGATTCCTTAGGACGGAGTGTGAAAGCGCTATCGGATTTATTGTTCAATGTTCAGATTTTTGGGGTTCAGAAAGATCTGAGTGCCAAAGGGTACATTTTCCTCGATAGCTCAATGGTAGAGCATTCGGCTGTTAACCGAAGGGTTGCTGGTTCGAGCCCAGCTCGGGGAGCTTTATCACTTAACGAAACCAAGCAGAGCGCTGGGTGAGTTTAATGAGAAAGCCCCACAGGGAAACTTAACGAGAACGAACGGAGTGAAGTTCGAGTTTAGTTGAGTTGGGGTGTTTTGAGGATTAACGAGGTTAAATGGAGCTTTAGCTCAGTTGGTTAGAGCAACCGGCTCATAACCGGTCGGTCCTGGGTTCGAGTCCCCGAAGCTCCACTATAAAAGAGCTTAAGATCTTAAAAATAGGGTCTTCAGGCTCTTTTTATTTTTGTTTTTTATGCTGTAATGTATTATAATTTACACGAAAATTGATTAATACAAATGTGAGATATCTGTAACTATTCAGAACATACTCGAGCATTTTTGTGGGTTTGCCCACAGAAAATGCGAGTTTAACAGCGATTTTTCGCTCGCACGAAGTGCGACTCTAATCGCAAAACCGCCGTAACAGTCCAGAAACCGAAGGGTTCTGAACTGTTACAGATATCTAATTTTTAAGGAGACAGACATGGAAGATAATAACAGTGTAGATAATGTTAAAACTTCTGAAATTCAGGCAGGAAATGAGTATACTCAGTGTTCAGAGGCACAGACTACAGCCGGATATGCACAGGCTTCTGAAACTCAGATTGGAACGGAATATGCCCAGACTGTGGAGGCCCAACAGGGCATGGACTATTCAAACAGCGCGGAATATCAGCAGACAGGAGCGTACTCGCAGGCAGGCTATCAGAATGGTGTTGAAAATGCTCAGGCAGCCGGGTATCAGACCGGTGAGTATGCATATGATCAGTATGGCAATCCCATAGCATATGGTTATGGGTATGTTAACCAGGAAAGAAACCTCTATGGGGAAGAGGAAAAAGATATAATCATGGCTGTATTGAGCCTTGTATTCGGTATAATCGGCATTGTGACAAGTGCCGTTTTTATCGGATTAAGCTTTGATATAGCTGCGATAGTCCTTGGTATTGTTGTTCTGAAAAGAAGATATTACGGAAAGAAGCTGGCCATAGCGGGTCTGATAACCTCCGGGATCGGTGTGCTGCTTTCTATTGCCATGATCGTGTTCTTAAGCATAGCAGCAAGTGATCTGACAGGTGAGTTAATCAGCACTCTGGTCGATTATTTCTACTATTACAGTGAGGGTGGACTTGAGGATAACTATTATTTTGATGATGAATATACGGATGAATATTCAGAGGATGAATATATTGACGATGCCATAACGGATGAAGGATATATGGATGAAGGAATCGAAGAAGAAGTTATCGAAGAGGAGCCGGTTGAAGAAATATCTGTGGATCAGATAATCAGAGACAGCAGGGCGAAATCAGTTTCGGAAGAGGCAATCTATTCCGGCGTTGAGGATCAGCTTCCTGAAGAAACTGAAGAGATCATCCCTGAAGAAGAATATTTTGACGAAAGTGAGGATATGTCCGAGGATGTTGATTTGTTTATAGAAAATATGTAAAAGAAGATCAGCTGTTTTGAAAACGAAGGGTTCTGAACAGCTACAAAGAAAAGAGGGTTCAGATACTTGGATATAGATAAAATAGTAAGAGATCAGTTCCGGCTTGACACAAACTGCAGCGAAGAAAGTCCCATAGGGGTAAATATAAACAAAAGAGTAAAGCATAAGGGTGCCAGATATTTTGAAGAAATATCGGATTTCTTCAGAGCCATAGTATATCGCGGAACCCTGTACATGATGTGTGATGAGAAAATATACGACTGGGCTCTTGAATACTATGGAGACAGGGCTCCCGAATGGTTCTGCAAATTTTCAAATCTGAGGATTCTGGAAGGAAAGCTGGCCGAACAAGGCTACGGGATATTGGATACTCATGTATATTTCCTGCCGGATCAGGAATACGAAGGCTACGAATTTAATTGTCCCTATGAAATCCGATGGTATGACAGGGAAGAAATATTAAAGATCAAAGGCAATCCATTCAGAAATGCACTTATGTATTACAAAGACTGCCCTGATGAAATGTCAGTAGCTGCATTAAATAAAGACGGAGAACCTGTTGCAATGGCGGGAGTATCCTCTGACAGTGAAAAACTGTGGCAGATAGGCATCGATGTTCTTCCGGAATACAGACACAGAGGACTTGCGCTTTATCTGGTTACTCTCCTAAAGGAAAAAGTGCTCGAAGAGGGAAGGGTTCCGTTTTACGGAACGAGTGAAAGTCACAGTCTGTCTCAAAGAGTAGCTGTAAGATCGGGATTTATTCCTTCCTGGTGTGAAATCTACTGTAAAAAGATTAGCACAGAAAACTGAGCGTTTGTATAAAAGCTAAAGCTTTAGTGAACTGAAATGCTCGAGTATGTCCTGAATAGTTACTAACAATGATTCTATTTTCAGACGATGAAGGAAAAAGCAATGTACACAAAGAATGAGGCACTTGAAAAACTGAAAAGATACGGACAGGAGCATGTTCTGGCGTATTATGATGAAATTAACGAAAAAGAAAAAGAATCGCTTCTTACCCAGATAGAAGAGATCGATTTTTCTGTGCTTGAAAACGCTGCAAAAACTGATCCTGAAGATAGAAGGAAGATCTCTCCCATAAAAGCTATGCAGAGGGAAGAGATCAGGGAAAAGGAAGAACAGCTGTACAAAAAAGGGATCGAAGCCCTTAAAACCGGGAAATTAGGTGCTGTTCTTTTGGCAGGCGGAATGGGAACCAGGCTTGGATCTGATGACCCTAAGGGAATGTATGATATAGGACTGACCAGACCGGTCTACATTTTTATGCGTCTTATCGAAAATCTTTCGGATGTAGTGAAAAAGACCGGAAAATACGTACATCTTTTTGTCATGACAAGTGAAAAAAACCATGAAAAAACAACTGGATTTTTTGAGAAAATGGACTATTTTGGATACGACAGAAACTATGTACATTTTTTCAGGCAGGAAATGGTTCCTGCTACCGATTTTAACGGAAAGATCTATATGGAAAGTAAGAGCCGTATCGCAACTTCTCCAAACGGAAACGGAGGCTGGTTTTCGTCTCTGGCCACTGCAGGACTGTTAAGTGTTTTGGAGGACGAAGGGATCGAATGGCTTAATGTTTTTGCAGTGGATAATGTGCTGCAGAAAATAGCAGATCCTGTTTTTCTGGGAGCTGTTCTGGAGAGTGGGGTTGAATGCGGTTCGAAGGTAGTTAAGAAAAATGCTCCCGATGAAAAAGTCGGGGTTATGTGCTTAAAGGACGGGCATCCCTCCATTGTTGAATATTACGAGCTTACAGAAGAACTCATGAATACAAAGGATGAGATGGGTGAAAGTGCATACAATTTCGGAGTTATTTTAAACTATATCTTTTCTGTCAGTGCCCTTAAAAGAATAATGAATGATAAACTCATCCTTCATATCGTTGAAAAGAGCATTCCACACATTGATGATGAAGGCAAAGAGATAGTACCCGATAAGCCAAACGGACACAAATATGAAAAGCTGGTTCTTGATATGGTTGAGTTGATGGAAAGCTGTCTTCCGTTTGAAGTTGTGAGAGAAAAGGAATTTGCACCGATCAAGAACAAAACCGGAAAGGATTCGGTAGAGTCGGCAAGGGAACTGCTGAAACTAAACGGTTATGAGTTATGACTTCCTTCGGGGGCTTCCCCTGCCTTCGGCAGAAGTCTATGAAACATCTGACCTGTCATCATCAAGCTTATTTTCAAATTTGGTGAGAGAAGGGATCCAGACAAGATTCACTGTACCTACCTCACCGTTTCTGTGCTTAGCGATGATAATATCCGCTATATTTTTTCTGTCACTGTCCTCATTGTAGTAATCATCACGATAGATGAACATGACGATGTCCGCATCCTGCTCAATGGCTCCCGATTCTCTCAGGTCGGAGAGCATGGGACGATGATCGTTTCTCTGTTCCGGGGCTCTGGAAAGCTGGGAAAGAGCAAGAACCGGGACATTGAGCTCTCTGGCCAGAGCCTTCAACGCACGGGAAATGTCAGAGATCTCCTGCTGTCTGGATATGTCTCCACGTCCTCCTCCACTCATAAGCTGAAGATAATCTATTATGATCATGTCAAGACCATGCTCAAGCTTATAGCGTCTGCATTTAGAGCGCAATTCACTTACGGTAATGGCGGGAGTGTCATCAATTACCAGATTGGACCGCCCAACAACCCCTGCGCTTTCAATAAGCATCTTCCATTCGTCATCTGAAAGCTTTCCAACCTTTATCTTTTTTGAATCCACGCGGGAATCCATGGCCAGAAGCCTGTTTACCAGCTGCTGCTTGCTCATCTCAAGAGAAAAGATCATGCACTTATATTCATTTTTAAAGCATACATTCTGAGCTATATTTAAGACAAAGGCTGTTTTACCCATGGCAGGACGTGCAGCGATCAGAATGAGATCCGAAGGCTGGAGACCGGCGGTCATTCTATCAAGATCAGTGAATCCGCAGGGAATTCCGGTTATGGGGTCATCGAATTTGGAAACCTCCTGGATATGCCGGAGGGCATCGATAACCACATCTTTTATGGGCGTGAAAGAGCCTTTCCCTCTGTTTTGAACAAGATCGAAGATCTTTTTTTCGGTATCTGAAAGGATAGCCTCCGTTTCATCCGAGCCGGAAAAGCAGCTGGTCTCGATGTCTGCGCAGGTTTTAATGATAGCTCTTCTTAAGGCCCTGTCACGAACTGTATGGGCATAGAACTCCACATTGGCAGAGGTTGGAGTCTGATCCAGGATGTCTGAAAGAAAGGTGAGATTGCATATCTCATCGGGTGCGTTTTTTTCTCTTAACCGGCTTAAGATGGTGACATCATCAGCCGGGATCTGTTCGTCGAATAACTCTCTGATGACATCGAAGATCAGTCCGTAACGGGAATCATAGAAATCCGAAGATGTAAGAATTTCCGTTGCGGAAATGATCGCATTTTTAGACATAAACATTGCACCGATAACAGATCTCTCTGCTTCGGCATCGTGAGGCGGGATCCTTCTCAGGTCGGAAACGGGGGATGAAGTATCCATGACCGGTTTATTCTCCAACGACTTCGACCTGAAGAGTTGCAGTTACTTCAGGATGCAGTTTGACGGGAACAGAGTAGCTGCCAAGGCTTTTTACAGGCTCTTCAAGAACAAGCTTTTTCTTATCAAGGACAATGCCATGCTGCTTTTCTGTTTCCTCCGCAATCTCCTTGGTGGAAACAGAACCAAAAGCTTTTCCGTCTTTTCCGGCCTTTATTTTGCAGACAGTTTTAACTGATTCTATCTTTGCGCCAAGCTCCTTTGCTTCGGCAAGTCTTGCAGCAGCCTGATTTGCTTCTGCCTTTTTTCTGGCTTTGACATCACTTAAATTCTTGTTGTCAGCCGGAACGCCAAGTTTTTGCGGAAAAAGAAAATTTCTGGCATAGCCTTCCTTAACTTCCACGATATCATCTTTTTTTCCAAGAGATTTAACATCAGCTAAAAGTATAACCTTCATTTTCAGATCGCCCCCTCTTTCTCCATATCGGAAATTGTATTCATAAGCAGTTTCTCAGCTTCTTCAACAGTCGTGTCACTAAGCTGACTTCCTGCAATGTTCATATGTCCGCCTCCGCCGATCCTTTCCATGATGAGCTGGACATTTACCTCATCTATGGATCGGGCACTTATATAGATCCTCCCCTGATAATCAGTCAGAACGAAAGAGGCTTTGACATTGTTGATATTTAAAAGCTCGTTTGCAGCCTGAGCCCCCACAACAGTGGGACTCGAAAGACCTTCTGCAGGACATACGGCTATGGCATATTTTTCAAGATACATTTTAGAATTCTTGACAGCCTCAGCCTTTGCCTTATAGTCAGCCAGGTCATTTCTGAAAAGCTTTCTGACTCTGGTCGTGTCGGCCCCGTTTCTCCTTAAAAATGCTGCTGCCTCAAAAGTCCGGACACCGGTTTTTGACATAAAGAAGTTGGTATCTATCATAATACCGGCATAAATGCTGTCAGCTTCGATATTTCTGATCTTTATTCCATCCGAAATGTATTGAAGAATTTCAGCTATCATCTCGCAGGCACTTGAAGCGTAGGGTTCAATGTAGGAAAGAGTGGCATTCTGAATGGTTTCATTTCCCTGCCGGTGATGATCCAGAACCACAATTGTCTTGCATTTAAGGAGGAGATCCGGACATTCAGTGATCGAGGGCTTGTTGGTGTCGACAACAACAAGAACCGAAGAGGGATCCGAAAGCTGAAGAGCTTCATTGCTGTTTACAAACATATCGGATTCATAGGAATGATCGGGTTCGTTTAAGAATGCATCAACAAAGGGCTTTATGGCCAAGGTCACACTGTTTATCACAATGTGGCATTTTTTGTCAAATTGTCTGACTGCGCGGTAAACACCTACGGCTGCTCCGAAGGAATCTATGTCTGTGATCTGATGACCCATAACAAAGATCCGGTCATGGGACTCAATGATCTCCCTTAATGCGTGGGCTTTAACCCTTGCTTTAACCCGTGTACTCTTTTCGATCTGAAGGCTCTTTCCACCATAATAGGTTGTATTTACGGGATCCTTAACTACAGCCTGATCTCCCCCTCTTCCCAAAGCCAGATCGATCGCTCGCCTTGCAAACACCTCACTTTCGGCAAGTGAAGAGGTTTTGCAGCCAAACCCCATTGAAAGTGTAACCGATATCTCGTTACCTATTTTAACCGTTTTAACGTCATCCAGGATGTCAAACCTGCTTTCAGTCAGCCTGTCAAAGTTCTTTTTTGTCATGGTTACAAAAAACTTGTCTTTTTCTATGTTCTTGACAATAGCATCATAAAAGCCGAAATAGCGTTTTACCCTTCTGTCGATCAGGGCTGAAAGGAGAGACCGTTTGACATCTTCCACATTTTCCATGGCCTCGTCATAATTATCCATATATACGTAGCCGCTGACTAACTGCTGCTCTTCATTCAGGCGTATATATCGGTTTATTTCGGTTACATCAAAAAGGAACAGAGTAATAAGCTCTCCCTTGAAATCAGAACTGTTTATAATGCTGCTTTCCTGCACCATATCATTCAGATTCATGCGTCTCAGCTCTGCCTTGTAGTCCTTTCCTCCATAAACAAATTCTATTTCCACCGGAGTATTGTTTTTCGGAAATTTATCTTTTGAGATAGAGGGGATAAGGGTTGCTATGGAAATGCCGGGAGTAAGTTCCTTTTCAATGATGGCTGAAAAGTTGCTGTTACACCAGATGAACCGGGCATTGTCATCAAGGAGGGCATAAGGAAGGGGAAGCTCTTTTATGAGCTCCTTCTGAACCTGCCCGTAGTGTACTGCAAAATTTACCATATCGTTTGTGATGGCCTGTTTGTTGATGAGTTTAACAGCGATCGCTACCGATGTAACAGCTGCTGCAAAAAACAAAGCCATAAGACCGGCCTTTTTCCCTGCCGTAAACATCAGTGCGGCAAAGATAAGGGAAAGACCGGATATGATCAGAGGCCAGGCGGTATAGAGCCTTAAAGGTCCTCTGTAATCAGCTTTACTGCTATCTTTCATAATTCATTCTCAATAGTATTCATAGACCACACCTATGGAATTGAAAAAATCCTTTTCGTGATCCATGGGTATTTCTGTATCCAAAAGCTCTCCTGAGTCAGAGTACATGGGATGAACCATGATCTCTGTCAGCGATTTTTCGGGTATCTTTGTGTATCCCCGTTTGAAATCGATAAAGGAGCCAAAATAGTCTGTTGTATAGATCCCGCTTTTTTTCAGTCTTGCATTGTAGTGTTTTTTATAAAACGTCTTTAAGAGTGACATTCTGCCGTAGATGTTTCTGCTCAGGCGTACAGAACGCATGCCGTATTTTTTTATGAGTGGTTCGAGAGACGGGTAAATCGACGGGTTTGTATGCACATGGTGATGGGAGTCAAGGTGCTTATTATCAAGTCCGAAAGATAAATATTTCTTTATCTGCTCTTCCATCTCTTCCGCGGCTGCCCCAGCTTCAGCTTTTGTAAGATAGAGCCTTTCAGAGGTCTTTTTCTGAAATGAGGCATTAAATCTGCCGTCCCTGCCGCAAAAACAACTGAATGACCGGATATTTTCGGTCAGAGGATATCCTGAAGTCAAATTAAGGTGAAGTCCTACTCTTTCATAGAAACCTTCATCCTTTGCAAGCTGAGCAGCCTCCTCAGCATGGGGCATGTTGACCATAAGCGTTGTCCCTGTGATCATGAAACGCTTAAAACATTCGCATATAGCTGAATTAACTTCAATGCTGATGCCGAAATCATCGGCATTTATGATCAGTCGCTGCATATTATCAATAAACAACCGGTGTAACTGTTCAGTTCTGTAAAGAACTTTATCACGGATGAAAGTACGGGCTGCCCCTTTTTAAAAGACAGCCCGCAGCATTTAATAAAAGATCCTTATTCTACGACATAAGGCAGGAGCGCAAGATGACGTGCTCTCTTGATAGCCACCGTCAGCTCTCTCTGATGCTTTGCGCAGGTTCCGGTGATCCTTCTGGGGAGGATCTTACCGCGCTCTGAAATGTATCTCTTAAGCTTCAGGGCATCCTTGTAATCGATATCGTTTTCCTTTCCGCAAAATACACAAACCTTTTTCCTTCTGTGCATTCCGCCCCTTCTTCTCATTGAAAAATCGGGACGGTCTGAATTATTTCTGTTAGGATATGGCATAATCTTAATCTCCTCTTATAAACAGATACAAACCAATTTTTAAGTTTTAGTTAAAGGGCATATCATCGTCGATCTCATCGGGAACGTTCATGAAGCCGTCATCCGCACCCGAGGGAGCCGGAGCATTTGAGTGAGCGCTGTCAGATCCGCCTGCATTTGCTGACTGCGCAGATTTGCTTTCCGCAAATTCAACCTCATCGCACACAACCTCCGTTGTATAGACCGTCTGTCCGTCCTTATTCGTATAGCGTCCTGTCTGAATCCTGCCAGAGAGGGTAAATTTAGTACCCTTATGTGCATACTTTTCAATGAATTCACCGGTTTTTCCGAAGGCAACGCAGCTTATGAAATCTGCGGTCTGTTCGTCACCGCCCTCGCTCTGACGCCTGAATCTGCGATCAACAGCCAGTGTGAACCTGGCAATCGCAAGAGGCGGTTCAGCCTGTGAATATCTGACATCGGGATCCTTTGTAAGACGCCCCATCAAAACAACTTTATTCATTATATAACTCCCTTTCCTAAGAACCTGTTCCTGAACAGATCCTTATCTTCAAAAAGCCGTTTAAGACTCTTCGGAAACGGGCTCTGATGCTTCGGTTGTTTCAGCAGCTTCAGCTGCGGCATCCTTCTCGGGAGCACTTTCGGCAGGAGCAGCTTCAACAGGCTTTGCCTGCTCAGGCTCATGCTTAACGGTAAGTTCCTTTTCGTCGGAAACGATGAGGTAACGGTGGATACCGTCCATGATCCTCATACGCTGTTCGATCTCTGCAGGAGCTTCGGGTTCTGCCTGAAACTTGATGAAGACATACCATCCTTCTCTGACCTTTTCGATCTCGTAGGCATATCTCTTTCTGCCCCAGTCGTCTACCGCCGTAATGCTGCCGTTAAAGCGCTCTATGAGAGCCTTAACCTTGTCGAGAACGGCATTTTTGTCATTCTCTTCAAGTTTTCCGTTGATCGCAACGGCTAACTCGTATTTCTTCATATACTTTCTTTACCTCCTTATGGTCTTTTGTGGCTCACCCGGCTTTGGGTGAACAAGGCGGATATATCACAAATGCAAATATTATCACAAAAATTAAAGGGTTTCAAGTAGATCATACACATTATTTTTGTTTGACTATAATGCACATAAATAGTAAAATATTCAAAGCGTTTTTGTGAAAAAAACCTGAAAATGCGAGTATATTTGAGAGGGTGGTGATGAGATTGGCTTTAGACACTATAGACAGGGTTCTGGAAGCTGAAAAGCAGGCAGACAGCGCCGAAAGGGATGCAGTTGTCGAAGCGGACAGGATCGTGGCAAAAGCCGAGGACGATGCGATCGGACTTAAGAATGATCTTTCAAAGAAAGCAAAGAGTGAGGCTGAAAGCGCGATAAGTGACGCCAGAAAGAAGGCCGATGAACTGATCAGAAAGGCTGAGGAAGAGGCTGAAAAAACGGTGAGCGACCTCAGACAGGAAACGGCATCCAGGGAGGAAAAAGCTGTTAAGCTTATCCTTGACGAACTGACAGCTTAGGTGTCAGTTTAGAATCTTAACGAAGGAGGTTAAAACGGTATGTCTGTATTGCCAATGAAGCGAATATCGGTCGTGGGAATGAGAAAAGACCGAAAGGCCATATTAGAGACCATACAGCGTTCCCAGGCAGTGGAAATAGACATGACACCCTTAAACAGAGCCGAAGGTGATGTTTATAAGAAGATCGATGTATCCGCTTCAGCGCAGTTATTTACTAAAAATGCCGAATCTGCGGCAAGGGCACTGGAAGTTTTAAACAGTGCCTGCCCCGAAAAAACATCTCTCCTTTCATCTTTCGAAGGCAGAAAGCAGATCTCTGTCGATGATTTCGCGGAAAATGTAAAGAAACGGGAAAAGATCATGCACAGCGTGCAGAGCATATTGAAGCTCGAAAAAGAGCTCAATGAGGCAAAGTCCGAGATTCCGAGGCTTTTTACCCAGATAGAAGCCTTAGGTCCCTGGCTTACTCTTGATGTTCCCCTTTCATTTAAGGGTACAAAGAAAACCGCTGTGTTCATCGGTACTTTCCCGGACGAGGTGAATGAAGAAGAACTGCTTTCACGCCTGAAAGAGCTTGCTCCCGAGGCGGAGGGGATCGATGTGAACATAGTTTCGGCTTCGGCCGACATTTCGTCGGTGATGATCCTGTGTATGAAAAAAGACGCAGACATGATAGATAATGCCCTGCGTCACATGAGTTTTCAGAGACCGCCCGTATCGGATGTTGTCCCTTCAAAGCAGAAGGAACAATATGATGAGGAGATCAAAAGGTGCGACAAGCGCATCGAAGAGATCGGACAGGAGCTTTCCAAATATGCGGACAAGAGGGATGATATAAAGTTTGTTCATGATTACTATCTGATGAGGGCGGATAAATACGGTGTCATCGGGGAACTGGAACAGTCAGACAGAACATTCCTTTTAAGCGGCTATGTGCCCGAGGCTTTTTCGGCGGCGCTTGAAAACGAGATCACATCGAATTTTGATGCCTGTGTCGAAATAACCGATCCGGGTCAGAATGAGGATGTTCCTGTTCTTTTGAAGAACAATGCATATGCATCTCCTGTTGAGGGAGTTGTGGAAAGCTATTCCATGCCGGGTAAAGGGGAACTTGATCCCACCATGCCGGTTGCAATCTTCTATTACTTCATGTTCGGAATGATGCTTTCGGATTTTGCCTATGGCGCTCTGATGACTGTTGCAACGGCTCTCCTGTTGAAGAAGTTCAAAAATATGGAGCCGGGTTTGAAGCGCAGCATGAAAATGTTCTGCTATTGCGGGATAGGAACCATGTTCTCCGGGATCCTCTTCGGAAGTTATTTCGGAGATGCTCCTACAGTTATTGCAAAGGAGTTTTTCGGGGTTGATTTTGTCATAAAACCTCTCTACGTGGATCCCATATCAAATTCCATGAAGGTACTGGTTTTCTCCTTTGCGATAGGGATCATACATCTTTTCGCCGGACTTATTTTAAATATGCATCAGGCCATAAAACAGAAGAGGATAGTGGATGCCATAAGTGACAGTCTTTTCTGGATGTTTCTTGTGGGAGGCCTTATTCTCTACGGACTTACTACGGATATGGTCGTTAACATGTTCCCCGGAGCTCTGACGAGGCTTCCCGGTCCGCTGGGAACCCTTGGCGCCGTGCTTGCCGTTATCGGGGCGGTCGGTATCCTTATTATGGGAGGAAGGGAATCCAAAAATCCCGTTAAACGTTTTATGAAGGGTGCCTATGCACTTTACGGAGTGACAGGGTATCTCAGTGACATTCTTTCCTATTCCAGACTGCTGGCTCTCGGTCTTGCAACGTCAGTTATCTCAACCGTGTTTAACTCGATGGGGCAGATGGTCAGCGAGGGTCTGTTTCATTCAAACGTGTTCGGAGCGTTGATCGGGATCATCCTTTTCCTTGTGATCTTCCTGATCGGTCATTCTTTGAACATGGCAATAAATGCGCTTGGAGCCTATGTTCATGCAAACAGGCTTCAGTTTGTGGAATTTTTTGGGAAGTTCTACAGCGGCGGCGGAAGGAAATTTTCACCGTTTGCTGTAAAAACAAAATACTTCAAATTTAAGGAGGATTAACAAATGGGTATCGGAACAGCATTAGCATTGGCGGGAGCAGCATCGGCAGCTCTTTTTGCGGGCATCGGTTCAGCGATCGGTGTAGGCAGAGGCGGACAGGCAGCGGCAGGAGTGGTAACAGAGGATCCTAACAAGTTTTCACAGGTTCTCATCCTTCAGCTTCTTCCCGGAACACAGGGTATTTACGGTCTGCTTATCGCTTTCATCGCACTTTCAAGACTTGGGGTAATGAGCGGCTCTCCTGCAGAACTTACGGTAGGAACAGGACTTATGTATTTCTTCGCCTGCGCTCCCATGGCGTTTGTGGGACTGGTTTCTGCTATGCAGCAGGCAAAGGCTTCGGTGGCTTCCATCGGGCTTGTAGCAAAAAGACCTGATCAGTTCGGTAAATCGATGATCTTCCCTGCGATGGTTGAGACCTATGCGATCCTTGCACTTCTGGTTTCGATCCTTGCAATAAACGGAATACCTACGTAATAACGTTAAGGCGGGTAAGATTTAAATTGGAGGAATAAATGACCGGATTAGATAAGATTTTGGAACAGATCAAAAAAGAATCCGATGAGGCTGTTTCCGAAAAGCTTACGGAAGCAAAAACCCGGGCGGATGATATCTTAAAGCAGGCTGAATCTGAGGTCAGAGATGAGTGCGAACACATAAGGACTTCCGGAATAAAGCAGGCAAAGGATATCGAGGAAAGAGCTGTTTCGGCAGCGGATCTTTACAAGAGAAAGGCTGTCCTTTCGGAAAAACAGAGGATCATAGCCGAGGTTTTTGATAAGGCCTGCGAACGTCTGAACAGCCTTAAGGGAGCCGAGTACTACGATACCGTTATGGATATTGCCATAAAGAATGCTCTGGATCAGGAGGGTACCATCATTTTCTCAAAGGAGGATCTTGCACAGATCCCTTCCGATTTTGAGATGCGCCTGAACGCTCGTCTTAAAAAAGGCAGGCTTTCTTTGTCAAAGGAAACACGTCCGACAGGAGGCGGCTTTATCCTCTCCTATGGAGGTGTGGAGGAAAACTGCACCTTTAAGGCTTTGATCGACGCATCGAGAGAGAGCCTTGCGGATAAGGTACAGGAGATTCTATTCAGCTAAAGAAGGGGAATAAGAGATATGTCCGATAAACAGTATTATTATGCTGTCGCACGAATAAGATCGAAAGAGCTTTCTCTTTTGTCCTCCTCGTTTTTAGAGCAGCTTCTCGGTATCAAAACACCGCAGGAAGGTTTAAGGCTGCTTCAGGATAAGGGCTGGGAGGTTCCGGAGAACGGAAACTCCGAATCCGAGCGTGTGGAAAAGATGCTTCAGGCAGAAAAGAAGAAGACCTGGGAGCTCATCGGTGAGATGGTGGACGATATGTCTGTCTTTAATGTATTAAGACTCGAAAATGACTACCACAATCTCAAAGCGGCCATAAAACAGGCGCTCACGACGGATAAAAAGAATGATATCTTCTCTGAAGAAGGCACAGTGCCATCGTCCGTTATGTGTGATGCGGTCGCACAGAGGGATTTTTCGATCCTTCCCGAGCCCATGCGTGAAGCAGCAGCCGAGGCGATGGAAACTCTGCTGCACACCCATGACGGTCAGCTCTGCGACCTGATAATAGACCGGGCGGCTCTGATCGCGATAGGTCAGGCCGGTGCAAAGACAGGCAGCAGCATCCTTGAACTTTACGGGGAACTGACTGTCGCTGCATCCGATATTAAGGTGGCTGTCAGAGCGGCAAAGACAGGAAAGGATCTGAAGTTCCTGAAAACCGCGCTTGCCCCCTGCAGGACACTTGACATTGATGCTCTTGCTTCAGCGGCTGTGGAAGGAACGGAGAAGATCTGCGAGTATATCATGAACACTGACTATGCCGGAGCAGCGGAAGAACTTAAAAAATCTCCGTCGGCATTCGAAAGATGGTGCGACAATCTCATAATAAGAAATATCAAGCCCGAGATCTCACATCCTTATACTGTGGGACCTTTGGCGGCGTATATAATTGCGCGTGAAAACGAAATAAAAACTGTCAGGATTGTGATGTCGGGAAAGATAAACGACCTGCCGGAACAGTCCATCAGGGAAAGGGTAAGGGAAATGTATGTATAAGATAGCCGTAATGGGTGAGCCGGACAGCATATACGGGTTTGCTGCCCTGGGGTTGGATACCTTCCCTTTCGACAGCGCGGAAGAAGCGGGTCATATGCTGAAAAGGCTGGCAGAGGGTGACTATGCAGTGATCTATATTACCGAAGGACTTGCTGCCGGAATAAAAACCGAAATAGAAAGATACAGGGAATCAAAGCTTCCTGCAATAATTTTCATTCCGGGAGTTTCCGGCAACACTGGGGATGGCATAAGAAACGTGAAGAAATCCGTGGAGCAGGCTGTAGGTTCTGACATTCTGTTTGGAGGATCCTGACCTATAGTATTTATTGGCGGATACGTCAGGCCACAGGACAGGATACGAAGGATATTGACAGACTATAAACTGAGAGTTTATAGAGGAGGTGAAAATTGAGCAAAGGAACGATAAAAAAGGTTGCCGGACCTCTTGTCATCGCAAAGGACATGAAAGACGCCAATATGTTTGACGTTGTCAGAGTCAGCGATCAGAGACTTATCGGCGAGATAATAGAAATTCACGGTGACGAGGCTTCCATTCAGGTTTATGAGGAAACATCCGGACTTGCACCGGGAGCACCGGTAGAATCGACGGGGGTTCCCATGAGCGTTGAGCTGGGACCCGGACTCATTGGAAGTATCTATGATGGTATTCAGAGACCCTTGAACAAGATCATGGAGGTTTCAAACGGAAATCTCCTGAAGAGGGGTGTTGAAGTTCCTTCCCTTGACAGGGATAAGAAATGGCATTTCAAGCCTTCGGTGAGTGCCGGAGATACGGTTTCGGAAGGAGATGTCATCGGAACAGTTGAGGAGACCGAGATAGTTACCCAGAAGATCATGGTTCCCCCGGGAGTAAACGGGAAGGTGGATGCCATTTCGGAAGGCGACTATGATGTTACGGCGTCGGTTGCGAAGATTAAGACAGATGGCGGAGAATCCGTTGATATCGCTCTTATGCAGAGATGGCCTGTCCGCCGCGGACGTCCGTACAAGGCAAAGCTTTCAAGCGACAAACCCCTGATCACAGGACAGAGGGTTATTGATACGCTCTTCCCCATTGCAAAGGGAGGAACAGCAGCGGTGCCCGGACCCTTCGGATCCGGAAAGACAGTTGTTCAGCATCAGCTTGCCAAGTGGGCAGAGGCTGATATCGTTGTCTATATCGGATGCGGCGAGCGTGGTAATGAGATGACCGACGTTCTTAATGAATTCCCCGAGCTGAAGGATCCCAAGACCGGCAAGTCTCTTATGGAAAGAACTGTGCTTATCGCAAATACATCCGATATGCCGGTTGCAGCCCGTGAGGCATCCATATACACGGGAATCACTATCGCCGAGTATTTCCGCGACATGGGATATTCCGTGGCACTTATGGCTGACTCAACTTCACGTTGGGCAGAGGCGCTCAGAGAAATGTCCGGACGACTTGAGGAAATGCCCGGTGAGGAAGGTTATCCTGCATATCTTGGATCACGTCTGGCTCAGTTCTACGAAAGAGCAGGACGTGTGCAGACGCTTGGATCTGATGACAGAGAAGGCGCCCTTTCCGTTATTGGAGCAGTTTCCCCTGCCGGCGGTGATATATCCGAGCCTGTAACCCAGGCGACACTTCGTATCGTTAAGGTTTTCTGGAGTCTGGATTCGGCACTTGCTTATAAGAGACATTTCCCGGCTATAAACTGGCTTACAAGTTATTCAAACTATCTGAATACCATAGGAGGCTGGTTTGACGAAAATGTGGACGGAAATGACTGGATGGCCTTAAGACAGAAGATGATGAACCTCCTTCAGGATGAGGCTGAGCTTCAGGAGATGGTTCAGCTGGTCGGAATGGATGCCCTTTCCGCTCCCGACAGACTTAAGATGGAGGCAGCAAGATCCATAAGAGAGGACTTCCTGCACCAGGATGCCTTTCACGAGGTTGATACCTATACTTCATTAAAGAAGCAGCACATGATGATGCAGCTGATCCTGAGTTTTTATGAGCAGGCATCAGAAGCTCTTAAGAAGGGAGCTTCCATAGAAAAGCTCATCGTCATGGATGTGCGTGAAGAGATCGGTCGTTTCAAATATACCGAGGAAGGTAAACTTGACGGAGTATTTTCGGCCATCAACGGTAACTTAAGTTCACAGATACAGCAGGTAATTGCTGAGAAGGAGGACTTCTAATGCCAAAGGAATACAGAACAATTCAGGAGGTCGCAGGTCCTCTGATGCTTGTCCGCGATGTGGAAAATGTCGCGTATGATGAGCTGGGTGAGATTGAGCTTGCAAACGGAGAAAGACGCCGTTGCAAGGTTCTTGAGATTGAAGAGGGAAATGCCCTTGTTCAGCTTTATGAAGCGTCAACCGGTCTTAACCTTGAAAGTTCCAAGGTCAGATTTCTTGGAAGGAGTATGGAACTTGGCGTTTCGGAAGACATGCTCTCAAGAGTATTTGACGGTCTGGGACATCCCATAGATGACGGTCCTGAGATCCTTCCGGATGAAAGAAGGGATATTAACGGACTTCCCATGAACCCCGCAGCCAGGAGTTATCCTCAGGAGTTCATACAGACGGGTATATCAGCCATTGACGGACTGAACACACTGGTAAGGGGACAGAAACTGCCGATCTTCTCTGCATCAGGTCTTCCCCACGCAGAACTGGCGGCTCAGATCGCACGTCAGGCAAAGGTTCGTGGAACAGATGAAGCTTTCGCCGTTGTTTTTGCCGCCATGGGTATTACCTTCGATGAGTCCAACTATTTTGTTGAAAGTTTCCGTGAAACAGGAGCCATAGACAGAACGGTTCTTTTCATGAATCTTGCAAATGACCCCGCTGTTGAGCGTATAGCAACACCCCGTATGGCCTTGACAGCTGCCGAATATCTTGCATTTGAAAAGGGAATGCATGTGCTTGTAATCCTTACCGATATCACAAATTACGCCGACGCTCTCCGTGAGGTGTCAGCAGCACGTAAAGAGGTTCCCGGAAGAAGAGGATATCCCGGATACATGTACACTGACCTGGCTCAGCTTTACGAAAGAGCGGGACGTCAGGTGGGCAAGACAGGATCCATAACCATGATTCCGATCCTTACCATGCCGGAAGATGACAAGACCCATCCCATCCCTGACCTTACGGGATATATCACTGAGGGACAGATCATCCTTTCCCGTGAGCTTTACAGAAGGGGTATCGAGCCTCCAATAGATGTTCTTCCTTCTCTTTCACGTCTGAAAGATAAGGGAATCGGTGAGGGCAAGACAAGAGCAGATCATGCAAATACCATGAATCAGCTCTTTGCAGCCTATTCCAGAGGAAAGGATGCCAAGGAACTTATGATGATTCTGGGTGAAGCAGCTCTTACCGATATCGACAAGTTATATGCAAAATTTGCCGATGAGTTTGAACAGAAATATGTTTCACAGGGCTACCGTACAGACCGCTCCATAGAAGAAACTCTGGAGATAGGCTGGGAACTCTTAAGGATCCTTCCCCGTGCCGAGCTCAAACGTATTAAGGACGAGTTCCTCGACAAATACTACGAGAAATGAGGATAGATCATTGATTTTCATCAGAAAAACAATGATCGTACTCGACCGACTCCTGCCAAAGGCAGGAGGAGTTCCGCGGAACGCGGGATTCTTGCGGACATCCGACAGCATATAGTCAGATATAAACTATGGTTTAAAGAGGAGGTAGCTTAATTGGCTGCAACAAATATTACTCCTACCAGAATGGAGCTTACCCGACTTAAGAGAAAACTGGTCACGACCAGGCGGGGTCACAAGCTTCTCAAAGATAAACGAGACGAGCTTATGCGGCAGTTCATGGATCTTGTGCGGGAGAACATGGAACTTCGAAAGAAGGTGGAAGCCGGGATGGAAGCTGCAAACAAAAATTTTGTTCTGGCAAAGTCCACCATGTCCGAAGAGTCTGTGAATGTTGCTTTTATGGCACCCAAGCAGGAGGTTTCTCTGGAAGTAGGAGAAAAAAACATCATGAGTGTTGAGATCCCTGTTTTTGAAGCAAAAACAAGAACAGAGGACGCAAATGATATATATTCCTACGGTTTTGCTTTTACCTCCAGCGACCTGGATGATGCGGTATTAAGTCTTTCCGAGCTCTTTAAGGATATGCTTAAACTTGCAGAGGTAGAAAAGGCATGCATGCTCATGGCAGCCGAGATAGAAAAGACCAGACGTCGTGTTAATGCGCTGGAGCATGTGCTGATCCCGGAGACGGAGGCAAATATCAAATATATTTCCTCCAAGCTGGATGAAAATGAGAGAAGCACTCAGATCAGACTTATGAAGGTCAAGGATATGCTTCTTGAGGAGGCACATCACTACAAGGAAAAGGCTGCTAATGAGTGAGGTTAAGCCTGTTCTCTACAGAAAAAGACTTATTCCCGATGAATGCGTCCGCCTGGATGATGATGAGATCCTCTACTGCGATGATGAGGTCATTGTTACCAAGTGGCGCACGCTTCATCCGAAGCATGATCTTGATCACGGGTATTCGGCGTACTTTCTTAACGCGGGTTATAAGGTCAGCAAATTTCTCTATAAAGATGACAGTCTTATCTACTGGTATTGTGACATCATTGATTATATAAAGGATAAATCCGGCAATTCCTACATCTTCAGGGATCTTCTGGCGGACGTGATCGTCTATCCTGACGGTTTCGTGAAGGTTGTGGATCTGGATGAATTTGAACAGGCTCTGAAGAAAGAGCTGCTGACGATGGAGGATGTGAGGAGGGCTCTTTTAAGTCTGGACAGTCTGTTGACAACGATATATGACGGAAAGTTTGATGTCCTGAAAGCAGAGATCGAAAGCAGGATATGAAAAACGCCATGATGAAGAGGGAAGCCCCGCGGTTTTGTCCAAGACCGCGGGGTTTTTGCGGACAATCTAAGAATCTGTCCTGTAACAGTTCAGAAGACTTCAGTTTCTGAACTGTTACGGCGATTTTGCGATTAGAGTCGCACTTCGTGCAAGCGCAAAATTGCTGTTAAACTCGCATTTTCTGTGGGCAAGCCCACAAAAATGCCCGAGTATGTTCTGAATAGCTACAAAAAAATTTAAAATAATGCTTGCAATTTAAAAATGCCGGTGTTATGATTATGTTTGCTGTGACATTGATAGCTGTGATGCGTGAGGTTGCCGCTATTTCCGAAAGCATAAGGTCTGGCGGGTTTTTACGCGGAGCGAATGTCAAGTCTTTAGATACTGACGACAAGTCACTGTACTGATAAGTTCTGTTAAATGCAGAGAACAACCGATGTAGTAGAGGTTTTCACAAGATTTCGGGTCTTTTGAAAACGGACACACACGGGAGAGTGTACAGTCACCGCTTGTCTCACTTAATTAAAAGTGCGAAAAGGAGGCGACTTTTTTTATGGCAAATCAGGTTATGAGGATCACACTGAAGGCATATGACCACCAGCTGCTTGATCAGTCGGCACAGAAGATCATCGATACGGTTAAAAAGAACGGTTCACAGGTGAGCGGACCCGTTCCTCTTCCCACAAAGAGGGAGGTCATCACCATCCTGAGGGCTGTACATAAGTACAAGGACAGCCGTGAGCAGTTCGAGCAGAGAACCCACAAGAGGCTGATCGATATCATTGCGCCCACAAGGAATACAAGCGAAGTGCTTAAAAGGCTGGAGATGCCTGCAGGTGTCTACATAGATGTCAAGATGATCGACAGGAAATAACAATAAGAAGTTTGTATGAACCTTGCTTATGACATCGGGCGGGGTTCCAATGCAGAAAGGACGGAAATCATGAAAAAGGCTATTTTGGCTACAAAGGTCGGAATGACTCAGGTCTTCGGCGAAGACGGAATGCTCATTCCCGTCACTGTCTTAGAGGCCGGTCCCTGTGTTGTGACACAGGTAAAGACAGTTGAGAACGACGGCTACGAAGCGGTTCAGGTTGGTTTTACCGATTCAAAGGAAAAGGTTGTTTCGAAGGACAAGGGCGGAAGGAAACAGGTTGCCCACAGGCACGGAACAAATAAGGCTGAAGCAGGTCACTTTAAGAAGGCCGGGGTTTCAGCTAAAAAGTATGTAAGGGAATTTAAGTTTGAAAATGCGTCGGAATATAAGCCTGCGCAGGAGATTAAGGCTGATATCTTTGAAGTTGGCGATAAGGTTGACGCAACAGCGATCTCAAAGGGAAAAGGTTTCCAGGGTACCATCAAGAGACTTGGACAGCACAGAGGTCCCATGAAGCACGGTTCAAAGTTCCATCGTCATCAGGGTTCAAACGGCGCATGTTCTTCACCCAGCAGGGTTTTCAAGGGAAAGGGAATGCCCGGTCATATGGGAAGCAAAAAGGTTACGGTACAGAATCTTGAGGTTGTCCGCGTGGACGCCGAGAAAAATCTCCTTCTTATAAAGGGAGCAGTACCCGGTTCCAAGAAGGCTCTTATAACCATCAAAGAGACTTCTAAGGTCACTAAATAATAAGGGAAGGAGGGAAGCTTAAGATGGCTAACGTAACAGTATACAACATGGAAGGAAAGGAAGTCGGAAAGATGGACTTGAACGATGACCTTTTCGGAGTAGAAATAAATGAACATCTTGTTCATCTTGCGGTAGTTCAGCACCTTGCAAACTGCCGTCAGGGAACCCAGAAAGCCAGAACCCGTTCGGAGGTGTCCGGAGGCGGAAAGAAGCCCTGGAGACAGAAGGGTACGGGACATGCAAGACAGGGTTCGACAAGGTCTCCTCAGTGGACACACGGTGGAGTTGTATTTGCCCCGGTTCCCAGGAGCTATTCTTTCAAGCTTAACAAGAAGGAAAAGAGGATTGCGCTTAAATCAGCGCTCACTTCAAGGGTTCAGGCCGAGAAGTTTATAGTCCTCGATGAGCTTAAGCTGGATGATATTAAGACAAAGAAATTCGTTGAGGTTCTTGATGCGCTTAAGGTAAATAAGGCAATGGTGATCCTCGATTCGAATGATAAGAATGTGATTCTGAGCGCAAGGAACGTACCTGGTGTGATCACTGCTCAGGTCAATACCGTCAATACCTACGATATCATGAAATACAATACGGTAATAGCTACCAAAGCTGCCGTAACAAAACTTGAGGAGGTGTATGCATAATGGCAGATCTTAAGTATTATGACGTAATCCTTAAACCTGTTGTTACGGAAAAGTCGATGGATGCACAGGCTGACAGAAAATATACATTCTATGTTAATCCCGATGCCAACAAGGTGCAGATAAAGGAAGCAGTCGAGAAGATGTTTGACGGGGCGAAGGTTGAGAAGGTTTATACAATGAACCTCAACGGAAAGAACAGGAGAAGAGGTCTTGCAACAGGTAAGACCGCGGCCAGAAAAAAGGCAATCGTCAAGCTGACTGCTGACAGCAAGGATATAGAGATCTTCCAGGGACTTTGATAGTGCGTGATGCATTTAAGGGAAGAAACCTGTAGACAAAAGACAAAACGGTGTACTGAGAAAACAATATTCAGTACTTAAATGAAAAAAGAGGAGAACAGAGATGGGAATCAAAAAATATAACCCGTACACGCCCTCAAGAAGGCAGATGACGGGCTCCGATTTCTCGGAGATAACAAAGAGTACTCCCGAAAAGTCGCTTCTTGCGCCTTTGAAAAAGCATTCGGGCAGAAATAATCAGGGTAAGATCACCGTTCGTCATAAGGGCGGCGGAAACAGACAGAAATACAGGATCATTGATTTTAAGAGAAATGACAAGGACGGAATTCCCGCAACGGTTGCAGGAATCGAGTATGATCCCAACAGGACGGCAAATATTGCACTTCTTCATTACGTGGATGGAGAAAAGAGATATATCCTCGCTCCGGAAGGCTTAAAAGTAGGACAGAAGGTAATGAGCGGTCCCGAGGCCGAGATCAGGGTCGGCAACTGCCTGCCTTTTGAAAATATTCCGGTTGGTTCGTCTGTTCACAACATTGAGCTTTATCCGGGAAAGGGCGGACAGATGGTTCGTTCAGCAGGAACTGAGGCACAGCTTATGGCTAAAGAAGGAAAGTATGCAACCTTAAAGCTTCCTTCGGGTGAGATGAGAATGGTGCCCATAGGGTGCAGAGCTACCATCGGAAAGATAGGAAACATCGATCATAACCTTATCAATTACGGTAAGGCGGGGCGTATCCGCCACATGGGTATCAGACCTACGGTCAGAGGTTCCGTTATGAACCCGAACGACCATCCTCACGGAGGCGGAGAGGGACGCTCACCAATCGGACGTCCCGGACCTTCAACACCCTGGGGCAAGCCTGCTCTGGGTTATAAGACCCGCAAGGCAAAGAAAGCCTCAAACAAGCTGATCATAAGAAGAAGAAATGGTAAAGCGCTTAGCTAAGGAGGGATAGATAAATGTCACGTTCGATAAAGAAAGGACCGTTCGCAGACGAAAGTCTCTTAAAGAAGGTTGACGCCATGAACGCTGCCGGCAAAAAGGAGGTCATTAAGACCTGGTCGCGTCGTTCTACGATCTTCCCTTCGTTTGTGGGACACACGATAGCGGTACATGACGGAAGAAAGCATGTTCCGGTATACATTACGGAAGATATGGTTGGACATAAGCTTGGTGAGTTCGTTATGACCAGAACTTACAGGGGTCACGGCGGCGAATCCAAATCAAATGTTAAGTAAAGTTGATCAAACGTAAATTTGAAAGGAGGCTGCATCCGTGGCTAAGGGACATAGAAGTCAGATAAAGAGAGAGAGAAACGAAAAAAGGGACGAAAGACCCAGGGCAAAACTCTCTTACGCAAGGATACCCGTGCAGAAAGCGTGCTTCGTGCTTGATGCGATCAGGGGAAAGAGTGTGGACGAAGCGCTCGCGATCCTTACATACAACCCCAGGAACGCTTCAAGGGTTATCAGGAAACTCATTGAATCCGCAGTAGCTAATGCTGAAAATAACAACGGTATGGATGCTTCAAAGCTTTATGTTGCGGAATGCTTTGCAAGTCAGGGACCGATCATGAAACGTATACAGCCCCGCGCACAGGGCAGGGCATACAGGATCCAGAAGAGGATGAGCCACATCACGGTGATCCTCGATGTGAAAAATTAACAGGATGTTTCGGAAAGGAGTTTGTTAAATGGGTCAGAAAGTTAATCCCCACGGTTTAAGGGTCGGAATAATCAGCGATTGGGATTCTAAATGGTATGCGTCGGGGGAAGAGTTTGCCGATAATCTTGCTGAGGATTACGAGATCAGGAAATTCCTGAAGAAGGAACTTTATGCAGCAGGTGTTTCAAGGATCGAGATCGAAAGAGCTGCCGGTAAAGTAAAGGTTATCGTTTATGCTGCCAAAGTCGGAATGATAATCGGAAAAGGCGGTGCTGAACTTGAAAAGACAAAGAAGAAGCTTCAGAAGTACACAAAGAGCAATCTTGTATTTGATGTACGGGAAGTAAAGAGACCGGATAAGGATGCACAGCTTGTGGCAGAAAATATCGCAGGCCAGCTTGAGAACCGTGTCTCCTTCAGGAGGGCAATGAAGTCCTGCATGCAGAGGACCCTGAAGAGCGGCGCCAAGGGAATCAAGACCAGCGTTTCAGGCCGTCTTGGAGGTGCGGACATGGCTCGTACCGAGTTCTATTCAGAAGGAACCATCCCGCTTCAGACACTGAGAGCGGATATTGATTACGGATTTGCGGAGGCTGACACTACCTACGGCAAGGTTGGAGTGAAAGTCTGGATATATAAGGATGAGATTCTTGGAAAGAAGGCTGTCAAGGCGGGCTCGTCCGATGAAGAAGGGGGCGATAGATAATGTTAATGCCTAAGAGAGTAAAGCATCGCAAGCAGATGCGCGGTAAGATGAGAGGCAAGGCAAACAGCGGAAACACCATCACTTACGGAGAGTACGGTATCGTTGCTTTGGAGCCCTGCTGGATCAAGTCAAATCAGATAGAGGCGGCTCGTATCGCCATGACAAGATACATCAAACGTTTCGGTAAGGTTTGGATCAAGATATTTCCGGATAAGCCGGTGACGGCAAAGCCTGCCGAGACTCGAATGGGTTCCGGTAAAGGAGCGCTTGAATACTGGGTAGCTGTTGTTAAGCCCGGAAGAGTGCTTTTTGAGATCGCAGGCGTTCCCGAGGAAACTGCAAGGGAGGCTTTAAGACTTGCGACTCACAAGCTCCCCTGCAAATGCAAGATCATTTCAAAGGCTGAACTGGCAAAGCAGGTAGCCGACAGGGAAGGTGGTGTTGCTAAATGAAAACAGATAAGTATTTAACGGATTTAAGAGCAAAGTCAGAAGCCGAGCTTGCGGGAGATCTTACAGCAGCCAAGAAGGAACTTTTCAATCTCAGATTCCAGAATGCCACAAACCAGCTCGACAACACCGGAAGGATCAAAGAGGTCAGAAAGAACATTGCAAGGATCCAGACGATCATAACAGAGAAAGCTGCCGGCAGGTAAGAAAGGAGTTAAGCGTGGAAAGTACGGAAAGAAATTTAAGGAAAACCCGCACGGGTAAGGTTATCAGCGACAAAATGGACAAGACCATCACTGTCGCAGTAGAAGACCATGTCAGACACCCGCTTTATAAAAAGATAGTAAAGCGTACCTATAAGCTTCATGCACACGATGAAAAGAATGAGTGCAATGTGGGCGACACCGTAAAAGTGATGGAAACAAGACCTCTGTCAAAGAGCAAGAGATGGAGACTTGTGGAAATAGTTGAAAGAGCTAAGTAATTCTGAAAGGAGAGTAGGCAATGGTACAGCAGGAAACAAGACTCAGAGTTGCTGATAATACCGGTGCGAAAGAGATACTCTGCATCAGGGTTATGGGCGGCTCAACGAGGAGATATGCCGGTATCGGCGATATTATCACCGCTACCGTTAAAGACGCAACGCCCGGCGGCGTTGTAAAAAAGGGTGACGTAGTTAAGGCTGTTGTAGTCAGGACTGTTAAGAGTATCCGCCGTAAAGACGGATCCTACATCAGATTTGATGAGAATGCGGCAGTGATCATAAAGGAAGACAACACACCCCGTGGAACCCGTATTTTTGGACCGGTTGCAAGAGAGCTTCGTGATAAGCAGTTTATGAAGATCGTTTCTCTTGCTCCCGAGGTATTATAAGGAGGCAGGCCATGGCGACATGCAAGATCAAAAGAGGTGATACGGTTCAGGTGATCACCGGAAAAAACAAGGGCAAGCAGGGTAAGGTCGTAAAAGTAGACGCTAAGGCTAACAGGGTGCTCGTCGAGGGGGTAAATATGCTCACAAAGCATACAAAGCCTTCAGCAGCAAGTCCGGACGGCGGAATTCTCCATCAGGAAGGGTTCATAGACCTCTCCAACGTGATGTATGTTCACAACGGAAAGCCCACCAGGGTCGGATTTAAGCTCAATGGGGATAAGAAGGTGAGGATCGCCAAGTCCACCGGAGATGTGATCGACTGATTAGCGGTAGGCGAAGGATAGATTGATACCTTTGAAGGGAGGTTAATTAGAGTTGAACAGACTTAGAACACTTTATGATGAAGAAATAAAGGAAGCCATGACTAAGAAGTTCGGTTACAAGAATGTCATGGAAGTTCCGAAGATAGAAAAGATCGTTGTCAATATGGGTGTCGGCGAGGCCAAGGAGAATGTAAAGATCCTTGATTCTGCGGTTGCCGATCTGGAGAAGATCACCGGACAGCATGCGGTTACAACGAAAGCAAAGCACGCTGTCGCAAACTTCAAGATCAGAGAAGGAATGCCCATTGGCTGTAAGGTTACCTTAAGGGGTGACAAGATGTATGACTTTCTTGACAGGCTTGTGAATCTGGCACTTCCCCGTGTCCGCGACTTCCGCGGTGTCAGTGCCAATTCCTTCGACGGAAGAGGAAATTATGCTCTTGGTATAAGGGAGCAGATCATCTTTCCCGAGATTGAATATGACAAGATCGACAAGGTCAGGGGTATGGACGTTATTGTAGTTACGACAGCCCGTACCGATGAAGAAGCAAGAGAGCTTTTGAGACTTTTCAATATGCCGTTTGTGAAGGAGGAGACCAATGGCTAAGTTATCTATGAAATTAAAGCAGAAGCGTAAACCGAAGTTCTCGACACGCGCATATACGCGCTGCAGGATCTGCGGACGTCCTCACTCAGTGTTAAGAAAATACGGCATATGCAGGGTCTGCTTCAGGGAACTGGCATACAAAGGACAGATTCCCGGAGTGAAGAAAGCATCCTGGTAAAACGTCCTGCGGACGTTCTGCGCCCCCGTTTTTGAATGCTGACTGAAGCGAAGAGGAGACGCGGGAGCCGATTACGAGAACTTTTTGAAATATTTTGAAAGGAGTACAAACAGTCATGACGACAAACGATCCTATTGCGGATATGCTCACAAGAATCAGGAATGCAAATACCGCAAAGCATGATAGTGTAGATATACCTGCGTCGAAGATGAAGATAGCGATAGCCGATATCCTTCTTGACGAGGGATATATAAAGAAATATGACCTGGTTGATGGCGAAAACGGCTTCAAGGATATCCGTGTCAGCCTTAAGTACAACGACAACAAGAAGGAAAAGGTTATTACCGGATTAAAGAGGATCTCAAAGCCGGGTCTTAGGATATATGCCGGAAAGGATGAGCTCCCCAAGGTTCTTGGAGGACTGGGAATAGCGATCATTTCCACAAATAACGGTGTTATCACAGATAAGAAAGCAAGACAGCTCGGAGTTGGAGGAGAAGTTCTGGCTTTCGTCTGGTAAGTGATGCTTATTCGGAAACAGATATACAAACAACAAATACATTAAGGAGGTGCGGGCATGTCACGAATCGGAAAAATGCCTATCGCTATACCTTCCGGAGTTACGGTAAGTATAGCAGAAAATAATACTGTGACTGTTAAGGGTCCCAAGGGTGAGTTAAAAAGAACTTTGGCTCCCCAGATGAAGATCACCGAAAAAGACGGTTCTGTTACTGTTGAAAGACCTGATGATGAAAAGGAAAACAGAGCGCTGCATGGTCTGACAAGGACTCTTTTGAACAACATGGTAGTCGGAGTCACCGAGGGATACACAAAGGTTCTTGAGATCAACGGTGTCGGCTACAGAGCAGCAAAACAGGGAAAAACCCTGACACTTAATCTCGGATATTCCCATCCGGTAATCATGGAGGATCCCGAGGGTATCGAGACAAAGGTCACGGATAATAAGATAGAGGTCAGCGGAATTGATAAAGAAAAGGTCGGACAGTATGCCGCGGTAATAAGAGACAAGAGAAGACCTGAGCCTTATAAGGGCAAGGGTATCAAGTACTCTTATGAAGTGATCAGGCGTAAGGTTGGTAAGACCGGTAAGAAGTAAGGATTGGAGGATAAGCAATGATTAATAAGAAGTCAAGAGCGGATGTACGTGAAAAGAAGCATAAGAAGATCCGTAACCGCTTCAGCGGCACACCGGAACGTCCCCGCCTTTCAGTGTTCCGCAGCAATGACCATATGTATGCTCAGATCATAGATGACACAAAGGGTCATACACTTGTGGCTGCATCTACGAATGAGAAGGATGTTAAAGCAGCCCTCAAGAATACAGACGACAAAGAAGCAGCGGCTTATGTAGGAAAACTGATCGGGCAGAGAGCCCTTGAAAAGGGTGTTAAGACAGTGGTTTTTGACCGTGGAGGATTTATTTACCACGGAAAAGTTCAGGCTCTTGCAGATGCTGCGAGAGAAGCCGGACTGGAGTTTTAAGGGGAAGGAGATAAGGCATGGATAACAACAACAGAAATAATCAGGACAGAAATGAGGACGGATTATCAGATAAGGTCGTTACCATCAAGCGTGTAACGAAGGTTGTTAAGGGTGGTCGTAATATGCGTTTCTCCGCCCTTGTAGTAGTCGGAGACGGAAACGGACGTGTCGGAGCCGGCCTTGGTAAGGCAACTGAGATACCTGAGGCGATCCGTAAGGGCAGAGAGGATGCAGCAAAGCATCTTGTAGATGTTGCTTTGGATGAAGGCGGTTCTGTTTCCCACGATTTTATCGGAAAGTTTGGTGGTGCATCTATCCTCTTGAAAAGAGCTCCCGAAGGTACCGGTATCATAGCAGGCGGTCCCGCACGTATCGTCTGTGAGCTTGCAGGGATCAGGAATATCAGAACAAAGTCCCTGGGATCAAACAACAAGCAGAACGTGGTTCTGGCTACGATAAATGCTCTTTCCCAGATCAAGTCACCCGAAGAGGTTGCCAGGATGCGCGGAAAGTCGGTATCTGAGATCAGAGCCTGAAACAAAAAAGGAGGAGACCGGTCCTGCTTTAAGAATCTCACAGCGTATGCTTAGGGGACGGGTGTCCAAATGGAATGAGTTAGGTATAAACGCAAGTATATAGATGAGCGAGATACTGTTTAAGATTTTTTTGCTTAAGCGTCGGTATCAGCTTCGGACGGTTTAAGTCAGATATAAAACTGCGTTTCATAGAGGAGTTTTATTTGCTGTCGTGTGTTTTTACACGACATGGCAAAAACGGGCATCCGACAGCATTTTGTCAGATTTAAACTATGGTTTATAGAGGAGAAAAAAATGGCTGATAAAATAAAGGTAACATTGGTAAAATCTACTATCGGCGCCATTCCCAAGCATAAGAAGACGGTTGAGGCGCTGGGACTTCACAAACTGAACAGTTCAAACGAGCTGCCCGACAATCCCGCGGTACGCGGAATGATAAAGCAGGTCAGCCATCTTGTAAAAGTAGACTGAGTACAGGCTTTGAAACTGTTCAGAATCCGAAGGGATGTGAACAATTGCGACATAGATGTATCTGATCAAAGAAAACGTTTGATTTAACTTTAGGAGGGCGATATGGAATTATCAGATTTAAGACCCGCATCCGGCTCAAAACACAATAATTACAGGAAGGGACGCGGACACGGCTCAGGAAACGGAAAGACAGCCGGATATGGCCACAAGGGTCAGAAAGCCCGTTCCGGAGCACCAAGGACGGGATTTGAGGGCGGTCAGATGCCCATATACAGAAGACTTCCCAAGAGAGGTTTCCAGAATGTGAATCACAAGGACATTGTGACACTTAATTTAAGCCAGCTTGAGAAGTATTATGAGGATGGAGCAACCGTTGTATCAGAGGATCTCATAGAAAGAGGGATCATAAAGGATGTCAGAGACGGCCTTAAGATACTCGGAAACGGCGAGCTTACCAAGAAGCTTACGGTTAAGGCAAATGCTTTTTCGGCATCTGCTAAGGAAAAGATTGAAGCGGCAGGTGGGAAAGCTGAGGTGATCTGATGTTTGAAACGGTAAAAAATGCCTTTAAGATTAAGGATATCAGAAAAAGGCTTCTTTTCACTTTACTGGCATTGGTGATCATAAGACTTGGCTGTGAACTTCCGATCCCGGGATTTGACAGGGAGTTTTTCAAACAGTGGTTTTCACAGCTTACCGGGGATTCATTTAATTTCTTCAATGCCTTTACCGGCGGATCCTTTGAGAACATGTCGGTGTTTGCGTTGAACATAACACCCTATATCACTTCTTCCATTATCATACAGCTGCTGACCATAGCGATCCCGGCTCTGGAGGAGATGCAGAAGGAAGGAGAAGAGGGCAGGAAAAAGCTGGTTTCCATCACAAGATATGTGACTGTGGGACTGGCGCTTATCGAATCTACAGCAATGGCCATTGGATTTGGAAGACAGGGACTTCTGGAAAACTTCAATGCCCTTACTGTGATCATGATCATTTGTACGCTGACAGCAGGATCCGCATTTCTCATGTGGATAGGTGAGCAGGTTACGGAGTACGGTGTCGGAAACGGTATTTCGATTGTCCTGACTATCAACATCATTTCAAGGATACCGGATGACCTTACCGGACTTTACACCATGTTTGTTCAGGGCAAGGCCATTGCATTTGCGATTCTTTCCGCGGTAGTGATTATAGCAGTGATCCTTGTGACAGTTGTTCTTACCATACTGCTCAACGATGCCGAAAGAAGGATTCCTGTTCAATATGCAAAGAAGATGCAGGGAAGAAAGATGCTTGGCGGAAACAGCACCTATATTCCTCTGAAGGTCAACACCGGTGGAGTTATTCCTATTATCTTTGCTTCATCCCTTATGGAGTTTCCGGTTGTCATAGCACAGCTTTTGGGTTCAAACGGCGGAACCACAGCCTGGGGACAGATCTTAAGAACACTGAGTTCCTCAAACTGGTTTAAGCCTGCAACGCCCGTGTATTCCATAGGTGTAGTAATATATATAGTTCTTGTGGTGTTCTTTGCATACTTCTATACATCGATAACCTTCAATCCTCTTGAGGTTGCCGATAACATGAAAAAGCAGGGCGGATTCATACCGGGAATAAGACCCGGAAAGCCCACCAGCGACCAGCTGACAAAGATACTTAACTATATTATTTTCATTGGAGCAGTCGGACTTATTATCGTGGCACTCATTCCCATATTCTTTAACGGGGTGTTTAATGCAGGAGTTTCCTTTGGAGGAACTTCACTCATAATCATCGTGGGAGTTATCCTTGAAACCATTAAACAGATCGAATCTCAGATGGTTGTAAGGAACTATAAAGGGTTCCTGAACAGCTGAGAAGCCGGAAGGATATAAGGAGATCAATGATATGAAGATAATTATGCTGGGAGCTCCCGGAGCCGGCAAGGGTACGCAGGCAAAAATGATCGCAAAGAAGCATGAACTGCCGCATATTTCAACGGGAGATATCTTCAGAGCAAACATAAAGGAAGGCACCGAACTCGGAAAGGAAGCAAAGACCTACATGGATGAAGGGAAACTGGTTCCCGACGAGCTTACGGTTCGCATTCTGCTTGACAGGGTTGCTCATGATGATTGCAAAAACGGATATGTTCTGGACGGATTTCCCAGAACCATACCTCAGGCAGAAGTTCTGGAAAAGGAACTGGATAAGCTTGGAGACAAGGTTGATTTTGCCATAAATGTGGACGTACCCGATGAGAACATTATAAACCGTATGTCCGGTAGACGGGCCTGTCTGAAATGCGGCGCCACATATCACATTAAGCATGTTCCGCCTAAAAAGGACGGGATCTGCGATGTCTGTGGAAGTGAGCTGGTTCTGAGAGATGATGACAAGCCGGAAACGGTCAGGAAGAGGCTCGATGTTTATCATGAGCAGACGCAGCCGTTGATAGATTTCTACACAAAGAGAGGCGTTTTGAGAACAGTTGACGGCAATGCGGATCCTGAAGATGTTTTTGCGGCAATTGAAGTTATTCTGTAACTGCCGGGGAAACGAAGGAATCTGAGCAGTTGCGATTATTGAGGTAAGAGGACAGATTTAATGTCAAAAGCTGATGTAATAGAAATAGAAGGAACGGTCATAGAAAAACTTCCGAATGCCATGTTTCAGGTGAGACTTGATAACGGACACGAGGTACTGGCTCATATCAGTGGGAAGCTGAGGATGAACTTCATTAAGATCCTTCCGGGTGACAAGGTCACCATTGAGCTTTCTCCGTATGATCTTACCAAGGGAAGGATCACCTGGAGAGATAAATAAAAAGTTATACAACTATTCAGAAACCGGAGGGATCTGAACAGTTAAAAATTTTTACTTGAACTTAGAGTGTAACGTATGGTAGAATATACGTTGCTTTCGCTTAAGAGGTGCTTTTTGCGTTTTTAAGAGGAGAAAAGAAATGAAAGTCAGATCATCGGTTAAGCCCATCTGCGAAAAGTGCAAGGTGGTAAAAAGAAAAGGAAAGATACGCATAATCTGCGTAAATCCCAAGCACAAACAGGTGCAGGGGTAAATGTGCCCTTTGGCACATTTACGCCGCGTTTAGGCTCGCTGAGCGAGCCTGCGGCCGGGGGAACTTTCGTTAAGAAAAGCCCCATGGGAAACGATTTTCCGTTTAAGCAGAAGTAATTATTATTGAAAGGAGGTACATACTCACAATGGCTCGAATTGCTGGTGTTGATCTACCGAGAGACAAGAGAGTTGAGATAGGACTCACCTATATCTATGGTATAGGAAGGTCAAGCTCAAACCGTATTCTGTCCGAGGCAGGCGTAAATCCCGATACCCGTGTAAGAGACCTTACGGAAGAAGAAGTTAACAAGATCCGTGATGTCATCGACAGAACCCAGACTATCGAGGGTGACCTGCGCCGTGAAGTCGCTATGAACATCAAGAGACTTACGGAGATCGGATGCTACAGAGGGATCCGTCACAGAAAGAGTCTTCCCTGCCGTGGTCAGAAGACCAAGACAAATGCGAGGACCTGTAAGGGACCCAGGAGAACTGTGGCAAACAAGAAGAAGTGATCTATTCTTTTGTAATGGTAACTATTAACTAAATTTTAAGAGAAAGTAGGTTAGTTTTAATGGCTGGTAATAATAAGTCAGGCGCTAAAAGAGTTACAAAAAAGCGCGTAAAGAAAAACGTTGAACACGGACAGGCACACATTCAGTCTTCCTTTAACAACACCATAGTTACTCTTACGGATGCTGAAGGAAATGCTCTCTCATGGGCAAGTGCCGGAGGTCTTGGTTTCAGAGGTTCAAGGAAATCTACTCCCTATGCTGCACAGATGGCTGCTGAGACTGCAACTAAGGCAGCGCTTGTGCATGGTCTGAAATCTGTTGATGTTATGGTTAAGGGACCCGGTTCGGGACGTGAAGCTGCCATAAGGGCACTTGCCGCTGCAGGACTTCAGGTTACGAGCATCAAGGATGTGACACCGGTACCCCATAACGGATGTCGCCCGCCGAAGCGTAGAAGAGTATAATGATCGTTCACATGGTGAACAGATAAGTGTAGTTAAGTTTAGGAGGAGATAAACAGATATGGCAGTTAATAGAGAGCCTGTGTTAAAAAGATGCAGATCCCTTGGGCTCGACCCCGTTTTTCTTGGATATGACAAGAAATCTAACAGGGCACCCCGCAGATCCGGAAAAAAAGTCAGTGAGTATGGACTTCAGTTAAGAGAAAAGCAGAAGGCCAAATTTATTTACGGCGTATTGGAAAAGCCTTTCAGAAACTATTATGAAAAGGCTGACAGAATGAAGGGAATGACAGGTTCCAATCTGATGATCATGCTTGAGAGCAGACTGGATAATGTTGTCTTCCGTCTCGGCTTTGCACGGACCAGAAGGGAAGCACGTCAGATGGTGGATCATAAGATGTTCACCGTTAACGGAAAGCTTGTATTCATTCCTTCATATCAGGTTAAGGCCGGGGATGTGATCGAAGTAAGAGAGAACAAAAGATCCTCTCAGCATTTTAAGGATATTTTCGAGTCTACCGGAGGAAGAACGGTTCCGGCATGGTTAACAGTCGATGTTGAGAACTATAAGGGTACGGTAAATCAGCTTCCTACAAGGGAGGAGATCGATGTACCGGTTGACGAAATGCTCATAGTCGAGTTGTATTCCAAATAAGGAGGTCTTCCATTGTTTGATTTTGAAAAACCGAAGATTGAGATACAGGATGTTTCCGAGGACAATAAGTTTGCGAGATTTGTATGTCAGCCTCTGGAAAGGGGCTACGGTATCACACTTGGCAATTCCTTAAGAAGGATAATGCTTTCATCGCTTCCGGGAACAGCTGTCAGCCAGGTCAAGATTGACGGCGTGCTGCACGAGTTTTCATCAATACCCGGTGTCAAGGAAGATGTTACGGAGATAATCTTAAACATAAAGAATATAGCCATCAGGAATAACAGCAATGACGATGGTGAAGTAAAGACAGCCTATATCGAGTTCGAAGGAGAGGGCGAGGTTACAGCAGCTGATATCCAGTGCGATCAGGATATTGAAATCATCAACAAGGATCAGCACATTGCAACCCTGAACGGCGGAAAGGACTGTAAGCTTAATATCGAGCTTACGATCACAAACGGCAGAGGATATGTAAGTTCGGAGGGAAATAAAACTCCTGACCTTGCTATTGGAGTCATCGCTATAGACTCTATATATACTCCGGTTGAAAGAGTAAACATGAGCGTTGAAAACACACGTGTGGGACAGCAGACAGACTTTGACAAGCTCACGCTGGATGTGTATACCAACGGTGCCCTAAAGCCCGAAGAAGCCGTTAGCCTTGCAGCAAAGGTGTTAAGCGAGCATCTTAATCTGTTTGTGGATCTTTCGGAGGCTGCCTCAAAGACTGAGGTAATGACAGCCAAGAAGGAAGATGCAAAAGTAGATGTCAAGACAATGAACATCGACGAGCTGGAGCTCTCGGTTCGCTCATATAACTGTCTTAAGCGTGCCGGTATCAATACTGTTGCCGAGCTTACAAACAAAACATCTGACGATATGATGAAGGTGAGAAATCTCGGACGCAAGTCTTTGGACGAGGTTCTTGCAAAGCTCAAGGAGCTTGGATTGGAGCTTCGGGGCGAGGAATAACACATAAATTAAGGCCTGCCGGTAAGACCAAAGTGTTCGACAGACCGCTCACACAGGGGCTGTAAGTCCATCGGGCAAGTTCCTGAATAAGATTGAGAAATGAGGTATAAAAAATGGAGTACAGAAAGTTAGGCCGCAACTCTTCACAGAGGAAGGCACTGCTCAGAAATCAGGTTACGCAGCTTATCTTTCACGGAAAGATCATAACAACACAGGCAAGAGCCGAAGAGGTTCAGAAGATGGCTGAGCGTGTTATCACACTTGCTGTCCGTGAAAAGGATAATTTTGAGACGGTTACCATCAAAGCCAAGGTTGCAAGGAAGGATAAGGATGGTAAGCGCATTAAGGAAGAGAAGGACGGAAAGAAGGTAACCGTCTATGATGAGGTTGATAAGGAGATCAAAAAGGATAAGCCCTCAAGACTTCATGCAAGACGTCAGATCCTTAAGGTATTGTATCCTGTAACTGAGGTTCCCGAAGAGGCACCCGGACGCAAGAGAAATACAAAGAAGGTTGATCTTGTTGCAAAGCTCTTTGATGAGATCGCGCCTAAGTATGCTGAGAGAAAGGGCGGATACACAAGGATCGTAAAGATCGGACCCAGAAAAGGAGATGCAGCTATGGAGGTTATGCTCGAGCTCATCTGATAAATATCATAAATGCAGCCGACCGGGCAGAATGCCTGAAGGCCGATGTATCCGGCAGGACCGGATTCCGGGGTGTATATTCAGACAATATGCACAGGAGGACATTCAGATTTTAAAGGGAGGAACTTAGTTCCTCCTTTTGTTTAACAACCGATGAATCTGTTCCCTGCCATATGTTCCACCGGGTTACTGCTTACGTGGTCAACCAGACCACGTAAGCAGTAACGGGTTCAGCACATGAGAATTGCCTTCGGCATTGGTGCCGAACCTGCTAAATTTACATATTTGCCCGTAGCTACCCGACTCCATCAGCATGTTTTGTCGCTCGTGACTCGGGACTGAACAGTAACTTTTTTCTTATTGACAGTTAAGATATGAGTATCATCAAAACGGATAATATATCATACGAATATTTACGACGTAACGAGGAAGGAAATGTCGAAGCCATAGTCCGTGCCATAGACGGCGTCAGCATCGACATAAGGGAGGGTGAATTTATTTCGATCCTGGGAGGTAACGGATCGGGAAAATCCACTCTTGCCAAACACCTGAACGCGATCCTGTATCCCTGTGAAGGGACAGTTTATGTGGATGGAAAGGATACAAGGGATGAAAAGGCCATATGGGATATCAGACAATGTGCAGGGATGATATTCCAGAATCCGGACAACCAGATCATTGGTTCCGTCGTTGAAGAGGATGTTGGTTTCGGCCCGGAAAACATGGGGGTACCGACCGGAGAGATACGGGAGAGGGTAGATGAGTCGCTTAAGATCCTGGGAATGTATGAATACCGTAAGCATTCTCCAATGAGGCTTTCGGGAGGACAGAAACAGAGGGTCGCCATAGCGGGAGTTGTGGCAATGCATCCCAAATGCATCATTATGGATGAACCGACAGCAATGCTGGATCCTTCGGGAAGGAAGGAGGTCATCCGGGCTGCAAGGGCCCTAAATGATGTTGAAAAGGTTACTATCATACTGATCACTCACTATATGGAGGAGACAATCTATTCGGACAGGATCATTGTCATGAATAAGGGCAAGGTGGCCATGGCGGGCACTCCGAGAGAGATCTTTTCAAGAGTAGAGGATCTTCAGGAATTAAGGCTGACAGTCCCTCAACCGGCAAGACTGGCTTATGAACTGAAAAAAAGAGGACTGTCTCTGCCTTCAGGCATCCTTTCAAACAAGGAGTTTATCGTAGAACTATGTCGATCATATGCGATCATCTGAGCTATATATACAGCAAGGGTACTTCTGATGAGATCCTTGCCTTAAATGATGTTTCATTTAAGATCGATGACGGGGAATTTGTCGGTCTTATCGGACATACGGGTTCGGGAAAATCAACTCTTGTCCAGCATCTGAACGGACTTTTGAAGGCTACTTCCGGAGACATATATTTTAACGGCGAATGCATCTATGATAAGGGCTATGACATGAAGGCCTTAAGGGGAAAGGTAGGGCTTGTATTTCAGTATCCCGAGCATCAGCTTTTTGAGGAGACGGTCTTTAAGGATGTGTGTTTCGGCCCGAATAATCTGGGACTGACACGGAAGGAAACTGAATTAAGATCCTTTGCTGCATTAAAAAGCGTTAAGCTTCCGGAGGAATACTATGATGTTTCCCCCTTTGACCTTTCCGGGGGACAGAAAAGAAGAGCGGCTATAGCAGGGGTTCTTGCAATGAAACCCCAGGTCCTGATTTTAGATGAACCTACCGCAGGTCTCGATCCTGAAGGAAGGGACGAAATTCTGGGACTTCTTCGTTCATTACACGAAAATGAAAATATAACGGTAATCCTTGTATCTCATAGCATGGAAGATATAGCGGATTATTGCGAAAGGCTTATCGTGATGGATAGGGGCAGTATTTTTATGGATGGAGCTCCCAGGGAAGTATTCCGGAATATAGGGGGGCTCGAAGAGATCGGGTTAAGTGCTCCTCAGGTCACCTACATCATGCAGGAACTATATAAACGCGGATTTAATGTGGATGTTAATGCCACAAGGGTAGAAGAAGCAGCCGATTCGATCATGAGAGCTGTTATGGGGAATGGGATCCTATGATGAGGGAGATCACACTGGGACAATTCTATCAGACAGATTCGATCCTTCACAGGCTGGATCCGAGGGTAAAGATAACAGGAACGCTGGTGTTTATCATAACTCTTTTTATCGCGGGAAATATACCGGCCTATGCTGTTGCGACAGTATTTCTGGCGGCCATGATACTGCTTTCCCGTGTTCCTTTTTCGTTCATAGTCAGAGGAATGAAGGCAGTGGTCCTCATACTTCTTGTGACGGTGATCTTTAATCTGTTTTTAACACCCGGAATACCTCTTTTTACCTTTGCGGGAATAAGCATAACAAACGAGGGTCTGAGAAGTGCCGGATACACAGCTGTGAGACTGACATATCTGATAATCGGATCGTCACTTATGACACTTACAACAACTCCAAACAACCTTACTGACGGTCTGGAAAAACTTATGAGACCCCTGGGAGTCATCAATGTTCCGGTTCATGAGATAGCCATGATGATGTCAATAGCCTTAAGATTTATACCCATACTCATGGAGGAAACTGACAAGATAATGAAGGCCCAGCTTTCCAGGGGGGCGGATTTTGAAAGCGGAGGACTCATAAAAAAAGCAAAGGCTCTTATACCTCTTCTGATTCCGCTTTTTGTCTCAGCCTTCAGAAGGGCCAATGACCTTGCTATGGCAATGGAAGCAAGGTGCTATCATGGTGGAGAGGGCAGAACAAAGATGAAGCCCCTGAAATATAACAGGAGGGATGCCGCGGCCTATGTGGTTCTTCTGCTATATCTTGTTTTGTGTGTGCTTGCACAGAGATTCGGGCGAATAATGATCATGGAATCATGGACGGCTTAGCAAAGAGAATACTTCTGGAGGTGTCATATGAAGGCACAGACCTTCATGGTTTTGCCTTTCAGGAGAGTGTCAGGACAGTCGAAGGAGAGCTTAATAAGGCTTTAAGCGGACTTGAAGGCAGGGAAGTCAGTGTGATCGGTGCATCCAGAACCGATACGGGCGTGCATGCCCTGAAAAATGTTGCGGTCTTTGACTCCCTCATGAACATAAGGGACGAGAAATATGCTTATGCGGTTAATTCGAGACTTCCGGATGATATACGGATAAGAAGGTCTTATACCGTGGCAGGGGATTTTCATCCGAGGCACTGTGGATGTGAAAAGACCTATGTCTATACTGTGTTGAATGACAGAATTGAAGTACCCATAAGAAAGAGGTACACTTATTTTGTACCGGTAAGTCTTGACGAAGAGGCCATGCAAAGAGCAGGACAGGTTCTCGTGGGGGAGCATGACTTTAAGTCTTTTTGCAGCGTGCACACCCAGGCACAAAGTACAGTAAGATGTGTGACGTCAGTTGAAGTTTTTCGAAGGGACTCAGAGCTGGGCATAAGAGTAAAGGGCAGGGGTTTTTTGTATAACATGGTCCGGATAATAGCCGGAACACTGATCGAGGTTGGAAAGGGAGCCATTTCAGAAGAGGATGTCAGAAGAATCCTTGAAAGCAGGGACAGGACAAAAGCGGGTCCTACAGTGCCAGCCAGGGGACTGTGTTTGGTTGATATTAAATATGACGTCTTCCCGGGTTTTGCAGGTACCGGCAGTTCCGTCCCACATTGATTCGAATATTGAAACTATTCAGAACATACTCGGACATTTTTGTGGGCCTGCCCACAGAAAATGCGAGTTTAACAGCGATTTTGCTTTCGCATGAAGTGCGACTCTGATCGCAAAATCGTCTTAACAGTTTTTAAGACCGAAGGGTCCTGAACTGTTACCGATTATTTTAAACGCTGTACTGCAACGGAGACAGGATCTTGATCGTTACCATATTAAATTGGGCTTATATTTTTATAATCTGTTTTTCCTGTGGCCTTCTTGTAAGAAAGACTTTGGAGAAAACCCTGGGCTGTGACATCACTTCGGTGGATGCGGTTACAGTGTGCGGAATTGTCTTTGCAGGAATTTATGCGCAGGTTTGGAGCATTTTCGGAGGACTGGGTCCTGCAGCATATCTGGTGCTTTTTGTATCAGGCCTCATATCCATAGCCTTAAACAGGGAAAAGATCAGGGAGTATTGTCTCCTTGCCGTGTCTGACAGAGGGCTGGTTGTCAGGGCGGTTATTTTTATCGTGATATTTGCAGCTTTGTCATCAGATGTTCCGGGGGATTACGATACCTATCTCTATCATGCCCAGTCGATAGCCTGGATCGAAAAATTCGGACTGGTAAAGGGACTTGCTAATCTTCACAACCGGTTTGGCTACAACAGTGCCTTTATGTGCCTTCAGGCATTGTTTTCCTTCGGGTTTACCGGAAAGAGCCTTCATCAGCTGAATGGCTTCATATGCCTGTTCATGACCCTGTTTATCACCGAAAAAGGCTTATTGAAAAAGCTTAAGGATCCGGGAGCGGAAAACATTCTGGCACTGTCTGCAGTTTTCTATATGATATTTATGGCGGGAAGTATCTCATCTCCCGGAAGTGACATGATGACCATGCAGATGCTGATGTATGTTCTGATCAAATGGACAGACCTGTGTCACAGAGGGGTGAGAAACGGGGCACTTTTCGGCTGTCTCGCCATGATGACCCTTTTCATAAGCACATTGAAGTTATCTGCAGCACCTTTTTTTCTCCTGGCAGTTTATCCGGTCTTCCTGCTGATAAGAGAAAAAAGGGCGAAAGATATTATTAAATATTTTTTTTCCGGCCTGCTGATCTTTTTGCCCTTCCTTATCCGAAATGTACTTGTGTCGGGATATCTACTATACCCCATGGAAAGCATCGACATCTTTAATGTAGACTGGAAGGTGCCCGAGCATGTTTCAAGGCTTGACAGGGCTGAAATATCGGCTTTTGGAAAGGCAATACAGGGCATGGAGGGGGATATTTCACTCACAGGCTGGGTCCAGATCTGGTTCAGAAATCTGGAATCCGTACCCAGACTTGTTTTCTGCATAGCGGTTTTCTGCGGTCTGTTATATGTTCTGATCATATTAAGATGTGTGACAGGGAGAGAGGCCTGTGAAAAACGGGAGCTTTTCACCGCTTTTGTTTCCGGACTTTCGCTCGTATACTGGTTTTTGGGATCTCCAAATATGAGGTACGGTATTGCACTGATCCTTATTTTTTCGGCTCTGGTCTTTGGGACATACACAAGGATTGAGGGAAGAAGGGCCTATATGCTCTTTCTGGCAGCCTGCATGATCTTTATGATCCTTTCATATTCAGACGAATATACGAGGAAAAACATCAACCTGATCTACCCTGAGGACTATGCATCCTTTGAATGCAGGGAAGTCGTGCTCGAAAAGGAGGGGGCGCAGGTTATTGTTTATACGCCGGTTGAAGGAGACCAGGCAGGCGTGGATGTCTTTCCGGCAACACCGGAGATCAATCCGGATTATACCGAACTAAGGGGAAGCAGCATCAGGGATGGATTCAGGGCTGTAAAAAAATGAGTTGCTGTCCAAAGGTCTTGCAGACTACTGAACAGTAACAAAGATATGGGGACGGTAGGAAATTTATGGAAAAGAAGACTGTGGTTTTGATACCCTGCTACAATGAAGAACTGACAATTGAAAAGGTCATAAAAGATTTCAGGGAAAAGCTGCCGGATGCGGAGATATTTGTGTATGACAATAACTGTACCGACAGGACGGCAGAGATCGCCCTTAAGGCAGGAGCGACGGTCAGGAAAGAAACCAGACAGGGAAAGGGAAACGTCATAAGATCGATGTTTCGGGATATAGATGCCGACTGTTATATCATGGTTGACGGGGATGACACCTATCCTGCTGATTTTGCACCGGTGCTTCAGAGGCTGGTTCTGGAGGAAGGAGTGGATATGGCCATAGGCGACAGGCTCTCATCCACGTATTTTACTGAAAACAAAAGACCATTTCACAACTTTGGAAACAAGCTGGTCAGAAATCTTATAAACAGGCTGTTTGATGCTGACATCAAGGATATCATGACCGGAGCGAGAGCCTTTTCCAGGGATTTTGTCAAAAGCTTTGCCGTGATGAGCAAGGGCTTTGAGATTGAGACGGAAATGACCATATTTGCTCTTGATAACAGGCTGAATATCGCAGAGGTTCCCATTGAATACCGTGACAGGATGGAGGGCAGCAGTTCAAAGCTTAACACATACTCCGACGGGATAAAGGTGGTCAGAACCATTTTCTCACTTCTAAGGGATACCAGACCCATGAAATTTTTCGGAGTAATAGGAGTTTTCTTTCTGCTTGTCGGGATCTGTTTCTTCATTCCGATAATAATTGAATATGCAAACACCCACCTTGTGCCCAAGTTTCCAACACTTATCGTGATCACTGCTGCCTGGATAGTGGGGATCTTAAGCATTTTCTGCGGAATGATCCTGACGGTGATAAAAAACCAGTCAAGGCAGGAATTTGAACGGTTCTTAAACCTTCTGAGAATGAGATAGATGTTATTGCTTACGTGGTCAGTCAGAGACCACGTAAGCAGTAACAGACTCTTATGAGACAGGGATATTGACATTTAGTTTCATAATAGTGTAAAATATGTTTTCGCACGAGTCATAGCCCCGATTTGTGCATTAAATGTAGAGATTTGGAGGATAAAAAATGGATACTTACATGGCAAGCGCATCTTCCATAGAAAGGAAATGGTATGTGGTTGACGCTGAGGGACAGACTCTCGGACGCATGGCTGCAGGCATCGCATCGGTACTTCGCGGCAAGAACAAGCCCACATACACCCCCTTCCTTGATACGGGAGACTATGTGATAGTTATAAACGCATCTAAGATAAAGGTTACAGGAAAAAAGCTGGATCAGAAGGTATATATGACTCATTCCGATTATGTCGGAGGCGTCAGGGAGGAAACCCTGAAGAATAAGCTGGCAAGAAGGCCCGAACAGGTTATCGAGCTGGCGGTAAAGGGTATGCTTCCGAAGGGACCGCTTGGAAGGCAGATGTTCAAGAAACTTCATGTATATGCCGGACCTGAGCATGATCATGCGGCACAGAAACCTGAGGAATTAAAGTTCTGACCATCGGATAGAATCATCCATTTATAGAGGAGGAAGAGGAATTGGCTGCGAAAAAAGCAAAAGCTACAGACAGATATTACGGCACCGGCAGAAGAAAGAAGTCAGTCGCAAGAGTTTATCTTATGCCCGGTGAGGGAAAGATCACGATAAACAAACGTGATATAGATGATTATTTTGGCATGGAGACCTTAAAGACCATAGTACGTCAGCCCCTTGTGGCTACATCCACAAACGGTAAATATGATGTTCTGGTCAATGTTTACGGCGGAGGATATACCGGACAGGCAGGAGCTATCCGCCACGGTATCTCAAGAGCCCTTTTACATGTTGACTCGGAATTACGCCCGGTTCTCAAGAAGGAAGGATTCCTGACGAGAGATCCTCGTATGAAGGAAAGAAAGAAGTACGGCTTAAAGGGAGCAAGAAGAGCACCTCAGTTCTCAAAGAGATAATAAAAAAGTTATTTTCAAAGACCCCGGATCCTCCGGGGTCTTTAACGATATTAAAAACCCATGAAGGATTTATTGATAAAGGCAGCAGGCTTTATAATCATATTTGTGGTCGCCGTGTTCATAATAAGTTCCATGATGAACAAGGGGAGCACAGACATGACGGTGGACATGGAGTCCGCTGCGCTTCCTGTTGTCAGTATTTCCTTTAAGAACGGCAATATCAATAAACTCCACGGCTATGTTCAGAGCGTAGATCTGAGAAAATTCCGGCCGTCCCTCACCCCGCTGAACGGAGACCGGCATCTTAAAATGCACATCAGAAAATACGGGGAGGCAGTATCCAACCTGTTTTATGAGGTGCGTTCAAGGAGCGGTGACAGACTTATTGAAAAAACAGACATCGCTGAGTTGAGCGAGAGCGGTGACAGCATTGATGCTGCCATCACTCTCAAGGATCTTATAGATGATGATACCGAGTACTTTCTTTGCGTGGGACTAACCGATTCAAGGGGACGGGAAGTTAAGTATTATACAAGGATAATAAAGAACGATTCTCTTAAGCCCGATGAAATGACGGGCTTTGTCAGAAATTTTACCGACTGTACATTTAATAAGGACAGGGCTGCCGCCATAACGGAGTACCTGGAGAGCGATTCCACCGGAGACAACACCAGTTTTTCTCATGTGAACATACACTCCAGCTTTGACCAGGTTACATGGGGAGAGCTTCATCCGGAGCTGATCAGCGATCTGGATACCACCATCATAGAGATAGACAGTAACGGCGGAACATTTTCCAACACCTACCGTGTGGAGGCTGGAACCTCCCAGGGAAGGGAGCAGTATGAGGTTGAGGAATATTTCAGACTGAGATATACCGAAGAGAGGATCTATCTGCTGGAATTTGACCGTACCATGAAGGAAATCTTTGTTCCGGACAAGGATCATTTCGCAAATGATAAGATCATGCTTGGAATAACGGATCCCGATGTTCATATGATGGAGAATAATGACGGTGATACCCTTGCCTTTGTACAGAACGGATCACTTTACAGCTACAGGAATTCCGTTACACGTGTAGCCAGGATATATTCCTTTTTTGACGAGGAAAATGATGATGAAAGAACCAGGTTTAATGAACATGACATAAGGCTTCTTTCGGTGGATGAGGGAGGAAACATCAGATTTCTGATCTATGGCTATATGAACAGGGGAAGGCATGAAGGAACTGTGTGTGCCTGCGTCTACTACTATGACAGCGGTCTTAACACCATAGAAGAAGAGGTCAGTGTGCCCTACAGCGGATCCTATGCCTTCTTAAAGGCAAGCCTGGATCTCATTGCCTATGCAGACAATGCCAATAATTTTTATATGTATATGGACGGAAGCATCTATCGGATAAGACTTGGGAGCACCCGTGTAGAGGAGATATTTTCCGACATTGAAGGAGAGGGACTTGAGGTTTCGGAAAGCGGGGCAACAGTCGCATGGACTGAAAATGAGAACCTGCCGGGTCTTGATACGACATACGGTATGACGGGTCAGGGAAATGCAATCCGTCTCTTTAACCTTGCAAACGGTTCAAGTCACATGATACAGGCGGATTCAGACAGCATTGATATTCCCGTGGGTTTCATCGGAGAAGACTTTATCTATGGAGTATCCGACCCCATGGGTATCATAAAAAGCGCAGCCGGAACAACAAGACTTGTCATGAAGTCTCTTTATATCGTGAATCCTACGGGAAATGTTTTAAAGGAATACAATGTTGACGGAGTTTATATCTCAGACGTTTCCATCGAGGGAAAAACAATCAGTCTGTCAAGGATAGTCATAAACAGGGAAACAGGAACGTTTACACCGGCAGAAAATGACCAGATCGTCAGCAGCGGTGATCGGGGGGATGTAAATTCCACTATTGTACTTGTTTCCACAGAGGAACTGGAGACCATAGTAGAAATACAGGTGATCCAGAATGTAAAGGTCAGCTCCCTGCAGCTTTTGACTCCCAAGGAGGTCCTTTTTGAAGGCGGGAGACAGGTGAACACAGAGAAGGAGACAGATGAACTCAGGGGCTGGTACGTGTTTGCAAAGGGTAAGATAGAAGGAATCTATGAAACAGAGGCCTCTTCCATAATTAAGGCTGATGACAGTTCGGGCGTTGTTACAGACGGTGCAGGTAATTTTATCTGGAAAAAAACCGTCAGGGTTAATGAGACCAGGATAAAGGATATAACGGGTGATGATCTTACGGGAAATGACATGGCAGACTGTCTGAATGCAATAATGAAATATGAAAATAAGCCTTTTGACACAACGCAAAGTTTAAGCAGCGGGGAAAGCCCGATAAACATACTTAAGGAAGGTCTGGAGGATAAGAGAGTATTGAACCTTGAGGGCTGCAGTCTGGATGAGGTTCTGTATTATGTTTCTTTGGGAAAGCCGGTGCTTGCGCCCTATAATGGAAATACGATGCTGATCACAGGCTATGATTCTTTGAATATAGTCGTTCTGGATCCTCTTCAGGGAGGAGTCCATAAGATAGGCTTAAATGACAGCCGCAGCCTTTTCTCCGACCGCGGAAACATGTTTATGACCTATGTGGAATGATCCCATAACCTTCTGAAATCAAATCTCCCCTTTTTTGTACTTGGCAACAAAGGACTGGATCCTGTTGATGGGATCCAGAAGATCGCTGATAGAGGAATCATGATTCAAAGTGTCGATTATATAGGCTATATATTTACTCATATCGCAGGAAATATACCACTCACGCCTTGAAAGCTCGGGAGTCTGATAGATCAGGTTGGTCGTGAGAACTCCGCTGATAACGCCGCTTTCATAGGCTTTGTCAAAATTCTCCAATCCCTTTGTGAAAAGACCGAAGGTAGCTGCAATGAATATCCGGCGGGCCTTTCTTTGTTTCAGGGAATTGGCGACCTCAAGGACACCTTCCCCGGAGGAGATCATGTCGTCAATAACGATAACATCCTTGCCTTCAACGCTGGTTCCGAGAAATTCGTGTGCGACAACAGGATTCCTGCCATCGACGAAACGGGTATAGTCCCTTCTTTTGTAGAACATTCCCATATCCAGACCAAGAACGTTTGCAAAATAAATTGCTCTGCTCATTCCGCCTTCATCCGGACTTATAACCATCATATGATCGGAATCTATCGTAAGATCCTTAACATTTTCCAAAAGCCCCTTAATGAACTGATAGGAAGCCTGAATGGTTTCGAAACCGCTTAAGGGGATCGAGTTCTGAACCCTTGCATCATGGGCATCGAAGGTTATAATGTTCTCAACACCCATTTTCACAAGCTCCTGAAGCGCAAGAGCACAGTCAAGAGATTCGCGGGATTCTCTTTTATGCTGGCGGCTTTCATAGAGGAAGGGCATTATGACAGTGATGCGTCTGGCTTTTCCGCCCACAGCCGCGATGATTCGTTTTAAGTTCTGAAAGTGATCATCCGGAGACATGTGGTTCACTTCACCGGAAATGGTATAGGTGACACTGTAATTGCAGACGTCAACTATAAGATAGAGATCCATGCCCCGGACGGATTCAAGGATCATCCCTTTTGATTCCCCGGTTCCGAAACGGGGAAGCTTCGCATCCATGAGGTAGGTATCCCTGTGATAACCCAGATAAACCAGAGAATCTCTCTGCTCATTCTCCCGTTCCATTCTCCATCGAACGAGGTATTTGTCTATTTTTTCGCACAGGGGACGGGTTCCTTCGAGTGGGATCACACCCAGAGAACCGATAGGTACAGTGTCGAGCTTTCTTTTATCGTGAGTTGACATCACGCCTGCCTCCGTTTCATTAAACGTATATCGCTGCCGTTAAATTTAATAAGCTCATACCCGCCCAGGATCCTTGAAAGAGAGCGTTCGGTATAGTTGTCCTTAAGCTCCTCCAGAGAAAGATTGCTGGATATGATCGTGGATCTGTGCATATTGTCTCTTTCATTCAGGATCTGAAAAAGCTCGGAAGCTGTTACCGTTGCGGAATTATATACCTCGGTACCCAGATCGTCTATTATAAGAAGAGAACATTTGAATAGGTCATTATAGGAATTTTCATCAAAGTAGGAGTCATATTTTCTGAAGATCTTTGAATTTAAGATCTCAAAGAGCCTCAGGGCTGTCAGATAAATGACGGAATATCCTTTATCTATCAGATCTTTGGCTATGCAGTTGGAAATAAAGGTTTTTCCGCTCCCTACATTTCCATAGAATAGCATATTGGTGTAGGTGTTTGCAAATTCCCTTGTAAAATTACGGGCAATCTGATAGATGAGTTTCATTTCTTCCAGACTTTCTCCGGAAAAATATTCGAAGGAGAAGGTGTCGAAATTCTCTTCCATCAGCTTTGGATAGATGTCGGACTGCCTGTAGGAAAGATCTATAAGCCTCTGCTTCAGGCAATGGCATTTTTTCTGACCGATGTAGCCGGTGTCGCGGCAATCCCTGCAGGTATACTTAAGATCAGTATAATCCGTGGGAAAGCCCGCCTGCGTTAAAAGAATCTTTTTCTGTTCCGAAAGATCTGATATGATTTTTGAAGCCTCAAAGACAGCCTCTTTTTCGCCCTGGATCGAATTTATGGCAGCAGAAGCCGAAATATCCGCTATTCTGTTATCAAGTTCCCTGAATTTTGGGATCTTCTGCCAGACCTCCTTTATGCGGGCTGATCTCTCATCTTCGTTCTTTCTGCGTCGAAGGGCATATTCCTGCATGATATCCCTGTAAATCTTACTGCTGTAGCTCATGCGTTGGTACCTGCCTTTGCCATTGATTTCAGTATGAGTTCTTTTTCAAGGTCAGACATATCACCATAATCTCTTTCGGAGAAATTCTTGAACCTGTTTGTCTGAATTCTGGCGGTTGAAGTTCTGCCGGCTCTGTAGCGAGATCTTGTGCTTTCTGAATGATTTTTATCCAAAACTTCGATGTCACTGACAGATTTTACCCCACTGGTATGCCAGGAGGAGAGGATCCTGTCGGCATAGGTAAAGGAAGGCTTTGCGGTCTGCTTTATGGTGCGGGAAGCAGCTTCCCTGATGATATCAAGATCAAATCCGTACTGTTTTTCCCATCTGTCGATATATTCAGCTTCAACAGGAGTAACATTTCGCCCGGAAATGCCGAATTCCTTCATAACCTCGCGGGCTGTTCTGTTCTGATAGAGTCTCACATATTCCCTTGCCTGGGCTACATCGTGTATTCCCTTTTCATCCCAGGAAAGGGCAACCTCCATAAAATAACTCATTTTGTCTGCGCCGCTTTCCAGGCAATGCTCTATAAGGAATTCGATCAGATCCACCGGAAATTTTAATTCATCATACATAAAGAGCAGACTTTCCATGTCCTTTCGACTCAGGGTCTGTCTCATATATGTCTCAACCGCAAAAATGAGTTCCCTGACCTCGGGTTTCCTTCCAAAGGAGGTGACCTTTGAGGAAGAATAGCTTACACTCTTGCGAGGACGTGCTTTTCCGGAAGAAAGGGTTTTTTCGGAAAACTGCACCTGATGATCATCACCAATAAGACCTCTGCTCTGTGCCGCATCTGCCGGATCGTTCAGGGTGATGCCGGTGATCTCTCTGTCACTGTCAAACTCAAGAAGGATGATCCCGGCTTTTGCCCAGTAATCCAGAGCCCTGCACACATCCTTTTCGGTGTAGTTGAAACGGTCCGCGATCGAGGAAACGTCCACAGGAGTATCCGAACCGATACAGCGGGAAAGATAAAGATATATTTTAAGCTGGGCCTCGTTTGCACCGGCAAGGAAGTTGTCGATAAAACAGTTTGAGATTATTGTGTTGCCGCCATAGCGGTCTCCGCGAAGCTTAATGGAGTCCATTCCGCATATCCTCTTTGCTTTTTGTATTATGAACCGTAACTGTAACAGTTCAGAACCCTTCGGTTTTAAGAACTGTAACCTTTCATCAACCTTCGCGAGTATAGCACAGGGACTATTAAATTAAAATAGACCGGGCAGGTGTAAAAGCGGTAAACGGCTTGATGTTGAAAAGGTGGATATTGTGGATTGTTTTTTTTCCTCTGAAAAAGTCTGAAAAAATAACAGACATTGTTTTAAGTGGCGGGTTAATAAAATTTTGTTGATATTGTGGATTTCTATTTTTCGAGGAGCTCATCGCCTATTTTTACAACATTTCCCGCCCCCATAGTTATCAACAAATCCCCGTTGAAACATTTTTCCCGTATATATTTTTTTATATCCTCGAAAGAAGAAATACATATACAGGGAGTATTCAGAAAATCAAGCTTCTTTTTGAGATCTGCCGAACTAATCCCCAAATTGTCAGACTCTCTGGCAGCATAAATATCAGTCAGAATGACTTCATCTGCCATGCTTAAGGCTTCGGCAAATTCAGAAAGAAGAGCCTTGGTTCTCGAATAGGTGTGTGGTTGAAAAACAACATAAAGCTTCCTGTGTGGAACTTTTTTTGCCGTAGCCAGGGTGGCCTTTATCTCTGTAGGATGATGAGCATAATCATCGACGATCATAACACCGTTTAATGTTCCTTTATGCTCAAATCTCCTTCCGGTACCGGAAAAATCGTACAGCCCCTGCTTAATTGTAGCCTCATCCATGCCAACCAGTGAGGCGGCGGCAGCTGCAGCACAGGCATTAAAGACATTGTGTTCTCCGGGGACAGAAAGACGGATATCTGTTTTATTATTTTTGTGAATCAGAGTAAACTGCGGAAGACCCTTATCGTCATATGAGATATCCTCGGGATAAAAATCAGCATCCCTGCCGGAACCGAAGGTAACTATCCTGCACTTAAGACCCTCCGTTATCTCATCAAGCCGGGGTATGTCCCTGTTGATTATCAAAGTTCCGTCCTGGGGAAGGAGAGAGGCGAATTTCTTAAAGGAAGATCTGATATCCTCCAGATCCTTGAAAAAGTCCAGATGATCGGCATCTATATTTAAAATGACTGCCATTTTCGGGAAAAAGCTCAAAAATGAATTGGTATATTCACAGGCTTCCAAAACGAAATAATCATCCGAACCGATCCTGAAATTTCCGTTTATGGAGGGGAGGATCCCTCCAATGGAAGCAGTGGGATCCGCATCAGCCCCCAGAAGTATCTGGGTCAGCATAGATGTGGTGGTGGTCTTTCCGTGAGTTCCGGCAACGGCTATGGGAAGTTTATAACGCTTCATGACCTGTCCCAGAAATTCCGCACGGGTGAGTACAGGGATCTTTCTTCTTTTTGCTTCTGCAAGCTCCGGATTATCGGGATGTATGGCTGCAGTCATAACCACCAGATCAGTTTCATCGGGAATATTCTCAGCCTTCTGGGGATAAAAGATCTTTGCCCCCTTTTGTGACAGCTTTTGTGTGAGAGGTGTGCTCAGTGAATCGGAGCCGGATACGGATGCCTTCAAAAAAAGCATCAGTTCAGCCAAGCCGCTCATACTGATGCCTCCGATACCGATAAAATGGATGTGAAGATTTTCAGCATTATTCAGATCAAGATCATACATGACAGTTTACTCCTTGGATTAAATATTCTTGCTATAGTTAGAATACAGGATATGGTGATTTTGAGCAAGAGTGATCACCATATTCTGTATGAGGGATGTTTCCATTATATCTTTTTAATGATGTACTTGCAGATGGGATGACCTTTTGAAGAAAACTTTTCTTCATATTCGGTACATATATTTGTTTTCATCTGTTCTTCATCGGAATGAAGGTCGCAGGTGTGGTATAAGAGTGCGAAGCCGGCAGGCTCAAATTCCCTCATGGCAAAATCGAAAAGATCACGGTTATCGGTCTTGAATTCGATGATCCCTTCGGGCTTTAAGACATGGGAAAAAAGGGATAAAAAATGTCCTGAGGGAAGTCTTCGTTTTGCATGTCTGTTTTTTGGCCAGGGATCCGAGAAATTAAGAAAGATCTTATCGATGCTTTCTTCGGGGAAAAAAGTCCTTATATCTGCAGCGTCGGCTCTGAGAAGCATAAGGTTTAATGGGGGCTCTTCCATGGCATTCAGCCGGTTTATGGCTTTAACCATAACACTTTCATACATTTCCATACCAATAAAGAATATATCCGGATAAAGGAGGGCATTGTCTATGATAAACCTTCCCTTTCCCATTCCGATCTCAAGACAGACTGTTCCCCTCCTGTCTTTTATCTCATCCAGTTTTATCTTTATTTCCTCGGGCGAGTGGAAGACAAATGAACTGCTGTTAACAGCCTCCTCCGAACCCTTAACATGCTTTAATCTCATTTTCTGATGTGTTATTATGTAACTGTTTATGATCAATATTATGATGTCAGGGTCAAATACCTTTTGACCCCAACATCATGTTATTAACATAGCGGCATCCCGGGCGTTCATCTCTTATCCTGAGCGCAGCCGGGGGATCTTAAAGGCAAAGATCATAAAGATACTTTACATTCGTCCGGGATGAAAAAAGCTTTTTACTGTTCAGTCCCGAGCCACGAGCGACATCAGCATGCTGATGGAGTCGAGTAGCTACGGGCAAATATGTAAATTTAGCAGGTTCGGCACCATTGCCGAAGGCAATTCTCATGTGCCGAACCCGTTACTGTTCAGTGGTCTGGTTGACCACTGAACAGTAACAAAAGCTTAACTTAACAACACCGGTTCGTGGTTCGATGTCGAAAAATTGCGGCGGTCTTGCAAAAACCGTCTCGAAGAGTGTAACAGACATAAGAAAAAAGGTAAATGTTTTTGAAAAAAATTCTTTCTATCATTCTTACGATCTTCCTGATCCTGAATTCGGGACTTATATGTTTTGCAGCAGAAGACGAGACGACAGCGGAAGAAACAGTGAGCAGTCAGGAAACGGGGACGATCTATTACTATTCTTCCGATTCCGGATGGCCCACGGCTCCGGAAGTCAACTGCAAGGCGGCTTGTCTCATGGACGCCGGCAGCGGTGCGATCCTTTACGGAAAAAATATGGATCAGGTAAGCTATCCGGCCAGCATAACCAAGGTTCTGACCTGCCTTCTGGCAGCGGAGCATTGTTCTCTGGATGAGACAGTCACTTTTTCCAAAGAAGCGGTTTTCGGAATTGACAAGGGCTCATCAAATGTCGGAATGGATGTGGGGCAGTCCATAACGATGGAGGAGGCTCTCTACTGCATTATGCTGGCTTCTGCCAACGAGGTGGCATCTGCGGTGGCCGAACATGTTGCCGGCTCAATAGAAGAATTTGCGAAGATGATGAACGACAAGGCTGCATCTCTTGGCTGTACAAATACCCACTTTGCCAATGCCAACGGTCTTCCAAATGAGGAACACTATACAACCTGCCATGATATGGCTCTGATCGCCAGGGCATTCAATTCAAATGATACACTTCGCCACATTGCCGGTACAGTCAGCTATGAGATAAAAGCAACGCCCACACAGCCGGATACCTTCACCATGCCGAATCATCACAAAATGTATCCGGGCAAAGAGCATGCCTATGAATATATTACCTGGGGAAAGACGGGATATACAGTGGCTGCCGGTTCCACCCTTGTAACCTGTGCTAAAAAGGACGGACTGGACCTTGTGTGCGTGGTCATGAGAGGGGAGAATCCGGCATACTATGAAGATACAAAAAACATTTTGGACTATGGCTTTGACAATTTTAAGAAGATAACGGTTGCGGACTATGAAAAGTCCTATGACATCGGATCCGCCGATTTTTTTGCTGCTGACAGCTCAATATTCGGTGATTCAAACAACATTCTGTCCATCGATCCCACAGATCAGATGACTATTCCCAGGGATCTTCCCTTTGAAAGTCTGAACTCCGAGATAATATACACCGATGATCTGATGAATGTGATAGCAACGGTCCGTTACACTTATGACGGGAATTATGTGGGCTATGCCACCATTAACGTAGCGGATTCCAATGTGGGTTCCTATGAGTTTGGTACGGAGGTTTCCTCAAATTCTGCCGGGGGAAAAAAAGACGGTGAAAAGAAGGACATTTTCAAAGATATAGGAGAGAATGTAACCTTTATAAATCTCAAAAAGGTTCTGCTGGTAGTGGGAGGATCTGTCGGAGGGATCTTTCTTATCTTCGTTCTGGTTGCCTTTATCAGAAATTATAACTTTGCCGGAAGGCGCAGAAGGAATATTAAAAAGAGGACAAAGCGCTATCACTCTGAATTTGACAAGTTTGATTTCTGAACCCGGTGTTTTTTTCTTTCATATTGGGATCTGTTTTTTTGTGAACAGGCCAGTGACTTTTCTTCCATCTGTTTTATCTCTTCATCGGAGGCAGAGTGGGTGATCTTTATGGCATAGAACCCGGAGATCTCTGCTTTTTTAAGTCTTATAACGGATCGCTGAAGACCGTGTTCGGGGCATTCCGAAAGATCAAGAAAGGTTTTTGACTGGGAAGAAAACCAGTCGATCTTTGTCCTGCACCTGTTCCCGCAGACAAAGCATTCATTCTTCCACAGGTCTTTGTACTTTAAGAGTCCGTACCGGTCGGGAAAAGCCCTGGTCACATATTTTGAGTAGGTGTCGAAGCTGGCGTGGATCTCATGATCCCTGTCGGAGGGAGTGTGGAAGAGATTATAGGAAACTTTTTTTTCAAGTTCGGGAGAGCTGATCTTTTTAAAGACCCTGGCAGTATAGTGCACATCATTTATTGCCCGGTGAAACGGAAGATCCTGAGATATATCCAGCTCGGAAACGGCGGTCTCAAGACCGGTCTTAAGCTTTGCATTTCCCTTGTAGATAGAATAAAGCTTCTGAATATCCAGAAACATAAGCGGCTCATTTGAAAGCCCGGGAAGTTTGAAATGACGTATGTTTCTTTGGAGTTCAGTCAGATCCATATCACCCCAGGTGCAGAAAATGAAGGTATCCGTATTTTTGCACCAGTCTGTAAAGCTCTTGTAAACACTGCAAAAATTCGGCTGTCCGCAAAGATCTTCCATTGTTATCCCGGTTATCTGTGAATTAATGCCGTGCAGCGTCTTATAGACTTCGGGCTTTATCAGGGCATCGAAGCTGTCTGTTTCATTTTTATCTTCATCCAGTCTTACGGCGCCGATCTCGATTATCTCAAAGGGCATGGTCTTAAGTTCCTTGCCGCGCGGAGCCTGGTTCCATTCAAGATCAAGTACTACATATTTTCTCATATTCCCGATTGTAACATATGTACAGGGGTTTTCCAAAATAATTCGGTCATTTGGCACAAAAGATACTTAAGTACTTAAAAACTGTTTACATTGTCTGTTGCGGGTCATATAATGCGCCTATGCAAATTAAATACACGTTTCTACTGATATTCCTGTTTGTATCGGCCATGACAGATGTGCTGACAAACAAGATAAAGAATATCATCATCCTTACCGGATTGATCTTCGGTTTGGTCTTTTTCTTTTCGGGTGATTCAGTCAAAGGTTTTTTTCTTACCTTTCTCCTTTTTTACCCTATATACAGGATCGGATGGTGCGGTGCAGGTGACGTGAAACTAATGATGCTTGCGGGATATTATCTCGGGATCTTTGAACTGTTTTCATGCACCGTCACGATCCTGGCACTGTCGATGATATTTGCCGCAGCCTGCGCGCTGGCAGAAAAAAGACCGGTTTTGGAAGTGGAGATACCATATGCTGTTCCGGTGTTTCTGGGTGTGATATTGCACGCTCTGGAATGCTTTTCCTGACCGGCTGAAAAGAACGGACATCCGACCGCATCAGATTTAAGCTAAGGCTTATGGAGGAGGGAACATGGATTCGGAAATTCTGGCTCTTGCAGACAGGGATAAGGACTATCTTGAAAAATTTAATAATTATTTAAGCTCCAGATATGGCGGGATATTTGAGTGTCATTCCTTTACTGACAGGGAACATCTTCTGGATTATGGCCTTAAAAATGAAATAACCGTGCTTCTGATCGAGGAAGGTCTTTATGATGAAAGCCTCAGGAGGATAAATCCAAAAAACACCTATATCCTTGACGAGGAGGGAAATGAGGGTGATGAGGACAGCGAGGGAATTTCAAGGATCAGCCGCTATAAAAGTGCCGACAGCATAATAAGGCAGATACTGTCAAAGGCAGAGCTTAAGGAGGAAAACAGAAGGAAAGCAGGTGTGTTTGACTGCTGCAGGCTTTATACGGTCTATTCGCCGGTGGGAAGATGTCTGAAGACAACTCTTGCTGTGGCTGTAAGCCAGCTCCTTTCCGACAGGGGAAGAACCCTATACATAAACACGGAGAGCTTTTCGGGCTTTAATCAGATCTTTATGAGCCATTATGAAGGGGATCTTTCGGATATCCTTTTTTATCTCAGGAATAATTCAGCCAATTTCCCTGTGAGGCTTCAGAGCATGGTGATGTCTTCTGAAGGCTATGACTACATCCCGCCGGGAGTAATGCCGGAGGATATCTGTACAGCAGATCCAAATCTTTGGGAAGAGCTCTTCAGCGCGGCAGCAAAATGCGGTTATGAATATATAGTGCTGGACATGGGAGCCTTCATAAGCGGCATGCTCGAGATCATGAAGAAAAGTGAGAGGATCTTCATGCCCGTGCGGTCGGATACGGTTTCAAGGGCAAAGCTGAACCAGTTTGAAGCACTTCTTCACATAAGCGGTAATGATGAGATCCTTGGACTGATCGACCAGCTTTCCCTGCCATACTTTGAGGGACTGCCTTCAATAGCAGCAGATTTAAGGCTTACGGCTCTGTCGGAATACATCAGGGGGAGACTTCAGTAATGTCAGATAGCAGATTTCAGGACTTAAAGGAAGAAGTTATATCAAAGATCGACCTTTCGAGAGATGTAGGTGATGAAGAGATAAGGGAAATAATCTCCGAAACCATAACGGATCTGAAAAGGAGTGGTTTTGTAAGCCTTAAGGAAAGATGCGAGCTTCAAAAACAATTGTTTTATGAAGTCAGACGTCTGGGGATCCTGGAGGAACTAATCAGCGACAGCTCGGTCACAGAGATCATGGTGAACGGGACCGAAGCGGTCTTTGTGGAAAAGGACGGCCGTCTGTTTAAGTGGGACAGGAGCTTTGATTCTGTGGAAAAGCTTAAGGATGTGATCCAGCAGATAGTGGCAAAGAGCAACCGTGTTGTAAACGAAGCTTCGCCTATAGTTGATGCAAGGCTCTCAAACGGTTCAAGAGTGAATGTCGTGATGAATCCTGTTGCCCTAAACGGACCGATCCTGACGATCAGAAGATTTCCGGACGATCCCATAAGGATGACCGATCTTATAAATTTCGGATCGGTTTCTACGGAGGCAGCGGACTTCCTGAAAAAGCTGGTGATCTCGGGATATAACATTTTTGTTTCGGGAGGAACCGGTTCGGGCAAAACAACCTTTCTTAACGCTCTTTCGGAATTTATACCCTCGGACGAAAGGGTGATCACTATTGAAGACTCGGCAGAACTTCAGATCAAGGGAGTTGAAAATCTTGTCAGAATGGAGACCAGAAATGCAAATGTGGAAGGGGCTTCGCCCATCACCATAAGAGATCTCATTAAATCCTCACTCAGGATGAGACCGGACAGGATCATAGTGGGGGAGATCAGGGACGGTGCGGCGCTGGATTTTCTTAGCGCTGCAAATACCGGCCATGACGGATCACTTTCAACCGGTCATGCAAACAGCGCCCGGGATATGCTTTCAAGGATAGAGACCATGGTCTTAATGGCAATGGATCTTCCCCTGAGTGCCATCAGGCGGCAGATAGCTTCGGCCGTGGACATAATAATACATCTGGGAAGGCTCAGGGATAAGACCAGAAAGGTTTTGGAGATCACTGAAGTGACAGGCTTTGAAGAGGGGGAGATAACCTTAAGTCCCCTGTATGTTTTCACGGAAACCGGAGCAAAGGGAAACAGAAAGGTGGAGGGAATACTTGAAAAAAAGGGAGAACTTAAACACATCGAAAAATTACAGAAAAGCGGTTTCAGATAAAAGAACAGAGCAGAAAGAGAACCTACTTACGGTGGCTGAGTTTATAGCGATCGATGCACTCATTTCTTTCATCTTTTACAGAAGCCTGCTGCCCTTTGTCCTCTTCCTGCCCCTGTATTTCAAATACAGAAAATACAGGAAAAGAAGCTTCAGCCAGAAGAGAAAAAGGGAGCTTTCAGCCCAGTTCAGGGAGAGCATTCTGTCTGTCAGCAATGCACTGAATGCCGGATATTCAGTAGAAAATGCCTTTATCGAAGCCTACTCGGACATGAAGCAGATGTACGGGGATGATGCAGTGATATCTGCAGAGTACAGGATGATAGCAAAGAGGCTTAAAAATAACGAGAACATAGAGATCATAATGTCGGATCTGGCTTCAAGAAGCGGAATAGAAGACATAGAGGATTTTGCAGATGTCTTTTCCGCTGCAAAAAGGACGGGTGGGGATATGACAAAAATAATAAAAAGAGCTTCGGCAAACATCAGTGACAAGATAGATGTCAAGAGGGAGATAGAAACACTGATGAGTTCAAAGAAATATGAGCAGAGGATCATGGAGATCGTTCCCTTTGCGATAATCGGATATCTGGGGATAACATCCCCCGGATTTCTGGACATCCTTTATCATAATGTGACGGGGGTGGTGGTGATGACAGTCTGTCTTCTGATATATGCCTGTGGATTTGTCCTTGCCGAAAAGGTGATAAGTATCGAGGTATAGAAGGTGAAAGGATTTTTCGAATATCTGGCAAAAAGAATACTCAGCATAAAAAGACCTGCTAACGAGGATCTGATCAGACAGAGACAGATGCTCATGCATCCGGGAAGACCGGCAAAAGAACTCACGGATGAGTATTTCATCTCTAAGCTGTCACAGACCCTGATGCTGCTTTTTGTGGGGATAGTGGTCGCTGTTCTGATTTTTATCTCGGATCTGAACAAAACCCGTTTTTTAAGCGGAAATGTTCTTGACAGGAACACTTACGGTCAGGGTGACAGAACCGTGAATCTCGATATCTATGCGGATGATGAGCTTGTTGAAAAGGAAAAGGCCATAAAAGTTTCGGAAAGACAGCTTTCTGTGCAGGAGACAAGGGAAGCCTTTGAAAAAACGGGAGATGAGTTAAGGTACCTGATCCTGGGAGAAAATGAAAGCCCGGATCATGTGGACAGGGATCTGAATTTGGTGGAAGGCGTAGAAGGGGAACTGATAGGGATAGAATGGATCATCAGCGATTATTCGGTTCTGGACGGAAAAGGAAGGATACGGGACGATTTTGAAAATGAGAACGGACAGATGGTCTCTCTGACAGCAGTTCTGACCTATGGAGAGGAAAAGGCCGAATATGTGTTTAATGTAAATGTTTTTCCAAGAAAACTGAGCGGGACAGAAAGATTTACTGCGGACATGGACAGAAAGATCGAAGAATATGACAAAAAAACCGTGTCCTATAACAGACAGCTCCTGCCGGATGAGGTAGACGGAAAAAAGATATCCTATAAAACCAGCACAGAGGGAACAGCCCTTTACGTTCTGCTTATGACCCTGCTGGCTGCTTTTGCGGTCTATTCGGGAAAAGACTCTGAGCTGAACAAATCGGTAAAGATCAGGGAAAGGGAAATGCTTATAGCTTATCCGGAGATCGTCAGCAAACTTACCCTGCTTCTGGGAGCGGGACTTACCATAAGGGCTGCCTTTGAAAAGACTGCCGCAGACCACCTGAAGAACAGCAGAGATAAAAAGATCTCTTTTGCATATGAAGAAATGCTGATAACGGTCAACCGTATGAAGAGCGGTGTCTCGGAATACGAAGCATATCTGGATTTCGGAAAGCGTTGTGCCGTAAAGCGATATGTGAAGCTGGGAGCGCTTTTAAGCCAGAATATAAAAAAGGGAAGCCGCGGACTGCTTGCTGAGATGGAACAGGAGGTGAAGGAGGCTTTCGAGGACAGAAAGGCAATGGCGAGAAAACTTGGAGAAGAGGCCGGAACAAAGCTGCTCGGACCCATGGCCATGATGCTTGCAGTTGTAATGATAATCGTGATAGTTCCGGCATTTTTGTCATTCAAATTGTGAGAATAGCTATTCATCATAAATATAAGGAAAGGAGGGAGAGATATGGCCATTAAGGAATTTCTTCTTGATGAAGACGGCATAGGTACAGTCGAGATGATACTGATACTGGTGGAAAAGCCTAACGCAAAACACAGGTATGTTTTATGTGGAAAATAAAGGATTCATTATGAGGGAGTAAAGATAAGTGTTTGTAATATTAGGTCTGGTTTTATGAAAGGAAGGTAAGGATGGATGTTTACAGCTAAGGATAAGGAGATGCTAGGGAATCCGTACTTTAATATAATAACGGAGAATCCCGTGATGTATGAGGTACAGTCAAAGAACACTGGTCATTATTGGGTGATAATGCCTCTTATAGACCATAAGTTTAAATATGTCAGATTGATGCATAAGTACAAGAAGGAGCATGAATACCATGAGCAGACAACAACGGCATCAGTTTTGGATGCAGTATTAGAGATTATTTGTCATGATGACTACAAGCTTCACACCAAAAATCCAATCTTTGAACAGTTCGTTCAGCAATATTCTTAAATAGGTGGTTCCACCAAGATTCAATGGTATAATAAGGGCAGGTGGTGTAAACAGGCCCAGATTCTATGGAGAAGTATTATGATTGAATACACGCTCGAATATATAAAGCAGTTTGAAAGAGAAAAGAAGTTTTTAGCAGATGAAGTGCCTACTTGGTATGATTGGGCAATTGAGCGATGGAGATATCGTGTACCAATAGATTCTAATGAAAGTTGGTACATGCAGGTGTTCTTTAAAGTGGATGGAGTTCTTGATTATTATAGTCTTGATGAAGAGGTAGCTTATGACTCCCATTATTCATTTAGAATATCAAAAGACGATGCAGAAAAACTATTTGGGAATAAGGAAACTTACTTACATAATCTTATGAAAGATTTCTTAAAAAGCAATACAGGAGAAAACCTTAAAGAATTGTTAGAACCATACATTTTTGAAAGAATATCATATTATTAAGACGGTAGATGCGCCAAGAGACTTTGTTCTCCTGGCGCATATTTTTTTAGAAATCATCATCATTGTAATCGTTGTTTTTCCAGCCAGAATTAAAGTGCAGTTCTCCAGTTTCCATGTCCATAGACATATTATCGCCCATGCGCATATGGAGATCACCATCTGAGTCGATGCCCATATTGTCAGAAGTCTGATAGATATAATCTCCGTCATCATAGTCAAAGATAGGATTATACATAGATTTACGCCTCCTTCTTTTCAAATTGTTTTATAAAGGTGTTATAGGTTTCTTTAAGCTCATCGATAAGGAACTGGACTTCTGGATTATTTGATGAAGCGGTTACGTTTATAACATTTGTGATAAAGCCTGTTGTATTCTTGGAATAGAAAGGCATGTAGTAGGCAATAAAGCCGGTATCAGGGTAAAAGTAATATTCACGCCATGCTTCGCGTTCAAAATACGCTGCATCGTAGTAATCTGATTTAGCATCCCTGTAGAGCTCTTTGCAGTTTTCTCTGCTCTTATCGACAAGTTCCAGTAAGTGATTTTGTACTTCTTTGTTGTGGCTGATTGCTTTTTCGAGAAACCTTTTGCTTTCTGAAATGCGTCGGCTCCTTATGAGCAGATCCAGAACCTGTCCTGCATAAGGGAAAACATAGGTGCTTTTTAAGGCGTCTTTTTCTGCCTCAGTTGCAAATTCATCGAAGAAATAAGAAAGAGCAGTATTCTCACTTGATGCAATGCTTTCAATCATGCCTGTCACATTAGGGGAAGATGGGAGAGTAGTATCCCGTAATGTCCAGTGCTGAACAGGGTTTATGGTATATAGCAGAGGAAGCTCTCTTGCTTTTAGTTCAGTAAGCATATCGAAGTCTTTATTCTCTATTGCAAGTGAGATCATACGGAATCTAAGATCATCCTGCTCTTTGAGCATCACATCAAGGATGTCTGTGTAGCCGATATTACGCCTCTTTACGCTTGTTCCTGCCCCGAATCCCAGATAGTAATCTTTCTTATCCTTTCCGACAAACCAGATATATCCTTGATCCATCAGGTACTTAAGAAGTTTGAAATTGCCTGCTTCTAAAGCATAGTCAATGACTGTCTTACCAAATTCATCAGGGTTAAGGAAAGGTTTATCTTCACGATTTATATAGTCTTCCCACTCTTTGGGGTCTTTGGAGAAGGAAATGGAGTAGTTTGTTTTTCTGTTTAGGGAAGGGGCAAGAGCTTTACCGCCACTAATTATATCCTCGCAGGATACGCCGAGAAGCTTTGAAAAGATAGGAAGATCCTCTATTTGGATGCCTTTATTTCCCTTCTTGATCTGACAGATGCGGTTTTGCATCTTTTGAATGTCATCCAGATTATAATTTGACCCATCACGCTCTTTGAGATAGGCGATTCCAAACTGACGATCATTTCCGTATGGGCTCCTTTTTATAAGATCGGAAAGGTGTCTTCCGATAAGTGTGTTGTCTGTCTTGTACATAGGCTATCTCCTTTGAGACCATCATAAGTAGGTGTATGCAAAAAAGATATAACAGATTTGCATATGCAAAAAGCATATGTTAATCATAACAGATAGATATATATGCGAAAAGCATATATCGAAGGAAAAATATAGAGCCGGTGGGATTTACCGGCTCTAGTATTAGAAACTATCAAGGAATGAGAGAGCCGCATCAAAGGCGGCCTCTTCTGTTTTTGTATCCTCTTTTGGAGAGGTATCTGCGCTTTGGGAAGATATCGTAAGCTTTCCGGAAAGCCTTTCTGCTATAAGGTCTGCCAACTTCTCAGCATCAGTGGATGCAGGGTCTTCATTTATAAGTCGGCGTACCGCTTCAATTACCATGTGGCTTTCGGAGCGGTAGCCGTATTTCTTATAGTCTGTAATGGCATCGTATACAGCAAGATCTGAAAGATTGTCCTGAAAACGAACGGTCTTCCTTTTGACGTTCATTACCTGCCTCCCATCTTATGACGGATAAGTTCCTCATATCCTTTGGCATTGATAGATACATCATCAAGGATGAGGGCATTTTTCTTATCTGCCTCGGAGAGGAAGTGCTTCATGATGGTTGCGCCGCCTCCGATAAAGATAAACTGGGTAAGGTCAGAGTTAAAGTTTAAGGCTCTGATTTGATCCATGAGGTTTGTAGCATAGGATGTAAGACCTGTCTTTATGATATCAAGGTAGTCTTTAGGGATATCGCTTGTCCCGTAGATCATGACTTCCTTGATGGTGGTTTCATCAGCTTCCTGCCCGAAGTTCTGGCGAAGTGCTTCGTTGATGTCATTCATGCAGGTGATAGTTCCAAGTGGAAGGGACTTACATCTTGTCTGATCAGGGATAAATTCTGTCAAAGGCAGAATATCCACTGTCCAAGAGCCGATATCAATGACAAGGGCTGATTTGTGGAAGTCCTTCATGAAAGAGACAATTCCGGCATAACCTTGTGGAAATACATCAACGGAAAGAAGTGTCACCGAGTACTGCACATCCTCATATTTGAAGATAAGGCGGCGGTTTTTGGTGTAGTATTCCACAAAGTCTTTTTTCTCTGCACCCATACGGGTAAGGGGAACGCCTACACCAAGATGTACATCTGCAACAGTGGTGCCGGTCTTTTTAAGTTCCTCAGCGATAGCTGCCATTGTAAGGACTCTCATGTTTTCATCCTCTGTCTTTGATTTCTGGACGGATACTTTTCCGTTCCCGATAGCATAAAAGCCCTCTGTTGTTTCGATTACCCTTGTAGCAAGGGGTGGTTTTCCGGGGAGCTTCTTTACTCCTGAAGAAAAACAGTTGTGTGATGTCTTGGTATTTCCGTATCCTACATCTACTCCGATTACATATGCTGCCATAGTCTAAATCCTCCTTGTAAATTAAAGTTTTTCAATAAGTGCAAAATCAACATCGTTTTGTTTCTCGTCCTGAAGCCTTTTAAGAGCAAAGGCAAGCTGGCTTTTTTCCATGCGCAGGCGGTCAATCTCTTCTTTTTGGAGTCTTACGGTTTCTTTAAGGGCTTCATTTAAGGTTTTATCCCTTCTGGAAGTAAGGACCTTTCCCTCCTGGGACTTTAAAGCTTTCATAAGTTCTGCGTTTACCTGCTCGTTTTTATAAAAGAATGAGCGGGAGAGTCCTGTTAATTTAGTTAGTTCCACGATAGAGATATGTTCGTTTGCTTTTACCATGCGACGGATTGTATCTATCGCAAGGATCTTTTTTTCTTCGCTGACTTTCCTGTTGGAAAGAAGCATGTTGTCGTAGTTGTTCATTATTCCATCCATCCTTTCTTGAATTTCTTTATCTTTTCGTTACGTGCATCAATTACCGGTTTTGTGCTTTCTGCAAGTACCTTAGGGCTCATCTGCCTGTAATATGCCACGCTGCTTATGGACTTATGCCCAAGGAGTGCTGCTATCGTGGCATCATCATTTAAGAGATCACAGAGCTTTTTGCCATAGGTGTGCCTGAAAAGGTGTGTGCTTGGAGTTAAGGGATTTCCGCTAGAATCCCGAAGATCAAGCGTATTTATCATGGAAGAGAGCCTATATCGAAGCGTTGTATACTTCATGGGCTTTGTAGGATCCTTATCTGATACAAAGATGTATTCGCAAGATCCATATTTTTCTGTAGTTTCTTCAATACAGGCACGAAAGAGGGCGACAAGTTCAGTATTTAATTTCTTGTTGTAGCCATTCCCGGTCTTTGATTGAGAGATCCTTACATAAGGGTTATCTCCAAGAAAGACATCCTTTATTTTTATTGTCATGGTATCTGAGATGCGAAGCCCTAAGAGTTCATGTATCAAAAGAAGCCTTGCAGTCTGCTTATCAAGGAGCTTGTATCCAAGGTGTAGAGCCTTGATATCTTCGTCAGTGTAACTTTTATAGATTGTGCGTTTATGCTTTTGAAAGTCACTCTTTAAAAAGATTCCCCGAAGATTGTCGTATCCAAGGAGCTTTCCAATGATATTAAGGATGCTCTTTAGGTTACTAAGCTCGCCTCGATAGTCTTTTCTTCTGTCACATTCGAGATAGAGGTAGGATAGGTATTCTTCCAGAAGAGCTCTGTTAAAGTCCTTAAGCGATTTTATATCCGGGTAGTTTTTATCCAAAAACTCCGATAGGTTATTTATGGCTCCAACTTCCTGTATCACTGTCCTTACGGCTAGGCGCTTTAAGTGGTAGAGAGCTCCTTCCTTAACTTCATGCTTAATCTCATCCTGCCTTATCTTTGTAAAATTTACCCTTGTGTCACAGCCGATTGGAGAAGCTCTAAGCATAAAGGGCATTGATTCTAACCTCCAGATATCCCTATCCTTATCAAAGTCTTTTGGGTCATCCGGTAAAAAGTAGTCATAAACTGTGCGAAGGTATAAAAGATCAGGGTGCCTTTGCGAGCCTTGAAGTTTTCGGTCACGCTTTTTCTTATTTGTAACAAGCGGCTTTCCCTGCTTTATCAGGTATTTTTTCAGGTCCTTTTCCATGTCATTAAAAGGTATGTCTGTGATACTTTGAAGGTCGGGATAGGCATCGCTTATAAAACGGGCAAAATTGTGGAAGTGAGTTGCTTCACTTCGAAGGGATGAATAGGAAAGAGAGCTTGCCCTGTCAAAGATGAATGCAGCAAAGGCCTGTCTTAAGGGCTCATTTGGCATCCTGGATAAGTCAAATGATGAGTCCGGTTCATAGGTTGGTCTTAGCATTACCTCAAGAGTTAAATTCTGATAGCAGGGAAAATCCCTAAAGTATAGCTTCATGAAAGTTTATTCTCCTTAAAGTATTCGTCCTGCAAAAGGTCTATGTGACCTGGCAGGTGGTCAATATACTGCTTTGTCATGTCATCCCTTGTATGACCAAGGAAGGCTCTTGTTGTTCCGATGGCGGCTCCCGACATATGAAGGTCTGTTGCGATGGTGTGTCGATAGTCATGGGATTTAAAGTTTATATCCCGTGTTTCCTCATACAGAAGGAGTTGTTTTTGCATCTGCTTTACAAAGGTAGCTGCCTGGTATGGCTTGTCCTTATCCTTGCAGGACGGGAAGATGTAGATGGATCCGGTTTCATCAGAAGCTATGTGCCTTTTTAAAAGCCTTGATACTTCTGAAGGAATCGGGATCTGTTTTTCTGAACGTAGCTTATACTGGTAAATGGAAAGCCAGTTGGTGTTTCCGTCAGAAAAGAGTGCATCCTTTTGTAGTGAACAGACTTCATTGATGCGAAGCCCTGTGGAATAAAGAGTTAAATACATAAGTCCAAGGGTTTCAGGGAAGTCTGAAAGCACTGTAAAGATCCTGTCTATGGTATCTTCCGGAACCGACCTGTCATGATGCAGATAAGCAGCCTTTTTGTAGAAGTAGTCAAAAGGAAAGGACGGCACAAGCAGGTTTTCTCTGACAGATAAAGCTGTAAGGAAAAAGGAGAGCATGGTAAGCGACCTGTTATATGTCTCCGGTCTTATTTCCTTTTGATCCTTGTATTCAATAAAGCTTTCAATGTCTGAATAGGACAGCTCTGAAAGCGTAGCATGGCGACATTCTATAAATCTTATGAACTCCTTTGCTCCGTAGTATTTTTCGTGTAAGGATTGCAGGGAGTATTTGGGGGATAACACAAGCAGGTACTTCATATAGTGCTGAAAATAGGTGCGGTTATCTTCTGCTATATCCCCGAAGGTAAAGCACTCGATCCCTCTTGTAGGATTCTTTCTATCAGATAAGGTGAATCTTTCTAAAAACCAGCAGGTTGCAGTAAAGTCAGGCTTTTTGTCTGATAAAAACAGAAATCTCCTTGCCCGATAAAGAACCTGCGGAGCATTTTTAGAGATAGCATCCATGTTTGTATCAAGGTATTCATAGAAAGCCTTCTCCTCAGCTAAAGTTATCTGCTTTAAGTCCGGGATCTGATTCTTTACGCAAAAGTCATACAGATAGTAGAGCGGAGTTATAAAGTGCTGAACCATGTAGTGATTGTTGCGGTTTTCTATTTCAGACAGGTCTGATAAAAGAATCCGAAAGATCTGCTTTTTCATAAGGATGGGTGCAGGCAGGGAAAAGTCAAAGAATAAAAATTCCTTGCGTGCTGTGTAGTAGAACCTTTTTGCAACCTTTATGTCCGGATAGTAAACAAGGTAAAACAGCTTGTTTTCATAGGCTGGCTCTCTTACAAAGGTAATCTTTTCGATTTCAGATAAGACCATTCGGTCAAGGTATTTGATGTATTCGATTACCTTTGAAGGAACAGATAATTCAAGGTATTCCTCATATGCTTTTCTTGTATCAGCAGTAATCTCAGAAAGAGAAGTGATCCCAAGGGCATAAAGAAAAGTAAGTGCCTTTCTTCCGATAGCGTTTTCAGCATAGGAAAGAGAAGTAAAAGGATGACCTGAGCTTTTAAGGTAAGCAAAGCAGATAGTTTCAAGGTCTCCCTTGTAGGCTGAAAACTGCTTTGGCGAGAAAGCAAATTCCTGGCGTGTGTGGGATATAAATGCCTTTAGGGTATCTACAGATACTTCTGAAAGAGAAGATATTCCGCGTGAGGACAAAAAGTCGTATAGGAAATCAACCCGCTTTCCAAGAATAGAAGGCGAGAGTATGAGCTCTTCATATAGACTATTTTCACTTCTTAAGACTCTTAAAGCAGCCATACTGCCTCCTTTCCCGTAAATACGTATTTTTATCCATTTTCCTCTTAGGTGCCAAACGTCCTTTTTAAGAGCCTTGTCAAGAAGCGAAGACTGCGTGCGTAAGGCTTTACAAGGCAAATAAAAAGGTTAAGATCGGCTTAGAGGAAATCTGATACATTAACGCCTGATGTGTTATTTTTCAGGTAGATGTCCTGAGCATCCTCAATTTCACGCGGTGTTACATGTAGGTAATTTTCAGTTGTTGCAATGTTTTTGTGACCTAAAGCCTTTGAGATTTCGACGATTGGCCAGTTGGCTTTGCGTCTTTCATCGGCAAAGTAGTGGCGGAGCATGTGGTTTGTGACTTTAACACCACATTTCTTTCCGATATTTTCTAGGGTCGAATAAAAGGTGTTTGCAGTAAGGGGCTTACCCCTTGTAGCTCCATGAAGGACGATAAAGAGATAGTCCGTCTTTTCAAAAAGCTCAGCATTCTCAGATAAATAGACATTTATCAGGGAAAACGTGGCATCTGATATCTTCATGAATCTTTCCTCTGCATTCTTTGCAAAGGCTCTGTTGGCGTTTGTATCACGGTATCTTACAAAAATCCTTTTCTTTTCAAAATCAATGTCTTCCGTATATTTGATTCCAAGAGCCTCACCGATTCGAAGCCCGGTTTCTTCCATGATCATGATCAGGAGCTTGTCTCTGTTGCAGGTGCAGGCAGAGAGGATTTTCTGAATGTCTTCCTTTGTAGCTATCCGGGCGTTATGTTCATTTTTCTTTAAGTACCCGTCATATGTTAGAAAAGAAGAACTAACCGCAGTTCCGACCGGTGTAACGTATGAGAAGTTTCTGTCATCCAGGACGGATAGGTACGGAAGCTCTCCATTTCTGTGAAGGAATGAATATAGCCCGAAAACTGCTTGCAGGTATGAGTTTGCGGTATTATTCTTAACTTCCTTGTAGGAACCGGTGTGGACTCCGGATTTTACATACATAAGAAACTCATAAAAGTGCTCCGACTGGTCTGCAAATTTCATGGCAGCTACAGAAGAAAGAGTTAAATCCCTATCTGCTAAGAAATCCATATAAAAGGGAAGGATCCCTGCAATCCTGATCACAGTGTTTGCAGCTCTGTTTTGCATGACCTTGTGTTTTAGGTATTTGGTACACTGAGGCTCAATCTGTCCTGTTTCGGTATTTTTCACGTAGTAGTATGTTCGTCTGCCCTTTTTGACAGAGCCGGAAGTATATCTCATTGCAACTCTTCCTCCTTTCATAAGGTATGTGGGACATAAAACACGTAATCCGAAACAGGAAATACAAATTTTATGTAAAAATGTATAAGTCGCAATAAAACTTAATTGCAAACACATAAAATATGCTCTATGCAATAATAAAACACATAGAACACAGTATGTCAAGAGAAAAATATGTTTTATAACAAAATAAAACTCAAATAGAACTTAAATGGATGTGTAAACTGATACTTATAGAACATAAAAAGCTGGAATAATAGTGTGTTTTATGTTAGAATAAACGCTGTACTATTGTACTTATTTTTAAGAGGAATATTTGATGCGTAGAAAAGAACTGACAGATTTTCCATTTGATAAAGAAGTTTTTAAAGAAGTGATCATAAAGGCAAGGGGCGATAGGAGCCAGGCTGAGTTTTGTCAGGACACCGGGCTTTCATATGCCTACCTTAATAAGTACGCTAACGGAAAGCTTTCAGATGCTCCGACTATCGGAACCATAAAGAAGATTGCGGTAGCTACAAAGACGGTAAGCTATGAAGAGCTCCTTACTGCCGCAGGTTATGATGCTGAAAAGTATAAGGATGATAGACCTGTTGGTGCAGCAAGGAAAGACTTCTTCCATCCGGTATTTCTTGGCATGGCAAATAGCAGCTATGATTGGAAAATCGAGTCCAAGGGATATAAGGATAACGAGCCTTTTGAGATCATCATAGAAAGAAATGAAGTAAATAAGTGGTTCTTTGTGCCTGTAACAAAAGCGGATATCACAAAGGATGAGATACAGAGCATCATCATGAACCAGCCGAAGTTCACACCCGGTAGTAAGGTAAGCTTTGTAACAGATGATGCAGGCATCTTTGAAACATTAAAGGCTATCGAGCTTCCTTTAATCTCTCTGTACATTTCTGTAGTAAGAGTACTTGGGCAGGAGATCATAGATGAAGTGAGCATAAAGACCAGCATCAGTACGGAAATGACTATAGTAAACGAAGACAAGGTAAGACCACTTGAGATAGGTGAGGAGTAAGCTTTATGGCAAGTTTGTATTTTTCAGATGTTTTGAGAAAAGCGGATATTGATCCTGCAAAGGTAAAGCTTATAAGACATAGTCTTACAGATAAAAACTTCAAAGCCTGCTATGATGCCGGAAAGGTTTATGAGTATACGTGCCATCAGAAGATGGGATTTAGCAAAGGCTATGAGTATTGGGTTGCATTTATAAGTGGATCCGGAACATTAGCTAAGTTTCATTCTATATATAAAGTTGGAGATTGTAAGCCTGACACTAAGGATGTTATGCCAGCAGGGCTTCCAGAGTCTGAACAGAAGAACTATTTTGGCGAATATGCAATATATGACCTTAAACAATTAGATGTGTTAGCGGATTTTGAGAATAAACTAACTATTGAGTGGGGAAATTCCACCAGAGCATGGCATCAGAAGGGAACGACAGAGAAGCAGATCATATCAATATCACCGGATGAAAAGAAGGTATTTACCGGCTTTGAGAATCTTGTGAAAACATATGATGAGCTTAAAGAAATTGTCGAGAATCCGGAAGTTTATGAAAGTTGGCATACAGCACTTAAGTCTGTATATGCGGTATATCTGATCGTTGATACAGAGACCGGAAAGCAGTACGTAGGCTCTGCATATGGAAAGGACGGACTATTTGGCAGGTGGTCAGTATATGTTGATACTCACCACGGCGGCAACAAGGGAATGAAGGAAGTAATCTGTGATTATCCAGACAGATATCATGCATTTCAGTTCTCAATCTTACAGATCCTGCCAAAAACCGTGACAGATGAAGAGGTTATACATATAGAAAGCCTATGGAAGAGTAAGCTTTTAAGCATAAAATTTGGTATGAACGATAATTAAAGTCCATATTATGGGACAGGGTATTTGCTAATATTACAGTGGAAACATAAAACACATGTAAAAACGTGGGTCAATGTACCGTTTTGGAGGTAGATTATGGCAAATACAATTAATGAAATCATTGGTGTTAAGGTATCAGAGCAGATCTTTGATGTTGAGAAACTGCAGCCTGGCAGAACATGGGTGACGGAACTTTCTGAGGAAGGGATCGTAACCTATTATACAGAGTATAAGAGCAGGAAGAAGATAGACGTAGTAAAGACAGAAGTACCAGTGCAGGAGATAAGGAGCTTTTTTAAAGAACTTTACGATTTTGCAAGAAGCGCTGAGGAATGTTTTATAACAATAGATGATTGCAGCCGTAGAGTTACCTTCATATATGGTCCGATGCATAAAGAGATTTTCGAAGGTGAGACCACGAAAGGCGGCAGATCGCTTACTGGAATGATTGAAGACTTTGCCCAAAAGCATAGATAAGAGGCTACTTGGAAAGGATGCATAGATGTATAGAAAGCCATTACAGACAACTACATATGGAATAGCAGTGTTTAATCTGTTTGCGGCTTTTATCTACAGCATTGCCATAGTAGATAAGCTCCACATTGAAGGGAAGATAAGAGTACCGGTGCAGATTGCATTTATTATTGTTTTTGCTGTTTTAGAGTTTATCCCTAAGGTGGTTTTACTTCCGGCAGGTGCGGCAGGATTTATGAACGGATTTACCGCATGGAGCTTGCTTGCTGGCATAGGAAACCCTGTGATTAGAATGATACTTAGGATTGTTGCAATTATTGTATTTGCTTTACTTGAACTATCACTTTTTACTGATGTGACACTTGGGAATAAGGAAGATACGAGGATTCCAAGCATTCAGCAGGTAAGAGCACAAGGATATAGGAAGAAAACAGTGGATGGAGTTACGAGATATACAAAGGAATGAAACCACTTTGCTAAAGGAGAATAGTTATGTTTAACGAAACGAAGTCACTAATTGTGGTCTATAAGGATGAGATGCTTTTAAATGAGCTTCGAAAACTTGTAGAGACCAAAGATGATACTGCTGAAGGTGTTGTCGGTGTAAAAGATGGTTCTGTGAAGATTGTTTCATGGAATGAGAAAATGTGGCTTGGCCAGAAAAAGAATGGAACCATTAACAATAAGGTTCTGTTTATTGGTGATATTAAAAATACAGATCAGTTAATTCCTATACTTGATGTGAAGTTTGATAAGTATGGCGTGATGTACGGATGGGCTGGTAATCAGGCAGTCCTTACCTGTGATCCGAAAAAGCTTGGCTCAGATGAATATCAGGAGTTTTTAAAAGATATAGAAAATCTTGATATTCCGGAAGCCATCAAGAAGGCAAATCGAATTGAAGAGGCTGATGAGACCGAAGAAATAAAAGAGGAAGAGGAAACTGAAGTGGAATCATCAGTTGAAGCTGCAGAGAAGCAGGCAGAAGAAGGAAAGAAAGTTCCAGCATTCCTTAAAAATATGAAAAAGGTAGCAGAGGTGGGAGCTGGAAAGCTTGGGGAAGCTTTTGAAGTAGCTTCAAAGAATACAGAAGAGTTTAAGAGGAATATTACCAAGGACAGAGCGGCTATGAAGAGACAGCTTCTGTTTTACGGTATTATCAATCTTTATAACAATGATCTGGAGAAATTCTTGAACTCATAAGGGGTAAATGCTTATGGATGAAAAGGAATATCTTTATAGAGGGTGGGATTTTGCAGCCAAACTAGCCGGAGCTGAATTTGCTACAGACCAAGCGGCAAGTTACGTGGCTGAAGTCGAAGCCGCTATTAAAGAACTTGAAAATGGAATAATTAGTTTAAAAAGCAATCAGACGGATGCTTCACTTGGAGGTTTTCTCGCAGAAGAGTGGCATGCGCGGACTTTCAATATTGATGCGATTGCAGACGGCTCAGCGCATAGGGCAGAGAGGCTTGGTGTAACCGGATATGGATCTGTAGATATCCAGACCAATTTTGGTGAGAACTATAGTGGCAAGTATATGGCGACTGCTGAAAAGAGTGCAACCGCGCAGGCAACGCTTAATAGGGATACGGGAGCAGCTTTGTATGAAGGTCAGAAGAGACTTATCCCGACAGACCATCTTGATGGCGCAAAGGCACATGCTCATCAGCAAGCACTACGAAATTCTGAGATAAGACCTGATGTAGCAAATGCTTACTCGGATACTGAGAATCAGTTGGTAGATAGAATTAAAGATGCTGATGGTCATGAGTCAAGAGCCTTAAGTAAGTCTGATGACCTTAAGATGGCAAGAGATGTAAAAAACGATAGATTTACTGCTGAGAAGTACGGCGTTGATTTGGAAAGCGTAATCAAGGCTGACTATATTATTGATCACGCGCTTAAGGCTGGATGTACTGCGGCAGCCATTTCTATGGCGATGCAGGTAGCACCTGAGATCATAAAAGCTATTGATTATCTAGTAAAACACGGTGAACTTGATCTTAAGCAGGTTCAGAAGGTAGGAACGAAGGCTATATCATCAGGAGCGGAGGGATTCCTTAGAGGTTCTATTGCATGTACTCTGCAGATTCTGTGTGAGCAGGGAGTCCTTGGCGAAGCATTTGTTAATGCAAGTCCTACGATTGTGGGCGCTGTAGTTGCGATTGTTCTGCAAACAGCAAAGAACAGCATTCTTGTTGCTGCAGGCAAGATGAGCGCAAGGCAGATGGGAAGCTCTTTTGTTGAGAGTGTCATCGTAAGTGCAGGCTTTATTGTCGGTCTTAAAGTCGGTCAGCAGATTGGTGGAGCTATCGGACAAGCGATTGGTGTTGCAATTCCTGGACTTGGCTATGCGATTGGAAGCCTCATTGGATGCACATGTGCAGTTGTATATCAGGTTGGCAAGAAGCAGCTTATATCCTTCTGTGTTGATACCGGATTTACCTGCTTTGGTCTTGTAGAGCAGGATTATCAGTTACCGGAGGAAGTTCTTAATGACATGGGACTTGATCTTGCAGAGATAGATTATGCACCGATAGAAAGAGCGCAGGTTGATAGAGCAGAAGTAGATAGCAATATTGGAATTGACATGGCAAACCTTGAAACCGTAGATATTACCATGATTAGACGAGGTGTGATTGGAGTTAATAAGGTTGGATATGTCGTTTAGACAACTATGATAAGGAGAGGTGATTTCTTTGAAGGAGTTTTCTGAAGCAACAAGGGTACAGATGCCAGCAATGGTTCATCTTACTAGGCTCGGCTATAAGTATTATGGAAAAATCAGCGAAGAGACGGCGGGTGTGGATTATGATCCAGACACGAATATTTTATTGAAAGTTTTTAGGGAGCAGTTTAAGAAGCTTAATCCTGAGCAAGAGGGAAAAGCAGAGGAAACTCTTAGAGATATCCGCATTGAGCTTGATAATGATGATTTGGGAAGAAGCTTTTACAAAAGGCTTACAAGCGTATCGCCTGTGAAGCTTGTTGATTTTGAGCATCCTGAGAATAATGAATTTCATTGTACTGGAGAGTTTACCTGCAAGAGAGATCAGGATGAGTTTAGACCTGACCTTACACTTTTTGTTAATGGACTTCCGCTTGCGATAATTGAAGTGAAGAAGCCAAATAACAAAGGAGGAATGGTTGCTGAGAGTGAGAGAATGAATCATCAGCGCTTTCCAAACAAGAAGTTCAGGCGCTTTATAAATGAGACTCAGCTTATGCTGTTCTCAAATAACATGGAATATGATACTTTGGGCGGAATTGTACCCGTGCAAGGAGCTTTCTATTGTACTGCGGCGAGAGAAAAGGCACCATTTAACTGTTTTAGGGAAGAAAATCCGGAGAACTTGCCTGTTGCACCTTACAATAGAGATTATCCTTATAAGCCGATTGATCCTATTGTGGAGAAGAAGATTTTGTCTGATTTTAACTGTCAGGTAATCCATACATCACCCGAGTATCAAACAAATACAAATACAAACACGCCTACAAATAGGATTCTGACTTCCATGTGTAGTCCGGAACGACTGCTATATATCATTAAATATGGCATTGCTTATGTAAAGATGGAGCGTGAAGTAGATGGAAAGATTGAATTTACGGATCAGAAGCATATTATGAGATATCAGCAGCTCTTTGCTGCACTTGCTGTAAGGAAAAAGTTGTCAGAAGGAAAGACTTCCGGCGTCATTTGGCATACACAAGGTTCAGGTAAAACTGCGCTTTCGTATTATATGCATAAGATTCTTACCGACTATTATGCGCATCTTGACCAACCCAAAGTAGCAAAATTCTATTTTATTGTTGATAGATTAGACCTGCTTGAACAGGCTTCACAAGAGTTCGAAGCAAGAGGGCTTGCAGTAAGGACGGCCAATACACGTGCTGAACTTATGCAGCAGTTCAGAGAAAATCAGTCATTAGAAGGTAATGCAGGTAAGCCAGAGATTACGGTAGTTAATATTCAGCGATTCGCAGAGGATAAAGACAGAGTAGATCTTCCTGCTTATGCCACCAACCTTCAACGAATCTTTATCATTGACGAGGCGCACAGAGGATATAATCCTACAGGCTCATTCCTTGCGAACCTGTTTGATGCAGATCCCAATTCTATTAAGATTGCGCTTACAGGTACACCGTTACTTAAGGCAGAAAGAGCCTCATGGAAAATCTTTGGTGAGTATTTTCATACATATTATTATGACAAGTCTATTCAGGACGGTTATACTTTAAAAATCATCAGAGAAGACATCGAGACAAAGTATAAGGAAAAACTTACTGAAATCTATGAAAAGCTGGATAAGCTTGTTCAAAAGAAGGACATCAAGAAGTCCGACATCATTGAGCATGAGACTTATGTAAAAGAGCTTCTTAGATACATAATTACGGACATGAATCAGTTTAGAACGCTTCATGGAGATAATACGCTTGGGGGTATGATTATTTGTGAAACGTCTGAGCAAGCAAGAAAACTATTTGAGTATTTCAATGAAATACAAGATGAGTTAAATGCCTCTATTGGTCTTAATAGCAACATGAAGGCAGGATTGATTCTTCATGATAGTGATGATAAAGAGACAAGAAAGCAGATAGTAAAAGATTTCAAGAAGAATATGACAATAGATGTTCTCATAGTATTCAATATGCTGCTTACTGGATTCGATGCACCTAGACTAAAGAGATTGTATTTCGGCAGAAAACTTAAAGACCATAACCTTTTACAGGCTATCACAAGAGTAAACAGACCATACAAGGACAACCGATATGGTTATGTTATAGACTTTGCTGACATTAAGGCAAACTTTGATGAAACAAATGAAGCATACTTACAGGAGCTGAATAGATTCAACGACCCGGATGAAACAGGTGTTGAGGCAGATAAGGCTAATGTTCTTGTGCAGGTATTGGAGGATCCAAAGGAAATAGTCCAGCGTTTGCAAACTGTGAGACAGACACTTTTCAGTTATACAACTGATAACTTGGAAGAGTTTTGCTCTGAGGTTTCTACAGTTGAAGATAAAACGGAATTGTTAGAGTTGAAGAAAGCTCTTGTATCAGCAAGAGATTGTTATAACATCGTTCGTACTTTTGGTGATGAAGAACTGAAAGCAACAGTAGAGAAGATGCAGATATCAAATCTTCCGGGCTTGATTTCAGAGGTGCAGCATGCAATCGACAATATTAACCAGAAGGAGTTCTTTGAGCATGATGACGAGACCAAGCTGATGGTTAATGCTGCCATGATGGATATCAAATTCAACTTCACTAAGATAGGCGAAGAGGAAATGAAAATGATATCTGGCGGTGTTGAGCTTAAAGATAAGTATAACAAGGTTCTTCAGGAGTTCATGGACAATATGGATCAAGATGATCCGGAGTATCTTACACTTCTTGAGGCATTTAGAGCACGTATGAAGGACCACGGCTTTGTTCTGGATAATATTGAGCAATTCTATCAGAGAACAAAAGACTTGGATGAGATCCTTGATAAGCTTAAGGCTTTACAAAAGAAAAATAAGGTGCTTTTGAATAAGTATAAGGGCGATGCTAAGTTTGCAAGGGTACATAAGCGAATCCAGGAAGAAAACGCTGAGAGAAGCAAAAAGAATGAGAAGCCTATTGTATCAACACAGGATACGGAACTTCTTGATATGCTGATTTATATTAAGGATTGTGTAGATCAGAAAGTATATGATCGTAACGATATTCTTAAGAAAGATGCTTATTTCGAGAAGACTGTAATGGTTCTTGTGTCAGAGACACTTGATAAGCTCAAATTAGAAAATGAAAGACAAGACCGCATGTTTATCATGTCAAGGATTGTAAAACAGTATCTTGACCAGTATAAAGAAACATACCCTGCGGCATAAAGGAGAAAAGACATGGATATTAAACAGAAAACCTATGACCTTATTGATTCGTTAAAGGCGGTATGCCATTCATATGGCCTTACCGGTGATGGTAATGAATACAAGATTATCACACAGATTTTCTTGTATAAGTTTCTGAACGATAAGTTTGGATATGAGGTTAAAAAGATTTCTGAAAAGCTTAGAAATGCTGAAAAGTGGGAAGAAGCATATGCCGCTATGACAGAGGATGAAAGGCTGGATATTCTAGATAAGCTTTCACCGGATGTACTCCAGCTTCAGCCTGAACATTTAGTTAGTTTCCTTTGGAATAATCAGTCTAAAGGCGATTTTGACGTTATATTTGACAGCACTATGGTTGACATTGCAGAAAAAAATGCTGATATTTTTTCTACACACACGACTCAAGATACGCAGGTTCTTCTATTTGAGAAATTAACCAATAACATCACAGACGATGGACAAAAGGCACCGTTTGCAAGGGCATTAGTTGATAAATTAGTAAATTTTTCATTTGAGGAGGCGTTTGGACAAAAATATGATTTCTTCGCAGCTATTTTTGAATACTTAATTAAAGATTATAATGCTGCAAGTGGGCAGAATGAATATGCGGAGTATTATACGCCACATGCTATTGCTGTCATCATGGCGCGTTTGTTGGTAGGAGATGATAGTGATTTGCATAGTGTTGAATGTTACGATCCGTCTGCAGGTACAGGAACATTGTTAATGGCATTGGCACATCAGGTTGGAGAAGATAAGTGCACCATTTTTTCCCAGGATATTTCACAAAAGAGTAGTAAAATGCTCAAGTTAAATCTTATTTTAAATGGCTTAGTGGCTTCTTTAGATAATGCTATTCAAGGCAATACTATGACAGAGCCATATCATAAATCTGATGATGGTAAAGAACTGAGGCAATTTGATTTTGTCGTGTCCAATCCGCCGTTTAAAATGGATTTTTCAGAAGATAAAAAGAAAATGGATGCACAACCGGCGCGTTTTTGGGCAGGAGTACCCAATATACAAAAAAAAGATCCAAAGAAGTCAGCAATATATCCATGCTTTATTCAACACGTGGTTAATTCAATTAAACCAGGAGGTAAAGGAGCGATTGTGGTTCCCACAGGTTTCTTAACAGTAAAGAACGGTGTGGAGCATACTGTTATTGAAAAACTTGTTGATCAACATATTATTTCTGGTGCTATAGCCATGCCTCCTAATGTATTTGCAAATACAGGAACCAATGTTTCAGTCATTTTCTTTGATAAGTCAAAAGAAAATGAAAAGGTTATATTGATTAAAGCAGATGGACTGGGAGAGGAGTATAAGGAAGGTAAGAACACAAAAAGAAGATTAACTGAAGATGAGATAGAAAAGATTGTAAGCACTTTTATTGAGAAGAAGTCTGAGCATGGTTTTTCATCGGCTGTATCATATGATGATATCAAGAAAAAGAAATATTCATTAGCAGCAGGACAATATTTTGATGTCAAGATTGAGCACAAGGAAATAAAATCTGAGGAATTTGCTTCAATTATGTCCAATTATGAAAAGACAATAAAGGAATGTTTAAAAAGAAATAAGGAGCTGGAGCCATCTATCCTTGGCTTGTTTGAGGGGGTGAAGTTAAATGATAAGTAGAAAACCTCTGAATGAGTGTGCGGATTATGTTACAGAAAAGATAGATGCGTCTTTTGTTGATGAAAAGAATTATGTATCTACTGATAATATGATTGTTAATAGAGGTGGCATATGTGAATCTGATTATGTACCTGCCGAGGGAAGAGTTACACATTTTAAAAAAGGAGATATTCTTATCTCAAATATTCGACCTTATTTCAAAAAAATATGGATGGCTACGTTTGAGGGCGGATGCTGTGCTGACGTATTGGTTGTAAGAGGTAATGGAACTGTTTCACAAACATATTTATACTATGTTCTGTCTCAAGATAGTTTTTTTGATTATGTTATGGCTGCGCATAAAGGTTCTAAGATGCCTAGGGGAGACAAGGACCATATCATGAGATATCCAGTGCCAATACTTGGAAATGATAGTCAAACAAAACTTGAATCATGTTATGGCGCAGTGGATGAAACAATACAAAATAATAAAAAACTGATTCGTACTATGGAAAGTTGTATTCAAACATTGTTTGATTATTGGTTTGTTCAATTTGATTATCCTAATACATCTGGGAAACCGTATAAAAGTAGTGGTGGAAAGATGATTGAGGATAAATCATTAAAGATGATGATACCAGAGAATTGGGAATGTATAAAACTTAGTACTATTTCGGATATGATAACAACGACAACCTTACCAGAAAAAGGAGTGTTATATAAGCATTATAGTATTCCGGCTTATGACGAAACAGGTATTCCAAAGCTAGAGTCAGGAAATGAAATAGATAGTGGGAAGTACAATGTTCCATCAGATTGTGTGCTTGTTTCAAAGCTGAATCCTCAATTCAAGAGGTTATGGCTTGTTAAGGAGTCAGATGAAAGAAGTATATGCTCAACGGAGTTTCTTCCTTTCATAAGCAAATTTGGAAACATGGAGTTTTTGTACGGGGTGTTAAACAGTGAGGGATTTTATAACTACATGGTTCAATGCTCTAGTAGTTCTACGGGAAGTAGAAAGAGAATGCAGCCCGAGTTATGCCTTGAGTACAAGCTTGCGGTTCCAAAAGATAAAAGGCTTGTTGACCGTTTTTGCCAGCTATTATCAGGTTACATAGAAACGATAATTAAGCTTAAGGAAGAGAATCAGCAATTGATTGGAGTACGAGATTTTACCATTCCATTGTTATTAAATCAACAAGCATCCATAGCTTAGATTTGGAGAAAGTTTAAGTGGCGTCAATATGACGTCGTAAATGATTAAGGGTGACGCCGAAATGACGTCACTCTTTCTTTTTGCCCATTATTCTGTACGCTGGGGTTATAGGGCTCTCCCTATTCCGGATGCCATAGGCAGACGGTTTGTGTAAAGTTAGCCTGCAACTTTAGGCGTATCCTGTTATTCTTTTTTTCTTGTTTTTCATAATTTCTGTCCGGGGTCGTACATGCCCTATTTTTCAGGGGTTCAAGGTGGTACGGCACCGTAATTTCCTCAAATTCATTTTTACAATTTTATAAGGCCTGTTTTTAAAGGCTGTACGGACGCGTACAACCCAGTATTTGTGCGGCTTTGAGCCTGTTACGGGTGCGTATTTTATGCCGTTTTAAAGCAGGGAGATTATACGGGTGCGTAGTACGGGAGCGTACAGATTTTTATAAGGATTGTTTCGGATTTGCTTTCAGTATGTCCCACATATAGGTAGAAAGCACGAAAGGAGGTTTTTGGATGGATTACGCAGTGCTTAAAAAAATAGCAGAGTACTCAGATGTTTATGAAGTGGCGGCTCTTGGGATTAGCTCTGTAGAAGAAATGAAAGCAGCCTTAAAAAAGAAAGGGGCTACTGGTGGAACCTTTCAGAGAAGAACGGAGTACCTGACAGGGCAACCTGCATATATCTCAATAAACGGAGATGAGCTGTCATATGACTACCAGACTTTGGCAGAGGATCTTCAAACATTGACAGAAAATCTTATTCCAAAGGGCTATGGGCAGGATCCTGAACAGGAACTGGAAGAAGAGATTGAGATGCTAAAAAGGCAGATTGCTGATTTGACATCTGAGCTTCAGGAGTACTCACAAAAGATTACGCAGCAGGAAGATTATATTAGCAAGCTTAAGGCAGAGCTCTCAAAGAGGACTGGGGGATCCTTAAAGACAGAACTGGAAAGAAAAGTACTTGTGGCAAGCAGCATATCTGTGGGGCCAAAGGTGCATCCATCAGACGAATGTTTCCTTGTGGATCCTGACGAGTTATTGGATGTAGATGCTTGTGTTGCAAGGTATGGCGGAGAGCTCGATTCTTTCTATGAAGAGATACCGACAGATACCGAAGATGCAGGATTTGAGCCAGGGCATGAGCTGACAGAGAAAAATCATGCACTTAGAACAATGAAGACTGTGGGAACAAAGAGGTTCTTTTCAAAGAGAATCAGGGATAATGCTGAGGCCAAGAAGGTGGAATCAAGAGTAGGGCAGTTATTCCCGGCGTATGGGGATGGTAAGAGTGAGCGTCAGAAAGAGAGGGATAAGATTCTACGCAACAGATTCATTTCCTTAAATAATATTATCAAGTCTGACAGGCTTACCAATCAGGAAAAGCTCATGATGTATGCCATGAACTCTGAGTATCATAACACGCATATTGAGAGGCTTTTGACATATGCCGGGGCTCATTGTATCAATGCAGATTTCCTCATTTATATATTGGAAGATCCGGATACCTGCTCAACATATGAAAATACAGTGGCATTCTTAAGCCAGTTCGCAGATGCAAGTGAGTATAGGATGAAGCTCAATCTGGCTCGTGAACTTATCGAGGGAAAGTGGTATATCACAGCAGACTATAACGGACGAAAGACAAAGTTTCAGCTTGTACCCATTGATGAGATCAATGAACTCCGTAAAGCAGTAGGTCTTCCTATAAGTAAGTATTCTTATAAGGAAGAAGAGGAAGATGATCCTTTCCCTGACGATGTAGAAGAGGAAGTACCTAAGAAGCCGGATTTTGTTGAAGATATTGCTCCTGGTTCTTATGGTGATATTGATATTCCCGATGATGGATTTGAGATGCCGCCAATGGACAATGAGGAATTACCTTTTTAAGGGAGGGATATGATGAGGCTTTTTATGAGTTTGACGGAAGAGGAAGTAAAACAGTTTGATAAAGCATGTGACAAAGCAGGCATGACAAGATCCCAGTATCTTAAGTGCCTGCTTAATGGCAGGCGTGATATCAGACCGCCAGTATTACAGTACAGAGAAATGATACATGCACTTGAAAGCATAGAAAGAGATCTAAAGGTTATTGCAATGAAAGATGATCTTTCTGATACAGACAGGCTTCTTATCATGCAAAAACTTTCGGATTTAAAAGAGATGTTTTCAGGGAGATTTCATAAGGAGGTTTCGGATGGAAATAGAGGATAAAGAATATACGATGGATGATGTCGTTGAGCTTGTAAATGCTCAGGAAGGAGATTTCATTATTAATATCAAGCTGGAGGTGGATGATGGCGACAGTGAAGGAAGTGTATAAGAATCAGCTTGATATGGCATCAGTAAGGCTGGTTAAAGATAAACCTCTTATGAGTAAAACCCCGATTCGCTCTCCGGAGGATGCGGTTAAAGCATTGGGTGAGTATCTGTGTCAGATGGATAGAGAGGTAATTTGCGTAATTAACCTTAGAACGGACGGGATTCCTATTAACTGTAGTGTTTGTAGCATGGGTGCAATAGATCAGGCAATAGCTCACCCAAGGGAAATCATGAAAACAGCGATTCTTTCAAACGCGGTAAATATTGTAATGATGCATAACCATCCAAGTTCTAATCTTAATCCAAGTAAGGAAGATACAATGCTCACAGACAGGATGGTCACAGTTTGTGAGATCTTAGGGATTCCACTTGTAGATCATATTATTGTTGGAGGCGATAACAGTGAATATTTCAGCTTTAGAGAGAAGGGTATCCTTCCCATGAAAGCGATAAAACTTGAAAGTGATTATAACAAACTGGATATGAACACACCGAGTGTTGCAGAAGAGCATGTGACCATGAGGCCAAGACGGCATAGGTGATATTTTCCCTGGCAGAGATGTCAGGGATTTTTTTATTTATGTTTCGGATTAGGGCTATGCATGTCCCACTAACCTTATGAGAACAATCAAAGGCGCTTAAGAAGGGAGGTATTTAATGTACAAGTTTGAAAAGAAGATCAAAGCGGCAGAAGAAAATGGTATCAGGTTCTCAGAAGGGCAAAAGACATACATAAGATGTGCTCGCATCAACGGGATAGATTTGCTTGACCATCTTTATGACAGGTATTCAAGAGATTACTTAAGTCACCCACATGATGAGAAGAGCAGCGAGTATCTTGCGGTTATAAGCGTGATCCTATCTGTCTCTGAGTACTTTGATGAAAACCTATGCGAGCTTGTTGACCAAATGATTGAGCAAAACAAGGTTTATCCGGTAAGGAAGTGATCATATGGCAGAAAGACAAACCCGTGAAGAGAAGATGAGTGCTATCCAAAAGAAGTTAGAGGATGGTGTCAGGGCAATCTTTACTTCTGAAAAGTATCAGGAATATATCTCGGCAATGTCAAAGTTTCCGAGGTATTCCATCAACAACTGCATACTTATTGCAAGTCAGCTACCGGAGGCAAGTCTCGTTTGCGGTTTCAGAAAATGGCAGACCGAATTTAACAGGACAGTCAATAAAGGGGAGCACGGGATTATGATCTTGGCTCCCATCAAAGGTAAGACTGAGGTTGTAGAAGAGGTCTTCGATGAGAATAACAAGGCTGTTGTCGATGAGAACGGGAACCAAAAGACAGAGAAGGTAACAAGAGAGTATCAGACCTTCAGGCCGGTGTATGTTTTCGACGTTTCACAGACAAGCGGAGATCCGCTGCCTACTCTTGCATCGGAACTAAATGAAACAGTTGATTCTTTTGAGGAAATGAAAAGTGTTCTTATAAGTATCAGCCCGGTTCCGGTGTCATTTGAAACAATAAACGGCGGTGCCAACGGATATTATTCTCCGACTGCAGGAAAGATTGTGATTGATGAACGTCTGCCGCAGCTTCAGATGCTAAAGACGATGGTTCATGAGATTGCGCATGCAACCCTTGGACACGGTAGTAAAGAGGATAAGTGGGACAGGCAGACCAAAGAGGTTCAGGCGGAATCGGTAGCGTATTGGGTAACGCAGATGATAGGACTCGATACATCTGACTATTCCTTTGGGTATATATCCGGTTGGAGTAAGGATAAGGAAGTTTCTGAGCTTAAGGAAAGCCTGGATGTAATCAAACAGACAGCGGATAAGCTCTCTTCTTCTATAGAAGAAAAGATAAGGGAACTTAAGAAAGAAAGGGAATCTCTTCCTATGGTATCAGAGGAAAAAGAGCCGTATATACCGACACCACACAAAAAAAGATAAAAATATTTGTTTTGCATTTCGGATTAGGAAGATACATGTCCCACAAATAGGATGAAAGGAAAAAATCCAGCACACAAAGATAAGGAGGTAGCGATATGGATTATTCTTTTGGAAATGCTCATGTGGAGGTAGAAAAGAACTTCACAAAAAACGAGCAGGTAAAGGCGACTGTAAAGGCAGTTGCAGAAAAAATCAAGGAGAAGGAGGAAAAGGACAATGCTTGATTTCGAGTCATTTCAGCAGTATGTGAAGGACAACATCAAAGATTTTCTGCCTTCCGAGTTTGCGGATGCAGAGGTAAACTTGCAGACCGTAAACAAGAATAACGGAAAGCAGCTCCACGGCATCACGATTCGCACAGGCGAAAACCCTGTATGCCCTAATATCTACCTGGATCAGTTCTATGAGAACTATAAGGAACAGGGCATGGATATTGATGTAGTCATGGAAAGGGTAGCGCAGCTTGAGCTTGAGCACATGAACCCTTCCGAAGACTTTAGCAGCATTGCTGAGAAGTTTAAGGATGTAGAGTTTATTAAGTCTCATGTTGTAGTTGCAATCGTAAATGCAGAGAAGAATGCCGAGATGCTTCAAAACACACCTCATAAGCTGACAGAGGATCTGGCCATCATTTATAAGGTATATCTTGGTGGCGGCTCAGATGGTATTGGAACTATTACCATCAAGGATGAACATATGAAGCAGTGGGATATTTCTCTGGATGAACTTCATGCATGTGCAATGGAGAACAGTAAAACTATCATGCCTGTAAAAGTTCAGGACATGGGAAGTGTACTTGCCGAGATGATGGGTGGTATGCCGGAAGACATGATGCCTATGGTTGCGGAAGATAAGATGATGTATGTCATCAGCAATGAACAGAAGGTAAACGGTGCTGCAAGTATTATCTACTCAGATGCACTTGAAAAGCTTTCTGAAAAGCTTGGTACAGACCTGTACATTTTACCTTCATCGATCCATGAGACAATCGCCATTTCTGCAAACTTCGGTACACCAGAGGAACTCGCACAGATGGTAAGAGAAGTAAACGCGACTCAGGTTTCTCAGGAAGAGCAGCTTTCTGATCACGTTTATAAGTACGATGCTAAGACAAAGACCTTGTCTTTAGCAGACGTAGAGGGCTTAAGCCAGGATATCTCAAAGGTTTCTGAAGACAAGCAGACCTATGATGCAGTAAACACAGAGGTTTCGAGACCTCGCCACCACAGATAAGGAGTAAGGGTATGGAGATTACAGATATCAGAATGAACCTGCTTGATAATGCAGGCGGAGTAAAAGCCATTGGAAGCTTCTCGCTTGATAATGCATTTGCTGTCCGTGGTATGAGAGTCATGGAGGATAAGAAGGGCAGAAATTTTGTTGCCTTTCCCTCCAGAGAACGTGCAAACGGTGAGTATGAAGACATTGCTTTCCCTCTTAGCAAAGAGTTCTATCATGAGATCACCGATGCCATTATGAAAGAGTTTCATCGTAAGCAGGAGGAAGTTGCCCAGGAGGCTCAGGACAAAAGCCACAATCAGGATGAGTCCAAAGGTCAGGAGCAGACTCAGGCGGAAGATGCAGCTAAGCCCCATAAGGGACGTGGACGATAAGGAGGATCCTTGTTATGCAGATTTCCGAAGTGAGGCTTAAAAAGAGGGATGGTGATGATAAGTTCCTTGCCAGTGGTTCCATCACCTTTGAAGGAATGTTTGTTGTATCCGGTATCAAGGTTATGAGAGCAAAAAGCGGAGACCTTTTTGTGGCATATCCTTCATGGAAGAACTCAGATGGGGAGTACAAGGATGTATGTTTTCCTATGACAAAGGCTCTTCGAGAGGATATCAACATGCAGGTGCTTTCCAAGTACGAGGAACTTTAAGATGTAAGCGGGGCTGCCATAATAGGCAGCCCTGTTTTTTTGGAGGTATTTATGGCAAAAGGTATTGTTGCAAAAATCTGGAATATAAAGGATGGCTCAAAGGGAAGAGGAGCCGGAGCACAGATTTCAGATTCCATTGACTACATAACAAATAGCGAAAAATGTGATGAGACCCTTGGAGGAAGCCAGGCTCAGATAGGAAGGGAGCTTACCTATGTCACAAATGATGTTAAGACATTGGAGGGGCTTTATGTCGGATGCCGCAATATCTCAGACATCAAGAATGCAACAAATGAAATGATGCAGGTAAAGGAGTTTCATGGAAAGCTTGGAGGCAGGGTAGCACTCCACGGCATTATATCTCTTGACGCAGCAGAGTCGGATAAGAAGAATGCCGGGAAACTTATGATGCTTCTAAATGACCTTTTAGAGGAGATATTTCCAAATAATCAGGCGGTATATGCAGTGCATACCAATACAGAAAACCTTCATATCCATTTCATATTAAATACCGTTGGGCTTGGGGGCAAGAAGATCCATATGGATAAGTCTTTTATGAGTAAAGTGTTTGATCCGGCTCTTAACAGGCTTGCTGAAAAGTATGGATTTACTCCAAATGAAGCCTGGGTAAAGGAAAGGCAGGAGGATAAGGTTTCTTTTGGAGAGAGGATAGTTAAGCTTAGGCAATCTGTTGATGAAGCGATAGAGCGGTCTGAGGACTTTGATGAGTTTTTAAAAGACTTAAAAAAACAGGGAATCGTGGTCAATTGCGGAAAATATCTAAGTCTTAAGGCAGAGGGGATGACAAGAGGTATTAGAAGCTATCGGCTTGGCTCCTTGTATACGGTTGAGGCAATCAGAGACAGAATCCTTAATAAGCGAGAGGAATTGATACGTAGCGAAGTCGGAGAGCATGTAGGAAGAAAGAAGGACCCGGCATCAGTCTTTGTAAAGACATCTCCGCTAAAGAAGTTTAAGGATATGTCAGAGGATGAAAAAAAGGAATGTATTAGGGCTTTAAAACTTGGCAGGAATCCTTGGAGAGAAAGGCAGGAGTCAAACTGGCAGCTTCAAAGACTTTCTGATGAGTTTAGGCGCACGGCGGGTGTATATGAGCTTATAAGGGTATATGCGCCAAATACCGGTAATGCTCAGGATGCCTTGGATAATATTGTAGCCCGTCAGAAGGAAATAGCAGCAGAAAAGAAAGCTGTCAGGGAGAACCTAAAGACCTATCAGCCAATCATAAGGCTCTACAAGGAGATAAAAAAGTATGCAAGAAAAGCGTACCTATATGAGTTTGCTGCCTGCGATGAGTATTTATCTTCCTACATGGAATATAAAAAGCTCTGTGAAAGATTAGAGAACGGATATGGAAAGAGCGTTCTTGAAGTATCTGCCTATATTGAAGATCAGGAGAATCAGATATTGTATGCCACGGCACAGTCAAAGGAGCTTTCTGATGAATATAAAACTATTTTGAGATTCAAGGAAAATGAGCTCAAACAGGGTATTTCAGAGTATACATCTCTTTATGATGCAATAGGCTTTTCCAAAGCAAGGACAAGAGCAATGCAGATGGGTGTATTTGAAAGCAGTATAAGGTTCATCGCTGCGGATGGAGCTGATGGGGCATACATAAGAGTTGTTATCACACCAGACATTATTGAAGGGAAACGTACTGAAAAGGCTATTGTTACCGTATTTGATAAATCAGGGAAACAGTTATCTGAGATTTCTTCAAAGGACATGTCTATAAAAGATTTTAACCGGAGCATATCAGAACTAAAGGCAGAGTACGGATTATATAAATGTCATTCATTTGATAAGAGGGAGGATGCAGAGAGCTTTGTAGAAAAGCAGCAGGAAGAAAAAGCAAAAAAAGTAAGACGCCAGGTTTCGGATTAGACCAAGGTGTGTCCCACATAAAGGGTAGAAAGGAGGATTTTATGAGAGAGCTTAGGTATGAACCTAAATCGAAGGCTCCGCTCAAACTTGAATCTGATTTCTACCCTGTTTTTTCGCTCTTTTCTGATAAGGAATTGAATACGAAGTTTATGCAGCTAAAGGCAAATATCTGTGATCTTAACCCTGCGCTTGTAACAAAGTGCATTACGGGAACAGAGCAGGATTTCATAATGCTCATGGACAGAGCAAAGGACTTTATTAGGGAGCGCCTCAGGGGGATTTCCGAGGATGAGGAAAGGAAGCTCTTAGAAATGTTCCGGCAGTGTGTGTTTGGGTATTATGTCCTAACTCCGCTTGTAGAAGCAAAGGAAGTATCTGATATCAAGGTACTTGATTATGACCATATCGTAGTAAAGGCAAATGGAAGAAGATATGTGGCAAATTGTCAGTTCTTTGACCAGACAGATTATAAAGATTGGTTTTCAAGGATCCTTCGTATTCACAGGCTTGGAAAAAGTGAAGAATATGCCCTTTCACACTGCACGGACAGAAAAGGGGTAAAGGATTTCTATCTTCGTATTGATGTACAGCTATCCTGTATCACTTCCACAGAGAAGAACAATATTCATATCCGAAAGATGCCAAAGACAAAGCTTTCCTGGGAGTACCTGATTGAGAACGGAATGCTTGATGAAGAAATGATTGCGTATTTGAAGGACAGAATATGTGCAGGCTACGGATTTTTGATATCAGGCAGAGGCGGATCCGGTAAATCCACACTCCTAAACAACATGATTGACTGCATCCCATTTGGGGAGTCAGTGCTTGTATCACAGGAGTCGGATGAGTTGTATTCCAATGTACATCCTCAGATTCAGTTTGAGCATACGATGACGGTTCGAAAAAAAGACACAGTAACAGATTTTTCATTGGAAGACGAGCTTCGGCTTGGTCTATTACAGGACATTGATAATTTCATCATCGGAGAGATCAAAGGCGGTGAGGCATTATATGTATTCACCACAGCCATGAGCACAGGCGCAAGATTTTTTGGAACGATTCATGCCAATGATGCGGCAAGTAGTGTGATAAGGCTGGCTCAGTGTGCAAGGTATATTTCGGATTATCCTATGGAGACGCTTTGTGAGATGCTTACCTGCACGCCCTTTGTGCTTATCCATATGAGCCATTTTTCGATAGATGAAATCCTTGAAGTAAGCGGCTTTGATGAAAAGACAAAGAGACTACAGTTTAACGAGATCTTCAGGAAGGAGGACGCATGACTTACTTTTCACTTGCACTTGCAACCATTCCCGTTCTCGTATTCCTGGCGGCCCAGGATTTGAAGGAACGGATGATTTACAGTTTCCCGGTGCTTTTTTTATCAGGAGCATGGGCAGCTCATTCGGTAATTCTTTATAAGGATAATCCCATATTTGTGATAACGGCGTGGAGTGCGACTATTGCGCTATTTACGGCCTACAAAATCAGTGGCATGTGGGGAGATGGAGACAGTGACATGTGGCTCCTTTTTACGGGTGTCATTTTAAGCACCTTTGAACTTAAGAACATGCTGCAGTTTGGCTTTGTTGTCTGCATATTACTTGTGGGTGTTCAGGGAATTGCTCTTATAGCTGGTCTTATAGAGGCAGCTATCAAAAAGAGAAAGCTTGACAGGCACTCTGATATAGCGGTTGTTCCAGGGTTTGCAATGATTCTTATTATGGTCATTTTATATGGAATCAGTAGGGAGGTGAGCATTTTATGAATGATGAGATAGAAATCATAAAAAAGCAGCTTCCTGATATGGCTGGGATTCTAAATGCTATCCCTGGCGAAAGATTTGAGATTAAAGGAGCCCAGACACTTCTTATTGTTCAGAGGCGTATGGAAGATACAGAGCTTCAAAGGGAGCTGTCCGTGTATACGCACCTATTTTCAAAGGAGGGCTCGCCGGGAGTAACAGAACTTTCAAACGCAGCAGTTTCATTTGTAAAGATCAAGACTCTTTGTGAAGCAGGAAAGACTGATTTTGATCAGGTATCAATAAGAGAGCTTATAAAGGAATTTCATGCTCAGAAGACCAAGGTTGTAAACATCATCCATTTGTCAAAAGTAAATGCCCTTACAGCAGAGGATTATCAGAAAGAGGTGATCCAAAAGACGCTTGATAAGTCAGAGAAGTATCTGAAAGCTTTTGAGGATGAGATAAAACGGGCAGAAAAGAAGATCGAAAAAGAGCCTGAGAGTCTGATAAAGGCAAAAGAAGAGGTTATTCCTTCTGTGGAAGAAGAGGTAAAACCTCTTAAGCCAAAGAGACATGTTTTTTCAGAAATAGTCGAGAAGCTTGCAGGATTTTTTGAAAATATCCGGCATAAAAGGGAAGTCAAATCCTTCTTAAAAGAGGAAGAGGGAAAACTGGCAGATTCAAGATGTGAAGAGATCCCTTTTTATGATGGAGCTCTTAAGTATACAGAGAGCCATGTATGTAAGGATATCCCGGAGTTTTCAATATTTCTTCGTAAGGGAAATGTTTATTTCGGATATACGAGGAATGCTACAGCAGGGGTGTATGACAACAGGGATCAGAGCCTTTTAGAACTTATGAATGTAAGTAAGGACTTTATCCAGTTTCTAACAACAGACCTTCTTTCCGGGGAATATATCCTAAAGCCATTTGAAGACAGTGAGAAAAAGGCGATGCAGCTCTACTTCAACTATATCTGCGTGTGCTTTGAAAAGCATATAGGTAAGAATCTTTCTGTACAGGAGTATCTGCATTTCAAAGATTACTATAACCGGCTGGTGCTTATGATGTTTGACCTTGAAGAGAAGGAAAAAAGCGATTACTACAGAGCTCTTGCAGTTGCTGACAGCTATGTCGGTTACATGAAAGGCTATGACCTTACTGTATCAGATGATAAGGAAGACATTATAAGAAACATAATAGCAGGGAAAAGCCTTAACTATGTCGGAGATCTGGAGCTGATTCTTGAAAATCATGTTGTATGTGATGAGGCAAGAGAGAAGCTTTTGGAGCTTTCAGAAAGCATTCGATACTTTCATGGCATGGTTGAGACAGTTGAAGTAGAGACTTCTATTCCAGAGAATCCCGTTGATTTTAAGGGAGCAAAGATAGTGGTTGAAGTCTTGGATGAAGCTGGAAGACTTTCAGATGAAGCCTTGTTTTCATCGGACAATCTTGAAATTGCAGTCACTGATTACCTCGGAAAAGATGTGCCACTTAAGAGAATTGGCATCGAAAAGGAAGGGGTAAGAACCTATTTCTTTACAGGTAAGACAGGAGCCATGTCAATTTCAGCTATTACAAACGATGTCAGGAATGCCTGGATAGAGGAAGAAAGAACTTATTTTGAAGCGATAGAACAGAAACTAAATCAAACAATGATAAGAATTGGAGGATATGCGATATGAAGATAGATTCCGGAATTATAAAAATGCTTATTGTAGTGTTTGCAGTCACGATTATAGCAGCACTGATCTTAAGACATGTGATGGAAAAGAAGGGACTTTATGATTCTTCTACAAAGGTAGAAACATCAGTAGAAGAAACTTCCGAGGAAATGGTGGATGATGAGGAAACCAAGGAAGCTGATAATGAAAGTAAGACAGTAAGTGTAGGTAACGGCTATGAGAAGATTTCAGCAGATAAGGCAGTCAGCGAAAACACTTGTGTACAGGTTGAGAAAATCTTAACGGAGGTTACAGACGATGGGAAAGGAAACCAGGAGCTTAAATATACCAGCTACTATATGTCAGATGTAAATCTCACGGCTCTTTCCGATTCAACGGCAGATTATACGCAGTGCATTACAGAAGACGGGTTTGATGATTCTAAGATAGAAAAGGTTAGTTTTGCAGATGCCTTTGGTTTTAGCTATCAAGGATGTACTGATATGGCAGAGTTTTTTGAACTTGCAAGGAAATCATCGGGCTTTGACTATGACATGACAGATGCTTCCTATGACGAAGAAAAGTATGAGCTCATGAAAGAGGAAAGTTATGAATTTAATGGAGATTGCAGTATTCTCTATTCCATGCTTGGTGATATGGATTATGACAGATTGATTCAATCTACATGCTATTACAGCCTTTCTGAGCTGGAGGATGGCACCAAGTACCCTACGATGTTCACTGCTATTGTGCAGTACGTAAAAGGGGACATTACTTATACAAAGACCGCTTATCTTGGATTCTCATACTACAAGGAAGGTGAGACCGGAGGATGTGGTTGCGGATCTGATTCCGGTTGCGGTACTTGTGAAGAAGAAAGCTGCGAAGGGACAGATGGATGTTGCAGTGATTCTGATAGCGCTTGCCCTTCATGTGGAGGAGTAGGTGGCTGCACAGAGGATTGCACTGGAAATTGCTGCAAGTAAGGGAGGAGCTTATGAAGATTATAAGGAAGGCATTGGCAGGGCTTAGCATACTGCTGACGTTTGTTCTTTTCCCTGCCATGCCTGTATTTGCAGGAAGCTGTCATAACGCTGATTGTGGATGCAGGGATTATGGTATCAATAGCTGCTATGTCGGCATGACCTGTTGGTATAACGATGGCGATGGATGTTCCGGTCATAGTTGGTATCTTTATGAATCAACATCGGCTACGTGTACCTCAGGGGGAAGAGTTGTTTATAAATGCTCTATCTGCCCGGGAGAGAGAATCTTTACAACGCCTCCACTCGGACATGATTGGGGGCCTTGGACCTGCGTAAATTCAAGGCAGCACATGAGAACGTGCAGAAGATGTGGTCTTACCCAGTATGAAAATCATTCTATGTCGAGCTGGCATTCTCATGGGGATGGAAACTATAGCAGGAACTGTCCGATATGTGGTTATTCACAGTCGAAGGGGTTGTTTTTGTCAGTATCTACAACCGACTGGACTGCAGGAAATGTAACTGTAAATGTAAGCGGCTATGATGAAGGAGAAGGAAATTCAAGTATCACGCTATACAGGGTAAATTGCATTACCGGAGCAACAACTACCGTGGGTAGTTACGGTCATGGCGGTGCTCATGGATGGACGAATGATAGTTTCACACAGACAGATGAAGGAATTTACTACTTCTATGCTATATCTACGGATACACAGGGGCATTCCATTCAGGCAAGCACAGGCAGAGTTCATCTTGATCACTCTAATCCTGTGATTATAGGTGCTGAGAATACGGAAACAGATTGGACGAACATTGCGCCTGTGATATCAGTAAGATCAACCGACTATTTGTATGGAACAAGTACAGTAGGATCGGGAGTAAGGAGTCTTACGATTTATGATGATACCGGGCATGCAGTCAGAAGTGGTGGAAGTTCTACAGCTTATACACTTGAAGAAAAGTATGAAGGCGAGCATATCTGGAAGATAGAGGCTGTTGATAATGTGGGGCATGTGACAGATGTTTATGTTACGACTAGATATGATATCACGCCTCCGGGGATTGACGGAACAGAAATTACCTTTGTAACAAAAGAAGGGAAAGTTATTTCCGGTTACTGCCAGGATAATATCATAGATCAGCACATAGATGATGAGATTGTAAGAAGTGAACATGGCGCAAACATGAGCAGCGGTATAAAGAGTGTCATTTTGTATAAGGTCACGGGCACGGATGAAGAAGTAATCTATTCCGACACGACTTATCATAGATTTGACTACCCTGACACACATTCATATTTTGATGTGTACTATGACATCAATCTTACGGATGATATGGTGGATTATTATATTCTGATCACAGAGGATTTTGCAGGGAACAGGACAAAGAAAAAACTGACAAGTCAAAGGACTTTGCTTACACTCTTTCATACCTCGATAGATAGAGGGGCATATTAAAGACAGGGCTTCGGGAGAAATCCCGGAGCTTTTATGCTGTAAGCCCGTAAATATCAATGAGTTTCCAGAAATAGGAGCCACTTCGTTTTTCCTCATCCACACTGACATTATGGCGGTTTCTCATCTGGTATTCATCATGCCCCACAATGTAAAGAACAACATCATAAAGAGAGCCGATGCAAGTTTGATAGTGATAAGGGTCGCTTAGCTCATGTTTGTGCATGATGGTATAGCAGTCTTTTTCATATATTAGATTCCAACAATGGCCTGTATTATTTGACATGATTTCAATGTTTTTCCCGGCGCAGGAGAGGATGGTAAAGTATTCTTTTTCAGGGAAATAGACTATCTTTCCACGGATTTTGTTGGTTGGACTAAAAGGCGCAAAGCCAGTAAGCTCCATTGATTTTAGATCATCAAAAGTAAACATTATGATTCCTTTCGTAGATGTGTTTTGATTTAAAGTTGTTAGTTGGAAGATGTAGTTATTACGAGCGTAATAACTGCGCCAGGAACTGACGCAATGAAAAATATATCAGAGAGAATCTTGTATGTAAAGATGAAAAGATGAAAAAATAAGCTTGTTTCGGAAATTAATTGCAGGATATATGCGGCTTGAAGTAAAATTGTTTCTGAGAGTAAGCAAATAATTTAACTTTCAATTTATAGAGTTATGGTGGCGTAATGAAGATTATTCAGTATACAGAAGAATATAAAGATGACATGATCTTTATGGTTTTGCAGGCCAAAGATGCACTTGGTCGGAAACCAGGGTTGAATGAGGATTTGCTCAATATCCATGACAATTATATTGCTAAAGGGAATATGTTTTGGCTGGCTATTGATGATATGGATAGAGTTGTTGGATGCGTTGGGTTTTCACGTGTTGAGGGCACTACTGAAGCGTTTATACATAGATTATTCATTAAGGCTTCTGAAAAGCGCAAGGGGATAGGGACGGAATTGTTAAGAACCGTAGAAGATGAAATGAGAAGCAGAGGGATCACTATTTCAAGAGTACACTTGGGAACTCCCAGGGAGCAGTGGTTTGAGTCATACTTTTTCTATCCTGCAAAAGGATATCAAGAATATGAGCCGGGATATATGATGAAAATGCTTTGATAAGAATATATGATCGTGCATTATTTCCGAAGATAATGTGAATAACATTTGAGGGAATACACCTCGAATCATGAGAAATCATGGTTCGGGGTATTTTTTTGCAATTTTTTATCTTCCCGTTTCGGATTAGGGCTCTCGGTGTCCCACATAACTTACGAAGGGCAAGGAAGTCCTACCAAACGAAAGGAGAAAACGGATATGAGAAAGGTAGTTTCAAAGCTTGATGAGATGTTGATCGGTATGAAGGTGAGACTTGCGCAGAAGAAGCCTGCTGTAGACCAGATCATCATTATGTTCATCATCATCGCAGTAGCAGCCGGAATTGCTGGTCTTTTGTACATCTTCGGTACAAAGACTCTGCTTCCAAATTTCCAGAATAAGATCACAACCCTGATCAATCAGTGGTTTGACGGAAAGTAAGGAGGAGCTATGACAAAGAAAAAGGAACGGGTGGAGAGAAGCAGGGAGGAAAGAAAGGCGGAAAAAGAGAGAAAGCGCCTGATCAGAGAAGCAAACAGGATGCTTATCTCCGCACCGAAAAAAACTGCAAATAGCATGGGATTCCTTAGTTTTGATCCGTCCGGTGCCTTTTGCTTTGACGGCGGCAGATGGGTCAAAGTTTTTGAAGTGACAGGAAGCATAAAGGGAGCTGTAAAAGCGGCACTAAAAGTAAAATCCAGAATCCGTATCACAGAAAGGATTGCCCCGGCAAAAGGAGAATCACACACAGCGAGGGCATTTGTCTCACTTATTGCAGAGGGTGATATCTATGAGCCGGTACGGGAACAGTTTGAGGCAGATGAAGTGATATTACAGGAAATGATAGGGGTACGGTCCTTAACCGTAGATGAAGCGATAAAGGTAATCCTTATGCAGCTTGGTGGAGAAAAGAGGTCATTTTCCTATGCATCTTTCGTCCGTGCAAAGCGGGATTTACTAAAGGAGATATCTCCGGAGATTGTGGAAGAAAGAGATCATTTCCAGATTGAAGGGTCTTTCGGGATGAGCATGTTTTTCATGGAATACCCTGATGAGGTTTCCGGAGATACCCTGTCACTTTTAAAAGAACTTGGATGCCCGGTATTTGTGACATTTGATCTTGTCGGGATAAGTGACCTCGACAAGGAAGATTATGTAAGAACACTTGAAAAAAGATACTCACGGACTCTAAACCGTGACTCGGTACAGGAGTTTTTGAATGTATCAGGGCAGCTTACGTTTCTCTGTGATTCAAAGGATGCAATGGAGATCATAAAAAAGACGGTAGATACCATCTTTGCAAGAGCAGGTTTTTTGATTTCTCCGGTATTCGGAGGGCAGAAAGACAGCTTCTTATCACAGATCTCTCTTGGACTTTTGGATTACAAGAACCTAAGGAATGTAGGCGTAGAAACAATGAATGAGATTTTTAGGAGGGAATATGGCGGTAATCAAAACGAAGTACGAGCAGACGAAGATGTATGACACTCCTGTTTGTGAAGAAGTAAATAGCGTTCAGGATATCTTCTCTGTAGAGGCTATTGAAGAGAGCGGCATATTTACCCTGCCTGGAGGAAAGTATTCAAAGACATACATGCTAAGTGATATCAACTTTGCAGGTGTGACTGATGAGGAGCAGAAATCCATCATTGTCAGTTTTTCAAAGGTATTAAAGGGTATTCCCTGCAGGTTTTCATATAGCATTGCCAATGAACATGTGGACGAGAAGAGCTTTCACGAAAAGGTTCTTTATAAAAAACGTGGGGATGCGGATGACAGACTCAGGGATTCCTACAATCAGGTAATCAGAGAAAAGTTATCTGATGCCAAGCAGGGACTATATCAGACCATCTACCTGACGCTTACCATATCAGCGGATGGAATGAAGGATGCCAAGGCAACTTTTATGTCTATAGAAGGTGCGATAAGGTCAGCGTTTATAGGACTTGGGCTTAACGGTATGCAGGGATCATCTATGAAGTCCCTTTCCATAGATGAAAGAATGCAGCTCATCTATAACTTCATGCACACAGGACTTGAAAGCGGATATAGGTTCTCCTTTCAGAAAGCGGTATCTATGGGGCAGGATTTTATCAATATCCTGTCTCCGGCCGCAATTGAGTTTGATAATGAGAGCTTTGTATTAAATGGAAGCTACGGAAAAGTGATGTATATCGAGGATTATCCAAAGGCTTTGGAGTCTGACATCATAACTTCTCTTTCCAAGATCAACTGTACAAGCTATGTGACAGTCAATAATGAACTTCTTGATATATCAGGCTTTAAGCAGGAGATTTCAAGAAAGTACATGGCAGTCGGTATGAAGATTGAAGGGGAGAAGCAAAGAAACCGTAACAATAATGACTATCTTGCTGATGCATCGCAGAAGCTTTTAAACGAGAAAGAAAAACTTGATCAGTTTATGAAGGAACTGGATAGCTTAGATGACCACTACTTCAATACAACAATTCTTGTGTTGTTTTTAGCTGATTCAAAAGAAGAGCTGGTACAGATAGAGGATAAGCTTAAGAATATTGCTTCGCTTAAAAGTCTTACGCTTAAGAGCTGCTTTGCAATGCAAAAGGAGGCGCTTAACTCTGCACTTATATATGGAATACAGGAGTTTAAGAGAGTAGTGAATCTGTCATCAAGCTGCCTTGCGATGTTCATGCCTTTTAAGACTCAGGAGCTTAATGATGAGAACGGCGTATATTACGGCATCAACCAGCTTTCACAGAATGCGATCTTTGCTGATAAGAAGAAACTGAAAAACCATAACGGCATGATTCTTGGACAGTCTGGCTCAGGTAAGAGCGTGTTTTCCAAGAGCGAGATGATATCGGTTTATCTTAACAATCCCACAGACCAGATCTTAATTGTAGATCCCCAGTCGGAATACGGACCTGTTGTTATGAGGATGCATGGTACAGTTATCTGCTTTGACTCAAAGAAGGAGTTTTACCTTAACCCGATGGATGTGGACTTTGACGGTGTGGATTATGCCGGTCTTCGGGAGATCATCTCGGAAAAGGCAGACTTTATTTTAACGCTGATATCCTCACTTCTTAAAAGAGATATGGAAGCAGAGGAGCAGGGTGTTGTTGATAGAGTCATTGATAAGGTGTACTCGGCAAATTATAGCATGAGAAAGCGCCTTAACGGGGAGACAGAAAAAGCAGCCGAATATGAAGTGCCGGAGTTTATGAAGGAAGAGATCACAGAGGTAAGTCTTTCAGAGGATTTATCCAAGGAAGAGCAGGTAAGAGCCTATTCACCGACACTGCAGGATGTATATCAGGGGCTTTTGGATGAAGGAACAGACCTTGCAGACCATTTGGCGGCAGCAATGGAGATTTTTGTAAACGGGTCACTGAATCTGTTTAACCACAGGACAAATGTAGATCTTAGTAACAGGCTGATTGCATTTGATATAGCAGGGCTCAAGGACAATCTTCGTATCACCAGCATGCTCATCATGATGGAAACATTAAGGGGCAAGATCAAGGTAAATGCCAAGGTCGGCAGGTGGACACATCTTTATATTGATGAGTTTCATGAGCTTTTGGCAGTTGACCAGGTAGCAAACTTTATTTTGAAGCTCTGGAAAGAGATTCGAAAGATGAGCGGTATCTTAAATGGCATAACTCAGAACATGTCTGATCTTTTGAATGATGAGAATGCCGGAAAGCTTTCAGCGATTCTTTCAAATACGGAGTATTTTGCACTTTTATCACAGTCATCCGTGGATAAGAAAAAGCTTATGGAGTTCTTGCCGAGTATATCTCCTGCCATGTTCAACTTTGTTGACAATGCAGAGAGCGGAACAGGGCTTCTTAAGATGGGAAGCGTAACAGTTCCCTTTGATATGAGGATGAGCAAGGAATCAGAGATTTATGAAATCGTAAACACAGACGGAGGTGGCTATGGGGTTTAAAGAGGAAGGAGCACGGTTTACAAGTGATGTGAAATTCAAAGACTATGCCCTTAACTTTGCCGCAAGTGAAGCCTCCAGGTTTTCTAAAGGAGATGGGGAGGATGCATCTGCAAAAGTGGATCTTACACTAAGCGGAGTAGCCTCCCTTTCTGCAAATAAGCATAAAGCAAAAGCGAAGGAAATGGATAAGTTCCTTAAATTAAAGCAGAAGGAGGCTTTTATAGATGAGAAGAAAGCGAAAGGAACGGACAGCGAGAGGAAAGAAGCCAAAGTGGAGAGCCCGCCCCAAAAGACTTTCGGGGCAGAGGCGTCAGCACAGACTCCTTCGAAGCCAGAGAAGGGCACAGAAAAATCAGATGCAGGAAAGTCTGTATCAAAAGATGTTTCAAAGAAGTCAGTATCCAAGGAGAAAAGAGCGGCAGCCAATAAAACAGCCGTAGCCAAGATGCTTAGGGCAAAAGGCATGATAGGAAATGACCTTGGCTCTGAAAAAGCAACAGGGGATGCACTTAAGGACGGAAATACCGGGGCAGTCAGAGTAGTGACAGAGATTCTTAACCCGGCTACGTACTTAAAGGGGCTTTTTGCCAAGATAGCAGCTCTTATTGCACCGCATGTAATGGTTGTTTTGATGTTTCTTATCGTATTTATGATCCTTGTATCTTTGGTGGTTGGCATGTTTACTTCCATAAACAGCGTAAGTACCACTGTTACAGGATTTGTATCAAGGTTTTCAGGGCGAGGAAGGATTCTTTCAGAAGAAAGCCTTACAGATGAGGAAATAGATGCGATTGTGGATGACTCAGGAGCTACAGGGAGACAAGAGGAAGTTATCAGGTTTGCTCTTTCAAGAGTTGGCTATCCATACTCTCAGGCAAACAGAGCAAGCGGCTATGCATATGACTGTTCATCACTTGCTTTCTATAGCTGGCAGGCAGGCGGTGTGGACATAAGTTATGGAGGCGGATATCCTCCGACTGCTGCGGCTGAGGCAAGTAAGCTCTACAGCAAAGGAGAGGTCGTAAATTCCACAAGGCTCGATGTAAGAGATATGGAGCCGGGAGATTTAATCTTTTACGGCGGACATGATAACGGAAGGTTTCTTGGCATATACCATGTGGCAGTTTATGTAGGAAACGGTGAAGTGGTGGAAGCCTTAAATGAAGACCACGGCGTTGTATATCAGACACTTAGAACAAAAAACGTGATTTTAGTATTAAGACCATAAGGAGGAATGTGAAATGGCAGATGAAATTGCTCAGGTTGTAGATCTTGAATATAAGGGGATTTATTACCTTTTGAAAGGAACAAAGGCGATGATTGCAGCTATGGTAAGCGGCGTTAAGTCCTTGCATGAGTGGAAACATCAGAAATGGCTTAATAAGCCCGGAAGCTGCTCCTGGCAGAAGATCCAGGAAGCAAGTGAAGGAATGGCTCCTATTTTGGAGTTTCCCAAGGAAATGTTTGAGCCAACAATAAATATCACAAATGATCCTGATGTAAAGGGAGAAGGCTTTATCAGCCCGTTTGAATATTATTGTCAGAAGAATAATCTCAGATACTGTATCATGCCGGATCTTAATCCAAATGATGATTACGTTCCTGTTGCCGTGCTTGCACAGGACTTTGGAATCCATGATGAACAGATCAAGTCCTACATGAGAAAGCGTGTTGCAAGTGAGGAAGCACAGGATAAGTCATATGATGAGAAAATCGCTGATGCGAAGGAAAGACTTGCAAATGCTGAGACCCAGGAAGAAAAGGACGAGATTCAGAAAGAGATTGAAGCACTTGAACAGGGTAAATCCCAGAACAGTGAGCTTTTGGCAGAGTCCAAGGAAAAGATGGATAGAAACAATGTCCTTGATTTTGCGGAATATCTTAAGCAGGCGGAAGGTACAGAGTTTTTGGATAATCCCGAACTTGCAATGTTGCAGGCTCAGACATGTGGAGTGGTAAGAGAGTTCATGCCCGAAGATTGCATGTATCCTATCCGTGATTCAGGGCTTGTTCCAGAGTCGAAAGAGCTCTATTACAGTCAAAAGACCGGAGATGACACCCTTATCACAGTAAAGAGAAGCTTTGAAGTGGATGATAAGGGCATGGTCTTTTCTGTCTATGAAGTCTCAGATCCTGTAACGGGAGCAAAGTTTGAGCCCGTATCAGACAGAGGCCTTACGATGGAGGCATGGAATGAAAAACTTCCTGAAATCCTTAAAAATGCAGGAATGATGAAAGATCAGCCTATGACGGTTATGAGAAGTGAAGAAAACCTTCATGACTATATCCTTGGGTTTGATACAAATTTTACCAGTGCCCAGGAAGGTGGGCATGAAATTTCAGGCGAAGCACAGATTATGATCGACCAGGCGAGAACTGATGCGGCGCAGCGAGAAGCATATGCAAGAAGCTTTTATTCTACTGTCACGGTTCCATCGGAATCTATCATGCCAAGTGAAAACAGGATTTTGTCTTTAGAGCTGGATGATGGTCTTGTGGAAGGAGTGTCTCTTGTAGGCATTGATTCTGATAGTGCAAAGATTTCAATCCGCTCTGACGAGAAGTATTCCTTTATCGGCTCTGATGGAAAGGAAAAGACTCTCACGGGAGATGAAATCCTTAAGGCACTTGAAGGAAAAGCAAAGTCAGAAAGTGCCACAAAGTCTATTACAAAGGCTACGGCAAGATAAGGAGGGGGCTATGATCACACTAAGTATCTTAGGATTTTTTCTTATAGCAAGTGCCATGAATCAGGCTTACGAATAGGAGGCAGGTCTATGAGCGATTTGTTTGAAAGAGAAAGACCGGTAAAAAAGCATACAAGGAGCGTTAAAGAGACGCTTATCATATATGCGATTGGTGTATTTGTCTGTGTATATCTTGGCTTTCTTTTGGGAGCTGTGTGGATGGACGGGAATAATCTGAATGAGTTCATGAACAACTTCCAGTCCTTTATCATAGAGCAGCATCATTTTATAGTAGGAGTTACACCGGCGACACCGAAGTTTGTATTAACCTTTGTGATCGGATGGTCTATGGCATTTATCATAATCTTTACAAAAATAGAGCATCCTTTCGCCGGAGAAGAATTTGGTAAAGCCAAATGGGGAGATGCCAAGGAATTTACAAAGCTCTTTGCAAACCATGATGAGAAAAACGTTGTTGATGTTGTTACGGGGGATGTTCATCTTGACCATCCCCTTCGTGTAAACACGGCAAATTACTGGATTGCAGAGGGGGTATATCTTTCGATTCATAATGAGAGGACTTCAAACTTAAATATGCTAGTTGTAGGACCGCCAGGCTCCGGTAAATCATTCAGGCTTGCCCGTCCGATGTTATCCCAGCTATGCGGAAACTTCCTTGTGACAGATCCCAAAGGAGAACTTTTTAAGCAAACAGGACAATATTTTGAGGATAACGGCTATGAAGTCATGGTCATGAATGTGGAATCTGAAGAAGGAATGCCTATGAGTATCCATTTTAACCCGTTTGAATATATCAGAAACGAGTCGGATATCATGAGCATTGCCGGAATCCTTATGAAAGCAACAACACCTGCAGAGGAGGGCGGAGGAAATGACCAGTTCTTTGAGCAATCAGCAGAAGTGCTCCTTACAAGTATCATATATCTTATTCACTACTACTATCCGAAGGAAGATCAGAACTGGAAGACCTTTGTAAAGCTTCTTGATGCGACCTGCGTATATACAAATAAGGATGGTTCCATTGATAACAGAGAAGGCGGCATTCTTGATATCGCAAAGAAAGCACAGAGTAACTGGAAAGAAGAAAAGCATATGGAGTCAGATTTCCCCGGGTATGTTGCAATCGAAAAGTATTATAACGGAGCAGCAGAAACCACTAGCTCCATTGTGGCATCATTGGATGCGCATTGCAGATATATGAAGCTTGAATGCGTTATTGACCTGTTATCTGAGGATGAAATACAGATAGCAAAGAGTTTTGGGTATTCAAAACCATGTAAGGAAGCTTCTACAGGAAAGAGAATACTATTTATCGTAACAAGTGAAGATAAGCGTTATTATGACTGGATTCCGTCAATGGTGTATTCTCTGTTCTTTGATGAACTTTACCATCTGACAGCCATTGATCCAAGCCTTCATGAAACGTTGCCGCAGCATTTGACCTTCCTTATGGATGAGTTTGCAAATGTCACATTGCCGGATTCCTTTGTAGAAAAGCTTTCCACCATGCGTAGCCGTAACATGAGTGCGGTCATTATTGTGCAGAACCTGATTCAGCTTAAGAGGAAGTTCCCAAAGTTTGATATGGATAAAGACCTTATCGGTAACTGTTCCATCATAGATATACTTGGAGCTCCGGATATGGATTCATGTGAATATCTATCAAAACACTTTGGTACGCAGACCATTCATAAGGCAAGTGAGTCTGATGCTAAGGATTATAAGGGGCAGAGTTCCAAATCAGAGGATGTCATGCAAAAGAGTCTTTTATCAGCAGAAGATATCTTTGCTATGAAGAAAGACGGGGAGTGTGCCATTGTAGTAAAGGGCGCAGATCCTTTATATCAGACCAAGTGCCGTATGGAGAGAACGGATTTTGTAAAGCTTCTATGCCGAAAGCACAATCCATATGACCCCAAGAAGCGTCAGGAGATCAGAAAAGAAAAGCGGGCAGATTTATCACCGGTATTATTTTCAGGAGAAAGAGCAAAGGCAGAGGCTAAAAAGCTACTAGCCCAGGGAGAAGAGATTATTCACATCACGGTAGATGAGGCAATTGCCTATCATGAAGCAGTTAAGATGCAGGTAAAACCTGAGAGTATTGTTCTTTCTGTAAATGAAAGGAAGATGCTTCAAAAAAATGCGGAGAAGTACAATGAGAAGCATGCCATGATGAAAAAAATCACATTGGATGAATTTCGGAAAAATGCAGACGGATGTGATTGTGAAGAGTCCGTATATCGTGAACGCTGCAGAGTGGTTAGAAGCCTTATCAATGATGGCTTTTCTAACATCCATGTCAGGTTTTTAAAGCCCTTAGTCATAGCCGGCTATAGCTTTGAAGAGATTAAAGAGCTATTCAACCAACACTCAGATACTGAGGAAATAAGAGATTTTATCAAACAGATGGGGATTGCGTAGGCAGTCCTCATTTTTTTGATTCGCAAAAAAAACACACCCTATAGTGAAAGGAGGGTGTGTATATGACCACAAATAATAAAAATATAGGTATTGACCGTTCCTCGGGAACGCAATTAAAGTCAGAGGGGAGTATAGCCCAAATACTATTCACAGTAAAGGAGGTTTGTGAGAAGACAGGTTTAACGAGAAAACAGTTATTTGACTATAAGGAGATTGTAAAGCCTGTTAAGTATGACAAATCTGGATATAAGCTATACGACCTTGAAGGAATAAAACAACTTAATCTGATAGCTGAATTACGAGGTATAGATGTCCCGTTGGCTGATATCAGGTTAGTAATTGAGGGATTGAAGACAAAAGAAGAAATTGTAGAGAAGCAAATAATGGAGCTCAATAATAGAAAAAGCTTAATTGATCACATGATTGTGTTAGCTCAGGAAATGTTATCGAATGATTGATATTGTTCCGATAAAGGATTATAATCCATAATAAGAGTTTATACTCAATAGTTGAAAAGCGTGCTGGAACATACTATGGCATCCAGAAGCAAGGCATTAGCGACATCATAGGGTACAGCTCTATGGTGTCCTTTTTGCTTTATGAGAGGATTAGACTATGGAGAATTTTATTACTTTATCGGAGGCAGCGAAAAAATGGGGGATATCAGAAAGAAGGATTCGGACATTATGCTCAGAGGGACGAATTGATGGTGTGACCAGATTTGGACGATCTTGGGCAATTCCGGAGAATGCAAAAAAGCCTGTTGATAATAGAATTAAGTCCGGAAAGTACATAAAGAATAAGAATCTTGATGATTAAACCGATGAAAGAATCAGCAAGAGATATGGTGGAGGTTCAGATTATATGAGAAAGCGAGTGGCTCTATTAATCGGATTATGTATGGTAGTGCTTGCAGGTTGCGGTCAGAAAGAAGATGCAATTAGCAGACACCTTAATTCATACATTGAAGATTCAGTGATGAAGGAGTCTGCTATCCAGGCAGATGAGAGCTATGCAAGATACGAAGAAATATCGAAGGAAGAAGAGATTAATGAAGAAGGCTTCTTCTATTCCGACGAAGTGGATTATAGCGTTTTAGAGGATTCGGATGCTGTACATGTTACATTTGCGGTCAACAGCTATATTTCTGTGCAGTATTTTGATGATGCGGCAATGACAAGTTTGCTCAACCCTGGTGGAGCTTATTTGCATGTTAATGATTGCATATATGCAAATATTCAGGAGATTGATAATCCAAATACAGATGCTTATGAATTTAGTGGCTTTGAAGTTTGGGAGTATGATGAAACCGGAAAAAAGAAAAAGGAACTTGAAGCTGCAGACTTCGAGAACGGACTTGTATTTCAGATTCCTATGAACTTCAATGGGAAAGAAATCGCTATTATTCCGCTCGGAGAATATACTTCTCGAAATATTACACTTAATGATTTCTATAAAGATAATAATGGTGTTGAAAGGGCACTTGCAGGGACGTGGGACATTAATGGAGAAAAGACGACTGGTAATTCTGCAAGTGTAAGTCCAGTGGCACCGTATACTGTTACCTATATGTATGATCCTAATTCATATGTATTTGTTAGTTCTGAACCCACATGCTTACACAATAATGAGGTTGATGGAATTGTAAGTTTTGAGGAATTTGCATCAGATCAAAATATTACAAGTTTTTCGGTAGAACTTCACAAAAAGAGTGGAGATCAGGAGTTTGACCCTAATAAGTATAAGGTAGAGCATGCTGATATTGAGTATAAATATCAGGGTGTAGTCATAGATAGCCCAACATTCATCCCTAATGGAAACAAGATTTCATATAAGATTACCCGTGTAGATAATGGATACTGGGTTCCTGGGGATATGGAAGGTGAAGTTGAGGTTGGTGATGTTGCTGACGTTATTTCAAACCTTGTATGCAAGAAAGAAAAAGTAAAAGTTACACTACCTCAGCCGGAAAAAGGCGGCATAATTACATATTCTCTGGATGGGACAACTCTAACTGGTGATAGCGTTGAGGCTCTTATTGGTTCTGAAATTGTGATGAAATTCCAGTGTAAAAATGGATGGACTTGTGATGCCAAGGATGGAACTGTATATAAGGTTGTGTCAAAAGATGTTCAGAAAATAAATGTAGATGGAAGGGATGTTAATGACATCTTCACTGAACAGCAGTATAAGCCAGCAGTTTCTTTGACAATTGATAAGTCAGTTGGTACATATACTGAGTTTGAAATAAACTCTGTTGATGGTCAGGTTTCTTCTCTCAAGCTTGATGACGCAAAGAAGTCTAAAGAAGTTTTTAATAGCGAAGTTGGGACTAAAAATGATCTGACAATTACAGCTTCGAATGGTGCGTTGCTTGAAGGGGAGGCACTTAAGGTAGAGATTAAGAAAGAAACTGTGGATGGAAAAAAAGAAAGTGATATTAGGTATCTTCAAAAATTACCGGAAAGCCTGTCTATATCTTTATATATTTCTAACAGCAGTACCGTATACAAGACGGTGAAGCTTACCGTTAGTAAGGTTGGTGTTGTAGCATTTACAGCTCCAAGCATAGATAACGGAAGCGTTTCAGTTGAAACTACAGATCTGACAAATAACCGAACTTTAAGGGCAGGGGATGTAATTGAAAGTTCAAGGAAGGTAAAGATTTCGATATCCGCAAAGAGCGGTTATTATGTGAAAGATAGTGGAAAAACAGATATATATTCAGATACGATGGCATACTCAAAATATGTATCTAATATTTCATCAGTGTTAAGTAAGCATCCGGTCAAGAAATTGTATAGTATTACTCTCGATGCCGCAGATGCATATGGTAAGGTCACATTCAAGATTGATGGTAAAACTGTAGATGCGGGAACCTATAACCTTAAAGAAGAACAGAAACTCGAACTATCATATGAAATAACTGATGGAAGTCATGTTATTGCAAGGGAAGGCTCTAATTGGTTTGAAGATAGAGTTAATGACATACAGGGTGTAGTAAACAAAACAAAAGAAAATGTCACGATACCAATTACATCTTCGCTAGATGGTGCAAAGGTAACTAGAGATAAGTATATAAAAGTAAAGTAGAAGGGAGGATTATAAGATGGCAGTTTCAAAAAGAAAAAACAAAAAAATTATAACTAATATCCTTTCTATTGCTTGTATGGTGGTTGCTGTAGTAGGTGTATTTGGTTATGCTCTTCCAGCTTATAATAATGCAAAGAATCTCGGAATAAGTGTAGGAGATAGGACAGGAACTATTGTTGGAAATGTTATTGGATCCTTTGATGGAATTACCACCGGATTGGCAAAAGGTGCAGAAGACGGAAAGGAAGAAGGATTAAGCGCAAAAGATACAAAGTCCGAGATAAAAAACAGCTTCAGCGAAATAGGGAATCTTGAAGTCCTAGAAGCGGGAGTAAAGCTAAAGGATGTAAATACGCTTGGTGATGATTATGCTGCTTTATTCTTGTTAAAAGGTGTAGCTATATATTCGGTTAACCTTAAAGATGTAGAGATTAATGATATTGATGCTAATACAGTGGAGATTTTGCTTCCGCCAATAAATGTAGAGATTTACATAGATGAAAGTGCTACAGAAAAGCTTGCCGAATATCAGAAGCATTCATGGTCAGGCAGTGCGAAGGACGGCTTTGCTGAGTATATGAACACCAGAGCCGCTACGGATCAATCGGTAAAAGAGACTATGGAAAACTATTCAAATCTGACTGAAGCAGCGCAGAGTTCGGCAATAAAGCAGATTGAAATAATAGCAAAAGCAGCAACCGGAAATAAAAAAGAAGTTGTAGTAAGTTTCAAGGAAGGAGAGTAGGCTGATGAATACTGAAAACGAAATTAAAGAAAAATTGCCTGAGTCTCCAGAACATCCTGTGAATAAGCCGAAGAAAAAGGTCCAGTGGAAGAAAATATTTTCTTTGAGTAATGTTTGCTTTGCTTTGGCAGTTATTCTAATTACGGTAGCAGCCCTTGTAATATCAAATACAATACATAAGGGCGGAGAATCCGCAAAGGAGGCATACGAGAATGCTAAAGATAAAGCCTCCGAAGATGCATACAATAGATTCTATGATACAGCATATGCATCAGCAGAAAGAAAGTACCATGTGTCAAATGATGTATCTATAGAGGTGGCATCAATAAGAGAAGAAGCCAATTTGGAAGTGCTTAAGGTAAGTGATGTAGAGTATGTAATTGAGTCAAAGGATGACAATGAGAATGGGATTGAGGTCTGGATGGAGTTCTATGGTGATGGAGTATATACCGTAGATATGAAAGCTAGCGAATTTATCATTGATTCTGACAGACAATATGTTTTGGTAAGAGTACCGAGACCGGAATTGACAAATTGCAGAATCACCCAAGCCAATCAGTTATTTTGGCAGAATGGAGTATTTAACAAAAGTGTATCCGTAGGCACTGATTTAGCTGTCGAAATGAGAAATGCCGGATATTCCAAGTTAAATAACTACATGAAGTCAAATGCTCAGTTCTATAAGAGCGCAAAATCGTCTGCACAAACTGTGATTGCAGATTTGGTAAAAGGGCTTAATTCTGAGCTTACTGATCTCGTAGTAGAAGTTGAATTTGTTGATTAGGTGTAATTATGTTATTCGGAAAGAAAATCAAACTGACAGGCAACATGAAATCGGCCAAACAATTAGGGGCTATTTTAGGAATGAGTGCTCAGGAAGTGAATAAACTTCTGAAGAAAAAGGGATTTTTGGATGGAAAGCCAGGTGACTATACTATAACTTCAAAAGGTAAGAAATATTCTGAGACTCGTTATAAAGATAATGGATATGGCGGATATGCAGCAAGGTCGTGGGAGTTTGTCATGTGGGACGAGGCTATCATTTATGAGATAAGTGATGCAAGATTCCCGGGAATTAATTGGTACTGTGATAAATGTAATGCATTTTTGAATATTCAAAAGGGATTTGATGACCATAAGAAAATCTGGAAGTGTAAAGAGTGTGGATTTAAAAACGAAATTTCCGAAAAGAATATAAGCAGATAAAGCGCGTAGGCTTAAGTTCAAAGATCCCAGTATAAATCAATCCATCCCCGGGAGTCGGGCAGGGGCTGGGGTCGGAATGGTACCATAATAAAATTTTAAAAAAGCCGCTATCAAAAGGCTTCATACAAAAACTTATAAACCTCGAATCGTGAAAAATTACGGTTCGGGGTATTTTTTTGCAAATTTTTAAAATCCTGTTTCGGATTAGCTTAGCTCGTGTCCCACATAACTTACGAAGGGCGAAGGATGTCCTACCAAAACGAAAGGAGAAAACGGATATGGGCTATACACATGCAATCGACTCACTTAAAGGAGTCCTCATCACACTGGGTACCTCAATCGGCGCAGTCATGCTGGTTTACGGCGGCATCAAGTTTGCAATGGCTTTTCGTCAGATGGATCAGCAGGGCGAGCACCAGGCAGTTTACTCGGTGGTAGCAGGCGGCGTGCTTCTTGGGCTTGGAGCACTCGTGGCAGTTTTAACTTAAAAAGGGAGGTTTGTGATGGAAACAGTTGTAAAAGCACTCTATAACGCTTCCTTCACTATCTGGAACACCCTGATGGGTCTTGCCATGACGCTATTTTCCACAAGTCCGACGAGTGCGGCAGGTGGCTCACCTTATGGAACGGTGCATTCGCTTTATAACAGCATCTCAGCGGCTACCATTCCCATAGCCACCTGCTTTTTCGTTATAGCGATCTATAAATCGGTGGTAACTTCTCCGCCGGAACAGCAGGCGCAGCGGTTTTTAATGGATGCGGTCAGATACTGCATCATCCTGTTTGTTGCAGCGCATCTGTGGGAAATCCTTGGCTACATCATAGAGTTTTCAGATGGTATCACATCAAGTCTTGGAACGGCAAGCGGCTACACCCTTTCGATGGGAGGAGATTTGGAGAGGATAATTCATGACTCATTAGAGCTTCCGGAGTTTGAACTTTCGGGAGAGTGGATAGGAAAACTCTTTGAAGCGCTTGGCTGCGCAGCTCTTCTTTTAATCGGCGGAGTAGTCCTTGTACTTGTGATGGTTGCCAGTTGCCTTTCCATTATCAGTTCTGCATTTCAGAGAATCTTAAAGCCACTTATCATCATGCCTTTTGCGGGGATAGCGGTAGCTATGGGAGCAGGAGGTCATGAGATTGGAAGATCAATGCTTCAGTTTTTAAAGACCTTCTTTGGCTTTTGCATCTCTGGAGCAATGATGGTGGTCATCATAAAGACAGGCTGCACCTTATGTACAGACCTTGTAAGTGCAGGGCTTTCCGGTGGAAGTGATATTGAAAACTGCATCATGATGACAGTTCAGGCATCGATTACACCGATTGTGATCGCAGGCCTTGTAAGAGGAACAGATTCGATCATAGCAAGGATGCTGTAGGAGGTTTAGTTATGGCACAGATGGAAAGAAACGTAAATTTAGAGGAAATAGACTCAGATGCGCTCTTTGGGATTGATGCATTAAAAGGTCAAAGCATCTTGCAAAAGATCATCTTCTTTACCTGCCTTGGAGCAGGGATTGTAGCAAATGTATGTATGCCGATGTTTCTTGGAACACCAAGAGCGGTATGTATCTTCATATTTCTTGGGCTTATCCTTATCGGCATTGCTTTTGGATGTAACTATACCCAGGACATGACATACGGAAAGTACATGTACTGCTACTTTTTTAAGCCGGTAAAGACCTTAAGGTATGAATCCACAGAAGATATCGGGCGCATCAAGAAAAAGGCAGAAGAGCTTAAAAAGGAAGAAGAGCTGCTTCTTAGAAAGGAAAGGGAGGCAGATCCGAAAGCACAAAGAAAGCTCCTTATTAAGCTTCTTGCATTTGTTCTTGTCTTGGTAATAGCAGTCGTATCAGCACTTATCTATGTAAAGGCGGTGCGTCCTGTAAGTTATCACCATGAAGTAATAGAGGAAACGGAGGTAGAAAGTGAACAGGGAAACTGAACTTAGAACCCTTGCCCTAACCCTTGTAGAAGAGTTCTACGAGAACCAGGGGCAGGGAGTCTTAAATAACTTAAACAAAAGAACATACGGAAACCTTTCATCCGATAAGGATAAGGTTTTAAAAAGCATCAGGGAGAGCCTTTCTGATTTTCAGGATGAAAACGGAAATGAAATGACAGAGGAAGATAAAGATCTGGTGCTTTCCTTTGTAAATAAGGAGATCTGGGGATACGGGCTTATTGATGAGCTTATCCATGATAAGACCATCTCAGATATTAAGATCCATGACGCGAACCATATCAGGATCAAGCGTGAAGGAAAAAGGGAGAGCAGCACCATAACTTTTCCGTCAGAGGAAAGCTATGAGAGGTTTGTAACAAGACTTTTAGAGAGAAACAAGGTAAATCTTGGTACGGCAAATGCTATCCAGACCTTTACCGATGCAGATCAGGATGACTTTATACTGCGTCTTGCAGTCATAAGCGGCCTTTTGATCGTAGGCGGAAGCCCCTGCGTAGTCATCAGAAAGATTCCGAAGGATAAGTATTCTCTTAAGGAACTTGATGAGATGGGAATGTTTTCAGACCAAGTGGTAAAGAGCATGTCGGAGGAAGAAATTACAGACTTTTATATTTCAGAAGATAAGTCAGAGTTTGATATCCTCTTACACCGCATGATCAGGGGCAGAGGCATCCTTTTTACTGGAAAAGGAGCATCCGGTAAGACAACGCTTATGAATGCCTGTCTTGAAAAGATCCCCGAAACGGATTCTGTCATGATCTGTCAGGAGAATGCAGAGCTTTTTGACCTGCATCATCCGGATTTAATTGCCGCTCATGTCATGGTAAATGGGGGAGATAGTAAGGTCAGCTATAACCTTGGAGACCTTACTAGAGTAGCGCTTCTTGTAGACCTTGACAGGGTAATCGTTGGAGAGGTTAAGGAAGGATCGGAAGCTGCCGGACTTTCCAAAGCTTCTATGACGGGGCATAAGTGCTGGACTTCTGTACACGGCGAAAGCTGCGAGATGGCAGTAGAGAAGATGGCAGATTATATCTCACAGGCAACAGGCTATGGAAACAGGGAAGCCTTAAAGCAGCTCCTTGGATTTGAGTATGTGGTGCATCTTAGGAATTTCCGTGTGGATGAGATCGTAAGGATCATGGACTTTGACCATGAAAAAGGAAAGCTTGTACTTGAAAAGGTTTATCCCTTTACAAAGGAGGCAGTATGAGAAAAGTTGTAGCAGCGCTTATGATGGCGGCGCTTTCTGTAAGCTTATCAGGCTGCAGTGTGTTTCAGACCTTAGAGGGACAGACAGAGGATAAGCCAAATGAGTACTCAAATGTCTATGGGCTTTCGAGCGGCAAAGCCTATGTCTGGGAGCATGAGGGAGAAACAGATATCAGAAATGATCTAGCCCAGGACAGGGTAGGAGATCCAGTATTCTTTGCCTGCCCCTTAGGTGATATCAACTTTAAGGGAGATGAACTGTCAGATATCGACCAGTATCCGAGAAGTATCTGGATCCCGTCAGATGTAGATGATCAGATTCCAACTGTAACCAGTAAGAATGCTCTTATCTATATTTCAGATACCACAGTACCGGAGGAGATCATCTTTGAAAGATTCGCTGATTACGGGTATTCCATCGGAGTATCAAACATGGAAGCTGATGGAGGCGGACACTTCTTCATAACTTATGCAGAGACCGATGAAGATGATTACAAATACTACGTGGATATGAAATCTGAGGCCGCTCAGGTAACAGAGTTTGATACCATAGCCCGTCTTTACCTTGATAAGGTGGGCGGCATGGAAGTAAATGAGGATACCGTATCAGATGGTGGAACCGTAATGAACCTTGAAAAAGATAAATCCTATATCTGTGAGTTTTATACGGGTACCTTTTATCAGGACTTTAAGTTAAAAGCCAATATCCATAGCTTTGGAAAGCTTGAGCGGTTTGTCTGTCATGATTATGAGTTCTTACATGCCAACTGTATAAAGATTGAGATTCCAGAGTGGTTTAAGTCAGGATATTACTTCGTACAGGGCGTAGGGCTCTTTCGATATGTGACGGATGAAGACCTTTTAAGCTACAACGGGCAGGCGTATGATCCGGGCATTAACTGGAATGATCCTATAAAGCAGTATGACGAGTACGGTGTCTGCATCTTTGATCCAAGCCTTGACATTGATTATGAAGATATAGAAAACATTTCAGATCCGGGGCTTGATGAGTCAGAGATTGTGATAGGGGCAAGTCCCAAAGAAGAGGAAGAAGCAGAAGGGAGTGAGATAGATGAATCCAGTGAGGGTAGCACTTTGGATAATGATAGTAATTAGCATATTTATCGTAAGCCTCATTATCCATAAGGAGTTTTTAAAGCGCAGCATCTTTCAGGAGATCTACGGAAAGTATAAAGGAAACCTTGAAAAGAAGGTAAAGGAAGAGAACTGGTTTGTATCAAAGTATGGAGTGATCGAAAACAGGAGCTTTCTTTATAAAATCGACAGGCTGATCACCATGAGCGGACTAAAAAAGACATTTCCGCACCTGTCAGGTGAAGTCTTTATAGGGATATTGTTCATAAGCCTTATTACTACAGCAATTTTGGTATCTAACCTTGCAGGTAATGTGTTCCTTGGACTATTCGTTGCTCTTGCAGTGGTTACGGCAGAGTTTTTGGTGGTGATCTTTTTATCGGGAAGAACCTACAACCAGATTGAAGAGGATACGAGCCTTTTTATTTCAATCCTAAGTAACCATGCAAAGGGTAGCTCAGATATCGTAACCATTATGACAAGAACCCTGCCAAGTATGGACGGTCCCATAAGAGAGCTTATAAAGAAGTTTTTACTTGATGCAGAAAAGACCGGGGATATTGACGTTGCCTTTGATGTAATGAAGGAATCTGTAGATAACAGAACATTTCAGACCATCATCGTAAACCTGAAAAACTGTATGCATTATCAGGCAAATTATGAAGAGGTGTTACAGCAGATGATGAATCAGGTGGCGGAAGCCATGAGTGCAAGGGAAGAGAGGAAGAACATCCTCTTTTCCATGAAGATCACTCTCGTATCCATATCCATCATGAGCGTCATTATTGTAGCTCTTATTGGAAAAGGTATCGGAATAGATGTAAAGGCGATACTTACAGGAAACATGGCAGGTCAGTTCATTTTGTTTATCACAGGTCTTTTGTATCTGTTTGTAACCACAAAGCTCTTCGGAGTGGATAAGTAAGGAGGAGAAGATGATAGTAGGACTTTTATTATTTTTGATCTTTGCACTTGTCTTTACTACGATACAGACCCTTCTTCTTAGAAAAGAGGGCACGGATAGTAAGACCTATGCAAAAGAGCAGCTTGAAAATCTTAAGAAAGGCAGGCACTTTCAGGAATTTGTCCTCAGAAAGCAGATAAATCTTAAAAAGTACGGGGCAGATATCTTTGTAAGAGACGGAATCTTAGTTTCCCAGTGGTATCTGTATAAAGCGCTTTTTGCATCTGTAGCGGGAGTGATCACCTTTGTACTATCTGTAAAGGTCTTTCATGCGGATGCAGGGTACATTATCACAGCTGCAGTTACGGCATTTGCCTGGTTTTTTCTTGATCTGTATCTGTCTATGGAAAATAAGCAGAGTAATGAAGCCATGATGCCGGATATCTGTGAGATGAGCAGATCCGTTCTTTACGGAAAGCGTGGTGGTCAGTACATCATTGATGCCATAAAGGATGCCTGCATAGTTGTTGAGAACAAGCGCCTTAAGATGGGGATGATAAAGCTTAGAAGTAATCTCGATGCAGGACGTAATCTGGAGGAATCTTTAAATGAGTTTGAGATGAGCTTTACAACGCCAGAGATTGCAAGCTTTTGTACAGTTATTAAGTCTCTGCAGACAACAGGACATGTAGAGGAAGCTCTTAAGACTTTGGAGAATAACATCGAGCGTGGTCAGGCAGGCGTAAACAAGCGTAAGTGCATTGTCCTAGAAAACAAAACGATGGTGTATGTGCTACTTATAGCATTTGATCTTCTGATCATGATTTTATACTGCATCATCATGAAGCTACTTGATATGCAGATCGCATTTTAGGAAGGGAGGCTCTATGAGAAATCTTTTATTAAAGAAGAAAAAGGCATCGGTTATTGAAAACGTGCTTGTAAGTCTTATCAGCATCGTTATGGTCTGTGCCTTTCTTGTAATCGTTTTTGGAGCCTTTTCTTCTATTAATGATAAGTGGTCGATGAGGCAGGCCGCTAGAGAGACGCTTCTTATCATGGAAACGGAAGGGTATTTAAAGCCGGAGGATCAGCAGGCACTCATACATGAGCTTGAAGGTTATGGGCTATACAATATTAGTCTTTCCGGCACCACAACAAGTGAAGTGGACTATGGAGAGAGGATATACCTTAAGATCACCGGAACCTATGATGATAATATTCTTGCATTTGCTGGTGGTATCTCGAAGGTGGCTCACCACCCGACAACCATAACGATCCATAGGCAGACTACGGCAAAGCAGTAAGGAGGGCGTATGAAAAAGAAAAAGAAAGCAACCGGTGCAATCGGATATGTGATGCTTTTTACAATGACGATCATCATGGTCATCATTACGCTCTTTATGCTGGCAAGCAGCAAATTACAGACCATTCAGCACGATGTGGATGATGCTTTGGCAGATAGTGTCCTTGCAGCCCTTGTTGCAGATGATATCTATTATTTTGAGACCTGGGAAGGAACAGGAACAGCGGTAGTAAGATTCAGGGATCTTGATGAAAGTTATAGGCTCTACAGAGACTGCATGAAGGATGCCATTGAGTCTAAGAATGACTTTTACGGAAATATCCGCTATCCCACATTTATCTGTTATGAAGTGGAAGACGGGGAAGTAACCATCACAACCTTTAATGAGTCAGGGGGAAGGAGCCAGACGCACGGCGCACTTGGAGATGTAAAAACCCCGACAGGCGAAACAGTAAAAGAAACAAGCGCCTATGGGAAGGTCACATTTGACTTACAGAGTCTTATCGGGGGCGAACCCATAGGAAAGAGCAGAGATTTGTATTGTACTTTGGAAATCAATAGTGAAGAAAGTTATGAGGAGGCAAAATAATGTTTGAGAAAAAGGTTAATGTAAAGGAAACCCCTAAGCAGGGGAAAAAGGGAAAGAAAGAAAAAAAGCAGGTAAAGGCACCGGGAGTTGTAAAGATAGTACTTGTGCCGCTTCTTATTACGGCAATCTTAGTTGCAGCCATCTATCTTGTGATGGATAAGATGACAGAGCGTGAGACCCTTCTTAAGAATGTGGTTGTAGCAAGTCAGGATATCAGGGTAAACGCCTATATCACACCGGATGAAGTTGACCAGTATTTTGATGTGATTCAGGTGGATGGGAACGCGGTAGCTGAGAATGCCTATACATCTCTTAAGGACTTAAAAGAAAAAGGCTTTTATACCAATATCCCTATCGGAAACGGTCAGATAGTATATTCCGGTAACATAAAGCCGACAGATGCAAGGCTTGATAAATATAAGTCCGGATATGAGATTACCAGTATTGCAGTATCGAACTTCGATAAGGGCGTAAACGGAAAGCTAAGAGAGGGAGCAATCATTGATGTATATGCAGTTGACCCTGCAACAGATGAACTCACTCTATATGTGGAAGATGTATACGTGGCAGGAGCATTTGATTCCTCCGGCAATGAGCTTACCACAGAGGAAGGTGTAGCACAGAGCTTTACAGTCTATGTAAAGGCAGCCGAGATCGAGAACATGAACCGTGCAATCAACTACGGCGAGATCCACATTTACCAGAAATAAAAGAGATTAAAGGAAGGAGGAGAATGCATTTAGATCTTCTTCTTCTTTTTTGTTGACAACCTCAGAATTTAATTGTATTATATAAATACAACGTGATTGTATTATGCGTATTCAATCTGAATGTAAGAAGTTGGGATAATGTAAATGAGGAGGCCTTAATAATGAAAAGTGATAAGCGAGTCAATGTATTGGGGTTAGCGAAGTTTGCGGAAGTTATAGGAACACAAAGTGCTAACTTGAGTAAGCAGAAAGACATGCCGTTTTTTCCAAAAGATATAGCAGATTATCCATTTGCTGATCAAGAGCCTGAACCACAAACAGATGAAGAGAAGAAAGAGAGAAAAGCGAAAAGGCTTGTTTCGGATCCAGTGTATCTGGCAGAAGACGTCGAAAATTTCATTCTTAACAGCGGCATTAAGCACAAAAAGAGAGCTTTAAGAAGGCTGCATAGTCTTTATGGTACATCAAGTGTTAGAAGAGCAAATTACACGATGATGATCCGTGGAATTGGTAGAACAGGCAAATCGTTACTAAGTTGTCATTTATCGAAGGAAAGAGATTTGCTACTCAGCCATATGGTCGGCAGAGGTGATAGGAAAACGATTTGCACTGTTATCTATCGGGTTACACGGAGCAATCAGCAAACACAATTAAGATTTTCTACGGATATTTCAAATTTGTGGAGATGGAGTGACGAAGCTTCGATATCAGAAGAACTTGCTGAGATAAAGAAGGAATATTCATTATTAGAAAGCAGGCCGTTCATACCGATTACAGATCCAGAGATAGACCAATGGTTTGAACAAGTAGAGCGAGTTGCAAAATTAATTGAAAACTATAGTAAGGAGAATAACCAGCATTTTAACACCTTCATTAGGGTAGATACAGAGGCTAGTAATAGTGCTCTTAGAATTATGGACAAGGTCAATACATCGATTTTGACTGCGATTGACACAGCAGGCGCGGATGGTGAGGCTGAGGTTGGAGAGATAGTTGGATATTCTACTCCCGACATAAATCTGTTAGTGTTTGGAGATCGGCCTGGACAGGAATTACTAACATGCTATCAATTAATATCACAAAATTGTAAAGAAAGCATTGCCTCAGCTCCTGTTCTATTTTTATATAACGGTCAAGATTACGATCTTTCAAATTTTGATAACTATGAAGAGATACAGGAATCAACAAAAAAAACAATGAAAGCGCTTGATACCTATCTTGATTCTTTTAGAAAAGGATCCGTAGCTGGCACATCAATCAGTTTTTTCTCGCCTAGTGATCATAGCGTAAGCTATCTTAACCTAAGTACACGAGAGGGAAAAGAGAGAGTAGAAGATAAGGAGTTCTTTAAAAATCTTGGTGATGCAATTTATGATCATTTGCCGGAAGTAACGAAGGACAACTTGGAGGATGAGATAGAGGATGCATTGCGAGAAGAAGGAATAGCTTTAGATGAGGCGGGAAAATTTGTTGATGAAATCTTGTCATCTATTCCTAGTCATGTATGGGCTGGGTGTAAGAATGTTTCAGATGTATTCTATTCTGATAACACACATTTCAGAACTTACTCAAGCGATTATGGGCGGATATCAAGTGCTATAAGTAGAGCTAAGCAGGTAGAATTTACAAGGCTATATAATTATTTTGTTGGATCAGAGGAGGCTCCATCAGCACTTAATGCGTTGGAATATCCTGAGAAATGGAAGCAACTGATTATAAGCTATTTATATTTTGTGCTGTCTTCCGAGGTAAACATGGATTACGGAATTGGTATAGGTGGACATCAGTGGGAGTATCAGCCTCCTCGTACAATGCTGGCAGAAGAATCTTTATTTGCTGAAGATATACTTAAGAAGGTATCTGATAGTCATGGTACTGAAGGAGCAAGTGCATACATCGAGGTTTTAGCTCAGGAGCATGGCATTGAAAGCAGGTCATGGGAGCGCGTGAATATTCAGCATACCACAGATGCAGATCTGAAACTAAGACTCATAGCTGAATCAGAGAGAAATCCTGTTAATAATTTGGATGAAGCAATATTAGATACTTATGTAAGAGGTTTGTTAATGACTGCCGAATATAAAGTGATGGAATTCTTTAAAACAGATGGGGATGTTATTAAGAAAAGAGTACTGTCATACAAGTTTTAATTACAGGAAGGATGAGCTAGTGATGGACATCATCGAAGACGTAATAGACTTAAATGAATTGGAGCAAGACGCTATTATCGAATGTCCTTATTGCCACAAAGGAAAAACATATTCCTACGGAGCGAAGGGAAAAGAATCATGCAGTTGCTACAACTGTAAAAGGCTAGTGCTATGGGATTTTGATAGAATGATAGCTTATAAGGCGAGAGCCAGAAAATTTGTTGAATAACCGAAAAATTGCTACTTGAGCACAGGGGCATATAGCCACCACATAGCCGGGGCAAATCTAGGATTCCGAGTAGGATTCTGATTTGTCTCGGCTTTTCTTTTTCAGGAGAAACACGAACTAAAGGGCGTGTTTTTACGAACAATTTGGGTAATAGTAGGCTTGGAAATAAGAATTAATCATAAAAAACGCCCAAAGTGCCACGCTGACTACCCAGATTGTTCGTGTTACAATACATGTATAAACAACGGAGGTACGATATATGGCTCGACTTACTGATGAAGAGAAAAGTTTTATAAAGCAATATGTGGATTCGAAGTATTACGACATTGAAAAGTTGCTGTCTTACTTAGAGATGCACCAGATGGTTGGTAATGAGATTTTTACATATGTATATAAAGACAATTGGGGAGTAAGAGGGGAAAAGGCGTACTGTTCCTACTTGGATACTGAAGCAGGATATTATCCGTTATCTGTCGCTTCGTTCATTCAGAAGATCCCTTTTTTCTTTTATCATTATGACGAAGAGACACATGAAAACTTCGGAACATTTGAAGATGTATGCGAGGATTACTTATCTACAATTCATTATGGCAATCATGAAGACATTATGGATATGCAAAATGACTTGGTGTATCTCTTCTATGAAAAGAAAATCTCGTTACCGGACATATTCAACTATTGTCGCAGGCAGATTGGAAATATAGGCGGAGGGATGTTCCGGTATTGGGTTGATTACATTAAGAAGTGTGATGCGTTAAAACATACGGATTATATGCCGGAATGCTTTATTGCTGCATATAATGAAGTGAAAGAAAGGCTGGGAGAGGAACCTACTATCTTTAGCATTCATATGGATGATCAATCAATGCAATATTTTTATCGGAACGATTTAAAAATCACATTTCGTGGTATGTTTCCGCATGATGGGAATGGGCATCCAATTATGAAGTGGATAGGTCTTAAGGTGGATGATCCAGATGAAATTTGGTGTGATATGGAGAAATCTCATGTTGGAGAGCTCCATGTGACACTAAAGCCGGACACGACGATAGATTGCTTGGACGCTATCGGGGATATGTTTGACCGAGGAAATTGGAAAAGGATTTATACCGGTCCGCAAAAAATGACTTTTAATAGCAACGCATTAAAGATAAAGAGGAAAGCTATGAAGCTTAACCAAAAAGAGGTTGCTGATGCGATAGGTGCGAATGTTAGAACCTATCAAAAATGGGAGAATGGAGAGACTATCCCAGATGGTTATAATTTGTTGAAACTAATGAATTGGCTCAATCTATCAGACCCGCTGAGTTTGATAATCCAAGAATAATGAGGAGGTAGAATTACTATGGATGAAAAAGTAATGATTACATGTCCTTACCATCATCAAAAAAAGTTTTTTCGCTGTAAGGAATGCAATGATATTGAAGTTGAATGCGAGTACTGCAAGTGCAAGTGGCTTGTAACAATCTGGGCAGACGCGAGTGGGTTTAAAGCGGATTTTAAAAGAGCCTCGAAGAGCGCATAAAGAAATCGAAAATATGTTCGAAAAACAAATTGAAAAATCGATCAAATAGAGGTATAGTATTAGTAGAACATAAGTTCGAAAAAGATCAGCAGGAACATTAAGCAGCCAGTGCGGTTCCACACGTTTTGTACGATCCCACCCTCGCAAGAGGCGTATAAAAAAGAGCTGCAAAGATTCATTGACGGATTTGTTTCCCTTTGCCGTCCATGTCATTGCAAATTAATGATGATGGAGAGGTGAGAAGTTAATGAAAATAGCAACCAGGGGCAAAGTAGTATGCTGCCCTAAGTGCGGGACCTGTGCCACTGTCAGCGAAGTTGGAATGGACAGGTTCGTTTGCAAGAATAAAGATTGCAATACAAGATTTGGAGGCTGGGTAGTCAATGGATTCGTCATAACATTTGAAGAGAATATTTCTGATGACGATGACTATCTCAGCAGATTTGAGACATGCAAAGATAAACTGCAAATGCTCAATGCATTGAAATAATTGAATATTGAAATGAGGACTATCGCGACAGAACCGTAAAGGTCGGCGATATATCCAAGAGTTTGTTAAGAGCGAGATGCACTTAATCAGCAAATATAGATGACCTTCTTAAGAAGGCATCTGGCTGTTAAGAAATAAGCACAGGGCCTGCAAAACGGAGTGAACACCTATATTAGGTGATCTGTTTTGCAGGCTCTTTTTTTGTTCCTCCGTTTTGCGGCTCTTCCGAGGAAATTGGAAGAGGCGTTGTACAGAGAATTTTATTTATAACTCATTTTTCCATATTTACCTCGGAAAAGTTTTTCCGGAGTTCCGGATTAGGGCAAATCGTGCCCCACAACCCAGTAGGAGGTAGAGAAAAATGAGAAAACAGTTTATTTTTGATCCACACAAGGAGACAGCAACAGCTTATCTTACAAGGATGTCTCCGGTTCTTGGCGCTTTAAGAAATGATGGCGCTTCGGTTGTTAATCAGCAACTTGTATCTTCCATTGGCTCAGAGGAGCAGAAAGAAATTGAAAACGAAATGTGCAAAGCATTTGAAAAGACTATTTGCACAGAAACAAGGCGAGTTATAAAAATGACTCCCGGTAAACTGGATGATTATGAGGATGATTATAAGAATGAGCTCAGAATAGACATCCTCAAAGAAATCCACAAGTTCAATAATCCTGCATATTTAGAGGGGACGCAGACATATTCTATTGATGCTTTTGTCAGAGCAAGAACCCGCGGTGTGACCAAAAAGATTATTGGAATGAAGCGTGAACGTAAGGAATATCAGATGAAGAGGGAAAGTCATGTGAAAAAGATCATGGCAGCTCTTCATATGGAAAATGGTAGTACCGTATTTAAAGTGGAAGACATTTTCAAGAACCAGCACTTGGCGAATGATTCTATGGAGCTTTCTATGGATCAGATTTGGGATGTAATGGCTGCGATGGAAGATGCTTCATATCTTGAAGACTTAACGGATTATGAAGCAAATTATAAAGAGAAGAAGTTCGACTCGGTTGAGCAACAGGAGATCATTAAGGAATTTATGAAAGATATGTCAGCTTACCCTGAGTATGAGATGTATATTTACCGTCAGTCACTTCGCCTTAGGCTGGATGAAACCACAAATAAAGAGATTGCCTGCGATAGAAGATTGATCGATATGTGTAAGGCAGCACCTGAGGCTTGTGACAAAGTCATCTACGAGAGGATTGTCATTGAAAGGCCGAAGAGTGGGATTGCTCCTAATTCTGAGTTTGAAGAATATGTTTCTACAACATATATAGAAACCACATACAGAAGAATCGATAGGAATATCAGAAGTGCTTTTGTAAAAAAGAGCCTTGATGAAACAGATATGCTGGCAATTCTTAATCATTTAATCAATATGTAACCTTGGAGCCCTGGCTGAAAAATGCTAGGGCTTCTTTGACGTCAAAACGACGTCGCTTGCTGAAAAACCTGACGTCTAAATGACGTTCTAACTCATTTTTTAAGACTGTAAATACATTGTGCATTGCGTTGAAAGGCTTGATATTACTGCATTCACTGACCTCCGCCACAAATGTTGGTGGTTCTTATCGGGCTGGTCCTCATATTCAAGGAACAGCTTACAAATCTGGTGAACAACATCTTTAAGACGATCACCCAAAAGAGCAATGAAGTAGGAAAATAGGTTTTGTCTGAGGAAGGGGAAGATGAGATACAGGGGAACGATAACGGTATTCCTGAGTCTGATATTGACTCTGATCCTGTCTTTGATCCTGGCGGTTTTTGAAAGTGCCGTATATCATGCGGCTTTGATGAAGACTGAGATGATCGCGGACATGGGGATTGATTCGATATTTGCCGAATACAACAGAAAACTCTTAAGTGAATATGACCTGTATTTCATCGACACTTCCTATGGCGGGTCGACTCCTTCTCTGGAGGAGATGAAGGAACATTTGAGAAACTACATGGAATACAACTGTTCTCCGGCAAAGGGAGCACCTGCGGGGGGTATTTTTTCCGGGGGTGATTTTACCGGAATGAGCGTTAAGAATGTAGATATCCTTAATGTTTCCTACGCATCTGACAGCACGGGAAGGGTTTTTAAGAGACAGGCCATAGAGGCAGTAAAGGACCGGTATGGAATATCTGTGTTAAATGCCATTGCAGAAAAGGTGACAAGGGATTCTGCGGAGTATGAAAGACTTGGCTATGAAGATGTTGACATGGACTCAAAGCAGGCACAGCTGGAGGCAAAGCTTAACGGGATAGACTACAAAATTCCGGAAAATCCGGCCAGGGATGTCTTTGATGAAAAGCCGGGGATGCTGGATCACATAATCGATACATCCGGAGTTTCAGAAAAACTCATAGATGTTCCCAAATATGCTTCCCACAGGAAGCTGAATAAGGGAACGGGGATAAAGGCACCCTCCTATGATCCCGATTCACCGGTAAATGAGGCATTCTTTGATACATATCTTTTTGATAAATGTTCGGACTACATAAATAACGAGGGACACGAGGCAGCTTCATATGAGATCGAATACATTCTGTCCGGAAAAAATACCGATAAGGAAAACTTCAGGGAGATAGCAAAAAAACTCCTGATGGTGAGATATGCGGCAGATGCGGTATATATCATGAACTCCGAAAAAAGGACAGAGGTGGAAGCGGTGACAGAGGTCATAGGTATCATTCTGGGACTTGCTCCGGATGCGACTAAACCTATTGCAGATCTGATACTTCTTGCATGGGCCTTCGGGGAAAGCGTTAACGACCTGGTCAGGCTTCTTGCGGGAGAACGGGTTCCTTTGACGAAGAACGATGAGGACTGGAAAATGCCCCTTTGGGGCCTCATAGACATAAAGGGCTTTGCAAAACCGACAGGAAGCAAGGGGACCGGATTTTCCTATGAAGACTATTTGAGGATATTTCTATTCGTCATGAATAAGAATGATAAGGTGATGCGTGCCATGGACGTTATTGAAATGAACCTGCGGAAAACGGAGGGCAACAGGAACTTCAGGATAGACGGCTGTGTGGAATACGCAGACATATATGTAAGACTTGGGTCGGGAGGAAAATATGAATTCGGGATCAAACGTGAGCAGAGCTATTTGCCGGATTTCTGACCGTTTGTCTGAACTGTTCTGAAACTGATCAGGGATCAGGACTTCCGCAGCGGAGGACGTTTCTTTTTATGATTTTTATTACAAAAACCCCCAAAAACAATGAACACAAAAAAGCGATCAACATGATCGGATCGTTGAAGAAAAAATCTTTTCTTTGCCCATTTTCAGGATCTTTATCTCCTTTCATACCTGAGAAAACGCAGGAAAAATACGACCTCCCAGCAAAAACCGGGAATTTTGCAAAGAGGCCGGATCTGAGTGAAATAAAAGAAACGTCCTCCGCAGTCGGAAGTCTTACGATCGAAACGGCACTTGTGCTGCCGATATTCATGTTTGCCATGCTGAGTGTGGCTCATCTGACTGAGGGAGTGAGATTTTCATCGGTGATGTCTGCTGCTTTATGCGAGGTATCAACGGAATATGCAAAATTTTCATATGCGTATTCAAAGGGGATATCCGGTGGAGATCTTTCGGGAAGGGTTATAGGTGTGGCAGCGGCAGGAAGCGCCGTCTTAAATCGGATCGGTGAGGATTATCTGACCGGTGCACCTGTGTCCGGGGGAAAAGGAGGTATATCCTTTTTAAGATCATCTGTTTTGGACAGGGATGAGACCATAGACCTGGTTGCATCCTACAGGATCAGCACTCCATATAATTTCCCTGGATTTACGGATATTAAAGTAACTGACAGAGCCAGAGTCAGGGCTTTTACAGGCTATGACAATACAAAAAAAGGAAGCAGGGATGACGAAGAACCGGATGAGATGGTCTTTATCACGGAAACAGGTTCTGTATACCACAGGGAAAGAGGCTGCAGGCATCTTAAGCTGAACATAATGACCACAACTGTCGATGCTGTCGGCGACAGAAGGGCAAATGACGGATCCAGATACTATCCCTGTTCGTGTGCATCAGGTATTAAATCCGGGATCGTCTATATTACAGATGATGGAAACAGGTACCATTCGAATCTGGGATGCAGCTCCTTAAAAAGAACTATCTATGAGGTTCCCCTGAAAGAAGTGTCAGGCAGAACACCCTGCAAAAGCTGTGGGAGGTGAAAATGATCTCAAACATTATTTTAGGCATATTTCTTCTGATCTGCTCGGTAACGGATATCAGGTCAAAAAGGATCAGCGCGGCGGTTTTGATCGTTTTTGCGGCTGCCGGATGTGCACTTTTTTTCATATACCGGCCGGTCAGTCTTTTTGAAGAGACGGCAGGACTTCTTTTCGGGATGGTATTCATCGGACTTTCAATCCTTACAGAGGGAAAAGTGGGTCTGGGTGACGGGTTGATGATGATGGTGACGGGCGTCTTTTTGGGAGCAAGGGAAAACGGCGGTCTGATCATGACAGCATGCTTTCTTTCGGCGATTTTTTCACTCATTTGTCTTGTTCTGAAAAAGGCCGGCAGGAATACGGAATTCCCATTTGCCCCCTTCATACTGATCTCGTTTATATTCCGCAGAGTGCTTGCCTTGTAGAGGAAAGGAGAAAGTCATGAAAAAAACAGGCTTTTCAGGTTCTTATACTGTAGAGGCATCACTGCTCTTTCCGTTCATTCTTTCCGTGATCGTGTTTTTGATCTACATTTCATTTTTTCTCCATGACAGATGCGTGATGAACCAGTCTGCCTATCAGGCAGCGCTTCGCGGCAGCCGGATCAAAACGGAGGAGGGAAGAGTCATTGCAACAGCGGAAAGAGCCGCATCCGAGCTTATAGAGGGCTCTCTTCTTGCCACGCGGAACGTATCCCACACGGTGACCATAGACGGATCCGAGGTAAAAGTTTCCTACGAAGGAATTCTTTCGATACCCGCGGGTACGCTCTTTATGAATATAAGCGGAAGTGACGGGATCACAGTCAGGGGCAGCGGAAGCGCAAAAAGAAAGGATCCCATAAAATTCATACGGGAGTGCAGGGTTGTGGAAAACCTGACACACTGACTTCCGGCTATGATAAAAGCCCCGGCTGAAATGGGACAGAAAATGCGGGTATATACAAACAGCAGTTTACTAAGGAGGGATAAATGGAAATCCGGTATAAAAGCGATGCGAACCATAACTACATGATAGTCAAAAGAGGAGGGGATGTGAGGACAAACCAGGAAAAAATGGTGATCCGCAACAGTATCAAAGGTTTGCTGAAGATGAATCTTCATTTCGTGAACGAGTCAGCCTTTTATTATTATGAGATCCAGTCCAGACAGAGTCTTTCCCGGCTGTTTGAAGGACGAAAAATGAGTTTTGAGGATCTTTGCAGTTTTCTTTATGGGATGGTGAGAGTCTTTAAGGAACTGGAGGCATATCTGCTGCCGACAGAAGGGATCATTTTGGATCCGGAGGCAATATATGTCGATATGGAAAGCTGTAATCCCGAATTTGCCTTCTATCCGGCTTCTTCAATTGGAAATGTTCAGGAAGGTTTCCTCAGCCTTTCAGAATTTCTTACGGAGCATATAGACAATGATGACTGCAGATCTGTCCAGCTGGCATATGATTACTATATGAGTGTGAGCGATGGTGTCTATTCGCCGGAAGGGATATTGAAGACAAGATCCGTTACGTCAAATATGGCTGACCCGGAAAAAGAAAAGTGTACCCCGGAGGATCTGATCCCTTCAGCCGGGGAAACCAAAGATGAGGGGACAGAATTTGATTACTGGGAAACGGAAGAGGATATGTCCGAACTGGACTATTTTATGAAGGACGAAAAAAAGAATGGGGAGGAAAAGGGTTCCCTCAAGGTTGCATTTATAAGTCTGGGACTGATACTTGCAGCGGCGGTCATTTATCTTGTGCTTGTCTTAAATCCCTCAATCCTGTCCTTTCCCGAACTCAGCGAAAAGGAATATATCATATCCGGTTGTGTCATAGCCCTTCTTTTCGGAGCAGCCCTTACTGCCGTGATATTTTTCTACAACAGGCAAAGGATCAGGGAAAGCGAAAATGCCGAGGCAGAAAAAAAGAAAAGACTGGAAAAACGGGTGGATGATCCCTTAAGTGCAAATGAAATAGAGGAATACGGCAGTTTTTCGCAAAAAGAAACAGTCTCTGACGCAGATGATGACAGAACAACACTTTTATGCTCCTCAGGCAGCCGGTCCTTTCCGCTTCTTTCGGGAAAGGAATTTGGAAAGGACATATGCTTTACCATAGATAAGGATCCCTTCGTCCTGGGAAAGAAAAGGGATAAGGCAGACGGGGTCATAGAGGACAGATCTGTAAGCCGGATACATGCTTCCATCAGTGAGAAAAACGGAAGGTATTTCCTTTCGGACATGAATTCCACAAACGGAACCTACCTTAACGGCAGGAGACTTGAACTCAATGAAACTGTGGGACTTGAGGATGGAGACACTCTGGGTCTTGCCGATGTTTTTCTGAAATTCAGCAGTGGGCATGCCACCCCGGGGCTCAGACCGGTCAGAAGCTGTTAAAGACCGGAATCGTTACTGTTCAGTGGTCTGGTTGACCACTGAACAGTAACCCGGAATCACCCCGAGCCGGGGGAGGAATCTGCCGGTTTAACAGACAGGGTCAGACCTTAAAACCTGAATGCAGTGTCCAGCATGACCAGGTTCTGATGACCCCGAACCTGCAGGATCTGGCCTGTCATAAAGGCTCTCTGGAAGGTCATGTGTCCGGAAATGATGCTTTCGAGATTTTCCTTTGTGATCTTGCAGACCACCAGGGGATCTTCAACATTTCCGTAGCGGACGTCCACCCGGTCGTTTTTGATATCGATTATCAGTGCATTCTTAAATTCCTGTACGGATATTTTGAAAACTCCGCTGAAGCCCTCCTGGGGAATGAAGTGAGATTTAAACTCCCTGACTATCAGTTCCTCATCACTGACTCCGTTGTTTGTGAGAAGAGTCTTAAAATGAGATGCGATCTCACGGATATCCTCCTTTTGAGTTGCCAGATAGTTTTCATCCGAGGCATATTTTGAAAGCTGTTCGGTTTCCTGAGGTGTAAGTGAAATAGGAGGAGCTGCGGAGACCATCTGATTAACGACCTGATTGGAGGCCGGAAGTTCGGCAACCTTCTGGGAGATGGTGCGATATATGTTTTCAGCTTTTTTCTCTATGAAGGAGGTGTAGGACTGATTGAGCTCGAAGGAAACGCTGTCCTTGACATAGCCGCTGATCCCGCTGCACTGCCTCCCGCCAAGAAGCTCCCATGCCTGAACAAGATCCAGCTTGCCCTCTCTCTCACCATAGGTTGTGGACATGACCACGGGACACATATAGATACCTGCGATCTTTTCCTTATTGCCATAGAGCCAGCAGGCATCCAGAAATTCATGCATGTAACCCCCGATCCCGTGCCACTCAACGGTGCAGGCAAGGATTATACCGTCGGCATCGTTTAAGGTGGTTGGAAGGGAGGTGATGTTTCTTTTTTCCTCAAAAAGGTTGAATCGCTGCACTTTGACATTGATATCTTCAAGAACAGCCTGTATCCTGTTGATGACGGAGATCGTCGGATCGCCTACGATACCGCGTCCGCCGTAATATATATTTATCTTCATATCAAACCGATAATCCCTTCAGTTCGTCTTTCAGAGCGGAAAGCTCCTCATCTGACGGTTTTTTCGGAATCCATCCGATCTTTTGCCCGTCATCCCTGAACCGGGGAATAAGATGTATGTGGAAATGAAAAACCGTCTGGCCGGCAGTCTCTCCATTGTTCTGAACAATGTTCAATCCGTCGCAGTCAAGTCTTTCCTTAAGTGCTGCAGAAAGTTTTTTTGCCAGTACAAAGGCCTTTGCCGTAAGTTCTTCGGGAAGTTCGAGGATATTTGCGTAATGCTCCTTCGGAAGGATGAGGCAATGCCCCTTTGTTGCGGGACCCGCATCCAGAATAACCGTAAAATCGTCATCCTCATAGATGATGTTTGTGTCAAAAACATGGTTGGCAAGCTTGCAGAAAATACAATCGTTGTTCATTTTGACTCCTTTTTTAATATTTCACATATTTTTTCTACGGCCGAAAGTTCCGGCGCATCAGACATCCTTTCAATAAACTTTTCCCTGTTTTCAAAAAGCTCGTCGACTGCTTCTGTCAGGGTTTCATCATTCATCTCATCCTCGGTCAAAAGCATGGAATAGCCCGCCTGCTTGAAGGCGGTTGCGTTTAACAGCTGATCTCCCCGGGAACTTTTTGCCGGAAGAGGAATCAGCAGATTTGGTTTTTTTAATGCCAGCAGTTCAAAAACAGCACTGGCTCCGGCTCTCGAAATAATAAGATCGGCCAGGGCATAGAGATCCGGAAGTTCTTTATCGACGTAATCATACTGTATATAACCATTCAGATGGTTTAATGCGGGATCTACCTTTCCCTTTCCGCAAAGATGGATCACGTTATATTTTTCCAAAAGCCGGTTAAGGCATGAACGGACGGCTTCATTGACGTGCTGTGCTCCAAGACTTCCTCCTATGACCATAATAAAGGGATAATCCCCTTCCCTCATATGAACAAAGTCCCTTGCCCTGTCTTTATTACCCTGAAGGATCTCGGAACGGATGGGAGCTCCGGTAAACACAGCTTTATCCTTTGGAAGATATTCCATGGTTTTTTCAAAGGAGCAGCAGACCCTGGCAGCCGAAGAAAAGGACAGGCGATTTGCAAGTCCGGGAGTCATGTCGCTCTCATGTATCACAACAGGAATACTAAGGGATCTTGCCGCTCTGACAACCGGCACGGTCACATATCCGCCCTTGGAAAAAACAATATCCGGCTGCTCGGAGAGGAGGATTTTTTTAGCCTCCCTGAATCCTTTAGCCACTCTGAAGGGATCGGTAAAATTCTTCAGGTCAAAATAGCGGCGAAGCTTGCCGGAAGAAATCCCAAAGTAGCTGATGCCTGCTTTTATGGCAAGATCCTTTTCAATCCCCTCGTAGGAACCTATATATGAAACTTCACAGCCCATCTCCTTCAGAGCAGGCAGAAGAGCCAGATTGGGGAGACAATGACCCGCAGTTCCTCCGCCTGTAAGGATTATTTTTTTCAAAAATGACCTCCCGAAATCCTTGTCCCTAACATCATCATATGACCCCAACTGATGTCACGAATTGCTCCGTTGCTAAAGCAACTCTCGCAATTCTGAAACACTCACAATCCGCGCAATAGCGCTACTTGTTCGTGTTTCACGGGTCACAAAGTCATAATGCTTTTCAAACAAGTTTGAACGCATTATGACCTTTTGACCCTAACATCATCATATTATCACGAAAAACTGCTTTTGAACAGTTATCATAAAAAACTCTTATGTCAACTTGCACAAAACGATTTGTGCAAGTTGCACAAAGATTTCCAAAACTGAAAGTTTTTGTTGTGCAAATTACAGAGAGATGGTATGATTCTAAACCGTCGGCATTTCGCCTTCAAAACCCAACCTGAAAAGTTAAGCATAAAGTAAACGGGGAGTGAGTCCTTCCGGGATCACTTTATGAACCTATGAAGTCAGCTTTTGATAAAGGAGGATAGGATTTTTCATGCAACAGTGTATAAATGATGAGAGTATCAATCTTCTGCTGTATTTAAGGAAGATGGAAAAGGATTTAAGGAAAAAGACGGGGAGAAAGACGGAAAGTGAGCCTTCTGACAGACTGGCGATACTTGTGGGTGCCTACAGGAACAGGATAAGTTCTCTGAATGAAAATGAGCGGTCATCTGCGGTGATCACTCTGCAGCTTGCACTTATGACCGGACCTTCAAACAGGGACTTTATGGATCTGTGCATAAAAAGGGGTTTGTTCCATAACCTGGTACAGATCGCAAGGTGTTATATGTCATCCGGTGAGACTATCCTTCCATCTGAGTTTATCAAAACCTTTATCGGGAAATCCGGATATAAAAGGGAAGATAATCTTCTGCCGGTTTTATGCCAGATCGGATCAGTGATGCCGGATGACGAAATGATCAGACTTTCGGAAATGATAGGGAACAAACCGGAGAAATGCACCATGCAGGGGCTCTACTATGCCCTATCGGACCATCTTGTTAAAATGAATCCTTCAATATCGGACTATTTGGCAGGGCAGCTTAAAGAATATGAACTCAGCCACGGAAAGGAACGGAAAGCTTCATTTGATGACCCCATATACGTGCTCCTGAGACTTTACAAGGAGGGAAGCATCAATTCCATCAGTACGTTTCTGAAAGGAGTCGAGGATGAGCGCATTATGAATATTGCCTTTCATCCCGAAAGACTTATGCCCGATGATTTTGAACCTGACTGGTGGAGGATAATGAGTATGCACGATCACAGAAAGATCCTTTCAAAACCCGAAAGAGAGGAAATCTTCGAAAAGATCATGACCGTTAAAAGCCCTGCTTTCTGCTCTCTGAAGGCTGCACTTTGCACGGCATATAAGGATATGGCATACAGACGTCTGAAGAATAAGAGGGAAAGGGAGAAACAGGAGAAAAAGGAGTATACGGCAACGTCTTAACGGGTATTGAAAAGAATTGCTCAAAGGCGTATCATTAGTGCATTATCAAAAATTTCAATTCGAGGTAAATTAAAATGAGTGATTCAAACACGACGAGTGCCGGAGGATGGCGCACAAACAAATGGGTGAGGGCTGCGATCCCCGCACTGCTCTTGCATTGCAGCATAGGAACGGTTTATTGCTGGTCAGTTTTTTCACAGGAGATCGCCGATCACATAGGCTTTGAGAAAGCCGGAGTTGAGTGGGCCTTCAGTTTTGCGATCTTCTTCCTGGGCATGTCTGCGGCTTTTCTGGGAAATGTAGTTGAAAAAGACATACACAAATCCTCTCTGATAGCGACAATATGCTTCACAGCGGGAATGCTCCTGACCGGGTTTTTCATTTATTACGGAGGAACCCATAAGGGCAGTCTTCTGTCACTCATAGGAATATATATAAGCTATGGCTTCATTATGGGAGTCGGTCTGGGGACAGGCTATCTTTCACCTGTAAAAACCCTGATGCTCTGGTTCCAGGATAAAAAGGGTCTGGCCACAGGACTTGCAGTAGCAGGTTTCGGAGCTGCAAAGGCCATAGCCAGTCCCATAATGACATCTCTTCTTAAAACCTGGGATGATGGCAGCGGTGTGTATAAGATGTTCTGGATACTGGGCTGTGTATACTTTGTGATGATGTTTGTCGGACATCTTCTCTTAAAGAAGCCCGATGGCTGGCATGAGCCCGGAAGCGGAGAGAAGAAACCCGGCATCATGGAAACCCTGAAGACAAAGCCTCTTTCAAACTACATCGGGATCTGGCTTATGTTCTACATAAACATAACCTGCGGACTTGCTCTGATCTCTCAGGAAAAACCCATAGTCAAATGTATAGGTCTTGCTGCATCGGCAGGTATCATTTCATCGGTTTCCGCCATCTTCAATGCCGGAGGACGTCTGGGATTCTCGGCATGGGCAGACCTCTTAAAGGACAGGAACACAATATATAAGCTGATCTTCATACTTTCAATAGCCTTCACTGCCCTTGTCATGATCACGCAGGGAATCGTAAAGGGTGAGGGAAATATATTACTGATCATATTGGTGCTTTGCCTGATCTTTGTCGTGAACGCAGGCTATGGCGGAGGCTTTTCAAATGTTCCGACCCTGCTTTCCGACCATTACGGAATGGGATCGATAAGTGCCATTCACGGAATAACTCTTTCTGCCTGGGCTTTTGCCGGACTTACAGGTAACCAGCTTGCAACCTACATAGTTAATCATTCGGGTGAATGGATCGAGCATGACGGTGTCCGCGTTAACCCCGCAGGTTACCAGAACGTGCTCTATGCAACACTTGTGCTCTATATCATCGCCCTCGTTGCCTGCCTCGTGCTCGTAAAGCCCACCGATAAGGCACTTGAAGCAAAAAAAGCAAAAAAGGCTTAAATAAACGAAAACCAACAACAGAAGAAAACGGCTATACAGGAGCTCTTCCGGTATAGTCGTTTTTTGAACAGTTACCGATAACCGGATTTTTGCAAACCCGGTCTGCATGAAATGATGAAAGGGGGGATGCTGCTTGGGAGATCTGGCAGTGAGACTCCAGGAAGAACTTGAGATAAAGACTGCATTTACCATTCCCGTAATGGGAGGGATTGCCGTGAACCAATCAGTAGTGGTGACCTGGTTCATAATGGCATTTCTGGTCATATTCTCGCTCATAATGACAAGCGGAATGAAGACAAGGAATCCGGGAAAAAGGCAGGTGGTCATTGAGACCTTTGTAACCTGGATACAGGGTCTGACAATGGATATGCTCGGCGAGGAGGCAAAGGAATATGCGCCATATATCAGCACAGTTCTCATCTATCTCGGAATATCCAACGTGATAGGGATCTTCAATATCGCTCCTCCGACAAAGGATTTAAGAGTGACGGTCGCTCTGGCGCTTATGAGCATAGTTCTTATCGAGTCCGCTTCCTTTAAGAAAAAGGGGGCAAAGAAATTCATGAGATCATTTGCAGAGCCTGTCGCGATCATAGCTCCAATCAATGTATTGGAACTTGTGATCAAACCCCTGTCACTATGCATGCGTCTTTTTGGAAATATTTTTGCGGCCTTCGTTATCATGGAGCTGGTCAAGATGGTGGTACCTGTCGTGCTTCCGGCCGCCCTTTGTCTGTATTTTGACCTTTTTGACGGTCTGATCCAGGCATATGTTTTTGTCTTTCTGACCTCTCTCTACATAAGAGAGGCAGTTGAATAGGATGGAGTAGAGGAACATCGGACATCCGACAGCAAATAGTCAGATATAAACTATGATTTACACAAGGAGGAAGAAAACATGAGCTTTACAGCAATCGGAGCCGGAATAGCGGCTTTCACCGGAATCGGAGCCGGGATCGGTATAGGCATAGCCACATCAAAGGCAGTGGATGCGGTAGCAAGACAGCCTGAGGCTGAGGGAAAGATAATGAAGCTGCTTCTTTTAGGCTGCGCTCTTGCCGAGGCTACAGCGATCTACGGACTGCTCATAGGAATTCTTGTCATTTTCTTTTTACAGTAAGGAAGACCGCCGAAACAGCAGGGGCTTTTGTTTGTAGAGGAGGAAAAAATTGCTTAGCTTCGATTGGTTTAATTTTGTCTGTATGATAATAAATCTGCTCATACTCTATTTTCTTATGAAAAAATTCCTTTTCGGAAGGGTAAATAAGATCCTGGAGGAAAGGGAAAAGGAGGTAGAGGAGGGCTATAAAAAGGCTGAAGAAAAGGAAAAACAGGCCGAAGAGGTGCGGTCAGAATATCAGACCCACCTTGCCGAGATAACTTTTGAAAAGGAACAGGCCAGACAGGATTCCGCATTCAGAGCTGCCATAGAGTACAACAAGACTATTGCAGATGCCAACAAAAAAGCCGAAGAGATCATAAGTAAGGCAAGACAGACTGCCCAGTATGAGACCGAAAGAGCCATCATCGAGCAGGAGAAGCAGATGAGGCAGATGGTGCTTTCTGCTGCTGAAAGACTTGCAGCATCTGAGGGTACGAAAAACGACGAAAATCTCTATGACAGTTTTCTTGAAAAAGCAGATAAAGACACATCAGGAGGTAATAAATGAGTATGCTTACTGATGTGCCCGGAGAAGCTGCTGACCTTGTCAGGGCAGAGCTGCTATATGTGACACCGCCGGATGAGGCGCAGATCAAAGGCTTTGAAAACTTCATAAAAAAAAGATATAAGGTCCGTGAGGTAAAGCTGGAGCTGAAAAAATCCCCAACTCTTACGGGTGGATTCATTCTCCGCGTCGAAAATGAGGAATATGACTGGTCGAACAGGGGACGTTTAAGACAGCTTAGAAACGAGCTTGAAAAACATATTCACGACAAGAACTCCGATAACAGCTCTCAGAATCTGATTTCCATCTTAAGAGAGCAGATAAATGATTTCGACCTTAAGCTTGAAAGCCGTGAGATAGGCGACTGCATAAAGGTGGGAGACGGGATAGCCTATATCAGGGGCATAGATCACGCATTTTACGGGGAGATCGTAAAGTTCGACAATGGCGTAAAAGGCATGGTCATGAACATTGAAAGAAAGCGCACGGGAGTCATGCTTTTCGGAGATGAGGATGATGTCAGGGAAGGCATGCAGGCAGCAAGAACCATGTCCGAGGCGGGCATAAAGGTTGGCGACGGTCTTCTGGGAAGAGTCATAAATGCCCTCGGAGAGCCCATTGACGGGCTGGGCAAGATCGAAACCGACGGCTACAGAGCCATAGAGAATCCCGCACCTTCAATAATCGACAGACAGTCCGTGAACACTCCCATGGAAACGGGTATCCTTGCCATAGACAGCATGTTTCCCATAGGAAGGGGACAAAGAGAGCTGATCATTGGTGACAGGCAGACAGGGAAGACATCGATAGCCGTCGATACCATAATAAACCAGAAGGATAAGGATGTTATCTGCATCTATGTTGCCATAGGACAAAAGGCATCTACAGTTGCCAGAGTCTATCAGACTCTGAAAAAGAATGAGGCCATGGATCACACGGTGATCTTAAGCTCGACTGCCAGTGAACCGGCATCCCTTCAGTATATCGCTCCATACGCGGGAACTGCGGTTGCTGAATACTTCATGGATCAGGGCAGGGATGTGCTTATTGCATATGATGACCTTAGCAAGCATGCGGTGGCCTACAGGGAGATTTCGCTTCTGCTTGGAAGACCCCCCGGAAGAGAAGCATTTCCGGGAGACGTGTTCTATCTTCACTCCAGACTTCTGGAGCGGTCCAGCAGGCTTTCCAAAGAACTGGGAGGCGGATCCATAACGGCTCTGCCCATCATAGAGACTCAGGAAGGGGATGTTTCTTCATATATCCCCACGAACGTTATCTCCATAACAGACGGACAGATATTCCTTGAAGGAGATCTCTTCTTTGAGGGACAGAGACCCGCGGTAAATGTGGGACTTTCCGTTTCCAGAGTCGGTGGAGCCGCTCAGTGCAAGGCAATGAAGAAAGCAGCGGGTTCCTTAAGGATCGATCTTGCTCAATACAGGGAAATGGAAGTCTTCACCCAGTTTTCATCAGATCTGGATCAGGTCACAAAGGATCAGCTTGAGAACGGAAGAGCTCTCATGGAGATATTAAAGCAGCCCATCGGAGAACCCCTGTCCATGCCGGAGCAGGTCATAACCCTTGTGGCAGCCAACGCAAAGCTTTTTATGGGTATTCCCGTTCACAGTGTCAAAAGCTTTCAGAAGGCAATGCTGGAAGAGATCAAAAAAAACAACACGGGTATCATTTCGCAGCTTGAGATAAACATGGAACTTCCGGATTCCCTTAAGAATTCGATCATAAGTGCTGTGGAGAGTTATAAGAAGGTATGGCTGGAACAAAAGAGATCAAAAACAGGATAAGCAGTGTCAGGGACACCAAGAAGATCACCAATGCCATGTATCTCATATCCTCTACAAAGTTAAAAAGGGCAAGAAAGAGCATGGAGGATATTGAACCTTTCTTCTATGGTCTTCAGAACCTTATCATGAGGATGATGAGACACTTTCCGGATATCGAACATCCCTATTTAAAGAAGGAATCCGATGAAAGGAAGGACGGAAAGTCAAAGGTGCACGGTTTTCTTGTGATCACGGCAGATAAGGGACTTGCGGGTTCATATAATCAGAATGTGTTAAGGGCTTCTGTTATGGCAGCAGGTGAAGAAGCTGCCAGGTTCTTTGTGGTGGGTGAAGTCGGCAGAAGATACCTTGAACAGATGAAAAAGCCCATAGAGGAGCACTTTCAGTACACAGCACAGAATCCAACGAGAGCCAGAGCCAGACAGATAACAGCCACATTTCTGAAGGAATACAGGTCGGGTGATATAGATGATCTTTCCGTGATATTCACTGCCATGAAGAATTCCCTGGAAAGTGAAACGAGGATAATAAAGCTCCTTCCTCTGGAGGTGACGCTTCCGAAGGAGAATATCCCGGCTGATATTGTGAAACAGGACTTTCTGATGCACCCGTCACCTGCGGAGGTCATAGACGAGATGGTTCCTTCGTATATCTCAGGTCTGGTCTACAGTGCTCTGGTGGAATCCTACTGTGCGGAACAGAACTGCAGGATGCAGGCAATGAGTGCGGCAAACGACAGTGCAGACGAGATCATGCAGGATCTCAGGATCAAATATAATAAGGAAAGACAGGGCGCGATAACCCAGGAAATAACCGAGGTGAGTGCCGGAGCGAGCGTGTTGGGCTCGTCGTATTAGGAAAGGTACGATTATTATGGCAGCGGACGGAAAGATAATACAGGTAGTTGGACCCGTTGTGGACGTGGAATTTACGGGTGAAAGGGTACCAGCCATCAATGAAGCGCTTGATGTCATTGTAAATAACGAGCGCAGGGTTATGGAAGTCAGACAGCACCTGGGGGAAGGATGCGTCAGATGCATAATGCTGTCTCCCAGCGAGGGTCTCTTCAGAGGTATGGAGGTTTCTGCCACAGGAACTCCAATTACCGTGCCTGTGGGAGATAAAAATCTGGGAAGATTGTTTAATGTTCTCGGTGATACTATAGACGGACTGGATAATGAGGAGATAAACCGCGAAAAACGCTGGCCCATACACAGAGATGCCCCGGGTTTTGCGGAACAGCTGCCGGTGCAGACCATTCTTGAAACAGGGATAAAGGTGATCGACCTCCTGGCTCCCTATTCAAAGGGAGGAAAGATAGGTCTGTTCGGGGGAGCCGGAGTTGGAAAGACCGTGCTCATTCAGGAACTCATAACGAATGTAGCCACTGAGCACGGAGGCTATTCGATATTCACCGGTGTCGGAGAAAGATCAAGGGAAGGAAACGACCTGTGGACCGAAATGAAGGAATCCGGGGTTCTTGAAAAGACCGCGCTGGTCTTCGGCCAGATGAACGAGCCTCCGGGTGCCAGGATGAGGGTTGCTGAGACAGGGCTTACCATGGCTGAATATTTCAGGGATGAGATGAATAAGGACGTTCTTTTATTCATTGACAATATCTTCAGATTCGTTCAGGCAGGCTCCGAGGTATCGGCTCTTCTTGGACGTATCCCCTCGGCGGTGGGCTATCAGCCCACGCTTGCAAGTGAGCTTGGAGATCTTCAGGAAAGGATCTCATCCACCAAGAGAGGTTCCATCACATCTGTTCAGGCTGTTTACGTGCCTGCAGATGACCTGACCGATCCTGCTCCGGCCACGACCTTTGCACACCTGGATGCCACTACAGTTCTTTCCAGAAAGATCGTTGAGCAGGGACTATATCCGGCAGTGGATCCCCTGGAGTCATCATCCAGGATCCTTGAACCGGAGATCGTGGGTGAGGAACACTATGAAGTGGCTCAGACTGTGATAAGATTTCTTCAGAAATACAAGGAACTTCAGGACATCATCGCTATCCTTGGAATGGACGAGCTTTCCGGAGATGACAGGGATACGGTCTACAGAGCCAGAAAGATCCAGAGATTCCTGTCACAGCCCTTCTTCGTTGCGGAGAATTTCACGGGAATCCCCGGAAAATATGTGAGACTGGCGGATACCATTAAAGGCTTCGGTGCCATCATTTCCGGCGAGGCTGATTCCTATCCCGAGGCTGCTTTCTTCAATGTGGGTACCATCGATGATGTTGTGAATAAGGCGAGGTCTCTATGAAAAAAGGAAAGAAGACCTGTGCTCTTTCGATAATAAGTCCGGATGGGGTTTTTTATGAAGGACGGGTCATTTCCGTCATGATACCGGCTCCGGATGGCATTCTGGAATTCCTTCCTTTTCACGAAGCCATGATGACAGCCATAACAGCCGGTGAGCTTAAGTACAAAACGGAGGATGAGCAGTGGCATACTGTTGCCGTCAGCACCGGTGTGGGACAGACTGCCAATAACCGGTGCCAGATCTTTGTCAATGCGGCGGAAAGACCTGAGGACATCGACAGGAACAGGGCTAAGGCTGCCCTTGAACGGGCAACGGAAGGATTGAGACAGAAAAAATCCATTGAGGAATATGAACTTTCCAAAGCATCAATGGCAAGAGCCTTAAACAGGCTGAGAGTTTCAGACAGGGAGCCCTATTAAAGGATACAGGTATGTTCAGACTCTGGGTAAGAAAATGGAAGGACAACCGGATGACAGAGGACACCGTTATCGGGGATGATTCCGAAGAAAGCCGTACACACAAGGTTTTATCCTGTCTTGAGGAAGCCTGTAAAAGGCTGGATCTTTCGGTTCCCATATGGCTTGATCAGAACATTGCGGATTTTAAGAGAAATTCGGTCACAAAATTCCGGGAAGAATCCTTTATAGAAGGGATCGATTTTGACTTTCTGGAAGTCAGGGTAATTGAAGAAGACTGATAACTGAAATGATCAGCCCTCAGCAGTTTATGAAGTTCACAAGATAATTGTTCATCAGAATGTAGTGGCAGAGGGTACCGGCCATTATGAAGCAGTGAAAGATCTCATGTGAACCGAAATATATGTGATTTTTATCGAAAACCCTGAATTTCTTCGCATAGATCACGGCTCCTGCCGAGTAGAGGATCCCTCCGGACAGAAGCCATAAAAATCCCCCAAGGGGCAGAGCCTTAAAGATGACCGGAAAAGCAAAGAGGCAAAGCCAGCCCATGATCAGATAGACAGATGAGGAAAGCCATTTTGGGCAGGTGACCCAGAGGGCTTTAAGCGCGATGGCTAAAGCTGCAAGGAACCAGATGGCAGCAAGCAAAAGGAAGCCTGTTCTGCCCTTAAGGGCCGTCAGACATACGGGGGTATAGGTTCCGGCAATGAGGATCGGAATGCTGATGTGATCTATCTTTCTCATTATCCGGGTCTTTCTTTCATCCAATACAACCCAGTGATAGACAGTGCTTGCAAGATAGAGCATGCAGGCGCTTAAAATGAAGACCCACATGGAAAAAACCGTGAGCATGCTTCCTGACATGGATGCCTTCATAAGGAGCGGACCGGCTCCCATGAGCATTAAAAGAAGAGCCGCTGCGTGAGTAAACGCCGATCCCGGCTCTCTGACCTTTATTGTTATGCTGCAGGGCATGATCCCATATTTGGTTGCATTGAAGGTTCCCATATTTTCCACTTTTCTTTCCTCCGAAGTTCTGTGAGCTGCATTCGCAGTCTGAAACAGGTCGTTTCCGGCCATAATGCAAGGTGATAATATCGTTTAAATGACAACACGTAGTATTAAAAACTACATGACAGAATAAAAATACCATGCAACGTGTTATCTGTCAATATAAATGTAACCGCGGCCGGTTCCTGTTGAAACCTGTATAAAAAACCGTATAATAAAATATGCAGAGAGAGCGTATCAATCATTATTAATCCGCAGGAAAAAAAGGAATAAATATATGAATATGCAGGAAATGGCAAGATTTGTTCTTGGACTTAGAAACGCGGGATGGAGTGAAAAAAAAATAAATGATTTTATTGTGTTCATAGAATCCGGTGAAGAACAGTACAAACCCGGAAAAGATGATGACGACAAGAAGGAAGATTAAAGATGCAGGATATCAATTACAATGCCGAGGGCGTGGACAGCTGGAAAAACATAATACTTCATTATAATTCCGCCTTAAAAGAGGTGGGAACTAAACTGGAGATCCTAAACGACGAGTTCCAGCACATTCACAAATATAATCCCATAGAGCATATCAAATCCAGGATAAAGACTGCTGAAAGCATAGTAAACAAGCTAAAAAGACGGGGCTATGAATCTACCATAGAGAATATGGTGAGATATGTGAACGATATAGCCGGCATCAGGGTCATATGCTCCTTTACCTCGGACATCTACCGTATAGCGGACATGCTTGCAAAGCAGAGCGATATCAGGGTGCTTTCAATCAAGGATTACATCAGAAATCCCAAGGAGAGCGGTTATAAAAGCTACCATATGATAGTTTCCGTGCCCATTTTCCTGTCCTACGGTTCTCAGGAAACAAAGGTGGAGATCCAGATCAGAACGGTCGCCATGGATTTCTGGGCAAGCCTCGAGCATAAGATCAACTATAAATACGAAGCCGAGGTTCCGGAACATATCAAAAGAGAACTTTTAGAGTGTGCGGAAATGGTTTCCGACCTGGATGCAAAAATGATGTCTCTTAACGAAGAGATCAAGGATTCCGGGGACGAGTAAGAGGGTGAGCGACTTAAAAAAGACCGTAAAAATGAGGAGTGCCCCGACATCCCTCCCGGGATGCCGAGGCTATTATGAAAAAATTATCTTCTGAAAAGATCATCTCGTATATCTGAGGAGTTGTCTCCCCTTCACTATAAGAAAATATTAGTCTACAAATATGAATAAACTATGAACATAATGTAAACTATTAGTAAATATCTACAAACATATAAATCAAAATGTGAAAAAAATGTGCAAAATGCACAAAAAACAGGAGAAAGGTGTCAATATTTGATAATAATCTCTTTTAATGGTAGAATTGTTTGATATGAGTTGAGGCAGGGGAGAACTATGGATAATTTCATGGATAAGCTGGTAGAAAAGATCAATATGCAAAACAACCGCACTTCCAGAGTCAGCAGTGACGGTGAAGAGCTTTATAAAAATACCAGGACTGAGATTGAAAATTTCAGGAACACAACCCATGAAGATCTCGAAAATCTCAAAAAGGAGATCCAGAGCCAGAAGGAGGGTTCCAGGGAAACCGCAGAACTGATAAACGACGGAACCGACAGAGTCTTAAACGAGATCAGACAGCAGAAGATCCCCACAGCTGAGGAAATGAGCAGCGCTTTTTCCGACATTGTTCACAAGGAAGACGTAAAGCTCTACCGCAATGTTCAGGCAGTAGTGGCTGATGAGAGCAAGAAGACTATCGAAGAGCTTCAAAAGCTGGACAGGTCGGAGGAGTTTAAGAAGGTCGATGAAAGGCTTGAGGACATTGAGTCGGTAGAAGGCGTGCTGGCAGGAAGAACATCGGGATTGAAGAGTCTGATCATAACTGCGATAGTCTTGCTTTCACTTAACCTATGCGGCATCATTGCTGTTTTGGCCAGGCTTTTCGGGATGATCTGACAAAAGTTGAAAAATGGGTAAAAAGTTGGGATTAAAGATTAAAGACAGATATATCATCGAAGGCGGCAATGCGCTTGTGGGCGAGGTAGACATAGGCGGAGCAAAGAATGCGGCTCTAGCCATTGTTGCTGCAGCGATAATGACCGATGAAACGGTCACAATAGAGAATATTCCCGATGTTCGAGACACGAATGTCATGCTTGAAGCCATGCAGAGCATAGGGGTAAGCGTTAAGAGGACAGACAGACACACCGTGGAGATCAACGGTTCCATGGTGAAAAATGTGAACATAGACACCGAAAGCATCAGGCGGATAAGAGCTTCATATTATCTCATGGGAGCACTTTTGGGAAAATATAAAAGTGCTGAGGTTCCCCTTCCGGGAGGCTGTGACATCGGCAGCCGTCCGATCGACCAGCATGTTAAGGGCTTCAGGGCACTTGGCGCAGATGTGGTGATAGAAGGGGGTATAGTTAAGGCAAAGGCGGAAAAGCTCACCGGTGCACATATCTATATGGATGTTGTCACTGTGGGTGCAACCATAAATATAATGATGGCAGCCTCTATGGCAGAAGGAAAGACTATCATAGAGAATGCGGCAAAGGAACCCCACGTCGTTGATGTGGCGAACTTCCTGAATGCTTGCGGAGCGAATGTGAAGGGCGCAGGAACCGACATAATAAGGATCTCCGGGGTCAGTCGGCTTAAAAAATGCACTTACTCCGTGATCCCCGATCAGATCGAGGCGGGAACCTTTATGTATGCAGCGGCAGTTACCAAAGGGGACGTGCTCATTAAAAACGTGATTCCCAAGCATCTTGAGTCCATTACGGCAAAGCTCATTGAGATCGGCTGTGAGGTTCAGGAATTTGACGATTCAGTGAGGGTGGTGGCATCCAAGAGACTCAAGGCAACACATATAAAGACCCTTCCCTATCCCGGATATCCCACTGACATGCAGCCCCAGGCGGGGGTTGCCCTTGCTCTTTCAGAGGGAACGGGAACCATCACGGAGAGCATTTTTGAAAACCGGTTCAAATATGTTGATGAGCTTCTCAGGATGGGAGCAAACATAAGAGTGGAAGGAAACACAGCCTTCATTGAAGGAGTTGAAAGCTTTACCGGTGCAAGGATCGAGGCTCCGGACTTAAGAGCGGGGGCGGCACTGGTGCTTGCGGGGCTTGCGGCAAAGGGCGTCACGATTATCGAGAATGTATACTTCATAGAAAGAGGCTATGAGGATTTTGATAAAAAGCTGGAAAAACTGGGTGCAAAGATCAGCTTTTCAAACGGCAGGGAAGAGTCCGCAAGGACTAAATTCAAGGTGATCTGAAAACAAAGCAGCAACTGTTCAGAAACAAAGGATCCGGAGCAGTTACAGCAAAACATACAGATAGTAAAAAACACGTTTCAGCCATAGCTGAAATACACGATCCTGCAGAAAAAGTATAAAATGGACAGCGGGATCAGGAAGGAGATTAACACAATGGAAAAAAGACTGTTTACATCAGAATCGGTTACGGAAGGACATCCGGACAAGGTCTGCGATGCCATATCAGATGCGATCCTTGACGAGTGCATGAGACAGGATCCCATGAGCAGGGTGGCCTGCGAGACAGCCAGCTGCACAGGCTTTGTGCTGGTTACGGGTGAGATCACTACACAGGCCTATGTGGACATCCAGAAGGTGGTCAGGGATACCGTCAATGAGATAGGCTACACAAAGTCGGAATATGGCTTTGACGGAAACACCTGTGCTGTCATGGTCGCTATCGACGAGCAGTCGGCAGACATAGCAATGGGTGTTGACAAGGCTCTCGAAGCCAGGGAAAACAAGATGAGTGACGCTGAGATCGAAGCCATCGGAGCAGGAGACCAGGGAATGATGTTCGGCTATGCGACCAACGAGACTCCCGAGCTTATGCCCTATCCCATCTCACTGGCACATAAGCTCTGCAAGAAGCTTACAGATGTCAGGAAGGACGGAACCTTAAAATATCTTCGTCCGGACGGAAAGAGTCAGGTTTCTGTGGAATATGACGAGAATGGAAAGCCGGCCAGGCTAGAAGCCATTGTTATCTCAACGCAGCATGATGATGATGTGACACAGGAGCAGATCCACAAGGACATCAGACAGTACGTTATAGATCCGGTCGTATCAAAGGAACTCATAGACGATAAGACAAAGATCTTCATCAATCCTACGGGAAGGTTTGTAATAGGCGGACCTCACGGAGATGCAGGTCTCACCGGAAGAAAGATAATCGTTGACACCTACGGCGGATATGCCCGTCACGGCGGCGGAGCATTTTCCGGAAAGGACTGCACTAAGGTTGACCGTTCCGCTGCATATGCTGCAAGATATGTTGCAAAGAACATAGTTGCTGCAGGCCTTGCCGATAAGTGCGAGATCCAGCTTTCCTACGCAATAGGTGTTGCGCAGCCCACTTCCATAATGGTTGATACTGACGGAACAGGAAAGGTTTCGGATGAGAAGCTTGTCGATATCATAAGGGAAAACTTCGACCTTCGTCCCGCAGGCATAATAAAGATGCTCGATCTTCGCCGTCCCATCTACAAGCAGACGGCTGCCTACGGACATTTCGGAAGAACTGATGTGGATCTTCCCTGGGAGAAGACCGACAAGGCTGAAACACTGAAGAAATATCTGTAATGGTGTCGGTGACCGGTCAGGACCTGAGGGATTCTGACCGGTTGACCGCCAAATAATAACGGGGGAAGCGTATGCCGCGTATCTTGACTCAGGACCTGGTTCCGGGAATGGTGACCGCAGAGGACGTTTATACGTACAATAACCAACTTGTTCTTCTTAAGGACATGGAGCTCACAGATAAGACTATTACAAAGCTGGAGTTCTATTCCATTCTTAGTGTGCGCATAAAAGATGATACCGCATCGGTCACTGCAGAGGATACAAAGGACGACGACACACAGCTTTCCTATTCACAGAAGATAAAGGCCAGCGAAGAGTTCAAAAAATTCAAGCTGGAGTTCGATAACACTGTCGAAGACTTAAAGCTCAAGGTTAATGACATAGTCACGAAAAATGTGGGTGAGGTTAAGACCGAGGAGCTCCTGGAGGAGACCAACAGCCTTCTGGAAGGCTCCGAAACAGGCTTTCATGTCTTTGACATGCTTCATAACATGAGGGGCTATGATGATCCCACCTATGCCCATTGTCTGAATGTTTCCCTGATCTGCAACGTGTTCGGAAAATGGCTTGGTATGCCGGACCGGGATGTGCAGACCCTGACAGTTGCCGGTCTGCTGCATGATGTGGGAAAACTCAAAATCCCCGAAAACATAATCGGAAAGCCTGCAAGGCTCAGCGATGAAGAATATAATGTGATCAAGACCCATGCTCTGGAGGGCTACAACATCCTGAAGGGCTATGATATGGACGATCATATAAAAAATGCTGCACTGATGCATCACGAGCGCTGTGACGGCTCGGGCTATCCAATGGGCTTAACAGGTGACAGGATCGATTCCTTTGCAAAAATCGTGGCCATAGCCGATGTCTATGATGCCATGACTAGCGCCAGGGTATACCGCGGACCCTTATGTCCCTTCAAGGTGATCAGCATCTTTGAAAGCGAGGGTCTTCAGAAATATGACTCTGAATATATACTCGTATTTCTTGAGTATATCGTAAATACTTATCTGAACAACCGTGTAAGGCTCAGCAACGGCCTTGAAGGCGAGATAGTTCTCATAAACAAGATGGATCTTTCACATCCCATGGTTCACTGCGGAAATCACTACATAGATCTGTCTCATGAGCATGGTCTTTACGTTGAGGCCATAATCTGATATGTCGTTTGTACATCTCCACACTCATACCGAATATTCCCTTTTAGACGGTTCAAACAAGATAAAGGAATATGTATCGAGGGTAAAGCAGCTTAATATGAATGCCGCGGCTATAACCGATCATGGCGTTCTTTACGGTGCCATTGATTTCTACAAGGAATGTAAGGCACAGGGCATAAAGCCCATTTTAGGCTGTGAGATATATGTTTCCCCGGGGTCAAGATTTGACAAAGAGGTAAACCGGGGAGAGGACAGGTATCATCACCTGATTCTTCTTGCAGAAAACAACAGGGGCTGGGAAAACCTGATGAAAATAGTTTCCATCGGTTTTACCGAGGGCTTCTATTATAAACCCAGGGTGGACAAGGAGATCCTGAGAAGATATCACGAAGGGCTGATCTGCTCCTCAGCCTGCATAGCAGGAGAGATACCGCTTCTGATAAGAAGGGGACTTATAGCCGAGGCCGAAAAGGCAGCTAAGGAATATGTGGACATCTTCGGTGAGGGAAACTACTTCTTTGAAATGCAGGATCACGGACTTTCGGACGAGGAGATGGTGAGCCAGACCCTCATGTCGCTTTCCGCGAAGCTTTCCATCCCCCTGATCGTCACAAATGACTGCCATTACACCTATGAAGAGGACGCAAAGCCTCACGACATCCTTCTTTGCATACAGACTGGGAAAAAACTCCAGGATACCGACAGGATGAGATATGAAGGCGGTCAGTACTATGTAAAGACTGAAGAAGAGATGCGGCAGCTTTTTCCCTACGCTGAAGAAGCGATCGAGAACACGCAGAAGATAGCAGACAGATGCAATGTAGAGATTGAGTTTCACAAGACCAAGCTGCCTCATTTTGAGGTGCCCGAGGGCTTTGACTCCTGGACCTATCTGAATCATCTTGCGGACGAGGGCTTTAAGAAAAGATATCCCGATGACGACGGTTCCATAAGGGACAGGCTTAAAGAGGAGCTGGGAATAATCAAAAAAATGGGCTATGTGGACTATTTCCTCATAGTCTGGGACTATATAAATTTTGCAAAGACCCGGGGAATCCCAGTGGGACCCGGAAGAGGCTCGGCAGCGGGATCCATAGTATCCTACTGCCTTGAGATAACGGACATAGATCCTTTAAGATACAACCTCCTTTTCGAGAGGTTTCTGAATCCTGAAAGAGTATCCATGCCCGATATTGACGTGGACTTTGCCTATGAAGGAAGACAGGAGGTCATAGACTACGTTATTGACAAATACGGGAAGAATAAGTGTGTTCAGATCGTGACCTTCGGAACGCTGGCGGCAAAGGGAGTCATCAGGGATGTGTGCCGGGTGATGGATCTTCCCTATTCAAGGGGTGACCAGCTGGCAAAACTTGTTCCGAATGTCTTAAACATCACCCTGAACAAGGTCCTGGAGGAAAACCGGGATTTTAAGAAACTTTATGACGGGGATGATGAGGTAAAAGAGATCATAGACATGTGCATAAAGCTGGAGGGACTGCCCAGACATACCTCTATACATGCTGCGGGGATCCTTATCACTCCCGAGGATGCGGATAAGTATGTTCCTCTTTCAAGGGGAGTGAACGGGGAGATAACAACCCAGTTTACGATGACAACTCTTGAGGAACTGGGACTTTTGAAGATGGACTTTCTGGGCTTAAGAACACTGACGGTCATAAAGGATGCGGCAGAAAGCGTTAATAAAAGATATCCCGAAGCAAAGCTTGACATTGAAAAGATAGACTATGACGATCCCAAAGTTATGGAATACATCGGAACCGGAAACACGGAGGGTGTGTTCCAGCTGGAATCCGGCGGAATGCAGGTGTTTATGAAAAGGCTGAAGCCAAAAAGCCTTGAAGATATCATAGCCGGGATCGCTCTCTACAGACCGGGTCCAATGGATTTCATACCGAAATATATAGAAGGAAAGAATAATGCCCAAAACGTGACCTACGACTGTCCGGAGCTGGAACCGATCCTGGAGCCGACCTATGGCTGCATTGTCTATCAGGAGCAGGTCATGCAGATAGTCCAGCAGCTCGGTGGCTACACCCTGGGAAGGGCAGACCTGGTCCGCAGAGCCATGAGTAAGAAAAAGCAGTCCGTCATGGAGGAAGAAGAAGCGAACTTTGTTTACGGAAACGAAAAACAGGGAGTTCCGGGCTGTGTGAACAAGGGAATCAGTGAAACTGCCGCAAAGAAGATCTACGGGGAAATGATGGATTTTGCAAAATATGCCTTCAATAAATCCCATGCGGCCTGTTATGCCTATATCACCATGCAGACAGCCTATCTTAAGTGCTATTATCCCGTGGAATTTATGGCGTCACTTATGACGAGCGTGATAGATAACACAGTAAAGGTTTCCGAATATATCCTTACATGCCGGAACATGGGCATAAAGATCCTTTCCCCTGATATCAACGAGGGAGAAGCGGGCTTTTCTCCAACGGGTGAAAATGAGATACGATACGGTCTGTGTGCCATAAAATCCGTCGGTCGACCGGTCATAAACCACATAATCTCAGAAAGGGAAAGAAACGGGAAATTTAAGGATTTGAGGGACTTTATAAAAAGGGTCAGTGGGAGAGAGGTCAACAAGCGTGCGGTTGAAGCCCTCATAAAGGCCGGGGCTCTGGATTCTTTGAGCGAGACGGGTAACAGAAGAAGCTTCATTATGATCTACCAGCTGATGATGGACAGCATAAGTGAGGAAAAAAAGAAGAATACGGAGGGACAGCTTTCTCTATCGGATTTCCTGAAGGCATCCGGAAAAGCGGAGGATGAAAGCAAATTTGAGATAAAGATACCGGACGTGGAGGACTTCAATGATGCACAGAGACTATCCCTTGAAAAGGAGGTCACCGGAGTTTATATCACCGGCCACCCTCTTCAGGAATATGAAAAGCTATGGGAAAAGAAGATAAGCGCAAGGAGTACGGACTTTGCCCTTGACGAGACCTTAAATAATGTTAAGCTGGAGGACGGCAGCAGCCAGACCATAGGAGGGATCATTGCCGATATAAAGACCCGGATCACAAAAAAGGGTGACACAATGGCAAACCTTCTTCTGGAGGATCTGGTGGGAACCGTTGAGGTTCTGGTCTGGCCAAAGGCATATGACATGTATTCCGAGAAACTTGAGATCGACAACAAGGTCTTCATAAAAGGCCGGGTTCGCGTTGAGGATGAAAAGGATGGGATTCTTGCGGCTGACGAGATCCTGCTTTTTGAGGAGATGCCGAAGAAGATCGCATTAAGATATGCAAACAGAGAGCAATTTGAAGCAGGCCTTGTCGGACTGACAGAAATCCTTGATTCTTCCGTGGGAAAGGACGAGGTCATGATCTATCTCATGGAAGAAAAAAAGAGAAAAAGATGGGATCATGGCGTTGCAGCAGATGCCGTCACAGAGAAGCTGAAGAAGCTTCTGGGAGAAGATAATTACAGGTGCGACTGAAGCAGTAACGCACTTGTAAATGAGGGCGTGCGTAATTATAATAAAGGTTGCCGGTGTCATTTCGGACGATAGTGAGAAATATGTAACTTTTCAGAACAGTTACTGGAATCTTAACAATACAGGAGGGAGCTCTGATGGCCGAAAAGAATAAGATAAAGAAGATTGGTGTACTTACCAGCGGCGGTGATGCTCCGGGCATGAACGCAGCAATAAGGGCGGTGGTAAGGAAGGCCATAGCCGACGGACTGGAGGTTATGGGAATACAGAAGGGATATCAGGGACTGCTTGCAGAAGAACTGATGCCCATGAATTCAAGGAGTGTTTCAGACAGCGTCCAGAAGGGCGGTACCATCTTAAGGACTGCAAGAAGCGAGGAATTTACCACTCCGGAGGGAAGAAAGAAGGCAGCAAAGATCTGCAGAAAAAATAAGATAGACGCAGTGGTGGTCATCGGAGGAGACGGCTCCTACAGAGGTGCACATGCCCTGTCCCAGGAAGGGATCCCTGTCATGTGTCTTCCGGGAACCATCGACCTGGACATAGCCTGTACGGAGTACACCATAGGCTTTGACACTGCGGTCAACACGGCACTTCAGGCAATAGACAAGGTTCGTGACACCTCATCCTCCCATGAAAGGTGCTCAATCATTGAGGTTATGGGAAGAAATGCAGGATATATCGCCCTCTGGTGCGGAGTATCGAGCGGCGCAGAGGACATTCTGATCCCTGAAAAATATAATTATGACGAGCAGGAGATCATAAATCACATAATCGAGAGCAGGAAGGTGGGAAAAACTCACCATCTTATAATAAATGCCGAGGGAATCGGACATTCAACCTCCATGGCCAGAAGGATCGAGGCTGCAACGGGAATGGAAACCAGGGCAACGATCTTAGGTTACATGCAGCGAGGAGGTTCACCTACCTGCAAGGACAGGTATTATGCATCAATGATGGGTGCAATGGCATCCGATCTTCTGGCAAAGGGAGTCACCGACAGAGTCATCTGCTACAGACACGGGGAATTTGTGGATCTGGATATCGATGAGGCTCTGGCAATGAAAAAGGAGATCTCCGAAAGCCAGTATGAGATAGCCAGGGCACTGTCACGATGAAAAAGACGAAATGAACGGTCTCACAAACAGACAATATAAGGAAATCAAAGCGCTGATCGAAAAGAGCGGAGCAAGAAAGAAGAGCGGCCTCTTCACCGCAGAGGGTGAAAGGCTTTTTGAGGAGATACCAAAAGACCTCCTGGAAACCGTGGTGGTTTCCGAAAGCTACGAAAAAACCCACTCTCAGATCAGTGCTTATGTTTTAAAGGACGGCGACTATTCAAGGCTCTGTGACACACAGCATCCCCAGGGGATAATGGCTGTTGTGAAAAAACCTGAGTATTCGGAGGAAGACCTGCTTGATGAGGCAAAGGGAACCGGTGAGGGGATATACCTGATCCTTGAAGGGATATCCGACCCGGGAAACCTTGGAACCATAATAAGAACGGCAGAGGCAGCGGGTGTGAAAGCCGTCTTCATCGGAGACAAGAGCGCTGACATCTTTTCCCCGAAAACCGTCAGATCCACCATGGGTTCGATCTTCAGGGTGCCCTTTGTATATTCACCGGATCTTATAAGGACGGCAGACAGGCTGAAGGAATGCGGTGTTTCGGTTTACGGTGCCCATCTTAAAGGAGAATTGCTCTCAAAGGCTGCTTTGCAGCCAAAAAGATGCTTCTGCATAGGAAACGAGGCAAACGGACTTACAAAGGAACTGTCGGAGGCGGCGGATAAAAAGCTGAAGATCCCGATGAAGGGAAAGGTGGAATCCCTGAATGCCGCTGTTGCGGCAGCTGTTTTGATGTTTGCAGGGTAGATGGGATCTGCTTGAGAAGGTGGCGGTGTGAATGATCCAGATCATTCAAAAGAACTTTTTGAAAAGAAGTCTGATCGGCTGAGTAGATAATAAAAACACTATCAATATTGTAAACAAGAGGGAAAGAAGCAGATTCAAAGGGTCGGAGTAATGAAGGATTGAAAGTTTTTTTAAGACCATTACCACAAAGCCATGCAGCAGATAAATGGGGAGAGTATAACTTCCCACACGGGTTACAAAGGGAATCTGTTTATTTGGAATGACCGAAAAAAGCAGGATTATCCAAAGGATAGCGGTAATGAGAAATGATATTCTTAAGCCGGCCCCCGTGTTACCTGCTGCGTAAGGATAGGAGCCATAAAAAACCTTAAGGGTGACGTTATTTTTGGCAAAAATAAATTCTAATACAGCGATGGGTATCGTGATCAAAAAAGGCATTGTCCATTTTACACTTCGGGCCCGATCTTTAATGAAACTGTCCGATGGTCTTTTTTTGAAATAAAATCCCAGAATAAAAAACGGTAGAAATACGATCGTCCGTGACAGGGAAAGGAAATATCCCACGGAGTCTATGTATCCGACAAGTATTGAAAGAGCAAAAGAAACTGCGAGTAAGGCAGGAAAATATCCGGTCTGAAGCTTTGAAAGTGCGGGTATCAGCAAATAGTAAAAAGCAGCCGTAAACAGGTACCAGAGCAGCCAGAACGGGGTAGAAAACTGAATGGAAAAAGAATCGGAATATGCGCTCTCAGGGAAAAACAACCTGCGATCAAACAGGATATATGCTGTCTGAAATACAATATAAGGAAATATCAGACCTTTCAGGTATTTTTTAAGACTGAAATTTGCCAGCAAACCCATAATAAATATGAATGCCGGCATATGAAATGAGTATATGATACGGATGATCATTCTGTTGATATGTCCGCGATTAACCAGTAGCAGGTGTCCCAAAACAGTCAGAAAGATCAAAATAAATCTTATATTATCTATTCGATAGTTTCTTGTGAAAGAAGCATCTGATCCTTTTAGAGTCAATTTTTTTCTGTCCCCCGTATATTCCCGTATTCTGAATAGAAATAATCGCGGATTTTCTCTGACGGAAATTCGTTTTCGTAGATCGATCTTATATTGTCTGATCTGTCCACATAAGAAAGATCTCCCTCTGCAGCGGGAACATTTGTAAAACAACGGGCAGCATTTCCTATGGAACAGAGATTATTATAAAAAGAATTCTTAGGTAAACCGGCGCTTCTTAGCACAAAGGGCATCAGGCAGCACAGATCAAAAGTCTTATCTCGGAAAGATCTATCACTGCTTTCAACATGACCGTAGTTTGACCAGATAAAATAAGGGACCTCTCTTCGCCGCAGCTCTGCTTCCCAGGCTGAAATAGAGGGGTTTCGTATGTAACGTACGAATTCCGGTGCGTGATCTCCGACCATGCAGATCATCACTTTTCTGCCTTCTGTTTCATATAGGCGATCGTAATAATCGGTCAGTTCTTTTATGAAAATGTCTGTAAGATATATTGATGACAAATATTCGTTTATTACACTGTTAAGGTCATCCGGGGCAGTCATATCAGGAGATCCGGAAAGATCCATCTGAGCTTCGGATAAAACATGCTTCAGGTGAACCGTATCCATTTCCGGAGGATTGCAGTTCCAGCCCCCGTGATTCTGGATAGTCAGTAAAAAAACGAATCGGGGTTCGGTGTCAGTCATATTTTCATACATTTTTGATACGTTATCAAAAACCGAGGAGTCTGTAGCTCTTTCTCTCTTTCCACTATATTTCAGATTGGAAAAATCCTCACTAAAGTGAATTTCGTCAAAACCGAGTTCGGACCAGACACGAGACCTGTCATAATTGGTGCCCTGTTCCGAATGTGCGGCCATCGTCTTATAGCCTAAGTTTTTAAGGTAACCTGTAACAGCATCATTGGAACTTAGACTTAGATAGATATAAGGCGAATATGTGTTCAGCAAAGACATTGAATTTGAAGTAAGCAGTTCGTATTCGCTGTTGTTTGTGCCGCCTCCGGAGATCGGGACTACAGCAAAACCCTTGTCTGCATCAAGCTTATTGTAATTACTCATATAATCCACGTCTGTATCAATGCTGATCAGATGATCAAGGTCATACCAGGTTTCATTTAATATCATTATGATATCGGGAAATCCAGAACTATCAATTAAGCGGGTATCTTCCGGGACAGTTTGAGGCTGAACAATGTTGGGATCGTCATATCCATAGGGTTTTTTTATGGGGGATTCCATATTTGTCAGGATGAAACTGACGGAACCTGTAACAAAGCCTTCTCTTGCATAAAGTTCCTCCCAGCTCCAGGGATCTGCTTTAGGTATCACATTTCCGCTTAGGAAACAATAAACAAAAAACAGGATCAACAGGACCAGCCACTCTATTGTGTACCGGAAATTAAGGTGCATGCGGGGGTGCTTACGGTCAAGATATACACAAAAACAAGTCAGGGCTGCCATTAGTAGAAAGATCAGAAAGATGAAGAATATATCTGTCGTAAATTGCAGATCATACTGCCTGAGCATTCTTGCTGCTGTTACTGCATTGTGAAGATCCTCGTAAGTCAGGACAGTTCCCCGGAGTCTGAACTCGTAGTAATTTGCAACAGATATCACTAAAGAAGGAATAAAGAACAAGACTAAGGTAACAAAACGGGGTCTGATGAAAGATAATAAAAGGGAAATTGAAATAAAGATCAATAAAAAGCCAACCAGGTAGCACAGAAAATCCGGTTTGGGAGGAAGGCGCTGCTTCATCAGATATTCATCATAAAAAACAGGTCTCATCGAGAAAACATACATAGCTGTTATCAGTGCTGTACTCAGCAGACTGATAATGAGATCAGATGATCCGGTTGAATTTGGATCTGTTCTTTTGTTTGTCATTTTACAGTACCCTGAAGATTGTCATATTCCATAAAAAAATATTCTTTCAGCAGATCAGACAGGTCAGATCCATCAGAGACAGACTTTATCTGACCGGATTTATCGATGTATGACAGGCTGCCTTCGGGAGAAGGAACTTTCGTGAAACATTTTGTCTGACCACCTGTTTCACAAATGGTTTTATAGTAATCGGAAAGCGGAAGTCCTGCCTCCTGAAACACATAAGGCATAAGGCAGCACATATCGAACGTTTGGAAATCCTCATCTGATACAATAGCTTCTTTATCATAATTCTTCCATATAAAAAATGGAACCTCCCGTTTCAGGATTTCAAGCTCTGCCGGTGTTTTGCCGGAACTCCTGAAATAATGTATAAAAGCAGGGGAATGGTCTCCTGCCATGCAAACGATGACCTTTCTGCCCTGTCCGGTGTAAATATCATCAAAGTAGGATGTCAGTTCTTTTATAAAGGAATCGGTAAGACTGACAGATGACAGGTATTCTTCCAGAAGATCCTTAAATTGTTCCCTGCTGTGGATGTCCGGAGATTGGGAAAGATCAAAATTTTCATCATTAGGACCCTCTGTTATGTGTATGGTGTCCGATCCGGGCGGATTAAGATCCCAGCCACCGTGGTTTTGAACTGTTAACAGAAAGACGAAGCGGGGGCTGCTCTCAGGCATAGATTCATAAAAATTTTGAACATTCTTAAAAACCGATGAGTCTGTAGCTCTTTCACGATTGTCATAGTAGCTGAGGCCGGAAAAGTCATCTTTGAAATATGTTTTGTCAAAACCGATCTCAGGCCAGAATTTATATCGAATATAGTTTGTACCGGGTTCGGAATGGGCTGCAATGAGATTGTATCCGAGACCCTTAAGATATCCGGTTACTGCTTTTTGAGGGTCGGGATCAATAAAGATGAAAGGGGAATAAGTATTTATCAAAGACATTGAGTTGCAGGTTAAAAGCTCATATTCGCTGTTGTTTGTGCCTCCTCCTGCTATAGGAACTACGGCAAACCCCTTTCTTGCATTCAGAGCTTTATATTCTTTCATGTAGTCAGGATCTGTATCAAACTCGGTAATGTGCCTGAGGTCATACCAGGATTCATTCAGGATAAGAATTATGTCGGGGGGTTCAGTGATGTTCGCGGCTGAATTTTTTGAAGGAGAATCATTTATATGGACATTAGCTTCATTAAAACCCTCCGGTTTCTTAATCGGAGAATGAAGATTGGTCATGATGAAACTGATAGAACCTGTTACAAATCCCTCCTGTGCATAGATTTCTTCCCAACTCCAGGGGTCAGCTTCGGGAACGATCTTCCAGGTTTTAAAACACAGAATAAAGACCAATGACAGCAATATGAGCCATTCTACAGCATGTCTCAGATTTCCGGTCTTATAATCTTTTTTATTCAGGATAATATTAAAGATCACAGTCAGCAGGACAGCGAGAAAGAACAGAAGCAGAATACAATAAACATCTGTAGTAAGTCTTAAACTGTATTGGTTAAGCATCCGGCCGGCGGTTATGATATTATGAAAATCTTCATATGTGAATACGGTTCCGCGGAGTTTCAACTCGTAATAGTTGATCAGTGAAATGAGAAGAGTGATACAGTTTATAAGTGTTAATGGCAGGACTATTTTGTCAGATATGGAAAGAATAAACATGATAAGGAAAAACAGCAAAAGAAAACCGATAATGTAATATAGCGGAATGGGTTCAGCTGCACTCCACATTTCGTTTATATAATCCGATGACAGTATGGGTTTAATGGAGAAAAAGAGCATTGCTGAATTGAGAGCACCAACCAGCAGTCCAAAGACTATAGTTGTTAACTCATAGGATAAAGAGGGAAGATTCTTTGGATTGATGGTTTTGGTCAATGAATGGTTCTTCACTTCAGGAAGCATGCTCCTTTTATCTGTATCGAATGTTATACTACCATAAAAAAAGTATTTTTCCTATAAAAATACTGCGAATGATGCGGCCTGCAGTTGTTAGCCGGATATAAAAATGATAAAATCCTTATCTTAAGAGTGGGGCAAGCAAGCCGGACCAGGCAAAATATCAACATATTTCAAAACAGTAAAAGGATAGCGTCAGTATGAGGCTGTTTGGAAACGATCTAAAAAGCATGACAATAAACGGAATGATGGAAACACTGGGTAAACAGGACTGGGACAGGATTCTGTTTGTTGTGTTTATTTTATCCAATATTTTATCCTTTGTTATTTATATGTTGTATATGTCAGCGGATTTTACCACCGGATCCGATGTCGTTCTTGCAGCTGCTGCGATCGTGCTTTTGATCATATTCGGAATCTGTTTTATAAAGAAAGCTGACAACAGAGAACTGAGATATTTCTTTTTGATCTTTGAGAGTGTGGGAGTATTAACTTTTGCATGCCAGATAATGACAAAAAATATTGTGTCTATGTTACTGGCGATCCTTATAGGCGGCATTTATTATTTCGGAAAAAAAACATTTTTGGCTATACCCCTGGTGATCCTGGGAGCGTATCTGAATGAATCTTTTTTTCTGTTTTTGATCCCGGAATTGACAGGTATCTTTTTTTCGACAGAGTACTCTGAAAAAAAAATAAAGAAAGAATGGTTACTTTCTTTGCTGATGATATTTTTGGCTGTGGGGATCAGTTTTGTCCGGTTTGGAATGTCGGATATATTAACAGATGCTTTTTGGAACGGAGAAGAAAAATCATTCGAAATGACTGTTACTGCTTTGACAGAGACGATCTGTCTTCTGTGTTGTTTTGTTTTCGGAAAAGATGAGGAAGATAAGGATCGCAGAAGAAAGACTTTGGCAGGCGGATCACTGTTAATGGTGTTCTTTCTTATCAACAGCACTCTGACCGTTTTTTATCTTTTCTGGTTCTGTATATTTTTTATGAGATCATATCCTGATCATCGGATGATCTGCAGACAGATATTCAGTAAGAATCATAAGGAGTTTGTAATATTATTTACAGGGATCATATGTTTATTAAGGATACCGTTTTTGGCTGTGACCGGAGATGAATATACATACCTGCCGTATTATCTGACCTATACGCATTTTGGGTTTGTTAAACGTGCTTTGATAGGAGAATTGTTCTACAAAATATTAGGCTACTATGTGAGTTATGATAACATGGTTCTGGCTGCTGATCTGTTCTATTTTTTTGCCGGATGTGTATTGCTGGCGATCTTATATAAAATATTAAAAAAAATAAAAAATAAAAAAATAATAAACATTACAACACTTAGTGTGATGTGTATTTTCATTATGACATGTTTCATGTCTTATAACATGGAACTTAAAGGAAAGTATGAATTATATGCATTATTATTATGTGTGATCTCTGTTTATTTAATAATTAATAATTCCGGTGCCATATGGATCGTTCCTTTTTTGGTATTGTTAACCATTCCCATACATACATCCTCGCTGTTCTGTGTATGGCCGATCGTTATACTGTGTCTGCTTTACAGAACTGTTATCGAATCAGAAGATCATTCACTGCGAAATACTGCTGTTACTGTATTATCGATCGTTTTACCGGTCGGGATGTTTGTTTTCCTTTCTTTTTTTTCATACAGGTACAGCTGTGTAACTCCGGAGGAAGGCTTAAGAATATTGATAGAACGTGCAGAGGGGCATAAATACTATTTTCAAAAGCTATTCATCAATGATGTGATCTTTGCATCTCCAAGGAAACATATCAATAATGAGCTGACGGGGAGTATCAATTTAGGAAAAATGATCTATAACAATCTTCGAATGGAACCTTTTATTCCGTTGATCATTCTGTTTATATATCAGTTCTGGGAATATGGAAAGCATTATGAGGGGCTGAAGAAATTGTGTTACAGATCATTGCCGATGACTGTTTTGTGTATGCTTCCTTTGTATTTTTTTGAGGTTGATTACGGAAGGTGGAATCTTCAGATAATCGTTTTCATATTGATTACCGAACTGTTTTTACAGGCTGTGTCTGAAAAAGAGATCGTATTTTCATTTGGAAAAAAATTAAATGAAAATATAACCTGTATCGTGGTAGTTATATGTACGGCATTGGGTGGAACGTTTGGTATTCATTCCTGAAAATTATGATGTTTCTGATAGATTGGTTGAAGAAGAATCTTTAATGTGCTAACATTTTACGCGGAGTAAAAGGCTTCATATTCTTGTATCTTATTGGATTTTTGGAGCTTGCTTTGCATAATATAATGAAGACATATGTGAGAATTGGAACAGAGGTTTTTGGAAATTCTAGTACAACGAAAAATAAATTTCTGATACATTAACGCGGTATGATTGTGCATATACGATGAAACCGAAAGAGGCAATGCGGGCATTGCCGATTGAGGGTGAAGAAGTATATGTACAATCAGACAAGCGAATGTGTCAGTTATTTTTTTTCGTTGTACTAGTATAGTTGGAATCCTGGACTGTTCAAAGGTTACTACGTCAGGAAATGAGAGGGTGATTAACTAATTGGGTTCTGAAAAAAAAAGGAATTTGATATTTTTAGTTTCCTTATGGACAGTAATATTGGTTTGGCGAGGATATCTGCTGGCTAGATATTTAACATATTATGTTGATGATGATCAGGCGTTAATGTGGTATGGTACGGCTCTTTTTGCACATGGAATATTTCCTCAACCGGCTTTTTTTGGTCAAAGTTATGGAACCATGTTTGAATCACTTCTTATAGTGCCTCTATATCTGTGTGGATGGCCACTACATATTGCTCAGCCTGTTATAACTGCTTTTATGGGAATTGTAGCTTTTCTTTTTGGCAGTGTTTATTGTTTTAAAAAAGAAAAATACAATTCGGCTTTTTTTTGTGTTCTTTTTTTAGCACTGACGGGATGGCAATGGGATGTTGTGACTTCAATGAGGTGCTATTTTACAGGACTGCCTATAGCAGTTATAGGTTGTATATTGTTAAATGATCCCGAAGCCGGTAATGCAAAGGTTTTTTGTGGGAGCCTGCTGACTGTTATTGGTGCAGTATGGTCTGCTTCTGCTTTATCATTATTGGGGATAGGATATACATACTTTATCTGGAATTATAGGAAATCAATAAATCTATGGATTTCCTTTGCTTGTGGGAATATCGTAGGGATAATTTTGTTTGTATCCAGAAAAGTATTTTTTGAAAGGCATCCAGATTACATAATCTTTAAGATGACATCACACATAAGTTTGAAAGCATTTATCCAAAATATGGGTCTTTTGCCAAGACGGTTGGCAGAAAACTTCTTTGGGGGTTGGATAGGAGCAATTCTTATTCCTGCAGTCATTTTGTTTTTTATTTATCAGTATTACAACAAAGAAATGTGGAAACATCTTACAATTACGATATTATCTGTTTTTGGTTCTCTTTTTATGCTTTCTTCTACCCAGATGAATGCATATAATGAGAATACCATAAATTATTGTCAGCTCAGAATGCTTCTTTATATGACTTTTCTTGGGCTTCTTTTAATGATATTGCTATCTTGTAATGAAAACAATAAAGAAAGCCATGTGGGATGGAAAAAGATCATTATAATATCTGGGATTATGATAGTTTCGGTATTTGTCAAGGGAAGCTTTTTTGAAAGAGCATTAGAGGATCCAGACAGTGTTTTGTATGGGCGTGGAGCTGTAAATTACATGGATGTAAGAACGCTGTATGATACCGGTGAAAAAATCATAAAGGCTGCGTCAAAAAATGAAGCAGATATATTGATAAGTTCAGATTTTAATCTTTCGCAGACCTATGGCTTCAGTGCATTATATTATGATACTCCTTATGTTTTTTATCTGCCAACTTATGATAGAAGAGTGTGGGTGTATAACGATCTTTTGAGACAGAAGAAAAAAAAGATTATGTTTTATGATTTCTTAAAAAATGGAGAATTGAAGATCAATATAGAGGATACGGGAGAAAAATCTGTAATTGAACATCTTGAAAAGAATCATAATATTTATAGACATATTGTGGAAGTAAATACTTAAAACGAGGAGATGGGACATTAGTGGAAGATAAAAAATTTAATAAATCTGAAAACAGTAAGTTTGAGGATGAATGGTCTATACTGGAAAAATGCCTTGGATATTTGAGATATGTACAGATTCGTCCGTATGTAATCTCGGCACCAAAGCCTGTATGTGTAGATATAGGATGCGGCTTTTATGGAGATTTCTTAAAAAGTATATCATCAAGAATAAAAATGGGTTATGGCTTTGATATTCGTGGACACAATGAACGATATGGAAATGTGAGAATTATCAATAATAGTTCATTTAACGGGAGAATACCTTTGAGGGATAACAGCGTTGACCGAGTCTTTATGCTTGCTGTGCTGGAGCATCTTCCAATGGATAACAAACTTCTGGAAGAAGGGATTCGTGTTTTAAAGCCAGGGGGATTGTTAATACTTACAACTCCTACCCCTAAGGCAAAACCGGTTTTGGAGTTCTTATCTTATAAGTTGCATTTAATAAGTGAGGCTTCCATACGTGAACATAAGCATTATTATAAAAAACGGGAGATAGGGCATAGATTGATGCAAAATGGATGTAACATTTTGGCATACAGGGAATTTCAGTTTGGATTTAATCAACTTGCTGTGGGGATAAAGCAAAAAGTATGAATATTGACAGTATCAGGAATAATGTAATTGAAAAGATATGGAATGATCAGCAGATATTAAAACTGTTGGTGTTGGGATCTTTTCTTATAATTGTGATTTTTTCTTCGTGGATGTGTGATGATGCTTATCATGGATTTGTTATGGCAAAACATCTGATTGAAGGAAATGGTTTTGTATATAATATCGGTGAAAGAGTGAACGCAGCAACAAATCCTCTGTTTATTCTTGTAGTAGCTGGAATGGATGCGTTGTCGGGAAGTATGTATGCATCGGCTACCATAGTTTCAATACTGTTTTCGGTTCTTGCGGTAGTTTTCTTGCTAACGGGTTTTTGTAATAACAAAATTCAAATTGCTGAGGCTTTTGTTTTATTATGCAGCTGCAAGTCTTTTATGACATATACCACATCAGGTTTGGAGAACTGTTTACTATTTTTTCTCTCTTCAATCATAATGTATATTGTTCTGAAAAATGATGTGTTTGATAAAAAACAGCTTCTTTATCTGGCCTTACTTTTTTCTGCGGTTGCAATGACAAGAATGGATAATGCGCTGATATATGCTCCTTTGACAGTTTATATTTTTATATTTAAAAGAAAGAATGTCGGGTTCATAAAGGGAAGTTTTATCGGGCTTACCGGACTGATGCCTTTCTTACTGTGGGAAGTTTTCTCACTGTTTTATTATGGGTCATTTTTGCCTAATACAGCTTATATTAAACTTAATACAGGGATTTCTTCTGCGGTGTACATAGAAAGAGGTCTGGAATATTTTGGAATGACTTTCTTAAATGACATGCCAGTTATTTTATTACCTGTAGCAGTGATAATCTTATGCCTGGGAATAAAAGATAATAAGTATAGATTGATAGCTGCCGGAATGATTTTTTATCTTCTGTATCTTGTGAGAATAGGGGGCGATTTTATGCTTGGAAGGCATTTCACTGTACTCTATTTTATATCATCATTTGTGATGATGCAGGTTCAAACAGATAAGGGATATCAGGGAACACAGTCAGAAAAACGAAACGGCATAATTATCACAGGGGTGTTTGCAGCAATAGCCATCTGTTCTCTTATGCTAGGCCAAATATATGGTAAACAGTTTTTGTGGAGACAGTATCGTGCTACAAAAGCCGGAGTAGCGGATGAAAGAGAGTTTTATTATCCACATACGGCTCTTATGACAAATATTAATTCTAAACTTGTTTATAATAAAATGGTTGTAAGAAATATCTGGGATGAGGAAGACATAGATAAAATCAGGGAAGAAAATAGGAAAAGAGCATTGTTGGATTGGGCGGCCGGGATAAAGGTTTATTATAATTCGGACTTATATTTGCAGGATCCTATTGGTCTGGGGGATCCTTTACTTTCAAAACTACCGGCAGCAGAAATACCAGAGGAGTCATTTAGAGTGGGTCATATGTACCGCGATATACCGGAGGGATATGTTGAAAGTATAGAGAATAATGACAATGAAATATCAGATCCTGCGTTGCATGAATATTATGATAAAATTCTTCTGATAACAAGGGGAAGCCTTTTTGATGAAAACAGAATAAAAACAATCATTGGTATGCTTAAGGGTGAATATGACTATCTGTTGAAAAATTATATCAAGGGAGCAAAAAAGTGAACCTGACTACTGTGCTATGTGTGATAATTCCATTTTTGTTTTTTGGTGCATTGAATACATTAACAACTTTCATTTCGGGGAAAAATTTTGGGAGATGTTTGCCGGTGACACTAATGGCGTCGGGATTTGTAATGTATTTAAGTCAATTGATATTCAATACGTTTGATATAGGTTTTTATGTATTAATCGGAACACTGGTAATAAGTGTTGTTATCTACAGAGGAAGAGGTAAGAGTATTATTGACAGCTTAAGGGGATATGGCTTCGTTGCGTTTATAACCCTCTATTTGGGTATCCTCTTTTTTGATTTTGGACGCAGATTCACCGCCTGGGATGAATTCGGACATTGGGGAATGATGGTAAAGGAGATGCTGAGGCTTGATAAGTTCTATTGTGTCGATGAATCTCATCTTCTGATTCATAAGGATTATCCGCCTTTCATCGGAGTATTTCAGACTTTGTGGTGCAAGATGACAGGGGGATATTCCGAAATGGGGGTATCTATGGCGGTACATCTCATGGAATTCTCACTTATTGTTCCATGTGCTTTAGAAAAAGAGGAAAGAAAAGATCCGGTAAAAAATATTTTTTATGCTTTTTTAATTCTGATTGTATCAGTGATTATAATCTGTGCTTTGGACTATGAGTTTATTTTGACTACTATTTATGCAGATCTTTTATTATGTCTTTTGTTCGTTTATTCTGTTATTCTCATCTTCAAAAAGGAAGCTTTATATTCTGGATTTGGATATATAAGTCTTCTTCTTGCTGAGTCTGCAATTATTCTTACAAAGCAGATGGGTCTTTCCTATATATTGATAATTAGTTTATTCTTCTTTTCTATCGGGCTGACAGAATATTTTCAAAGTAAAAAGGCACTTGATTTGCGAAAAATGATACTTTGTTTTGCGGGGACGATCGTAGTGCCCGTTGTAAATATGATCATTTGGAAAAAATATTATTCAAAATACGGAATAGAAGGTCAATTTGATCTAGAGAAAATATCTTATGCACGATTGACTGGTATTCTATTTAATGGAGAGGGTACATGGCTACAGAAGGCAACTGTTAAAAATTATTTCCATACTGTTTTTGCTGGAACATTCAACAATGCGATTGAATATATAGGGATTCCGTTATGTTCTGTTTTTATTGGGATTGCAATTTTTCTTATTTGGAGACAGAACAGAAAAATCCTCTCCGGGGTTTATATGATCGAGCTTGGAGTTACTTTTTTAATCGGTACGATTGGAATGATAATGCTTATGTTGGTTATGTATCTGTTTTGTTTCAGTGAAACGGAAATGGATGCGTTGGTCAGCCTGGAACGATATTTGGGAACATTTGTTATGGGAGAATTTATGATTTTATTTATGATAGTTATTTTCTGTATGGAAAAAGAAGATTTTAAGCTGTCCAGAATAAAATTGTGTGGAACGGTTGCAACATTGTTCCTTTGTTTGTGCCTTAGCATTCCAGATATTATGATTTTTTATTTCGGTAATATATATGACTCCGAGAGAACTGTAAAATATCAGAATGATGCGGATTATATCAGGGGAAAGACAGGTGATGAAACAAGGGTGTTTGTTTTGGGAGCAGATCTTATAGACGAATATCCTTACGTGGTTCAATATTATGCAAATGGATTAGAATTAAGGGGGGCAAAATATATTAAACAGGTCGGCATTGAAGGTTTAGATGAAAAAACGGTTCATGCTATGGCGGAGGAAACCTCCGAATGTGATTATCTTGTGGTAACCGGGGTAAATGATGTTATCAATGGAGTTTATTCAAAATATAATCACGGTAAAAATATTGAAGCGCCATCCCTGTATAAAGTGAAAAAAAGAGAGAATGGATTTTTACTTGAGGAGGTTGAAGTCTGAATAGTGAACAGAACGGATTTATTTTGTTGCAAGAATAGAACAGTTATGGCTGGAATAGTGTTTGGTGTGGTGTTCCTTCAACTAGCAGTGAGTGTTTTTTTTATGTCATACGAAAAAAAAGATTATTATGCCGATGATATATACAGTTATGGTTCGGCTAATTCAAATGCTGTCTTGAGTCCTTTGTCTGATGACAATGATATTATAACTAAAATATATACATGGCAGGACAGCGTTACAGTCAGAAATTATCTTACTGTATCAAGAGAGGAAGCATTTAATTTTGACTATATAAAAAAAATAATGTGTAAGGAGGCTCATCCACCGCTATATTTTTATCTGTTGCATTTTATCTGTTCTTTTGTTCCTTATACTTTTTCTAAGTGGTCAGGTTTCCTTATAAATATCATAGGCTTCGTATGTATGCAGATTTATTTGTACAGATTTGTTGTACTAATATCTTTGAGCCGGGAAAAAGCACTTGCTGTTATGAGTTTTTTTGGCTTTACTTCAGCGACTATTAATATGATGTGTTTTTTAAGGATGTATATGCTTTCAGTTGGTATAGGGATGATATATATCTTTTATCTTGTGAAATATATATATAATTGTCTTTATGACAATAAGAAAACAGAAAAGGGACTTATTATGGTTTTTTTTGCTTTGATAGCGGGAGCGCTAACAGACTATCTGTTTATTATATTTGCGTTTATAATGTCGTTGTGTATGTGCGCAGTACTATTTTTAAAACGGAAGTATGGAAAAATGATGTGCCTTATCGCAACAGGAATGTTTGCTGTCATTTTAGCAGCATTATGTTTTCCGCAGGTTATAGATCAGATAAAAAAACCTCAGCAGGCTGTTGCAGGAGCTACAATGTATCCGTTCAAACTTCAGTTGAGAATGGCGGTGCACGTTATATCAAATGGCTTATTCGGAATTAATACTCCGATACTTCCGACAATGTTTCCATATTATCTTTTATGGACGGTATCCGGCGTGACAATTTTGTATCTTTTGGCGATGTTTATATTCAGACACGATGAATGGTTTTATTACATAAGGGTTTTCTTAAGGGAAAGGTTAAAAAGAATTCCTCTTATTATAAAAAAGAATTATTATACCACGATACCGCTTTCTATTACTATAGTTACTTTATTATTTATCTTTTCCAGAAGATTTTTGATTTTTTATTATGATTACTGGTCTATCAGATATTTATACATAATGGCTCCTATCATTACAGTAATTTGTCTTTTATTAATTTTTTTTGTCTTGAGAAATAGATGGATTATATATGGAACCATCTTCTTTCTTTTGTGTATGTCGCTTGCTAGAGGGAGCAGATGTTTTCTTATGAATGAAGACGTGAGAGGTGGGTCGGTTTTTGAAGCGGTTGAGAATGCGGACGTTATACTTGTTGAAGCAGTTCCGGAAATGTTTTTTTATCATACTGCAGATCTTTTGGAAAGCAGAAGTTTTCTTTATACTACTCCTGCAAAACTTGAGGATCCTGAACAAATAAGAGAGATATTGAAAAAAAACGGAACAGGGGATAAGTTAGTTCTTATTGCAGATAAAAATATTATTTCTGATTCCATGGAAAAAAAAGAAATCAGATTGTTTTCGCATAATGCCGCAAAGGAGGTTGGTCCGGAAAATAATAATATAATAAATTTGTTCCGGGAAAATGAAGAATTTAAGAATTCCGAATTTTGTTGCGAAACTCAGACAGCATACGTTTATAGGTTGAAATAGGATTATGGAAAAAAAACTGTGTGATTTATCAAGAAAAAAAATGCTGGCTTTGGTTGTACTTGTAGTATTAGGTCAGTTACTATGCATAACAATCATTTTTTCAAAAATGAAAAACGGCTTTTACTGCGATGAAATGTATTCTTACGGGGCTGCAAATTCTGGTGGGGTTTTAAGTCCGTTAGATGACATAGACGAACAGAATAAATACTTAAATAAATGGTTCGATGGGAAGCGGATTAGAGATTTTATTGTGCTTGATAAAAGTGAAATATTCAGGTATGACCTTGTTAATAAAGCACTTGAAATTGATGGACATCCTCCGCTTCATTTTTATCTTGTGCATCTTTTTTCGTCTTTCGTTACAGGAAGATTTACAAAATGGACAGGATTTGTGTTAAATGCGATAGCTTTTTTTGTTCTTATGCTGTATGTTTATCGATTGGCTTTAATAATATCAAAGTGTAGATTTAGAGCGTTATTAATAACCTTTTTTTTCGGATATACAACAGGGGCAGTAAATATAGTGACTTTTAGCCGGATGTATTGTTTGTTATGTATGCTTACTGTAATCTTTTCTTTTTATTCGTTTAGAGTATTGACCTCTAAGGATGATGTAAAAGCGGAAAAGAAAAATACATTACTTTCCGGGTTATTTATGTTTTTGACTGCGATGACCCAGTATCAGGGAATTGTATATGGGTTCTTTATAACATTGTTTGTCTGTATTTATCTTTTGGTAAGAAATAAAATCCGTAGTATGTTTAGGTATGGGTTTGCGATGTTATTTTCAGTGGCTTTAATTGTTGCAGTTTTTCCTATTGTGTTAAAACAACTTAGCGAACCTCAGAGTCCTGTTGATAATTCGACAAATTTTCCGTTTATTTATCAACTTAGGTTATCTATAAATCATATTTTTGGAGAGTTATTCGGGATAAGTACTCCGGCTCATCCTACGATGTTTTTTTTCTGGTTTTTCTGGTCGTGTGTGATGGTTTTTGTTATCGGTATTATGATGTTATTTTTATTTAGAAAAGAAGAGAAAACTAGGATATTTATCGGACATCTTAAGACGCTGAGCTTAAGGATTATATCCAAAGTAAAGAACCTTCCAGATGAATTTGTGATCTATATGATTTTGTTAATTGCTACAATAAATACATTGATCCTTAGCAGCAGGTTTTTACAGATATATTATTATTTCCCATACTCGGACAGGTACTTATTTATTCTATATCCTTTTGCTGTGATACTAATTCTTATACCGGTTTTCAAACTGATCAGAAGGAATGAATTGATGGTCATTTTATGCTTAATTCTTCTCTTTATGTCGGTAAAAGGTCACAGAGCCTATTATTTAAATTATGTGCCGCAAGTTTACCCTATGGTTGAGGAAAAATCAAAAGGAGCAGATGTTGTTATAGTGGGTTTGGATAATACGGTTATTTTGAATATGACGTCGGGAATTATGGATTGTAATCAGTGTTTTGTTCTTACTAAGTATGATTACAAGAAACATCTGCATGAACTGGAGTCACTTAAAGATAAAGAAAGTACGATTATATTAATTATGGAGTCAAGTCCTGTTATTAGCGTTTTGGAAAAAAATACACCTGAAGAAATAATGGAAGATATAAAAAAATTAACAATAACTGAGAATTATCAATATCTGGGTACGATAGGTACGGCTGAGGTTTATCAGTTAAGATAGAAATTGATTAACAGTATAAAGCGAGCATTCTCTTTGATGATTAATCCGTATATTTAGAAACAATAAATATATCAAACAACGGGAGTTTTAGTCTTAGAATACCGTGTTCCGAGCCATCGACAAGTCCCTTTTTTATCAGACGTTTTCTGTAGGGGTTTATTTCATCCTTCTTTAATCCTAGATAGTCATTAATCTGGTTCAGGCGTCCATCTTTGCAGTTTGCTATACCGTTTAAAATATATTTGTCTTTGGAGGATAATTCCGACCAGATCTTTTCGTATACAAAGTCTTCCAGAAGTAGCCGGTATTCAGCCATTGTGCTTTCGGGATCATCTTTATTGTTCCAACGGGCAAAACCCAAAGCCTGGAAAGCAAATGGATATCCCTTTGTCAGATTTGCCATATGTCTGGCTTCGTCAGCCTCCAAATTGAAAATATCCATATATCTGGTTGCAATCATATCAAGATTCAGAGGGGTCATTTCGATTCTGGGAGCTCTGTAGAGGAAAGTCATGTTTTTTTCGTTTTTAAGATCCTCCACATTTTCATACAGACCGGTCATTAACAAAAAGACCGGAAGTTCCTGCCCAAGGAAAATCTGGAATGAAGCAGCAAATACTCTTATCTGGGGGCTGTTCATAACTTCGTCTATTGTTATAAGAAGTCTTTTGCCGCTTTTTTTGATTGCTTTCAGCATTTTTTCAACGGTCAGTTCCAGGTTCGGGTTTTGAGCAGTATCTGATATCTCCAGACTTATGCCGAACACAGATACTCCAATCTTTGCTTTTCTGAAAAGCCCTGAACAGAATGAATTATCTGAAAGCTTTGCACCAAGGCTTTGAAGCAGATTCATTTCAGGATTAAGACGAACTACGATCCAATCCCTGTCTTTTTCAAGGCGATTTGCAATCTGATTCATTAAAACCGTCTTTCCGGCACCTCTTACCCCGGTTAGCAAAAATAACTGGTTTGTTATGGTATCAGCGGTAAAAGCGTCAATAACTGTTTGAATCTGAGCATACCGCTCTATGTTTTCAACAGGACTTTTACTGAAGGAAATATCAAATGGATTCATATTTTTACGTTTTCCAAATGCTTTTATGTTTCTTTACGCTTTCTAAACATTATTACGTTTCTTTACGCTTTCTAAATATTTTTACGTTTCTTTACGCTTTTGTCAAGAGGTTTAGCAGGAGAAGTCATTTTGTGGAATATTTGTACATTCTAAACAATATATAGTGGTTTGAAAAAGGGTTTCTTTGGTGTATAATATTTTAAATTATGAGGTGAGGTGGGGTTTTGAAAAAAAACGGTCTTTAATGAGGACTTAAGAAATCAAGATCTTATACCGATATACTGATAAAGATTGTGAAATGATCAAAATGAATTAGATCCGGAAATAGGGTCCGGGTTTAAGATATATAACCTACAAATATCATAAAAAAGGAGAACACTATGAAAAAGGGAATGAACAACAAAGGTTTTTCACTTGTCGAGTTGATCGTTGTTATCGCGATCATGGCTGTTCTGATCGGAGTTCTTGCTCCTCAGTTTTTAAGGTATGTTGAGAAATCAAGACTTCAGAAGGACAATCAGTCTATTTCGGAAATCGCTAATGCGGCAAAGGCTGCTATGGCAAATGAGACAGTGTACAATGAGGTTGGAGCTGGTAAAACTATTACTCCTTCAGGAAAGACATATACTTTCTCAGCTGCAGGTGCAGGCACGATCAATTTTGACGGAGAATTAGCTAACACTGTTGGTACTCAGGTTGTTTTGACATCTAAGAAGTACAGTACAGCTCCTTCTCTTGCTGTTACTGTGAATACAACTACTAGCACCGTAGAAGTTAAGAGTGTTGGCGGATATTTTGATGACGTATCTGAAACGACCGGAAAGACCAAGACCTTCTAAATCATGCCAATTGAGATCGCAGTTCTGTACATTGTGATCTTTATCTTCGGCTTATGTTTCGGGAGCTTCTTCAATGTCGTAACTGACAGGCTCCCGAGGCATGAGTCGATAGTAACGGTGAAGTCACACTGTGAAAGCTGTGGATATGATCTGAAATGGTATGACAACATACCGCTTTTAAGTTACATCTTCCTCAAGGGGAGATGCAGAAAATGTAAAACAAAGCTTTCAATAAAGTATCCATTGATGGAAGCAGTGACAGGCGCCCTATTCGTCCTGATCTTTGTCCTCCACGGGATAAGCGTTGAAAGCGGCCTCTGGTGCCTTGCGAGCGGGGCGCTTCTGGCAATAAGTGTTATAGATTGGAGGACCTATGAAATTCCAATCGGACTCAATTATTTCTTACTGGCACTGGGGCTGATCCACTTAGCCTTGGACTATGAAAACTGGTCTGACTATGTGATCGGCGCAGTGTCAGTAAGTTTGTTGCTTTATGTCATTTACTTATTGTCAAAAGGAAGAGCCATTGGCGGGGGCGATATAAAGCTCATGGCAGTCATGGGACTGCTTTTAGGATGGAAGCTGTGCGTTTTCGGCTTTGTTGCCGGGTGCGTCATAGGTTCCATAGTGCATGTTTTGAGGATGAAGATCTCAAAGGCAGAGCATATGCTTGCCATGGGACCCTATCTCTCGGCAGGGTTATATCTTTCCATGCTGTTTGGAGAGCGGTTTATGAACTGGTATATTGGAATGCTCATCCCATGATCTTTGAGAAAAAACTGAATAATAAAAAAAGATATTTTTTATTTTATAGGGTTTACATAACTCAGAGTACTTAACATAACATCGAATAATGATTTAGCTGTAATTCATGGTTTCGTCTTCTACAGGATGACGAAAGCGTGGTTTGTATAAAGGGAGAACACATTTAATTCATATCACGATTAAAGCAAAAGCAGGTATTGCCGGCTTTTGCACAGTTGGGAGAGGTAATGGCGAACAGGGTAGTTAGTATCGATATCGGAAAGGAATTCACCAGAGTTGCCGAGATCGATTACAAGAAAAAGAATCCGGGGGTGTATTGCTGCTTTTCATTCAAAAACCCGGAAGCTTCGGTGGAAGACGGACAGGTCACTGATGCGCCGGTCTTTGCTGAAGAACTGAGAAGAGGACTGGACGAGAACGGTATAAGATCAAAAAAAGCGGTCTTTTCGATCACTTCCACCAAGATAGCCAACAGGGAGGTTACGATCCCGAAGGTCAAGGAGAAGAGCCTTGGACCCTTGGTGACCGCCAAGGCCACGGAGTATTTTCCCGTGGATATGTCACAGTATCAGCTGGCATATACCACTTTGGAGGAGGTTGAGGAGGAGGGAAGGAAGCAGCTTCGGATGCTGATGCTTGCATCACCTAAGGATCTGCTTGAATCCTACTATACACTGGCAAAGGAAGTGGGACTAACCATCGAAGCCCTGGACTATTCGGGAAATTCGATCCTGCCTGTTCTGAAGTCAGAGGTTTCGGATGATGTGACGCTCATCATAAAGGTGGATGAGAACACATCTCTTTTAACGGTCTTAAAGAAAAAGACTGTTGTTTTGCAGAGAAATATCACATATGGTGCGGACACTGCCATAGATGAAGTCATGTCGGCGGATTCCATGGGATCGACACCATATGAGGATGCCCTTAAGCTTCTCAGGATGCAGAAGCTGATCGGAATAGAAAAGGAAGAGGAGCCCGAAGAAGAAAAGCCGAAGGAAGAGCCCAAATCCTTAGCGGAGAGTCTGGGCTTTGACCTGGATGAGGAGGCTCCGGCAAAACCGGTCATTAACACGGCGGCTGACGAGAGAAACCAGAGGAGAAAGCAGCTTATTGAGAATGTGACTGAATCCCTCGATATGCTTGTGGGCTCCATAACCAGAGTTATAGATTATTACAATTCAAGGAATACGGAAGAACCCATCGCGAAATACCTCCTGACAGGTATGGGGGCGGATTTCATGGGTCTGAACGAATTGCTTGCCCAGGAGACAGGGACGGAGGTGGAGATTTTATCTACAATCTCCGCTGCAAAGCTTTCCAAGACCGTTAAAAAGATCAGCGTGGGTGAATACATAGCCTGTATCGGAGCTGCCATCTCTCCCATGGACATGATCCCTGTGGAGCATGACAGGAAAAAACAGGCAGCGGCAGCAGCTTCGGCAAAGGGCGGAAAGGGTGGCAGCCTTTCACTTTCCTCTGTCAATCAGAGCGCCCTGGGCTATATTCTTCTTGCAGGAGGACTTGTGACCGCCGGAGTGCTGACAGTTCTTTCCATATTGCCCTATAACGATGCCAAAGCAAAGAATTCGGCACTCAGCTCGCAGGTTAATTCTCTTTTGCCAATTGTCGATATATATAACAAATATACGGATACTCAGGCGCTCTATAACGAGGTTGATGCCCTCTATCAGCTTACAAACACCAGAAATGAGGGGCTGCTTAATTTTGTTAACGAGCTTGAAACCAAGATGCCCTCAAGGTCAATGGTCACAGCCTTTTCCTCGGATGGTGTCACGGCCAACATTTCATTCAAGTGTGCTTCGAAGGAGGATGCAACAAAGCTCATAAACAATTTAAGAACCTTTGAATCTCTTGTGTCGGTAAATGTTTCAGCCATTTCAGATACGGTTGACACTGAATCTCTGATCTCGGAGGTTGCTTTTTCGGTTTCCTGCACCTACAGACAGCCGGATCCGGTTTCTCTTAATGAGATCGGAAATCAGCCGGGCAATACGCCCGTGCTGACGGTTGCTGAGCCGGAACAGGCAGGAGCAGCAGAAACAGAGTTGACAGGGGAAGGAGAAAATCCCGAAGAAGTACAGGAGGGGGTGGCTGAGCAATGAGCCTGAAGGTTGATAAAAGGCAGATACCGCTGATTTTAGGACTGGTGGCAGTCATAGCTGCGGTTTTGGTGTACTTTTTTGTTTATCAGAAATATCAGGAAAAGACAGCTGCGATAGAGGGAGCTAACAGCAAGCTTCAGGGGCAGCTGGATGAACTTAACAGCAAGGTTTCCAGCAAGCAGTTCTATGAAACCGAAGTAGAGAGAATGGAGGCCGGGATTCAGAAGGCTTATGGGTGTTTCCCCCCGGCTATTGAGGAAGAGGATGCACTGATGGAGGCCATGAGGCTTGAAGCTCTGGCACCCATGCATGTTACCACAACGGACTTTGCGGAACCTGTTTCGCTTTATATGGTTGGAACAGGCCAGCTTGACGGGAATCAGGCGGCACCTGTTCCGGAAGATGCAGTACCCGCCGAGACAACTCTGGAGGAGGATGTTGCGGCAGCTCAGGCCGGACAGACTACAAACTACGGCGAACTTCAGGTTCCGGATCTTAACTTTTCAAGCGGAGCTCTTCCGGCAGGCTATCAGGGAGAATACGGACCCATAACCCTTAACCTCAATGTTCTGAATCTTAATTTTGTTACTTCTTATGACGGATTGAAGAGAACCCTGAATTACCTTAACACCAATCCTGACAGAAGGACCATCAACAATATCGCACTTGCTTATAACGAGGACACCGGTCTTCTGTCTGTAGCTGCGGTCATAAATGAGTATTCCCTGACGGGAACCGGGAAAACCTATGAATATCCCTTTATGCCCATGGTTTCTCAGGGAACACCCAACATTTTCGGATCCGCGGATTTTTCTGAAGGGATGGATCTTGAATATATCCTGAAGGGCGGAGAAAGAACAGAGGATGAAGGCGGCGAAGCACAGGAAGGGCAGGAGAACGCCGAAGAAGCCGGGAATGCGAATAACAGGGTAAATAGAGCAGGAAATGTAGCGGCTGAGCTTCCCACGGTAGTTAATCCCGCAGAAGCTGCTCCGGCAGCCGGTCAGTAAAAACTCAGGAAAAGATGAATTGTTTAAGAAGGCCTAAGATGAAGAGATTTTTTCCGGGAAAAAATAACAGGAAGGTTTCTATAAAAGAGGATAATGCGGGCTTTACCCTCCTGGAACTGCTGATAGCCGTTCTGATCCTTGCAGTGGCTCTGGTGCCCATGCTCAACAGCTTTGTTGTCAATGCCAGGGTGACCAGGAAGGCGAAGATCAAGCTGCGTTCAACCATGATCGCCCAGGATATCATGGAGGGACTTAAGGGCTATACCACTGAGGATGTGAACCGGCAGATGACAGGTCTGGATGATCTGAGACTGGTGGACAACGAAAGCATCACAGATCCTGCAACCCATAAGATCATTTCCGCAAATGTTGTTCTGGTCAGCTTCAACGGACTGAACGCGGAATACGGGATCAAAAACATGAAGTATCAGGGCTTTGACTATGACGCAAAGATAAGCCTGAACGGTCAGAACTACACGGAGTCCGCAAACAAGGTAAATACGACCGCAAATCCATCTGCACCTCCGGTAAAGATCAAGCCTAACAGTGAGGATCTGGCCATTATCCATGACATGAACAACAACTACGACGGACTTTATATGTCTGACAGCTATGATGTGAGAAAAGAGCTTTTCCTGAAACAGTTAAGAGAGGGAGAACCACCGGTCTTCAAGGCTAACAAGGTGAACAGAACCTTCACCATTACTCTTTCAAATAACGGAGTCACTGCCATCGGGGGACAGAAACAGATCGCTAATGTTGAGGTGAAATATGAAACCGTATCTTCAGGGAGCGTGACCGGAAGCTTCATAAAGAACTATACAGCCTATAACAACGTGGATATCGTTGATGACGGCTGCAACATAAGGAATCTGTATTTCTTCTACTATCCGGCATATTCGGGAGAATATGATGTGGACGGATACGGGACAAAGGTCAACATTCAGTTTACGGATAATATTATTTTTACAAACTATGACAGCATTCCCGTGTCGCTTTATATCGTCAAACAGATCCCGCCTGACAGCGAGACTGAAATTCTTTCCGAGCTATACACAAAAGAAATGGTCTATGAACCGAATATATATATTAAGGAACCTGCTTCGGTGGGAGTCCTTGGAAGAAAGACAAAGGTTTTTTCAAACCTGACAAAAAACCTTCAGGATGGAAGCGACCTTATTAACAAGGCAAAGTTCCATTTCGGTATTGGTGAGCTGACGGTCACGGCTGAACAACTGGGGGCTGACAAGATGATTTCACAGGAAGCGGTGAACAGGCTGTTTGATGCGGTTGTTTCAGTATATGAAAAGGGGTCTGCGGATGAGGGATTTCCGGAAGAAAAAATCCTGACTAAGCTTGACAGCACGAAGATAAATGATTAAGGATTTTAAGAGGTTTTTAACATGATGAAGAGGGCAGTAGGGAAACTTCGAAGAGATAACAGGGGATCAGCAATGGTTATGGTGATCATAGCCATTGCTTTTATTGCTATTCTGATATCTACACTCTTTTGGGTGACAATGTCCAACTATTTTATGAAATACACGGACGCCAGAAACAAGGAGACCTTTTATTCTGCCGAAACGGTTTTTGATGAGATCAAGGCCGGAATGCAGACAAGGGCTTCAACCGAACTTCTGACTATATATGCCTCTGCTCTGGGTAACTATACGAACGGAACCTCTGAAGCTGAGATCCAGAACAGATATCTGAACGCAATCTATGATTATTACAGGAAGGGTTCACTTCCGGCAGACAGGGATTATTTTGAACCCAGACTTCTGGTGGAATATGTGGAGGATCAGTTTAATCCCTATTATGTTGCGGGCGGGGACGACGCTGTGGGAACACCGCCAACAACCTCCTTTACCAGATACGAGGCAAAGATAACCAGCCCCTGTGAGATCGTAAAGGCGGCAAATGAGGTTATCTTAAAAAATGTTACCGTTCAGTTTTATGATCATGACACAGGCTATTATTCAAAGATAACCTCGGATCTTGCTGTTGGTCTTCCCAATCTGAAATTTACAAGAGCATCGGAGCTGCCGGCCATCTTTGACTATTCGATCGTAGGAGACAAGGGAGTTAAGATCGAAAACGATGTTAAGCTTGTGATGCACAAGAACATTTATGCCGGCGAGGAAGGGATCATGGTGGGAGACGGTTTTTCTCCCGATTCTGCGGTTGGTGCCGATCTGGATCTTTCAGATGCAAGCTATGCGGTCACAAGGGGAACCCTGTCTCTTAACGGAATGGCTAACAGCGGAACCGCTAAATCGGCCATGAAAACGGGGGACAAGACCAGGCTCTATGCCCATGATATCAACGTCTACAACGGAAAGGGTGAGCTTAACGGAAAGACCTATGTGGCTAATGACTTTAAGTATGATGCCGCAGGAGATTTTGTCATCAAGGGCGACTATTTCGGATTCGGCAATTCCGTGTCAGATCCGAACGCATCCTCTGCCATCCTTATAAATTCAAAGAATGTTAAGATGGATCTTAATGATGCGGGTTCTGTCCTGCTGGCAGGACATGCCTTCATCGGCACGGGAGACGATTCTTCAAAGCAGGTGACAAATGGTGCCGGAAACGGAACGATCACTGTGAGCAAAAATTCCTTCGATATTATGATGGATCAGTCCATTTCGGTCAAGGGTGACCAGGTGGCATACCTGATCCCGGGTAACTGCATCGGCGTGTGGAAATTCAACGGAGGCGGAACCGGGGATGTGATCATAGGCCAGAATCCTGTTCCCAATGTCAAGGTTTCAATGAATGCCGCTGGGGTGGTTGAACCCTATTTCTATGGAGGACTGAACACTGAAGAATATCATGACGGATATATAGCTACCGTTGATTTCGACACACCGGTTCATTCCCTCAAGGGAAAGCCCCTTGGATATTTTTCAAACGAATACAAGGTTGTTTACAAGAGACAGTACGGGGAGATCCTGGCTTATTTTTACATCGTTCTGGATGAAGATAAGGCCAAGGAATATATGGAAGACTATTATGATGTGAAGAAGGAAAATGTTGATGCCTACTATCAGTTCTATCTTGACAGGGGCATGGTGGACAATTCCCTGGACAACAAGAGCATTAACACAGCCGGTCACTATATGAGCGGTCTCAGCACCAACAGTCTGGAAATGAAGGGTGCAAACACCGGATCGGCACAGCAGACCCAGAACACTTTTGACATGAGCTCAACTTATGAAGCCCTCATAACAAAGCTTCTGACGGACAACTACAATGTGTCCGAGGTCGAGAAGACCCGGACTGTTTTCCGGAATATCATCAGTGAAAACAAGCTGCCCACGGGGCAGATGATATATTCGGCAGGAACAGGAGACGATAAGATAAGAGCCATTGTAACAAACGGAGATTTTGAATATAAGGATGGAAATCTTGATGGCGAGGATATGAAGAACATCCATCTTATCATTGCCGGTGGAGATGTTTCCTTGAGCATGGACTTTTCAGGGCTCATACTTGCAAGAGGCATCATTAGCATGGAAAAGGGAGAGGGCGGTTCGGCAAACACTATTGCTGTCGGAAGCAACAGAACGGATCTCATCCGGCTTCTTCAGGCAATAACCATTGATGACGGAGACGGAAAACAGAAGGTTGATGTTAATAAGCCAATGGATGTTTTTATCGATGGTGCGAATTATGTGCTTGAGGGTACTTCGGTTTCTTCAAATGGCATGGATTCGGAAAATGATGTGATCAATTTCGGTGAGCTGGTAAAATATGAGAACTGGGCTAAAAAGTAAGGATAACAGGGGTTTCTCTTTAGTAGAGCTTATAGTTGTGATCGCTATCTTAGCGCTTATGCTGGGGCTGTTTTTGCTGTCGTCAAACATCCTTAATGTGCGGGCAGGAAAACAGTGCGCGAAACAGATTAAGCATGAGCTGGATCAGGTGCGGATCTCGACCATGGGAAAAAACGAGGTGATAATGCGCCTCTACCTTGGAACTGACGGCAGGGTTTACGTGAAGGAAACAGTTACTGCACCTAAGATAGGAGACAAGGGAACTCAGACATATGATGAAGCTGAAAAACAGATAGGGTCTAAAAGAGCCCTTGTTGAGATAAAGGTTAGTGGCGGATCGGGATTTATTGCTCTCAAAGAGGGCGGGATCAGATTTAAGTTTAACAGGGCAACGGGTGCCTTTGAAGAGATAGGCGATGTCACGGGCGACCAGCCCGGTGTGTCTGCCCCCTACTACATTGAGGAGATCAAGGTAACGGGCGGAGGGCAGGAGCACCTTCTAAAACTTAAAAAGATCACGGGTAAGGTAGAGGAAGTTTATTGATCTTATCCCCGGAGGACAGAATTATGGTGAGCATTAAACATAATAACAGAGGCTTTTCACTGGTGGAGCTCCTTGTCGCACTTGCGATCGGAGGGATACTGGTTGCCGGGATCGGCAGCATAATGATAGTCAGTTCAAAAAGCTTTGCTTCAACAAGCGCTGAGGCAGGGATGCAGAGTGCTGCACAGATAGTCATGGATCACATTCAGGATGTGGTCATTGATGCAAACCAGAAGATCGGCTATTCCTACAGCACGGCAGATCCCGTGACCCCCGATTCCTGGGTAGATGTGGAAAAAGAAGGGGATATACCTGGAGGAGTGACGGTCACAAGCAAAAAGCTCTCCGTTTATAATTTTGACGTCAATGATGTTAACAGAAACAGACGCTATGACTTTACCTGGATCTATGACCCGGCTTCGACCGATGGAGAAAAAGCTCATATCGACTACACTGAGTACAGCATAAACGTTGACTTAAGCGAGATCGCCCAGATCGGGGATACGGAAACCCTTGCTGAAAATGTCACCTCCTTCAGATGTGATCTGAGCGACATTGAGACAAAGAGGATCCTTTATGTCGAGATGGACTTTAAGAAAGGCACAAAGGAATATCATGCAGCAAATAACATTTCCCTGAGAAATAAGGTGGGCACAAGTGTCAGCGCAGGTTCCCTGAGCAGCAATATCACGGTAAAGACCATTGACCTGAGTGCGGAACCCGGAATGAAATATCCGGTTGGAGCCGGAGCCAAGGCAACTGCAACGGGAAATGTTTCAAACAGACTTGTCTTTGAAGTGGACTCGGCAAGCGAAGGAACTTCCGGCTCAAAGGAGACAAAGGCAGGGAGCAGGATCATCCCGAATACCAGTACCCTTGAGATAAGCCGGACCGAGCAGCTGGATAAGATCGTTGTGGCTGCCATTGATGAGCTTGGAGGCAGGCATACTTTTGATGTGTATGTCAACAGGGTGTTCTGGACTCAGAGCATGACAGGCGGAAGAGGAGATGATACCACAGACGGAATCATCATTAACGGCAATGCAGATATGCTGACTGATGAAGTGAACATAGGGGACAGCAAGGCATTTTCGATCACTCTGGCCGGAAATGAGGGCTACGGGCATCAGGACAGGACCAAGGCAAGCCCTTCAGTCAGTGCAGATATGACCATAACAGGGGACAATGCAAATAAATATACCCTTACTACAACTGAGGGCTCGCATACCTTCACTCTTTCGATAAAACCGACAGCAAAGAAGAACACAAAGATAAAGATAAGATTTACAGCGAGACATTCTCTTGCAAACGGCGGTCTGCCTGGCAGAACCGTTGCATATCCCTCAGATGACGGAGTCTATAAGGATCTGATTATTACAGTGACAAACCCCGGTCCTGCCGGAATAGACGGAGTTCTTTTAAGGGGACAGCTGAGGGATGGTTCAAATGAGATAAATCCGGAAGACATGCTGAACGATCCCGGTCAGGAAGAACTGAGGAGGCTGTTCACGGACGGAACCGGCGTCAGGTGGATGCTCTGGAGACCCTACAGACTGAGACCGGCTACAGACGACTCGGGATTCAATCTGAATTATGAGGATACAAATGACGGGTGGGGGGATCCCATGTATACCGACGAACCCTCTGGGACCGTGCTGAGCCAGTTTGTGGGCTGGCATAAGCTTTCGGGCGGATACAGGATCACCCTGAACGGAAGTGAATTTAACTGTCTTTCTCCCAAATACGACACCCAGATACAGTTCTTCTTTGTGAAGACACCCACTAACAATGTCAATTCAACGGTATTGGGACAGACATCTGTTGTAACCACAACCATGTATGGGTTAAGGACTTTAATGTCACGTAATGATACAGATGCCACGGCGGATGGAATTTATGCCGGGACAGTCTATTCCCTGGACAAAAGTAAATTCAACAGGTTTTATGAAAATCAGAATTATTATAAGGTGTGGCAGAAGGAGAACAGCCTTCAGAGCTTAAGGCATGTAAACGGCACCGGAGGAGGCGGCTCCAACGTGATCAGCATGAGGCTTGTCTATTCCCAGTCGCACGGAAGCGGGGCAAGCACTCTTTTGGACAGTCTGACCGTAAATGATGCGGATGTGGATTACACACTTGGAGGCAAGTATTACAAAGCTGCATATACTGTATTTCCGGGCGGATTCGGAAATTCCATAAAGGACAGGTTCAGCATCAGTGACAGACCCTATTATATCTGGCCTGAGATCACCTACACTTCCGGCTCACATCCCAACACCTACGATCCGGGCTCTTCTTCAAGAACCTACAGCTATCCCAGCAGCTTCCTTGAGTTCTATTATAAGGAAGGCAACATTGATCTGAGGACTCCGGACGGTACAGTTAAGGCCTTTGTCCCTTACCCGGGTGTTGAAAAGCATGGAAGGTTCTATTCGGAACACCCTGATTTCTATGGTGTGGGAGCAGGTACAAAGAACATTGAGACTAAGAACGGCTCTAAGACCTATGACTATTCTCTTTCCGAAAAAGATGACGGCTATTATATCAAGCTGTACACATCCGGTGAGTATAAGTTTGACACAGAAAAGGAAGAATGGGTCTACAAGGGAGAGGCTGAAGATACAAGAAGGGAGAATCTGACCACAACCGATGGGGTCAGATGGTATGTTCCGGGTCCGGATGATGAGGACTTCTACACAGGCTACAAGTCTCTTGCTGACGATGAAAGATATTTTATCACCAGAATGCCGATAAGCAGGAAAGCAAACGGAAAATGGGTAAATTTTGCAAACACAAATAAGAATAATTACGGCACCTACAGATTTTATATCCAGAAGACGGGTGAGAACTATTTTGTCTATGTGGACATGCCCAAAACCGGGACAATAGATAAGTACCAGTATAATAAAAACAGCAGGAAGTGGGAATACAAGAGTTCCGAGCCGGATATACCGCTTTTGGCTAATCTGACGACCTATGCGGATGATTTCTATGATGAACAGAACTGGTACATTCCCGGACCGGATGAGGATGGTTTCTACTACGGCTTTGACCTGGCGACAGACAGACCTGAGTTTGCGGATGACATGGAGATCATCGATATCGATGACTATCTGGAATATGAGAATGAATATGAGAACGGCAGATTCAGATTCTTCTGCTATAAGAACGGAAACAACTATGAGCTTCATCTTCTCTATCCTGACCAGAATGTAAATGCTGAAAACGGATATGAGATCCGGGTTTACAGATATGCCAATAAAAAATGGAGTTTCAACAGAAGGTATCAGAGCAGCGGAAGCGGAGCCAATCTGAAAGACACCTATAATGGACAACAGAAGAACTTCTACATTCCGGGACCTGATGCGATCAATTTCTATGAAGGTTTTTATCTGGCAGATGAAGAGCCTGAGAAATGTCCCGTTGATGAAATGGAGATATATGAGAAGAATAATACCTGGTACTCCAGCCGTTATCACGCATATGATGGAAATTATGTTCTTTACTATGCAAATAAGGACGATAAGTACTACATCATCAGAAAAGGAAGAAAGTGGGGTCCTGACAGATGGGAAGTAAAGGAATATGAGTGGAACGGAACCGAGTGGAAGAATGTAAAGACCTATGAAGAAAATATATGAGAAGGATAATGGGTAACTGTTCAGAAAATGAATAGTTCAGAACAGTTGCGATGAATGTGGACAGGACAGCTTAAAAGGGAGCAGATCGAACATGAACAGCGGCAGAAAAAAATATATTATGGGAGGCGTTGCTCTTGCACTCGCGGGAGCCCTTACCATCGGCGGCATTGTCGGCCGTATGAATAATGTGCGGGTTGAGGCGGCAAAGAACACCCTGGACGGAATAGAAAGGATAGTCAACGAAAATTCTTCCTCCAAGCCCTTTACCATACTTGAGATCGTCCCTCAGGGTACGGTGAATATTCCTGAGGTTAAGACTTTTTCGGGAAATATTGCCATTCCTTCAGGAACCATAGGCTATCTGATCAGCGGAAATGAACCGGTCAACATCGAAAGGACATTAAGACAGATCCCTTCTTCTGATGACAGAAAAACCTTCATGAATAAGCTGAGAGAGGCGCTCGCCTCGGTTGCAGATGAAATTGAGGGAAATAAGCCTCTGACGATGGTTTCCTATAATGAATTTCTCGGAGAGACTCTGACAGATGAAGAAAAGGCATCGGGGACATACAGTAAGTTTGTTCCCTCGGGGAGTGTTTCCTTAAACGGGCTGGACATGGTTCCGGTCAGCGCTAACGGGAAGTTTGTAAAAAAGTATCGAGAGTTAAATGATGACGGATCGATAAATACAGATGCCTGGGAATTTTTTGATGAAAACAGGGAGACCGTATTTAAGAGCACAAGCGGAAATGACGGGGATTTTGATCCCATGTTCGGTCTTGCAACGGGCGTTCCGGGGACAGAAAGCGGTATCTATAATGTGGTTTTTGTGGCTAATTCCGGAAGCAGGGCATCATATATGCTGACAAAATCGACTGATGCCGAGATCAAGCCGGGACTGTCCAATAATACCGCCAGCGGAAACAAGCTGGGACTGCCTCCTAATACCTGTCTTTATACTAAGAATGATGATGAGACCTACAGTTTTGCAGGATATCTTGCGGAGGTGGACGGCAAGGTCAGTGTTAATGCAACTCCCACCTTTGAACCCTATGTCTTTACAACAGGAGAGGTAACAAGCCTGCACCTGCAGGAATTCAGGGCAGGTCGTAACCCCAACAGGCTCCTGATGGAAACTAAGGCACCGGAGACGGGAGAAATTCCGGGTCTTAAGGATGAACCGGCCTCCGGCAATGATGCGCCTGTCACACCCGCCGGTGGAAACACGGAAACCCCGTCTGAAGATCAGGTGCCGGGTGGAACTGTCAGCTCCGGCCAGCCTGACCCCCTGCCGGGAACAACGGTCTCAGGCGGTTCACCGGAAACCGGAAATGAAGAACCTGTTTCCCAAAATCCCGTGGAAGAAGCAGCGGGAGAGGGGGAAGTCACTTATTATATCCTTGACTTCAAGTGTGTCGAGGATGGTTCCGGAACCTACAATATTCAAAGCTTCCAAAGGATCAAAGAGGATTCGGGAAAATTTGATTCCTATAAGCTTACGGATGTCAACGACCTGATTCCCAATTATGAGCATAAGGGGAGTGTTAAGAATCTGAACGATACGGATAAGTGTATCGTCTTTGAAAAAACGGATAACGGGAATTATGATGCAGTTAAGAACCCCGGGAATACAACCAAGGTATATTTCGAGGGCATTGAGATCTATTATACAGGCGAATATAAAAACAACGAGTGGTTCAAGCAGTTTGTGTTCGACAGGGATACCCCGGCTGAATATGCGGGTCTTAAGATTGAGGTCTACACTGTCAGTGCAGCTTCCGTGACCTTTTCGGACATTGAAAATGCCGGACTGATCTATCTTTCGTCTGCCACAAACGAATTTTTACCTGATTATGACAGCATTACATTAAGCGATTATACTGCCGGAAAAAATGACCTTGTTCCTGAGGTTTCAAAGACACTGGCCTATCAGGCATGTATGAGGAACAAGCCGGTGATAGTTGACTATCAGCTCCTTAAGGATGAGAGTCTCAAGAGTACCTATGCCTGGAAAACCGCTAAGGTATTATCAGCAAAGAACGTTAAGGAGGCCTATAACAAATATTCAAACGGATTTAAGACGGATAACATCGAAACAAAGCCTGACGAGGACAAAACCTGGGTAAGCAAGAATATTTATATTTTTAATGATTTTCTTCATCCTCTTGACTGGCATACCGTTTTGAATGAGGATTTTAAGACCGAGAACGGTGACAATAAGTCATATATAAATGACGGACTGACGGAAGTCATAGAGGATATAAAAAAGACCAATGAACCGAGACCTTCAACCAAATGGGTTTCTGAGACCGTTCATGAGGCAACCATCATCAGGTATATCCTGAATGTCAGCAAGCAGGATATTCTTGGCACCAAGGAAAGACTCAGGATCCTTGAGATCGAGCCCATGGAGCTGGATTTTTCCGAGTATTCCAAACAGCCTACGGACGGAAGGATCTGGGCCAAGAAAAAGGATGGAAAAGAAGTGGGTATGGATGGATATGCCACATTGAATAACAACGGTACCTACACCTATTCAAATGGAAGACAGTCGCTGAAGCTTAACCTTAAATATGATCTCAGTGTGACGGTGAGTGAAGACAGCTCGAATGTTCTGCAGTATACGAAATGGGATGAGGATAAGCCCCAGACCTATTCAATCCTTTCTACCACCGGAAAGATCGAGATAACCAAAATGCCTACGGCCGAATTCATCGGAAGGGTAGAGGATCTTAACAGTGAATATGACATGATCTTTATCGGAGACGATACATCTGCCATGAACCACGAAACCGTGGTCCGCAAGGATAATACAGGCACACCTATTGGCTGGTATGTTGGCGCAAACACCTGGGGGAGCACCGAATATAATGATTCGGATATGAACGGTCTGATTTATTCGAATGTGGGAGACTATAATTATATAAGCAGAAAGTTTCTGGGAGCCCTTCCGGCTGACTACAAGAATAAGTCTGTTGACAATAAGTTCAGCAATCTTGTGGAGATGGGCGACTATAAGGGAGAAGATAAAAACGGAAGCACCTATGATCCCAACACAACAGTGGGACGTACCCGTTTTGCCGGAAATGATATTAAGAAGGCCGACATAGATAAGATAATGGATTTTGCCAAAGCCGACTATCCTGTTGTTTTCGGAGATATGCTGGTTAAAGACGAGAAGGGCAACAGAACGGTCAATGATGTCTGTGTGGACAACTGTTCTCACATGTATCAGCTGATCAAGAAGCTGCTTTCTGATGACGGTACAAAGGATAACGTGTTCATGATCTCGGATATCACAAACCGGAACGTTCAGGGCGCGGGTGAAGCAGCAGAGGAAAAGTCCAGGAGAAAGCTTTTCTTGAATTCCATTGAGGGACTTAAGCCTGAGATCAAACTGACCAGTCCGACGCTGGATGCAAATGACAAGGCACCTGTGACTCTTTCGGATACGGGAAATTATCTGATTGACCTGAGATTCAGGATAGATGATATCGGATCCGGAAAATCATCCCAGTATTCGGCTCACTTCTACACCGACCTCAATGCCGATGGAAAGTATGCCGTTAATGAAGAACTTAAAGGTGGAAGCATACGTTTTACAGACAGTGCCGGTAACGGAGTTGCACAGGGCACGTTGAATGCGGGAAGCGAATACAGGGCTATCTGCGAGCTGGATAAAACCTATGTTGCGGGTGTGTATCCATGGAAGCTGGCGGTGACACAGGTGGATAACGAGCACAGAAGAGACAGTATAATCGGCTATGCTACCGTAACCCTGAGTGAAAAGAAAACACTTAACGTTTTGCAGATCACTTCCAATGCCTATCAGAAGATCAATCTCAAGACCTACATGGATGAAGACAAAAAGGCAAACGGAAGGAAGACCGCACTTGGCTATTATCTTAATAATATTCCGGGCTTTGAACTTAAGGTGACCCAGGTGGGATCCAAAGATTTCATCAATAACAAGGTCAAGCCCCAGCCGGGAATGGCTCTTTCTCCTGATGACTACCTGAAGGAGCTGAGAAAATACGACCTGGTGATCGTTGGCTTTGCAGATACCTACAGATGGGGGGATTCGAGCGAAGCAAGTATGGAAAAGGAAAACATGGCTGCAGAGGGACTTCTGGGTTACATTGCAGAAGGTAACAGCGTCCTTTTCACGCATGATGCGACCTCCTATTACAATGTGGATTCGAGAGGAACCTATGACGAATCCCTGGATAATAACGGAGATCCCAAAGCATATTATTGGGGATTTTCCTTTAACCAGTATCTGAGGAACATAGTGGGAATGAACAGGTATGGAATTCCGACAAAGGCGGATTCCTCAACAAATCCCACGATCAGAGCCCTGCTTTCAGGACAGAAGTTTGATGATATCTTCCAGCCACGTTCAAATCCCTCAGGCTCTGAGGGAGGAGGAACCAAGCTGAATACCAGCCAGGCTCACGGTATCGTAAACTTCTCTATTATCAGAGGTCAGATAGACAGAGCCCGTTGGGGAGACTGGGACAGATACTGGATGGAGCCGGAGGACATGGACATTGATAATAAGCCGGCGAACACATCCTTAAGCAGCTGGGTTACCCACTACAACAATCATTATCCCTCAAGGATAAGTAATGCGTATTATACCCAGGGTGATAACAGTAAGACTGTGGGTGTGGAAAGAGTTAACAGGGGGCAGATCACTGAGTACCCCTACGTCCTTCCCGAAAAGTTTGATGTGACAAATACTCATGGACAGTACTACCAGCTCAATCTGGATCTTGATGATGACAAGGACGGAGAAAGCGATGTTGTTGTATGGTACACGCTTGGAGCGGTCAATCCCGTAAGCGACACCGGTCTCTATCATATGTATACCATGACCGGCAAGGATGTAAGGAATAACTATTATATTTATAACCGTGGAAATCTGACCTATTCCGGACAGGGACATACTAACTTTACAGATGCTAATGATACCTACACGACTTCGCCGGAACAGGCCGTGGATGCGACTGAATGCAAGCTTCTGGTCAACACCATAATCGCTGCATATTCTGCGGGAACCAGAGAGAGTCAGGCGACCTTCCATGAGACCGGAAACATTGCATCAAAGAAGATCACCAGTGATATCATTCCTTATGATACACTCTATAACATTACCGAGGATAAGGATGAGGACTTCTTCCCCGGAGCGGGCAGGAAGGTATCCGGAAACACCGCCTCCGACCCGACTATGACGGCTTATGTTGAGATAAGCGATACAAATATCGTTTTCTCAAAGAAGATCTATGCCAGATTCGGAATGAAATCAGATGCGAGCAAGCCGACAGATGCGACGAATCCCCTTCTGCCTCTTGAGGTGATCAGTGTTACGCCGCTGACTGACGATGGTCAGGAGGCTGTGGGCTACAGAGATGTGAATGCCTCCTATAATGCGGCCACAGGGGAGTTCCTGATGTATGACAGTACAAATCTCCTGGATTTCAATTCCGTTAACGCCGGGAAGATGTTTAAGGTCGTATATTCGCTGAAAAATTATAACCTTAATACCAATGCTCCGGTTCTTACAGCAACAAATGTGCCGGGAATAGCGGTTACGACAAGAACGGAGATACAGCGAAAGGAAGGCGGTATCGTTACAGAATCAACAGCAGAGGATGACCTGATCCTTTTAAGAACCCAGCTGTTTAATCTGAAGTAATGAGTATTCTTTGATCAGTCTGTGCTTAAAGCTTTTTCCGGTTTTTGGGGAAATGCCGCCGTAGACAAGACTTTCGTAGGATGAAGAAATGAGAGGGATCCCGTGTCCTTTCTCCTTAAGGAAAGAATTGAATTCCGAAGGAGTGAGGCACGGGGTTCCGTATTTTTTTCTAAGCCTCTCATAGGCTTTGATGACAATAGTATCGGTTGACATAAAATTGAGACAGATCCGGAAAACAAGCTCCCCGATACCGGGGATCAGTATCCGGATAAAGACATACAGAATGACAAGGGCGGCAATTATGACTGTGATAAAAAAAGCAAGACCGTAATCGACCCTTAATGAGTCGATCAGTTCAAGGATTCCGGGATCCTGAAGCTCAAACTGAGTTGCCACACCTCCGATGGTGGGCTCAAACACGATCCAGCCCGTATTGGGGATAAAAACCTCGGGAAAGGCATGTGAGTCCCGCTCTGATATGGTGTAGTAGTTTTCCCTGGTGGTAATCTCCGGAAGGAAACCCTCTGCATAACGGACAGTCAGACCTGCCGATCGTGCAAGAAGGGTAAAGGCAGTGGCAAAATCCGAGCAGGAGCCCCGCCTGCTTTCAAAAAGGAAGTAGCTTACACCGTGATCAGGCGGAATATAATCCGAATCATAGGTAAAATCCCCATTATGGAAATAGCGTACCAATGCAGCGGCTTTATAATAGTCATTTTTATAGCCTGAAGTGAGCTCCTTTGACAGCTCCTTAATTCTGTCCGGGACTGCTTCCGTGTCTTTGGCTGTTCTTTTCTTCAGATCAAGTGCATTTTTCTGTTCGGCCAGAAAGGAATCAAGGCATTCACTTTCTTTTTCGGCACCTGCAAGATTACCGTAGTATTCTGCCATCTCAGTCAGCATATTAAGGCAGCCGTTTCCGGAAATATCCGTGATCCCGGTCTCTACCCAGGAAGGAACGGAAGTATTCTGATCATAGAAGTTTAGCCTGTAGGAAAAATCAGGATCGTGAGATCCCTCCTTTCTGAGGAAAAGTCCGGAGCGTGTGACTCCGTGACCTGCTCCCTCAGATGAAGGAATGACTTCAATTGCCCGTGAGGGGGAGAGATAATATACAGCCCGGAAGTTTTCGGATCTGACATAAAGACTTCTTTCGGGATCCGGTGTAATCTCCTGCTTAAGAAAATTCTCAAGACCATACCTTTGTGCAAATCCGGGTACATTATCACACATTTTTTTTATGGCTGCCTGCAGGTTTCCCGGCTGCATTGCCCTTTGCATTTTGCTCCGGCTTTCGGGAGTGCAGACCAGCTTCAGGGCATCTTTATCGTTATACCACCGGTCTTCTTCGGGATCATAGTAGTCATAGGTCTGACGTCTTAAATAGGCATAGCCGTCGCCGTAAAGGGTATAGATCCTGCGGTTTGAAAGGCTGTTATAGTTATCGGCATTTCCGGAAAATTCTGACATGGAGGAAAAATCCTGAGAAAGCTCTGATGTTGTATCTCCCCCAAGGAACAGATCCTCAAAACGGTCATAATACCTGGCCTCTTCCTTTTTCGGAATGAGAGCCGTTATGAGAAGTACAAAAAGTACAAAGAAGAGAGCCGGGATGAAGGCATTGAGCCGTAAGTCTTTGATAAATCCTTCCGGATAGAGGCCTTTGGTGTTTCTGAGAGCAATTTCTTCTTCATGACGGGCGTGATAGATATGAAGAAGCAAAAGGGATCCCGAAATGAGGATCAGGTAGAGATTTTCTATATCTGCCATAACCTTTGCATAGAGCACGCAGGGCATGAGACAGACCAGAGTCAGAAATGATATGCGGTACAGTACGGTTGAAAAATAGTATATGGTCACTGAAAAGAAGACTCCGGCTCCAAGTGTGAGAGCAAATATATAGTAGAGATTTGAAGCCGCTTCATCTCCGGAGGTCAGAACCCATTGCCAGAAATAGATATCTGTCGTCAGCATCCCGGCTCTTGAAAAAAGTCCGATCATAAAGAAAACCGCAAAGATATATGTGATCATAAGCAGGGTGCCCCGGAGACGGTGCCTGTCAGTAAATATCAGGGCGGCAAAGCTTACAAGGCATATGATGAGAACGGGAAAAAGCATCTTAAGAGGCAGCAGGGGATCATAGACACTCAGAACCGTCTCTGTCAGTATGACCGAAAGGAGGAAAGATGGCAGATATATCATGCATGCCTCCATTCTCCGGTTGAACAGTTATATATGTTCATGTTTTCGGGACACGGGCAGTCACCGGCACTTACTATTATCCCGGCAGTATCGGACTTTGAAATCAGTGCTTCCGGAATTAAGGCATTTTTGTTTTGAGAGAACGTTACAAAGGCAAGCTTTTCCGAAAGATAAGGCAGGTCATCTTCTGTAAATACCGGATGTTCCTCCCAGGTAAAGTCTTCTTTTGAGGCTTCTTCAGCTTCCGGTATGCTTATTCTGACGGAAAAATCGAGTCTGACAAGGGAAAGGCAGATGCCGAGCGCACTTTCAAGGACATCCTGTGAAAGGGGAGGATCCTCATTTTCCATGTGAGGATTTATGATGACTTTTATTTCCGAAGCTGCCTGCTTTTCATCAAGACGTACCATGAGCTGACCCATTTTTGCGGAAACCTTGCTGTTTATGCGCTTTAAGGGGTCTCCGGGCTCATAGGGTCTGTAGTCATAGCCTGCAAAACCCCTGAAGGCAAAGGATACTTCGTCGACAGTTTCGTCATGCCTGTCAGAGGAGAAGACATCGGACACGCATTCAAGAAGATCGACATCAGCTTCAAAGTGTCTGAGCTGCGGGATCACACCGGTCTTAAATAATTGAGGCTTTTGGATCAGACTGAAACTGCATATGTTAAACCAGTCGGAAAAAACTGCGTCTTTAATTCCTGTGTAGGAGCCTCCGCTCAGACAGGCTGTAAAGACAAGGGAATGGGCTGTGGTGTGGCCCGGGAGCGCTGTGATATCAAAGGATCTTACTTCGAAGATCATATGCGGGTTTTCTTTTATAAGGATCTTTACGGGTGGGCAGGGCAGAAAACCCCTGTTTTCAAGCTTTACGGTCAGGGTACAGGTGTCTCCTTTGCTTAAGAGCAGGTGGCTTATTTCACTTTTTACGATAAGTTTAGGTCCGGAAGCCAGGGCAAGAAGGACTGAAAAGACCGGTGAAAGGAACAGGGTTAAAAGCAGAAAATAGCCGACACGTGCGCTGCAGAAAAGGGCAAAGATCAGGATGAGAGCCCCTGAAATAACGAGGCCCGAAGTTTTCCTGAAGGAGAAGTGAAGCTTCATGGCACCTTTGTTTCCGAAAGAACCGCTTCCAGAGCCGCTTTTGTGTTTCCCCAGGAGGAACGCCCCTTGGGGGTGAGAAGCATCCGGTGGGACAGGACATGAACAGCCAGATACTTGACGTCGTCCGGAGAGACATAGTCGCGTCCTCTTAACAGGGCATGGGCCTTTGAAGCTGACTGGAGTGCCAGGCTTCCCCGCGGGCTGATCCCAAGGAGGATATCTTCGTCATTTCTGGTTCTTTCCGCAATGGCTATTATGTATTTATTCAGTGCTTCGCTGCAGGTTATATTTGCGGCGGCCTTTTGGATCCCCATGATACTGTCAGGCGATAGAACGGGCTTTAAGTCCTTCATATCTCCTTCTATGTCTCTGTTTAAGATGGAAAGCTCGTCTGAATTTTCAGGGTATCCCATTTTAAGACGCATCAGAAACCTGTCCATCTGGGCTTCCGGAAGGTGGTAGGTTCCATAGGTTTCAACAGGATTCTGCGTGGCAAGCACCATGAAAGGCTCGGGAAGCTTATGGGTTATGCCGTCTATGCTTATCTGTCTTTCTTCCATGACTTCAAGCAGTGCTGACTGGGTCTTGGGCGAGGAACGGTTTATCTCATCTGCCAGAAGAAAATTGCAGAAGGCTGCACCTTCTCTGAACTTAAGTTCTCCGGTTTCCCGATCCACAAGACTGAAGCCGGTTATGTCTGAAGGCATGATGTCAGGGGTGAGCTGGAGCCTGTTAAAGCTTCCGCCGCAGGACAGGGAAAGGGCGGATGCCAGCCTGGTCTTGCCGACACCGGGAACATCCTCGATGAGGATATGACCACCGGCTATCAGGGCTGTGATCACCAGCTCCGTAACCTCGTGCTTTCCTATTATGACTTTTTCCACGTTTTGAATCAGTGCCGCTATGCCGGAATGAATCTTATCTGAACCTGCCATATCCTGCCTTTCATGCTGTTATCGGGAGTTAGCCCGATTTTTATGCTCAAGAATGATTTTAATGAATTCAAAGCTCTTTTGCAATGACAAAGGTTTCGGGTTATACTCTTATCCGAGGTTTTGATCACTGTTTAAGAGGAGCATATATATGCGTGAAATGATAGTTGTTTTGGACTTCGGCGGACAGTATAACCAGCTGATCGCCAGACGGGTCAGGGAATGCAGCGTTTACTGTGAGGTTCATCCCTATGACATGCCGCTTGAAAAGCTTAAAGAGTTGTCCCCAAAGGGGATTATCCTGACAGGAGGTCCCAACAGCGTTTATGCTGAGGGCTCTCCGGTCTGCGGAAGGGAACTTTTTGAACTGGGGATCCCTGTTCTTGGCATCTGCTACGGGGCACAGCTTATGGCACACGTGCTTGGGGGAGAGGTTAAGACTGCACCCGTTTCGGAATATGGGAGCACAAGGATTTTTGTGAATGATGATCCTGCAGGCAGTAAGCTTTTTGACGGGGTAAAGGGTGAGAGCACAGCCTGGATGAGCCACACGGACTATATTGCAAAAGTACCGGATGGTTTTTCGGTGATATCACATACGGATAACTGTCCCGCAGCGGCCATGGCTTTTCCGGAAAAAAAGCTTTTTGCAGTCCAGTTTCACCCGGAAGTGGAACACTCTGAGGAAGGCTTTAAGATTCTTAACAACTTTGTTACCGGGATCTGCGGCTGCAGCTGCGACTGGAAAATGGATTCCTTTGTTGACGGTGCCATCAGATCCCTTCGTGAAAAGATCGGCGGTAAAAGGGTTCTGTGTGCCCTTTCCGGTGGTGTGGATTCGGCTGTTGCGGCTGTTCTTCTTTCGAGAGCGGTTGGTAAGCAGCTCACCTGCGTTTTCGTGGATCATGGCCTCATGAGGAAAAACGAGGGCGATGAGGTTGAGGAGATCTTCGGACCAAAGGGAAATTATGATCTGAACTTTGTGCGCGTGAATGCTGCGGACCGGTTTTTTGAAAAGCTTAAGGGTGTGACGGAGCCTGAAAAGAAGAGGCACATCATCGGGGAAGAGTTCATCAGGACTTTTGAGGAGGAGACGAAAAAGCTGGGCAAAATGGAATTTCTTGCCCAGGGTACGATCTACCCCGATGTGATCGAGTCAGGGCTTGGGAAATCCGCGACCATCAAATCTCATCACAATGTGGGCGGTCTACCCGACCATGTGGATTTTGAGGAGATCGTGGAGCCTTTGCGAATGCTCTTTAAGGATGAGGTTCGTAAGGTGGGCCTTGAACTGGGCATTCCGGAGAAACTTGTTTTCAGACAGCCCTTCCCCGGTCCCGGTTTGGGTGTGAGGATAATCGGAGAGGTCACTCCTGAAAAGGTGAGGATGGTTCAGGATGCGGATCAGATCTACAGGGAAGAGCTTGCAGGAGCTTTGCAGGGTCAGGATCCCGACCGGATGCCGGCACAGTACTTTGCCGCTCTCACCAACATGCGGTCTGTCGGGGTTATGGGAGACGGCAGAACCTATGACTATGCTGTTGCCCTGAGAGCTGTCCGAACCTCAGATTTCATGACTGCAAAAGCAGCCGATATCCCCTTTGAAGTCCTGACCCGCGCCGCAGACCGGATAGTAAATGAAGTTTCCGGAGTGAACAGGGTTCTCTATGACCTCACAAGCAAACCGCCGGGAACGGTGGAATTTGAATGATATAATTGTCCAAGGGCAAAGCAGATTATCCTCCAGGAGGTAAACTGTCTTATCCTGAAAGAATAAAATAAAACAATAGTAACAGACCTTGAAAAGATCACTAAACTGTCTTTCCAAGGTCTGTTCTTTTGTTTATTAATCCTTGCAGTATAAGGCGTTGATGGGATTTATTACTCTTGTTTGAGAGCCTTTTACAGATAACCATTAAGAAGTATTATGGGTACTCTTTATCTATGGGTGGAGGATAAGCTGCTTTGCCCTTTGGAGGATAAATTAGAGTGCCTGATGATATAGTACTTTTTCTTCTTCTTGCTTTTGGGGATTCTGTAAAAGTACCTGTAGCCCTTATATTTACTGGATTCTTTTAAAACGAATTATTTTGAATTATATTGGATTTTTTGCTTTTATTTCGTTTTTGGGAAGGATTTGGGACAAATCTGGGAGCTTTTTGGGGAATTAGATCTTATTGACGCTTCACCTGTCAACTAAGCAAAGGAGGAGCGAATCTATGCGAAAGAAGAACTACAAGGGACGAGTCACTAAGAGGTACTTACCAAAATGTAATGACATCTGTAGAACCTATGATCCTATCATGACTGCATACGCAGATCTTGTCTCAAAGATGGAAGAAGTAGAAGAATTCAGATGTAATGTCTATCTGGAAGGTCTTACGGAGGGAGATTATACTACGGACTTTCTTGTCAAAATGAAAGACGGAACCTTCATGGTTCGAGAATGCGTTTATCGCAGTCGTATCACTAAACCAATGCATTATAAACTGCTGGAGCTTTCAAGGAGCTATTGGCTACATCGTGGGATCGTAGACTGGGGGTGTGTGATCAATGAAAAGAAATGAGATCTACACCCATGAGGATCAGATTTATAGGATTCTGATCGTAAAAGAAGAAAATTGCATTGTCATTGACTGCAAGAATAATACTATGCCCGTCTGGAAGCCTGTAGCGACTTTTTGGGACGCCTCTATCATGACAGATGAGGATTTATATACCCTCTTGGATTTTAAGCCTGTAGAGGACGATATGGTGCCTCCAGAAAGAAAGAAGGTCATGCATGAACGTTATACAATGATCGCACCTATCTTATCGTTCATAGGGGATGAGAATACCAGAAGCCACGTCATAAATATAATTGCTGCTGAGAATAATATTTCGAAACAGAGTATAAGGAGCTTCTTGAAGAAGTATCTGGTGATCCAGAATATACAAGTGCTGCTTCCAAAAGAGCGGGAGTATGATACTGCTCTCACCAAGGATCAGAAGAATATGCGTTGGTCTCTCAATAAATATTTTTATACTTTCGAGAAGAATTCATTAAAAACCGCCTATGTGAAGATGCTTAAGGAAAAATACTGTGATGCTGAGGGGAAGCTCTTAGAGGAATATCCAAGCTATTATCAATATCGTTATTTCTATCGTAAAACACGTAAGCTGGAGAATTATTATATTTCACGTAATGGTCTTACCAATTACCAGCGTAATGACCGTCCTTGTGTTGGTGATAATGTGCGTGTATATGTATATGCATCTGCACCTGGACTTGGAATGGTGGATGCTACTGTCTGCGATATCTATTTGGTCAATGAATCTGGACAAGTAGTAGGAAGACCTATCTTAACAGCCTGTGTGGATGCTTATTCTGGTATCTGTATGGGATATTCTCTTGGCTGGGAAGGTGGAGTCTACTCAATACGAGATATGACGCTGAATATCATCGAGGACAAGGAGAAGCACTGCTTAAAGCATGGAATCCATATTGATGATGCAGCATGGCCTGTTAATAAGCTGCCTGGACGGATTATATCAGATCAGGGAAGCGAGTATATTGGCTATACCTTTGAGCAAATCGCTGAGCTTGGTGTTACACTCGAAAACCTACCACTATATCGACCAGATCTAAAGGGTCCGATTGAGAAATTCTTTGATGTGATCCAGAGCCTTTATAAAAAGAAACTTAAGGGATACGGCGAAGTGTATTTAACTGCTATGATGTAAGGCTACCCGTGGTTGTCGGTGAGAATTGACGGCTGCGGGTTTTTTGATGGTCATTTTATCCCTATTATAGTTCATCATAGTTCGATGTTCTTACGATATGAATATGTTGTACATTCTGACTAACAAATCTTATTTTTTATCCTCGCTGATATATTTGAGAAAAAAACTCAAATATATTGACAAAATATTTGATTTGGCCTATACTGTTTGTGAATAATTAGCAAAACTGATGTCCATAAGTATGTAGAGGGTAATAAGTATGTTGAGCCAGTTTTCAGTAAAGAATTATAAGAGTATCCGGGATGAGATTACCTTTGATATGCAGGCAGTTGCTATATCCGA